>Ga0209526_10000004_pt1 | contig 175979 bp, 139 predicted proteins | sample JacPinW_OM2H0_M1_FD_188566 | JGI IMG/M metagenome (GOLD analysis project Ga0209526, IMG submission 188566) | Forest soil microbial communities from Algoma, Ontario, Canada - Jack Pine, Ontario site 1_JW_OM2H0_M1 (SPAdes) (version 2) | ecosystem: Environmental > Terrestrial > Soil > Boreal... | reverse complement strand
CCCAGGCGGCGCCGGAGCCCTCCTCGACACCGATGCCCTCCACCGTCCACTCCTCGTTGGCGGTCCAGCCGTGCGGCGGGAGCTCGATCCCGTCGACGACGCAGCCTGGGCCGAAGCTCGGGCTGCACGGGAAGTCCCCCGCGATGAGGTACAGGAGCTTCGCCTTCCAGTGGGCGCCGTGCCGGTCGGCCGTGAACGGCGCGCCGGAGTTGTCGCGGAAGTCCGGAAGCCAGTGCGCGTTCAGGACGGCGCGTCCGCGGCGAAGGCCGAACTCCGGCATCATCCCGCCGACCGTCTCGACGAGCGCCTGGACCTCGTCGTTGGCGAGGAGCACGGCCTTGCGGCCCATGTACTCGACGCGGCTCGCCTTGGCCGTCTTCATGGGGATCCCCCGTGGCGCTGGCGCGCCCGAAGATGACTCACAGCTCCACGATACCAGCTTCGAACCCGCACGCGGTGGCGTTCACCCGCTGACGCGCCGCGCTGTTCGGCCTTCAGGTCGGACGATGGATTGAAGCAGAAGGGACACCGTGCTACTTGGCTCACGGGATTGTTCAGCTCGGCCAAGTATCACAATTCTTTGACTGTAAACCGCTGGCGGTTGCAGAGGTCGGGAGGCTGCACATTGCGTGCATTGAACGCCACGGCCGCCCGGATCGAGCCGGATCCGCCACTGCTGGCGATGACCGCGATCTCCAAGTCATTCTCGGGGGTGCCGGTCCTCCGCGAAGTCTCGTTCGATCTGCAACCCGGCGAGGTGCACGTGCTCGCCGGCGAGAACGGAGCGGGGAAGAGCACGCTCATGAAGATCGCGGCCGGTGTGCACACCGATTACGAGGGGCAGATCGCGTTACTCGGCCTTCCCACGCGGTTCGCCTCGCCCCAGGAGGCGGCCGTCCGGGGCATTTCCGTCATCCACCAGGAGATGTCGCTCATCGATTCGATGTCGGTCGCCGACAACATGTTCCTCGGGCGCGAGCTGACACGCAGCGCCACCGCCCGGCAGTGGACCGATCGGGGCGCCGAGCTGCGGAAGGCAAGGGAGTTCTGCGAGCAGCTCGACCTCGACATCGACCTCTCGCGACCGGTCGAGGACTATTCGCTGTCCGTCAAGAATCGCATCGAGATCGCCAAGGCGCTCGCCTTCAACGCGCGGATCTTCATCATGGACGAGCCCACCAGCGCGCTGAGCCGGCCGGAGGTCGACAAGCTGTTCGCGCTCGTGCGCCAGCTCAAGGCCCGCGGCTGCGGGATCATCTACATCACGCACCGGATGGAGGAGATCTACGGCATCGCCGATCGGATCACCGTGCTGCGCGACGGGAGGCACGTCGGAACCGCCTTGGCCGGGGACCTCGCGGAGGCGGAGCTGATCCGCTGGATGATCGGTCGCGAGCTGAGCAGGCAGTTCCCGGTGCGGCGGACCGCAATTGGCGCCGTGCGGCTGGAGGTCCAGGCGCTGTCGGTGCCGAAGCCTGGAGCGGCCTCGACAAAGGGAGGATCGTGGCTGGTCGGGGAGGTCTCCCTCTCCGTTCGCGCCGGCGAGATCGTCGGGCTTGCCGGCTTGCAGGGCTCCGGTAATACCGAGCTGCTCCGGGGCATCTTTGGCGCGTACGGCAGGCTGCAGCAGGGGAAGGTCTCGATCGACGGAGAGCGATTCGAGATCCAGTCCCCCCGCCGATCGGTGCAACAGGGCCTCGCGTATCTCACGAGCGACCGCAAGGGTACCGGCCTCATTCTCGGCCTGGACATCGCGCAGAACATCACCCTGGCGTCCCTCGAGTCGGTGTCTCCGGCGCTCTGGATGCGGTATTCCATGGAGTGGCAGATCGCCCAGCGGCACGTCCGTGCGCTCGGGATCCGGGCGGCCGATGTCAGGCAGGAGGTCGCCATGCTCTCGGGCGGGAACCAGCAGAAGGTCGCCCTGGCGAAGTGGATCGAGACCCGTCCCAAGGTGCTCCTGCTCGACGAGCCCACCCGAGGCGTGGACGTCGGCTCGAAGCACGAGATCTACGAGCTCATGACGCAGTGGACCAAGGACGGCTTCGCCATCCTCATGATCACGTCCGAGATGCCCGAGCTCCTCGGCCTCGCCGATCGAATCGTCGTGATGCACCGCGGTCGCGTGACGGCGCAGCTCGGCCGTGCGGAGGCGACCCAGGAGAAGGTCCTCAAGGCAGCCATGGCGGACGAGCGCGCATGAGCGAGATCCCAAGCGCTGGGGGCGAGATCCTCGTCGCTCCCGGATCGCGCCCCGCGGGCGAGGCGCCCGTCACAGGGCGCAAGAGCATCCTGCGGATTGCTTTCGAGCGACCCTGGGTGCGCGCCGTCGCCCCTCTATGCTTCGTCCTGATCATCGGCGCGGTCTTCAACGCGCAAGGGACGTTCTACAAGTGGGGAACGCACCGCGACATGCTCAGGCAAGTCTCGGTGTACGGAATCCTCGCTTGCGGCATGACCCTCGTGATCGTCACCGCCGGCATCGACCTCGCCGTCGGCAGCATCCTCGGGGTCTGCGCCGTCATCTTCTCGATCTTCAGCATTCACCTCGGCTGGTCGGCGTGGGCAGCGATCCCGATCGTCGTCCTGGTGGGCGCAACGTGCGGCCTGCTCTCGGGCGGAATGATCGCCCGCTTCGGCATGCAGCCGTTCATCGCGACGCTCGCCGTGATGGTGTTCGCCCGCGGGCTGGCGAAGTGGGTCTCGGGCGGCCAGAAGATCTCGTGCGCGGTCCTCAATCCCGACGGCAGCTACAAGTACGTAGAGCTACCGCGCATCTTCTCGGCGATCGACCACAAGATCCTGGGCGACAATATCGCGGTGGTGACGCTGATCTTCCTCGCCTGCGTCGGCCTCTGCTGGGTGCTCCTCGCCAGGCTCCGCTGGGGACGGTATCTCTACGCGACCGGCGGCAACGAGGAGGCGGCGCGGCTGTCGGGCATCCCAACCCAGGGCGTCAAGCTGCTGGCCTACGTGATGAGCGGCCTCCTCAGCGCCGTGGCAGGCATCTGCCAGGCCGTCCAGGAGCAACAGGGCGACCCGGAGGCGGGGAGCACCTACGAGCTGTCCGCGATCGCCATCGTGGTGATGGGCGGCACGAGCCTGAATGGCGGCCGGGGCGGCATGCTGTTCACGCTCGTGGGCGCAATGACCATTGGCTATCTGGAGAAGATCCTGAGCATCAATGCTGTCGGTGAAGCGAGTCGCCTCATGTTGACGGGAAGTATCATCGTTGCTGCGGTCCTCTTCCAAAGAGTCCGCAAGTGACTGACTGGAGGACACCATGAAGAAGCTCCTGGTTGCTTGGATCGTGTTCGGATTCGGCCTCGCGGTTCATGCCGCCGAGAAGCAGTACGTGATCGGGATGAGCCAGTGCAATCTGGGCGAGCCCTGGCGCGTCCAGATGAACACCGACGTCAAGAACGCCGCCGAGAAGCACCCGAACATCAAGATGATCTTCAAGGACGCGCAGAACGACTCCTTGAAGCAGCGGGCGCAGATCGAGGAGTTCGTCAACTCCAAGGTCGATCTGATCATCGTCTCGCCGAAGGAAGCGGCCCCTCTCACGCCGCCCGTTGCCGAGGCCTACAAGAAGGGCATTCCGATCATCGTGCTGGATCGCCGCGTGCTCGGCTCGGATTACACGAGCTTCATCGGCGCGGACAACAAGAAGATCGGGCGCGCCGCAGGCAAGTGGGTGGTGAGCAAGCTGGGCGGCAAGGGCGACCTCGTCGAGCTCAAGGGCCTCATGACGTCGACGCCCGGGCAGGACCGTGACTCTGGCTTCCGCGACGGGATCAAGGGCTCCAACCTCAAGGTCGTGTTCGACGCCGACATGAAGTGGCTCGAGCCGAACGCGCGCAAGGAGATGGAGTCCGCGCTCGCCACCCATCCGAAGATCGACCTGGTCTACGGCCACAACGATCCGGGCGCTCACGGCGCCTACCTGGCCGCCAAGGCCGCCGGGCGCGAGAAGCAAATGCTGTTCATCGGGATCGACGCCCTTCCGCACGAGGGCCAGGCCTATGTGAGGCAGGGGATCCTCGCGGCGAGCTTCGAGTACCCGACCGGCGGCCGCGAGGCGATCGACATGGCGCTCGACATCTTCGCGGGCAAGCAGGTTTCGAAGGAGGTCACTCTCGAGTCGCACGTCTTCACCAAGGACAACGTGGACAGCGGGGGAGAATGGCTGAAGTAGTTGCCCGCGTTGCGATACGTATGTGGGGTCGTCCCAGGCGGCCGGACAGCGTGCCGGGGCGATCCTGCCTTTCACGGCCGCGGGGAAGTGGAGTCCCGCGGCGAAGTCTGAAGGAGTGAGCGATGGCGAAAACGGTCGACGTATACATGCCCCTGGATGCCCGCGCGGAGCCCAACCGCGAGGTGTGGCCAATCGCCAGGAAGCAGTTGGGCGAGCTGGTCCGCGTGATCGAGAAGTGCGGGTGGAAGGCGAACGTCCTCAACCCCGGGGGCCCCGTCTCGAGCGTCGCCCAAGGCATCCGCACCGTGCGTGACGCGCGCGGAGAGCGATTCCTGAACTTCATCGGGGGCTGGGCCTATCCCGACTTCTCCGTGAGCCCGATGTTTCAAGTGAGCCGGAACGTCCCGAAGCTCATGCTCGGGAGTTGCCTCTCGGACTACCCCGGCGCGGTCGGGCTCCTCGCCGCCGCTGCCGGCACCGCGCAGGTGGGCATCGAGACGAGCCGGTGCTTCGTCGAGCGGTTCGAGGATCACGAGGACTACGCGGACGCCGTCGCCACGTTCCTCAAGGACGGGACGTACGCGCGGCCGCAGCCGAAGCCGATCGAGGTCCCGGTCGGACCGGAGGCGTCGGCCGCCGCCCGGAAGGTCCGGGAGCAGCTCAGGGGCTCGATCTACGGCGCGGTCGGACCGCGCTCGATGCAGATGTGGAACAAGATCTCGGAGGCCGACTTCCTCCGCATCTTCGGAATCGCGCGGGAGGGGTTCGACGGGCTCCGGCTGGCCAAGATGGCGGAGAAGGTCCCGGCCCGGCGCGCGGAGGAGGCCCTGGACTTCCTCGTCGAGAAGGGCATGGACGTCCGCTTGGGATCCGATCCAGTCAAGCACCTCACGCGCGAGATGGTGCTCTTCCAGATGAAGGTGTACTTCGCGCTGCTGGAGCTGAAGAAGCAGTTCGGCCTCGACTTCGCGGGCGTGCAGGATCAGCTCGACTGGATCGAGCACTATCCGGCAACCGATCTGACGCTGGGCTTGCTCAACAACAAGCTCCGTCCCGAGTCGGACGGCACGACGTTCGTGACAGCGACCGAGGCCGACGATGGCGCGGCCCTGACCATGCAGGTGCTGAAGCTCCTGAGCGGCGGCGAGCCGGTCGGCTTCAACGATCTCCGGTACTGGGACCCTGAGGAGGGGCTCTACTGGTTCGTCAACTCCGGCGCGCTGGCGCCATACTTCGCCGAGGGCCGCCACGACTCGCTGCGCGGCTCGTGGTCCGAGCGGCAGACGTACATGTACTTCCGCGAGGGTGGCGGGACGTCCTCCGTGGTCGTCCGCGTCCCGGGCGTCGTCACCTGGGCGCGATTCTCCTACCGGAACAGCCAGATGTACCTGTGCGCCGGGCGTGGGGTGACCGATGTCCCGACCGAGCAACAATGGAAGGAGCGCTCCGCGAAGTGCAGCCCCGATTGGCCGCACTGGTACCTGAAACTCTGCGGCCGGGTCGAGGAGCAGCTCAACACCAACCACCCGATGACAGCATGCGGCGATCACCTGGCGGCGCTCAAGGCGCTCGCCGGCGAGCTCGGGATTCCATTCGAGTGCTACGACCACCGCACGCCGGACGAGATCCAGCGCGGCTTGAAGCTATAGCCCACGCCGGCGAGACTGCGCGTAGCTGGAGCGCCGGCCGGCGTCTTCGCGGAGGACGGACATGGGTGAAGCGCTCCTGCTCATGGAAGGGATCGAGAAGTCCTTCCCGGGCGTCCACGCCCTGTCGGGCTGCCGCTTCGAGCTCCGATCCGGAGAGGTCCACGCCCTGGTGGGAGAGAACGGGGCGGGCAAGTCCACCCTGATGAAGGTGCTGGCAGGGGTCTACAGGAAGGACGCTGGCCGGCTCCGCTACAAGGGCGCCGAGGTCGAGATCCCCAGCCCGCGGGCGGCCCAACAGCTGGGGATCAGCATGATCCACCAGGAGCTGAATCTGATGCCCCACCTGACGGTGGCGCAGAACATCTTCATCGGGCGCGAGCCGCGCCGCGCGCTCGGGTTTCTGGACGACCGCAAGCTGAACGACAACGCGCGGAGGCTCCTCGAGACGCTGCGGCTCGACCTCGATCCCCGCACCCGCGTGTCGAACCTCACCGTCGCCACCCAGCAAATGGTGGAGATCGCCAAGGCGCTCTCGTTCAACTCCGAAGTCCTGATCATGGACGAGCCCACGGCGGCCCTGACCGAGACGGAGATCGACGATCTCTTCCGGATCATCCGGCAGCTCCGGGACCGCGGGGTGGGGGTGGTCCACATCTCGCACCGGCTCGAGGAGCTGAAGCAGATCTCCGACCGGATTACGGTGATGCGCGACGGGAAGTACGTGGACACCGTCGCAACGCGCGAAGCCAGCATCGACCAGATCATCGGGATGATGGTGGGCCGCACCATCTACGAGACCGCCCGCGAGGTCCCGGACAAGGCCAGCACCGAGATCGTGCTGGAGGTGCGGGGGCTCCGGCGCGGCCGCACCATCAAGAACGTGAGCTTCCAGCTCCGGCGCGGCGAGATCCTGGGGTTCGCCGGGCTGGTCGGTGCTGGCCGCACCGAGGTTGCCCGGGCCGTCTTCGGCGCGGACCCGCTCGAGGGCGGCGACATCTTCCTCCACGGGAAGAAGATCCAGATCCGGGCGCCGTCCGACGCGGTCCACGCCGGCATCGCCTACCTGTCGGAAGACCGCAAGCGCTACGGCCTGGCGCTCGGGATGGACGTCGAGACCAACCTGGTCCTGACCGCCATGAGGCGCTTCCTGGGCCTGCTGGGCTGGGTAGATACCTCGCGGACCCAGGAGAACGGCCGCCGGTTCGTGAGCGCGCTCCGGATCCGCACGCCCGGCCTCCAGCAGCGGGTCCGCAACCTGTCCGGTGGCAACCAGCAGAAGGTGGTGGTCGGCAAGTGGCTCACCGCCGACACCGACGTGCTCATCTTCGACGAGCCCACCCGCGGCATCGACGTGGGCGCCAAGAGCGAGATCTACCGGCTCCTCAACGACCTCGCCAAACAGGGCAAATCCATCATCATGATCTCCTCGGAGCTGCCCGAGCTGCTCCGCATGAGCCACCGCATCCTGGTCATGTGCGAGGGCCGGATCACCGGCGAGCTCCGAAGCGGCGCCTCGCAGGAGGAGATCATGCGGTACGCCACCCAGCGTAGCGACGTGATCCGCGCGGGCGCCACCGCCCCCGTGCTGTAGGCGAGGACCCCGCATGACCGAGCCCATCGCGCAGACCGAGCCTCGCCCCGCGGCCGCCAAGCGGACGTTCCTCCACCTGGGCGCCATGCAGCGGCTGCTCGCGTTCGGTGCGCTGATCGTGCTGTTCGTCGGGTTCTCGCTGGCGTCCCCGAACTTCCTGCAGTTCGACAACGTGGTCGGGATCCTGCTCGCCACCACCGTCAACGGCGTGCTGGCGCTGGGGGTGACCTTCGTCATCATCACCGGCGGTATCGACCTTTCCATCGGCACGGTGATGACCCTCTCTGCGGTGATGACAGGGGTGTTCATCACCAACTGGCACTTGCCGGTGCCGCTCGGAATCCTGGCCGGCCTGGTCACCGGTACGCTGGCCGGGATCGTCAACGGGACGCTGATCGCGAAGCTCAAGATCCCGCCCTTCATCGCCACGCTGGGCATGCTGAACGTGGCGCGCGGCCTGGCGCTGGTTTTCTCGGGGCTCCGGCCGATCTACTTCAACGACACCCCGGTCTTCAACCAGGTGGCGATGGGCTCGGTGCTCGGCTCGATCGTGCCCGGGTTCGAGGTGCCGAACCTGGTGCTGGTGCTCTTCGGCGCCGCCATCGTGGCGGGCCTGGTGCTCTCCAAGACGGTCTTTGGGCGCTACACCTTCGCGCTGGGCTCGAACGAGGAGGCCACCCGGCTCTCCGGCGTCGACGTCGACGCCTGGAAAATCGGCGTCTACGCGGTCGGTGGCCTGTTCGCCGGGCTGGCCGGCGTGCTCATCGGCGCCCGGCTGAACTCGGCCCAGCCGTCCCTCGGCCTCGGCTACGAGCTGGACGCGATCGCAGCCGCCGTGATCGGCGGCACCTCTCTCTCGGGCGGCGAGGGGACCATCCTCGGCACGGTGATCGGCGCGTTCATCATCAGCACCCTCACCAACGGCCTGCGGATCCTCTCGGTGCCGCAGGAGTGGCAGACGGTGGTAACGGGCGCGATCGTGATCGTGGCGGTCTACCTGGACGTCATCCGGCGCCGCCGACAGACCTAGTCCGGACCCACCCGATTGCGGACGACGAGACAAGGAGGTGCATTCCGATCGACAATGCGTCCCCTGATTCATGCGGCTTCGCCTCGCCCGCCGCGCCGGCGTGCGAGTACCACCCCACTCAGAAGGAGATTCTGATGAACAAGAACAAGCTCTCGGTTGCGTTGAGCCTCGTTGCGGCCGTCACCCTCATGGGCGCGCCCGCGGCGCGGGCCGCCGAACCCTACATCCCGGTCATCTCCAAGGGCTTCCAGCACCAGTTCTGGCAAGCCGTCAAGATGGGCTCGGAGAAGGCCGCCAAGGATTACAAGGTAAAGATCAATTTCTCGGGCCCGGAGAACGAGTCCCAGGTCGACAAGCAGATCGAGATGCTGCAGGCGGAGCTCGCCAAGAAGCCGGCCGCCATCTGCTTCGCCGCACTCGACTCCAAGGCCGCCATTCCGCTGCTCCAGAAAGCGCAGGCCGCCAACATCCCGGTGGTCGGCTTCGACTCTGGGGTGGACTCGGACATCCCGGTCGCCACCGCCGCGACCGATAACATCGCCGCCGCCGGGGCGGCCGCGGACCACATGGCCAAGTTCGTCGGCGGCTCCGGCGAGGTGGCGGCCATCATCCACGACCAGACCAGCCGCACGGGCATCGACCGGCGCGACGGGTTCCTGAAGCGCATGAAGGAGAAGCACCCCAACATCAAGGTGGTGGACGTCCAGTACGGCGGCGGTGACCAGCTCAAGTCGACCGACCTCGCCAAGGCCATCATCCAGGCGCACCCAAATCTCAAAGGCATGTTCGGCGCCAACGAGGGCTCGATCATCGGTGTGCTCAACGCGGTGAAGGAGCTTCACAAGGAAGGCAAGCTCGTGGTCATCGGCTACGACGCCGGGAAGCAGCAGAAGGACGCGGTCCGCAGCGGCGTGGAGGCCGGCGCGGTCTCGCAGGATCCGGTTGGCATCGGTTACAAGTGCGTCGAGGCGGCCGCCAAGGCGATCAAGGGCGAGAAGGTGCAGAAGAACATCGACACCGGGTTCAAGTGGTACGACAAGTCCAACGTCGACTCGGCCGCGATGAAGCCGCTGCTCTACGACTAGGAGGCGATCCGGAGCGGGCTGCCTCGCCCTGGACGGAGATCCTGGGTTGCCGCTCCACCCGGTTGACCGCGGCGGGACGCACCTCCCGCCGCGGCTCTACCGGAATGCAACTGCCGCCCCGGCTAGCGCGACCGGAAGTGACCAGGCCCAGTCTCCCAGCAACAACACTGCCGCAGCGCCCACGACGCAGCCTGCGAAGAAGCCGACGAGGAGCCTCACGGTCTTCTTCAACCGCTCATGGGCGCCTTCTATCAGCGGCTCCCTGTGCCACAGCGTGTCCAGCAGCGAAAGGACGGCGTTGGTCAAGTTGCCCGTCATCACGGCCGTCGAAGGTGCGCCGGGCACGGCGAGGCGCAAGAGCGAGAACTGACACGCCATCGCGGAGACCGCGATCATCGCGGCGATGCCAGCCATCCATCCGCGCGGACTGGCCGCGGGATCCCGCGTCACGCTGAAAATTAGAACGCAGCAGAGCAGCAGAAAGTGAACCACGAGAAGCGGCCGAGCCAAAGCTGGACCACGTCTGTCGGCCGCCTCGGCGATCAGCCAGACGGCCGCGACCGCGGCGATGAAGACGGGAACAGCCAGGATCTGGGTCAGGTGCTGTGGTCCGCCGCGCACCAGCAGGGCCGCGATCACGACCAGGTTGCCGGTGACGTGGGCAGTGAATAGCCCGAGACTCAAATATCCAATCACGTCGACGCTTCCCGCAATCACGCTGAGCAAGGTCGGAAGCCTCTCGTCGTCGCTCTGGGTCATGACTTCACCACGCGATCGATGGCGAGCTTCGGGAGGATGAGGCCGAAGCTCATCGCCAGGATGATGTTCATGGCGGTGACGCCGTTCGCGATCGTCCCACCCAAAAGCTCCAAAGTCGTAGTCGAGCCATGGGCGAGTTGCAGGAGGCCGCTCGCCATCCTGAACAGGAACACGCCCGGCATCATCGACACCACCGAAGCGAAGCCGATCGCCGCGAACGGCATTCGACGACGACGAGCGACCGGAGCGAGGATCACGCCGACGAGCAGACAGGCAACGAAGGCGCCCACGGCTACATCAGCGCCAGCCACCGCAAGCGTCCACCACCTCAAACCATGAGCCAGCATTCCGACCGCGACCGGCCAGCCCAACATGCGCAAGGGTGTCGAGAAGAAGATGCTATAGGCAGCAACGGCCACGCCCGCGGCGATCATGTCGAACCAGAAAGATACTGGTCTGCCGGGCGGATCCACCGGCAACGAGACGCCGAGGACGCCCAGCCCAACGAGCAGCCCGGCCGAGATGACCAGGATGACGAGGCCGGCGTAGATCAGCCGGGAGGCCCCGAGAGGGACGCGCACCGCGGCAAGGTCCATCATGCCGTTGAGCACATGCGGCCCCGGCACCAGGATCATGCAGGGGCAGACCGCGACGAGGCGCAGCGACGAGCTCAGCCGATAGCGAACCGCGAGCGCGCCAACCACGCCGGCGAGCAACGCCGCGCCGAGCGGCTGCAGGAGGGCGTTCGTCGTGTAGTGCGCCAGGGTGCGACGCAGAACCGCACCGGCCGCGGCGCTGGCCACGATGAGCGCCACTGCGGCCAGATGCCGGACGCCGAAGAGCACCGACAGCGCAGCGGCGCCAGCCGCAGCGGCGAGCGTGAAGAGCCAGGTGGGCGCCGGCGGCGCGTGCGAAATCTCGCGGATCGCCTCCATTGCGGCAGCCGGCGCCAGCCGGCCAGCGGCCACCTGGTCGATTGCCCGCACGGCGGAGGCCACACGATCCATGTCCACGCCGGTGGGGTCGGCCGTCGCGACAGAGACCAGTCTGGCGACCTCATCTCCGTCCGCGAGGTGCAGCTCACCCCAACGAGGGATGATTCTGACGCGCAGACCGAGACGATTGCTGAGCCGCTCGGCCGACGCCAGGGTATCGTTCGTGGACTCACCGTTGACATGCAACACGCGGGCGAAGGCGAGGACGAGATCGGACGGCCCCTGCAAGCCCATGACCGCTCACCCCCAATCCTGCTCGCAAGAGCGGCGATCGAAGCGCCCCGGCATTCAGGCGCTGGTGGCCACGTACGGTCTCACCATCTTTCTCGGATCGACCACGCGATCGAATTCGGCTTCCGTGACGAAGCCCAATTGCAAGGCAGCAGCCTTGAGCGTGAGGTCGTTATCGATGGCGTGGTGGGCGATCTTCGATGCCTTGTCGTAGCCGATCACAGGCGCCAGCGCCGTCACCAGCATGAGTGAACGCTCGACGTATTCGTTGATCTTCTTCGTATTGGGCTTGGTGCCCTCGACCAGGAACCTACGAAAATTGGTGCAGCCATCGGCCATGAGCGTGATGGAGTCGGTGATGTTGAAGATCATCAACGGCTTGTACACGTTCATTTCGAGGTAACCACCCGCGCCCCCAAACCCTACCGCGACGTCGTTGGCCATGACCTGCACGGCGATCATGGTGAGCGCTTCACACTGAGTCGGGTTGACCTTGCCGGGCATGATCGACGAGCCCGGCTCATTTTCCGGGATCGCCAATTCGGCAAATCCGGCGCGGGGCCCGCAAGACATCAAGCGAATGTCGTTCCCGATCTTGTAGAGGGACACGGCCAGGGTGCGGAGGGTGCCGGACAGCTGCACCAGCGCATCGTGAGCGCCCTGCACCGTGAACTTGTTGGGTGCGGTTACAAAAGGCAGCCCAGTGAGACTGGCGATCGCTGCTGCCGCAGCTTCGGCGAACCCCGGCGCCGAGTTGATGCCCGTTCCCACCGCGGTGCCGCCCAGGGCGAGGCGGTACACCCCCTCGAGAGCGGACTCGATCCGCTCCAGGTCATCCGCCAGCATGCCCGTGTAGCCGGACCATTCCTGGCCCAAGGTCAGGGGGGTGGCGTCCTGCATATGGGTGCGGCCGATCTTGACGATGTCCCTCCACGACTCGGCCTTGGCCCGGATGGCATCGTGCAGCGCCATGACCGCCGGGATCAGGCGCTGCTTCACGTTGACCGCAGCGGCGATGTACATGGCCGATGGGAAAGAATCGTTTGACGACTGAGCCATGTTCACGTGATCGTTGGGGTGCACCGGCGTCTTGCTTCCCAGCGGCGTGCCCGCCAGCTGGCAGCACCGGTTGGAGATCACCTCGTTCACGTTCATGTTGAACTGAGTGCCGCTGCCCGTCATCCACACATGCAAGGGGAACATGTCGTGGTGCTGGCCGGCGAGGATTTCGTCGCAGGTCTGGACGATCAACTGGTACTGCTGATCGCCGAGCCGCTTGCTGGCATGGTTTGCCGTGGCAGCGGCCTTCTTCAAGATGGCATAGGCGGTGATCATCTCGCGCGGAATCAAGTCCTTGCCGATGCTGAAGTGCTCGAGCGACCGCTGGGTCTGAGCGCCCCACAGCTTGTCCGCGGGCACTTCGACTACACCGAGACTATCCGTTTCTTTTCTCATGTCGGTCATGTGGCGATCCCTCCTTTTACCTGCCGACGAAATCCAGCAGCGCCTTGTTGAAGGCCTCCGGATGCGACGCGTTCAAGCCGTGCGGTCCACCTTTGACGAGCACCAGCTGGCTCCCCTTGACCGCTTCGTGCGAGCGCTTTCCGCTCGCTTCGAACGGGACGATCGCGTCGGAGTCGCCGTGGATGATCAGCGCCGGGATGGTGATCCTCTTCAGGTCGCCGCGGAAATCCGTGCGGCTGAACGCGGCGATGCAGTCCAGCGTTCCTTTGGGCGAAGCAAACGCAGCGATGTCGCGTGCGTAGATCCGCTGCTGCTCGCTGACCTGCAGCTTGCCGCCCGCGCTGAAGAAGCCCCTGGCGAAGTCGTCGACGAACGCGATCCGATCGCGCTTCACGCCGTTCTGGAATTGCGCGATGGTCGCCTCGTCGAGCGCGCCTTCGGGATTGTCTTGCGCCTTGTAAAGGTATGGCGGCACAGCGGCAGCCAGCACGACCTTCGAGACGCGGCCGGTCCCGTACTTGGCGATGTAGCGCACGACCTCACCGCCGCCCATCGAGAAGCCGACGAGGGTCGCCCCCTTCAACTCGAGGTGGCGCACCAGCGCGTCGAGATCGGCGGCAAGGGTGTCGTAGTCGTATCCGTTCCAAGGCTGAGACGACGACCCGAACCCCCGACGGTCGTAAGTGATCACACGGTACCCGGCACCGACGAGCGCAGGCACCTGGTACTCCCAGGACCGACCGCTCAGCGGCCAGCCGTGAATGAGCACGACGGGTTTTCCCGAACCGTAATCCTGGTAATGGAGTTCGATCGGAGCGCCATTCTCGGTACCCACCTGCAGCCTGGACATCGCGGGGCCTCCCTTCGGTTGGAACTTCTTGTGACGTGCTGATGTCCCGAGTAATCGAGAGGTCCGCGAAGATCGAGCTTTTCGACCGTGGCGCGCGCGCCGAAAGGGCTAGCGCTCAGGTGCTGCAGCGCGCAGTGTGTCGTCGCGGGGTGAGCAGCGAGGCGGCCACGATGACTCGCTCTACGTCGTTTCCGCTTCCTTCGGTGACCGCTTGTCAGTTCGGAGCACACCGTCGGCCAGTTCGCCCGCGGCGTGATTCACCCCGCGGATCACGTCGTAGACAATCCCGATGATCTTCGTTTGCACCTCGGCAACCGTCTTCGTAAGCGACAGGTTGGGTGCGATCAGCTCCAGCACTTCGATCGGCTTGTGCATGATGTCCTGGTGCACCTTTTCCACGGCGGTGGTGCCCTTGTCGATCGCGTCTTGCACCCGATCCTTGATCTGTTTCACGTTTCCCACGAGTTCTCCTTGGCACTGCCACTCACTGTCGGCATTGGCTCTATCCCCCTGCATCGCAGGTCGGAGGTCACAGGGTAGTCACGCGTGGCGCAATGCGGCATTCCGGCGCAGGATCGAAGGACCAGGTCGCCGTTGACCAAGCTGTCTGGCAGCCGCTCGACGGCGAGGTCGATCGCGGCGCTCGACCTACGCAGTGCCGGCCGGATGCTCGGCGAAGTCCCGTTCGTACATGCGGAGGAGCGCGAGCAGGAACGCGATCACGAGCGGCCCGGCGATGATCCCCAGCAGTCCGAACATGGTGATGCCCCCGAGAAGGGCGAGAAACACGAGCCCGGTATGCATCTCCACCTTGCCTCGCATCGCCAAGGGCTTGACGACGTTGTCCGCGGCGGTCAACAGCACCCCGCACCAGGCGGCGACGAAGATGGCCGCCGTTACGTGGCCGGTCAGCGCGAGCAACGCCGCGGCCGGGATCCAGACGAGCGCAGTGCCGATGACGGGCACGAACGAGGCAACCAACGTGACGATCCCGAGAAAGACGGCGTTGGGCACGCCGGCAAGCGCGAATCCGACCGTCGCGAGGACGGCCTGCACGACCGCCGTGAGCGCAGCGCCCACCAGCGTGGCGCTGGAGACGTTGGCGAACTCCTGCAGCAGCTCCTCGGTCTGGGCCGCCTGCAGGGGGGAGACGCGGCCTAGCAAGCGGATGAGGTGCCGCCCGTCCACCAGGAGGAAGAACAAGGCTGCGAGCATGATGAACGTGCTCGCCAGCGCGCCGACCGAGGCGCCGAGCAGCGCCGGCCCGACCGCCTGGGCGTAGTCCAGCGCCTTCGCTGCGATAGTCTGGACCTGCTCGCGCGAAACATGCAGCGTCGAGAGAACGCGGTCGATCGCGTGCTGCGCCTCGGGCGGCACCCGTGAGAGGGAGACGTCCCCCATCGATTGGACGCCCAGCGAGTCGCGCACCCAGCTCAGCCCCTGGGTGATCTCCTGCGCGACGAAGGCGAGGATGCTCGCGATCGGAGCGACGATTGCCGCGACAACGAGGAGCGTGAGAAGGGCGCCGGCGAGCCGCCGGCGGCCCTTGAGCAGCCGCTCGGTGCGGGCGAGCAGCGGCTGAAAGGCGGCGGCCAGCACGGCGGCGAGGAAGAGCGGAGCGCGGAAGGGCCACACGACGTAGGCGGTGAGCGCGACGGCCACGGCGAACAGCGCCCAGAAGGTGCGCCGGGCCCGCGTCGTCGGGGCGCGGGGACCCAGTGGAGGACGGGCTGACCGAAAGCGTTCGACCGGCGCCGGGGTGAAACTCTCGGACATACACAGATGTTACGCACGACCCATCGCGCCGGGCAGGCTGGAAGAGGGACAGTCCGATGGCGGCCCGCGCCGGGGATGGAGTTATCGAGTTTTGGCAACGACAGGGCGCGGTGGCGCGTGCCCTGTAGGCGCCCTTGACAAAGCGGAGAGGCGAAGGCATGTTGCCATCCATGTGGATGGTCCATGGATGGTGTACAGATGGCAAGGTCTCGATTGCCGGAGACCCGGCGCAAGGAATCAGAGTCGGAAAAGATCACGATCAATCTCGGGTTCGTCGATCTCGGGCAGATTGATTTGCTGGTTCAGGAAGGGTTCTATTCCAACCGCACGGACTTCATTCGAACCGCGATCCGGAATCAGCTGCTCACCCATGGCGATGCTCTGAAGAACAGCGTCGCGCGTCGCTCGATGGTGTTGGGTCTGCAGCGGTACACCCGCCAGGATCTGGAACATGTGCTGGCCGCCGGAGAGCAACTGCACATCCATGTCCTGGGCCTCGCAACGATCGACGACGACGTGAGCCCCCAACTGGCCCTGCGGACGATTGCCTCCATCGTGGTGCTTGGCGCCCTGCGCGCCAGTCCCGGGGTGAAAGCCGCGTTAGCCGATCGCGTCCGCTAGCTGTTCTGCCACCCGCTTCGAGGGAATCATGACGACCAACAAGAGATTGCCCTTTGCTCTCCTCACGGCGACTCAACTGGCGCCTGCTGGTCGGCTTCTCGAAGCGACTGCAGACATTCAACGCATCCTTCGTCAGCGGTCCGCCTCCGACGCGGCGGTCGATGGCCAGGTGAGCGACGCCGTACTTTCCACGGGGGTTGAGGGGCAACCGGGAGACTTCATCGCCGGCTCCCACACCAATCACGCTGGGACCCGCCCCTACAAGCTCTACATTCCCACTGGCTACGCCGGGAAAGCGCTGCCGATGATCGTGATGCTGCATGGGTGCACGCAAACACCTGACGACTTCGCGGCCGGCACCGGCATGAATTCACTCGCCGAGGAACGGCTGTTTTTCGTCCTCTATCCCGCGCAGACGCCTGCTGCCAACGGCTCGCGGTGCTGGAATTGGTTCAAGCGGTCAGACCAGCACCGGGACAAAGGCGAACCGGCAATCATCGCCGGCATGACGCGCGAGATCATGAACCGCTATCGTGTCGACGCCGGCAAGGTCTATGTGGCCGGGCTGTCCGCCGGCGGTGCGATGGCTGCCGTGATGGGCGCGACCTACTCGGATCTCTATGCGGCCATCGGCGTCCACTCCGGTCTCGCCGCCGGAAGCGCGCACGACGTTCCGTCCGCCTTCGCCGCCATGCGGGGTACGCCGCCTTCGTCACCCCGAGGCACGGCCCAGGCAGCCCGGGCCGTGCCGGTCATCGTGTTTCACGGTGACCGGGACACGACTGTGCACCGGCGCAACGGCGAGCAGGTGATCTCACAGTCAGGTCGCAACGCGGCATCGAGCAACAACGTCTCGGTGGAACATGGTCAAGTGCCGGGTGGTCACGCGTATACCCGCACGGTTCAGGCCGATCCCACGGGTCGCGTGATCCACGAACACTGGCTGGTGCACGGAGCGGGGCACGCGTGGTCGGGCGGAAGCACTCGCGGCTCGTACACGGATCCCAAAGGACCAGACGCTACCCGGGCGATGATCCGCTTCTTCTATCAAAACGCGTGACCCGGGCGCCTGGGCGGCGCAACGGCTGTACGGCAGCGGCCGTACTATATGGCTGCTCGCGCCTGCTGGCGCGACTCGCGGTGACGCCGTCTTCCGGCCCCACGCCGCGCCGCGCGTCGACGAAGACGACGGTCGGGGTGGACTATCCCCCGACCCCGGCCAATGGAGTGGTGTTGGGCGACTGGTTCAGAAAGGCGGCGGTACCCAACTTGTGCAGGGTCGAGAAGCCGAGTTGATAGGTCTTCACCTCGGGCGCGCCTTCAATCACCTTCGCCAGCGTCTTCAGCACTTCGGGGTAGCTCTCGCGCTGGTAGGCTTCCGCGTTGGCTTTGGACTCCCACAGGCTGATCGCGACCACCTCCGGTCCACCCGGAACGAGGAACACCATCTCGTCCTTGAAACCCCGCTGCTTGCGAAGGGCCGGAATGATTGTCTTCTCCAACAGCTCGGCGAATTCGTTGCTGGCGTTTGGCTTGAGCTGCAGGGAAATGATTCGGGCAAACATGTGAACCTCGGATTGAGAACAACATGCATCCTCGCCCGACGGCGGGCCCGCCAGCCCGCTCCTCGAGCACTCACCCGAGGGCCGCCTCGTGTTTCTAGGCTTTCGCGGCACGATGGCGTCGAGCAACGCGCTCAGGGCTGCCGAGGTTTGGGGGAACCAGGGTCATTCTCGGGAGCGCCCAGCGGCAGTGTGAAGAGGAACGTGCTGCCCTTTCCAGCCACGCTCTCTGCCCAGATCTTCCCTCGGTGCGCGTCCACGATTCCCTTCGCAATGGCGAGCCCCAGACCGGCGCCTGTCCTGGCGGCCTTCCTCGCTTGCCAGAAGCGCTCGAAGATGTGCGGGAGCTCGTCGGCGGCGATTCCGGACCCGGTGTCCGTCACCGAGAACCGGGCCTCGCGACTGCCGAGCTCGATCCTGACGGTGATTGCACCCCCTGTCGGGGTGAACTTGATCGCGTTCCCGATCAGGTTCGAGAGGACCTGAAGGATCCTCGGCCGATCGCACCGTATGCCGCGGTCCTGGCCGGTGACTTGACCCTCGAGGCTAATCATCTTCTGCTGGGCGAGCGGCCGGTGCAGCTCCACGACCTCATCGAGCAACGCGCCGGCCGCGCACGACTGCGCCGCAAGCGAGAAACGCCCGGCCTCGATCCTGGCAATGTCGAGCAGGTCCTCGATGAGGCGCTTCATCCAGTCCGCGGATCGGCGGAGCGCCTCGACCCATTTCTGGCGCTTTTCCTCGGGCGCCTCGCTCTGCGCGAGAAGCTCGGCCGCCCCGAAGATGGTGGCGAGCGGCGTTCTCAGGTCGTGCGAAACGACGGCGAGCAGATCGTCTCGGGAGCGAGTGGCCCTTTGCGCGTGGTGATAGAGCCGGGCGTTGTCGATGGCGAAGGAAGCCCGGCGCGCGAGCTCGACAGCCAAGGTGAGATCCGTGGAGGAGTAGGGACCGCCTGCCGCGATCCTCCCAAGGGTGAGAGCGCCCAGGCGCTGCCCGCGCGCCAGAAGAGGGACGACGATCATCGAGCGGAGCCCCGCCGCCCGCATGATCTCCAAGCTCTCGCTGGTGCCCTGCAGATCCGTGCCATCAAGCTCGGCAAGGAGGAGCGGCTTTCCCGACTCGAGCACCTTCGCCTGGGGCGTCTGCGAGCCGTTCTGAGCCGCGAGTTGCCGGATCCGCTCGGCGACGCCCTGCTGCTTCGGATCGGCGAAAGCCACCTCAAGCCGGACGATTTCGCCGTCCTCTCCGACCTCGTCGAGAAAGCAGAGGTCGCCGACGAGCGGGACGGCGAGGCGCACCACCGCTGCGACCGTGACCCGGTAGTCCAGGGAAGAAGCGAGGACCGAGCTCGCCTCCGCAAGGAAACGCTGCGCCTTTTCGACTTCCTTGCGCTGCGTGATGTCGTAGAACGTCGCGACGCCGGAGACGATGCGCCGGTCCGGCGACTCGATAGGAGCCGAGGAGACGAGCAACGTGCTGCGCGTGCCGTCGCTGCGGTGGTATTCGATCTCCTCCTCAGTCACGATCTCGCCGTTGGCGATGGATCGCGCGAGCGGCCACTCCTCGGGCTCATACGGCCGGCCATCCTCGTGGTGGAACGCACGGTACTCCTGGTCATCGGCGACCCGGGCGCCCAGCGGGAGCGGGCGACCCCAGATCTGCTCCGCCTGCCGGTTGGCGAGGAGCAGCCTTCCGCTGGGGGCTTCACCGATGAGGACGCCGGCGGGCATCCGGTCCAGCACCGTCTTGAGCCAGCTGCGCTCGGCCTCAGTCTGGGCCTCGCGAGACTCCGCTGCCAGCTGCCGCGCCTCGGAGCTCGCCTGCCTCGCCTCGATGTTCACCTGCCGATCGAGGGCGACGGCGAGCTGGTTGACCACCGCGTTCACGAACACCAGATCGTCTTCGTTCAGAACGGCGGCGGTTTCGAACTGCAGTGCGCCGAAGATCGGACGTCGGCCGACGACGAGCGGAAGCAGGACGAAACCGCTCGCACCCTCGGCTGCCATGCGCAACCCGGGAAGCAGCCTTGGCTCGTTCTCGTCGAAGTCGACGCCGGAGCGCACGAGATACGAGTACGACCCTCGCGCGTGGACCTTGGCCGCTCGCAGGCCTTCGTCGGTTTCGGCGCCGCTTCGCCAGACGATGGTGTGCGAACGGCCACCACCCTCGAGGATGAAGATGACGCTGCGCAGGGGAACCGCCTGTGCCACCAGGCCCACGATTGCCGTGATCGTTCCTTCGACGCTTTCGAGGGAGGTGAGCAGCTTGCTGATCTCATAGAGCTGGCGGACGCGAAAATAAGCCCGCGAGTGCGGTCCTGGGTCCGCCGGCCCCGCGCCGGCGAGCCTGCTCTTTTTCCGACGCTCCGCGCTCATCGCTGCTTCCGACTCCTCTTCCCGTCGCCGGCCTTCGCCCGCGTGGAGGCAGCTCCGTCGATTCGCTCGGCGATCCGCACCCCGCCCTTGGCGATGTCGAAATACCAGGTCCCCCGGTCGTGCAGGCTTCCCCGGGTCTTCACCACCGCGAGGGTGGGGCGGATGCCTTCCGGCACCTCCGCGTAGCGGAGCAGGAGGATGTTGTCCGCCACCGGAGAGAAGCCGCCGTCGGTGATGGAGTCGGTGGAGTACATCTCTTGCGATTCGAGCGTGAGGAGGCTGGTCACGCCGAGCGCTTTGAACTGGCCGACGAGGCCATAGAGGAGCTGCCGCAGCTCTTCGGTCGACAGGCCTTCGGTCACCAGGTGGCTCGCACTGTCGAGCACCAGCCTGCGCGTCTTGCCGGCCCGGATCTTGTCGGTCAGGATCGTGAGGAACTGGTTCGCCCGCACGTGCTCCCTGGAGAGATAGACGATCTCCACCAGCCCGTTCTTGACCGCCTTGCCCAGAGGCAGCGCGAGCTCCTCGGCGATCTTGAGGATCTGGGCGGGTCCCTCCTCGAGGGCCACGTACAGTCCCGGCTCCTTGCGCTCCGCGCCTTCGAGGACGAACTGGAGCCCCAGGGTGGTCTTTCCGATACCCGCGCTTCCGGAGACGATCGTGACGCTCCGCTCCAGCAGCCCTCCGCCGAGCAGGTCGTCGAGGCCGGGAACACCGGAGGGAGAACGTTTTGAGGTCAGCAGAGGCGGGGGCTCCACGGGGGTGAACTGCTCGGGATAGCGGGGGAAGATCTGGATCCCGCCCTGCCCGATGATCAGGTTGTGCCGCCCCTTGGAGTGGGCCGTGTTGCGCAGCTTGTAGACCTCGATGTAACGCTGCCGCTCGAAGGCCTCCTCGCTGGAGGTGAGCAGGACGACGCCGTCGACCACCGTCTCCTCCACCCCGAAGCGGCTGAGCTGGGAGGAGCCGTAGGGAATGTCCGTGGCAAAGAAGCCGACCGCATGCGCGTTCTGGACGATGGTCGCGAGCTGGAAAGTCTTCTCCCGTGCGATCTGCGGATCCTTGACCTTGTGCAGGAAGACCGAGACCGAGTCGACGGCCACGCGCGTTGCTCCCATTTTTTCCACCCGCTCGCGCATCATGAGCAGGTGTGCCTCCACCAAGATGTCCGGCTGGGGGATGAAGACGATCTCGATCATTCCCCGGGCGATCTCCTTGTCGAGGTCAAAGTCCAGGCCTTGGGCGGCGGCACGCAGCCGCTCGCCGGTCTCCTCGAAGGAGAAGACGATTCCCTTCTCGCCGGCCAGGGCGCCGCGGTAGAGGAACTCCAGGCCGAGGACCGTCTTGCCGGTTCCGGCCACGCCCGCGATGAGCAAGCTGGAGCCGACCGGGATGCCCTCGCCGAGAAGCTCGTCCAGCCTGGTGATGCCCGTCTTCATGCGTTGCGTGGCGGCCGTCTTCCGGTCCGCCCGGTCCTCGCGGTGGATGGTGACCCGCGGGGCGAAGACCTCGATGCCGTCCGAGGTGATGACGAATGAATGCTCGTCGCGGCTATGCTCGGTCCCCCGCGTCTTGCTGATCTGGATGAAGCGCTGCATCTCGCCGGACTGCTCGCGTTGGCGGAGCGTGATGAGGGCGTCGACGACGGAAAAGATGGGGTTGCCTTCGATGTCGCGGTCGCCGTACTCGCCGAGGAGCAGGGCGGTGGTCTCCCACGCCATGAGGTTGACGGCGATCTCATAACCGAACTTGCGCAGTTCCTCGTGCGACTTGGCCAGGTCGCCGAAGGCCTTGAAGCTGTCGATCACGACGATGGCCGGCTTGACCTTCTTGACGTGGTGCATGATGAGCTTTGAGGCCTGCTCGAGCCCCTCCGCACGCAGGATGACGCCGAGATCGACGAACTGGATGGACGACTCGACCTTGCTCGCGTCGAAGAACTTGAACTGGCTCAGGTGGCGCAGGGTCTTGGCGGTCGGCTCCGAGAGCGTGTTGAAGTAGAGCACGCGCTTCTTGGGCGAGGCGTTGTGGAAGCAGATCTGCAGGGTGAGGATGGTCTTGCCCGCACCCGGCGGCCCGGCGAGGAGGGCAACCGTTCCCTCCGGCAGCCCACCCATGAGAAGTGCGTCGAGGTTCCGTACACCGGTTTCGAGCCGCGCATCGTGAGTTTTCTCTTTCATGCCTTTGCTTCCTCGCCAGGGCCTGCGGACCCCGGCGCGACCCTCGCAAGCTCCGAGTGAAGCGCGGGGCTGAGGACCTCGGCGGTCAGCTTGCCGAGGACCGTGAGGAATTCCACCAGGATGAAATGGACCGCCTCCGCGAGTTGATCGCGGCGCAAGCTACCGGCGCGCTCGCGGAGCTTGTCGCTGCGAAGGCCGGTCGCGTCCACCTCGAGCGGCGAGAGCAGCGGGAACCGCTCGGACGCGGTGTAGAGCACGCGATCGAGGATGGCCATGAGCGTGACGTCGCCGAGCGTGACGCGGGCGCGCCGCCAGATGGCGCCGAACCCCTGCTCGAACGCGTCGAGGAGCCGCTCGGGTGGAGCATGCTTCTCGGCCCGGTCCATCCAGGCATCCACCTGCGCGCGGTGGTCGCTCTCATCAGGCACGGAGGTTGTCCTCGAGGCTCCTGCGGGTCGACCATACAGTCTACATCGCACGGGAAGTGCGCGCAGATAATCGCAGACCTTGTCCGGCGGTGGGCGTCGCGACCGCTCTCGATGAGTACCACGGCGGCGAACGTCATCCCGAGCGTCTCTCGCCATGACGGCGTGCGCTTGGGTCGCTATACATCTTCGCGGTTGGAATTCGGAGGTTATCGTGCGCACGGCAACCAGAGGGTCGTTGATTCGCGCCGCCGCGATCGTCGCCGGCGTCGCGCTGATCGGGCCCTCATCGTCGCCGGCCGAATCGGTCGCGGTGGCACACTCGGAAGGACTGACGCACGGATTCCTGGCGCTGCGCAACCTGGAGGGAACCGTCCTCGCCGACGGCGACCTGGTCCAGTCCTCGAGCGGGAATCGCGTGACGACGCGGCTCATCTTCCGCTTCAAGGATGGATCGAGGCACGACGAGACAACCGTCTACACGCAGCGAAAAGCCTTCCGCCTGGTGAGCAATCACGTGGTGGAGAAGGGTCCGGCGTTCAAGATGCAGATGGAATCGACCATCGACGCGGGGAGCGGCCAGGTCAAGATCCGCTACACCGACGAGAACGGCAAGGAGAAGGTCATCGAGGAACGCCTCGAACTACTTGCCGACCTTGCGAACGGCCTGATCCTGTCCTTGGTCAAGAACATCTCCCCGAAGACGCCAAAGACGACGGTATCGATGCTGGCGTTCACGCCGGAGCCGCGGCTGGTGCAGCTGGAATTCACCCCCGCCGACGAGGAGCCCTTCTCGACCGCGGGGTTCGGCCGCAAGGCCATGCATTATGTGGTGAAGGTGCACGTCCCCGGCCTGACCGGCGCGATCGCCTCGCTGCTCGGCAAGACCCCGCCCGACTCGCAAGTTTGGATCCTGGGCGGCGAAGCGCCGGCCTTCGTGAAGGCGGAGTCGCCGCTCTTCCCAGGTGGCCCGACGTGGCGGATCGAGCTGGTGAGCCCGATCTGGCCTTCCGGCTCGACCTCGTCGGCGACCAAGGACTCGAAAAACTTCCAGCCGGCGGGAAGGCGCGAGCGTCCCGCCTCCTCGATGCGCGCCGCGAAGAAGGAGCCGCGCTCGGGAAAGAAGTAGGCGAGTACGGCAGAGGTGGCGCTGTGCCCTCAGCCGCCCCCCTCGCCGCCGTCGCCGACCTCCACCTCGGAATGGTGCTCGACGCCGTCGTCGCGCAACGGGATCGTTCGCTCCGGCTGTTCGACCCCATCGCAGACGACGCGCCTGACCTGGCGGCCTCCGCCGCCCAGGTTGCGGACGTGGATGTGGTGGACGGTGTTGCGGTGGCGGTAGTGGACATCGAACGCTTCCCACGAGGGTGGCATCAGCGGCTCGACGCGCAGGCGGTCCACCTCGAGGCGCAGGCCGAGCAGCGACTCGACCACGAGCCGGTACATCCACGCGGCCGAGCCGGTGTACCAGGTCCAGCCGCCGCGGCCGGCGTGCTGCGGGTTGGTGTACACGTCGGCGGCGACCACGTACGGCTCGACCTTGTAGGTCGCGATGGTCTGCTCGTCGTTGCCGTGGCGCACCGGATTGATGAGCCCGAACAGCTCCCAGGCGCGCGCGACGTCGCCCGCGGCCGCGAACGCCATGACTGCCCACACCGCCGCATGCGTGTACTGACCGCCGTTCTCGCGCACGCCCGGCACGTAGCCCTTCACGTAGCCGGGCTCAAGATCGGAGGTGTCGAAGGGCGGATCGAAGAGCTGGATGAGCCGGAGGTCGCGACGCACCAGGCGCTGGTCGAGCGCCGCCAGCGCCTGGCTCGAGCGCTCGGGATCCCCGGCGCGCGACAGCACGGCCCAGCTCTGCGGCAGCGAGTCGATCTGGCACTCGGGGCTGGACGACGAGCCGAGCGGGGCGCCATTGTCGAAGTAGGCGCGCCGGTACCACTCGCCGTCCCAGGCGTGCTCCTCGATGTTGGAGCGCAGGAGCGTCGCCGCCTTGGCGCACAGATCGGCGAAGGTCACGTCCTGGCGCTGCCGGGCCAGCTCACCGAAGCGCACCAGCACGTCGTAGAGGAAGAACGCCAGCCACACGCTCTCGCCCTTGCCGCGGTCGCCGACCAGGTTCATGCCGTCGTTCCAGTCGCCGCTGCCCATGAGCGGCAGGCCGTGTTCGCCGAAGCGCAGGGCGTTCTTGATCGCGCGCACGCAGTGATCGTAGACAGTCGCCGAATCCTCGGAACGGAGCGGCAGGTCGTAGTAGCTGTCCTCGTCGGGCTTGACGGTGCGACCCTCCAGGAACTGGACCTTCTCGTCGAGCACGCCGGTGTCGCCGATCGCTGCGACGTAGCGGCATACGGCACTGGGCAAGAACAGGTAGTCGTCGGAGATGCGCGTGCGCACGCCTCGGCCCATGGGCGGGTGCCACCAATGCTGCACGTCGCCCTCGCGGAACTGGCGCGACGCCGAGCGCAGGATCTGCTCGCGCAGGATCGCCGGCTCCGTGTGCACCAGCGCCATCGAATCTTGAAGCTGATCGCGGAATCCGAAGGCGCCGCCCGACTGGTAGAAGCCGCTTCGTCCCCACATGCGCGACGCCAGCACCTGGTAGAGCAGCCAGCCGTTGGCGAGGAAGTTGAGCGACTCATCGGGCGTCCGCACATGGACTGCGCCGAGCGTCCGGTTCCAGTAGGACCAGACGCCCTCCAGCGCGGCGCGCGCCGCCCCGGTGCCGCGGAAGCGGTGCACGAGCGTGCGCGCATCGCCGAGGTCGCGCCCCGAGCCGAGCGTGAACACGAGCTCGCGCTCTTCGCCATCAGCCAGATCGATCGCCACCTGCATCGCCAGGCACGGGTCCAGCCCAGCCCCGACGCGGCCCGACAGCCGCGCCTTGGTCATGCACGCGGGCTGCGCCATGAAGCCGTTGCGGCCGATGACCTCGTGGCGATCCCCGCTGACCGAGCGCTGCCCTTCGCTGCAGTCGAGGAAGGCGACGCGCGGCGCGAACTCGCTCGAGTAGGCGTTTCGCGCCATGAGCGCGCCGCTGCCCGGATCGACCTCGCTGACCACGTGCGGAGCGTTCGGCGGGCGGTGCTCTCCGAGGACCAGCTCGAAGAACCCCGTCAGCGACAGCCGCCGCGTCCGGCCCGAGTGGTTGCGCAGCTTGAACACCATGAACTTGAGCGGCGCGTCGGTGGCCGCGAAGGTCTGCAGCGTGGTGGCGAGGCCGTCGTCGGCGTGCTCGAAGACGCTGTAGCCGAAGCCGTGGCGCGTGACGTATGGCTGCGCTCCGGGCGCCGGCAGCGGCGTCGGCGACCAGAAGCGTCCGTTCTCCTCGTCGCGAATGTAGAAGGCCTCCCCGCTGGCATCGCTGACCGGGTCGTTGTGCCAGGGCGTCAGGCGGTAGCCGTGCGCGTTCTCGCACCAGGTATAGGCGCCGCCGCTCTCGCTGACCACGGTGCCGAAGTAAGGGTTCGCCAGAACGTTCACCCACGGCGCCGGCGTGCGCGCGTCGGCGGTGGTGGCGATCACGTACTCGCGGCCGTCGTGGGTGAAGCCGCCCTTGCCGTTGAACGCGGCAAGGTCGGGACGCGCCGCCGCGGCCACGACCTGGGCTTCGGGTCCGATCGGCGCCGAGCCGGCGCGGCGTTCCTTGCCTTCGAACAGCGGCGTGGGCAGCTCGAACGGAAAGCGCCGGTTGACCTGGTCGGCGAGGCTCCCGTCGCTGTCTCTGACGATCAGCCGCGCCACCGTCTGCATGAGGATCTTGTCCTCCTCCGACAGCTGCTCGCTCCGGCGCACGTAGATGCCCCCCGGCTTGTCGAGCATGCTGGCTTCGCTGAGCGCGGCGACGACCGCCATGATTTCGTCCTGCAGCACCTGCCGGTAGCCGGAAGGGTCCTCGTTCCAGATCACCAGATCCGCGGCCACGCCCTTGAGCCTCCAGTAGGCATGGGCCTGCACCATCTGCCGCACCAGGCTCAGGTTGTCGCGATCCGCGATGCGAACCAGCGCGATGGGCAGGTCGCCCGAGATGCTGTAGGCCCACAGCGCCGACTGGCCGCTGCGGTTGCGCGCGATCACGCTCCTGGGCGCGCGCATCGTCGGATTGGCGTAGAGGACGTTGGAGACCAGACGCTCGTAAAGCTGGGTGTCCGCCTCGGTGGCGTCGAGGCGGCGCAAGAGCACCTGGTTGTGCGTCCACGACAGCTCGAAGACGCGGTCGGCGGAGTGGCGATCGCCGTACTTCTCGACCAGGGCCATCGCGCCCGCGCGGGTTTCGGCGACTCCGGTGACGAGGTGGATCCGCACCGTCTCATCGGGCTGGATGACGACAGCGTTGCGGATCGCCACTACCGGGTCGAGCACCGACCCCTGGCTGTCGCCGAGGCTCGGCCGGTGCATCGCCACCGGATCCACGGGCGAACGCCCGCGGCCGATGAACTGGTCGCGCCCCGTCTCGTACGAGGTCGTCCCTACCTGCGCGCCCTGCACGGTCATGAGGTGCAGCATCCAGGGCGGCTTCTCGCCGCCGGAGCGGGGCCGGCGGGTGCACAGGATGGCCTGGTGCTCGCGGATCAGCTCGGTCTGCACGAACAGGTTGCTGAAGGCGGGGTGCGCCGCGTCCGCGGCGGCCTGCGACAGCACCACCTCGGCGAAGCTCGTCAGCTCTATGGTGCGCGGCGTCCGGCCCAGGTTGGTGAGGCTGACCCGGCGCAGCTCGATGTCGTCTTCGGGCGAGACGCTGATCTCGACGTGGGTGTCGATCTCGCCGTCGCGGCGGCGGAACTCGGCCCGGCCGAGCGAGAAGATGGCCTCGTAGCTCTGCGCGCGCTTGAGCGACGGCTGGTGCGCCACCGACCAGAACGTGCCCGAGGTGACGTCGCGCAGGTAGCAGAAGCTGCCCCAGCAGTCGCGCGTCGGATCCTCGTGCCAGCGCGTCACGGCCAGGCCGCGCCAGCGGCTGTAGCCGCCACCCGAGTTGGTGATGGCCACGTGGTAGTTGCCGTTGGAGAGCAGCTGCACCTGCGGCGCGGGCGTGGTCGGGGAGGAGAACACGCGCAGGTTCCGCTCCGCGGCGGCCTGCGCCTCGCCGGGCGCCGAGACCTCGGCCGGGTGCGGGTAGACCGACGGCGTCCTCGGCACCCTTTCCTGAAGGAGCAGATCAGTGGCGCGGAAGGACGGATCCGAGTCGAAGCGCCGCTGCATCGGCCGGTCGAGCAGGAGATACGCCAGCGAGAGGAGCGACATCGCCTGGTGGTGCGCCATGTACGAGCGAACGGTGACTCTCTCCTTGCCGCGGGGCAGACGCGCGGGCGTGTAGTCGACGGCCTCATAGAAGCCGTAGGCGCCCAGCTGGCCCTCGCGCGCGAGCCGGCGCAGGTTGGCGCACGACGCCTCGGCGTCGACCATCAGCGCCATGGCGCTGGCGTAGGGCGCGATCACCAGGTCATCGGCGAGGCCACGCTTGAAGCCGAGGCCGGGCACGCCGAAAGCACGATATTGGTAGTTGAGCTGCGCGTCGGTCTTGCAATAGCCTGACTCGGAGACACCCCACGGAACGCCATGCTCGCGGCCGTACTCGATCTGCCGCTCGACCACGCCGCGGTAGGTCTCGTCGAGGATGGTGCGCTCGTAGCTGGGCATGATCAGGAGTGGCATGAGGTACTCGAACATCGAGCCGCTCCACGACAGGAGCGCCGGCTTGCCCATCGCCGTGGTGAGGAGGCGGCCCAGGCTGAACCAGTGCTCCTGGGGCAGCTTGCCCTGCGCGATCGCGACGAAGCTGGCCAGGCGCGCCTCCGACGCGAGCAGATCGTAGAAGCTGGCGTCGAGGCGGTGATCGCCGACGTTGTAGCCGATGGCCAGCAGGTGACGGTCGCGGTCGTAGAGGAAGTCGTAGTCCAGGTCTGCCAGCTCGCCGCACCGCGCGGCCAGGTGGCGCAGCTCGGACAGCCGCTCCGCCGCGCGCGAAGACGCGAGCCGTATCGCGTCGCGAAGCTGGGTCAGCCAGTGGATGCGTGCGCCGGGCGAGGCGCCGGCGGCCGCCCGGGCCACCGCGCGATCGATGTCGGGCACGAGCGTCTGCTCGAGCGCCGCGGTCTCTTCCAGCGTCGGACCTTGGTCGAGCTGCTCAAGCACCTCGCGCAGCTCGCCCGGCTCGACGGCGGTGGTGGGCAGCTCCGCCCACGGCGCCACCTTCACGATCTCGTCGAGGGCGTGCTGGCACTGCGCCTCGAAGGAGCGCGCCCACCAGGTCAGCTCGGCGTCGCCGTGCGCGAGCACCGCGCGCAGGCGCTCGTCCTTGCCGGCGATGAGCCGCGCGAGGAGCTGGCGTGCGCCCGCGATCGTCGTTGGCACGGCCGCGAGCTCTTGCCGGAGCCGTGCCATCGCGGCGACCACCTCGGGCGACTGCTGCGCGCCCTCGGCCATGACGTCGAGCGTGTCGGCGAGGCCGGCGAAGATCCGGGTGCGAAAGACCGGATGGATGGTGAGCTCGTGGAGGCCCGCGGCGAGCGTGAGCAGGTGCCCGGCCAGGTTGCCGCTGTCGACGGTGGACACGTACATGGGCCGGAGCGGCTCGAGCGAGCGCGTGTCGTACCAGTTGTAGAAGTGACCGCGGTAGCGCTGCAGCTTGTCCAGCGAGCCCAGCGTCAGCGTCGAGCGTTCGATCACGTCGGCGGCGGAGATGTAGCCGAAGTCGTACGCGGCCAGGTTGGCGGTCAGCGACAGGCCGATGTTGGTCGGTGAGGTGCGGTGGGCCGCGCCCTGCGGCGGATCTTCCTGGAAGTTGTCGGCTGGCAAGTGGTTGTCGGCGGCGCCGACGAAGGTCTCGAAGAACCGCCACGTGCGTCGCGCGACCCTGCGCAAGAACGTCACGTCGGCGGCCTCGAGGTGGTGCCGCTCGGGCGCGAGCGGCCGGCTCATCCACCAGGTCAGCGCGGGTGCGAGTACCCACAGCGCGAGCACCGGCGACGCGAGCGGCAGCGCGCCGCGCTGGGCCAGCCCCAGGGCCGCCGCGGACGCGGGCGCGATCCACATGGACAGGTACGCGCCCGCAAAGTGCGTGCGCGCGCTGCGTTGTGCGTCGGCCGCGGTGCGCCACTCGAGCAGCCTGCGATGGGTGAACAGAAGTCGCCCGGCCGTACGCAGGATCGCGCCGACGCTGACGAATGCCTCGTAGGGCAGGCACGCCAGCGCGAAGGCCTCGCGCACCAGCTGCCGCGCCAGGGTTCCCGCAATCTCGCGGGCGTGGCGGGAGCGCGGCAGCTCGGTGGGTCGACGCGCCAACTCGGCGGCGGCGGCGATGAGGCCGGGCAGCACGAGGATCGCCGCCACCACCGCCGACGAGAACCACACCATGCCGGGAACGACCCAGCCGCCAACGAGCAGCGCGAACAGGGCGATCGGCACCAGGCTGCGGCGCAGGTTGTCGAAGATCTTCCACTGCGACAGCCAGGACATCGGATTCTTGATGGGGCGTCCGTCGCCGCCGGGGACGCGCCGGCAGAGCCACGCCGCAATCTGCCAGTCGCCGCGCATCCAGCGGCTGCGGCGGTTCACGTCGGCGGCGTACGACGAGGGGTAGTCCTCGAACAGCAGCACGTCGCTCACCAGGCCGGCGCGGGCGACCGCGCCCTCGAGCAGATCGTGGCTGAGCACGCGGTTCTCGGGCAGCCGCCCGGCGGTGGCCTGGCGGAACGCATCGACGTCGTAGATGCCCTTGCCCACGAACGAACCTTCTTCGAAGACGTCCTGGTAGACGTCGGAGACCGCGCGCGTGTAGGGATCGATGCCGGGCTCGCTGGCGTGGAGGCTCGCGAAGCGCGAGCTGCGCGCGCTCGCCATGGTGACGGCGACGTGTGGCTGCAGGATCGCGTAGCCCTCGCTGACGCGGCCGAGCCCAACGTCGAAGCGCGGACGGTTGAGCGGGTGCGCCATGGTGGCGGCGAGCTCGCGCGCCGAGCCGCGCGGCAGCTGGGTGTCGCTGTCGAGCGCGATGACGTACTTCACGCGCTGCAGGTACTCCGTGTCGCCGACGATGGTGTCGAAGCGCGAAGGGTCCCCGCGCAGCGCGGCGTTCAGCTCCTCCAGCTTGCCGCGCTTGCGCTCCCAGCCCATCCACACGCCCTCGCCCCCGTTCCAGCGTCGCGGCCGATGGAACAGGTAGAACGGCGGGGCGCGGCCGGGCGCAGCGTGGCGCGCGTTGAGCGCGTCGATGCCGTCGCGCGCGCGCCGGAGCAGCGCCTCGTCGCCCTCCAGCTTCTCCTGCCTGGCATCGCGAAAGTCGGTCACCAGCGCGAATGCCAGCTGCGGGTCCGGGTTGGCCAGGTGGCGCACCTCGAGAGACTCGAGCAGGCCGTCGATCTCCGCGGTGTCGGTGAGCAGGGTCGGCACCGCGACCAGCGTGCGCTGTTCGGGCGGGATGCCCTTCGAGAAGTCCAGCCGCGGCAGAAGGCGCGGTTGCACCAGCAGCGTCGCCGCCCAGTGCACGATCGCGATCGCCAGCTGGCTGCTCGCGATCACGACCAGCACCAGAAGCGTCGTCAGCATCCACGGCGGCAGTCCATCGGTCGGCGCGACGAACGCCAAGAGCGTGCTGGCCCCGGCTGTGAGGAGCGCGATGGCGCCGCCGTAGACGATGAAGCGCAGCCGCCGCAGCAGATGCCGCGCGGCCAGGAGCGGACCGCGCCGCATGCCCACCACGCGCTCGAGGCGGGTGCGGCCCTCGCCGACGAGGAAGTAGCCCACGTGCGCGCTGCGGCCTCCGCCCGCGCTGCTGGCGAGCCCAACAGCCGCCTGCGCGATCTCCTCCTCGGTCAGGCGGCTGCGCTTGGCGATGGCCTCGACGACGTGCCGGTAGCGGTCGCGCGTCGTGAAGTCCATCGCCGCGTACACGCCCGCGGGATCCCGGCTGAGCGTGCGCTCGACCACGCTCATCGCCTCGACGAAATCGCGCCAGTCGGTGGCGCCGAGGAAGCGCAGGCTGCCGATGCTGTTGCCGATGGCGACCTGGTCGGCCGCCTGGCTCTGGCTGACCAGCTGGAACATTTGCTCGAGGGTCTGGCCGCGGTCGGCCAGGCGCTGCTCGAGCCATGGGATCGGGAACAGCAGCGCGGATCCCTGCCCTTGCAGGCGCGTCGCGAACTCGGTCACGAATGCGCTGGTGAGCGGCGGGTTCTCCTTCACCATGTCGGCAAGGACGAGCACGACTTTGGCCGGCTCGTCGACCGCGGTCTCGAGCATGCGCTCGACCCAGTAGCCGGCGCGCTCGCGATCGGTCCGCCCGGCGGTCACGCTAGCCACGACCCGGCGCAGGTTCTCGAGCAGCGCCAGGCGCAGCATGATGGGGATGGCCCAGAGCTCGCCCAGGCGCAGCGGGCGCACCGCCTGATAGGCCGCGACGAACGTGCGCAGGCTCTCGCTGTCGACGCGTCCGTGCGAGTGCGAGATGAGCTCGAGCGCGATGTCGTAGACCCGTGGCATGCCGGCGGTCGGGCCGTTGGCCAGCCGGGGCAGCTCGCGGCTATAGCCACGTGGCAGGTGGCGCCGCGCGGTGCGCACCTGCTCCTCGATGAGGTAGTAGTTGTCGATGAACCATTCGGCCGCAGGCGTGATGCGCCGGCCGCGCGTCACCGCCTCGGTCACGAGCGCGTAGGCCTTGCGCAGCGAAATCTCGTTGTCGGCCAACCGGCGCAGGAGCGGGTCAGGGCCGCGACCTGGGCCGATCTCGCGCAAGCCCGCCAACTGGCGCGCGTGCTGCTCGAGTTGGCTCACGCTGAAGAGCTCCGCCCGCATCGGCTGCTCGTCTGCGCGCGCGCCCGCGCCGCTCGGTTTGCCTAGGATCATGGTCGACCTGCGACGGCGGGAGGTGAGGGCCGGAAAGCAACAGTCTACTGATTAGAACCGCATCGCAGCGCACCCGATCTCGGGACAGAACTTCGCTGGGCCATCCTGCACGGAGGTTGCCCCCTGGCGGGTGGTGCGTAGCACAGCCGCGTTGGGGTCCGCCACGATACGCGCTACATCTGAGTGCACATCTTCGTCACGGCCTTGCCAGGGCTACGAAATTGTCCTCGACACGGGCCGATGCTGGACACTGCTGCGCGGCGTGCTGAAGATTCGCTACGCTTGGCCAGCAGCCAGGCGCCCCCCCCGGGATCCCGGAGGCCCATGATGCAAATTCGCGTCGGCTTCGAAATGATCTACGACTGCCCGCAGCCAACCCCGATGATATTCAACCTCAACGTCCACTTCACACGCGTGGCCGATCTCGTCGGCCGTGATGACCTGGTGTTCGACCCGCCGGTCCCGATGGCGGTCTATCGTGACAGCTTTGGCAACTGGTGCACCCGCATCGTCGCGCCAAAGGGTCGCACGCGCGTCTCCGCCGACGCCCTCGTGAACGATACCGGAGCCGCCGACGTGATCGTTCCTCAGGCGCAACAGATTCCTGTGCAGGATCTGCCCGAGGAAACGCTGCTCTTCCTGCTCGGAAGCCGGTACTGCGAAACCGATCGGCTTTCCGAGACGGCCTGGAATCTCTTCGGGCAGGCGCCAACGGGATGGGGCCGGGTTCAGGCTATCTGCGACTATGTCCATCGACACATCACCTTCGGCTACGAGCACGCGCGCATGACACGGACAGCACTGGAAGCCTTTCACGACCGGACCGGCGTCTGCCGCGACTATGCACACCTGGCCGTTGCCTTCTGCCGGTGCATGAACATCCCTGCGCGCTACTGCACCGGCTACCTGGGCGACATCGGGCTGCCGCCGCCATACGCCCCGATGGACTTCGCTGCCTGGTTCGAGGCCTTCCTCGGCGGGCATTGGCACGTTTTCGACCCGCGCAACAATACTCCGCGCATCGGCCGAGTGTTGATCGCGCGCGGCCGCGACGCTTCCGATGTCGCGATCAGCAGCACGTTCGGCCCCAACACGTTGACGAGCTTCAGGGTATGGACCGAGGAGGTGCGCGCCGGTTGAGTCATGCCTGGTCGTTCGCCGAGTTCACAGGTGCCGCGTGCGCGGCGTCCCGGCGAGAAGAAATCCTGCAACGCGAGGCGCTCTGGAGCATCGACAACCTCACCAGGAGGTAGCACTGATGGAACGTCGCAAGCTCGGAGGAAGGCTGGAGGTCTCGGCGCTCGGACTCGGGTGCATGGGGATGAGCGAGTTCTACGGAAAGACGGACGACGCGGAGTCGATCGCCACCATTCACCGGGCGATCGAGCTGGGCATCGACTTTCTCGACACGGCGGACATGTATGGGCCGTGGAAGAACGAGGAGCTGGTCGGGCGCGCCATCAAGGGCAAGCGCGACAAGGTGGTGCTGGCGACCAAGTTCGGCAACGTTCGCGGCGCGCAGGGCGAATTCCTCGGCGTCAGCGGCAAGCCGGACTACGTGCGCAAGGCGTGCGACGCTTCGCTGAAGCGGCTGGGCGTCGATCACATCGACCTCTACTACCAGCACCGCGTCGACCCCGAGGTGCCCATCGAGGAGACGGTCGGGGCGATGGGCGAGCTGGTGAAGGCCGGCAAGGTGCGCTTCCTCGGCATGTCGGAAGCGGCGCCCGGGACGGTCCGGCGGGCGCACAAGGTGCATCCCATCACGGCGCTGCAGACCGAGTATTCGCTCTGGAGCCGCGATGTGGAGACGGAGATCCTGCCCACCGTGCGCGAGCTGGGGATCGGGTTCGTGGCTTACTCGCCGCTCGGGCGAGGCTTCCTGAGCGGCCGCTTCAAGACGCCGGCCGACATTCCCGACGACGACTACCGCAAGCATCACCCGCGCTTCCAGGGCGAGAACTTCAAGCGGAACCTCGAGCTGGTGGCGCGCGTCGAGGAGCTGGCCCGCAAGAAGAAGTGCACGTCCTCGCAGCTCGCGCTGGCGTGGGTGCTGGCGCAGGGGAAGGACATCGTGCCCATCCCGGGGACCAAGCAGCGCAAGTACCTCGAAGAGAACGTCGGCGCCCTTTCGCTGAAGCTGACCCCCGAGGACCTGCGCCGGCTCGAAGAAGCGGCTCCGCGCGGCGCGGCGGCCGGCGATCGCTACTCGCCGCAGAGCATGCGCGCCGTCAACCGCTGACGCGTAGCGCCGAGACCTTCAACGAGGAGGAGCGGGTCGATGGTCTCGTCGGCAGCAAGCGCAGCTCGGAGTGCCTGAAGCTACGCGACGGTCGAATCGATGATGCGGCCGCCTGCAAGGGCGGCCGTGTCGCTTTTCGCCAGCACCACCGAGGTCTCGATCTGCCGCTGTTCGAGGGGCATGTAAGGATCGTGCCAGCAGTCGGCGGGGATGACGCCCTTGTAGGCCTGCGCCGCGTCATTGACGATGGAAAAGAGCGCCGGCAGGTCTGCCACCCCGCAGGGTCGAATCGTCGTCGCGCTCACATCAGCCGATATCACTGTCCTGGCCCCTCCGAGTTGGGGTCAAGAACGTTTGTAGCGTAGTGTGACCTGTCGATGGGCCGTTGAGCGAACCGAAGGCTGAATGTGCCGGACTCGAGTACAACCCCGACCGCCGCTCCGGCAGGCTCGGGAGCCGCCCCGGCCCGGCGCGGACCTGGCTCCGAGAGCGAAGTACCCACCGATTCCGGCCCGAGTCTTGCGAGTCCTTGGGACGTGTCGTCTCGGATTGTCGGGCCGCTGCCGTTCCCGTTCGTGTTTGCCAGTCTCGCCTTCGTGGCTGTCAGCGTGTTCGGGTTGATGCAGGCGCAGTACCCGGGCTGGCGCGTCGGGGTGGTCGGTTTGCTGTTCGCGGGATTGATTGTGCAAAACATCCTGCCGGTGCGCGTTCGCGACCTCGCCCCGAGGGCCTGGCTGAGCATGGCCGCGGCGCTCATCGCTGCCGCAGTCACCGGCGGATTTCGAAGTCCCTTCCTGATTACGGTGATGGGCCCGATCATCCTCCTTCTCGCGATCCTCGGCTGGCGCGGGGTATCGATCGCCGCCATCGCTCTGGTCTCCGTGGCTACGCTGGCGATGGCGCTGATGCCTCGGCACTGGCTGGGCCCTGAGGTCAGCGAGCCTGCAAACACGGCATTGGCGGCATTGACCTTGATCGCGGTGGTGACCATCGCGACGACCCACGGTCGCACCATGACCCGTGCGCTCGACGCCAGCCGCGAGGAGATCGTTCGCGCCCGCGAGTCGTTGGTGCGCGACGCGTTCGCGCGCGCTCGTGAGATGGAGCAGCTGAGCGCGCAGCTCTCGCACGAGCTGAAGAACCCGCTCGGCGCCATCAAGACGTTGGTGCAGCTCTCGGCGCGCGACGCGACCGACGCGAAATCGCGCGAGCGGCTGCAGATCGCCGAGACGCAGATCGAGCGGATGAACGCCATCCTCAAGGAGTACCTCTCGTTCGCGCGTCCGTTCGGGAAGCTCCAGCGCGAGCGGGTCGATGTCGGCGCGCTGGTCGAGGAACTGCTCCAGCTTCTCGCCCCGGATGCGGCGAGATCCGGCGTGGCGCTGCGGCGTCGCGGCGAGGCCCTCGTCGACGGGGACCCGCGGCGATTGAAAGAGGCCCTGATCAATTTGGTGGCGAACGCAGTGGAGGCGACGCCGCGCGGCGGTACCGTGGAGATCGAAATCGGGTGCCGCGACAACGCCGTGGAGGTCGCGGTGCGTGACTCTGGCTTTGGCATCCCGCCCGACGTTCTGGAGAAGATCGGCACGCCATTCTTCACCACACGCGAGCATGGCACGGGGCTCGGGGTCGCCCTCGCGCGCGCGGCGTTCGTGCAGCACGGAGGAGCGCTACAGTACACCAGCGCCGTGGGCCGAGGCACCACGGCGCTCGGAATCCTGCCGCTTGCGGAGAGAGACGATGGCGCGCCTGCTGCTGGTGGATGACGACCCGGCAATGCTCTTCGCGCTGAAGGAGCTGGCCGAGTCGAACAGGCACGAGGCGGTGCTTGCGCCATCGGGTGCGGAAGCCCTGGCTCTCCTCGACGGGGTCGACGCGGTCGTGACCGACTACGCGATGCCCGCGATGGACGGCGTGCAATTGCTCAAATCGATCCGGGATCGCGACGAGTCGCTGCCCGTCATCTTGCTGACGGCGCACGGGTCCGAGCGGATCGCGGTCCGGGCGATGAAGGCAGGCGCCTACGAGTACGTCACCAAGCCGTTCGACATCGAGGAGATGGGCCTGGTCCTCGAGCGCGCGCTGGAGGCACACGCGCTCCGCGTGCAGAATCGGCGCCTGTCGGCGGAGAAGGCGCTCGGCAAGAGCATCATCGCCGACTCGGCGCCGATGCGGCGGCTGCTCGATGCGGTTTCGCGCGTCGCGCCGCGCGACATCACGGTGCTGATCGGCGGCCCGACAGGGACCGGAAAAGAGCTGATCGCGGCGCTGGTGCACGCCCAGAGCCGGCGCGCCTCGGGGCCCTTGGTGCGCTTCAACTGCGCAGCGATCCCCGGCGAGCTGGCCGAGGCGGAGCTGTTCGGCCACGCGCGCGGGGCCTTTACCGGCGCGACCCAGGCGCGCCCCGGGTTCTTCGGCGAGGCGCACGGCGGGACGCTGGTGCTCGACGAGGTGGGCGAGCTGTCGCTCCCCGTGCAGGCCAAGCTGCTGCGCGCCCTGCAGGAGGGCGAGATCCAGCCGGTGGGCACGGGGCGTGTCGAAAAGGTGGACGTGCGCGTGGTCGCGATCACCAACCGCGACCTTGCGGCCGACGCGCGGGCGGGCCGCTTCCGCGAGGACCTGTATTACCGGCTCGCGGTCGTCGAGCTGGTGGTTCCGCTACTGGGGGAACGTCGGGAGGACATCCCGACGCTCGCGGCGGAGTTCGCGCGCCGATATGGGCATCGGTTCGGGATGGAAGGGGTGCGGCTGTCTCCCGAGCTCATCGACGCGCTCAGGCGCGCGGACTGGCCCGGCAATGTTCGCCAGCTGGAGAACGCGGTGGCCCGCATGGTCGCGATGAGCGGCGGCGGCGACATCCGCGCTGATGCGTTCGTGCCGGCGAACGCGCAGGGACCCGCGACCGAGGGGGCGTTGACCTGGAAAGAGCAGCTCGACGCGTTCGAGCGGGGCCTGATCGCGGAAGCGCTTTCCGCGGCGGACGGCAACCAGTCCGAGGCGGCACGCCGGCTCGGCATGAGCCGCAGCTCGCTGATCGACCGTCTCAAGAAGTTCGGCCTCAGTTCTTCGGCTGAGTAGAGCCCCCGGCCAGCACGGCGTTCGCACCCACCGGGAAGCGCGCGATCACGGCGATCTCGACATGCGGATCCACGCCCTTCAGGACGATGGAGTAGTCACGGAGATCGATCGCGAGTGACGCGACGGTGGCGGCGCCGCCCGCAGCGCGCTCGGCGTGGAGGCGCACCGTGACCGGCCGCGTGACACCGGCGAGCTCCAGGGTTCCGTCCAGACGCCCGTGCCTTGCGATCCCCTCGATCTGCGCGAGGGGATGCCGGGCGGAACCGATCGCATTGCGAAGCGCGGAATCGAACTTCGCATCGCCCGAATCGAACGAATCGACGGGTACGCGCACCTGCATCCTCGCGCGGTGCTCGTCGAGCATGAGAAAATTCCATTCGAGGTCGTGCGACACCGCAGAGATTTGCCGGCCGCCCTTCTTCATGGCGTAGGTGATCAGGACCTCTTCCGGCTCGAGCGCGCCCGCGGCCTTCGCGGCGACCACAAGCAGCGCGGTCAGGAATCGTCGGGTCATGCCCCGCTGCAAAGCAAGATCCGCGCCGCGCGAGACAAGTCATTTTCCGCTGCACGTCGTGCCCTACTGCGACAGCCCTGCCGGATCGGCATACAGCCCGTTCATCCCACCTCGACCACCACGATCGCGCTCATCCCCGGGCGAGGCGGAACGTCCGGCCTCGTTGCGAACTCCAGCAGCACCGGAGATCCTGCTCGTACGACGCCGTCCACGCGGGCGTCGAAAGCGCGCTCGCCGACGTGGACCGTCGCGCGCTGGCCGGTATCCACGTGGACGAGCTGATCCTTCCTGAAGCTTGCCAGCACCCAAACGTCGTCCCGCTCGACGAGCGTGACGAGCGGCCGCGATGGATCGACCACCTGACCCGGCACGACAGCACGTCGGATTACCCGGCCCGCCACCGGCGCCCGTACGTTGGTTCTGTCCCGGTTCAGCGAAGCGACGCGGTACGGTGGCCGCGCTTTTCGGGCCTGCGCAGACGCCGGGGCGGGCTCCACCAGATCGGGGACTGCCTTCCGCGAACCGCCCCTCAGGATCGCGTGAGCTTGCGACAGGGTGACTGGCCTGACGCGACCGGTGCGCGAGCTGCGGCCTTGGCGCGGCGCCGCTGGCGAGGAAGGGAGATCGGCTCCGGCGGCTTCGAGCCGGGCATCGAGCTCGCGGTGCTCCAGCACGACGAGAACGTCGCCTTGCGCGATGAGCTGATCTTCCTGGGCCAGCACCCGTTCGACGCGCGCCTGCATGCAGGCAAAGAGACCGACGACGTGGCCCTCGATTTCGGCCTCCTCGCTGACCATTCTTCGGGACCCACCGGTCACTGCATGCACCAGGCATGGCTGATGGTCAGCGACCGACTCAACATTCGCGTCATTCGCGGACTCCTTGCCAAGGTGCTTTGGCGCGAGAACGTTCACTCGGGCCCATAGGGCGCTGCAGGGACTGCGCCGCCGCTACCTCCGCTCTGGGCAGGCCCCTGCAGCACACCCTGGCCGTGTGGCTTCCGCTCTCGGCTCGCCCGTTCGACGAGCACGAACAGCATGGGGATGATGAAGATCGCGATTCCGGTCGCCGTCACCATGCCGGTAATGACTGCCGTGCCCAGGATCCGCCTCGAGACGGCACCTGCTCCCGACGCGAACCAGAGCGGCAAGAGACCGAAGATGAATGCGAACGAAGTCATGAGGACCGGCCGGAAGCGAAGCCTTGCCCCCTCCAACGCGGCGTCGACGAGAGGGCGGCCCTTTTCGAGCTCTCCCTTGGCAAATTCGACGATGAGGATGGCATTCTTCGCCGCCAGACCGACCAGCATGACGAGCGCGATCTGCCCATAGACGTCAAAATCGTAATTTCGCAAGAGCAGGCCGGCGAAGGCTCCGAAAACTGCGATCGGCACGGACAGCAGCACGCTGAACGGAAGCGACCAGCTCTCGTAGAGGGCGGCGAGAATGAGGAAGACGCAGACCAACGAGAGCACGAAGACCCGGTTGCCGGTCCCGCCGGCTTTGCGCTGCTGGTACGAGATGTCGGCCCACTCGAAGCCCATCTCGCGGGGAAGGACCTCGTTGGCGACCTGCTCCAGCGCCTGCATCGCCTGATCGGAGCTGTAGCCGGGCGCGGGGGTACCGATGAGGTGGGCGGCGCGGTACAGGTTGAAGCGGTTCGTGAACTCCGGACCGAAGACGCGCCGGGTGGAGGCGACGGCCGAGAGAGGGACCATGTCGCCCCTGCCGTTGCGGACGTAGTAGCCGGAGATATCGCTGGTGTTCTCCCGCTGGTCGCCCTCCGCTTGTAGATAAACCCGCCATTGGCGGCCGAAGCGGTTGAACTGATTGACGTAGGCCCCGCCCATGAATGCCTGCATGGTCTGGTAGACGCTGCTGAGGCTGATGCCTTGCTTGAGCACTTTGTCGCGGTCGACGTCGGCATAGATCTGGGGCACCGAAGCGCGGAACACGCTGTTGACCGATCCGATCTCGGGGCGCTTGCTCGCAGCGGCCAGGAACGTGTTCAGGTTCGTGTCGAGGAACGCGACGTCGCCGCCGCTGCGGTCCTGGATCCACATGGAAAAGCCGCCTGAGAACCCGAGGCCGGGGATGGCGGGAGGCGGAAAACCGAAGGCGATCGCTTCGTCGATCTTTCCGGCGAGCTCCCGGTTGAGGCGGCCGATCACCGCGACGTCGGTGTGCTCCGCGCCCGGACGCTCCGACCAATTTTTCAGCGTCACGAAATAGAAGCCGCTGTATGTCGCCGAGCTGTAGCTCAGGAGCGAAAAGCCCACTACCGTGTTGTAGGAGGCGACCTCGGGTGTGGCAGCGAGGATCGCTTCAATCTTCCGGCAGACGGCGTCCGTCCGCTCCAGCGAGGAGGCGTCGGGGAGCTGGACATTCAGGAAGAAGAAGCCCTGGTCCTCGTCGGGAATGAAGCCCGAGGGAATGCGGCGACCCGCGAGCCCCGTCAAAGCGACGAATCCTACCAAGATGGCGATCCCGAGGACCGCCTTGCGGATGAGCAAGCGCGAGGTTTTCACGTATCCGCTGGTCGCCCGGGCGAACCAGCGGTTGAACCCCCCGAAAAACCGGCCGAGCAAGCCTTTCGAACCCTGGCGCGGCCGGAGGAGCAACGCCGAGAGCGCCGGGGAAAGCGTGAGCGCGTTGAAGGCCGAGATGAGGACGGAAACGGCGATGGTGAGGGCGAATTGTTTGTTGAGGCGCCCCGTGATGCCGCCCATGAAGGCCATGGGGATGAAGACAGACGCGAGGATGACGGCCACGCTGACCACCGGGGCCGACACCTCCTTCATTGCCTGCAGGGTCGCGTCCCGCCGCGAGAGCCCTTCCTCCATGAGGCGCTCGACCGCCTCCACCACCACGATCGCGTCGTCGACCACGAGCCCGATGGCGAGGACGAGGCCGAACAGCGAGAGCGAGTTGACGGAGAAGCCTAGCATCGGGAAGACCGCGAACGTCCCGACCAACGAGACCGGCACGGCGATCAGCGGGATCAAGGTGGCGCGCCAGCTCTGCAGGAAGAGGAAGACCACGAGGACGACGAGCAACGTGGTCTCGAGAAGGGTGATGAGGATCTCGCGGATGCCCTCGGTCACCGGCAGCGTGGTGTCCAGGGAGATGCTGTAGTCGAGGTCGGGCGGGAAGCGCTTCTTCAACTCCGCCATCGTCGCCTTGACTCCGGTCGCCACGGCAAGCGCATTCGAGCCCGGAGTCTGCGAGACCGCAATGATCAGCGCCGGCTTCCCGTCGAAACGGCCGATCTGGGTGTACGTCAGCGCGCCGAGCTCGATGCGAGCGACGTCGCTGAGCCGCACCGTCGAGCCGTCCGGGTCCAGCCGCACGACGATCTTGCCGAACTCCTCGGCCCTGAGGAGCCGTCCCTGCGCCCGGACGGTGTAGGTGAATTGTTGGCCTGGCGAAACGGGATCCGCGCCCAGGCGGCCCGACGGGTTCACGTTGTTCTGCGCCTGCATCGCCGTTACCAGATCGGACACGGTGAGGCCGAGCTTGGCGAGCTTGTCCGGCTTGACCCACACGCGCATCGCGTAATCGGAGGTCCCGTAGTTGTTGATCTGGCCTACACCCGGTACGCGGTAGAGCGCGTCGTTCAGGTTGATGGTCGCGTAGTTCCCGATGAACAGCGTGTCGTAGCTCCCGTTCGGCGAGTAAAGGGAGAAGAGGAGCAGTGGCAAACCCGTGGACTGGCGGTAGGTGAGCCCGTAGTTGGTGACGTCGGAAGGCAGAATCGCCTGCGCCTGGGCCACCCGGTTTTGCGTGTTCACCTGGTCGATGTCGGTGTTGCTGTCGACGTCGAAGGTGACCTGCAGGCTCAGCGTGCCGTCATTGGCGTTGGTCGACTGCATGTAGAGCATGCCCTCGACGCCGGACATCTGCTGCTCGATGGGAGTCGCGACCGATTCCTCGACCGTGACGGCATCCGCCCCTGCGTAAGTCGTCTGCACCTGGATCTGCGGAGGCACGATGTTCGGGTACTGGGCCACAGGGAGGCCGAGCATTGCGACGGCTCCGACGATGACCATGAGGATGGCGATGACCATCGCCACGATGGGGCGGTCGACGAAGAAGCGGGACATGGCCTATGGTTCCCGGAAAGGCGTGGCGGCCGGCGGCGCGGTCACCGAGGCGGTGGGGCTGTCAGCGGCAGGCGAGGCGTGCACGAACATCCCAGGTCTCACGCGCGCGAATCCTTCGACGATGATCTTCTCGTCGGGGCGAAGACCCTGGTCAATGATCCATAGGTTCCCGACCTGTTCCCCCGCGCGCACCGTCCGGACGTCGACCTTGCCGTCCGCTGCGACGACGCCGATCTGGTACGCGCCCTGAAGCTCGTTGACAGCCCTTTGCGGAACGAGCAGGGCTTCCTTTCGCGTTTCGACAGCGGCGCGCACCTTCGCGTACTGACCTGGGCGGAGGATGTTCCCGGGATTCGGGAACACTCCCTGGATCGCGATCGTACCCGTCTGCGGGTTGACCTGGCGATTGGTCACGACGACGGTCCCGCGGTGCGGATGGACGCTGCCATTGTCGAGGATGAGCTCGAGCGCGGGTTCGGCGCCTCGTCCGGGCTCGGCCCAGTGGTTGCCCTCGGCGGAGCGCAGGTACTCGGTCTCGGCGATGTTGAACTGGACTTTGATGGGATCGACTTGCGAGACCGTCGTCATGGTTGTCGACGTGCTGACCAGTGTCCCGACCTGCGCCTGCGCGATACCTGCGATGCCTGCGATCGGCGAGGTCACCTGCGTCCAGCCGCTGTTGAGCTGTGCCCGCGCCAGCATTGCGCGATCCAATTCCACGGTCGCGGCTGCCTGTTGTTCGGCCGCGACGTCGTTGTCCAATTGCTGCTGGCTGATGGCGTCCTGGGCAATCAGTTGCCTGTCCCGTCGGACATCCAGCCGCGCCTTCGCGAGGGCCGCCACGTCTCTGTCGAGGGTGGACGTTGCCTGATCGGCTAGCGCCTTGTAATTGCGCGGATCGATCAAGAACAGCAGCTCTCCCTGACCGACGAACGTCCCCTCCCGGTACACCTGCTTGCGGACGTACCCCTCCACCTGCGGTCTGATGTCAGTGTTGACGAACCCATCCAGGCTCCCGATCCACTCGCGGTAGATGGGCACGTCCCTCTGCACGACGTCGGCGACTTGAACAGCGGGAGGAGGCGGTGGCGGAGGCGCCGTCGCCTTGTGGCAGGCGGCGCCCGCCAGGAGAAGGGCGATGAGGTGTCGGTGCTTGATCATCCGCCGGACCTATTCACGGACCGTGCCGATGCCCCCGGGCGGCGAGAACGCGCGATTTACGCCCGGATCGCCGCAAATCAGCGAATTCGAAGCCCGAGGCACTCGCGCGGCATCGATCCTGTGTGCCGATCCGGCGTCTCTGTCGTGAATCCATCAGCCAACGGGAGCGCCGGCTGACGTCCGCGCCTGGCCCCGGGAATCGACGTGCACAGCGATCGGTATGCGGGGTGAGCACGGCTGTCCACCAAACCAACACCGATGTGCGGAGAATTGTCAGCGCGATGAAGGTGACGGAGCTCGGAGGGTAGCGGTCTGGCGCGTTCGGGCACCGTGGTGCCAGCCGGCGCCGTCCATCGGTCTCGGCACGATCCGTGAAAGGAGGCGGACTCAACAGGGGAGCTCCGCATGAAGGCGAATGCATTCGCTCGCGCAATTCCCTCGTGGCCCGGCCGCGTTGCCGCCATCGAGGCCCAGATTGACGGCGAGATCGTCCAGGTGAGGACAAAGATGCACGGGGTGGTCGAACGCGTGCTGGTCGCGAAAGGCCAGCTCGTGGAGAAAGACGATCTGCTCGTCGAGCTCGACCACTGCGAGCTCAATCGACGGATCGCCGCGGCAGCAGCCGCCCTGGACCTGGCATTGGCGAAGTCCAGGGCGAGGGCCAGCAAATCCTCTCCGGCCGCGCGGAATCCCGGAGGTGTGTCCGCACCCGTGGAGTTGCCTGCCTCGATCGAGGTGCACAGGGCGCGCGCCGCGTACATGAAAGCGCGCGTGAACCGACTCGAGACGGAAATTCGGGCGCCGGTAGCTGGCCGCGTCCTGGGACGCAGCGTGCTTGTGGGTGGGTACGTCGGCGTCTCTGAGCCGGTCGTGTCGATCCTCGAGGGCAACATGATGTGGGTGCTGGCGCGCTTCACGCCGTCGGAGTTTGCCTATCTGCGCCTCGGGCAGCACGCCTCGGTGCGCGCGGGCGGGCACCTTTTATCTGCCCGCGTCGAGGGCATCGTGGCCCAGTCGGACCCGGTGCTGCTCGAGTTTGTTGGACGACGGCCTGATGTCGCGCTGCGGCCGGGAATGGCGGCGGACGTCATCGTAGAGACCAGCTAGCGGGGTTTCGCAACCCGGTCGGATCGAGCGGCCATTGCGCTCGCGTCCGGCCCTTCCGAATCGGCGACGTACGCGGAGTGCGGATCGAGCCCGAGCGTCCACGGCGGAGCATCGCTCGCTGGAAACGACTCGGCGAGGACTTCGTCGATGGCTTCCTCGGCGCTGGTCAGCTCATCGGGACCGTCTGACGGGGCGCGCAACCCGGTCAGACGGCCTGCCTCGCCCATTACCCCTCCGGTTGGAGGTGCGCCTCGACCATCCAGAGCCATTTGTCAACACCCCGCGAGATCTCGATGAAGATGTCGTTGGTGTCCTTGTCGTTGACGCGATCGCTGTCCTCGATGGCGCTGCGGATGAGCTTGCCGAAGGCGGCCAGCGCCGAGGAAAGGGCCTCAACGTGCTGTCGCCCGGTCACGATCTTCAGAGGGTACTCGGCCAGCGTCGATCGCTTCGCGACGGACCGCGCCGTGCCTTCGGTCGACCCGCCGATCTGGACGGCGCGCTCGGCGATCAGATCGACGTAGTCTTCGACTTCCTCGTTCACTTTGTCGAACAGCTCATGCAAGGCGATGAAATTCGGGCCCTTGACATTCCAATGCGCCTGCTTCGTCTGCGTCTGTAAATCTATGGCATCGGCCAGCCGCGCATTGCACAGGTCGATCATCTGCCGCCGCGTCGTTTCGGGAAGGTCGTTCTTCGTCGGGTACATGCGTCGCTCCTCTCAGCTCGTAGTTGCTTGATGCCTGGTCGCCTGAATCGATGCAACGGCCCGTGGAAACACCGGTTAGCGCAAGGGATGGCGCAGGCCGGCCGCGTTCTTCAGCAGCGCGTCCCGGACCGCCTTCGCGCGGTTCTGCGAGACGGGCGCGTGGATGCTCCGTCCTTCGAGTCCGAGGTCGCTACCTACCGTCAGCGTCGCCCCCCCGATGACGCGCTCGAGCTCCTTGACGTAGGCCAGGTTCACCAGCCAGTTGCGGTGTACGCGGAAGAGCGGGCGGCCGAACAATGCCTCGATCGCAGCCAGGGACAGATCGATGGCGAACCTGCCCTCTGGCGCATGCACGAACGTGAGGCGCTCAGCCGCCTCGAACGCCCAGATCTTCTCCGGGTCGAGGAACACGAGGTTCTTCTTCCGTCGCGCCACAACGCGCTGCACGCTTCGGCGTCGATGCTGGCGGCGTGGCACTGCGTGTAGGCTCCGAGGAAGCGGGCGACCGCCGTCCATGTCACGATCACGACCCAGCCCGCCGGTGACTGCGGGTGCTGGGGCTTGGGCGATTTCGAGTACGTTGCGCATGAGGTCCCGGAGCGACCGCTCGTTCATTGCAGCGCGTGCCACGCCGATTCTGGCTTGTATCTGGTCATGGTGCTTGCGACCTTCTCAGTGGAGGGGCCCAGGTCGCGCTCGTACACCACGCCGTCCTGGTCGGCGACGAAGGTCATCACACCCGATGAGCGGTACTCCGCCGGGTACGCGATGAAGGAAGCGCGCTTCCCCGTTCCCTTCAAGGCGCGGAAGTAATAGCCCTGGAATGGAACCTTGTTGCCGACGAAGGTTTTAGGGTCCTGCTCGTCCGACCGGGTGAGCGCACGGCAAACGTCGATGGCAAACGATTCATTCGCACCGATGCGCCGGAACAGGATCTCCAGCGCGCCCGCTTGCGTATCGAAGGACCAGGTGCCGTTCCTGGAGATGAGCGGGAAGGGAAAAGGCCAGTTCTCGGCACCGAGGTAGAGGATGGTTCCGTCGGGTTCGCGAGCGAGGCGGTGCATCTGGCGGTATTTATCGAGGAACCGTTGGCGATCGAGATCGTCCTGGCTCTTGTCGTCGAGCGAGAAGAGCTCCCTGTCTCCTCCGAGGATTTGCGACACCCCTTGCTCATCGTCAGCCTGGACTGCCCGGTAAAGCGCCTCTGTCGCTTCTTCCGCCGAGGGGAAAGTCTTGTGGTCCACCTGAGCACTGCTCGCCGGCGCGTAGGCCGCGACGACGACCACCGCTGCGAATGCTGCCGTGACTCGAATCATCTGTGACCTCCGCCTCCATGAAATCCGCCACCACCATGGAACCCACCGCCCTGCATTCCGCCGCCGTGGAACCCACCGCCGACGCTCGACTGTCCACGGGCCGAAAAGCCCCTCGCCGCGCCGCCATGATCGAACCCGCTGAAAGCGCCGGAACGAGTGCCGGGCTGGAAGTGCTGCGCCTCTGGCCCGTGGGACTCGGGGCCACCGTGGGCCCCAGGGCCGCCATGAAAGTCCGGGCCACCGTGGACCCCAGGGCCGCCATGAAAGTCCGGGCCAGCGTGGGCCCCAGGGCCGCCATGAAAGTCCGGGCCACCGTGGAATCCTGGACCGCCATGAAAGTCCGGGCCACCGTGGAATCCTGGACCGCCGCGGTAGAAGTGGTTGCGATCGATGAAGGTGCGGCTGTGCGAGGCGTATCCGTGGTGGTCGAAGTCCACCCTCCGGTGGCGCCAATCGGCGTCCCAGTGGTGCCATCCCCAACCGAATCCGCCGAAGAAGCCGATCCCCCAACCGACTCCGAACGAAATCCCTGGGCCTTCGGCATAGAGGCCGGGGTACCAGAACCAGCCTGGGTAAGCGACCAGCGGCGGACCATAGATCGTCCACGGGTCGTATGCGGGCACGTAGACGACGTCAGGGTTTGCCGGCTGGATCACGATCGTCTGGCCCTGCGTGGTGACGTTCTCCTGGGGCGTAGTCTTGAGGTTTCCAGCCTGCTGCGCTCGCTTGCGCATGGTTTGGACGGCGTCGAGCACCGCCTGCTGTTGGTTCACGTATGCGTCCCCCAGCGACGACGCCCAGGAGAGGTTCTTGTCCATGCTTGCCAGCACGGAGGGAAATTGCGCGATCGCCTTGATGCTCGGATCCCAGGATTCCTTATCGACTGCCTGTGCGAGCTGCTCCCCCTTCAGATCGGAGTGCTGCTGCACCCAACGGTCAGCTTCCACGATTTCGGTCGGGTAGGTGGAGGCGGCGAGGATCTGCGCAACCAAGGCGTCCGGGTACAGCGCGATAGGCGCCACCAGTTGCTGCAGCTGCTCGGGAGTTTCCTGGACAATCGCCTCTCCTTGCACCGCGGCCCCTGGCTGGGTAGCTGCTGACGAGTGCGCGCAAGAGAAGAAGCACGCAACGAACAACGCCGGTATCCATGACCTCATCATCGTCTCCCTCAGCCCCGCAGGGCGGTTGACTCCCTATTGCAGCCGGCGCGCCAACGGCCGGCCTCAGCCGCTCCGCTCGCGCGGAGCTCCAATGAGCAGCTGTCGCTGTCCAGCCGTTGGACAGCCGCATCCTCGAATCGTCTGGAATCGATCAGCGCGCCCGGCGTCATCGGGGGGCCCGCCTCTCCGCTGCCGCAGAATATCCCCGCGACTCTTCCTGGGCCGCTTGCTGCCGCGTCTGGAAGGGGATTGCGATGCGTCCGAACGGCTGGCCGTCGTTCCAATCCACCAGGGTCATCTCGAGCTCCACCGCCGACTCGCGTTCGGTGACGCCTTCGAAGTAGACGACGCCCGCGACACTCCCGCCGTCCTCGACTACACCTTCGGGAAGGGCCTCGGAGAGCATGTCTTGCGTCGGTGCCCGCCGCTCCGGCCAATTCGAAGAGCGGTCGTGTTCCCATTCCGCCGGTCGCGACGTGGCCGAAGACGGCTCATTGCGGGCGCTGACCGTGCAGCGCGCCTTGATCGGGGGAATGGCTGCGTACTGGAATCCGCTGGCGCCGGAGAGGCTGAAATCCTGGTAGCTGACGCGCAACGGCTTCCAACTGTGGTTCTGGATGGTGACTCGTATCGGCGCGAAAAGGCTGCCCAGGTGCTCCGGGTCCCCTTTCCACGAGTCTCCCGCCACTTTGACGGTCACGCCCGCCGCGGTCGTCTCGGCCACGTCCTGGCGACCTGGGGCGAGTGACGCTCCAGCACCTGGTTGAAGGACCTGCTCATGCACGCAGGCCTCGAGGACCAGGAGAGAGAGCGTGGCGGCGATTGTACGCATCATCGTGTGCCCCCTTTGCGTAGGGGAGTACGGACCGCGAGCCCCTGTAGCCGCCCGGATCGGGCGAGCGGCCGGATCGCGGCGACGAGACGCTCCGGATCGGCGACGGGTGCGCTTCTTCGTTGGGGCGACAGATTTCCTGCGCTTGTCCGCGCAAGACGGTCTCCGGTCGGATCGGGTGCGTGTTGTGATGTCGCGGTTCCTATGCTTCCGACATGAGATCAATGACACAGGGTGGGGGAATGATCGCGCCGGACAACGACCGTTATGCCCGCATGCCATACCGACGCACGGGTCGCAGCGGGCTGAAGCTGCCGGCGATCTCGCTCGGGCTCTGGCAGAACTTCGGGGGCGAGCGCCCGATCGAGACGCAACGAGCCATCGTCCGCCGCGCCTTCGATCTCGGGATCACGCACTTCGACCTGGCGAACAACTATGGGCCGCCGTACGGCTCTGCCGAGGAGAGCTTCGGCCGCGTCCTCAAGTCGGACCTGACCGGACATCGCGACGAGCTCGTGATCTCGACCAAGGCCGGCTACGACATGTGGCCCGGCCCCTACGGCATCTGGGGCTCGCGAAAGTATCTGCTGGCCAGCCTCGACCAGAGCCTGAAGCGGATGGGCCTGGAGTACGTCGACATCTTCTACTCCCATCGCTTCGATCCCGAGACCCCGCTCGAAGAGACCCTGGGGGCGCTCGACACCGCAGTCCGCCAGGGAAAGGCGCTCTACGCCGGCATCTCCTCTTACTCGGCCCGGCGGACCAAGGAGGCGGCGGAGATCCTCCGCAAATTGGGAACGCCACTCCTCATTCATCAGCCGTCCTACTCGATGCTGAACCGGTGGATCGAGCCCGACCTCCTCAAGGTCCTGGGCGACGAGGGGATCGGCTGCATCGTGTTCTCCCCACTCGCGCAAGGCCTGCTTACCGACCGATATCTAGCTGGTGTCCCGGCGGGCTCGCGAGCCAGCCATCCGGGTTCGTTTTCTTCCGATCTGCTGACGGAACAAGCCCTGGCGAAGGTGCGGGCCCTCCATCAGATCGCCAGCCGGCGCGGCCAGACGCTGGCGCAAATGGCGCTGGCCTGGACCTTGCGCGACCCCCGCGTCACCTCGACGCTGATCGGGGCCAGCAGCGTGGCTCAGTTGGAGCAAAACCTCGGCGCGCTCGACAAGCTCCAATTTTTGGCCGAGGAGCTGAAAGACATCGACCGGTACGCCACCGAAAGCGGGATCAACCTGTGGGCAGCGTCGAGCGCAGGGTAAGGAGTCGTCATGAAGGTCGGGGTCATCGGGGCAGGCAGGGTTGGTTCGGCGTGCGCATTCGCCCTCGTGATGCGCGGCGTCGCGCGCGAGGTGGTGCTCGTCGATCGAACTCGAGCCCGCGCCAAGGCGGTAGCCACCGATATCCGCTACGGCGCTCCTTTGTCGGAGTCCACCGACATCCGCGATGGCGATTACGCGGACCTGGCGGGTGTCGGGGTGGTGATGATCACCTCGGGCGTGAACGAGAAATCCGGAGGCGCGACCGATCGCAACGATCCAGAAGGACGTTTGCGGCTCCTGGACAAGAACGCCGACCTCTACCGCGAGCTGCTTCCGAGGATCCTCGCGGTGGCGCCAGAAGCCTTGCTCCTCGTGGTCACCGATCCGCCGGACCCGCTGGCGGACCTTGCGCGGGTCCTCGCGAAGCACGACCGCGTCCTCAGCACCGGCACCTGGCTCGACAGCCTGCGCTTCCAGACGCACCTCGCATCCATCTTCCAGGTCCATCCCACCTCGGTGGAAGCGCAGATCCTCGGCGAGCACGGCACCTCCGAAGTCTTCGCCTGGTCGGGAGTGCGGATCGGCGGGGTCCCCTTGAAGCAGGTCGCCTTGGAGCGGGGGGTGTGGCTCGAGAAGCTGCGGGAGGGAATCGAGCGTGACGTCCGCTACGCGAACATCGCCATCATCGAGGGCAACGAGGCCAGCCAGTACGGCATCGGCATGGTCTCCGCTCGAATCGCGGAAATCGTGTTGCGCGATGAGCGGGCGGTTCTGCCGGTCGGCAGCTACAGCAAGCGGTTCGGCGTGACATTGTCGTTACCCTCGGTGCTGGGACGCGGCGGAGTGCGGGAGACCTTCCAGCCTGAGCTCGCGTCGGAAGAGGAAAGACTGCTCGCGCGCGGCGCGGAAACACTCAGGAAGGCGGCGGCGCGTGCCGGAGCTTCGGCGGGATGATCTCGGGCCGCGGGCGGATCACGGCGGACGCGGGCGCGAACACGCCGTGCACGAGGGTGCGAATGCACCGTCTGGTTTGCCGGGGAGGGGGTCTCGTTCCCCGAGGAGCCCCTCTCGTCGGACAGGGTCGATTCGGCTGGCCGCGCCGCTAGTTTCTACCTCCACGACAAGGAGGAAACGACATGATGAGCCGTCTGCGCGAATGGGGATTTCCGGTGGGCCTGCTGCTGGTCTGGACGATTGCTGCTGCGTTCACCCTGCATGCGCTCATCGGCATGCAGTCGACCCTGCAGTCAACTCAGGTCCCGCCGCAATCGATGCAGGTCGTGCGGCAGCCGGCCGCGGCCGGGGCCGTCAACGCTGCTCCCGCGTCATGATCGCGGGCGAAGCAGGTACGTCGAAGCCCAGGAGGATGAAATGAGCTTGAGAACTTCCCTGGCTACTCTACTGATTCTGTTCTCTTCCGCAGGCGTGGCACGCGAACGCTCTCGCCCCATCGAGTCTCTCCCGCAGGCGGTGCTGCCTCACCCGACCGCCGAGAGCGATCGGTCCCTTGAAGCCGCGCCACGCTGGTCTCCTCAAGCACTCGCTGAATGGCGCGGCCCCTGGGTGGAGCACCCGGGACCGTACCCGGAGTTGTATGACCATCGTTACATCACCTGGTAGGTCTCCGTGCGGGAGCTCCACCCCACTCAAGGAGCGTTGCGCGGGTCGTCCCAGTCGAGCTCTTTCTCGAGTCTGAACGATCCTTCGCCGGTCCCGTCGCGGAACGTGCCCTCCATCGTTTCGCCGCTCGAGATGCCGTCGAAGACGCCAATCTGCGGGACCTCGAAGTGGACCGAGCGGCCGAGGTGCACCTCGCTCAGCACGATGGGCGTGAGCGCCCGGCTGCCCCAGAAGAAGCCCTGGTAACCGCCCTCACTTGCGGAGAAGCGGAAGTCGGCGGGGCTGCGCGCTTCGCCCTTCGCCAGCACGCCGTGCCACGGTCCGGCGAACGCGCCCGCGGGGCTGCGCATGTTCGCCGAGGGACCGGTGCACGAGGAGAGGACCAGCATCGATAACGCGATCATCTTCATCGAAATCTCCCGGCGGCTGAAGGTGCCGCTCTCGAGAGTTCGATTGCGAGGCCGCGTCGCGCATTCCCCCTGGAAATAAACGAGCAGTCACTCCGGTCTCGGGCTCCCTCGATGCTCCCCGGGATTTCCGGGAGCAGGGCCACCAAGACCACTCACCCCGTCTTTTATTCCCTGAGGAATGCAGCTGGGGCCGACGCGGTCGGGATGCGCAAGGCACATTCAAAAAGGAGAACCATATGAAAACGATCAGCCACATGTCCTCGAAGTACATGCTCTCGCTCGCTGCGGCACTCGCGCTTTCGACTGCCGCAGCTGGCGTCGCCCGCGCGAATCCGGTCCCGACGACCACCGATGAAGCTCGTGCCCTCGCGGTGGCTACAGTCTCGCGCGCTACCGAGGCGACTGTCCCACCGAACGACGCCGTTTTCAGCACGGATGAGGCTCGCGCGCTGGCCGGCCGTTCGGCCGCGGTTTCGTCCGAGGGCTCGGCGGCCCCGGCGTTCGTGACGAGCTCGGACGAAGCCCGGGTCGGGAAGGACGTCCGCAGCCCGTCACGCGTTGCCGCCTGTGCCGTCACTCCTTGCTGAGATACTCCCCGAGCAAGTCGCCCCTGTGAATTGGGAGCCTGTGCTAGAAAACCCGACGATCCGGCCCCGCACCAGGTCCAAGGGGCCGGCACGGAGGGAGGCACTCCCTGGTGGGCACCAAGCCTTTGATCCTCGTCGATCCCCTCCCGCGGACGCTCGATGCGATCTGTGACGCCGAAACGCGCGGGCGCCTTGAAGCGCTGGGCAGGCTGGAAATCTCGGAAGATCGACCGATGCCGGATGCGGAGGTCGACCGGCTGCTCCCGGAGGTTTCCGTTCTGATCGGCCAGACCGCAATGTCGCGCGCCCGGCTGGACCGAGCGAGCCACCTCAAGGCGATCTTCAACGTCGAGACCAACTTCCTCCCCAATATCGATTACCAAGCCTGTCAGGAGCGCGGTATCTGGGTCCTCAGCCCTACCGCTGCATTCGCGACCGTGGTCGCCGAGGCGGCCCTGGCGATGGCGATCGACCTGGCGCGCGGCATTACAGCGGCCGATCGCGCCTTCCGCGCGGGCGCGGAGAAGTACGGCCGGGCGGGTAACGCAGGCTGCTTCCAGTTCACGCAAGCGCCGGTCGGTCTGATCGGGTTCGGCGACCTGGGCCGCGCGCTGCGCGCTTTCTTGGTGCCGTTCAGAAATCCGGTAACCGTCTACGACCCATGGCTCCCCGACGAGTTGATCCGCTCGCATGATTGCCGGCCGGCGCCGCTCGACGAGGTGCTGTCGACCTCCAAGGTGGTGTTCGTGCTCGCTTCCGTGACGACGACGAACCAGGGTTTCCTGGGAAAGCGCGAGCTGGACCTGCTGCAATCAGGCTCCGTCTTTCTCCTGATGAGCCGCGCGGCGGTCGTCGACTTTCCGGAGCTCGTGCGGCAGACAAAATCGGGGCGCATCAAGGCTGCCATCGACGTTTTTCCAGAAGAGCCCGTTCCTGCTGGCGACCTGGTCCGCGACGTTGCGGGCGACAACTTGTTGCTCTCGGCGCACCGCACTGGCGGCATGCCCGAGGCCATGCACCTCATCGGCCGCATGACCGTGGCCGACGCGGAGTTGATCCTGCGCGGGCTGCCACCCCAGCTCTGCCGTCGTGCAGACCCAGCCGTGGCTAGCCGCCTGCGCAGCAAGCCAGTGGGCCTATCGCGAGGTTCGTGACGTGCAATCTGAGCGGCGCGCCTTTCTGACGCGCACTCCTGCCGCACGACATTGCAGGACAAAACGGGCAAATACGGCCTGGCCCGCACTGAACACAAGTAGCCCGACGCCCCATCTGGCGCCTGACCGCCCGCGGTTCTGGTCCGCGAAGTGCAAGGGCCCAGTTGCACATGTCGGAATACATCGACGAACAGGAAGATGAAGCGCTGGTGAGGCGGGCCCGCCGCGGCGAGGCCGCTGCCTTCGTGCAGCTCTCGATGCGCTGGTGGACACCGCTCTACCGCATCGGATGGTACCTGTTGGGGAGCAAATCCGGCGCTGCGCAGATTGCGGAAGCGACCCTCTTGCAGGCGCTTCGCTCGTCGGGGTCGCTCGCAACCGGCGTTCCGCTCAGGATATTTCTCCTCCAGCTCGCGGTTCGCCTCGCCATGAAGCGCCGTCCTTCGAGCTCGCGAGCGCTCGAGCACCAGACCGAGGCAGAAGGACTTCCTCAGGCGCTCAAGCGGGTCGATGACGCGGATCGCGCTGCGTTCGTCCTGCGCGAGGTCGAACGGCTCTCGCCCGAGGAGGCAGCCGCCGTTCTGTGCACGTCACCCGAGGACATCCGGGCGCGGACACACCGGGTCTACCTCTTCCTGATGGGCTTTCTGGGGCAGACAACCCCCGAGCTCGATTTTTCCCGGTCCCGGACGATCTGAGGCCGTCCAAGACCGCAGCGTCAGCCCGAAGGCGCGACCTGGAACCCGAGCATCAGGGTCTCCACTCCCGGGTTGTGCCTGGTCAAGCCGCCATTCGAGAGATGGCTGAACGACACGAAGACACGCACCGGCGACGCGATCAGCCACGACAGCTCGATCGACGAACGAAACTCGATCGGGGAGCCAAGGTCGCGATTGCCCTGCGAGAGCACGATTCCGGGGGCGAACCCAGGGCTGACCTGGACACCTCCAGGAAGGGGGAGATCGAGCACGAGCCCGGTGAACAGATATGCGCCGCCGCTGCTGCCGGCCAGCACTCCCATGACCGGTCGGACGGGTCCCCATTGCCAGGGTGCGCGAAGGTCGACTTGGAACCCCACTTCGTGCGGTAGCCCTGCCCGCAGTCCGTACTGTCCGCTGGAGACCCCGACCGACGTTCCTCCTGCGAGCGCGGGACTTGCAGCGAGCAGCAAGACCGCTAGGACCGCTGTCGCGTCACGCTCCGGGGCCGTCAGTCCGCCGCGGCGTCGCTTCGGGCTGGATCGAAAGCTCATGGTCGGGTGCACGCCGTTCCGACACCTTGTCGAGGAATCGAGCAAGATACCCCCCATCCGCCCGTGAAGACGAGACCGTCATGCGGTTGCCACCGGCTCCGCGGCTGGCCGGCGGGAGCGGAAGAATGCGACGCGGTCGAGCACCTTCTCCTGGAAGTCCTCCAGATACAGGTAGATGACAGGCGTGATGTAGAGGGTGATGAACTGGGAGACCACCAGTCCGCCCACGATCGCCAGGCCGAGCGGACGGCGCGAGGCGCCGTCGGCGCCGTATCCCAACGCGATGGGCAACGCGCCGATCACCGCCGCCACGGTCGTCATGATGATCGGCCGGAAGCGGTCGATGCTCGCCTGGTGGATGGCCTGCTCGGCGGTGGCGCCCTCGCCGATTCGCTGCAGCGCGAAGTCGACGATCATGATGCCGTTCTTCTTCACGATGCCCATCAGCATGAACATGCCGACGTAGGCGTAGAGCGAGGCCTGCTCGTGGAAGATCCAGAGCGTGAGCAGCCCGCCGACCAGCGCCACCGGCAGGCTCGAGAGCACCGTGAGGGGGTGCACGTAGCTCTCGTAGAGGACGGCCAGGACCACGTACATGACGAAGACGGCCAGCAGCATGAGGATGGTGAGGTTCCGCACCGTGTCGCGGAAGGTGAGCGCCTCGCCCTGCAGGCTGGCCCGCACCGTGGACGGCACCACTTCGCGGGCGGCGTTCTCGACGAAGTTGGTCGCGTCACCCACAGCCACGCCCGGCTTCAAGTTGAAGAAGAGCGTGACGCTGGTGAACTGGTTCAGATGGTTCACCGCCTGCGGTCCCAGGACGGTGCGCCACTTCACCAAGGCGTTGAGCGGCACCAGGTTCTTGCCGTCGTCGGACTTGATGTAGAGCAAGGACAGGTCCTCGGCGTTCGCGCGCTCCTTGTCCTGCACCTCGAGGATCACCTGGTACTGATCGTCCGCCTTCTTGATCAGGTACTGGTAATTCTGCGAGTAGGCGTTGCGCAAAAGCGCCAGGATGCGCGTCTCCGACACGCCGAGCACCTTGGCCTGTTCGCGCAGGATGTCGATTTCCAGGTTCGGGGTGTGGTTGAAAAAGTCGGAGGAGAGGCTGGCGAATCCCGGATAGGGCCGCAGCTTCTCCATCAGCTTGCCGCCCGCTTCGTAGACCTGATCGGGGTTCACGCCGGAGATCGAGAACGCGTACTGCCCCTGGTTCTGGCTGGTTGCCCCCGTGCTGATCTGCAGCACCGGATACGGGCGCAGGAACGGGAATACGCCGGGGATGGCGGCGATCCGTCCCATCAGCCGACCGGCGACGTCGGCGACGGGCGGCCGTCCGTCCGGCTTCAGGAAGATGTAGGTCAGGCCCTGGTTCGAGGAGAGGAATGCGCTGAGCCCGGTGACCGAGATCGACCTGTCCACGCTGGGCTCGTCGCGGACCGCCTGGCTGACCTTTTCTTGAAGGTCCTTCATCTGTTGCGGCGAGGAGCCTTCCTGGGCGATGAACACGCCGTTCACCACTCCGCTGTCACCCGGCGGCAGGAAGGTCTTGGGAACGACGATGAACAGCACGATGGTGCCGGCGAGGCAGACCGCCCAGATGCCCGCGGAGATCCAGCGCCGGTGCAGGAACCAGTCCAGCGACCGTCCGTAGAAGTCGAGCACCCTCTTCTCGACGCGGCCGACGATGCGCTCCATCCAGGTCTTCTTCGCGCCGTGTCCTCGGTCCGCGAGCATCCTCGAGGTCATCAGCGGGGTGAGCGTCAAGGACACCAGTCCCGAGGCGAAGATGGAGATCACGATGGTGATGGCGAACTCGCGGAAGATGCGGCCCACCAGCCCCGGCATGAACACCAGCGGGATGAAAACTGCCGCCAGGGAGATGGTCATCGAAAGGATGGTGAAGCTGATCTCCTTCGCGCTGTTCAGGCTCGCCTCGAGCGCCTTTTCTCCGCGCTCCATGCGTCGGACGGTGTTCTCGAGGAAGACGATGGCGTCGTCCACCAGGAACCCGATGGCCAGGGTCAGCGCCATCAGCGAGAGGTTGTCCAGGCTGTACCCGAGGAGCTTCATGGCGATGAAGGTGAGAAGGAGCGAGAGCGGCAGCGCGACCGCCGGGATCAGCGTGTCGGTGGCGCGGCCGAGGAACAGGAAGATGACCGCCACCACCAGGACGAAGGCGATGACGAGCGTCTCGCGCACGTCCTTCACGCTGTTCACGATGGTCTGCGAGCGGTCGTAGATGAGCGTGGCGCGGACGGAGCCGGGAAGCTCGGCATTGATGCTCGGCAACAGGTCGCGCACGCTCTGCGCGACTGCCACCGCGTTCGCGCCGGCCTGCCGCGTGACTGCCACGACCGCGGTGGCCGACGGGATCTCGTACCCGCGCGCCCAGAAGAGCAGCTTGACCCGCTCGTCCTGGACAGTCTCGGTCGCGTTGGCCACGTCGCGGAGGTACACGGGCGCGCCGTTGCGCGTGCCGACGATGAGCGAATCGTAGCTCTCCGGGCGCTCGAGCTGGCCGCGCGGCGAGAGCAGGGTCGTGCCGCTGGGCCCGTCGAGCTGGCCGGCCCCGGTGTAGCTGGTCCCGGCCTTGATCGCGCCGGCCAGGTCGTCGACCGAGATTCCCCGCGCCGCCATCGCCGAGGGATCAGCCTTGATGCGCACGGCTGACTTGCTGCCGAAGACGTTCACGCGGCTCACGCCCGGGAGGATGCTGATGCGCTGCCCGACCTGCGTGCTGGCGTAGTCGTACAGCCGTCCCGCGGTGACGGAGTCGCTGGTCATCGCGATGTACATGATCGGCTGATCGTTGGGGTTGGTCTTGGAGAAGGTCGGCGGCGAGGGCAGGTCGACGGGAAGCCCCCCGGTTGCCTGCGTGATGGCCGTCTGCACGTCGGTGGCGGCGCCGTCGAGCTCCTTGGTCAGGGCGAACTGCAGCGTGAGCGTCGCGTGTCCCTGCGTGCTCTTGCTGGTCACCAGCTCGAGCCCGTTGATCTGCATGAACTGCCGCTCGAGCGGCGTGGCTACGTTGGCCGCCATCGTCTCGGGGCTGGCCCCGGGATAGTCGACGTCGACCTGGATGACCGGATAGTCGACCGTCGGCAGGTCGTTGACCGGCAGTTGGAAGTAGCAGAGCGCGCCGAAGAGGATCACGGAGACCGTGAGCACCACGGTCATCACCGGGCGGCGGATGAAGGGCTCGGAGAGATTCACGGCTGGCTCCTGACCTGGCCGCCGGGCGTGACGGCGAGCTGGCCGGCGGTGACCACGCGCTCGCCGCTCTTCAGGCCCTGCGCGACGGCGACCAGGTCTCCCTGGCGCTGTCCGACGGTGACGGGGCGCAGCTCCGCCGTCGAGTCGTCCTTGACGACATAGACGAAGAGGCCCTTGGCCGAAGTTTGCGTCGCGGTGGCGGGGACGAGCACCGCGCCGTTCTGCGTGCCGAGCACCAGGCGGACCTTGACGAATCGTCCGGGCCAGAAGCGCCAGTCGGCGTTCTTGATCGTGGCGCGCAGCTTCACGGTACCGGTGCCGTCCTGCACGGCGCTGTCGAGGAAGGTGAGCGTCCCACCCCTTGGCTGATCGGGCTCGTCGGGGAGTCGCACCTCCACCCTGGCGTCTCCCGCCGCGATGGCCCGCTGCACGGAGGTGAGATCGTTTTCCGGGATGCTGAAGTCGGCGTACATCGGGTCCAACCGCTGGATCACCATCAGGCCGCCCGGAGCGCCTGGACCGACGACGTTTCCCAGGTCCACCAATCGCTGCCCGGCCCGTCCGTCGATGGGCGAGCGGATGTAGCAGTACTCGAGGTTCAGCTTCGCGGTGTCGACCGCCGCCTGGCTGAGCCGGAGCTGGGCTTCGGAAACGGCGACCGCGCTGCGGCGCGAGTCATGGTCCTGCTGCGAGATGGCGTCCGTCTGCAGCAAGGCCTGGACGCGCTTGAACTCGAGCCGGGCGAGCTCCAGCTCGGCCTGGTTCCGCGACACGTTCGCCTCGGCCGACTCGAGCTGCGCCCGGTAGGGACGCGGGTCGATGGTGAAGAGCAGGTCCCCGTGTTTCACCGTCGCGCCGTCCTTCACGTGGATAGCCGTGATCCGCCCGGAGACCTGCGGCTGGATGGTGACCACTTCCGGCGCCACGTTCTTGCCGATCTGATCGAGGTACACTGGCACGTCCCGCTCGACGGCGGTGGCCACCGTCACTGGTGCCGGAGGGCGCTGCGGTTGCGCCTGGCTCCGCGAGGGCTGGGCACCTTCCACCCGCTTGCATGCGGGCGCCAGCGCGAGGAGACCGAGGACGAGCAACTGCTTGTGGGTTTTCATGGCGTTCCTTTCCTTCCACTGTCTGCGAAGAGGCTTTGTCCGGACGAGAGGCGCAGCTGCGCGCGCGCGTTCACCAGGTCCGCGTCCGCCTGGATCCGGCTCACCTCCGCGTTGAACGCGTCCCGCTGCGCTTGCAGGAGGTCGAGCTGTGTGATGGTCCCGGCGCGGTACCGCTCCCGCGCCTGCGTGGCGGCGTGGAAGGCGGCCTCGCGCCCGGCGCGCGCGGAGCGGCTGCGAGCGATGCCGGCGACCACCGTGTTCCATTCGCGGTGGATGGCGTCGCCGGCCGAGAGCTGGGTGCGGAGCTCGCGGGCGCGGGCCGCATCCGCCGCCGCGCTTTGCACGCGGACGTTGGCGAAGTTGGTCAGGTCCAGGGACCAGGTCAGGGTCAGTCCGGCCTGGTAATACCAGTTGTGCCCGGTGAACCCCGGAGCGTTGGTCCCGTGCTCGGTGAACGTGCCGGCGATCGACGGCAGGAACGCGAGCCGCTGCGCATCCGTCTCCTGGTCGGCGGCGCGAGTGTTCGCCGAAGCGGCCGCGACCGCTGGAAGGCGGGCGAGCCCGGTCGCGAACGTTTCCAGCTCGGGCTCCGGGTGAAGGTCGTCGGACAAAGGGGCCACGGTCGAGACGTCCGGCTGCACGCCGGACGTGGACTCCAGCGAGCGCGCCGCGAGAGCGACCTGCAGCTCGGCGTTGGCGAGCTGCTGGACTTGCTGCTCCACGTCTGCGCGGGCCCGGTCCACGTCCAGTGCCGCGGCGGTGCCGGCTTGGTAGCGCGCCTGGGCGAGACGGAGGCCCTCGCGGGAAACGTCGAGCGCCGAGCGCGAGGCGGCGACCAGAGCGAGATTCGCGACGACCTGGTAGTAGCCCTGGACCACCTGTCCTTCGACCACCAGCCGCGTCGCCTCGAGCTGATGCGCGAACGCCTCCGCGCTCGTTCTCGCCGCGCTGACACGGCGGAAGCCGGCCAGATCGATGAGCGGCACCGTCAAGGTCGCGCTGCCGTCCCACTGATTGGTCGGGACGAGGGTAATCGGGTTCGGCGGCTGGCCCGGCAGGGCGATGTCGATCGTCGATCCGTACTGGTTGCGGGTATAGGACCCGCGAGAGGTGACGCCGGGCAGCACGCGGCCGAGCGTGGAGTCGGCCTGCGCTTGCTGCTGCGCCAGGTTCGCGCGCGCTTCCAAGTCATCCGGGTTGCGCTTGCGCGCGCCCACGACGAACTCCTCCACTGGCTGGAGCGCCAGCGAGGGCAGCGAGCAGAGCGCCAGCAGCGCGAAGGGCAGCGCCCCGATGGAAATGTTTCGACCGATCTGTTGCATGAGGTCGGCGCGTATTCACGCTTCGTGCCGAAGCGACCCGACTGCAGCGGCGCCCTCTGTCGGCCAAGGTTAGGATGTCGGAATGCTAGACAGGCTGAGGGACGAGTGGTCCAAGAGTCCGACACTCACAGAATATTCTGCTGACGGGCGTATACTGACCGGCATGAACAGCGCAATTCCCGGATACGGCCCGATTCTTGCGGACCACTCGGGCGTGCCGACCCCGGACCAGGCGGAACGATGGTATCGCGCGCGCGCTACCGCGGCTTACATGAGCGCAACCCGCGGCAAGCTAGCGTGGATCATCCCCCTGGACGTCTTCATCGTGGGCCTCCTGGCGTTCGTCGGCTATCCGCTTCCGCGAGTCCTGGCGCTGGCGGCCACCTTGACCGCATCGCTGGCCATGTTCGTGGTCTGGATCTCGCGCAGCTGCTCGGACTGCCTTCCCAGCGTGACGTCGGCACAGGGCGAGACGCTGCGGACGGTTCCGCGCTTCCTCCTGATGTTCCTGGGAATCGCGCTGACGGGCGGGGTCCGCAGCCCGCTGTTGCCCACCATCCTGCTTCCATTCTCCGATCTGGTCATCAAGAACGGGTGGTCTCGCATGGCGAAGACCATCCTCGTGCTCATCGCAGGCGGCCTGTTCGCGATGATCGTGCTGCCCGCACGCTGGTTCGGGCCGGACGTGCCGCAGCCCGCATACTGGATCCTGCTCCTCGCCATCCTCGTCACCGCCGGCGCCTGGCACACCCGTTACGCGCTGGTCTTGACCCGCACCATCGGCGACAGCGCTTGCCAACTGGGACGGGCGCGCGAAGAGGTCGTGTACCGGGCGGTCGCCCGCGCCCGCGAGATGGAGCAGATCGGCTTGAAGCTCTCTCACGAGCTGAAGAACCCGCTGGCGGCGATCAAGGGGCTGGTGCAGCTCTCCGCCCGGGCGGCCTGCGATCCCGACTCGGCCGAGCAGCTCCGCGTGGTCGCGGCCGAGGTGGACCGGATGGAGAGCATCCTCAAGGAGTACCTCTCTTTCTCGCGGCCCCTCGAGTCGCTCCAGCCACGGCGGATGGCGCTCGGAGCGCTCGCGGACGAGGTGCTCTCGCTGATGGACGCGCGGGCTGCGAGCGCGGGCATCGCGCTTCGCAGACGCGGCGATGCGATCATCGAGGCCGATCCGCGCCGGTTGAAGGACGCCCTCTTCAATCTGGTCGGCAACGCTGTCGAGGCGACCTCGGAGGGTGGCAAGGTCGAGGTCGAGATCGACGAGATCGAACGATCGGCCCGCATTTTGGTGCGCGACTCCGGTCGGGGAATGCCGCCGGAGGTGCTCGACCGGATCGGGACCCCGTTCTTCACCACCCGCGACGAGGGCACGGGCCTCGGGGTCGTGGTGGCGCGCGCCGCGTTCGCGCAGCACGGCGGCTCGCTCGTGTATTCCAGCGAGCTGGGGCGGGGAACCACTGCGGTCGGAACATTGCCGCTCAGGTCCGCTCAGAGGAGCCACGATGGCGCGGGTGCTGCTGGTTGACGACGAGCCGGCGCTCCTCTTCACCCTGAGCCGGCTGCTCAAGTCGCGCGGCCTGGAGCCGGTGCTGGCGCATTCGGGGAAGGAGGCGCTGGCGAAGCTCGACGGCGTGGACGGAGTGGTGACCGACTACTCGATGCCCGACATGGACGGCGTGCAGCTGGTCCAGTTGGTCCGCGAACGCGACGACTCGCTCCCGGTGGTGATGCTGACCGCGCATGGCTCGGAGCGAATCGCGGTGCGGGCGATGAAGAGCGGCGCGTACGAGTACGTCACCAAGCCGTTCGATATCGACGAGATCGCGTTGGTCCTCGATCGTGCCCTGGAAGCCAGGGCCTTGCGCGTGCAGAACCGCCGTCTGACCGCGGAGAAAGCGCTCGGCCGGGCCATCGTCGGCGACTCTCCCCCGATGCGGCGGCTCCTCGACGCAGTCAGCCGGGTCGGATCGAAGGACATCACCGTCTTGCTGCGGGGCGACACGGGAACCGGAAAGGAGCTGATCGCCTCGCTCATCCACGCCGAGAGCCGGCGCGCGGCCGGACCGCTGGTGCGGTTCAACTGCGCAGCCATCCCTGGTGAGCTGGCCGAGGCGGAGCTGTTCGGCCACACCCGCGGCGCCTTCACGGGCGCCGCCCAGGCCCGGCGAGGCTTCTTCGCAGAGGCGAACGGTGGAACACTGGTGCTGGACGAGGTGGGAGAGCTGTCGGCGCCGGTGCAAGCGAAGCTGCTTCGCGCCCTGCAGGAGGGAGAGATCCAGCCGGTAGGTGCTGGCCGGGTGGAGAAAGTCGACGTGCGCGTGGTCGCCTCCACCAACCGCGATCTGGCGGCCGAGGTCCGGGCGCACCGATTTCGCGAGGACCTCTACTATCGCCTGGCGGTGGTGGAGCTGATCGTTCCGCCGCTGCACGAGCACCGCGACGACATTCCGGCGCTGGCAGCCGAGTTCGCGCGCCGTTACGCGGAGCGGTTCGGAATGGAGGACGTACGCCTCGCGCCCGAGCTGGTCGAGGCGTTGCAGCGCGCGGACTGGCCGGGAAACGTGCGGCAGCTCGAAAACAGCATCGCGCGGATGGTGGCGCTCGGCGGTGGCGGAGAAATCGGCTTGCAGGCATTCACCGGAGCGTCGTCCAGGATTGCCGAGCCGGGTGCGGAGCCGCCGCCGGACGGCACGCTGAGCTTGCGCGAGCAGCTGGAGGCGCTCGAGCGCAGCGTGATCGCGCGGACGCTGGCGTCGGTGGCGGGCAATCAATCCGAGGCTGCCCGCCGGCTGGGACTCAGCCGCGGCTCGCTGATCGATCGCTTGAAGAAGTACGGATTCGCGGCGAGCGCGACGGACTCAACCGCGTAGCCTTCGCAGTCCTCGTCTCTTCTCTTCTCGCTACGAGCCCATGCCGAACCTCTGACATGAGGGTTGTCGAAATTTGATCAACGGGCGTCGGGGCGCTGAGCAAATGTTCTGAGCACGGATTTCCGGCGCTCGTCGACACAAGACAGTCTCCGGTCGGATCCGGCGCGTTGCGTGACGTCCCGATTCGTAAACTCGCCTCATGAAGCAAACGCAAAAGAGCTACCACGCAAACCAGGACGCGGAACCATTACCGGTCCGATCAAGGAGACTCACAATGTCAAAGCTCAGCATCTCACTTGCCGCCGCACTCGCGCTCTTCGCCGCCACAGCCGGTGTCGCGCGCGCGAACTCGATCCCGACCAGCACCGACGAAGCTCGCGCACAAGCGGGTCAGTACGTCGAGGGGCTTGGCAGCCCCGATCTGTACGCGGCTGCCCCGACGAACGGCGCCATCACCAGCACGGACCAGGCTCGCGCGCAGGCCGGCCGCTCGCTCCCTGCCGAATCCGGGGCCTGGGTGGCACCCATGATCGCAGAGAACGAGGATGAAGGGCGCGCGGCCGCGTACGAAGGCCGCCAGGTCCCGATCGAGAAGGAGCCAGTGGCGGTCGTCCCGGCAGTTCCCGGCACGACTGAGGGAAGCAATTGACGACCACGGAGCACCCGGGACCGCGTGTCCCGGGTGCTTCCCTTTGTCTCTGGACGGGTTCGTGACTCCTCCTCGCCAGTCGCCGCGGCGCAGTCCACGGTTGAAGGGCCCCAGGCCAGGCCCGCCCTGGCAGATCGAGGCGAACCGGATCAAGCTGCAGGGCTTCATACGAGGCGAGGTCAGCGCCCTGATGGCATGGGGAGCAATCGGAAGCGAGGCCCGATATGAGAACGTTACCGGTCGTCTTTCTGTTTGCGTGGGTGGGACTGCCGACGGGTCCGGAGCTCCTCGCTGAGGCCCTGCGGATCTCGGTCGCTGGGGCTGCTGGCCGGCGGCGACATCATCCTCGTGCTGGGGGGCATTGAGGTTTCCGCGGACGCCGCGTCGTTCGACCGGATCTACGGATACCTGACCAACCTGAAGCCCGGAGACATGGTCGCGGTCAGGGTCCTCCGCGACGGCAAGGTCGTCACACTCTCCGGACGAGCCCAGCGGCTGTAACGCCGGCCGATTGCTCTACGTCATTTCAAAGGGGAACTCCTACTTTCGTCGGCGGGTGCTCGGTACGGTGGGTGGCCGATCGCGCGGGTCGGTGCCGTATCCAAACTCTGTTTCGCCGGTGGTTCCGACGAAGGGCCCGCCCGTCTCCTCAGGCACCTCCGCGTTGAGGTTGTCCTCTGCTGAAGACTGGCCCGACGTTGCGGCCTCGACGGATTCCTCCCCGAGCTCCTCGGCGAGATCGTCGTGCTCAGCCCCAGGAATGAGGGCCTCGGCGTCTTCGTGTTCGCGCTCCGGCTCCGGCCGACTCGGTTGTGAGGACGCGTCGCGTTTTGTCACGGAACTACGTTTTTGTCTTCCGGCCACCATGTCCTCCGACCTGATCTCAACCGATCGCCGAAAGAATAACACCACCCGTTTCCGCTGCACGTCACTCGGATGCGGCTTAGGGGCTACGCAGGAGGGCGTACATTCCGGTCATGAGACGCGTTCCAGGCGAGGCGCGAGCTCGCGGTGTGATGGCATCGAGCGGCCAGAGCGCTATCATCCCGCGCAAGGCGGAGTGCCTTTCGGAGGTACCGATGGGAACCAACGACCGCCCCGTGCAGTTTGCAGGGGGCATCCTCGGCCAGCAACGTCACGTTTGCGCCTTCTTCAGCAGCATCGACGAGGAGCACAGGGTCCTTCACTCGTTCATCAAGGACGGCCTTGACGGCGGAGAACGGGCTTTCCACATCGTGGACCCCGACCTCCGGGAACAACATCTGAAGCGACTCGCGGAGGGGGGCATCAATGTCGAGCAGGCAATGGGCACGGGCCAGCTGGAGGTGCGGCCATGGCAGGACGCTTACCTCCGCGGAGACCGATTCGATCAGCACGCCATGCTGGCCTTGCTCGAAGAAGTGCTCCAATCGGCCGCAGCAGGAGGATACCCGCTCACGCGGCTGCTGGCGCACATGGGATGGGCGCTACTCGACAAACCAGGCGTGGAGGACCTGCTCGAATACGAGATTCGCATCAACTACATGCTGCCAAAGTACGACGACCCGGTGATCTGCGCGTACGACCTGACGAAAGTTCGCTCTACCGTGGCGATGGACCTGATCCGGACCCACCCAGTCGTGATCATGGGCGGGTTGCTGCATGACAATCCGTTCTTCGTTCCTCCTGACCAGTTCCTCTTCGAGTTACGTGAGCGACGGCGATCGCAACGGCGCGAGCAGGCGAGCTGAATGTACCCAGAGCCCGATGCCGAGATCTTCCGGCTGCGAACGGCGCTCAGGGATCTCGTGTCAGTGTCCACCATCCCGATGGCGTGGCTAGGGAGGGAACCGTCCGAAATCGCCGGCGGCGTCGCCGAAGTGCTGATCGGATCGCTGTGCCTCGATTTCATTCATGTCCGCCTCTGCGATCCCACGAGCGGTGCCACGGTCGAAGTCACGAGGGGGGACGCGTGGAAGGCGTTTCCGCGATGGCTGCAACGGCACCTCGCCAGCGCCGGCCGGCTGTCGGGAAAGGAAGTCATTCCAGACGTTGGCGACGGAGCGCAGCCCTGCCGCGGTCTTCTCGTTCCCCTGGGTGTCGATGCGCAGGGCGGGTTGGTCGCTGCAGCCTGTCATCGCATCGACTTTCCCGCCGAGATCGACCAGCTGCTGATTTCGGTGGCCGCGAACCACGCCGCTACGGCATTTCAGAGCTCACGAGCCGAGCAAGACCTTCGTCGGGCCCGCCGTGAGCTCGAGACAAAGGTGGCGGAACGGACGGCGGAATTGCGGCGGGCCACCGCCGAATTGCAAACGATTCTGGATGCCTCGCCGGTCGGGATCGCGCTGTTCGGCAGGGATCAGGCCATCCAGCGCTGCAACCCGGCATTCGAACGCATCCTTGGATGGAAGGCCGACATCGCGGACCGTCCCGTTTCCCTGCCTGAGACCAATCCCTCCTTCGAAGGGTTTCTCCAGCACATTCATCCCGAGGATCGAAACGGGGTCATCGAAGCCCTCGACAGGGCAACCCGCGAAAAGACCGATTTCGAAATGGATCTCCGAGCCGTTCATCTGGACGGAACGATGAGATACCTGCGCGGAATCGGTCATCCTGTGTTCAACGCATCCGGCGATGTGGTCGAATACGTCGGCACGGTCACGGACTTGACCGAACGCAGACAGCGGGACGACGAGCGCGAGCGACTCCTGGCGAACGAGCGGACGGCCCTCGCCGAGGCCGTAGCTGCGCAGCAGCGGTTCCGCGATCTCGTCAACTCGGTCGAGGGGATCGTCTGGGAAGCGGATCTGCCGGGCTTCCAGTTTTCGTTCGTGAGCAAGACGGCCGAGCGCATCCTCGGATACCCCGTGGAGCGCTGGTTGACGGAGCCGACATTCTGGAAGGATCACCTTCACCCGGACGATCGGGATTGGACTCTGCAATTCTACCAGGATGGAGTCAGCTGCAAACGGGACCACGATTTCGAATACCGCATGATCGCCGCCGACGGGAGGGCCGTATGGCTGCGAGACCTGGTGACCGTTGTGGTGGAAGGGGATCGCGCCACCCGCGTCCGCGGCGTCATGGTCGACATCACCGAGCGCAAGCAGGCAGAGCAGGAGCGTCAGGCCCATCTGTGGTTTCTCGAAAGCATGGACAGGGTCAACCGGGCCATCCAAGGCACGAACGACCTCGAGCAGATGATGAGCGATGTGCTCGACGCAGTGCTTTCGATCTTCAACTGCGACCGCGCATGGTTGGTGTATCCCTGCGATCCGGAGGCTTCATCGTGGGGCGTGCCGATGGAGCACACCCGGCCGGAGTTCCCCGGCGCCTTCGCGCTGAGGAGCGGCGTTCCCATGGACCCGGACGTCGCCCGGCTGCTCCGGACCGTGAGGGCTTGCAGCGGGCCTGTCCGATTCGGGCCAGGCTCGGAGCATCCTCTGCCGGCAGAGGTGGCGAGGCGGTTCAGCGTACAGTCCCAGATTTCGATGGCCGTCTACCCCAAGGGCGATCGAGCCTACATGTTCGGGCTCCACCAATGCTCGTACCCGCGGGTTTGGACGCCGCAGGAGGAGCGGCTTTTCCAGGAGATCGGACGAAGGCTGACGGACGCGCTCACCACCCTGTTCATGTTCCGCAACCTGCAGGGCAGCGAAGCCAGGCTCGAACAGGCCCAGCGCGTCGCGCATATCGGTTACTGGGACTGCGACATCGATACCGATCTGGTCACCTGGTCAGACGAAACCTACCGCATCTTTGGGTTGCCCCCGCAGGACCACGCGATCACCGTTTCCGAGTTGCATGAACGAACCCACCCAGAAGATCGGCAGATCAGGGCCCGGGCAGTGGCGGAGGCGGCGCGTGGCGGTCCCCGATACGACGCGGACTACCGGATCGTGCGCCCAAGCGGCGAGGTGCGCTTCGTCCACAGCCAGGGCGATGTGACCAAGGACGCGTCGGGCCGGCCCCGCCGCGTCTTTGGCACCATCCAGGACATCACCGAGCGCAAGCGTACCCAGGACTCGTTGCGCGAAGCCCAATCGGAACTCGCCCACCTGGCCCGGGTGGCGACGGTCGGCGAGCTGGCGGCGTCGCTCGCCCACGAGTTGAGCCAACCGCTCGCCGCCATCAACACCAACGCCAGTGCCTGCCTGCGCTGGCTCGGCCATGACCGGCCCGATCTCGACGAAGTGACCGATGCCGTGCGGCGCATCATTCGCGATGGGAAGAGGGCCGGCGAAGTGATCGTGCACACGCGCGCTCTGCTGAAGAAGTCTGGGGGAAAGCGCTCGCCCTTCGATCTCGCGGACGCGTTCCGCGAGGTCGTGGCTCTCGTCCAGCCTGAGCTGTCCCGCCATCGGATTCTGCTCCACCAGTCGCTCGACGAGGATCTCCCTTCGCTGTTGGGCGCCCGCGTCCAGCTCCAGCAGGTGGTCCTCAACCTGATCATGAACGCAATCGATGCGATGGCGGACGTGTCCGACCGCAGCCGGGAGCTGGTGATCCGGGCGCAGCGACACGACAGCGACGGCCGCGAAGGCGTGCTCGTCGCAGTGGAGGACACGGGCATCGGCCTGGCACCGGAGACCCTCGAGAAGGTCTTCCACCCGTTCTACACGACCAAGGAGCACGGGCTCGGGATGGGCCTGTCGATCTGTCAGTCGATCATCGAGGCGCACGGTGGACGGCTCCGGGCCACCCCGAATGCCGGCCCCGGCGCCACGTTCGAATTCGTCCTCCCGGCAAGTTTGGAATCATGAAGCCCTGCGCGACGTGGCGCCAGTCGATCGAAACGTTCGGCGGCCTCGTGCGTCAAAGACGGTCATGCTCAAGGGGATTGGTGTGTCGGCGGGCGTCGCGCAGGGTACGGCATACGTGGTGGCCGATCGCTTGCAGTCCACGGTTCCGCAGCGAAGGGTCCGGGCGTCCGAATTGGACGGCGAGCGCGCGCGCTTCGATGCGGCGGTCGCCCGCGCGGACGCAGAGCTCCTCGCCTTGCAGGAGGAGGTGCGCGAGAACATCGGTCCGACCCAGGCGGACATCTTCGGCGCGCAGAGGCTGGCACTGGGCGACCCCTTCCTGCGCGAGCAGGTGCTCCGCTCGGCGGCGGAGCAGCGCATCAACGTGGAAGCCGCCGTGTCGGAAGTCTTCGACGAGTACACCAGAAGCCTGGAGGTCGCGCGGGACGGCCATCTGCGCGCGAGGGCGGCGGATATCCACGACGTACGAAAACGATTGCTCTCCGCGCTGGCAGAGCAAGGAGGCCTCGCCGATCCAAGAATCCCCGAGGGGGCGATCGTGGTCTCCGAGGAGCTCTTGCCCTCGGTGACCGCGCGCCTGGAGCTCGACAACGTGCGGGCGTTCGTGACGGAGAGAGGCAACAGGTTTTCCCACAGCTCGATCCTGGCACGCTCGCTGGGAACGCCGGCGGTCGCCGGGGTGGCCTCCGCATCGAAGACGATCAAGACCGGCGATCGACTCATCGTCGATGGAGTGGCTGGGATCGTTTTTGTCAACCCGGAAACGTCGATCGAGCGCGAGTACGATCGCCTGGCGGCAGATCTAAAATCCTCGAAGGAGGAGTTACGCCACCTGGTCGATCTCTCCTCCGTCACGCTCGACGGCACGACGCTTCCTCTGCTGGCGAACGTGAACAAGTTTTCCGACACCGAAGCCGCGTTGCTCTACAACGCCGACGGGATCGGCCTCTATCGGACGGAGTTCGCCTTCTCCATCCGCACCGCCTTTCCGACCGAGGACGAGCAGTACGAGGTCCTCGAGCGCGCGGCGGAGCGGATGCATCCGCGAAAGCTCGTCCTCCGGCTGGTGGATCTGGGCGGCGACAAGACCCTCACGTACTTCCCGCTTCCTCCCTCCCGGAATCCCTCCCTCGCGGAGCGCGGCATCCGGCTCTTGCTCCGGCACGTCGACGTGCTGAAGACGCAGCTGCGCGCCTTCCTGCGGGTGAGCGCGCGCCATCCGGTGTCCATCCTGGTCCCTGTGGTGATCGGGGTCGAGGACGTCCGGCAGGTGCGCGAAGTCGTGCGGCAGGTGCAGGACGAGCTCTCGGCGGAAGGAAAGCGCTTCAATCCCGCCATCCCGATCGGCGCCATGATCGAGGTGCCATCGGCCGCGCTGATGGCTCGGCCGTTGGCGAAGGAGGCCGACTTCCTCAGCCTCGGGACCAACGACCTCGTACAGTACGTGCTGGCCGCCGACCGCGAGGACGAGACCACGGCACCCTACTACCAGCCCTTGCACCCCGCGGTCCTTCGCCTCATCGACTCGGTGGTCGAGGGCGCAAGGAGCGCCGGCAGGGAGCTCGCGATCTGCGGTGAAATGGCGGGAGACCCGCTGCACACCGCGTTGCTGCTCGGGCTGGGACTGCGCGAGTTCAGCGTGGCGCCGCGCCAGATGCTCGAGGTGAAGGACGCCATCCGGAGAACGCACCTCGGCGAAGCGCGGCAGCTCGCGCGCATCGCTCTGGAACTCGGATCGGCCGCCGAAGTGGAGGCGCTCTTGAACGAGTACCAGCCGATGCGCAAGTACGACTCGACCGTGACCTCCGGTTCGACCACTTTGCGCGACTTCTGATCCAGCGGCACCGCTGTCTCGAAGCTGAACAACAGGAGTCGAGCGACACGACGCCTTCCGGTTCGTGAGTGCGGGCTGCGTCTGGCGAGCGCGGCTCCGGCAAGGCTGCACGTGGTCCGGATGTTGCTCTCCGGCTCAGCGAACGTGAACGCAACCGACTTCAAGGAGAGCAATGCATATGCTGACGAAGAATCGTAAAGGGCCCTGGCGAAAAGCCGTCCTGATGGGCGCCTTGCTGTTGGCCCCCGCGCTGAGCGCGGAGGACCGTTCACCCAAGTCCCAATCCAGGCAATGGCGAGTGGCGGGACAGAATCTGGACAATAGCCGGAGCCAGCCGAAAGAGCACTCGATCACCGCGGCGAACGTCACCGGCCTGAGGGAAAAATGGGTGTTTACGACGGGTGGAGACGTCTCTGCGACTCCCACCGTGGATGGTGACGCAGTCTACTTCCCCGATTCGGGCGGCAATCTGTTCGCGGTCGAGAAGAAGAGTGGCCGCCTCATCTGGTCTCATCAGATCTCCGAGTACGATGGTGTGGCCGGTTCCATCTCTCGTGTCAGTCCTGCCTTGGATGGAGACCAGGTCGTCATTGGGGACATCCTCAGCTCCAATCAGGTCCACAATGGCGCGAACGTGATCTCGGTCGATCGGAGATCAGGAAGACGCCGGTGGATCACGCAGGTGGACAGTCATCCGGCAGCAATCATCACTGGATCGCCGGTCGTCTTCGATGGGGTCGTCTACGTGGGGGTCTCTTCGATCGAAGAGACCCTGGCAACGAATCCAGCCTATCCGTGCTGCACCTTTCGCGGCAGCGTGGTCGCGCTCGACGCCAGGTCCGGTGCGATGCTCTGGCAGACCCACGATATGCCTGACAACGGCGGTCAACAGGGCGGATACAGCGGCGGAGCGGTGTGGCAACCACCGGCGATCGATCCAAAGCGCGGTTCGCTCTTCATCGGGACCGGCAACAACTACACCGCGCCCGCGGAGGTGGAAGCTTGCCAGAACGCGGATCCCACCGCGAACTGCGCGGCGGCTGATGATTTCTTCGACACCGCCCTTGCATTGGATCTGAAGACCGGGCGGATCAAGTGGTCGAAGAGGCTGCAGGGGAACGACACCTGGACGGTCGCGTGTGTGCTCCCTACAGGACCGAAGGCGAACTGTCCCGTACCCACCAGCCCGGATTTCGACCTGGGAGGATCGGGACCCAACCTGGTGGGCGGCATCGTCGGCTTTGGTCAGAAGAGCGGCATCTATTGGGCGTTGAATCCCGATGACGGCCACATCGTCTGGAGCGCGGCGGTCGGTCCAGGCGGTTCGCTCGGAGGGATCCAGTGGGGTACCGCGACCGACGGACGGCGTATCTATGTCGCCATCGCGAACAGGAACATGATGCCTTACACGTTGGTGCCCTCGGGACGGCAGATTACCTGGGGTTCGTGGAGCGCTCTCGATGTCGACACTGGGACGATCCTCTGGCAAACCGCGGACCCCACTCCAGGCACCATGGACCTGGCCTCGGTGAGCGTTGCAAATGGCGTCCTGTACGCGGGCTCCTACTCGGGGCAGATGTACGCGCTGAACACGATCACCGGAAACATCCTCTGGGGCTTTGCGAGCGGGGGCTCGGTACTGGACGGGCCATCCATCGTGGACGGCACCGTCTATTGGGGATCGGGTTATCGAAACATCCCCCCCGGAACGGGAAACAACAAGATCTACGCGTTTAGTGTTTCTGGTTCGGACGATCATGAGGAGCAGTCGGACGATCAAGGCGAGCATTGATCGGATTCGAATGCTTGCGCCAGCCCCGTAGCAATCCAGCGATCTCGTGGCCCGGCGGTCCATCCTCGGATGCCGCCGGGTCACCCCGCAGCTGTGTCGTCAGGCTGTCAGGAATCGATCAGTTCACGACATGAACGGGGTCGCTCGCCTCGGAACGGCGATGGCACGTCGCCTGCATTTCGGTGTTGAACCAGTGGAGGAAATCATGACGAGCCGTCATCCCCTTGCCGCCCCGGCGGCGATCATGCTTGCGCTCACCGCCTGCGCATCCGTCGACGTGCGCACGGTGACGAGCCCGGCCGCGAACCTGGGCGGGTTGCACACGTTCGCCGTCATGCCGCAACCGGAACGGCGATCGGCCGAGGCGCATCCGACGACCGACCCGATGCTGGTGAATTCCATCAGCAACCGCGCGTTGCGCACCGACCTCGTCACGGGATTCCAAAACCGCGGCTACGTGCTTTCCGACCATCCGGACTTCGCGGTCGCGTACTATGCATCGGCGAGTGAAAAGCTGGACGTCGCAGAGTGGGATTATGGCTACCGGTATGATCCGCTCTGGTGGTCCGACCCTGGGCCCTACCCGCCGGCGGTCACATACACCGAGGGGACCGTCATCGTCGACGTGATCAATCCCAGCACCAAGGAGCTGCTCTGGCGCGGACAGGGAGTGGCCCGGGTGTCGGATGACCAGGGGCAGTACGAGCAGGACCTGGGGAAGACGGTCACGGCGATCCTCGACAAGTTCCCGCGGGCGGCGGGGGGTTCGTAGACCTACGCCCCTCGCGGAGCGGCAGGCAGCGTAAACCGCATGGTGGCGCCGGGACCGTCGTTTGGCGCCGCCCAGATCTTCCCGCCGTGCATCTCGACGATCGAGCGACTGACGGAGAGTCCCATGCCCAGGCCGGCGGGCTTCGTCGAGAAGAATGCCTCGAAGATCCGCTCCGCCTGCTCCCGGTCGATCCCGCGGCCACAATCCCTCACCTCGACCAGCACGCCGCCCGAGGCCTCGCGCCGCGATCCCACCGTCAACTCGGCCGACCTGCCCGTCACGTCGGCCATTGCATCACGAGCGTTGAGGATCAGGTTGACGAGCACCTGCTGCAGCTGGACCCGATCGCCCACGACGACCGGGAGATCGTCGTTCAGCTCGGTGCGGATGGCGACTCGTTGCCGTTCCAGCTCCGTGCGCGTGAACCCGAGCGCTTCACGAATGACGTCGTTGACGTCCAGCGCATTCCGGTCCGTCGTGCCTCTCTTCACGAGGGCGCGAATGCGTGCGAGGACCTGGCCGGCGCGCTCGCCGTCCTTCACCACGCGCTGCGCTGCCCCCCGGGCTTCGTCCAGGTTTGGCGGGTCGGCGGCGAGCCAGCGCCGGCAGGCATTGCCGTTCATCACTAGCGCAGCAAGCGGCTGGTTGACCTCGTGCGCGATCGAAGCGGTGATCTCTCCCAACATCGTCACGCGAGTGACCCGCGCGAGCTCCGCCTGCGCCTCGCGCAATGCTTCCCAGGCCTGCATGTGCTCGGTGAGATCGCGAGCGATGACGAGTGCCGACTCCACCCGATCCGAGGCCGGCCGCAGGGGCGTATAGCTGACCGACAGGTAACGCCGGCCGAGGCCCTTGGAGCTGACCCAGGCCGCATAGCTGAGATCTTCTCCCGCGAAGCACCGGTTCAGTGCCGGCCCCACCCTTTGCTCCAAGCCGTCCGTGTCCAGCAGCTCAGACAAGTGCGTACCGACTGCGCTCTCGGCAGGCAATCCCCAAATCCGCCCCATTCCGGCGTTGGCGCGTTGACACCGGTAATCTCTTCCGATGATGCAAACGCCATCCGGTGAAGCCTCGAATACCTGCGCGGTCAGATATTGGGCCCGTTTACGCTCGGTGATGTCGGTGAGCGTCACGAGGACGTTGTCGAGACGTGCGGGCGGTGGTGGGAAGGTGGCCGTGACCAGGACCGTGAGCTTCTCCCCCTTGAGGGTCCGGAGATCGCTCTCGGCCTCGAAGGACGTCCGGCCCTCGGCGATCGCGATCAGCTCGCCCTCAAAGACCTTTCGCGTCTCGGGCACGAACACCTTGTCCAGCGACACCAGGAGCTCATCCTTGCTGTCCGCCGCAAACAACTCGAGCGTGACGTCGTTGACGTCCACGATCTTCACCATCGAGATCGCCTGGTCCACGAATTCCGGGTGGGCGGCGACGTACTCGCGAAAATCCTCGATGCCGTCTGCCTTCGACTCGTCGATCGCCGCCTTGATCTGAGAGAAATCTTCTTGCCAGATGGACACGCTGACCATCTGGAAGATGTGTCGATATCTCCTCTCGCTTTCGAGCAGCTTCTGTTCGGCGCGTTTGCGCTCGGTGATGTCGTTGTTGGTCTCCAGCACCCCGGCCGGCCGTCCCTGCTGGTCGCGCTGCAAGGACCAGCGGCTCGCCACCACCACCTGCGTGCCGTCGCGTTTCGTATGGACGAGCTCCCCTTCCCATTGACCGGTCCGGTAGAGCTCGGCTTCGATCTCCGGGAGTTGTGCGGGGAAGGCGGTCTGCGTGAGTTGATGGGAGACGCGTCCGACTGCCTCCGCCCCCGACCACCCGTACCGCTCCGCCGCGCCCCGGTTCCAGTACGTGATGACATCGTTCAGGTCGCGCACGAAGACCGAGTCGTGCGTCAGATCGAGGAGGCTCGCCTGCTTGTAGGCCTCCGCCTCCACCCGCCGGCGCTCGAGGACCTCGGCCTGCAGCCTCTCGTTTGCGAGGGCGAGGTCACCGATCCTCGCCGTCAAGTCGTCGTGCGCCTTTTGCAGCTCCGCTTTCGTGCGTCGCTGTGTCCCGGTGATCCAGGCGACGAGCAAAGCCGAGAGCGCGAAGACGAGGAGGTACCACGCGTCGTCGATCGTGACGGGCCGGAAGATCCGTCGCGGCGCCATGATGAAATGATCCATGGCCAGGAGCGAGAGGCCGGCGGCGAATAGACCGGGGCCGATGCCACCGTACCAAGCGGTCACGATGATCGCGGGAATGAACGGTGTGCCGCGAATCCCCGGGCGGTTGAGCGCCAGCGTGGTGAGCAATGCCAGAGCGACGCTCGCGATCGCTACGCCATATCTCAGAATCAACGAGACCGATCGGCCGGGTGCCCGAAGGCGACTCCAAATCGCTCCGCTCATGCGCGCAGCCCAAGAGGAGTGTCTGGAGGCTGGCGGGCCGCTCACGTCCCTCACGAGCCCCGAGCATAGCCGCCGGCCTCGCACCACGCCATTCCGGCGCGCTCCTTGCACTCCTCGTCGTGATGACGACACGTCCTCCGGTGCCTCCGTTCACTCAGGAATCAGCCGCTCAGAAAGTACGATTGGCCGAAGATGGCTGGAACTCCCGCGATCCGGAGAAGGTCGCCCTGGCCTATACGCCGGATTCGCGCTGGAGGAACCGCTCGGAGTTCGTCAACGGAAGGCAGGAGATCGTCGCCTTTCTTGCGCGCAAGTGGAACAAAGAGCTGGACTATCGGCTGATCAAGGAGCTTTGGGTCTTCGGGGGACCTCGGATCGCAGTCCGCTTCGCGTATGAGTGGCACGATGACTCTGGGAATTGGTACCGCTCGTACGGCAATGAGAACTGGGAATTCGACGAGAATGGCCTGATGCGGTTGCGGCTGGCCTGCATCAATGATCTTCCCATCAGGGAATCGGACCGGAAGTATCGCTGGACCCTGGGCCGACGTCCGGATGGTCATCCGGGATTGACCGACCTTGGTCTCTAGCCCCGGCGCCGCAGCCAACTCAGGGGCTACGCTTGAGCGAGGTCATTCGGCAGTTCCGGTGTGAGATGCCGTTCCAGGCATCACTCTTGCTAGGTCCACTTGCAACCGGGCGCAGGAAAGCCGCTGTCCCCGGACTCAAGGAGTGCGCAATGAAATCGATCTGGATCTTCGCTGCCGCTGTATTGGCCGCCGCTGCCTGCTCGCATGCGCAGCCGCCTCCTTCCGCCTCAACGCAGCCGGCTGTGGAAGCAGCTCCGCCCCCCGCGCCGCCCGTTCCTGCCGTGGCAGAGGAACCGGCGCCGGCTCCGCGAACCGTGGAGGTGGAGATCGTCGCAACCAGCGTCTACTTCGACTTCGACAGCTCCGAGCTGAGCCCGGAAACGCGAACCACGCTGCAGACGTTCTTCGAGCTGGCGCGGCAGCGCCCGGACAAGGACCTTCGCATCGAGGGGAATTGCGACGAACGTGGCACGCGGGAGTACAACCTGGCGCTCGGGCAGAGGCGCGCCGATGCCGCGAAAAGCTACCTCGTGAACCTCGGCCTGGATGCATCGCGCATCACGGCGATCAGCTTCGGCAAGGAGCGGCCGCGCGCGCTCGGAGACGACGAGGCGGCCTGGAGGCAGAACCGTCGCGATGATCTGATGGCGGCAACGGAGGCCGTGAGCCAGGCGTCCCGCTGAGTCACGCTTGCCGCCCCTGTTTCAGTGGTCGTGCCGGGGCGACGTTGCACAGAGATCCGACACCCCATGTCGATGAATCGATCAAAGAAGGCGCTCTCTTCGAATTCTGAAGGCTTTGTGACCGCCGGGTCGTTGGTCCGGATCCTGCTTCCCTGCTGCCCTGAAATGATGATCTCGCCCAAGCAGCTCGACGACTCCGTTGCGTCCGACCAGTCGCTGGCTGATCGCGCCCGGAGAGGGAGCGGGGCGGCGTTCGCCGCGCTCGCAACGCGGCACCGCGAGGCGGTGTACGCGATCACGAGGAACATGTGCGCGACCTCGGGCGACGCTGAAGAGGCGCTCAAGCAGGCTTTCCTTTCCGCCTGGCGCGAGCTCGCGTCCTTTCCAGCGGGTGCGAAGTTCACGACGTGGCTGTATCGGATCGCCATGAAGACCGCATTGGCGGAGCGGCAGCGCGATCCCCGCAGGGCTTCCGGCTCGCTGGAGCCATTCCTGCCTGGTTTCGACCGCGCAGGCCGTCTCGTCTCCAGCAACGGTCGCCGGCCCGAGCTTGACGGCAGCTCTTCGGAGCCGATTCAAATCACGGGACTGCTCCGCGAGGCGCTCGAATGCATCGACGAACAGACTCGCGGTGCATTCGTCCTGCGCGACCTTCTCCTGCTGCCGGTCGACGAGGTGGCCGCCATCCTTCAAACCTCGCCGCAGGCGGTCCGTCGAGACGCGCATCGGGCTCGCCTGATGCTCTGTGGATTCCTCAATCAGCTTTGACGCCGGGGTCGACGCGGCGGAGATGCGTTCCCGGTTCCTGACGTTCCGCGGTTCCTGCGAGCGGCCTCACTCTGGGATGATCGGGCCGTACTTCTTCAACCGCTCGATGAGCGATCCGCGGCTCAGGCCCAGGCGTCGCGCGGCCTCCGACTGGTTTCCGCCGACCGCGGTCATCGTCCGGCCGATCAGGCTGCGCTCCACCGCCTCGACGTGGTCGCGGAGACTGAGCTTCCGGTCGAGCTGTCCCCCCATACCCTCTCCGCCCGTCTGAACGGTGTCCCGGGGGAGCCAGCTCTCGTCCGCCGAGAGCACCTCGGTGTCGGAGACAATCACCCACCGTTCGATCACGTTCTGTAGCTCTCGAATGTTGCCCGGCCAGGAGTACGTCCGCAGCATCTCCAGGGTCTTCTCATCCACAGCGCGCACCTTCTTCTCCGCTCGACCCGCATGGAGGCGAATGAAGTGCTCGACCAGCAGGGGGATGTCCTCTCGTCGCTCCCGCAGGGGCGGGACCTCGATGGGAAACACGTTGAGCCGGTAGAACAGGTCGCTGCGAAAGGTGCCGGCGGCAATCGCAGCCTGCAAGTCACGATTGGTGGCCGCGATCACCCGCACGTCGACCCGGATCGGTTGATTCCCGCCCACCCGCTCGAATTCGCGCTCTTGCAGGACCCGCAAGAGAGCAATCTGGGTCTCCGCGGGAAGGTCGCCGACCTCGTCCAGGAAGATCGTTCCTCCTTCCGCCAGCTCGAAACGGCCCCGGCGCTGCTGCAGCGCTCCCGTGAACGCTCCCTTCTCGTGACCGAACAACTCGGAGGCGATCAGCGAGGGCTGGATGGCGGCACAATTCACGCTGACGAGTGGTCGCGAGGACCGCTGCGACCGGCTGTGGATTGCATGCGCTACCAGCTCCTTCCCCGTCCCCGTCTCTCCCAGGATCAGCACCGTCGATTCCGTCGGCGCGACGCTCGCCACCCGATTCAGAACCGTCTTCAACGAGGCGCTGGTGCCCACGACGCTCTCTGGAGCGTGCTTCGCAGCTTTCTTCCCCCTGTTCGGGACCTGGTAGCGGACGATCGCTTGCCGGATGGCCGCCAGCAGGGCCTCATCGTCGAAAGGCTTGGTGAAGAACTCGAAGGCTCCGGACTTCATGGCTCGCACGGACATGGGGATGTCCCCGTGACCGGTGAGAAAGATGATGGGAATCTGGAGATCGGCCTTGGCGAGCTCCTGTTGCAGATCCAGCCCGCTCAGCCCCGGCAGTCTCACATCCAGCACCAGACAGCTCGGCACCTCGTTCCGCGGCCTGACCAGGAAGTCTTGCGCCGACTTGAACGTCTCCACTCTTAGCCCCGCCGACCGGATCAGACTTGCCACGGACTCGCGCACCGCCACATCGTCATCCACGACGTAGACGGGAGGATATGTCTCGCTCATGGGCCACCTTTCCTCGACCGGAGCGCGGCGATCACCGAGCTCTACCCACTCTCCGATCATCCATCGCATCACATCATTTTCGGACTCAGGGCTGCCTGGACCGCACTCAGCAGCGCTTCCTCGCTGAATGGTTTGAGCAAGAAATCCACCGCGCCCCCTCTCAGAGCTCGCGACCGCAGCTGTTCATCTCCATGTGCGGTGATGAAGATGACCGGCATCTGCGGATGGCTGGCCACGAGACGGCTCTGCAACTCGAACCCGCTCATTCCGGGCATGCGCACGTCGAGGATCAAGCAGTCTGTCTCGCGCAGACGATCCGAGCTCAGGAACTCCTCGGCCGAGGCAAACACCACCACTCCGAAGCTGACGGACCTGAGCAAGCCCCCGACGGAGTCGCGCACGGAGTTGTCGTCATCGACGATCGAAATGAGAGGAGTGTTCGCCATCTGGGACCGATTCACTCCCTTATGATCGGCGTTCCGATGAGGAGATCAATTACACCAAGGTATAGGCCGCTCCTATATACCAAGGTATAGGCAGCTCCTAGCCCTTCTTGTCGCGCCGTATCCCCAACTTCTCGGCCATCCTGACCAGATCCGCCAGGGAGCCTGCGCGCATCTTCTGCATCACCTGTCCCCGATGGACTTTGACGGTGACGATGCTGGTACCCAGCTCGGCGGCGACCTGCTTGTTGAGCAGCCCCGAGACTACCCGTTCCATCACTTCCCGCTCACGCGGCGTCAGCGATCCATACCGGCCTTTCAACTCGCCCATCTCCGCTTGCCGCTGGCGTGTGTCCCGATCGCGCTCGATCGCCCGTGCGATGGCATCCAGAAGCTCCCCGTCGGCGACCGGCTTGGTCAAGAACTCCAGGGCCCCTGCTTTCATCGCTCGCACCGACGTGGGAACATCGCCATGCCCCGTGATGAACACGACTGGAATCTCCAGGTTGAGCTCGCGCATCCGGGATTGGAGATCCAGCCCACTCAGGCCCGGCATCCGGACATCGAGCACCAGGCAGCTGGGAACATCGGCGGGCGCGCGGGCCAGGAACTCTTGCGCCGTAGCAAAGGTCTCGGCGTTCAGGCCCGCCGACCGGATCAGGCCTGCGAGTGCCTCTCGAATCGACGCATCGTCGTCCACCACGAACACGGTTGCGTCCGGCTTCGGCATGGCAGTCCCTGCTAGCAGTTGAAGCGAACAAGCATCCCAGGGTCGAGGCCTGCCCTCCTGGGCGTGCAATATCCAAATGTACTCGAACACCGTTGCGTTCGCAGCTGCGCCAGCGCACGATTTTTGCAAGCTGCTCGGAAGCCGTGTTCACCTTTGTGACAGTTATCGTCGGGTGATCAGATTGGAGCCCCACATGACCCCCCAGCTCGAACCGACTTTCCGGGAACCGTCGTCCTCCTCGTTCGCCGCGATTCTCGCACTCGCCCTCGCGGGCGCCTCCTCGCACCGCGAGGCCCCGCCCGGGGGCTCCGGGTTCCAGTCGATGATGGCCGGCGCGACTGCCCGCATGCATGCGGCCATGAACCTTCCGTTCACGGGCAATCCCGACCGCGACTTCGCGCGCATGATGGTCCCGCACCACCAAGGTGCCATCGACATGGCAATCGCCGAGCTGCGCTACGGAAGGGACCAGCGCCTGAAGCGCCTTGCCCAGGAGATCATCGTCGATCAGCAACAGGAGATCGCGGTGATGCATCTGGCGCTCGGCGATCCTCTCCCGCCCGGCAGTCCGGCGCCGACGCAGACGACGCCCGATCACGCCGAGGAGGAGTGACGTGGCCCGGCTCCTCTCGACTCTCTTCGCGCTCGCGCTCGCGCTCGCGCTGGTCGCCGGTGCGTCGCTCGCCGGCCAGGTGCCACACGCGGCGACGGCGCCCGAAATCCCCGTGAACGCTCGCGACCGCGTGTACGCCGGCGAGCAGTTTTCGAACACGGTTTCCGTGATCGACCCGGCCGCCAACAGGCTGTTGGGCGTGATCCGGCTCGGCGATCCGCAGCCGGCGAACCTGTCGCCCCTCTACCGCGGCCAACTCCTCGTCCACGGCCTCGGTTTCTCGCCCGACCACCGGACTCTGGTGGTGGTCTCGATCGGTTCCAACTCGGTCAGTTTCATCGATACCGCGACCAATGCCGTGAAACACGTCACGTACGTCGGGCGCTCGCCTCACGAGCCGTTTTTCACGCCGGACGGCAAGGAGGTGTGGGTCACGGTGCGGGGGGAGGATTACGTCGCGGTCCTCGACGCGAAGACGTTCCTCGAAAAGCGACGGATCAAGCTGTCGAACGGGCCCGGCATGACGATCTTCTCGCCGGACGGCAAGTACGGCTACGTGTGCTCGAGCTTCACGCCGGAGACCGCTGTCGTGTCCGTCGCCGATCACAAGGTGGTCGGCAAGGTGAAGCAGGAGTCGCCGTTCTGTCCGAACATCGCCGCGACGCCGGAGGGAGATCAGGTCTGGCTGACCCTGAAGGACGTCGGAAAGACGATGGCGTTCTCCGCCAGGCCGCCATTCAACGTCCTCAAGGTGCTCGACACCGGTCCGATTACGAACCACGTCAACATCGTCCGGAACGCGCATGGCCGCTTCGCCTACGTCACCGTCGGCGGGCTGAACGCGGTCCTCGCGTTCCGCACCGACACCTTCGAGCAGGTGGCGAGAATACCGGTCGGTGAGCTGCCGCACGGGATCTGGCCCTCCGGTGACGGAACGCGCATCTACGTGGGCATCGAGAACGGCGACACCGTGACGGCGATCGATACTCTCGAGAACAAGGTCGTCGCCACTATTCCGATCGGCCAGGCGGCGCAGGCGGTCGTCTACGTCCCCAATGCGGTCCCGGCGGGGCAGGGGAGCGAGCATCTCGAACCGCTGGGCATCGCCGGCAACGTGGTGCAACTCATGCTGGGACCACCGGGCGGGCCGCCCGCGACCCGCGTTTCCCTGTTCGACCAAGGCTTGACCCAGGTCTTGCAAGCCGCAGTCACGGGTCTCGAGCCCAAGAAGCCCTACGTGCTCGCGCTCTCGCCGAAGGCCGATGCCGACACTCCTTCTCTGGAGCCTCTCGCCGGCTTCGTGACCAACCCGGCGGGCGCCGCCATCGTCAACGCCGTCGGCCCGATCCGCCAGGTCGTCCAGGGGACGGGCGGTTCGCCAAGGCGCTATCTGGTGATCCTCAGCGGTACGCCTGCCGTCATCGGCGCGCCCGCGCAGGTGCAACTCCCGTAGGTCGAGCCCGGGACTCAGTGCGCCCCCGCATCCACGGCTGCTCCTCGCTGGGGCCGGCGCATCAGAACGATCACCCAGCTAGCGGCGAGAAAGGCGAAGCCCAACAAGAGAAAGGTGTTGTTGAAGGCCCGGAGCAGCGCCTGCGCGCCGATGCGCTGGTTCAGCACGGCGAGCGCGGCGCCTTGCGGATCGAAGAGCCGGGCGCCCGGACCGTGCTCGAGCAGCGTCCTCTGTTCGGCGACGAGCGTGCTGTACGCGTCCACGTGGCTGGTGATGAAGGTGAAGTTCTGCTTCACCTGCCGGGCGAGCGTGGTGCTCATCCATGCCGTTCCGATCGACGCGCCGAGCTCGCGCGTGAGGTTGAACAGGGCGGTGCCGCCGGGCCGCTGCGCCGCAGGGAGCGACGCAACCCCGAGCACCGTGAGCGGAATGAAGCCAAAGCCGGTGCCGATGGCGCGGACGAACAGCGGCAGTGCCACCTGCCCGGTGGTCACCTCCGCCGTCAGGTGCGCGTTGAGCCACAGGCTGGCGAGGATGCCCGCGTTGGCGATCACGAGCAGAAGGCGCGGGTCGACCCTGGTCACGAGCTTGCCCACCACCGGAAAGATCAAGAGCTGGACCCAGGTCCCCATCAGGAATACGCGTCCGATGTCCAGCGCGCGGTAGTGCAGGATCGTGCCGCAATACAGTGAGAGCAGCACCGAACCCGCGAAGATGGCCGTACCCACGAGGAAGTTGAGGGTGGTGGCCGCCGCATAAGCGCGATTCCGGAAAACGCGCAGGTCGACGACCGGATGCTCGTGCTCGAGCTCGTGGGAGACGAATCCGATCAAGGCAATCGCGGCAACGACGGCGAGGACGGTGATGGTCTTGTCCTCGAACCAATCGTTGCGGTTTCCTTCCTCCAGGACGTACTGCATGGAAACCATGCCCAGGGCCAGTAGCGCGATGCCGAAGCGGTCGACCGGAGAGCGGTCGGAAACGAAGCCCGGCTGCTCGATCTGCGTCCACGCGATCCAGGCGGCGATGAGGCCGAGCGGAACGTTGATGAAGAAGATCCAATGCCAGCTCGACCACTCCACCAGGTATCCGCCGATCGTGGGGCCCAGCAGCGGTCCGGTGATGGCGCCCATGGCGAAGAGAGCGCCAGCCATGCCGTGCTCCTTCTCCGGGTACCGCGAGAAGAGCACGCTCTGTGACGTGGGGATGATGGCTCCGCCGCCCAACCCCTGGAGGATGCGGAAACAGACGAGCGAGGGAAGATTCCACGCCAGGCCGCAGAGCGCGCTGGCGGCGGTGAACATCAGGATCGAGACTGTGTAGTAGCGCTTGAAGCCGAAGCGCTTCAGCAGCCATCCCGACATCGGGATGACGGTGATGTTCGCCATTGCATACGCGGTCGACACCCACGCGATTTGATCGAGCGGCGTCCCGAAGTTGGCGCGGATGTCGTTCAAGGCGACGTTCACGATGGAGATGTCCAGGAACGCCATCAGACCCGCGAGCATCGCGCCCGTGGTGATGAGCGGCTTGCTCCCGCGAAGGACGGTCGCCTCGGCGCCCATCAGTCCCTCATCCGGACGGTGACGTCCGCGCTCATTCCCGGGCGCAGATCGACCCCGGGAGGGCCATCCAGGCGGATGAGCACCGGGATGCGCTGCACGACTTTCACGAAATTCCCCGTCGCATTGTCGGGCGGCAGCAGGGCGAAGCGCGCGCCGGTCCCGCCTGCGACGCTCTCGACGTGGCCGCTAAATGTGCGCCTGCCGTAGGTGTCGAGGCGCACCGTCGCGCTCTGGCCCGCGCGCATCGCGGCGAGTTGGTCCTCCTTGAAGTTGGCCACGACCCAGACGTCGTCGAGCGGCACGATGGCGAGGAGAGGACGTTCGGGGCTGACGGTCTGGCCGTCCTCGACGCTGCGCCGCGAGACGACGCCTTTGCGGGCCGCGCGCACGGTCGTATAGGAGAGATTCAGCTCCGCGAGCTTGAGGGCCGCGTCCGCTTGCAGCGTTCTCGCTTCCGCGAGGGCGAGCGCGGCGCGCGCCGAAGCGACCTGCTCCGCAGCGGTCTGGGCGGCGCTCAGCCGTCCTCTCGCGAGCACCAGGCCTCCGCCCGATCCGGCATGCCCGGCGTATGCCGCGCTGACCCGGGCACGCTCCTTCTCGTATCGCGCGCTGGCGGCGTCGAACTCGGTCTGCTTCAGGTCCAGATCTGCCGCCGGCAATACGTTCGCTTCGACGAGCGCACGTGCCCGCTTCAGATTGAGCTCCGCCAGCGCTTTGCGCGACTCGGCGGCGGCGAGGTCCGCGTTCGCCTGCCCGATCGCGGCTGCCGCCGAGCTGATAGAAAATACCGCGGCGGTCAGGGCGCCCTGGGCCTGGACGAGGTTTGCCGGAGCGGCCTTCTGCGTGAGCGCGAGCGTCGAGCGGGCGCCGTCGGCGGCCGCGCGCGCCGCCGCCAGGTCGGCGCGGGCAGCATCGACCTTCGCCGCGTAGTCGGCGGGGTCCAGCTCCAGCAGGACATCGCCTGCGTCGACCAGTTGGTTGTCCTGGGCGTGCACGCGAAGCACCTGGCCCGGGACGCGGGCCGACACGCTGATCACGCGGCCCTCCACCTGCGCGTCATCCGTCGATTCGTTCCCAATGTGAAGCAGGTACCAGACGCATGAAATCAGGACCGCTGCGGCGCCCAGGCCGGCGATGAGAACCGGAGTCCGTTTCCGCCGCGTCGTTGGAAGCTGCGCCGGCGGAGCCACCGAGACGGCCGTCGCGCCGCTCATGACCGTTCTCGCTTGCCGCCCCTGGCGGCAGCCACGCCCAGCGCGCGGCAAGCGCGAAGCACTTCGTCGGACAGCTCTGTCCCCTTGACCGCGCGCGAAAGACTGACCCCGCCGTACATCAACGCGATGAGCCCGATCGCGAGCAAGCGGCGCGGAACGATGCCGCCCGCCGGCAGACGCTGCGCCAGACCCTCCACGAGACCCTGCACCTGCTCCGCGACGATCGGGCGGTGTTGCGGCGCGGTGGTACCGACCTCGCCGACCACCGCCGGCATCGGGCACCCGGGCGCGCCGCCGTCGCGGTGGTCGGCCGAAAGGTATCGCTCGAGGATGACTTCGGCGCGGTCCGCTTCCGGCTTCTCGTCGAGGCGCGCGAAGAGACGGTCGCGTAGCGTGGCGCTTGTGCGGCGGAGGGTTTCGTCGACCAACTCGTCCTTGGAGGAGAAGTGCGCGTAGAACCCGCCGACGGTAAGCGCGGCCCCCTTCATCACGTCCGCGACCCCCGCGCCCGAGATCCCCTTTTCGCGGACCAGCCTCGCCGCGGATTGGAGGATCGATTCGTGCGAACGTTCCTTCTGCTCGACCTTCGCGTTCATGTGCGGAGCTCCTTCCAGCGACGACAGAAGTCATCGTACGATCGTAATATCATTTGCGTACGATGAACGGGTCAGCACCGGGATTCGCGGGAGCCCCGCGCCGTCTCAAGATTCTGAGTGAAGCCGAGCCAGACCTTCGAAGATTGGCTTCGTCAGCGACCCGATGAATGCACCACCGGCGGCGCCGGCCGTTTCAGGGCGTGGCTTCCGGCTCGGGGGGAAGGGGCGCGGGTTGCTCGTGCCCGCGGCGATTCGCCAGCCGCTCCACCAGCACGAACAGCACCGGAATGATGAAGATGGCGATGGCCGTCGCCGCCAGCATGCCCGTGATGACCACGGTGCCCAGGATCTTGCGCGCGATCGCGCCCGCCCCCGTCGCGATCCAGAGCGGAGCCATGCCGAAGATGAACGCGAACGACGTCATGAGAATCGGGCGGAGCCGCAGTCGAGCTCCCTCGAGTGCCGCCTCGACCAGGGGCCGCCCCTTCTTCATCTCGTCGCGAGCAAACTCCACGATGAGGATGGCGTTCTTGGCCGCGAGGCCGATCAGCATCGCCAACCCGATCTGGGCGAAGATCCCCAGGTCGAAATTGCGCAGGTAGAGGCCGAGAAACGCACCCAGGACTGCCACCGGCACCGACAGCAGCACCGAGAACGGAAGCGACCAGCTCTCGTATAGCGCCGCGAGGATCAGGAACACGAAGCCCAGGGACAGGGCAAAGATCGGCCCCGCCGTTCCCGACGCCTTCTTCTCCTGATAGGACAGATCCGCGAACCCATACCCCATCTCGCGCGGCAAGACCTGCGCCGCCACTTGCTCGAGCGCGGCCAGCGCCTGCCCCGAGCTGTACCCGGGGGCGGCCGAGCCCAGGACCTGTGCCGCGCGGTACAGGTTGAATCGATTGGTGTATTCGGGCCCGGCGATCCGGCGCGTGCTCACCAGCGTGGAGAGGGGCACCATGCTGCCCTGCCCGTTGCGTACGTAGTACTGACCGATGTCTTGCTCGCTCAACCGGCTCTCGCCCTCGGCCTGGAGAAACACGCGCCATTGGCGGCCGAATCGGTTGAACTGATTGACGAACAAGCCGCCCAGATACGTCTGCATCGTCTGGTACACGTCGCCGATCGCGATTCCCTGATTGAGGACCTTGTCCCGGTCCACGTCGGCGTAGACCTGTGGGATTCCGGCGGTGAACACCGAGTTGACCCCGGTCAGCTCCGGGCGCTTGCGCGCCGCGTCCAGGAACGCCTTGACGTTCTGATCGAGAAACTCCACCGACCCGCCGCTGCGATCTTGCAGCCACATGGAGAAGCCGCCGGCGTTGCCGAACCCGGGAATGGCCGGAGGGCTGAAGGCGAACGCGGTCGCCTCCGGCACCTGCGCACTTAGCGCGCGGTTCAGGCTGCGCAGGATCCCGCGCGCCTCCAGCGCCGCCCCCTCGCGCTGGCTCCACGGCTTGAGCTGAATGAACATGAACGCGTTGTACGTCGACGACACGCGCGACAGCAGGCTGAAGCCGATGATGCTGGAGTACGCCTGCACTCCCTCGGTCTTGGCCAGGATTCCTTCGACCTTCTTGGTCACCGCTTCGGTGCGCTCCAGGGACGCGGCGGCTGGCAGCTGCACGTTGGCGAGCAGGAAGCCCTGGTCCTCCTCGGGGATGAAGCTGGTGGGGAGCTTGCGACCCACCAGGCCGTCGACGGCGATGAACGCGACGAGGATGGCGACGGCGATGACCGGCTTCCGGATCAGGCCGTGGCTCCATCTGACGTAGCCGAGCGCGGACCGGTCAAACACCCGATTGAACAGTCCGAAGAAGCGGGCCAGGGGACCACGGCCCGGCCGCCGCGGCCGGAGCAACAGCGCCGACAGCGCCGGTGACAGCGTGAGCGCGTTGAATGCGGAGATGAGCACCGAGATGGCGATGGTCACCGCGAACTGCGTGTTGAGCCGCCCCTGGATGCCCCCCACGAACGCGATGGGCACGAAGACCGACGAGAGCACCAGCGCGATCCCCACGACGGGTCCGGACACCTCCTTCATCGCCTGCAGCGTGGCGTCTCGCGGGGACATCCCTTGCTCGATGTGGTGCTCCACCGCCTCCACCACTACGATCGCGTCGTCCACCACCAGCCCGATGGCGAGCACCAGCCCGAACAACGAGAGCGTGTTGATGGAGAAGCCCAGCAAGGGAAAGACCGCAAACGTGCCGATCAACGACACCGGCACTGCGATGAGCGGGATGAGCGTGGCGCGCCAGTTCTGCAGGAACAGGTAGACCACCAGCGTGACCAGTGCCATTGCCTCCAGGATCGTCTTCGCGATCTCGCTGATCCCCTCCGTGACCGGCAGAGTGCTGTCGAGGGTGACGAGGTAGTCGAGATCGGGCGGGAATCGCTGCTTGAGCTCCGCCATCGCGCTCTTCACGCCTCGGGCTACGTCGAGCGCATTCGACCCGGGAGCCTGGAACACCGCGATGATGCTGCCGGGCTCTCCGTTCACGCGCGAGACCTGCTGATAGTTCAGCGCGCCCAGCTCGATGCGGGCCACGTCGGACAGGCGCACGACCGAGCCGTCGGGGTTCGAGCGAACGACGATCTGCGCGAACTCCTCCGCCGACTGCAGGCGCCCCTGCGCGCGGACCGTGTAGGTCATCTCCTTGCCGGGCGGCGCCGGGTCCGCGCCGACCCGGCCTGCCGGATTGACCGTGCTCTGCTGCGACAACGCCTTCACCAAATCCGGCACGGTGAGCCCGAGCTTGGCCAGCACGTCCGGCTTCAGCCAGACCCGCATCGCGTAATCGCTGGCTCCGAAGAGACGCACCTCGCCCACGCCGCGCACGCGATAGAGCGCGTCGTTGATGTTGATGTTGGCGTAGTTGGCCAGGAACAGCGAGTCGTAATGCTGATGGGGCGAGTACAGCGCAATGATCAGCATCGGCAGCCCGGTCGACTTCCGGTAGGCGAGGCCGAACTGGTTGACGTCGGGAGGCAGGTTGGGCTGCGCCTGCGCCACCCGGTTGGACACGTTGACCTGGTCGATGTTGGGATCGGTGTCGATGTCGAACGTGACCGTCAACGCCATGGTCCCGTCGTTGGCGTTGGTGGACTGCATGTAGAGCATGTCGTCCACCCCGTTCATCTGCTGCTCGAGCGGCGTGGCGACCGACTGCTCCACCGTCACCGCGTCCGCGCCGGTGAAGGTGGTGGACACGATGATCTGGGGCGGGATGATGGCCGGATATTGCGCCACCGGAAGGCTGCGCATCGCCAGCAGACCCGCGACCAACGTGATGATGGAGATGACCATCGCCACGATGGGGCGATTGATGAAGAAGCGAGCCATCGTTCAACCCTTGGCAGGCGGCTGGAACGGCACCGGCTTGACCGCCACACCGTCCCGGACTTTTTGGACCCCTTCGGCCACCACCTTCTCGCCCGCCGCTACCCCGTCCTCGATCACCCACATCGTGCCGACGCGCGCTCCGACCTTGACCGGGCGGATCTCTACCTTGTCGTCCTTGTCCACGACCGCAATCTGGTAGGACCCCTGCAGCTCGGTGACCGCGCGTTGCGGCACCACCAGCGCGCCGTGCTTCACCGCGATGGTCGCGCGCACCCGCCCGAACTGCCCCGGCCGCAGGATGTTCGCCGGGTTGGGAAACGCAGCCGCGATCCGGATCGTGCCGGTCGCCGGATCGACCTGGCGATCGGCCAGCACGAACTTGCCGGGGTGGGGGTAGACGGTGCCATTGTCGAGGAGGAGATCGAGCGGCGTGTCGCCGTTGGGGAACGGGCGCGCCTCCGCGGAGGCGGTGAGGCCACCGACGAATTGAAGATACTCGCGCTCGCTGATGGCGACGTACGCCTTGATGGGATCGAGGCGCGAGACCGAGGTCAGCAGGGTCGACGGCCCGACCAGGTCGCCGAGCTGTCCCCGGGCGATGCCGGCGATTCCGTCGGTGAGCGAGCGCACCTTCGTGAACTCCAGGTTGAGCTGCGCGGTCTTCACGGCCGCCTTCGCAGAGTCGACCGCCGCTGCGGCGGCGAGCTTGGTCTGGATGTCGTTCTCGAGCTGGCTGCGGGCGATGGCGCGCGACTCCGCCAGCGGAATGTCGCGCTCGACGTCCAGGGTCGCGCGCCCGAGCTGCGCGTCGGCCTGCGCCTTCTGTCCCCGGGCCTGGTCGAGCGCCGCCTGGAACGGGCGCGGATCGATCTCGAACAGCACGTCTCCCTTCTTGACGTAGGAGCCCTCGACGTAGGTCTGGTTGACGAGGTAGCCGGTGACCTGGGGCTGGATCTTGGCGTTCACGTATCCGTCGAGCGTGGCGACCCAGGTCATGCGAAGCGGGACGTCCTGCGCCACGACGTCGACCACGGCGACGGTGGCGGGCGGCGGGGGAGGGGCGGCCGATCCTTTGCTGCACGCCAACGGCAGCACCGAGAATAACGAAAGCGCCAGCACTCCGACTGGGCCGCGGGGCACGAATCCGGTTGTCGTCTGCATGTGAGCGCCAAGTATACGATGCGCACCGGCAGGATCGGATTCCGCGACGCGTGACCTGATCTTCAAGCTGGGGTTAGAACTCGAATTGCAGCTGGGCGCCGAAGTCCTGGGTCCTCTCGAAGAAGAACTGGCTGTAGAGCACCGCGGCCCGCTGATACTCGAGCAGCAGCCGGACACGGTGCGCGCCACCCGGGGATGCCCATTCGAGCCCCCCGCTCACGCTCGCGTTCGGGGTCCACCCAATCGCCTGCACCGATGAGAAATTCCCACCGAGCACCGGACGAAAGCGCGTGTTCTTGAGCCAGTCCCAAGGTTCCCAGACGGGACCGCGCAGCTCGAAGCCCCACTGGATGAACGCCGGCGCGGAGGTGAGGTTGACCGCGCTGGAGTTGAGGACCACCAGGCCGCCTCCGGCGAAAAACCGCCACCACGTGTCCTCGACCGAGACGAGCGCGTCGAGGATCTCGAAGCTCAGGTTCTGGCGCTGCACGCCGTGGGAGAGGCCATAGTTCACAAGGAACTTGTCACCGAGGTGACTGCTCTGGTGATAGAAACGCGCTCGCCCCGACCAGCGTCCGCGTCGGAAAGTGACCTCCGGCCCCACGAGGTAGTCGGTGTTGAGGAGGTCCAACTCAGGAGTGTCGAGGTTGAACTGCGAAAGGGCCACGCCGAACAAGCTGACTTGGAGGCCGTCGCAACCGCCGGACTGCCGCAGGCCCCAGAGGCCGAACGCGCCGCCGAGGGCGACGAGGGCCGCGTTGATGCTCCTGCCCCGCCCCTCGGCGAACGCCGCGGAGCTGCTATTGAAGTGGATCCGACGGTAGTCCGCGTAGAACCGGGGCTCGCGCTGGTCGGCGAGCAGCGGGCGGAAGACGTCGTTGTCGGGCAAGAGAACGCCCTCCAGCGGGCTGGACGTGTCCTCCGCCGACACCTGCGTTGCCGGAGTTGCCGTCGAGTAGCGGCAGTCCAGGTGCTGGGCCATCTCGAAGGTCCGCTCTGCGGACAGCGCTGGCGCTGCCGCGACGAGCATGCCCGCCAGGACTTCCTGGAACCGCAACACCGGTCGTAAGCCGCGGCGCATCATTTCCCAGCTACGACTGCAGCAGCAGCTTCACGGGCAAACGAACCCATACTGCTTCGGCTTTCCGGCTTGGCATCAAAACCCCCTTGCTGCTGTTCCGCAAAAGATGCGGGCGGGTGCCTTGGCGATTCGCCCGCATTCCGGGTATCTGCTTTGGCAGGGTCCTTCTACCCTTGGGCGGCGTCCGCCTTTCTGAGAGGCGGGAGAGCTAAAATCAGCTTGGAGCACGGTATGGTGCCACCATCGGGATGCAGGCCGCAGACACGGTGGGAAGACGATGAGTATGTCCTTTCGCGCATCCATCGCGACGGGGAGGCCCGTCTCCTGGTGCGGAGTCGCTTCGGCGAACGGCCGGAGACCCTCGCGCGCCTCGAGCACGCGTACGAGCTGCGGGACGTTCTGGACCGCGCGTGGGCGACCCGTCCGCTGTCGCTGGAGCGGCAGGATGGCGGCGACGCGCTGCTGCTCGAAGACCCGGGTGGAGAGGTCCTGTCGACGCTGGTTGGGCGCCCTTGGGAGTCAAGGGTCTTCCTGCGGGTCGCGATCGGCATCGCCGAAGCGCTGCGCCAGCTGCACAAGCAAGGCATCGTGCACAAGGACGTCAAGCCGGCGCACATCCTCGTCGATGTGGGTACCGGCCAGGCCTGGCTGACGGGGTTCAGCATCGCCTCGAGGGTCCCGCGAGAGCGACAGGCTCCTCCCGAGATCATCGCGGGCTCGCTGGCCTACATGGCGCCCGAACAGACGGGCCGGATGAACCGCTCCGTCGACTCGCGAAGCGACCTCTACGCCTTCGGCGTCACTCTTTACGAGATGCTCACCGGCGAGCTTCCCTTCACGGCCGCGGACGCGACTGAGTGGATCCACTCCCACATCGCGAGAGCGCCCAAACCGCCCGGCGAGCGCGTGCAAGGCATCCCCGCTCCAGTCGAAGAGCTCGTCTTGAAGCTCCTCTCCAAGACTCCCGAGCACCGCTACCAGACCGCCGCGGGCGTGGAGGAGGACCTGCGAAAATGTCTGACCGAGCTCGAGTCATCCGGCCGCGTCGCTCCCTTCCTCCTCGCCTCGCAGGACGTACCTGATCGGCTTCTCATTCCGGAGCGGCTCTACGGCCGGGAACGCGAGGTCGAGACCCTGCTCGGGGCTTTCGAGAGGGTCGTGGCGAAGGGAACGCCGGAGCTCGTGCTCGTGTCCGGAGCGCCGGGCGTCGGCAAGTCCTCGGTGGTCAACGAGCTTCAGAAATCGTTGACCGTTGCACGCGGCCTGTTCGCGAGCGGAAAGTTCGACCAGTACAAGCGTGACATTCCTTATGCGACCTTCGCGCAGGCCCTGCGGAGCGTCGTCCGCACGATGTTGAGCCAGAGCGACGCCGAGCTCGGTCAGTGGCGCGATTCCATTGGACGCGCGCTCGGCCCGAGCGGGCAGCTGATCGCGAACCTCATTCCGGAGATCGAGCTCATCGTCGGCAAGCAGCCTCCTGTGCCGGAGCTCCCGCCGCAAGAGGCGAAGAACCGATTCGAGATGGTGTTCCGGCGGCTCCTCGGCGTCGTTGCCACAGAGGAGCATCCGCTCGTGCTCTTCCTCGATGACCTGCAATGGCTCGACGCGGCCACCCTCGGCCTTCTCGAGCACCTCGTCACGCACCCGGAGGTCCGGCATCTCCTCATCATCGGCGCCTACCGCGACAACGAGGTCGGAGAGGCCCACGCGCTCTCGAAGACGCTCGAGCGCATCAAGGCGGCCGGCCCGAGGGTGAACGAGATGCTCGTCGCACCGCTCGACGTCCATGACGTCGGGCGGCTGTTCGCCGACGCGCTCGTCTGCGACGCCGAGCGCGTTCAGCCTCTTTCGCACCTCGTGCACGAGAAGACCGGCGGCAATCCCTTCTTCGTCATCCAGTTCGTCGCCGCGCTGTCGGACGGAAAGCTCATCACCTTCGATCCGATCCATCGCCGTTGGATCTGGGACTTGCCTGGCATTCGCGCGAGGAACTTCACGGACAACATCGCAGATCTGATGGTCGACCGGCTCGCCCGGCTATCGCTCACGACGCGCGATGCCTTGAAGGAGCTCGCCTGCCTGGGAAACAGCGCGCCGGCGTGGATGCTCGGGGCGGCTCGCGGGGGTCCCGATGCGGCTGTCGATGCAGCCCTCTCCGAGGCCGCCTACGCGGGACTCGTCGTCGATCAGGGCGGCGCCTGGTCCTTCTTGCACGATCGCATCCAGGAGGCCTCGTACGCGCTCGTCCCGGAGGGCGACCGCGCACGCGTTCACCTGGGCATCGGCCGCGCCCTCCTCGCGCGTACGCCCGCAGAGAAGCGCGACGATGCGATCTTCGACATCGTCCACCAGCTCAATCGCGGCGCCGCGCTGTTCGTGTCGCCAGAGGAACGCCGGGAGGTCGCCGGGCTGAACTTGATCGCGGGCAAGCGCGCCAGGTCGGCGGCCGCCTACGCCTCGGCGCTCGGCTATTTCAACTGCGGCGCCGCGCTGCTTCCCGAAGACTCCTGGGAGCGCTGCTACGAGCTCGTCTTTGGCATCGAGCTCGCTCGCGCCGAATGTGAGTACATGAGCGGCGCGGCCGCGCCCGCGGAAGATCGGCTCTCGATGCTGTCGCGCCGCGCGCGAGACCGGATCGACCTGGCCAGTGTCGTCTGCGTCCAGATCAATCTCTTTGGGGTGACGGAACGCCATCAGCGGACGGTGGAGACTTGCCTCGACTACATGCGCCAGGTCGGAATCGAATGGTCCCTCCAGGCGACGGACGACGAAGTGCGGCGCGAATACGAGCGTCTGTGGAACGAGATCGGAGATCGACCGATCGAGACGTTCCTGGACCTGCCGCGGACGAGCGATCTCGAGTGCCGAGCGACGATGGATGTGCTCGGCAGCCTTCTGGGTGTTGCGTATGCGACGAACGGGAATCTGCTCGCCCTTGTGGTCCTTCACATGACGCGTCTCAGTCTCGAGCGCGGGAACACCGACGCGTCGGCGATCGCTTACTCGTTTTTCGGAGGGGCGATCCTGGGGCCTCGTTTCGGAAGGCACCAGGAAGGCTTCCGCTTCGGACAGCTCGGCGTCGATCTGGTCGAGAAGCGCGGGCTGGACCGATTCCGGGCGCGCGTATGGATGGTCTTCGGCATGAGCGTGATTCCCTGGACACGCCATCTCCGCGCGAGCCGCGAGATCTTCCAGCGCGCCTTCCAGGCGAGCCTCGATACAGGAGACGTCGGGTACGCCGCCTACTGCAAGTTTCTTGCGGTCGCTGCCCGCCTCGGTAGCGGAGATCTCCTCGATGACGTGCAGCGTGAGGCGGAGAGCGCCCTCAGCTTCGCCCGGAATGTGCGATGGGTCGGACACATCGAGTACCTCACGATCCAGCTCGCGCTCATCCGTACGTTGCGTGGGCTGACGCCAAGGTTCGGATTCTTGGACGACGAAGCGAGCGACGAGAGTCGGTTCGAGCCCGTGCGCCTTGCCCAGAACCAGACCTCGAGCGCAGGGTGGACTCTAGGTCCCTGGTGGTATTGGATTCGCAAGCTGCAAGCGCGCTTTCACGCAGGCGAAACCGCGGATGCTCTCGAGGCCGCTTCCAGGGCGCGCCAGCTTCTGCCAGCCACGCCGAACCACTTCGAGCTGGCCGAGTTCCACTTCTATTCGGCGCTCTCGCATGCGGCCGCGTCGACACGCCTGGAGCCGATCCGCGAGCATCATGAGCAGCTCGCGCACTGGGCGGAGAGTTGTCCGGAAAACTTCGACAGCCGCGAGGCGACGGTCGCCGCGGAGATCGCGCGGCTCGAAGGCAGGGAGCTCGACGCTGAGCGCCTCTACGAGAAGGCCATTCGTCTCGCGCGAGAGCACGAGCTTGTCCAGATCGAGGCGATCGGCAACGAGCTCGCGGCACGCTTTCATCTCGACCGGGGCTACGAGACCATCGCCCACGCTTACCTTCGCGCGGCGCGCCGCTGTTACCTCCGCTGGGGTGCGCTCGGGAAGGTCGCGCAACTCGACGAGCATCATCCGGGGCTCGAGGAGCCGGCGCCTCCGGGACCGACGACCACGGCCGATCGCCTGGATCTCGCCACGGTGATCGAGGTGTCGCAGGCGGCGTCCGGTGAGATCCTTCTGGAAAAGCTGATCGAGGCGGTGATGGTGCATGCCGTCGAGCATGCGGGCGCCGAAAGGGGGCTGCTGGTCCTCTTGCGAGACGGCGAACCCTGGATCGAGGCGGAAGCCACGACAGCCAAGGACAGGGTCGCAGTGAGCCTCCGGCACGAGATCGCGGGCCCAGGCGAGCTTCCGGAATCGATGCTCCGCTACGTCATCCACTCGCGCGAGAGCGTGATTCTCGACGACGCCTCGACCCAGAACCAGTTCTCCGCGGACGAGTACATCCGTCAGAAGCGCTCCCGGTCGGTCCTCTGTCTGCCCCTGATCATCGTCGAGCCTGGCGACCGCGTCGAGAGACGGGCCACGGTGTGTGGCGTGCTCTATCTGGAAAACAATCTCGCCTCTCACGTATTCACCCCGGCGCGAACCGCGGTCCTCAAGGTTCTGGCCTCGCAGGCCGCCATCTCATTGGACAACGCGCACCTGTATGCGGATCTAAAGGCGGCCGAGGAGAAAACCCGGCAAGCCGAGCGGAAAGTGCGACGCGTCGTAGACAATATTCCCGCGCTGGTCTGGACCGCCTCACCCGACGGCCTGAGCAATTTCTTCGGCCAGCGTTGGCTGGAATATACGGGCCTCTCTCCGGAAGAGACACTGGGCTTGGGCTGGACGGCGACGATTCATCCGGACGATCTGGAGCAGTTGCAAGCCACCTTTCAACGGGCGAAGGACGAGGGCAAGCCTGCTGAGGCCGAAGCGCGGATGCGGCGCGCAGACGGAGCATACCGTTGGTTCCTGGGCAGATGCGTGCCGCTGCGCGACGGCTCCGGGCAAATCGAAGGCTGGTACGGATCCGCCACCGACATCGAGGATCGAAAGCAGGCGGAGCAGTCGTTACGACGAAGCGAGGCGTACCTGGCCCAGGCGCAACTCTTGAGTCACACCGGCAGCTTCGGAGTGCGTGTTTCACCTGACGAGATCGTCTGGTCAAAGGAGACGTTTCGCCTCCTGGGGCTCGACGAGGCGAGCAAACCGAGCCTGGAGACAGTTCTACAGCACACCCATCCGGAGGATGTCGCGTTGGTCCGGCGCGCGGTGGAGGAAGCCACCCAGAGGGGAGCCGGCATGGACTTCGAGCATCGTCTGGTGATGTCCGACGGCTCCGTCAAGCACGTCCACGTCATCGCGGACGCGGTGAGAGACGAATCGGGAAACCTCGAGCTCGTGGGGGCGGTCCAGGACATCACTTCTTCCAAGAAGGCGTTCGAGGAGATCCGGGCGCTGCGCGACCAGCTCTACCAGGAAAACGTCGCGCTCCGCGAAGAGGTGGACAAGGCGTCGATGTTCGAGGACATCGTCGGCAGCTCGCCGCCGTTGCGCGCGGTGCTTTCGCGCGTGAGCAAGGTCGCTCCCACGGACTCGACGGCGTTCATCACCGGAGAGACCGGCACCGGCAAGGAGCTGATCGCGCGCGCGATCCATCGACGGTCGCCGAGGGCCTCGCGGGCATTCGTGGCTGTGAACTGTGCCATCATTCCCAAGGAGCTGATCGCATCCGAGCTGTTTGGTCACGAGAAAGGCGCGTTCACCGGAGCGCTGCAGCGCCGGGTGGGGCGATTCGAGCTTGCGCAAGGCGGCACGTTGTTCCTCGATGAGGTGGGCGAGATCCCGCTCGGCACCCAGGTCGGGCTGCTGCGCGTTCTCCAGGAGCGCCGATTCGAACGGGTGGGCGGCACCCAGCCGGTCGAGATCGACGTCCGGGTGATCGCCGCCACCAACCGAGATCTGGAGGCCGCGATGAACGCCGGCTCCTTCCGGCGCGATTTGTTCTACCGCCTGAACGTCTTTCCCATCCAGGTACCTTCTTTGCGGGAACGCCGCGAAGACATTCCGATGCTGGTCAAGTACTTCGTCGACCGTTTCGCGACCAAAGCCGGGAAGCGCTTCAGCCGCATCAACAAGAAGAGCCTCAATCTGCTGCAGTCGTACGACTGGCCCGGAAACATCCGCGAGCTGCAAAACGTGATCGAGCGGTCGGTGATCCTCTGTGACTCGAAAGAATTCGCGGTGGATGAGCATTGGCTTGCTCCCGGCCCGGTCGCGATGGAGCCGAAGAAGCGAACGCTCGACGAGCATTTGGTCGGCGAGGAGAAGAAGATCATCGAAGCCGCCCTGTCTGAGGCGGGCGGCAAGGTCGCGGGTCCTTCTGGCGCGGCGGTAACGCTGGGAATGCCTGCAACGACCCTCTACTCGAAGATCAAGAACATGAAGATCGACAAGCGCCGCTTCAGGCGGTCTCGAGGCGAGTGAATGGTCCATGAGTGCAGCCGCTGGCATGACCGTTGCTCTCTGACCGAGCCGTCATGTTCAAGATCCGGAGGTCCTCTGCAGGGCGATGGGTCTTCGTGAGTGGTCGGATCGACGGAGAGGCAGTGTCCGAGTTGCAGCGCCTGTTGGGCCGGGAATCGGCAGGGAGCGGGCTGATTCTGGATCTCAAGGGAGTTCGACTCGTGGATGCGGAGGCAGTAGAGTTCTTCGCGCGTTGCGAGGACGCGGGGATCAAACTTCGGAGTTGCCCTGCGTACGTCCGCGAGTGGATCGCCAGCAGTCGGCGTCAAGCCGCACTGATCCCAGCACGGGAATGACGTCCAGCTTCTCCAGCGCCGCCAACCCAGCGCTGGCCGCTGCGCTCTCGTGTTCCGAATTACGAATTTCGGTGATCTCAAAGCACGACATCTCGTAATTCGAGGGCCCGTGCTGCTCCTGGAGGGCTGGCCCGGTTCATGAATAGGCTGCAGTTGGATGGCCGTGGCCACGAACGGGACAGGGCCGGCGCAGGTTGCTGGCGAGCGTGCGATTGCCTCCGGCGACGTGAGCTCGCTCGCCGAAGTCCGAAGGCTGCGGCGTATTGTCGGTGTGAGCAGGCCGGGATTGCCCCCGAGCGTAACAAAGCGGGCCCGCGTGGCTTGCCTCATCATCCCGTTCGCGCTGGCGGCACCCGTGTATGCGCTCCGGCCGCAGAAATCGGACACGCAGTTCACTCACACAGGCTGGTCCGCGAAAGATGGCATCCCGGGTCCGGTCCGGGCAATCGCTCAGACGAGGGACGGGTACTTGTGGCTCGCGACGGAAGCCGGCCTGTACCGGTTCGACGGCCTTCGCTTCGCCCCATACGAGCCCAGCCGCAGCTCGCATTCCCACGGGCCCGCCGTCCTGTCGCTCCTTGCTGCGCAGGACGGGAGCCTGTGGATGGGATTCGGCTCCGGCGGAATCGGCCGGCTTCGCGACGGCCAGGTCACCCACTTCCCCCCTGGCGAGGGCGTTCCCGAGGGTGGAATCCTCTCCATCGTGGAAGACGGGGCTGGTTCGATCTGGGCCGCGGGACAGTACGGCTTTGCCAGCTTCGACAACGGCAAGTGGCGCCGGGTCGGAGCGGAGACGGGCTATGCCGCCCCAGGAGCGCAAGCGCTATTGGTTGATCATGCGGGCACGCTCTGGGTCGCAACGGACGGATTGAATTTCGGATTGAGCAAGCACCCGATTCGCGCGAACACGATCCTGACTCTTGCCAAGAACGCGACGCATTTCTCCCCGACGGGCGAGGCCGTCGGCATGATCTGGAGCATGGCCGAGGCGCCCGACGGGACTGTCTGGGTCGCGGACACGACCTTCAAGAAGGCGCGACGGATGGACGGCCGCGGAGCGGCTTCGCCCGCGGTCGCCGTCGATGGAGAGCCGTTGTGCCTGACCTTCGGCAGGGATGGGAGCCTATGGGTTGGCCTGATCGCAGGTGGTGTGCGCCGCGTGCGGGACATCGGCCGGGACGCGCCGCTCGATCGGTTTCGCGTCGAGGACCACCTTTCGGGCAGCCTCGTGTATGCGGCGCTGAAGGATCGGGAAGGCAACCTCTGGTTCGGGACGGGCGGCGGCTTGGATCGGTTTCGCGAGAACAAGATGACTGCCTTCTCAGAGAGCGAAGGCCTGGGTCCGGATCAGAAGATCGCGCTGACTTCCACACCGGACGGGAGCGTGTGGCTGGTCAGCTATGCCCAGGACAAGGTGCGCCGCTTCCGGGATGGAGCGTTCGTCAGCTCGACGCTCGCGCCTTACAGCCCATCCGACTCGAGCCGGATCCTGGCCCTGTACGCGAATCCAGCCGGTCAGGTCTGGGTCGGAGGAAGCTTCAAGCTGGCCAGGGAGAGTCACGGGACGTTCTCGTACCTCGACGTCCCGGGCGTGATTGGTCCGTCGTCCGTCGAAGCGGTCGCCGAGGACAAGGCGGGCGCCCTGTGGGTGACATTGACGAGCCCCGGCGGGACCAGGCGAATCCTGCGGCGTCGGCGCGGCAAGTGGACAGAGCTACCCGCGCAAACGGTTCTCCCGCCGTACCGCTGTCGGGTGCTGCATGCGGACGCTCTGGGCCGCATGTGGCTGGGCTTCGAGAACGGCGAAGTGGTCGTCTTCGAAGGCGATGCGTCCCGCCTGTACTCGGCGAAGGACGGCCTGCGTAGCGGTCGGGTTCTCGTCATCGCGGAGGACCGCGAGGGCCACGTCTGGATCGGGGGCGAGAGCGGTTTGAGCCGATTTGGTCAAGATCGGTTCGTTACGCTGACGCAGGACAACGGCCTTCCGGGGAGCTCCGTCTCGGGAATCCTGGAGGACGACGACGGCAACTTGTGGCTCGCTGGGGCGCTCGGGATCCTTCGGGTGAAGCCGCAGGAGTTGGACAAGGCGCTCGCGTCTGCGTCTTATCGGGTCGAGGGGGTGACCTTCGACGCCACGGACGGATTGCACGGTCTTCCGCGACAACGGGAGCCGTTTCCGACCGCCACACGGGCGGCCGACGGGCGGCTCTGGTTCGCCACCACCGGCGGCGTCGCCGTGATCGATCCGCGCCGGTGGCCTCGCAACGCGATGGCACCGCCGGTCAAGATCGAGAGAGCCATCGCGGACGATCGCAATCTGGAGTTGTCCAGCGGACTGCGCCTGCCGCCAAACACGAAGAATCTCGAGCTCCAGTATGCGGCCCTGAGCCTGACGGCCCCGGAACGCGTCCGCTTCCGTTACAAGCTCGAGGGCTACGACGCCGACTGGCGGGGGCCGGTCAGCGCCCGGAGCGCGACGTATACCAACCTCCCGCCCGGAGACTACCGGTTTCATGTCGCCGCCTGCAACAACGACGGCGTCTGGAACGAGGAGGGAGCGGCGCTCGAGTTCACGATCGTTCCGGCCTTTCGCCAGACGCGAGCATTCCTTCTTCTCTGCGCCGCGGCCGCCGGGTGCCTCGTCTGGGCGGGCTATCGATGGCGGATCCGGCAGGTGAGGTCCCGGCTGCAGCTTCAATTCCGGGAACGGCTGGAGGAGCGAACGCGCATCGCGCAGGAGCTGCACGACACGCTGCTCCAGGGCTTCCTCAGCGCGTCGATGCAGCTCCATGTTGCGGTGAACCAAGTGCCGGCGGAAACGGCGGACAAGCGGCGCTTGAATCGGGTGCTCGAGCTGATGAGGAGCGTGATCGAAGAAGGACGCAACGCCGTCAAAGGGTTGCGTTCTTCGCCGGGCTGCCATGACGATCTCGAAGAGGCGTTCTCTCGAGTCCGTGAGGAATTGGACGCGAAGGAGGACATCGACTTCTTCGTGATCGGTGAAGGCCAGGCGCGCCCGCTGCACGCCATCATCCGGGACGAAGTCTACCGGATCGGCCGCGAAGCGGTGGTCAACGCGTTTCAACATTCGGGAGCGAACCGGATCGAGGTCGAGGTCGAGTTCGCCGCGAAGGGGTTGCGGGTCACGGTGCGCGATGATGGCCGCGGGATCGATCCGCAGCTTCTCGAGTCCGGACGGGAGGGACACTGGGGACTCGCCGGCATGCGGGAACGCGCGAAGAGGATTGGCGCGCGACTCAAGCTCTGGAGCCGGGCACTTGGCGGCACGGAAGTCGAGCTGTCCGTTCCGAGCGGCATTGCTTTTCGGGCGCAGTACCGCCGGTGGCCGTGGGACTGGCTGGCGCGGCTGTATCCGGGAAGGGCTGGGGATCTCGACGGCAGGAAGCGAGCGGGCTGAATGGCTGGACACGACCCGATCCGTGTTCTCTGCGTCGACGACCACCCTGTGCTTCGAGAGGGGATCGCTGCCCTGGTCGAGAGTCAGCGAGACATGAAGCTCGTGGCCGAGGCGGGGAGCGGACGCCAGGCCCTTCTCAGCTTTCGCGAGCACCGTCCAGACGTCACCCTGATGGATCTGAGGCTTCCCGACATGAGCGGCATCGATACGTTGGCCGCGATCCGCTCGGCGTTCCCCGATGCGCGCATCATCATGCTGACGACGTTCGAAGGCGACGTCGAGATCCGGCGCGCCCTCGAGGCGGGCGCGCGAGGGTACATGTTGAAGAGCATGCCTCCGCAGGACTTGATCGACGGGATCCGGCAAGTGCATGCGGGGAAGAAACGCATTCCGCTTGAGGTCGGGTCCCATCTCGCGGAGCACATGGGCGAGGAGGACCTGACGGCTCGCGAGGTCGAGGTCCTGCAGCAGATCGCCGGCGGGAACCGGAATCAAGACATCGCGAGTCGACTCTTCATCGCTGAAGAAACGGTCAAGGTCCACGTCAAGCACGTCATGGAGAAGCTCGGAGCAAGCGACCGCACTGAAGCCGTCTCGATCGCGCTCCGGCGCGGGATCATCCAGCTTTAGCCGCGGCCACTTCAGATCCTCAGGGGCTACGTTTGAGCGAGGTTCGTCGGGCGTTCGATGGCGATCCGCGCGAATACCACGATCGAGGGACTCGCCCCGGAGCAGGATTCGCTAGCCTGTGCGCGCCGAACATGCAGCGGCTATTCTCGACCTTTCCGGATGGGCGCCCCGGCGCAGGATTGCTGCTCTTGCGCGCGGCCGTTGGCGGCTCGCTCCTGGTCCTCGGCGGAACCTACCTCGTGCACGCGCATCAAGCCGGCGGGTGGAGCCTGGCCATCGGACTGCTGGCCGCCGCGAGCGGCGCCTCGCTGCTGATCGGATTCCTGACGCCGTTGGGCGTCCTCGCCGGCCTGGTGGCCATCGGCCTCGCCCTGGTGTGGCCGTCACCCGCCACTCGCGTCCTCCCGAACGGAAAGCTCGCCGCGCTCTTGCTGGGCGTCCTCGCTGCCGCGGTCGCCCTGTTGGGTCCCGGCGCGCTCTCCATCGACGCTCGACTGTTCGGGCGCCGCGAGATCAGCATTCCCCGCGCCCGGAACGGAGCTCCGGAAGAGTGAGACCAGCGCGACGACCACGATCCGAAGGCCTGCGGATACCCCGATCGCGGTAGCCCGAGCTAGGCCGGAGGTGGCAGGAAAAAGGCCTTCCATCTCGTGATGCGGTCGGGTCGAGCGACGTTCTACCTTGCCGACATGGAGCGAACACCAGGAGAGCATTCCATGAGCATCATCACGATCCGAGACGGCACGCCGGCATCCAATCTCGAGGTCCCGGTTGCCCTCGCCAACCTGGATCTCGGGGACGAGATCGATCACGAGATCAACTTCGGCCGGATCGTCGGCAAAAGCCCTGCGCTGCGGCGCGTGCTCAAGCAGATCGAGACGGTGAGCGGCACGGTCAGCACGGTCATCCTCGAGGGCGAGACCGGGACCGGCAAGGAACTGTTCGCCCAGGCCATCCATGATCTCAGCGGCCGGCGTTCGGGCCCGTTCGTGAAGCTGAACTGTTCAGCGATTCCCAGCGGTCTTCTGGAAAGCGAGCTCTTCGGGCACGAGAAGGGAGCGTTCACGAGCGCCTCCGCTCAACGCGTCGGACGTTTCGAGCTGGCGAATGGCGGAACCATCTTCCTCGACGAAGTCGGCGAGCTCTCGCTCGAGCTGCAGCCGAAGCTTCTCCGGGTGCTTCAGGAAAGGGAATTCGAGCGTCTGGGCGGCGCGCGCACCCTGCGTACCGACATCCGGGTGATCGCGGCGACGAACCGCGACCTGAGAACGATGGTCGAGCGGGGGATGTTCCGGTCCGATCTCTTCTACCGTCTGAACGTCTTTCCCGTCCGGGTCCCCGCGCTTCGAGACCGGCCGGAGGACATTCCTCTTCTGGTCCGGTCCTTCGCCGACGAGTTTTCGCGGCGCATGAACAAATCGTTCGAGGCCATTCCCTGCTCGACCATGAGAGAACTGTGCCGGCACCCCTGGCCGGGCAACATCCGGGAGCTCCAGAACGTCGTTGAGCGCGCGGTCATCCTCTCGTCCGGTCCGGTCCTCGAAATCGACATCGCCGACATGAACGCTCGCAAATCGCCGATGCGCAGGGCAGACAGCAGGGTCGAGGCGTTCCCGTTGAGAAGACTTCGCGACGAACTGGATGACGCCCAACGCGATGTGATCCTCGGCGCGCTGAGGCAAGCGGATGGGCGTGTCGGAGGACCCGATGGTGCCGCAGCAAGGCTTGGTCTGAAGCGTACGACACTCATCGGCCGCATGAAGCGGCTCGGTATCGAGTCTCACTCGCGAGATGGAAAGTCTTATGGGACCTCTCAACCAGACCTGTCAAAGACGATCGCTTCTTGATCCTGCGCGCGGCGGTACCAAGGTTGTACAGACCTGCGGGGCCTTGCGTGCTTCAATCCTGGTCCATGACAACCCCCGTGCGCCCGGCAGGTCGGGAGGTGACCGCGGTTTCCTGGATCCGAGTGCACTGGCCGAGCACTTGCAACCCTCGCTGGCCATGAGCGACGCACTTCCTGTCGTTTACCTGGCGAGGCACGGCGAGACCGCCTGGACCATCTCAGGTCAGCACACAGGGGCGACCGATCTACCGCTGACCGCACAGGGTGAAGCCGAGGCCGTCCGGCTCGCAGAGCCGCTCGCGGGATTGACGTTCGCCGCGGTGTTCACGAGTCCGTTGCAGCGGGCGGTCCAAACGTGCGAGCTGGCTGGCTTCGGCCCTGTGGCCGAAGTCGAGCCTGACCTCGTCGAATGGAACTACGGCACGTACGAAGGTCGCACCAGCGCCGAGATTCGCGCCGAGCGCCCTGGCTGGCAAGTGTTCCGCGATGGTTGCCCGGGAGGGGAGTCGCCAGCGCAGATCGGAGCACGAGCCGACCGGGTGGTACGCCGGATGCGAGCAATCGAAGGGAACGTCCTGCTCTTTTCGAGCGGGCATATCCTCCGGGTGTTCGCCGCGCGCTGGCTTGGGCTCGAACCGGGGACGGGCAGGTACTTCCTGCTCGGCACGGCCAGTCTCAGCGCGTTGGGATACGAGCATGATCGCTCCGAGCCGGTTATCCGTCTCTGGGACGAGAGGCCTCACGAACGGCGCGTCACCAAGGGGCAGGTATCGGGCACCGGGAGGTAGCATGGCGATGAGCGAAAAAAGGGTGGCGGTTCTTCGAGCAGGGGTGCCGGTTCTTCGAACAGGAGCAGCCTCGGACACCTTGGAGGCGCTGCGCTGGCAATACGGATGCGGTCCGGTGGACCTCACGGGCACCGCCGATGCGCTCTATGAGCGGCACCTGCTCTTCGACAACGTCGCCGATCCCGCGGCCGCCGGGACGCGTGAGCGCTACGAGGCCCTCGCGCGCTCCGTCCGGGACGTCCTCTCGCAGCGATGGGTCCGGACGGAGCAGACCTACGAGAGCTTGAACCCCAAGCGCGTCTACTACCTGTCGATGGAGTTCCTGATCGGCCGCTCGCTGTCCAACAACATCACGAATCTGCTGCTCAGTCCCTTCCTGAGCGAAGCCGTCAAGCAGAGATCCCTGGATTGGCTTGGCCCGCTCGAAGAGGAACCCGACGCCGCCCTGGGAAACGGCGGCCTCGGGCGTCTGGCTGCGTGCTTCCTCGATTCGATGGCCACCCTGCAGTTGCCGGCGATGGGGTACGGGCTCCGGTACGAGTACGGAATGTTCCGGCAATCCATCCAAGACGGTTGGCAACACGAGCAGCCCGACAACTGGCTTCGTCGCCCCGACCCGTGGGAGGTCGCGCGTCCCGACGACAAGGTCGAGATCGAGCTGAACTGCTCGTTCGAGGTCCGGGGAGGGGCGCTGAGCGCGATCCTGGGAAGGCCATCCAAGCTGATCGGCATTCCGTTCGATCGGCCCGTGGTGGGCTATGGCGGCAAGACGATCAACACGCTGCGCCTCTGGGCGGCGCGCGCGGGCGATTACTTCGATTTCCAGGCGTTCAGCCATGGCGACTTCGTCGCCGCGCTGGCCGAAACGCTCGCGGCCGAGTCTCTCACGCGGGTCCTCTATCCCGACGACTCCACCACCCAGGGGCAGGGGCTGCGGTTCGTGCAGGAGTACTTTCTCGTCGCCTGCTCACTCGCCGATCTGATCCGGCGATTTCGCCGCACCAACGCGGACTGGGGTGCGCTTCCCGACAAGGCCGCCATCCAGCTCAACGATACCCACCCGTCAATCGCCGTTCCCGAGCTGATGCGGCTCCTGCTCGACGAGGCTCACCTCGGATGGGACCAGGCCTGGGACCTCACCCAACGTACGCTGGCGTATACGAACCACACGCTGCTGCCCGAGGCGCTGGAAAAATGGCCGCTGGCGTGGTTCGAGACGCTGCTCCCTCGCCACCTCGAGATCATCCTCGAGATCAACCGGCGATTGCTCGATGCGGTCCGGCGCCGCTTTCCCGGCGACGAGGGCCGTGTGGGACGCACGAGCCTGATCGAAGAAGGCCCGAGCAAACACGTCCGCATGGCCAACCTCGCCATCGTGGGCTCGCACAGCACCAACGGCGTGGCGGCGATTCACTCCGCGCTGCTGCGCTCGAACACGGTGAGGGACCTGGCCGAGACGTTTCCCGAGCGTTTCGGCAACAAGACCAATGGCGTCACGCCGCGGCGCTGGCTGCTGCTCTCGAACCCGGCGCTGGCCAGGACCATCACTGAAAGCATCGGCGAAGACTGGATCGCCGACCTCGGCCAGCTTGCCAGGCTCAAGCCGCTCGCCGACGACTCGAGCTTCCGCGACGCGTTCCGCTCCACCAAGCGAGCGGCCAAGTCCGCCTTCGCGGAGTGGCTCCGAGCGAGCTCGGGGCAGACGGTGGATCCCGATACCATCTTCGACAGCCAGGTGAAGCGCATCCACGAATACAAGCGGCAGCTTCTCAACGCGTTGCGGATCGTCGTGCTCTACAACCGCTTGCGGGAGGACCCGACGCTGCAGACGACGCCGCGGACTTTCCTGTTCGCCGGCAAGGCGGCGCCGGCGTACCATCTGGCCAAGCTCATCATCAAGCTCCTGAACAACCTCGCCGGGACCATCGACGCCGATCCGTCGGTGCGTGGGAGGCTCAAGGTGATGTTCCTCCCCGAGTACTCCGTGTCCCTGGCCGAGCGGTTGATTCCAGCCACCGATGTCTCCAACCAGATCTCGACCGCCGGCTACGAGGCGAGCGGCACCAGCAACATGAAGTTCATGATGAACGGCGCGCTGACGATCGGCACCCGCGACGGCGCGACGATCGAGATGGCGCAGGAGGCCGGGGAGGAGAACTTCTTCCTCTTTGGCCTGACGGCGGAGCAGGTTGCCGGCAGCCGCGGCTGGTACAACCCGCGCTGGCACTACGACAACCAGCCGGAGATCCGCGCGGCGCTGGACCTGATCTTCTCCGATCACTTCAGCCGCAATGAGCCCGGCGTGTTTGCGCCGCTGCGCGACACGCTGCTGACGAGCGACCATTACATGCACCTCGCGGACCTCGGATCCTATCTCGAGGCCGATCGCAGCCTCTGCGCGCTATACGCAGACCCGGAAGCATGGGCGCGCAAGGCCATCCTGAACGTGGCCAGCTCCGGGAAGTTCTCCAGCGACCGCACCATTGCCGAGTACGCGGCCGACATCTGGCACGTCAGTCCGTGTCCGGTGCCGTGAAGGAGCCGCGCAGCGACGACGCCGTCCTGGACAAGGCAAGCTGACAGGAAAGGGGAAACCGATGACGAGAATGCTGCCACTGACCGCGCGTCAATCGTGGAAGGCGCTCCAGACCCACCAGGAGAAGATCCGGGAGGTGCACCTCCGCACGCTCTTCGACGACGACCCGACGCGCGGCGAGCGCTTCACCGCGGAGGCGGCCGGAATCCATCTCGACTACTCCAAGAATCGCGTCACGGACGAGACCCTGGCGCTGCTCCGCCGGCTGGCCGAGGAGTCCGGCCTGCGCGAACGCATCGATGCCATGTTCCGGGGAGACAAGATCAACCTGACGGAAAACAGATCCGTCCTGCATGTCGCCCTGCGCGCCCCGCGCGGCAAGGCGATCGTCGTGGACGGCAAGGACGTGGTGCCCGACGTCCACGCCGTGCTCGGCGCGATGACCGACTTCTCCAATCGGGTGCGGAGCGGCGCGTGGAAGGGGCACACCGGCAAGCGCATTCGCAACGTGGTCAACATCGGCATCGGCGGCTCAGACCTCGGCCCCGTGATGGCCTACGAGGCGCTCAAGCACTACAGCGATCGCGCGATGGCCTTTCGCTTCGTCTCGAACGTAGATGGGACCGATCTGGTGGAGGCGACCCGCGACCTGGACCCTGCGGAGACGCTCTTCATCGTTTCCTCGAAGACCTTCACCACGCTGGAAACGATGACCAACGCCGAGAGCGCGCGCCAGTGGTTGCTCAAGGAGCTCGGCGGAGACGTCAAGGCGGTGTCCAAGCATTTCGTCGCCGTCTCCACCAACGCCAAGAAGGTCTCGGAGTTCGGCATCGACACCGCGAACATGTTTGGATTCTGGGACTGGGTGGGCGGGCGCTATTCGATGGACTCGGCGATCGGTCTGTCGACGATGCTCGCCGTCGGTCCCGAGAATTTCCGCGCTCTGCTGGATGGCTTCCACCAGATGGACGAGCACTTCCGCACCGCCCCATTCGAGCGCAACCTGCCGGTGCTCCTCGGCCTGTTGACGGTGTGGTACGCGGATTTCTTCGACGCCGAGACGGTGGCCGTGCTGCCCTACGAGCAATACCTGAAGCGTTTCCCCGCCTACCTGCAGCAGCTGGCGATGGAAAGCAACGGCAAGCACGTCACCCGCGAGGGAGACGAGATCAGCTATCCGACCGGGCCCATCTACTGGGGCGAGCCGGGAACAAACGGGCAGCACTCGTTCTACCAGCTGATCCATCAAGGCACCCGTCTCATTCCCTGCGACTTCATTGCCTTCTCCGAAACGCTGAATCCGCTCGGCCGCCACCACGACATGCTGCTCGCGAACGTGTTCGCGCAGACCGAGGCGCTGGCCTTCGGGAAGACGCGCGAGCAGGTGAAAGCGGAAGGAACGGCGGACAGCCTCGTTCCCCATCGCGTATTCAAGGGGAACCGCCCGTCGAACACCATCCTCGCCGAGCGGCTGACGCCGGAGACCCTTGGCAAGCTGGTCGCGCTCTACGAGCACAGCGTGTTCACCCAGGGCATGATCTGGGACGTCGACTCCTTCGATCAGTGGGGAGTCGAGCTGGGCAAGGTGCTGGCCCAGCGGATCATCCCGGAGCTCGAGAGCGAGACGGAGCCCGCGCTCCGTCACGACAGCTCGACGAACGCGCTCATCCGGCGCTACCGGACGCGCAAGGGCGCCGTGCGATGACCGGGATGGCCCAGTTCACGCAGCAGCTGCAGAGGATGAAAACGGATCCCGGGTTCATCGCGGCGCTGGATCAAAGCGGTGGGAGCACGCCCGGCGCGCTGCGCGCTTACGGAATCAAGGAAGGCGCGTGGTCCAACGACGAGGAGATGTTCGCGCTCGTGCATCAGATGCGCACGCGCATCATCACCAGCCCGTCCTTCACCGGCGAGCGGATCCTCGGCGCCATCCTCTTCGAGAACACCATGGACAGGGACATCGAGGGACAGCCGACCGGGGATTACCTGTGGAACGTGAAACGGGTCGTGCCCTTCCTGAAAGTCGACAAGGGCCTGGCAGCGGAGAAGGACGGTGTCCAGTTGATGAAGCCGATACCCGGGCTCGCCGCGCTGCTCGACAAGGCCAAGACGAAGCGCATCTTCGGAACCAAGATGCGCTCGTTCGTCAAGCAAGCCAACCGAGCGGGCATCCAAGGCATCGTGACCCAGCAGTTCGAGGCTGCCCGGCAGATCACCGCCGCGGGCCTCGTGCCGATCGTCGAGCCGGAAGTGGACATTCACTGTCCAGAAAAGGCCGAGGCCGAGGAGTTGCTCAAAGGGGCCATCCTCGAGAAGCTCGACGGACTGCCCGAGGGCCAGCTCGTCATGCTGAAGATCACCTTGCCGGAGAAAGACGACTTCTACAGCGAGTTCGTCAGCCATCCCAAGGTGGTGAGGGTGGTTGCGCTTTCTGGCGGTTACACGCGGGAAGAAGCCAACGAGCGCTTGCGGAGGAACCACGGCGTCGTGGCGAGCTTTTCACGGGCGCTGGTCGAGGGGTTGTCCGCCCCGCAATCCGACGCAGAGTACGACGCCCGGCTGGATGCAGCCGTTCGGAGCATCTTCGAGGCGTCCAACACTTGAAGCGAAGCCGCCGAGCAATCGGCCTTGAAAAGGAGTGAGCGATGCAACTCGGAATGATCGGACTTGGTCGCATGGGCGCGAACATGGCCCGGCGGCTTCTTGCAGGCGGCCACCGATGCGTGGTCTTCAGCAGGTCGGCGAACGCGGTCGAGGAGTTGAGTCGGGCCAAGGCGGTCGGCGCCTCGTCTCTGGCCGATCTCGTGAAGAAGCTGGAGACGCCGCGGGCCATCTGGCTGATGGTCCCGGCGGCAGCCGTGGACGCGACCGTCAGCGACCTTTTGCCCCATCTCGCGCCTGGCGACATCATCATCGATGGCGGGAATTCCTATTACGTCGACGACATCCGGCGCGCGAAGGAGCTTGCGGAGAAGGGCATCCACTACGTGGACGTCGGGACCAGCGGCGGAGTCTGGGGACGGGAGCGCGGGTACTGCCTGATGATCGGCGGCGAGGATGCGGTGGTGAAACACCTCGATCCCATCTTCGCGCAATTGGCGCCCGGCGCCGGCGACATCCCCCGCACTCCGGGGCGGGAAGCCATCCGCGGCACGGCCGAGCAGGGATACCTGCACTGCGGACCGAACGGCGCCGGCCATTTCGTCAAGATGGTGCACAACGGAATCGAGTACGGCGTCATGGCCGCTTACGCCGAGGGACTGGGCATCTTGCGGAACGCCAACGTCGGAAAGCGAGAACACGCGGTCGACGCCGAGACCACGCCGCTGCGGGCCCCGGAGCGCTACCAGTACGACCTCGACCTTCGCGACATCACCGAGGTCTGGCGGCGCGGCAGCGTCATCGCTTCGTGGCTGCTCGATCTGACGGCAGCCGCCCTGATCAAGGATCCCGCGCTGTCGGAGTTCTCGGGCCGGGTCTCGGACTCGGGCGAGGGACGGTGGACGATCAACGCGGCCATCGACGAGGCGGTGCCGGCGCCCGTGCTGTCCGCCGCCCTCTATCAGCGGTTCAGCTCACGCGGCGAGGCGGACTTTCAAGACCGCGTCCTGTCCGCCCTGCGGTACCAGTTCGGCGGACACCTGGAGAAGCCCGGCGGCAGCGGCGGGAGCTCACGATGAGCGACGCCCGTTCGGATGCCCTGGTGTTCTTCGGCGCGACGGGCGACCTGGCGTTCAAGAAGATCTTTCCGGCACTGCAGGCGATGGTGAAACGCGGCCATCTCAACGTGCCGATCATCGGCGTGGCGAAGGCGGGCTGGGGCGTCGACGAGCTCCGCGCCCGCGCGCGCGACAGCGTCAAGCAGCACGGCGGGCTGGATGCCGCGGCGTTCGACAAGCTGTCTCGACTGCTGCGCTATGTGGACGGCGACTACCGGGACGCGGCGACGTTCCAGGCCATTCGCCAGCAACTCGGTTCCGCTCAGCGCCCCGTCCACTACCTCGCCATCCCGCCCACGCTGTTCGGGCCGGTCGTGGAACAGCTCAACCGGTCAGGCTGCGCGAAAGGCGCTCGCATCATCGTCGAGAAGCCGTTCGGCGGCGATCTCTCCTCGGCGCAGGAACTCAACCGCACGCTGCTCGGCTCCTTCGACGAGAGGACGATCTTTCGCATCGACCATTACCTCGGCAAACGGCCGGTGCATCACATGTTGTTTTTCCGGTTTGCGAACCCGTTCATGGCGCCTTTCTGGAACAGGAATGACGTCGAGAGCGTCCAGATCACGATGGCCGAGGAGTTCGGGATCCAGGGAAGGGGCGCCTTCTACGACGAGACGGGCACCGTGCGCGATGTGGTGCAGAACCACCTGTTCCAGGTGCTGACCAACCTGGCCATGGAGCCTCCGGTCAGGACCGACAGCCAATCCATCCGAGACGAGAAGGTGAAAGTCCTCGAGGCGATCCCGGCCCTCGTCCCGGACAACGTCGTGCGCGGACAGTTTCGCGGTTATCGATTGGAGAAGGGAGTGGCGGCGGATTCGCAGGTGGAAACGTTCGTCGCCATGCGCCTCCAGATCGACTCCTGGCGCTGGCAGGGCGTGCCCTTCTACATCCGGGCCGGAAAGTGCCTGCCCGTGACGTGCACGGAGATCGTCATCCGGCTCCGCCGGCCTCCCACGATCTTTCAAGGCTTCCACCTCGACTCGAACTACTGCCGCTTCCGGATCAGTCCCGACGTTACGCTCGCCCTCGGCGCGAACGTGATCGCGCCGGGACAGGAGACGCGCAGCCAGACCGCGGAAATGGTGGGGACCCAGCTCCCTGGCGCGGACGAAATGGATGCTTACGAGCGGGTCCTGGGAGACGCGATGGAGGGCGATTCCACGCTGTTCGCGCGGGAGGACTACGTCGAAGAAGCGTGGCGAATCGTCGATCCGGTGCTGAAGGTCGGCACACCCGTCTACGAATACGAGCCAGGAACCTGGGGACCAAAAGAGGTCGACTCTAAAGTCTCGCCCCCCGGAGGCTGGCAGAACCCTCCGCTGTCGGGAAGGGCGTAAGCGGAGCGGACGCTTGCAGGACGATGCGAGCAGCAGGGGACGAAGCGCGCCTCTGGGAGCGACGCCCTGTGACGGCGGCGTCAACTTCAGCGTCTACTCGCGCGGAGCCACCGGCGTGGAGTTGCTGCTCTTCGACCGGGAGAACGATGCACGCGCGACCCGGGTCATCCCGCTCGACCCCGCGGCGAATCGGACTTACCACTACTGGCACGTCTTCGTGTCGGGCATTCGGCAGGGCCAGATGTACGGGTATCGCATGCACGGAGCGTGGGACCCCGCGAGCGGGATGCGCTTCGACCCGACCAAGGTGCTCCTCGATCCCTATGGCCGAGGCGTCGTGGTTCCGAAGAGCTACAGCCGCGAAGCGGCGTGCGGGGAAACCGACACCGCCGCGTCGGCGATGAGGAGCGTCGTGGCCGACGTTTCCGCGTACGACTGGGAGGGCGATGTCCCGCTGCAACGGCCGTCGTCGCGGACCATCATCTACGAGATGCACGTGAGAGGGTTCACGTGCCATCCCAGCTCCGGGGTTTCGGAACAAAAGCGGGGGACCTACGCCGGCGTGGTCGAGAAGATTCCCTATCTCCAGCAGCTGGGCATCACCGCCGTCGAGTTGCTGCCGGTGTTCCAGTTCGACGCCCAGGATGCTCCGCTCGGACGGATCAACTACTGGGGATATGCGCCGATCTCGTTCTTTGCGCCGCACCACGCCTACAGCTCCGGTCAGGATCCGCTCGCCCCGATCGACGAGTTCCGCGACATGGTGAAGGCGCTCCACCGCGCAGGGATCGAGGTCATTCTCGACGTCGTGTTCAACCACACCGCGGAAGGCGACCACCGCGGACCGACGCTGAGCTTCCGCGGACTGGACAACGCCACATACTACATCCTCGAAGAGGATCACTCACGCTACGCCAATTACAGCGGCACGGGGAATACGCTGAACGCCAATCATCCGATCGTGCGCCGGATGATCGTGGACTGCCTCCGGTACTGGGTGGAGACGATGCACGTCGACGGGTTCCGCTTCGACCTCGCGTCGATCCTGGCGCGCGATTCGTCGGGCCAGGTGATCCCGAATCCGCCGGTGCTGTGGGACATCGAGTCGGAGCCGGCGCTGGCGGGGACGAAGCTCATCGCTGAAGCATGGGATGCAGTTGGTCTGTACCAGGTGGGGACCTTCGTCGGGGACAGTTGGAAGGAATGGAACGGACGCTTCCGCGACGACGTCCGCAGCTTCTTCCGCGGCGACGAAGGCTCCATCGGCGCGTTTGTCGACCGGTTCATCGGCAGCCCGTCGTTGTACGGCCACAAGGAGCGCGAGATCGAGGAAAGCATCAACTTTGTCACGTCTCACGATGGCTTCACCCTCAACGATCTCGTCTCCTACGACCGCAAGCACAACGAAGCGAACGGCGAGGACAACCGGGACGGCGCCGACGACAACCGAAGTTGGAACTGTGGAGTGGAAGGCCCGACGGAAGATCCCGCGGTCGACAAGCTGCGAACGCGACAGGTGAAGAACTTCTTCACCGTGACGATGCTCTCCGGGGGGATGCCCATGATGCTCATGGGCGACGAAGTGCGGCGTACGCAGGGCGGCAACAACAACGCCTATTGTCAGGACAACGAGACCAGCTGGTTCGACTGGACCCTGCTCGCGAAGCGGGCCGACGTGCTCCGGTTCGTGAGCTTGCTCAATGCTCGCCGGGTCTTGCGAGACGTCGAGCACGAGCGGCAGCGGGTAGCCCTGAACCAACTGATCCGCCAGGCCGACCTGACCTGGCACGGCGTGAGACTCCACGAACCTGACTGGGGTCACGACTCGCACAGCGTGGCTTTCACGACGAAGTTCGCGAACGAACCAGGTCTCTTTCACATCATTCTCAATGCGTACTGGGAACCGCTCGAATTCGAGCTGCCGCCGGCCGCCGGCGGCGCCGGACATCCATGGCACCGATGGATCGACACCTTTCTCGACTCTCCGCACGATATCGCTGATTGGGAGCGGGCACCCTTGGTTTCCGGCGACAGCTATCGGGCGGAACGCCGGTCCGTGGTGGTGCTGTTCGCGGGCGTCGAACCGGCTCCTACTGCAACGCCGACGTGATGGGGGGCGGCGAGGCGTCATCACGAGATGGGGCACATCGCCTGCTGTGGCAGGCCGCTGCGGCGTTCTGTTAGATTCAGGCTGTGGGGAAGGGGCATGGAGGCACATGGGCGGTGGCGCCAGAGCGGGAATGGCCACAGCGGTTCGCGCTGCGGTTCGAGCCATCGCGCCGCAGCGCCTGCTACCGCTGAGGGGTACCCGATCCGCGATTGAGCGGTACGGTGTTGCAGCCGCGGCCGTCGCCGTTGCACTCGGGGCGGCACTGCTTCTGCAGCGGTCTCGCATCGAGCGCCTGGAATTCCCGATCTTCCTGTTCGAGATCGCGCTGGTCGTCTGGTTCCTCGGGGTCGGACCTGCGATTCTCGCGGTCGTACTCTCGAGTCTGGCTTTCGACTACTACTTCACGGAGCCCCTTCACAGCTTCTCGGTCAACTCGACCGACCTCGCGTACTACGTCGTCTTCATCCTGTTCGCGCTCCTGATCACCTGGTTCAGCGCCATCCGGCGCCGCTTCGAGCAACAGCTGCTGCAATCGCGAGACGAGCTCCGGAAGGAAGTGGCCGTGCGAAGCCAGCAGGCCAGCCTCCTGAACCTGACTCACGACACGATTTTCGTCCGCGACATGAGCGACACAATCACCTACTGGAATCGAGGAGCCCAGGAGTTGTACGGGTGGACGGCAGAGCAGGCGATGGGGAAGCACAGCCACGAGCTCTTGCAAACGGATTTTCCCATACCGATCGATGAAGTTCGCGCGGAATTGCTGCGCACCGGCCGCTGGGAGGGCGAGCTGCAGAAGACGAAGGCCGACGGATCGCGGATCGTAGCGGCAAGCCGATGGTCTCTGCGGCGAGACGAGCAGGGCCGGCCGCTCGCCATCCTGGAAACGAACAACGACGTGACCGATCGCAAGCGACGGGAAGAGGAAATTCGCAAGCTCAACCACGAGCTGGGAAAAAGAAGCGGCGAGCTCGAGGCCAGCAACAAAGAGCTGGAAGCCTTTGCTTATTCCGTCTCACACGACCTGCGTGCGCCACTTCGCCACATGGTCGGGTTTACCGAGCTGCTGCAAAAGCATGCGTCATCGGCTCTGGATGAAAAGAGCAAGCGATACATGACGACGATCCTGGATTCGGCGAAGCGGATGGGCAACTTGATCGATGACCTCTTGTCCTTTTCGAGGATCGCACGTACGGAGACGCGAGAGACGACGGTCAGCCTGGAGCAACTGGTCAAGGAAGTCCGGGCTGAAATGCAGCCGGAGACAGGCGGGCGCAACATCGCTTGGAGGGTCGGCGAGTTGCCCGATCTCTATGGAGATCGCTCGATGCTCAGGCTCGCGCTGGTCAATCTCATTTCCAATGCCGTCAAGTTCACACGCAAGCGCCCGCAAGCCGAGATCGAAATCGGTTGTCTGGAGAAGAAGAGCGATGGAGTGACGATGTTCATCAAAGACAACGGAGTTGGTTTCGACATGAAGTACGTCAACAAGCTGTTTGGCGTATTTCAACGGCTTCACCGGCCCGAGGCTTTCGAAGGCACCGGCATCGGTCTGGCCACCGTGCAACGGATCATCCATCGCCATGGAGGCAGAGTCTGGGCTGAGGCCCTCGTGGATGGAGGCGCAACGTTCTTCATCTCGATTCCTAGCCGCGGGAGATGAACATGCTGGACAACCTGGGACGTATTTTGATGGTTGAAGACGACCCCAAAGACGTCGAGCTCACCCTGACGGCGTTGGAGGACTACAACCTCACCAATGAGGTCGTCGTCACTCGTGACGGGGAAGAGGCCCTGGACTATCTCTATTGCCGGGGCAGCTTCAAGATGCGTACGAATGAAAATCCTGCGGTCCTGCTGCTTGATCTGAAGTTGCCCAAGATCGACGGACTGGAGGTGCTGCAGCAGATCAAGTCCGATGAGAAATTGAAGATGATTCCCGTCGTGGTGCTGACCTCGTCTCGCGAAGAAAGGGACATGGTCGCAAGCTACAAGCTGGGCGTGAACGCTTACGTAGTGAAGCCGGTCGATTTTCACGAGTTCGTCAACGCGATCAAGGAGCTTGGGGTTTTCTGGGCCATCATCAATGAGCCGCCACCTGGGAGCGTAAAGAGGAAGCAAGTGTGAGGCCCCTTCACATTCTCCATCTCGAAGACGATCCGAGTGACTCGGAGCTCGTTCAAGCGCGGCTGGAGGTGGACTGTGTCGCCTGCCACGTAACGCGTGTCGAGACCGAGGTTGATTTCTGCGCCTCGCTCGACCGAGGTGGCTATGACCTCATCCTTGCGGATTACACGCTTCCCTCGTTCGACGGCCTTTCAGCGTTGAAGATCGCGCTGGAAAAGCGCCCGGAAATGCCGTTCATCTTCGTTTCTGGAACGCTGGACGAGGAGCTGGCGATCGAAGCGCTCAAGATCGGGGCGACGGACTACGTCTTCAAGACTCGTCTGTCGAGGCTCCTCCCTTCGGTTCAAAGAGCGCTTCGCGAAGGCGAGGAGAGAGCCGAGCGCAAGCGGGCAGAGGAAGGCCTGCGCCGGAGTGAGGCTTATCTGGCCGAGGCACAGAGACTCAGCCACACGGGCAGTTTCGGCTGGGACCTTTCCAGCGGCGATATCTATTGGTCACTGGAGACCTTTCGAATATTTGAGTTCGAGCCGGTGACCAAGCCGACATTGGAGCGAGTGCTGCAACGAACCCACCCGGAAGACAGGTCGACTGTCCGGCAGCTCATCGATTCCGCTTCAGAGGAGAGAAAGGGGTTTGATTTCGAGCATCGGCTGCTGATGCCGGATGGCGCCGTCAAGTACATCAGAGTGGTCGCTCATCCTTCGACAAGCGGCCCGGCGTTCGTAGGAGCGGTGACGGACATCACCGAGAGCAAGCGGGCGCAGGAAGCTCTGCGAACGAGCCAGGCAGAGCTCGCTCACGTCACTCGCATCATGACGATGGGGGAGTTGGCCGCTTCCATCGCCCACGAAGTCAATCAGCCGCTCTCCGCCATCGTCGCCAGCGGCAGCGCCTGTATTCGCTGGCTCGACGGTCCCGTCCCCAGTCTTGCGGACGCGCGCGAAGCGGCCCAGCGCATCGTCCGAGACGGGAAGCGAGCGGGCGAGGTGATCGCACGAATCCGCGCACTGACGCGGAAAGCGACCACCGAAAAGGAACGTCTCGACCTCAACTGCACGATCGAGGAGGTCGTCGCCCTCGTCGGGGGCGAGATCCTGAAGAACCGGGTGGCGCTTCGAACGGAGCTTCGAGATCACCTCCCCGCAGTATTGGGCGATCGCATCCAACTGCAGCAACTGGTGCTGAACCTCGTCATGAACGCGATCGAAGCCATGAGCGCAGTTGCAGACCGGCCTCGGGAGTTGGCCATCACGACCCAGAACGTCGAGACGGATCAGGTGGTCGTGGCGGTGCGAGACTCGGGAGTTGGCCTCGACCCGAAGAGCAGCGAACGCATCTTCGAAGCTTTCTATACGACCAAGCCGGCAGGCATGGGCATGGGGCTATCGATCAGCCGATCGATTGTCCAGAATCACGGGGGCCGCCTCTGGGCGGTAGCGAACGACGGCCCCGGCACTACGTTCCAATTCACCGTTCCCAAGTACGAGTAAGAGCGGTCGTCAGTGGTCCCGTATCCTTGCAACCCGCCGCGGTTGGCGGAAGCGGAGCTACGGGTGGGCACTCGATCTACCCGGCCCAGACCGCCGGCAATGTCAGACCCCTCTGGCAATCTGTCCCCAATCAAATGGGATAGCTCGAATTCAAATTGCCGCAGCGAGGTGGACGCCGTCGCGGCGCCGGACGCAAGCCAAAAGGGCCACGACCGATGGTGTCGCACAAGGCACCCCGACCGAGCTGGTCAACGCGATCGCATACGTTCTTGGGAACCACGCGCATCACCACGGGGGGCCGTCTGCCGCGGACGCGTTCTCGTCAGCGTGTTGCGATCGCAATCGCTTGATCGGCGAGCTCCGCTCCTGGCTGCTGCGCGTCGGCTGGCGGCGGGCAAGGCGAAAGCTGCCAGACTGGATTTCGGGAATGCCTGGAACCTTGCGGGCTGCGCGGCTACGCTCGGGCGAATGGCCGTCGACCGAACCGCTCCTCACATCCGCATCACCGTAAGCGATGCGCGCCGAATCGCGATCGCCGCGCAGCGGATTGTGGGAGCCCCACCGGCGACGCGGAAGGGGATCCTCGAAGTCGTCCGCGACGTCGGATACCTCCAACTCGATCCGATCAACGTCGTCGCGCGGAACCCCCAGCTCGTGCTCTGGACCCGGCTGGGCCGCTACGATCCGGCGCTCCTCGAGGGGTTGCTCGCGAAGCGCGAGCTCTTCGAGACGGTCTCGCTCATCGTCCCGACCAGCGACCTGGCCGTCCACTCGGCGACGATGCGCGCGTACCGGCGAGCGACGGACCCGGGCGCCGCCCGGTCGGCGCACGGTAGTCTCGCCGGTGCGGGCGGCGGCACGTGGCCGCAGCGCGCGGCAAAGTTGCTGGCGCAGAACCCGCAGCTCCGGCGCAGCGTGCTCATGCGTCTGCGGCGCGAAGGCCCGCTTCCACTGACCGCGTTCGAAGATCGGGCCCTCGTCAGCTGGACCTCGGGCGTGTGGAACGACGAGCGGAACGTGACGATGATGCTCGCGATCCTCCAGCGCCGTGGCGAGGTCGTCGTCGCGGGACGCAGCCGCGGGCGGAAGCTGTGGGCGCTCGCCCAGGGCTGGCTGCCGAAATCCGTGCCGCTCTCCGGGCCCGCTCTCGAGCGCGAGGCGACCTTGCGGGCGCTGCGTGCGATGGGCGTGGCGACGCTGAAGCAGCTGCGCTGGCACTACGCGTTCGCGCGGCACGTGACGCAGCACGCACTCGCCGCGCTGGTGCGCGAGGGCGCTGCAGTGCGGGTGGAGATCGCCGACGCTGCTTGGAAGGGCCCGCATTACGCGCTGGCCGGCGTCCCGATGCGCGACGGCTGGGAGGGCCGGACGACGTTGCTGTCGCCGTTCGACAACCTCATCATCGACCGCGCCCGCACCGAGCAGCTCTTCGGCTACCGCTACCGCATGGAGATCTATACTCCTCCGCACCTTCGGAAGCTCGGGTACTGGGCGATGCCCGTGCTCCACGGCGACCGCATCGTCGGGAGCGTCGATCCACGCTTCGAGCGCGCGCGGGGCGAGCTGGTCGTCAACAAGGTGGTGCTCGAGCCCAGTGCGCCAGGAAATGTCATGCGTCACGTCAAGGGCGCGGTCGAAGAGCTTGCAGCATTCGTAGGTGCGACGAAGGTGCGCTGGCCGCGAGCGTAATCACGAGAACGCTAGAGTGGTGACCGGTGTCGATGACATGGACAGATGTTTCGACATTTGCCGGCGAACGCAACCCTCGATTCCTGGTGATCCTTCGTTGGCACGTCCGCTGCACTGGTCGGGTCGACAACCACCATGGTCAACCCACCCAAGCGAACGCTGCACTGCATGGCACCTCTTGCTCTGCTGCTCCTCCTGGCCCCCCGGGCCTCGATGGCCCTGCAATCGCTCGAGGTATTTGCGGCCGGAGCGCGCCAACGGAATCCGGCTGCTCTCGAAGCGCGCGCGAATCTTCGCGAGAGGGGTGCGGAAGCGGATGTCGCGCTGGGCCGCGTGCTGCCGGGCATTTCGTTCGACGGCAGGTACGCCCGGAACCAGTACAGCAGTGAGATCGATCTCGGCGCCCTCGGTGGTCCCAACCGGACGATCGTGCTGCTCCCCAAGAACCAGTGGAACGGCACCGCAACGGCGACCGTGCCGCTGGTGGACCTGGCCAACTTCCAGCGCATCGGAGCGGCAAGGACGGAGGCCGAAGCGGCCGCGCGCCAGCTGGAGGCGACGCGCCTGGAGGTCGAGGCCCAGGTCGCGCAATCGTACTACCAGCTCGTCGCGAGCGTAGCGTTGGTCGCAGCCTCGACCGAGGCGCTCGAGGTGTCGCGCGAGGGCTTGCGCCTGGCGGAGGAACACTACCGCGCCGGCACTGCAGCCAGTCTGGAGACGTCCCGGGCGCGCGCCGAGGTCGAGCAGCGCGTCCAGCAGGTGGCGTCCGCGGAGTTGCAGGTTGCCCTGGCGGCCCGCGCGCTGCTTTCCGGTTCGGGCGTGGACCCCGACCTGTCGAGCTCGGTCGAGCTCGACTTCGACGCGCGTCCCGAGCCGCCGCTGTCGGACTTCGAAAGGAGCCTTGCAAGCGTTCCCGCTGTCCTCGCGGCCGCGCTCACGACGCGCGCCGCCGAACAGCTCTCCACTGCGCAGCGGCTCACGCTGGCTCCATCGATCGCAGGGTATTTCGCCGAGACCGGTTCCAATGCCGCTGGCTTCGTCGGGCGTGACTGGAGCTACCAGGCGGGGATCACGCTGACGTGGTCGCTCGACCTCACGACCTTCGCCAACATCCGCAGGCAGGATGCGATCCTGGACGCTGAGCGGGCCCGCGAGCTTCGCACCTGGCTGTCTTCGGGCGACGCCATCCACCAGCAGTGGAACACGGTGGCCGCCGGAATCGCCAAGAGCCGCGCGGCGCGAGCGGGAGGGCGAGCGGCTTTCCAGGCCGCCGCGCAAGCGCGAAGCCGATATGCCGTGGGGAACATCGCGCAGCTCGATCTGCTGCAAGCGCAGCGGGACGCTTTCACCGCCGACGTGAACCGCATCCAGGCCGACGCCGAGCTCGCGAACGCGCGGGCCCAGCTTCGCCTCGCTGCCGGCCGGAGCCTTGTCGAATCAACCAACGAAAGGAATGCGCTGCCATGACCTCGCTACGCCGTCCAGGGTGTCGGTGGAATCGCCGTGCCACGTTGGCCGTCCTCGCTGCCGGCCTGCTCACCGCCTGCGGGCGAAGGGCCGAAGCCGTCGCGCCGCATTCCGGCAAGGTCGAGGTCGGCGTGGTGACGGCCGCGCCGACCGACGTCCCGCTCGTCCATGAGCTGCAAGGCCGCGCCTCCGCCTATCGAGTCGCCGAGGTTCGCGCCCGCGTCAATGGAGTGGTCCTCAAGCGGCTGTTCGACGAGGGAAGCGAAGTGCGGACCGGCCAGCCGCTCTTCCAGATCGACCCAGCCCCTTACGAGGCGGCGCTCGACAGCGCAAAGGCCACGCTCGCTCGGGCGCAGGCAAATCGGGAGTTCCAGAGGTTGCAGGAGGCGCGGTACGAGCAGTTGATCTCCGCCGACGTCGTCAGCAAGCAGGACTACACGAGCGTCGTGGCGGCCCACGGAGCTTCGGAGGCGGATGTCGCTGCCGGCACTGCCGCTGTGCGCCTCGCGTCGATCAACCTCGGCTACACGCTGGTCCGATCTCCCGTGTCGGGAAAGATCGGTCGCGCAGCCGTGACCGAGGGCGCATACGTGCAGCAAGGGCCCGCGACCCCCCTTGCCACGGTGCAGCAGCTCGATCCCATCTACGTGGACCTGACACAGTCGAGCGATGAGTTGCGCCGCCTGCGCCAGCGGATCGACAGCGGCGAGATCCGTTCGGAGCAGGGGGAGGTCTCCGCCACCGTCGTGTTCGAGGACGGAAGCGAGTATCCGTACAAAGGCAAGCTCCAGTTCTCCGATGTCACCGTCGATCAGGGCACCGGATCGGTCGTCCTCCGCGCGATCGTCGCCAATCCCGAGCGCGCGTTGCTTCCCGGGATGTTCCTGCGCGCGCGCCTCGAGCAAGGGGTGACGCCTCAAGCGATCCTGGTCCCCCAGGCGGCGCTGGCGCGCGATCCGACCGGGGTGGCGACGGTGATGGTCGTCGATCCCGAGAAGAAGGTCGAGGTCCGACGGGTGAGGACCGACCGCGCCAACGGGAACGACTGGGTCGTCACCGAAGGGCTCAAGAGCGGCGATCAGATCATCGTCGACGGGCTACAAAAGATAAGCCCCGGCACCGAAGTCGTCGCCGTCGCGGCCAACCCCAAGACCGCAAGTCCCGAGCCTCGATAGCTCCCGCAGGAGACGCCATGGCCAGATTTTTCATCGATCGCCCGATCTTTGCGTTCGTCATCGCCATCGTCCTGATGCTGGCCGGTGTGCTCGCCATCTTGTCGCTGCCGGTGGCGCAATACCCCGCGATTGCGGCGCCGACCGTCACAATCAGCGCGACCTTTCCCGGCGCTTCAGCGAAGACCCTCGAGGACACGGTCACACAGGTGATCGAGCAGAAGATCAACGGCATCGACAACCTGCGCTACCTCGCCAGCACCAGCGATTCCGCCGGGAACGTCGCCATCACCCTCACCTTCGATTCGGAGGCCAATCCCGACATTGCGCAGGTCCAGGTGCAAAACAAGCTCCAGCTCGCGTTGCCGCTGCTCCCGCCCGAGGTCCAGCGTCTGGGTGTGAGCGTCGCCAAGTCCGTCTCCAATTACCTGCTCGTGGTCGCGTTCCTCTCGAAGGATGGCAGCATCAACAGCAGCGGCCTTTCCGATTACGTCGCCTCATCCGTGCAGGACCAGATCAGCCGCCTGCCGGGCGTGGGCGACGTGTATCTCTTCGGCGCGCAGTACGCCATGCGCATCTGGCTCAACCCCGACAAGCTCACCAGCTACCAGCTCACCGCCGCCGAGGTGACCAACGCCGTCCAGGCGCAGAATGCCCAGGTCTCCGCAGGACAGCTCGGCGGGCTGCCGTCGGTCGCCGGGCAGCAGCTCAACGCGACCATCACTGCGCAAACGAGGCTTCAGACCGCCGAGGAGTTCGGCGACATCCTCTTGCGCGTGAGCCCCGACGGTTCCCACGTCCGTCTGCGGGACGTCGCCCGCATCGAGCTCGACGGCGAGAATTTCGTCACCGCTGCCGAGTTCAACGGGCACCCTGCCTCCGCCTTGGGCATCAAGCTGACCACCGGCGCGAACGCTCTCGACACCGCCAAGCGGGTACGGGCGCGGCTCGCCGAGCTCTCAGCGTTCTTTCCCCCCTCGATGGAGATCGCGTACCCGCTCGACACCACGCCTTTCGTGCGGCTCTCGATCGAGGAGGTGGTGAAGACCCTCTTGGAAGCGATCGGCCTGGTCTTCATCGTGATGTTCGTCTTCCTTCAGAGCATCCGCGCGACGCTCATTCCGACCATCGCGGTGCCGGTGGTGCTGCTCGGCACGTTCGCGATCCTCTCCGCCGCGGGATTCAGCATCAATACGCTCAGCATGTTTGCCATGGTCCTCGCCATCGGCCTCCTGGTCGATGACGCCATCGTGGTCGTCGAGAACGTGGAGCGCGTGATGAGCGAGGAACGGCTGTCGCCCAAGGAGGCGACCCGCAAGTCCATGGGCCAGATCACCGGAGCCCTGGTCGGAATCGCCATGGTCCTGTCCGCCGTATTCGTTCCGATGGCCTTCTTCGGCGGCTCGGTCGGCGTGATCTACCGGCAATTCTCGATCACGCTGGTCAGCGCGATGGCGCTGTCGGTCCTGGTAGCGCTGATCCTGACGCCGGCCCTGTGCGTCACCCTCCTGAAGCCGGTGGAGCACGGTCAGGCCGCGGGTCGTCGTGGATTCTTTGGCTGGTTCAACCGCGCGTACGACCGCACCAGCCACGGCTACCAGGGCGTGGTGCGCAGGCTTCTGGCGCGGACCGGGCGTTCGCTGCTCGTGTACGGCGCCATCGTGGCCGCCATGGCCGTGCTCTTCGTCCGCATCCCCGGCGGTTTCCTCCCCGACGAGGACCAGGGGTACGTCTATCTGCAAGTCCAGTTGCCTCCGGGCGGCACGATGGAGCGGACGGGGGAGGTGTTGCGGCAGGTCTCGGATCATCTCCTCACCCAGGAGGCCGATGCCGTCGAGTCGGTGGCCGTCATCCGTGGGTTCAACTTCAGCGGGCGCGGTCAGAACTCCGGATTCGGATTCGTCAAGCTGAAGGACTGGAGCCTGCGCAAGTCGCCGCGCCTCAAGGCAAGGGCCGTCGCCGGCCGGGCGATGGCGGCCTTCTCGCGGATTCGGGGTGCTGTCGTCTTCGCGTTCATCCCTCCGGCGGTGCAGGAGCTCGGCAACGCGACCGGCTTCGACCTCCAGCTCCTGGACCGCGGTGGCGCGGGCCACGCGAGGCTGATGGAGGCCCGCAACGAGCTCCTCCGCCTGGCCGCCGGGAGCCCGCTGCTCGCCAAGGTGCGCCCGAACGGACTGGAGGACACTCCGGATTACCGCGTGGACGTCGACCGGAAGAAGGCTTCGGCCCTCGGCCTCTCGCTCGGAGACGTGAACCGGAACCTCTCCGCAACCTGGGGAAGCGCCTACGTCAACGATTTCATCGACAAGGGTCGGGTGAAGAAGGTCTACCTCCAGGCCGACGCTCCGTTCCGCATGCAGCCGCAAGACATCGATCGCTGGTACGTGCGCAACACGAACGGAGGCATGGTGCCCTTCTCCTCCTTCGCCACCGGCCACTGGACCTACGGTTCGCCTAAGCTCGAGCGCTACAACGGGATCTCGTCGCTGGAGATCCTGGGCGAACCGGCTCCCGGCAGAAGCTCGGGCGAGGCGATGGCGGAGATGGAGAGATTGATCAAGAAGCTCCCCGCCTGGATCGGCTATTCGTGGACGGGCTTGTCGTACGAGGAAAGGTTGGCGGGATCGAACACGCTCGCTTTGTACGGCATCTCGCTCCTGGTCGTGTTCCTCTGCCTCGCGGCGCTGTACGAGAGCTGGTCGATCCCCGCCGCGGTGATGCTCGTCGTGCCGCTCGGCGTACTCGGCGCCGTCATCGCCAGCGGGTTGCGCGGGTTTGCGAACGACGTGTACTTCCAGGTCGCCCTTCTCACCACCATCGGCCTCTCCACCAAGAACGCCATCCTCATCGTCGAATTCGCCAAGGAACAGCACGAGGGCGGAAAGGATCTCGCTGCGGCTGCGCTCGAGGCTGCGCGGCTGCGCCTCCGTCCGATCCTGATGACGTCGCTGGCGTTCATCCTCGGGGTCCTGCCGCTCGCCATCTCGAACGGGGCTGGTTCGGGAAGCCAGAACGCGCTCGGCACGGCCGTCATCGGGGGAATGGTGACGGGCACCGTCCTGGCCGTCTTCCTGGTGCCCGTGTTCTTCGTCGTCGTCCGGCGCTTCGCGCGAGCCAGAGCGGCCGCCGGTCCCGTTCCCGAGGCGGCATGAAAAGTCAGTCGTGTTTCACTCGGCGGGCCGGCGCTTGCCGGCGCAGACCATCAACCCCAGCGTCCCGAGGCCGCAGAAGGCGAGCGGAGCCAGCGCCGGGGGCCGGCTGCCCATCTTGATGCCACCGTCCTGGCCGAGAGGAACGCTCCATGCGGCGAGCAGGTCGCGAATGCCGCCAAGAAGATGTCCATCGGTGTGGAACCAGAACCCGAGGACTCCGACGGCGATGCCCAGGGCGAACAACGCGCCGAGAGCGCCGCGACCCCAGGTGGACCAGCGGCGCAAGGCGAAGGCTCCCGCCGCCAGTGTCGAGCCGCAGTACACGAGAGGTATCCACGAGCGCCACGTCTCACCCAGTACTTCGCGGTGCTCGAAGCGCAGCTCGAGGAGCAGGAAAGCCGCGCCTCCGACCAGGAAGGCTGCCAGGAGCCGGTCGCGATCGGCGGCCAGGGCGAGCGGGAAGGGGAGGATGCCTTTGCGCACGGTCATCTTCCTCACGGTTTGACGACGATCTCGCCGGCCATCTCCTCGTGCCCGCTGCCGCAGAAAACGTCGCAGTGGAAGAGGAAGGTGCCGGCCTTTGCCGGCGAGATGCGCACGCGCGTGACCTTGCCCGGTTCGATGCTCTCGTCGATGTTCAGGTCGGAGACCTGGAAGCCGTGCTTGCGATCGAGCGTGGTCAGCTCGAGCACCACCGGCTCGCCCAGCTTCAGCTCGATGACCGCGGGGGTGAACTTGAACTTCTCGGCGGTCACCTGGATGATCTTCTCCTGCGCCGCCACGTCCGACGACGCGGCTGCGAGGACGGCGGCGAACGAACCTGCCAGGATCCAGTACAGACGGCGCATCAGTAGGTTCCGCTCGCAGCCGCCGGCTTCACCGCTCCCGTGCCCTCGAGCGAATCTTCCTTGAGCGTGAGCACCAGACGAGACTCGCCGACGGAGATCTCGCGGTATCCGAGGCCGCGCCGCGGATGCGCGGGATCCCACGGCACCGGGGCGCGCTTGGGTTGCGAGAGCGGCGCAGGCAGCGGGAAGATGAGCGACTGGGCCGCGTGATGCGCGATGGCGCCAGTGCGGAAGTGGTGCTCCTGATGGATGTGCCCGTAGAAAACGGTCACGTTCTTCCAGTGCTGCAACAGATCGATGGCCTTGCTGCCGTCTTTCGTGGCCCAGTCCCACTGCGGGGCCAGGTCGAAGAGCGGCCGGTGCGTGAACACCACGATGGGCGCGTCGGCCGGCAACGGCTTGAGATCCGCGAGGAGCCAGTCGAGCTGTGCGTCGCCGATGGCCGCCTGCGCATCGGAGACGTTGTCGAGCACGGCGAAGTGAAGTCCCTTGTGGTCAAACGAGTAGTGTGTCGCCCCGAAGTGTTCCTGGAACGCCTTGCCCTGGTCGAGCGAGGCGTCGTGCTCGCCGGGCATGTAGCGCTGCACGGGGGCCTTCAGTCCCCCGACGATGGCCTTGAACTCGCGCATGCGCTTGTGGCGCTCGGCCTCGTCGTCGGTGGTGTGGGTCAGGTCGCCGGTGAAGACGACGAAGTCGGGTTGCTGCGGGAGCGCGTTGACCGCCTCCACCGCTTGCTGGAGGGTGTTGGCCGCCTCGGGATTCGGCGGACCCTTGAAGCCCCAGTGCGTGTCGGAGAGCTGGACGAAGAAGAAATCATCCTCCCGTCCGCCCGACTTGCGCGGGATCCTGGTGCATGCTCCGGCCAACCCCGAGGCGAAGACTACGCCTCCGAAACCGAGAAGCTTGATGAGCTCGCGACGCCCTTTGGGTTCGTTCATCGGAAACCCTCCGGCGTCGTGACTGCACGGGTCTGACGTCTATTCCCGCTCCGCAGTCAGCGCTGGCGGCGCGCCAGCTCGACAAACTTCTGCAGCTCGGCCTCATTCAGGTCCGAGACCGCCCAGTAGTGCATGCCGTCCTTCGCCCAGCAGTACGCGTTGTAGCCGCGTCGCGAGAGGCGCTGCAGCGGCTCGTCGCCGCCGCGCTTGCTCGGCCAGACGAACAGGTTCACCACGTGCTGAGCGCGCTTGTACACGAGCGATGCCGCGGGCGTGTTCTCGACGTAGTCCAGCCGGCCTCCCACCAGCGGGAAACCTTCGGCCGCCCAGTCCGTCACCGATACGGAGTAGTCGAGCTTGCCCTGGAACCAGGGTTTGACCGTGTGCTGGTCCGACGAAGCCACGTCGGTGAGGTGATTGGCGAGCAGCGAGCGCACGTGCGCCGCGACTACGGCGTCCGCGACCGAGGCCTCGGAGGGCTGTGGCCACAAGCGCGGCCCGGCGACGATGAGCAGCGCGGCGGCTGCTGCAGCCGGCGCGAGCGCCGCCCACCTCCAGGCACGCCGCAGGGGCCGCGCCGCTCGCTCAGGCACCAGCGCATGTGCGGATGCTGCCGGCACGGCTGGTTCCCCCGTGCGCACCAGGTCACGCAGGCGAGCCTCCAACTCCGGCGGCATCGGGTACCGGGTCAAGCTCGCCCGGGCGGACGCCTGCAACTCGCGCAGGCTCTTCTCCTCGGCGCTACAGGCCGGGCAGTGCGCGACGTGCTCCTCCACCTCGAGCGCGCCGCGCAGGTCGAGCTCGTTGTCCACGTAGGCATCCAGCAGCCGCTGCGTCTCATTGCAGATCATGACGTGCTCCCGGCCTGCTCGCGCCGCGCGACCGCCGCCTGCAATTGACGCCGCGCGCGCGACAGCCGCGACATCACCGTTCCGATGGGAATATGGGCCAGGTCGGCGATCTCCTTGTACGAAAGCCCTTCCATCTCCCGGAGCACGAATACCTCCCGGAACTCGACGGGCAGCGCCTCGACGGCTTCGTTGAGAAACCGCTGCTGGGCGGAGCGCAGCAGCAGCACCTCGGGCGTGTCGGAGGTGCGCCCGTTCGAGACAGCTTCGGTGTGCAGCTCCTCGTCGAACTCGGTGCCCAGCTCGCGCGCGCGGTTCTGCTGCAGGAAGGTATAGGCGCTGTTGCGGACCACCGTGAGGAGCCAAGCGCGAGGGTTGGTGCCAGTGAAGCCGTCGAAAAAACGGAATGCGCGCATGACCGCCTCCTGCATGACGTCTTCGGCGTCGTGGTCATTGCGCAACAGCCAGCGCGCCAGGTTGTAGCCCGCCAGCAAGTGAGGCAGCACGAGCTGCTCGAACGACACGACGCGGTCCGGCAACGCCCCTCCGAATGCCCGGGTCCAATCACGCGACCGGGGCGCCGGCCAGTTTATTCCCGTCTCGCAAGGGCTCGAGGGGCCTTCGGTTTTTGAGCCGCCCGATGGAGCGCTCGTGGTAGGGCGGGGGCGATGTCGAGAACCGTCGTTCCGTTCCGACTACCAGGTGAACGCGCGCCCCATGGAGGGGCGCCCACACGGAAGGAATCGACCATGAAATACCTGCTGATGATGCACACCCCGTCCGGAGGCCCCTACCAGATCGCCAGCTGGCCGAAGCAGGACATCAAGGCGCACATCGCGTTCATGGTCAGCTTCGCCAAGAAGCTAGGGGAGTCGGGTGAGCTGGTGTCCGCCGAGGGCCTGGCCGCTCCCGATCAGGCCAAGCGGGTGCGCGCCGGAAAGGATGGCAAGCCGATCACGGACGGCGTGTTCCCCGAGTCGAAGGAGTTTCTCGCCGGGTACTGGATCGTGGACGTCGAGAGCCCCGAGCGCGCCCACCAGATCGCCGCGCAGGCCTCCGCCGCTCCCGGCCCTGGCGGGGCGCCACTCAACATGGCGATCGAGGTGCGGCAAGTGATGAGCGGGGCGCCGAAAGACTGGCTCTGATGACACCGTCACCGCATCCCAGCGCCCAGGACCTGTTGCGCGACCTCGCGCCGCAAGTGCTGGGCGTTGTCATCCGGCGGTACCGCGACTTCGCCGCTTCGGAGGATGCGGTTCAGGAAGCCCTGATCGCGGCCGCGACGCAGTGGCCGCGCGAGGGCCTGCCCGAAAACCCGCGCGCCTGGCTGATCCAGGTCGCCTCGCGGCGCGTCGCCGATCATGTCCGCGCCGAGACCGCCCGCCGGCACCGCGAGGCGATCGTGGTCAGCCTGGTGCCCCCGGAGGAACAGCTCGCCCTGGCGGCGGATGAGGAGGACGCAACGGAGCGGGACGACGCCCTTGACCTCCTCTTCATGTGTTGCCACCCGGTGCTCTCGTCAGCGTCCGCGATCGCGCTCACGCTGCGCGCCGTCGGTGGCTTGACGACCTTCGAGATTGCCAAGGCGTTCCTGGTGCCGGAAACGACGATGGCGCAGCGGATCAGCCGAGCGAAGCAGAGCATCAAGGTCTCAGGGGTGCCCTTCGAGATGCCTGGGGCCGAGGAGCGCGCCGCGCGCCTCGGCGCGGTGACGCACGTGCTGTATCTGATCTTCAGCGAGGGTTACACGGCAACCTCCGGCCCTGAGCTCCACCGCAGCGACCTCTCGGGGGAGGCGATCCGCCTCACGCGCATGCTCCATCGTCTCGTTCCCGACGATGCCGAGGTCGCGGGCCTCCTCTCGCTCATGCTCCTGACCGACGCGCGGCGCGCCGCGCGAACCGGGCCGTCGGGCGAGCTCATCCCGCTCGACCAGCAGGACCGAACCCTGTGGGAACGGAGCGCAATCGCCGAGGGCGTGGCGCTGCTCACCGCGACCTTGTCACGGGGTTCGATCGGCCCGTATCAGGTGCAAGCGGCGATCGCGGCAGTGCACGACGAGGCTGCAAGCGCCGAGGACGCGGACTGGGCGCAGATCCTGGGGCTGTACGGCCTCTTGCAGCGCATGTCCGACAATCCGATGGTGACGCTCAACCACGCGATCGCGCTGGCGATGGTCCACGGCCCGGCTGCGGGACTCGAGCGCCTCGACGCGCTCGCCAAGGACCCGCGCCTGCAGGGCCATCATCGCCTCGACGCGGTCCGTGCGCACCTCCTGGAGCGGGCCGGCGACCACGAGCGCGCGATCGCGCACTACCGGCGCGCAGCGGAGGGTACGACGAGCACCTCGGAGCGGAACTACCTTCTGATGCACGCGGCACGGCTGAGCGAGACTCTGAAGTAGGGAATCACGTGAGCAAGACCGGCACGAAACTAGCGGATTGCCCCGGATGAATGGATAACCAATGCGTGCCTAGCGAACGCGTTCTCGCTATCTGGAGCTTGATGGCGATCGTGGTGCCTCTTGCCGCCGGCCGACTCGGCCGGGGCAAGAGCAGCGTGGACCGTTACTTTTTCGGAAGCTGCGCACTACTGACGTTCTTGTTCATCCGCTTCGTGCCGCGAGGGACTCTCGATCCGGCCCTGGCGGCAGGTGCGACCTTCGCCTTCAGCGGATTGGTGGCACTTGTCTATCTGGCACTTTCCCCATTCGCGCGGCACGCAACGCTCGGCCTGCTGGTCCTGCTCGGGGTCGTCGACATCGCGGGGCTCGCGGCCGTCCACTTCAGTGCGCGCAGAGGCCTTGCCTATTTGCCCTTCTCGCTTCTCACCCTGGCGGTGACGGCTGTCGCAGGGTTCGCGGCGCTCTGGGTCATCGAGCGCTTCGGGTCAAAGGGCGCCGCCGGAATGCACTGAGGCGGGGCGCGTGAGGCGTTCGGCCTGGCGCTCGTCGAGCGGCACGAAGCGGTCCTGCTCGGGGTCGTAAGCGAGCACCTCCGCGTTGCCGATGTCGAACCAGAAGGCGTGCAGGCGCAGCCCGCTCTCCTTCTCGGCGCGCTCGACCACCGGGTAGGTGCGCAGGTGCTCGAGTTGGAGCAACACGTTTGCCTGCGAGAGCCGGTCCACGGCTTCCACCGCGGTGCGATCCGGAATGCGCTCGAGCGCGCGCTCCGCGTGCCGCAGCCAGGAGCGCAGGTGAGGGGCGGAAACGCTCTCGCGGCCGCGGAGAAGGCCGCTCATCGCGCCGCAGCTGGAGTGGCCGCAGACGATGATGTCGCGCACCTCCAGCAGGCCCACCGCGAACTCGATGGCGGCGGCCTCCGACTCGTCGGCGACCGAAAGCCCGTCGGGGGCGGCGGGGGAGACGATGTTGCCCGGGTTGCGCACGACGAACAGATCTCCCGGCTCCGTCGAGGCGAACACGTTGATCGCAACCCGGCTATCCGAGCAGGCAATGAAGAGCACGTCGGGTTTCTGGCCCAGCGCGAGCCGCGCGAAGGTTTCGCGCGCGATGGGACGCACCCGATTGCGGAAGTCGACGATGCCCTGGACCAGTTTGCGCATTCCCTGGCTCCCTCAGACGACGCGCACCATACCAGCCCTTCGGCACCGATGTGCTCAGGCCTGCACCTTCGATGCGAGCAGATCGACATGCTCGATCTTGGGCGGCTCCGACAAGAGCTCGCCCGCGCGCTTCATCAGCGCGGCGGCGATGGGGCCGTTGAGGTGCGCCTTCCTACCCTTTTCGTCGGGAAACGCATCGAAAATGCCGAACTCCGCGGGTCCGAAGCGCAGCGCGAACCACACAGGCGTCTGCGGCTCGGCCTGGGCGGCGGGAAGTGCTCCGGCGAGGAACTTCTCCAGCTCGCCTTCCTTGCCTGGCTTGGCGCGAAGACGAACGAACAGCGCGACCTTGGTCATGGGTCCTCCTCTATCGTCAGCGGTCGAGCCTAACCTGCAGGGGAGCGGCTGTCGCGGGGTTCCAGCGTACGGCGTGCACCGGATTGCACCTCGCGGGATCGAGATGACGTTCCAGGAACATCCGGAGGTGATTGCCATGAACTGGCAACGATGGGCCGCGTCGGCGTTCGCCGCTCTTGTTCTGCCCGCATCCGCACAGACCGGAGGAGGCGCAGCCGGAACCGCGAATCCGCCAAAGACCTCTACCGATGCCACGGACAACCAGGAATCGCTGCGCGGGCCGATGCTCGTCTCCTTCCTCCATCAGGCGAACCTGCGCGAAATCGACATGGCCAGGTTGGTGAAAACGAAGAGTGATTCCCCGCAGATCACCCGCTTCGCCGACGAGCTGCTCGCCGATCACCAGGCGATGGACGACCAGCTGGTGACGTTTGCGAAAGATCGCGGCATCGACCTGGAGGTCGTGCGTGCGCGCGTGCAGGCGGACGTCGAACAGCAGTGGGAAGAGCGGCGCACGAAGGCGGTCGGCAGCGCCACCGGCGAATGGGCGTTCACCGCGGAGCCCCGACTGGATCCGGAAGCCGCGCGGCTGGCGATGACCAAGTTCAAAGCGTCGCAGGACAAGCTCCGCACGCTCACGGGAGCGGCCTTCTCACGCGAGTTCGTGCAGGCGGTGATCGACGATCACCAGATGGTCATCGACCGGACCAGCCATGCCCTGGCGCGGATCAACGACCCGGAGGTGAAAGGGCTGGTCAGCAAGCTGCTGCCAGTCTTCAAGCGGCATCTGACCGAGGCCCAGAGACTGCAGGACAGGCTGTCGAAGTCCTAGCTTCATTTCTCTTCGGGCGCGCGCACTTCGGTGCTCCGCACCACCTCGACACCTGCCGTGCGCATCTCCTCCACGGCCCGCGCGACGTCGCCCGGCTGCAGCTCGACGCCGCGGCTGCCGTCCTCGATCAGGACCGTCCGAAAGCCGAGCCGACGCGCATCCAGTGCGGTGAACTTCACGCAGTAATCCGTGGCGAGGCCGAGCACGTACACCGCCGTCGCCCCGCGTCCCTTCAGGTAGTCGCCCAAGCCGGTCGATTTGCGATGCCCGTTGTCGAAGAACCCGCTGTAACTGTCGATGCGGGGATCGGTCCCCTTGCGAAAGATCGTCTCGACGCGGTTCATCTCCAGGCCTGGAGCGAACGCGGCGCCGGCCGACCCTTGCACGCAGTGGTCGGGCCAGAGGACTTGCGGAAGGCCGGCCAGCTCGGCGAGCTCTCCTGGCTTCCGCCCGGGGTGCGTGGAGGCGAAGCTTCCGTGACCGGCGGGGTGCCAGTCCTGGGTGGCAACGACGAGCTTGAACCCGGGCTGCAGCCGATTGGCCACCGGCACCACCTCGTTCCCGCGCGGGACCGCGAGTGCACCGCCGGGCAGGAAGTCGTTTTGGATGTCGACCAGGATCAGGGTCCGCATCTCGCCCTCGCACTTTCCTCATGCGACAGTATGCCCTCGAAGCGCCCCAACCGGTTGCCGACGAACCCGGCGAGCCAGCGACCGGAGCGGATGGGGTCGCGCCGCAAGAGTCGCCCTCGTCCAAACCGGACGACGGTACGCGCTCCCACGAAGGCGTCGCCGATTGACGCACCGCGGCCCGTCCCGGGACGAGTTCAAAATGGAGCTGCCCTGACCAGAATGAGACCCCCTGGTCGCAGGGTGCGGGCCAACGCAGATCGTCAAGCGAGGAGAGGATGCTTTTCCAGCCGATCGCCGTGCCGCGCGGCGCCTCGGTTCGCTGCGCTGCAGGCCTACCGGACCGGCACGTCCAGCTTGACGTGATCGATGCGGGTGACCGAGGGGACGCGGCTCGGAGAGATGTACGGGCTGTCCACATTGGTAATCTCGAGTTGGATCCGATCGCCCGCGTCCACTTGCCAGAGGTTGCCGTAGGTCGGAATCGTCACCCGCTTGCTGCCGAACGGGACCAGTGGCGTGCCGGTGTCGAGCGTAGTCGTTCCGCGGGTGACCAGGTGCCGGGTGCCGTCCCCCTTCACGTCGAAGAGGCGCACGTCGAGCTGTACGCGATGGGCCGGCGTTTCCGCCCGTAGCGACACGACCGGCTGGCCCGCGATCAGATAAGGACCCGAGCCAAGCTCGTCCGCGGCCAGCTCGAACACGGCGACATCGCCGGGGATCACGTCGGGCGGGGGCGCGCAACGGTTCGGAACCAGCGGCTGGCACCCGGCAAAGACGAACGGATCGTAGAAGACGCCGCCCAGGTTTGCGGGATTGAACGTCAGGACCGCCGCGCCAGGCAGGTCGGCTTGCTGGGTCGAGGTCGCGAGCTGATCGTAGGTATCGACGCGGATCACGTCCCTGGCGGCATCGAAGGTGCCGTCCGGCCGGGTGATCGCGGCCAGCACGTCACAGCGAAGCTGCTTGGCCGGACTACCACAAGTTGTCGCTGGGGTGCCGATGTCCATCAGATAGAAGTCCAGCCAGGCAAAGATCAGCTGGAGGGCATGCTCGACCTCGGCCGGCTTGTTGGCCGCCCGGGGGTGTCCGATGTCGCCGAAGTACGAGGCGATCGGGTACTGCGGGTCGAGGGTCTTCAGCGTGCGATACATCCGCAGTGCTTCGGTCAGCGGGAAGAGGTCGTCGGTGAAGCCTTGGAGCTGGAAGATCGGGAGCTGTGCCCTGACTCCTACGTTGTCACCGACCCGGTTCCAGAACTCCTGCTGCCACCAGATCGATCGGTATCCGGCGATGCCGTCCACGAACCGGGCACCGATCGGCGGAGCGTTATCCGGCTCGAACCCGACCGCGTAGCCGTTCCAGATGAACAGGTAATCCGGATAGTTCGGGTACGGTCTCGCCGCCGATCTTCGAATGCCGCCGAGGAACAAGCCCTCGAGGAAGCTGAGCTTGTAGAACCCGGGGGGCTCGATGGAGTCGGTGGGTCGGCCGTTCGGCCGGAGCGAGTAGACGAGGTCCGTCCACGCCGCGATCGGAATCACCGTCCGGATGGTGACGGGCTTGCTTCCGGGACTGTTGAACGTCGGCACCACCGCTGCCAGCCAGGACTGACCTCCGCCGTAGGACGCGCCCATCACCGCCACCGCCTGGGGATTCGCTTGCAGCCCCAGCTCCTGCGCGTCATCGACGATCTGGCCGATCATGCTCCGGAGGTCCCTGACCTCGACGTCGCGATCCGCGAGGTTCACCTGACCCCAGGAATCGCCGAAGCCGCGCGCGGAGTAGCGGAGCACCAGATAGCCGCGGGCAGCGAGCCGATCGTCGTAGGAGGAATCGCTCCTCTTGCTCCCTCCATAGCCGTGCAGGTAGACGACCAGCGGATGGAGACCGCTGCCGCCGGGAACGGTTACGGTCACGTCGAGCCGGGTGCCGTCGTCGCTCGCCAGGTAGCCGGAGCACTTCATCGGAGCCGTCGATGGTGTGCAGCTCAGGCCGATCGGCTCCGCTCCGGTGTAAGGGCCGCCGGTGGCGGTGGTGTCTGGACCGAAAGTCCGGAAGGGCGGCGGAGAATTCTGTGCTCGCGCTGGCTCGACGCAGATCGTTGCGGCCGCTAGAGCAGGGACGAAGACGCGAAGCGAACCTCGCATGAGGCTACGTTATTGCCCGCACGCCTCTGGGGCCTGCCCGCTCGCAGGGTCGCCTGGCACCGGGCTCATCTCCCCGACGACGCCCAGGGCGAGTTCGCAAGATGTAACAGGACGACCACCGCGCACACTGCGAACGGACGTCCGCCGAAGCTCCGGTCCCGGCGCGCGCGGACGATGTAGATCGCGCAGAAGACCGCGATGAATGCGAGCTCGAACCACCACCACCCGCGAGGCCACAGGCGCCAGAGGCCGAGGCCGACGTGCGCCGTCGCGTGCGGCCACAGGGCGAGGTCCGGAGGATGCATGAAGACGTCGAGGACAAAATGGGAGAACACCGCGAGACCGGCCCAGAGGGCGACCGCGCGGCCGCGGCGAGCGAAAGCGAGCCCGAACAGGACCGACCAGAAGATCGACGCTGCCAGGGAGTGCGACCAGTCGATGAAGTCGAGCGAGAACCCTGGCGGCTGGCCGGGCGTCATCGTGACTCGCTCGATGCCGAGGAGCACGAAGATTCCGAACAGCACGTCGACGAAGCCGACCCCGAGAAGCAGCACCCATGTCGGAACGCGAGGCTCCGCCGCTTTCATTGCAAGGCCGGCCGCAAAATGGCCCGCGTACATCAGGGTGTCCTGCGGGGCCGATCGAGCCACGCCAGGATGGGAACGGGTACGAGGAAGCTGAGCAGACAGATCACCGCGAACCCGGCGCTGGTCATCGAACACCTCAGGTAAAGAGCGTGAACAAACCCGCCGCCACGATCGCGACCGCCCAGATCAGGTCCAAATTGATCCAGGCGCGCCGCAGGATCGCGAGGCCCAGCTTCTCGTAGACGACGAGCGCGATGGCGCCCATCACCACCAGCATCGCGAGCGTGTGCACGAGCACCGCCCCGGCGTCGCGTCCGAGCGAGGCGGCTGCGAGGCCCATGCCGTGAGCTGCGTGACCGTGGTGCCCGGTGTGTGCCTCCTCCGCTGCCACCGGAAAGGAGAGCAGGACCGGAAACAGCATCAGGCCGGCGCCGTGGGCCGTCGCCATCAGGAACGACCAGACCGCCAGCTCGCCGGATCCCACGCGCATGCCCACCCAGCGGGGGTGGGCACGCGGCCGCAGGAACTTGAAGAGCCCGAAGAGGATCAGCACCACCGCCCCCGCGGTGCGGAGCGCACGGGGTGGCACCAGGGTCTGGGCGCCTCCGACCAGCAGCACCACCAGGGCGATCGACGCGGCGTGGCCGAGCGCGATGGGAAGCAGCGACTCCAGCACCGCCTTTCGCCGATTCTCTTGTAACCCCCGCGCCACCGCGAACAGCCACCCCATCCCCGGATTCAGGCCGTGGTACGCCCCGAGCAGCGAGAGCGCCAACCACGGCCAGCCCGGGTTCATGGATAGCAGTAGGAGTCCGAGGACGCGTCGCCACCTTCAAGCCGGACCTGGTGCGGGCGCTCTCCCTCGAACCCGACGAAGAAGTCCGGGTCGACGGCGATTCCACCCTCCTGGTTGGCGTTGATCTTGACCATCCAGCCCTGGATGCCGTCGGGGTAGAACTGGGGATCCCAGCTGGCGTAGAGCGAGTTCGTCAGATAGACGCGGCGGCCGTCGCGGCTCACCTCCACCATCTGCGGTCCGCCGTTGAGGCGGCCGGCCTTCTCGTGCGGGCTGCGGGCAACGATTCCGCCCAGGCGGACGCTGCCGGCAAGCCGCGGGCTGGACGGGTTGCTGACGTCATACTGCCGGAGCTCGCCCGTTCCCCAGCAGGAGACGTAGAGGAACTTGTCATCGAGGCTCAGCTCGATGTCCGTGACCAGCGGAGGCACGGCTTTGAACGGCTTGAGAGCGGGTGGGAGATCGTCCGGGTTGGCTGGCTCCGCGGGGATCTCGATCACCTTGCGCACGCCCCAGGTATCGCCGGCGCGATCCCACAGCCAGACGGACGCGGAGAGGTCCTTCAAGGAGACCACGACGCCGACGAACCCGTACGATCGGGTCGGATCGTGCGAGGGCCGCAGCTCGAGGACCATCTGCTGCTCCGCGCCCAGGTCGAGCGCCTGCAGATGGCGCCGCTTGCGCAGGTCCCAGAAGTGCAGCGAATGGCCGTAGCGCCCCTGCAGCAGGAGCTCGGGGTTCAATCCGGCCTCGACCATCTTGGGCGTGCCCCACTCGCTGGTGATCAAGGTGTCGTGACCCAGGTGCCAGGCGAAGTCGTAGGCCAGCTGCTGCGGCCCGCGGTCCACCTCCCAGCGCCCGAGGACGTTGAAGCTGTCGTGGTCGAGGACGAGGATGCCGCCCGGCCCCTCTCCTTGAGGCGACCCGAGGGCCCCGACGTAGATACCGTCCGGCGCGCAGTGCACGGTGTGCAGCCTGCTATAGCCGGCGCGGTTCATCACTTCCTCCGGCTCGATCACCTTGACGATCTTCGGTTGCCTGGGGTCGGGCTTGGTGTCGATGATGTGGATGCGGGAGGAGCGCAGCCCCGGCACTACCAGATATCTCCGCTCCACGTGCGGATGCGGCGCGTACGGGCACAGCGCCGAGCTGCAAGCGTTCCAGCCGAAGTGATGGAGCTCGTCGCCGGCGTTGGGCATCTCGACCCGGCCCACCACTTTCGAGTAGCCGGATGAACCCGGGTCGACGTCGACGACGCAGATGGCATCGGGTATGCCGGTGAGCGTCGGGTTGAGCGTGGCCAGGAAGGCGTACCGCTCGGCGGGACCCTGCATCGCCATCCGCGCCGACGGGTAGAAGGTCGGATCTGGAGTCCAGAACGGCATATGTCCCCCTTTCGAGCGGAACATAGGCGCCGCGAGCGACGCGCCGTCAAGCTCAGGGCAGCTCGATTCCCGGGTTGACCTGCTGTTGCGAGCGGCTGTAGCGGAGCTTCAGTGCGAGGATGATGAGGGACATCAGCAGCGTGAGCGAGTTGGCGATGATGATCGGCGCCGACCGGATCAGGATGCCGTAGAGGAGCCACAGGATCACGCCCGTGCTGAAGATGAGAAACATCCGCGCGGAAACGTCCTTGCCCGACTTGGTGGCGTAGAGTTTCAGCAACTGGGGCACGAAGGCGATGGTGGTCAGTGCCCCGGCCAGCAAACCGAGCAGATCGATCATCTCCTCTCTCTTGCACTGGATCGAACGCCGCCGCCACTCCAGTGTATGATCCTGGCGTGACCCCAGAAGACGAGGCAAAGCGCCGCGCGGCCGCACTGGCGGCCCTCCAGCAGAAAGCCCCCGCCACCCCGCCGGCGCAGGCGTTCTGGCAGCGCAATGGCGCGCGGATCGCCATTGGCGCCGCCCTGCTCCTGGGTCTGGTCCTGATCGCGCGCGCAGTCGGCTCCTTCATGCGGACGTCGGTGTCGGAGACCAACCGCGCCGAGCAGGATCTCCGCAAAGGCATGCGGTGACGGCTCGATTGGCGAGCTTTCTCTGCCAGCAGCCATTAATCTTGATCGACTCCGTCTCCCTTCACCGCCCTGGCCTTCATCGCCGGACACGCTGAGGTGCCTCGGCGCCAATCGGAGGCTCACCGCCATGCGCAACAGGACTCCAACGGCTTTCGCTGCTGTTTTCGCCTTTTCGATCGGATCGATCGCGCTCGCTGCCGATGCCGGGACGGCGGCCGGCTACAAGGGAATCCCCTGGGGCGCGACCTGTTCCGAGGCCGTGGAGAAGATGGAGGCGAACGGATTCGTCTTCACGCACAAGGAGCAGGTCGGCTCGCGAGCCGAGGCCCGATCTCCCTGGCAGCCACACCTGTTCCTGCACAACGGCGCTGGCCCGGCTTCCTGCTCGATGGAGAATTCCGACCTGGAGATGGACACCCGGCAGGCGAACCCATACGTCGAGGTCCGCGCCGATTCCGGCGACATCGCGATCACGTTGCTGTGCCGGAACAGCAAGTTCGTCGGCGCCCGGCTGGAAACGCCGATGAGCAACACTTCCGCAGTCGCGATGCTGATCGAGGCGGCAGGGCCACAGGAAAGAACTCTCCGGGCCGACACCTGCGACGCGCTGAGCTGGAAGTGCACTGCGGACCATTCCCTCCTCCGCCAGCGCGGGGACGCCGTGCGCTACCTGGAGCGGCCGGTCCGCGCCTCCCGGGATTACGACGGACAGAATGCGCCGGCGGTGCGGTACCTCGTCCTCGCTGAGTCCGAGAATCGGGCGCTGCAGACAGCCTATGTCGCTTGCGCTGACAAGAAGCTCGCTAGCGACCGCCTGGACAAGAAGCGGATCCAGGATGGAAACCGCGCCGCGGTCGAATAGGCTGGTCCCTGCCCGCGGCGCTGCCTGAGCGGGGTCAACGCCCGGCGAAGCCGGCCTGGCCACTGGGGAACTGCCGGGCACGTGACCGGACAGCTGGCCTCGGCCTTTTTTAGGGCTAGCCTGCGGCCACCCATGCGCCTATAAGCTCGACCCGCTGTACCAGCGTGCGAGAGGGGGTGTTTCGGGCCGGGTCGGCGGTCGGCATTGGCAAGGGCGCGGGCCGAAGCGCGTTGTCCCCCATCGACGCTGCTCGTATCCCCGGGCTGCAAGAGTTGATGCGGATGAAGCCGAAACCGAACAGGACCCAGCTTTCGCGATGGAGCTTCCCGATCGTCGGAATTGGCGCGTCGGCCGGTGGTCTGGCCGCTTTCATCGAGCTTCTCGCTGCCATCCCGCCGGACTCCGGCATGGCCTTCGTGATCGTCCAGCACCTGGATCCGACGCACACCAGCATGCTCAGCGAGGCGCTCGCCAGGGCGACGGCGATGAAGGTCGCGACGGCGACCGATGGAACCGAGGTCCAGCCCGACCACGTGTACGTCATCCCGCCCAACGCGGACATTGCGCTCGAGGGAAACACGCTCCTCCTCGCGCCTCGCGAGGAATCGCGCAGGCCGCATCTCGCCATCGATTTCTTCTTCCGCACGCTGGCCAGCCAGCGCCGGGGGCAGGCGATCGGGGTTGTGCTCTCCGGCTGCGGAACCGACGGCACGGAGGGCCTGCGCGCGATCAAGGCCGAGGGCGGGATCGCCTTCGCGCAGGAGCCGCAGACCGCGAAGTTCGGAGACATGCCCCAGAGCGCGATCAGCGCCGGGGTCGTCGACACCGGCATGCCCATCGCGGCGCTGGCGCGGGAGCTGGTCCGGCTGAGCCGGCATTCGTACCTGGCCGCTGCCGCCCCCCCGGCCCCGTCGGAGAAGAACGAGGGCACCTTCGAAAAGATCCTGGCCCTGGTGCGCGGCAAGACCGGAGTCGATTTCTCCGAGTACAAGAAAGATACCATCGAGCGTCGCCTGGAACGCCGCATGGCTTTGCGCCAGGAGGAGGTTCTCGAGGGCTACCAGCGCCTGCTGGAGATCGACGACGACGAGGCCCGAGCGCTCTGCGAGGACGTGCTCATCCACGTGACGTCTTTCTTCCGCGAGCCAGCCGCGTTCCAGGCGCTGGCGAAGGAAGTAGTCCCCCAGATCCTCGAGGGCAAGGCCAAGGGCGCGCCGCTGCGCGCTTGGGTGGCGGGATGCTCGACGGGCGAGGAGGTCTATTCGCTGGCCATCTCGCTGCTCGAGAGCGTCGCCCACCTGGAGCACCCTCGGCCCATCCAGATCTTCGGCTCGGACGTGAGCCAAGGAGCGGTGGAGAGGGCGCGCGCCGGCATCTTTTCCGACGCCGCCGTCCACGAACTGAGCGAGGAGACCCGGCGCAAGTACTTCGTCAAGCTCGACCACGGGTATCGGATCAGCAAGCTGGTCCGCGAGCTGTGCATCTTCGTCCGCCACGACCTCGCCCGCGACCCGCCCTTCGCGCGCCTGGATCTGGTGTGCTGCCGCAACGTGCTCATCTACTTCGCGCCCGCGCTGCAGAAGCGCGTGATGGCCACCTTCCACTACTGCCTGAACACGCCCGGCTTCCTGATGCTCGGGCGCAGCGAGAGCATCGCGGGCTACGGGCAGTTCTTCCTCCAGACCGACAGGGAGAACAAGATCTACGCCCGCACCGCGTCACGCAGCGCGCTCCAGTTTGCGCTCGGTGCAGGAGCGTACCCGGCGGTGCCAAATCTGGTCGTGCAGGCGCCAGCGGAGACGACCCGTCCTACCTTCGATCTGATCAAGCACGTGGACCGGATGCTCCTCGCCAAGTATGCGCCGGCGGGGGTGATCCTCAACGAGAAGCTCGAGGTGATCCAGTTTCGCGGGCGCACCGGGCCCTATCTCGAGCCGGCTCCCGGACAGCCGCAGAACAACGTGCTCAAGATGGCGCGGGAAGGCTTGCTGCTCCCCCTCAAGACCGCTCTGGCCCAGGCCAGGAAGCAGCAGGAGCCGGTCCGCAAGCGGGGGATCGAGGTCGGCGAGCGCGGCGCGACGCTGCGCTGCGACGTCGTCGTCACGCCGCTCACCGGCTGGCCGGGGTCGAAGGAACCGCTCTATGCGGTCCTCTTCGAAGAGGTGGCCGGGCAGCCGGAGGAGGCAGCCGGGCGGGGGGCCAGGTCGAAAGGGCGCGTGACGCCGACGGTGAACAAGCTCAGGCGCGAGCTCCGCGCCTCCAAAGAATATCTGCAATCGCTGCTCGAGGAGCACGGCCGGGTGAACGACGATCTCGGCACCGCGAACGAGGAGCTGATCTCCAGCAACGAAGAGCTGCAGAGCATGAACGAGGAGCTGCAGACGGCCAAGGAGGAGCTGCAGTCCACCAACGAGGAATTGACCACCGTCAACGACGAGCTGCAGAGCGGCAACCGGGAGCTCAACCTGGTCAACGCCGACCTCATCAACCTCCTCAATACCGTGGAGATCCCCATCGTCTTCCTCGATGCCCAGCGGCGCATCCGCCGCTTCACGCCCCAGGCGCAGAGCATCTTCAACGTGCTGTCCACGGACCTCGGCCGGCCCATCGACGAGATCAAGCCCAAGGTGGACGCGCCCGATCTGGACGCCGACATCGCCTGGTCGATCGCCAACGTCAGGGTGCGTGAGTCGGAGGTCCAGGACCGCGCCGGCCACTGGTACCGCATGCAGATCCGCCCCTACCAGACGATCGAGGGCAAGGTGGATGGCGCCATCCTCTCGCTGATCGACATCGACGTGCTCAAGCGCCACGTCGACCAGGCGGAGTGGGCGCGCGACTACGCGGTGAGCGTCGTCGACGCGGTGCTGGTGCCGCTGGTGGTGCTCGATGAGCAGCTGCACGTCATCTCCGCCAACGACGCGTTCTACGAGAGCTTCGGCGGCGCGCAGTCGGAGACGGAGGACCGCAGCTTCTTCGCTCTCGCCCGCGGCGAATGGGACATCCCGGCGCTGCGCACCAGCCTGAAGGACCTGTTCGCCAAGCGCACGCCATTCGAGGGCCTCGAGGTGGAGGGCGAGTTCCCCCGCGTGGGCCAGAGGACGATGTCCTTCTCCGCGCGCTCGGTGCGCTTTCGCGATTCCAGGCCCATGATCCTCCTCGCCATCGAGGACATCAGCGCCCGCAAGCAGGTGGATGCCGAGCGCAAAGGGCTGCTCGCGGAGGCGCAGCACGCGCGCGACGAGGCGGAACAGGCGAACCGCACCAAGGATGCATTCCTCGCCACCCTCTCGCACGAGCTGCGCACGCCGCTTGCGACAATGCTGCTGAATGCGCAGCTCCTGCGCCACGCCGATCTCGGCGCGGCCAAGGTCCAGCGCGCCAGCGAGGCCATCGAGCGCAACGCCAAGGCCCAGTCGCGGCTGATCGAGGACCTGCTCGACGTCTCGCGCATCGTGACGGGAAAGTTGAGCCTGGATCTGCGCAGACTGAGCCTGCTCGGCGTGGTCCAGGCTGCGATCGAGGCGGTGACGCTGCAGGCCGAGCGCAAGAAGATCCACATCGAGGTCCAGCTCGACGAGCGAACGGGGGGCGTTTCCGGCGACTCGCTACGCCTGCAGCAGGTCGTCTCCAACCTGCTCACCAACGCCATCAAGTTCACGCCGGAGCACGGCGGCGTGAAGGTGGTCCTCGGCAACAAGGGCGAGGATGCGATCCTCCGCGTCAGCGACACCGGCACCGGAATCGAGCCGGAGTTCCTGCCCTTCGTCTTCGATCGCTTCTCGCAGCAGGAGAATTCGAGCGTGCGGCGGTTCGGCGGGCTCGGCCTGGGGCTGTCCATCGTGCGCCACATCGTCGAGATGCACGGCGGGACGGTGCGCGCGGAGAGCCCCGGAACGGGGAAAGGGGCCATCTTCACGGTCACCCTTCCGCTGCTCCGCGCCCCGCAGCACGAGGCCGGCCGCAGGCAGCCGCTTGCGCTCGCCGAGACTGCGCCGACGGCGCCGGAGCTGTCGCGCCTGCGCGGGCTGCGGATCCTGGTGGTGGACGACGACGCGGAAACGCTGGAGGTGGTGAGCGAGATGCTCCGGCTCAACGGCGCGAACGTGATCGCGGCCCGTTCCGCGGCGGAGGCGTTGCGCGCGGCGCAGGAGTCGGGGCTGCAAGTGATCGTCTCCGACATCGCCATGCCCGGCACCGACGGATACAGCCTGATCCGCTCCATCCGCGCCCTGCCGGCGGCAGATCAGGCCAGCGTTCCGGCCGTTGCCCTGACCGCGGCCGCCGGCGCCGACGGGCGCAAGCGTTCGCTCGAGGCCGGGTTCCAGGAACACTTGGAAAAGCCCGTCGACATCGGCCGCCTGGCGCGCGCCGTGGTGGACCTCTCGCAGTCGCGGCACAGCGCGTGAGCGCGGCTCAGCCTTCACACTGGCAGGCGCGGCGCCGCGGCCACGTGTGACGTGACGAGGGCGAGCAGTTCTTCCATGGCGAACGGCTTTTGCAGGATCCGCGCGCGCGCGGGAAAAGTGAGCCCGTTGCGGATGGTCAAGAGCACGATCACTGCCGCGCGCGAGAGCACCGCGTCGTCGTCGAGCGCCACCTGCAGCGTTGCCCAGTCCGGGTCCGCCTCTCCGGCTCCCAGCGCCAGCACGAACGCGTCGGGCAGAGGGCCCACGCTGCTCCGCCAGGCCAGCACTCCAGCGCAATCCGGAACGCACTCCACCCGGTGCCCGTCGAGCAGCAGCCCCGCGCGGATCACGGCCCGTAAATCCACATCGGATTCCATCACCAGTGCGAAGCCTGGTGGCCCCGGACGGGGTCTACTCTTCTTGAGCGTGCGCATTGAACGGCCTCCTGCTTCCTGGCCGTTTGCGCGGTAGTTACGGCCCCTTCCTCGACACCGATCTGGGCAGCTGAATGGTGAACGTGGTCCCGCTCTCCGCGGAAGATTCCGCGAAGGCCAGCCCGCCGTGCGCTGCCGCGATCTGCGCTACGATGAACAGGCCCAGGCCCAAACCATGCTGCCGCCCGGTTGCCTCGCCTCGGATGCCGCGGCGATAGGCCCTGAACAGCTCCGGCAGCACATCCGCCGGAATGACTGCGCCTCCATTGTGGACCTTGATCTCGACGATGTGCGGCGCCGATGCGATGGATTGTACGCGCACCGGGACGGTGCCGCCATACTGGATGGCGTTGGTGATCAGATTGATCAGCGCTTGCTCGATGCGGTCGGCGTCCCAGGAGCCGGTGGCGTCGCCAGCCGTTTCGAGCGTGATCTTGGTCGCCGGATACGCGCTCCGGCACTCCTGTACCGCCTCGTAGCAAATCGTGTGCAGATCCGCCCGGGCCAGAATCACCGGCAGCCCGCCCGGTGCGCGCGTGCGCGCGTAGTCGAGCAGATCGCTGATCAGCCTGGCCATCCGGGCTGCGCTGCGCGCCACGCGGTCCAGCGACTCCACCGACGACCGCGTCAGCCCTGCCTGGCGGCGCAGCAGGCTGATGGAGCCCGTGATGGTCGCCAGCGGGTTGCGCAGATCGTGCCCGACGATGCCGATGATCTGCTGCTGGAACTCCAGATTCGAGCGCGCCACGTCCAGATCGTGCCGCTCGCGGGTGACGTCGCGCAGCGAGATCACCACTTCTTCGACCTTGCCATGGACGTCGCGCAGCGAGGTGGCATCCGCCATCAGCGCTGCGAGCCCGGCGTCCGTCTCTACGTAGAGCTCGCCGTGGAACAGCTCGGGCTGCTCTACGGCGCGCGTCAGGAGCGCAGCCGCGTCCCGCTGGCCACTGCCGTCCGCACACCACCAGCGCTCATCCTGGAACTGAGCGCCCACCAGCGCCTTGCGAGGGTGACCCAGGATGCGTTCGGCGGCCTGGTTGACGAGCTTCATCCGCCCGGTCGGCTCGACCACCAGCAAGCCTTCCTGGACGGACTCGAGGAGTCGCGAAAGCGCTTGCTCCTTGGCGGTCGCATCGGCCAGCAGGTCGCCGACCAGACGATTCGCTTCCTCGACCGCCCGGAAGGCAATGCGCTCGTCGGTCACGTCCACGGCCACGATGCCGACGCCGATCGGTTCCTGGTCGCTCGGCCGGAGCACGGGATGCAGCTTGACGAGGACGCAGCGGTCGAAGAGGGTGAATTCGATGTCGTGCGCCTCTCCCGAAGCCGTCTGGCGCAAGCCCTCCGCGAGCGCGTGCGGCAGGCGCGCGAGCGTGTCTCCGCTCTCGTAGTGCGCGTCTACGGACAGTCCATCGAAAGCGGCGAGCGCCTCGTTGACTCGGACGAAGCGCAGGCGCGTGTCGCACAGTCCCAGGCCGACGGGAACGTCCCAGACGGCGTCCAGGAAGCTCCAGGCGGCGTCCTCTTCGTGGGAAGAGGAAGGCGGCACGGCAGACAACTTGCGCTCGCTAGACGGGTCCGTGGGTGCGCTCCGAGCAGGGCCAGGTGAACGACCTGCCGCATCGGTCAGCCAAGTGCAGCAGATGCGATCGAACCCGACGACTCTAACACCAGGAGGCGTGCCTTGCCGCCCCCAAGATTCGCGTCAGTGAATAACCCTACATGTCCGGCATAACCGGTGCGATTGACGAGCCGTTCTGCCCGGCAGCGGTTATTCTTTTGGGGGCTCCGCTGCCCTCCGTCGCCAATGGGCGACGCATCGCGGCCGTGCATCATCAGCACCCGCAAGAGCGATTCTGCTTGCGCGCAGAAGGAGCGGGCCGCCTCTCCGGAGGCGACCCGTGACGGTATATGACGCTCACCTGGCTCGCCCTGCTGGCCTGCATCTCCCTTCTCGTGTTTCTCCTCTTCTACCGTGCGTCGCCCCGCGATTCCGGATCGCTCTCGCGACTCGCGCTGTTGCACGGTGTTCAGCGGTTCCGCGGCGAGTCCGAGGAAAGCCTGCGCCACCGCACGACCGCCGCCTCGCGTTGGCCGTACAGCCATCCGGAAGCGCAGTTCGTCTGGTGGGCACGGGCGTGGCGGCGCATGACGGCCGGGCTTCGCCGGTGATCGAGATAGCCTCGGCGCTCGAAGAGAAGCATCACCAGCTTCATCTGGGCGAGGTCACGCTCCACTGGACTGAGGCGGGCCAGGGGCCACCCGTCCTGCTCCTGCACGGACTCAACGACTCGCACCGCACATGGCGGGAGATCTGGCCGCGGCTTCCAGGCCGGCGGATCCTGATGTTGGACCTTCCGGGCCATGGAATGTCGAGCCGACCAGACGCTCCCTATACGCTCGACTGGAACGCGACGCAGGTGGCTCGCTTCATCGAGCACCTCGACCTGCGCAGCGTGGATGTCCTCGGCCACTCGTACGGCGGCGGGGTCGCTCAGTGGCTGCTGTTGAAATGCCGCTCCCGGATTCGACGCCTGGCTCTGCTCTCCTCCGGCGGTCTGGGGCGGGAGGTGTATCCGTGGCTGAAGCTCGCTTCCGTGCCGTTCCTGATCGAAGCGTTCGGCCAGCCTTGGATGGCCCCGATCGCGAGCTTCGCCATGGGGCAGGCCACCGCCAGTGATGCCCGGGCCGAGATCGCCTTGCTGGCTTCCTACCTGCGCCAACCCGGCAGCGCCCGCGCCTTCTCCCGCACCGTGCGCGACGTCATCCGCTGGCGGGGACAGACCCGGAACCTCTTCGACCGGATCGGGGAAGTCGCCGAACTTCCGCCCATGCGACTCTTCTGGGGAGCGAGCGACAACATCCTCCCCATCGTCCAGGGGACCGCCATCGCCGCGCTGCTGGAGAACTGCGAGCTCATCCGCTTCGAGAATCGCGGTCACTTCGTCCAGTGGGAGGACCCGGAGGGGTTGGCCAGCGCGCTGCGCGATTTTCTGGATTCCCGCTACGCGCCGCCGACGCGCCTGATGTTGCAGACCGCGCCGACCCGCGTGTCAGCTCGAGAAACCATTCCACTTCGCCGGCTGTGGGGACGCGTGCTTGCGCCAGCCGGAGGATTAACCGTCCGATAGGCGAGCATCGGAGGGGGCCCGGCGTTAAACTCAGAACACGCCCACCGCCCACCGCCCTCGCCGGGTCGACGTTTTACGTCGAGTCGACGTTCCCGACGCGGTTGGCGTCGCTGGACGGCTCCGGGCTCACAATCCCTGAGTCTTTCTCTCACGCAATCCGCGCGGGACCCGGCAAGGGAGGCCTCGATGGCCATCATGGGTTACGACCCGTACCGTCAGCTGTTGCAGTTGCAGGACCGCGTCTTCCGCGCGTTCGATCAGCCGTACGGCCTCGGTCGCGGCAGCGTCGAGCCGGAGGTCTCCGTGACCGGGACCTGGACGCCGCAAGTCGACGTCTTCGAGGACGCCGAGGGGATCACGCTGAAAGTGGAGCTGCCCGAGGTGGACGCAAAGGACGTAGAAATCCAGATCGAGGGCAACGCGCTCACACTGCGTGGCGACCGTCGGCTGGAGAAGGCCGACCAGCGCGAGCTGTACCACCGCATCGAGCGGAACTACGGTCCGTTCAGCCGCACCTTCACCTTGCCGTCGACGGTGGAGACCGAGAACACCACCGCTGAATGCCGCAATGGCGTGCTGCGCGTCAGGCTTCCCAAGAAGGCGGAGATCAAGCCGAAGCAGATCAAGGTGCAGGTAGAGGGAATGGCAGGGCTCGGCGAGAAGACCAAGCACTGAGAATGGCACTGTCGCACGCGGCCTGCGGGAGAAGGCAATCGCTCCCAGGCAGCACGCAGCGCGTCGACAACGAGAGCGGGACACCGTCAAGACGGGTCCCGCTTCCGTATTTCAGGCACCCGCTGCTGGTCCCGGGCCGGCGGCGATCGGCAAGCTGATGCTAAAGCCGGCTCCCGCCCCCGGAGCGCTGTCGACTTGAATCGTTCCGTGGTGCGCTTCCACGATCCGCCGGGTGATGTAGAGGCCCAGCCCGAGCCCGCCGTAATGGCGGGTGGACACGGCGCGCTCGAACCGGTTGAAGATGCGCGACAAGTACTCGGACGCGATCCCGATCCCGTGGTCGCGGATTGTCAGCTGAAAGCGGGACGCGTCTCCTTGGAGCGTGACATCGACGGGCTTTCCGGCGCCGAACTTGAGGGCGTTCGAGAGGAGGTTGGTGACGACCTGATCGAGTCTCGAGCGGTCGGCGCGGACGATGAGAAGCTGCGGAGAGTGGATCCGCAGCAGCGACCCTGCTGACAGCGCCGGCTCCGCAAACCGCTCGACGATCTCCCTGATGAGCGACACGAGGTCGAACTCCTCGAGGTCGAGCTGCAATTGTCCCGCGCCGATGCGCGTCACGTCGAGGAGCTTCGTCACCAACTCGGCCAGCCGGGAGACCTGGCGGAGCACGCGCTCGATCCTCGGGGTGAGCTCGTTCGAGTTCAGGTTGTGCGCCGTGCGCTGGAGGCCTTGCAGGATGAGCTGGATCGTCGAAAGTGGTGTTCGTAGCTCGTGCGAGGCGACGGAGAGGAACTCATCCCGCAGCCCGACGGCTTGCTGGACCTGGTGGAAGAGATGAGCGTTCTCCATCGCCATGGCGCAACGCGCCGCCAGCTCCATCGCATGCGTCAGGTCCTCCGGACCATATCGCCGATCGCTCTCGGCGAAGGCGAGCGTCAAAGCCGCCCTGCTTTCGCCCCGGATGATGAGCGGCACGCAGATCTGGCTCTTGAGCATCAGCATCCGGAGAAGCCGAAGGTTTTCCGCATCGGAGGCGATGTTGGCCAGCAACTCTTCGCTGAATTCGGGGATCAACTCCGCTTGGCCTGTACGCATGACATGGGGATAGGCGTGGGGGAGATCAGGGGCGAGTGGGTAGCGGTGCAGCAGCTCGCGGACCGCTCCTTCCTTCCGATGCGCGTGGTAGAGGCTGGCCAGCTTGAAGCCTTGGCCTTCGTGGACGTGCAGGGCGGCCCAGTCGGCCAGATCCGGGATCGCGAGACGGGCAATCGTGTCGAGCGTGACCTGGACGTCCAGGGACTTCGAAAGCTGCTCGCTGGCGTGCGCCAGGAACCGGGACCAGCGATGCTCCTTCTCCACGGCGGCGCGCGCGGCCTGTTCCCGCAGCAGCTGGTCGTGCTCCTTCTGCGCCCGGTGGCGATGGATCCCCAGCTCGATGACGATCTGCAGCTCACGGTCGTCGAACGGTTTGAGCACGTAGCCGAACGGCTCGGTCTCGCGGGCACGGCGCAGCGTGGCATCATCGGAGAAGGCGGTCAGATATACGACTGGCACGTCGAGGTGACGGATCCGTTCGGCGGCTTCGATCCCATCCATGCCACCGCGAAGCTGGATGTCCATCAGCACCAGGTCGGGCTCGCGCCGCTCGACCTGCTCGATTGCCTGGGGACCCGTTCCCACCGTATCGACGACCTCGTATCCGAGGCGCGTCAGGGTGGTGCGCAGATCCATGGCGACGATGTTCTCATCCTCTACGACCAGGATCTTCTGGGCGGTCATGTTCATGCGACAGCTGCGCGGCGAGGAAAGGTGACTGTGAACTCGGTACCATCCTGACGGCTCAGGGAGATGGTGCCCTCCAGTTGATCCGTCAACGTCCGAACCAATTGCAAGCCAAGCGTCTGGGTCTGTCGGAAGTCCAAGTCCTCCGAAAAGCCCACGCCGTCATCCCCGACGCGGAGCGTGCAGCGGCGCTCGTCAGCATCGATGCGCACCCAGATCCGCCCTGCGCGGTTCGAGGGAAAGGCGTGCTTGAGTGAGTTGGCGACGAGCTCGTTGATGATCAAACCGCAAGGCACGGCTTCATCGAGCCCGAGCATCCCGTGCTCGACGTCGATCGTGTGCTTGACCTGCCGCACGTCGACGCCGTACGAGCGCAGCAGTTGCTGCACCAGGCTGCGCGCATACTCGCCGAAGTCGACCCGGGCGAGGTCGGCCGAGCGGTAGAGCATCTCATGCACCAGCGCCATGGATCGGATCCGATCCTGACTGTCACGCAGCATCTGCTGTGCCTCGGCCCCCGGGATGCGCGCCGCCTGCAGGCGCAAGAGGCTCGAGGTGACTTGTAAATTGTTCTTGACCCGGTGGTGAATTTCCTTGAGGAGGATCTCCTTCTCGCGCAGCGAGGCCTCGACGATTTCCTGGGCCCGCTTGCTCTCGGTGATGTCGAAGGCTACCCCCTGCAACAGCACCGGCCGCCCATGCTCGTCGCGGATGAGCCGCGCCTCGCCGTGGACCCAGACGACGCTACCGTCGCGGGCGATGAAGCGGCACTCGGCGCGGAAGGGCCCACCGGTGCTGCAACCGCGCGCGAACTCCTGGTTCCAGAGCTCGATGTCGTCCGGATGAAGCTGGCGGAACCAGAGCACCGGGTTGCTCATCCACTCTTCCTGGGCGAACCCGAGGAGCCCTTCGATCTGTGGGCTGACGTAGACCTCGTTCAGGCCGCCGTCGAGAGAAGCCATGAACGTGACGGCAGGGATCTGCTCGATCAGCGCGCGGTACCGCGCCTCGGCCACGTGCGGAAGCGCTTCGGATGGCGGACCGCGCGCCTCTGCAGAAGCGTTGTCGATCGCTGCCCCGAGCTGGGCCAGGATGGCTAGACCCTGCTCGAGATCGGGCGTCATCCCTCATCCACCGGCTGCATTCCGGGCGTCGGCGGGTGGAAAACCTGGAGGACCTTGCCGCCGCCCAGGTACATGTGCACGCCGCACGGCAGGCAGGGGTCGAAGCTGCGCACCGTGCGCATGATGTCGATCCCTTTGAACGACTCTGGCCCGTTCTCCTCGAAGAGGGGAGTGTTCTGGATGGCCTCCTCGTACGGCCCCGGAACCCCATCGCTGTCCCGCCCGCTCGCGTTCCACGGCGTGGGCGGGTACGGATGGTAGTTCGCGATCTTCCCCTTGCGGATGACCATGTGGTGCGAGAGCAGGCCGCGGACCGCTTCGTGGAACCCGCAGCCGATCGCTTCCTCCGGGACCTTGAAATCGGACCAGGTGCGCGTGCGCCCGGCGTGGACCTCCGCGCGCCCGCGCTCGAGAAAGTAGAGCGCGGCCGCGGCAGCGTATGCCTGGAAGTAGGTGCGCGCGCGGTTGCGCTCCAGGGTGTTGGACCAGCGGGGGACCTTCCATTCCAGCTCGGTCTCGGGGAGGTTGGCGGTCTTCGGCAGGCGGATGCGCACGCTCTTGCCCGTGGCCTTCACCCATCCCAGGTCCACCTTGCCGGCGAGCGCGGTGATCCAGAAGCGCGCGAGCGGTCCGCCGCCGCTGTCGAGGGCAAGGTTCTTCCCGGTCCGGCGGTCGTACCAGCGCGGCGCGACGACCCAGGTGTACTTTCCGCCGAAGTCCCTCTTCTGTGGATGAGGGAGCGTCGTCTGGTTCCAGGGATGGCGCTCGTCGATCGGGTTCCCGAGCGGATCCTCCTTGACGAAGATTTCCCGCCCGGCCCAGTCGTCGTAGAACGAGGATCCGAGCAGGATGCGGATGCCCAGATTGATCTCGACGAGGTCGGTGGTGATCAGCTCGTCGTCGACCACGATGCCGGGAGTCACGTACATCTCGCGTCCCCACTGCGACATGGTCTGGTATCTGAAATCGCAGACATCCGGGTTCTGGAACGCGCCCCAGCAGCCCAGCAGCACGCGGCGCTGGCCCACGCGCTCGTAGCCGGGAAGCGCCTGGTAGAAGAAGTCGAACAGGTCGTCGTGCAGCGGCACCATCCGCTTGATGAAGTCGATGTATCGGGTGAGCCGCACCAGGTATTCGTGGAACAGCTGCACCGAGGGGACCGTGCCTACGCCGCCCGGGTAGAGCGTGGACGGGTGCACATGGCGCCCCTCCATCAAGCAGAACATCTCGCGGGTCAGCCGGCTCATCTGCAGCGCTTCCTTGTAAAGCGAGCCGGAGAAAGGGTTCAGCCCCCGCATGATGTCCGCGATGGTGCGGTGTCCATGTACCTCGGCGTGCGGAGCCGCGGTCGTCTGCGCCCTGGCGAGCACGCCCGGGTTGGTCTCCTTCACCATCCGCTCGCAGAAGTCGACCCCGACCAGGTTGTCCTGGAAGAGGTTGTGGTCGAACATGTACTCGGCGGCCTCGCCACAATTGATGATCCACTCCGCAATCGGCGGAGGCTTCACGCCGAAGGCCATGTTCTGCGCGTACACGCCGCAAGTGGCGTGGTTGTCGCCGCAGATCCCGCAGATGCGGCTGCTGATCTGGTGGGCGTCGCGCGGGTCCTTTCCCCGCATGAAGACGCTGTAGCCGCGGAAGATGGACGAGGTGCTGCGGCAATCGACGACCTGGCGGTTCTCGAAGTCGATCCTGGTATGGATGCCGAGGCTCCCGATCACGCGCGTGACGGGGTCCCACGACATCTCTACCAGCTTGCGGTCGCTCACGTCCTTCCTCCCGGGCCGCGCCAGGAAGGCTCGCGGTTCATCGACTCGACGGTGAATTGCCGCAGCGCACGCACGGTGCGGCCATAAGTGAGGACCGCGGTCGTCGACATCTTGGCTCCGGGCGGCTCGTCCATGAAGCACATGAACTTGTCGGGGAAGCCGGGCATGGTGCAGCCGATGCACACGCCGCCCACGTTGGCGCAGCCGCCAATGCCGCCCATCCAGCCGCGCTTGGGCACGTTGCACTGCACGACCGGTCCCCAGCAGCCCACTTTGACCAGGCAGCGCGAGGAGGCGTAGTCGGCGGCGAAGTCGGCCTGCTCGTAGTAGCCTCCGCGGTCGCAGCCCTCGTGTACCGTCGCACTGAAGAGCCATCTGGGGCGCAGCGCCGAATCGAGCGGAATGGGCGGCGCCTGCCCGGTGAGCTGGGTGAGAAGGTACGTCAGCGTCTCCATGAAGTTGTCCGGCTGGACCGGACAGCCGGGAAGGCAGACCACGGGAAGGCCGCTCTTCGAGGTCCAGGTCCAGCCGAGGTAGTCCGGCAGGCCCATGCAGCCGGTCGGGTTGCCCTCCATCGCGTGGATGCCGCCGTAAGTGGCGCAGGTCCCGGCTGCGAGCACGGCCCAGGCCTTCGGGGCCAGCCGGTCGATCCAGGCGGTGGTGAGAATGGGCTGGCCGGTAGCGCGATCGGTTCCCACCGCGGCCCAGTAGCCCTCGGACTTGTTCTTCTCGTTCGGGATCGAGCCCTCGACGACCAGGATGAAGGGATCGAGCTTTCCCTCCGCGGCGTCGCGCATCGACTGCAAGAAGGCGTCGCCAGTCTCGTAAGCGAGCACCGGATTGTGGAGGACCACCCGCGGGACTCCGGGCACGGAGCCGCCAACGAGCTCCTCGATGCTCGGCAGGGTCGCGCCGGTCATGGCGATGGTGTCACCGTCACAGCCAAGGCCCGCGGTCAGCCAGACGACGTGGACCGCGTCGTTGGATCCGGGGCTGGCCGCGGACTTCTCGGTCATTGGTTCTCCATCAGCCGCGTAACCCGGAATCGTGGTTCTCCGCCAGAAGCATGCGCACATCCTGTCGTGGTTCAGGCAGACGCCGCGGGTCAAGCGCGCGACTGGGGCTGTGCCGCCGGCGCGGCCGCGCTTGCCATGCGCGCCGGGCCGACGCGGAGCGCCGCCAGCACGGCAAGGCCCTGGAAGAGCGCCACGCCGCAGAGCACGGCCGAGAACATCCCCCGGTCCATGAGCCGGCCGAAGAGGATGGGCGCGATGGAGAGCCCCACGTCGAGGCCGGAGTAGACGAACCCGTAGATGCGGCCGAACGAGCGCTGGCCGAACCGTTCGATCGCCGCGCGGCGGACGAGCAGGTCGCGCGAGGGCGTCGCGGTGCCGGTGCAGAAACCCACCAAGGCCATCAGCGGTGTGACGAGAAAGCCCGGCACGCTTCCGGTCGCGAGGACGAGAGCCATCAGCGCTGCCGTGACCAGCAGCGCCGCCACGACCCGCTCGTGCGCCTCGTACCGCGCGGCCAGGAACCCACCGGCGATGATCCCTGCGGCCCCGCCGAGCAGGTAGAGAGTGAGCGCCGACGCCGCCGCCGTGAGCGGCAAGCCGTAGACATGGTTCAGCACCGACGGCGCGAAGTTCTGCAGCGCGCCAAATCCAATGATCGAAGCCAGGAAGAAGAAGAAACACATCCAGACGGCGCTCACGCGCAGGAACGCAAACGGCGAGCTTCGGGGACCGTCATCGGCAGCGGCGCGAGCGTGCGCCGGCGCGGATGCACCCAGGTTTCCCCGCAACAGCACCACGGACGTGAGCGCCACAAGGCCCAGCGCCGCAGCGGCCAGCGCGGCGTTGCGCCACCCGGCCACGGCGGCGATGCCGGTCATGAACACCGGTGCGGCAGCCCACCCGATGTTGCCGGCCAGACCGTGCACCGAGAACGCGTGGCCCAGCCTGACGGCCGATACCCTGCGATTGAGCACGGTGAAGTCGGCGGGATGGAACACGGCGTTGCCCGCTCCGGCGAGGAGCGCCGACGCGATCAGCGTCGGGTACCCGTGCGCCATCGCGAGGGCGAGCGCGGACAGCGACAGCAGCCCCAACCCTGTCCAGAGAACGCGCTGGGCTCCATACCGGTCCACCGCGAATCCCGCCAGCGCCTGCCCGATGCCGGAGACGACGAAGAAGGCGGTGGTGAGCGTCCCCGCCCGGGTGAAGCTCAGGCCGAAGTCCACCATCAGCCAGGGAAACAGCGAGGGGATGACCAGGTGAAAGAAGTGAGAGGTGGCGTGGGCGAAGCCGACGAGCGACATCACGCGGAAGTCGCCTGCGGACGCCTCGAGCTGGAGCGCTCTGTTCATCGATCCGATCCCGGAACTACAGGTTTCTGGGGGCGCTCATTGACCGAGAGCTGGAAGATATCCGGGCGGGCGTAGTGCCCCGCTACGTCGAAGTCGTACTTGCCGCGCGCGATCTCGTCCAGGTCGAGCTCGGCGCAAAGGATTGCTTCCTCCTCGAAGACGGGGCCTGCGAGCACCTTGCCGGCCGGGTCGACGATGCAGCTGCCGCCGCGCATGAGCAGCGTTTGCGGCGCTTCGCCCAGCGCGTTGGGAATATCGGCCGGCAGGTCGGACCGCCGCAAGACCTGGCAGGAGCTGAGCACGAAGCAGCGGCCCTCGAGCGCGATGTGGCGCAGGGTCGGTAGCCAGGTCTCTCGATCGTCGGCGGTCGGCGCGCAATAGAGCTGCACTCCTTTCGAGTACATCGCCATGCGCAGCATCGGCATGTAGTTCTCCCAGCAAATGACCGCTCCGAGCCGGCCCAGGCGCGTGTCGAACACCGGAAGCGTCGAGCCATCGCCGAATCCCCAGACCAGGCGCTCCGCGGCCGTCGGCATCAGCTTGCGGTGCTTGCCCAGGAACGTGCCGTCGTCGCCGAAGAAGAGGACGGTGCAGTAGAGAGTTCCGCCATCGCGCTCGATCACGCCGATCACGAGGTGGAGCCGATGCTCGCGCGCCAGTTTCGTCATGCGGTCGACGTCCGGTCCCGGCACCTCGACGGCGCTCTCGAAGTAGCGGCGGAAATGGTCGCGGCCTTCGCGCGTGCGCCTGCCCACCACCGCGCCGAAGTCCAGCCCCTTCGGATAGCCCGAGACAAACGCCTCGGGAAAGACGGCGAGCTCCGCTCCCTGCCGCGCCGCTTCCGCGACCAGGCGGCCGAGCTTCTCCATCGTCCGCGCGCGATCGAACGCAGCCGGTGTCGCCTGCACCACCGCGGCCCGGATTCTCATCTCCTCACCAGCCCTGGAGCGCTTCTTCGAAGAGGCGGACGAGATCGGCCTCGACCACCGGCCGGGGCGACAGCTTGGTCACCCGGGCCTGGGGCAGGGTGCCCTGCACGAGCGCCGGGATGTCGGACTTGCGGTATCCCACGGCGCGCAGTCCGTTGGGCACTTTCAGCCGCTGCATGATCGCGACCAGGCGGTCGGAGAGGATCTTTCCCGCGTCCTCGGGTTTCGCGCGCGAGACGTCGGCTCCGAGGATGCCCGCGGCGATCAAGTGCCGATCCGGACAGGCCTCCGCGGTGAAGCGGAACACGGCCGGCGCATTCAGGATGACCGACATCCCGTGCGGCACGATCGGGTGATCTCCGGGAAAGCCCTCGGGCCGGAAGTCGCGTACCATTCCGGAAACCGGATAGGACATCCCGTGCGGAAGGTGCACGCCCGCATTCCCGAATCCGACCCCGGCGTACGAGGCGGCAAGCTGCATCTTCTCGCGCGCTTCGTCGTCGTCGGGGTCCTCGACCGCACGGACGAAGTACTTCGACACCCAGCGCAGCGCTTCCAGCGACCACACGTCGCTGATCGGATTCGATCCCTGGTAGGCCGGCCGGAGGACGGGACGCTCCGGCCGGAGACGCCGGTGGAACGGCAGCGCGGTATACGACTCGATCGCGTGGCTGAGGACGTCGAACCCGCTCGCCGCCGCCACCTGCGTTGGCATGGACCGGGTGTTGTCCGGGTCGAGGATGCCGAGCAGCGGCTTCAGCCGCCGGTGGGCGATGCCCGTCTTGGCGTGCAGCGGCGTGTAGTCGAAGATCGCCACGCCGGTCGTCTCGCTTCCGGTCCCGGCGGTGGTCGGCACCGCGATCAGGGGCTTGAGCGCCCCCGGGACCGGCTTGCCCTTGCCGATCGGCGCGTTGACGTAGTCGAGAAAATCCGCCGGGTACGTGGAGTAGAGGTTTGTCGCCTTGGCGGTGTCGATCGTCGACCCGCCGCCGACCGCGACGAACGCGTCGAAGTCTCCTTCCGTCGCGAAATCGATCGCCTCCCGGAAGGAGACGTCGGTGGGCTCGACCCGCACGCGATCGAAGAGCGCGAACGAGATCTTGTTGTCGCGCAGGCTTTCCAGCACGGTCGCGACCGGCGAAAGCCTGGCGAGGTTCGGGTCGGTCAGGACCATCACCCGCTTCGCGTTCATCTCGGCCAGATCCATGCCGATCTCGCGCGTGACGCCCCGGCCGAAGCGGATGCTGGAGGAAGCGAGCTCGAACGCGTATTCGAGGGCCATGGATTTTCCTCAGGCGGGTCGGGGAACGCCGCCGACTCTCCACCCCGACCAGGCAACGGCGGCGCTCATGGCGGCGAGGACCACCGCGATGCTGATCCGGGAGAGCGTGGTGAAGAGCATGAGCGTGCCGCTAGAAAGCCCGGTGAACGCCAGGCCGACGACCGGCAGGACGGGAACCCCACAGCCAGCCAGCGAGCAGGGGCCTGCGGTCAGACCAAAGACGCTGGTCAGCGCGCCGGCGACGCCGGCAGGACGCGCGGCCTTGAAGCCGGCTCCGCAGGCAACGCCCTCGCGCCTGCGGTACGACCAGAGCGCGAAGTACGCTCCGAACACCAGCGAGGTGACCAGGATCTGGGCGAGCGTCGGCACGTCGACGACGAAGCCCCAGTCGATCCCCTCCACCTTGTTGTCCGCGCTCACCCAGCCGATGGCCATGGTGGAGAGGAACGACAGCTTCTTCCTCAGGGGCTCGCCGGATCCAACGTATTCGGGAAGACGCGAGAGCCAGGGATTGAAAGTGAAGAAGTCCGGGGGCCTGCGCGCGACGGAGAGGATGAGCACGGGCGCCACCAGGTTGAAGACCGACACCGCGGCCGTGACACCCCAGACGATGGCCGGGCGCGCCCGCACCGCCCTGCCGATTCCGCGGAGCGTCTGCCCGATGGTGGTCAAGGTCCTCCGAACCATTCGCCGTCCGTCCTTTGCGAACGCGCAGGATACGTGACGACGCTCGTAATCCACAACCCGCAAACGTTGACTTCTACAGTGTCCGTGTGTTAGCGCCCGTGGCCTTCCAGTCGCAGTCCAGCGATGGAGGAGGCCCTCATGTCAGGTCGACCGACGCGGCGGGATTTCCTTTCTAGACTTGGCGTGACTTCAGCAGCTGCCATCGGCGGCTCAATGGCAGGCTTCGGCCTCGCCGGAGTGGCCCACGCCCAGGACAAGCCCAAGGGCACCATTCCGGACAAGCCGTTCAAGATCGGCCATATGACCTTCTTCACCGGCGCCGGCGCGGTGCTGGGCGAGCCCATGTACAAGGGCAACCTGCTCGCCGCGGACGAGATCAACGCGCAGGGCGGGCTCTTGGGGAAGAGGAAGATTGAAATTCTCAAGGCGGATGAGGCGGCCGGCACGGACGCGAATACCAAGGAGATGCGGCGGCTCAAGCTCTCCGAGAAGATCGACCTGTTCATGGGCATCACGTCCAGTGGAAACAGCCCGGCGCTGGGACCCGTAGCGGAGGAGCTGAAGCTCCTCACCATGTTCGTCGACGGCTGCACGGATTTCCTCTTCGACAAGGCGGTTCCCAACCCGCGCTACATCTTCCGCATCACCAACATCCAGTCGGCGGACGGATCGACCTGCGCGGTGGGAGTGGCCCTGACCTGGCCCGACGTGAAGAAGGTCGCGCACATCCACCCCGACTACTCCTACGGGCGCAACTGCTTCGATCACTTCAGCATCGTCACCAAGAAGCTCCTGCCCAAGGCGCAGAACGTCTCCGAGGCCTGGCCCAAGCTCTTCTCCACGGACTTCACGCCGCACATCACCAAGACGCTGGCCGCCAAGCCGGACATCCTCGTCACGTCGCTGTGGGGCGGCGACTACAACGCCTTCTACAAGCAGGCGCTCCAGCACGGGTTGTTCGAGAAGATGAAGGTCGCCACCACGCTGGCGTTCGGCTCCGCGCCCCAGTCGGTCGGGAAGGACCATCCGGAGGGCGTGCTGACCGGCGTGCACTCCAACTACCACTTCACCTATCCGGCAGGGAACCGGTGGCCGGCGAACAAGACGTTCGTCGAAAAGTACAAGGCGAAGTTCAACGAGTACCCGAACTTCCAGGCCGAGGGCGCGTACACCTCCACCTACGCGCTCAAGACCGCCATCGAGAAGGCCAACAAGCTGATGGGCGGCTGGCCGGACGACGAGGCCATCATCAGCCAGCTCGAGGGCATGATGATCGCCGGGCCGGGAGGCTACGTCTACATCCGTCCCGACAACCACCAGGGTTACAAGGATGCGATCACCGGCTTCAGCAAGCACGTGCCGGAGTATCCGTTCCCGATCCTGGATCCGGACCGGATCATCACCATCCCCATCCGCAACATCACGGCGCCTCCCGGCTGGCCAAAGGGAGAGCCGACCTCGACCTATACCTGGATCGATCAGACCTGGCCGCAGGTGAAGTCAGCCTGAACAGCCCAGGTGGACATCCTCGTCATCCACCTGTTCAACGCGCTGCTCTACGCGTCGGTCCTGTTTCTCATCGCCGGCGGGTTGAGCCTCATCTATGGCGTGATGCGCATCGTGAACCTCGCGCACGGGAACCTCTTTGCGCTGGGTGCGTTCATCACCGCCTCCGCGGTCGGACAGTGGTTCGCCGGGTCGACCTCGCCACTCCTCTTTCTCCTCCTTCCCGCCGGGGCGGTGGGCGCGGCCCTCCTCGGAGCGATCCTGGAGCCGACGCTGCTCCGGCCGTTCTACCGGCGGCCGGAGGAGTACCAGCTCCTGGTGACCTTCGGCATCCTGATGATCCTCGAGGACCTGATGCGCTTCATCTGGGGTCCTTATCCGGTCTCCGCGACCACCCTCTTCGAGCAGATGGGCAGCATGAAGGTGGGGGAGTGGATCTATCCCCGGTACAACCTCCTGGTCATCGCCATCGGCGCTCTGGCGGCCCTCTTCCTCTGGGCGTTCATCTACCGGACGAACTTCGGCGTGATGCTCCGCGCCACCTCGCAGGACATGCGCCGGGCCTCGGCCCTCGGCGTCAACGTGAACCTGGTCTACGTCCAGGCCTTCACCATCGGCTGCTTCATGGCCGGCCTTGCCGGGGCGATCATCGTCCCCAGCCAATCGGCGGTGCTGGGGATGGGGGTGGATGCGCTGGTCCTTTCGTTCATCGTCGTAGTGGTCGGCGGGCTCGGAAGCCTGGAGGGCGCGCTGGTCGGGGCGTTGATCGTGGGGCTGATCCGCGAGATCGGGATCAGCGTGTTTCCGGAGATCGAGTTGGCCGTGCTGTATCTGATCGCGGCGGTCGTGCTCCTGGTCCGTCCTGCGGGGCTCTTCGGCAAGGCGACATGACGGCCATCGTCAGCGCACTCGGGACGCGGTCGCCCCTCAAGATCGTCGTCTGGGCCGTGCCCATCGCCGTGCTCCTGGCGTTGGTCCCGTACGTCATCGAGCCGTACCACACCATCCTGCTCGGCTACGGCCTGGTCATGGCCATCGCCGTGCTCGGCTTCAACCTCCTCCTCGGGTACACCGGGCTCCTTTCCTTTGGCCACTCCGCGTACTTCGGGGTCGGCGCCTACGCAGTGGCATTCATGGTGAAGTACCTGCACACCCAGTCGATGGAGCTGTTCCTGCTGGGCGCCATCGTCGCCTCCGTGCTGGTGACGACGCTCTTCGGCTATGTCTGCGTCCGCTACACGCGCATCTTCTTCAGCATCCTTACGCTCGCGCTCTCGCAGGTCCTCTGGAGCCTGGCCTTCAAGTTCTTCTGGGTGACGGGAGGAACGGACGGCCTGCGCGTTCCCACCCCGAAGCTCCTGGGCGTGGTGACCGGAGAGCGCGAGGACAAGATCGTGTTCCTCTCCCACGGCTACTACCACTACGTGCTGGTGGTCTTCATCCTCTGCGTGGCGCTGATGTGGCTCATCGTCCATTCGCCCTTCGGCAAGGCGCTGCAGGCCATCCGCGACAACGAGGTGCGGGCCCGGTTCGTGGGGATCCAGATCCGGCGCTACCGGCTGGTCGCCTTCCTCGTGTCCGGCGTGTTCACCGGGATCGCCGGCGCGCTCTGGGTCCCGCTCAACGGGCTCACCACGCCCGACATCCTCTACTGGCCGTTCTCGGGCGAGATCGTCTTCATGGCGGTCCTCGGCGGCTTCCGCAACTTCACCGGACCCATCGTCGGCGCCGTGGTCTTCAACTACTTGAAGACGTACGCCGTGGGATTCACGGTCTACTGGCAGGCGCTGCTCGGGCTCGTCCTGGTGGTCCTGGTGGTGGTGCTGCCCACCGGGATCGTAGGCACGGCCCGGCTGCTGGCCGCGGCGGCCAGAAGGCGGTCCCAGCGGTGAACCTCCTCGAGACCAAAGAGCTGAGCAAGTCCTTCGGCGAGACCCACGCCGTCGACAAGGTCGACTTCCAAATCCAGGAAGGCGAGGTCCTGTCGCTGATCGGCTCCAACGGCGCGGGCAAGACCAGCGTGGTGAACCTGATCAGCGGGCTCCTCCATCCCGACAGCGGGCGCATCGTGTTCCGCGGCCAGGACATCACCACGCTGCCGGTGCACGGCCGCATCAAGGCCGGCATCGCGCGGAGCTTCCAGATCGTCAACCTCTTCGACGAGCTCACGCTCCACGACAACGTGGCCCTCTCCATCTTCTCCCGCCTGGGCATGACGCGCAGGCTCTTCACCCTGGCCGACCGCCACCACGAGGTGTGGGAGGAGGCGCTCGAGATCCTCCGCCAGTTCGGGCTGGAGACGAAGCGCTCGCAGCTGGCCGGCGTCATCTCGCAGGGTGAGCGCAAGCTGCTCGACGTAGCCGTCGCCTACGCTCTCAAGCCGCAGCTCCTCTTCCTCGACGAGCCCACCAGCGGCGTGAGCACCCGGGAGAAGGCGCCCATCATGGACGTCATCAGCGCGATCGTCCGATCGCACAAGATCACCGCGGTCGTCATCGAGCACGACATGGACATCATCTTCAAGTACTCCGACCGCATCGTGGTCATGCATCAGGGCAAGGTCCTCGCCAGCGGCAGCCCGGAAGAGATCCGGCGGAACGAGACCGTGAAGGACGCGGTGTTCGGGCCCACCCATGCTTGAGCTCCAAGGCATCAACACGTACCGGGGCCAGGCCCAGATCCTTCGCCAGGTGTCGCTGACGGTAGGGGAGAAGGAATCGGTCTGCCTGGTGGGCCGCAACGGCGCGGGAAAGACGACCACCATCGACAGCATCATCGGCCTTCTTCCCTTGCGCGCCGGCAAGATCACCTTCCAGGGCCAGGACATCGGCGGGCTGCCGGCGTACCGGCGAGCGCGGCTCGGGATCGGTTACGCGCCCGAGGACGCCGGGCTGTTTCCTGACCTGACGGTGGCGGAGAACTTCCAGATCTGCCGCTTGCTGGCCAAGGCGTCGGGACGGGCGGCGCAGGCCGCGCAGGCCGATGAACGGGTCTTCTCGGTGTTCCCCGAGGTCCGGCAGCTGACGCAGCGGCGCGGCCTCTTCCTCAGTGGCGGCCAGAAGAAGATGGTCGCCATCGCCCGCGCCATGATGCTCTCGCCCTCCATCCTGCTGCTCGACGAACCCTTCGAGGGCCTGGCTCCGGTGGTGGTGACGAGGCTCATCGACGCCGTGCAGAAGATCAAGGAGATGAAGCTCTCGGTGCTGATCGCCGAGTCGAACCTCGCCAACGCCAGCAGGGTCGCCGACCGGCTCTATGCGATCGACCGCGGCGAGATCATCTATCATGGAGATCCGCGGAAGGTCGTGGAGAACCACGAGGTGATGAACATCATCCGCGGGTAAGCCGCTCGTCCATGAAGCCCGTCATTCCCCAGCGGCCACTGCTCTGGCTTGCCTCCCTGGCGGCGCTGGCCGGCCTTTACACCCTCGTTTCCAGCCGGGCGGCACGACCCGACGTCCTTCCCTCCGCGCAGGACATCGCCGAGACCTTCACCGCTCTCCTCGGCACCGGGCAGCCGCAGCCCGTGAACGGGCAGCATGCCCATGCGGGCCACCCTGGACACTCCAGCGATCAAGTCGAGACCCTCATCCAGCAGGGAGTGAGCCTGCAAGCGTCCCTGGCCATCAGCACCGCCCGCGTGGTCTTCGGCCTCCTGGTGGGACTGCCGCTCGGGACCTTGATCGGTCTGCTCCTGGCGTGGAACCGGCGGACCGACGACTATCTGCATCCCATCTACGTGCTGCTCCGGTCCGTTCCGCCGCTGGCCCTCATCACCTACATCATGCTCTGGCTCGGCCACAGCGAGGCGCACAGGCTCATTCCCATCGTCTACGCGGTCGCGACCACGGCGGTGATTCCCACCTATCATGGCGTGCGCGACGTGGCGGCGAAGTACGTGGTGGCAGCGCGGTCTCTCGGCGCGCGGGGACGCCTGCTGCTCACCAAGGTGCTGCTCCCGGCGGCGAGTCCGGCAGTGCTCGGCGGGCTCAGGTACTCGCTCGCCATCGCCTGGATGACCGCGGTCGGCGCGGAGATGCTGATGGCGGAGAACGGGATGGGCAACCTGCTCGTCGGTGGCGGCATGTGGGCTTCGCGGCTGCAGACGCGTTCCGATCCCGCCGTCATCCTGGTGGGAATCATGGCGCTGGCCGCGGTGGGTTGGGCGATGGACGCCTCGGCCCGGATCCTCACGGCGCGGCTCACGCGCTGGGTACGGTGATGCCGGCCATCCGGGTGAGGCGGGCGGTCGTCGCCCTCGCGGCCCTCGCGGCCGTCTACGGGATCGCGGCCGAGGTCGGGCGCGAGCGCCTGCCGAACCGCGTCTGGCTCGGCGCCCATTACGTCGAGAACGTCCAGCTCCTTCCCACCTTGCGTTCGCTGGCGGAGGAGGGCGCGTTCCTGATCGAGTCGGAGATCCTCCCCAGCAGCATCGCGGTGAGCGTCAGGAGGGTGCTGATCGGCCTCGTTCTCGGCTCGCTCGTCGGGATCTTCCTCGGCCTCGCGACCGGATGGGCGGTGCGGGTGGAGTACCTGGCTGACCCCTGGGTCACGCTCTTCCGGTTCACCCCCGCGCTCGCTCTCCTGCCGCTGTACGTGATCTGGTTCGGCTATGGCGAGACCCCGAAGGTCCTCCTGATCGCGAGCGGCGTGGCGGTGGTCACCCTCCTGGGAGCGCACCAGGGAGTGCGCAGCGTTCCCCGCGCGTACCTCGATGCTGCCGCCTCGCTCGGCGCCCGTCCATCGCTCGCGTTCCGCAAGATCGTCCTGCCCTTTGCTCTTCCCCACATCATCGCGAGCGTCCGGATCGCCGTCGGCCTCGCCTGGGTGACCATCGTGGTGGCCGAATTGATCGATGCGAGGATGCCGAGCCTGGGCTACCTCCTCGCGCTCTCCGGAGCGTACCCGCGGGTCCCGACGATGCTGATCGGGATCGCGACCGTCGGCCTGCTGGTGCTGGGTTTCGACACGCTGACGCTCCTGCTCCACGCCCGGGTCACGCGCTGGATGAGACGGACCGCTTGATGGCGAACGACCTTTTGGCGCCGCTGGAGGCCAAGGACGTTGGCTACACGTACTCCGGCCCGACGTCCACGCATGCCCTGGAAGGCTTGAGCCTGAAGGTCGCTGACGGCGAGTTCGTCGCCGTCCTCGGCCCGGTGGGGTGTGGAAAGACGACGCTGCTGCGCATCTTCGCCGGCTTTCTTCGCCCCACGAAGGGATCGGTGCATTGCGCGGGTGTTCCGATCGACGGGCCCGGGTGGCAAAAGGGATACGTTCTCCAGGAAGAGGCCATCTTTCCCTGGATGACGGTGCGCGAGAACATCGAGTTCGGCCTTCTCGCCAAGGGGCTTTTGCCTCCGGCGCGGCAAGCGGTGAGCGATGAGCTGCTCGGGCTGATCGGGCTCTCGGCGTTCGAGGAGTCGTATCCGAAGGAATTGTCCGCGGGCATGTCGAAGATGGTGGAGGTCGCGCGCGTGCTCGCGAACGATCCTTCCATCCTGCTGCTCGACGAGCCATTTGGCGCCCTCGACTCGCAGACGCGCGCCCGGATGCAGGACGCGCTGGCCCGGCTCTGGGAGCAGCGGCGGAAGACCGTGCTCTTCGTGACGCACGACGCGGAGGAGGCCCTCTATCTCGCCGACCGGATCGTGGTCCTGACCCAGCGTCCGGGACGGATCAAGGCGCAGTTCGCGGTGCAGATTCCGCGGCCGCGCTCGTTCGAAACCCGCTTCTCCCCGGGATTTTTGGCCCTCAAACGACAGGTCCTGGAGGCTACGGCGGCCTGATCCCGAATTGAATGTTGTTGAACGACTCGGTCAGCAATCGCCGCTCCTCCCGGCGTGCCCGGGGATGATTGGAGGGAGGATCTCCTTTCCCTGCGCATCGAGGTGTTCGTGCGTCCCTGCTTGCGATTCGCGCTCGCCATCTTGCTCGCCGCCTCGTCTCCTGCCTGGGCACGGCCGCCGGGAAGCGTGGATTCCGGCTGGGAGGAGGGCCGTCTTCCGGCCGGCGTCTACGAGGGCGTGCCGTCGAGAGGCGGAACGCTGGTGGTCCGGCTCGACCAGGAACCCCCGAGCCTCGACAAGCTCACCGATAGCGCGCTCGCCATCGACTGGATGCTCGAGCGCAAGGTGCTCGAATCGATGGCCGAGCCCGACGCGGCCCGGCACCCGGAGTATCCGCTCAAGCCGGCGCTGGCCACCAGCTGGACGGTTTCCCCCGACCAACTCACCTTCACCTTCCAGATGCGCCGGAACGTGCTCTGGCACGACGGCACGCCGTTCAGCGGCAAGGACGTGGTCGCGACGGTGCGCAAGATTCTCGACCCTTCCGTGCGCGCGATGCACCTGCGCAACAACTTCGCCGACCTGGCCGAGATCTCCACCGCGCCGGGGGACGATTTCACGGTGGTCGCGCGATTCAGCAAACCCTACTTCCTCGCCTTGCGCGCGCTCGCCACGCTGCAGATCTACCCGGCGCATCTGTTGGCAACGGCGGGAAACATGCTCCACAGCCCCCTCCACCGTGCGCCGGTGGGGACGGGCCCGTTCCGGTTCGAGGAGTGGAAGACCGGCGATCGCATCTCGTTCGTGCGCAACGAGAGATACTGGGGCCGGAAGGCCCATCTCGACCGGATCGTCTACCGCTTCGTCCCCGATCCGGCGGTGGGATTCCAGCTGCTCAAGCAAGGGCAGTTCGATCTGTACGTGCAGCTCCAGCCTCAGCAATGGCTCCGCGATCTCGAGGCGGCGGGCTTGAAGGGGAAGGTGCGCCGCATCAAGTTCTTCAGCCCCAACTACAACTGGATCGGCTGGAACGAGCAGCGGCCCTGGTTCTCCGACCCCAAGGTGCGGCAGGCGATGAACCATGCCATCGACACCGAAGCGATCCGGAAGACGTTCCTCTTCGGCCTGGACCGTCCGACCACCTGCCACTTCTATCTCGATTCGTCCGCCTGCGATCATTCGCTTTCGCCCCGTCCGTACGATCCGGCGCGGGCCGCGCAGCTTCTCGACGAGGCCGGTTGGCGTCCTCACGGCGGCGACGGAATCCGTGAGAAGGACGGCCAGCCCTTCCGCTTCACCTTCCTGATGAACGCGGACTCGGTGTTCCTCGACAAGCTCACCCCTTATCTACAGCAGGAGCTGCGCAAGGTCGGCGTCGAGATGGAGATCCGCAAGGTGGACTGGGCCCATTTCGTCCAGCTCGTCGAGGAGCACCAGTTCGACGCCACTTCGCTGCGCTGGGGGAACACCGACGTGGTGCAGGATCCGTACGAGATCTGGCACTCCTCGCAGACCAAGGACGGCTCGAACTTCGTCTTCTTCAAGGACCCGCGGGCCGACGCGCTGATCGAGCAGGCGCGCATGACCCTCGACGACGCCCGCCGCAACGAGCTGTATCGAAAGCTGGGCAGGCTGCTCTACGATGAAGCGCCGTATACGTTCCTGTACAGCCGTCCCTCTCTCGATGCCGTGAGCATCCGCGTGCGCGGCATCCGCCCGTCGGTGATCTGGTACGACCTCCGGGACGTCTGGCTGGCATCCCGGTGAGGATGCCGCTGTCCAGGCGGCTTCTGGGGATGGTTCCGACGTTCCTGGGCATCACCTTCATCGCATTCGCGCTCGCCCGCGCCGCGCCCGGTCATCCGCTCGCGCTCGAGGGAGATGCCGGGCTGCGCGCCGGTGGGACCACGGTCGCGCAGATGAGGGAGTACCGCCGCTTGATGGGGCTCGACGATCCTCTGCTGGCCGGGTATGCGCGGTGGCTCGGACACGTGGTCCGGGGCGACCTGGGCGATTCCTTCCGCGATGGCCGTCCGGTGCTGGTCCTGCTCGGCGAGGCGCTCCCGGTCACGCTGCTGCTTTCGCTGCCCTCGATCCTCCTCGGGTACCTGCTCGCGATCCCCATCGGCATCGTCTCCGCGATCCGGCCCGGCGGGCTTCTCGACAGGGTACTGACCGCCCTCGTCTTCGTTCTGTATTCCCTGCCGGTGCAATGGGTGGCGCTGATGCTGGTGCTGGTGCTGGCGGCCAGCGGCAGCGCGCTGCCGATCCAGGGCCTGCGCTCCGAGGGAACGCGCTCCCTGGGCGATCTGCTCTCCCATCTGTTGCTGCCGATCGCTTGCATCACCTACGGCTCGCTGGCGGTGCTCTCGCGGCATCTGCGCAGCTCGATGCTGGAGACGATGGGACAGGATTACATCCGCACGGCGCGAGCCAAAGGTCTCTCAGAATCTGCCGTGGTGCTGAAGCATGCGCTGCCCAATTCCTTGCTCGGCATGATCACGCTGTTCGGCCTGACTTTTCCCGCCCTCGCGTCGGGAGCAGTCATCGTCGAGCGGATCTTCGGCCTCCCCGGGATGGGAAAGCTCACCTTCGACGCCGTGCTCGGACGCGACCTGCCCGTGCTGATGGGCTCGATCACGCTGGCCGGGCTGGTGACGATGCTGGGGTTGTTGGTCTCGGATCTCCTGTATGCAGCGGCGGATCCGCGCATCTCGCTGCGAGGCAACCCGGCATGAGGCGCGGCGGGTGGAGGACCTTCGCGCTCCGGCGCCGGAACCTGTTCGGGATGGGCCTTGCGCTCGGGTTCCTGATGCTGGCCCTGTTTGCGGATTTCATCGCGAGCGATCGGCCGGTCGTGCTGCGGAAGGCTGGCACCCTTTATCTCCTTCCCAACCTGATCGAGTACCGGCCCCTCCGCGGCTTCGTTCCGGGCGACCTCCGGCCCGGCGACTGGGCGCTGTGGCCGCCCGTACGCCATGGGCCCTACACCATTCCGCCGCTCGCCGATCTGGAAGGGCCGCTGCCGCAGCCGCCGGGGCCGGATCATCCGCTGGGCACCGATAGCGCTGGCCGCGACGTGCTTGCCCGCCTTCTGCACGGCACCCGCACCTCGCTCGGAGTCGGCATCGCGGCGGCCTTGGTCCAAGTGTCGATCGGCCTCCTCCTGGGAGTGCTCGCCGGGTACCTGGGCGGTTTCGTCGACGTGGCCGTCTCACGCGCCGCCGAGGTGCTGCTGAGCTTCCCGCTGCTCCTCTTGCTCCTGGCCGCACAAGGCGTCCTCGAGCGCACCACGCTGCTCAGCACCATGGCGGTCATCGCGCTCACGCGGTGGGCCGACACCTCGAGGCTCGTGCGCGCCGAGGCGCTGCGCGTCCGTGAGATGCCCTACGTCGAGGCGAGCCGCGCGCTGGGCAGCTCGCGGCTGCGCACCCTGCTGGTGCACGTCCTGCCCAACTGCCTCTCTCCGGCGCTGGTGGCGGCGACTTTCGGCGTGGGGTCGGCCATCCTCCTCGAGAGCGCGCTCAGCTTCCTCGGTTTCGGCGCTCCGGAGCCGACCGCGTCGTGGGGCCTCCTGATGGCGAACGGCTTCCAGGACGTGCTCGATCCCAACGCGCGGGTGCTCGTGCTCTTGCCCGGCCTCGCCATCTTCCTCGCGGTAAGCGCCTTCAACCTGATCGGCGAGGGCGTGCGCGATGCCCTCGATCCGCGGCATCAAGGCGCCGTCGAGCGCTCCGCGCTCATCACCTCGGACCAGAACCGGAAGTTGTCGCCGATGCCGAGGGTCGGGGGCGGCGGCCCCACCCCCGCCACGTAGAGGTTGCCGGAAGAGAAGTACCCGGTGGAAAGCGACTTCGCCTGGAGCAAGCCGATGCCGCAGATGGCAGCCAGCTCCCGCAAATCCAGGGCCGCAGCGCCAGGAGCGAGCACCATCGAGGAGTCGATCGCCCGGACGCTGTAGCCGGTCGAGAGCAGGGCGCCGGAGAAGAATGCCGAGGAGGCGGTGAGCGACAACGTCGAGTAGGAGTAGAGCGGGAACGTCAGCGGACAAGCCTGGATCCCGGTGGTCAGCGGATAGGTGGCCGAGGGATCGCCGTCGCCGGTCGAGCCGGTGGTACCCGAGCCGAGGCCCGATCCCGTCGTTCCCGACCCGAGCCCGACACCCCCCGCGTACCCATAACCCCAGATGCCCAATCCGTCCGTGGAGCTGGGCGGGCCGCCCGGGGAGAGGTTGAGGGTGAGCGCGAGCGATCCGAACCCGCCGCCCTGGCGCGCGAAGGCGCGCGGCCGCTGTGCGGCGCCCTGGTAGATCACGCGCGGCACCTCGATCAGGAAAAGCTTGCGCGACGAGGTGGGCGCGGGAGAGACGAACCGCGCGATGCCTTTCGAGTCGGTCGTCGCGGTCTGCGACGCGGAGGCCGCGCCCCGCCAGCGGATGTGCACCTCGACGTTGCTCACGGGCGCGCCGGAAGCGGTGGCGATCGTCACGGCGCCGGCGGCCCTCCCGTCCAGGCGCAGAGCCGCGATGGCGTCGGCGTAGAGCGGTTGCGGCGGCGTGAATCCACTTGCCTTGGAAATTGCCTTCGAAGCCTGGACCCGGCCCGACCCCCAGCTCGGGTCCCAACCGCTGGAATTGTTCCCGCTCGAGCTTTTCGCGGCGGTGCGCTGCAGAAGCGGCCGGACCGCGTGCGGGCCGACTCCGTTGCCGATCAGGGCAGCCGCCGCGGCGCTGACGTGGGCGGTCGCCGGGGAAGTGCCGGCGAACAGCCACCAGCTGATCTGCGCGGGCGCGCCGGGGGGAAAGGCCTGCGCCAGGACGCCGTCCCAGAGGCCGTCGTGATTGACGTCCTGATCAGACACGCCTCCGGGCCCCACCAGGTCGAGCGCCTCTCCGAAAGCTGAGTACCCGGTCACCACATAGCCGCTCGAGGCGTCGAGCCTGACCGCGCCCACTGAAATGACGTCGGGAAAGGCGGCGGGATAGAGCACGCGCCGGCCGGTGTTTCCGCTGGCGGCGACGACGACGACGTTGGCGTGCCGAGCCGCTGCCAGGGCCTCCCTCATGGCCGCGCCGGGAACGTAGTTGCGGGCGAAGTCGAGCGAGAGGTTGATCACTTGCGCGCCGGACTCGACGGCGTAACGGATTCCCTCCGCCAACCAGAACTCGGTCCCTTGGTTGTTCGCGTCGAGCACCTTGACGGGCTGGATGGTCACACCCTGGGCCGGACCGACGTAGGGGATGCCCGCGGAGGAGAAGCGGCCCCGGCCAGCGATGATCGTTGCCATTGCCGTGCCATGGCCGTTGTCGTCGTTGGGATGCGCGTCGCCGTGGACGAAGTCCCAACCGGGCGCGAACGCGGTCCGGTCGAACACGGGCGCTCGCCTGTACGCGCCGAAGTTCTCATAGGCCACGCCGGTGTCGAGCACCGCAACGAGCGGGGGGGAATGACTGCCGGGCAGCAGGGTAGCGTCGCCGGGCGCATCGATGGCGGGGAAGTGCCAGGTCTGGGGATAACTCGCGCTGCCGATCAGGATCCGATTCGGCTCGACTGATGCGATGGCCGACGAAATCCGCAGTGTGTCGAGCACGTTCTGCAAGGAGGCGCCAGCGGGCAGGACCGCCAGATCGAACGCCGAAAGGCCCGTAGCGATGACGACCGCGCCCACGGCGTTCAGCGCGGTCGTGCACAAGCCCAGCGTCAAAGGGTTGCAGCTGACGATCAGCTGTTGGGGCGCGATGACCTGCGGCAGGCCGTCGATCGCCTGGGTGACGTTGGGGACGGCGTCCGCGCGCCGCGCCAGGGTCATCAACACGAGGAGCGACACAGCGACTGTGCTTCTGGGGACGGGGGCCATTCGTCACTTGCGGAGCAATCCGCCGGCCAACCCCGCAGCCAATGAATTCACCTGCTTACAGGTTTCAGAACCGGACAGCGGTGGGCGCCTGCGCCACGCCCATCAGGAAGATCAAGCGGTTGCGAGTGTGGCGTCCAAGCCACAGGTGTGGCGGCGGCGCTACGACCGCGCCCGCGCGATGCCGTACCGCTTCAGCTTCAACCACAGGTTCTTCCGGTCGAGCCCGGCCCTGCGAGCCGCCTCGGCGACGTTGTTCCCAGCAGCCTGGAGGAGCCCGTCGAGATACGCCTTTTCGAAGCGCGCCACCGCGTCCGCCCGCGCCTGGTGGAACGGCTCCATCGCGCGATCGGGCGAGATCGGGACCGCGGCGGCGCCGAGCACGAAATCGCATTCGCTCATGCCGATGCGCGGACCCTCGGCCATGACCAGCAGGCGCCGGACGATGTTCTCCAGCTGTCGCACGTTGCCGGGCCAGTCGTGGGCAGCAAGAGCGGCCAGCGCCTCGGGCGTGAAGCCGTCGACAGGGCGGTTCATCTCCTTGCCGATGTCGCGGAGGAATTGGTCCGCGAGCAGCGGGACGTCCTCGCGCCGCTCGCGCAGGGGCGGGAGGCGGATGGGGAAGACGTTGATCCGATAGAACAGATCCTGCCGGAAGCGGCCCTGCGACACCTCGGCTTCCAACTCGCGGTTCGTGGCAACCACCACCCGGACGTCGACCCGGGTCTGCCGCGATCCACCCACCCGGCGGAATTCCTTCGTCTGCAAGAAGCGCAGCAGCTTGGACTGGAGGGGGATCGGCATGTCGCCGATCTCGTCGATGAACACCGTTCCCCCGTCGGCCTCGGCCAGGAGGCCGGACGCTGCCTGATCGGCGCCGGTATACGCGCCCGCCTCGTGTCCGAAGAGCTCGTTTTCCAGCAGCGGCTCGGGAAGCGCCGCGCAGTCCACCACCACGAAGGGCCGCCCGCTCCGCTGGCTCAGGTCATGGACCTCGCGCGCCGCGAGCTCCTTCCCGGTCCCCGTCTCGCCGTAGAGCGCGACGTTCACGTCGGTTCGCGCGACGGCCCCGATCAGGTGTCGCACCTGCGCGATGGCGGGAGACACCCCGGTGATCCGCTCCGGCTTGCCGCGGCGCTGCAGCTTGCGCCGGAGGACCTCGAGCTCCAGGGCCGTGCGTCCCAGCTCCAGCGCTTGCGCAACCCGCACCCGGAAGAAATCCACGTCGAACGGCTTCTGCACGAAGTCCAGGACGCCGGCCTTCATCGCTTCGACCGCGACGGCCACCGTGGCCTCGCCGGAAAGGATCAGCACGGGCGCGGAGACCTTCTCCTCGCGCAGCCGCCGCACCATCTCCACGCCGTTCATGGCCGGGAGCATGTAGTCGGCGACGATCAATTCGATTCCGCCGCGCGCCAGCGAAAGGCCCGTCTCGGCATCCGGCGCGATCAGGATTTCGCGTTCGTCGGCCGCCAGCACGTCCGAAAGCGTCGCGGCCTGGCCCGGGTCGTCCTCGACGATGAGGATGCGCGATCGTTCACGCGGGACTGCCTGCATCAGGGCGCTCCAGGGAGCACGACCGTGAAGATGGCGCCTTCGCCCGGCTTGCTCTCGACCCGGATCTCTCCGCCGTGTTCCCGAGCGACCTGGCGGCTGATCACCAGACCCAGGCCAGTGCCGTTTCCCTCGCCCGCGCGGAAGAACGGGGTGAAGATCTTGCTCAGCGCCTCCGAATCGATGCCCGGCCCCTGATCGATGACGGACACTTGCGCGCTCGGGCCTGCGCGCTGCGGCTCGCGCGAGGGCGGCTGGTCCTCGACCTCGATGCGCGGTTGCGGCTTCGCCGGCGGAACGGGATCTCCCGCCGCCATTCTCACCCAGACCCGGCTGCCTCGATTGGAGTACTGGACGGCGTTCCCGACCAGGTTGGCGATCACCTGCACCAGGCGATCGAAATCGCCCACCACCCCCGGCAGGTCCGGTTCCACGGACAGCGTCACCTCGATGGACTTCTTCGCCGAAATGGGCTGCAGGGCAGCGATGGCCGTGCGGGCGACCTCGGCCAGGTCGACCTTCGCGCGCACGAGATCCGGCGCGCCGGCCTCCATCGTGGACAGCTCCAGCGTGCGATCGACGATCCTCGCCAACCGTGAAGCCTGGGCGGCGATGGCATCCGGCTCGTCGCCGGCTTGAGGCCGGAGCTTTGCCGCCTGGGCGTGCAAGAGGATGGCGTGCAGGGGCGAGCGGAATTCGTGGGCCATGTGCGCCAGCAGCTCGCCCTTGCGGCGCAGGTCGTCGATCAAGCGGGCATTCTCCAGGGCCGAACCCGCCAGGGCCGCGAACGCGCTCAGCAGGCCGAGGTCTCTCTCCGACAAGAGCGATCCCACCCGGCGCGAGTCCACGTACAGGATGCCGAGCTGCCGCCCGCCCGAGCGGATGGGCGCGCAGAGCACCGAGCGCAGCCCGAGATCGAGGATGCTCCTGCGCGTGCTGAGCTCCTCGCGCCCGACGATGTCCGCGACCGCGACCATCTCGCCGGTGCGCAGCACGCGGTCGGCTACGGTCCGGGAGATGCGCAAGGTCGCGCCCGTGGCGGCGCCACGCACCGCCGCCACGCTCGGCTCGGCGCCTTCGTCGCTGAGAAGGATGAACCCGCGCTCAGCGCCCGTGAGCAGCAGCGCCTCGTCGAGAGCGTCTTCGAGCAGGGCTTCCGGATCGCTTCGCCCCGCCAGCCGCTGCGCCGCCTGGGTGAGCGCCTCGACGTGCGAGAACGACCTGCGCTGGAGCGCCTCCAGGTCCTTCTCGATCCGCTCGACCTCGCGCAGATCGGGGGCCGCGCCCAGCCGCTCGAAGACGACGCGGGCGCGGCGAAGGGCGCCGGTCGCCTGCACCAGGTCGCCGCGATCCAGCTCCAGCAGGCAAGCGACGCAGTCGACGCGGGCCAGCTCCAGTGTCGCCCCCGCGCGCTCCAGCGACTCCCGTGCCGTCCGCTGCGCGGCAGCGGCCGCGGCCCCGTCGCCGCGGGCGCGCGCGGTCAGCGCGAGGATGCGCCAGAGGTTGCCTCGCTCGACCGGGCTGTCAGGATCTCCGGCGAGCTGGAGTGCCTCCGATGCGCGCAAGGCGGCCGCTTCCGGATTGCGCAGCAGCAGATCGAGCTCGGCGAGTCGCCGCTCGGTTTCGAGGATCTCGTCGCGGGCCCCGATCCGGCGAGCGATCTCCAGCGTCTGCTGGTAGAGCTCGCGGGCCGCCACCGGATCCCCCTCCCTCGCCGCGATTTCGCCGAGATTGCCGCACACCATCGCCTCGATGCGCGCGTACCCGCCCGCGCGCCGGACCTTCGTCAGCGCGCGGGTGAACAGCTCCCTGGCCCGGGGCGAGTCGCCGCGCTCGCGGTAGAGGAAGCCCAGGTTGTTCAGGTTGTGCAGCTCCTCCTCGAGCGTCTGGTCGCTCTTCCCGGTCAGCTTCTCCCAGGCTTCCAGGGCGCCGTCCCAATCGCCGGCGAGATAGCGCGCGACGCCCAGGTTGTTCCAGGCGAGCGCCTCCTGGCGCTCGTCGCCCAGGACGCGGTAGAGCTCGAGCGCGCGGGCCGTTTCCCGGGCCGATCGGCGGTAGTTGGCCTGGACGCGGTATGCAGTGCCCAGCCCGGCGAGAGCGTCGGCCTCGGCGCGACGGTCTCCCCGGCGCCGCGCGATGAACACCGCCGCGCGTTCTTCGGCGACCGCGCGCCGTCCTTCACCCCGGTGCCACGCGCAAGTGCCGAGCAGGTGGTGCAGCCGGGTCGCCGCCTCTTCATCGCGCCGCTCGCGCGCGAGCGGAAGCGCGGCCGCCGCCAGTTCCTCCGCGCGCGAATACTCGCCGCGCATCGCTTCGGCGCGCGCCTCGACCGTCGTCACCGCCAGCGGATCGGCGCCCGCCGACCGCGCGCGCGCCAGCGCCTCGAGCACCTGGTCGAAGCGGCCTTCCTGCCAGCGCGCCTTGGCGATCTTCTGCCAGAGACGGCCCGGCGCGCCGCCGCGCGCGAGCGCCTGCGCATATTCCA
>Ga0209526_10000003_pt1 | contig 222324 bp, 184 predicted proteins | sample JacPinW_OM2H0_M1_FD_188566 | JGI IMG/M metagenome (GOLD analysis project Ga0209526, IMG submission 188566) | Forest soil microbial communities from Algoma, Ontario, Canada - Jack Pine, Ontario site 1_JW_OM2H0_M1 (SPAdes) (version 2) | ecosystem: Environmental > Terrestrial > Soil > Boreal... | reverse complement strand
ATCGAAAATTCTTCGTGACCGGCAAACCTTCGTGCAGTTGATCGGTCACATGGTCGGCGACGATCTCAGCCGCACGAGCGGGATCATCGATTATTATCAGACACTGCCCGACGTGGGACGAATCTTGGCCGCGCCCAATCCACAGGCGGCCGCTTCGCAATGGCTTGGCAGTGCGTTCTATTCCCATCCCCGCATCGACGGAATGTTTCTCACCGCGCCGGACGGCCGCCTCATTGCCTCTCTTCCATCGGATCCCACGATAGTCGGCAAAGATTTCGGATCGGCTCTTTGGCGAGAAGAGGCCCGTAAGACGACCCAGTCCTACGTCTCACCCGTACATCCGCGGCCGTTGGATAAACGCATGGCTACAGACATCGTCGGCGCCATCCGCGCGCCCGACGGAACGGTCGTCGGTTTTCTCGGAGTCTCAGTTTTGGTGGAAAGAATCGGACGTCGTTTGTCCACGATTGAGTTCGCCGATCAATCGGTCTGCCAGGTTCTCGATCAAAACGGAACAGCCCTGTTCACAAATAATTTTCGAGCTAATCCAAATCCTTTATCGCCGGTCGGGCAAAATTTGCTCAGCGAAATCGGCAAAAGTAAGAGCGGCCACATCGAGCGCCACGGAAACATCTATTCGTTTAGCCCGGTCGAATCGACCGGTTGGGTGGCGGTGGTGGAGCAGCCGAAAGCGGTCGCCTATAAACCGGTGCACGATCTCGTCGGACGAATGACGCTGTTGGCCATCTGGCTGATGGGGCTAACGACTGTCTTTGCCATCCTTGGCGGCAGGTTGTATCGCCGGCAGACGGAATCGGCCCGGCGTCTGGAGCGCGAAGTAATTTTTAACGAGAAAATTCTCGCCAACATGCCGACCGGGATCGCGTTTGTCGATCCAGCCACTCGGCGGTTTCTGCAGGCGAACGACGCTTTCGCCCAAATGGCGCAACGATTCGGCGGTCTGCCCGGCAATCGCGACATCACGCAAGCGACTTATGACGACGTGCAGATTGCGCCGGCCGGAGCGATCGAACGGGTCCTTTCTTTCGGGACGCCATTTCAATTGATCGAGCAGCCGTTCAAAGATCAGGGCGGAATGACGCATTTTGTAAACGTCAACCTTTTGCGGCTTCAAGATTCACAGCAAACGATCCAAGGCGTGCTTTATCTAATCGACGACCGTACTCGCGATGTGACGCTGCGACAGGAATTGATTGGCGCGAACGCAGCCAAGGATCAGTTCCTCGCACTGCTTTCGCACGAGCTGCGTAACCCGCTTTCCCCTGTTATCGCCATGGTCGGCGAATTGGAGGCGAGCACGCCCGATACGCCGGAGATTCGGCAAGCTCTCGAAGTTATCCGTCGCAACGTCGAACTGGAGGCGCGATTGATCGATGACTTGCTCGATGTCACCAGGATCGCAAAAGGCAAGCTACAGCTCACGTTCGAGACCGTCTCGGTGCATGAGATTTTGCAACGCGCTTACGAGATCTGCCGGGACGACATCGACCGCAAAAAACTTCACGTAGAATTTCGTCTGCGCGCCGGTCACGCGTATGTCGATGCGGACCCGGCGCGACTGCAGCAGGTCTTTTGGAACCTGATCAAGAACAGCGTGAAGTTCACGCCCACCGGCGGCCGTATCATTATCGAGACGCTCAATCCGGTCACAGAAGATGTTGAGATTCGAATCACCGACACCGGAATTGGAATCGAAGGCGAAAAGATCGACAAAATCTTTAATGCTTTCGAACAGGGCCAAAGTTCCATCACCCGGCGCTTCGGCGGCCTCGGCCTTGGCCTTGCCATTTCCAAAGCGATGGTCGACGCGCATGGCGGAAAGATTCGTGTTGAAAGCGAAGGCAAAGACAAGGGCGCGACATTCACGCTCAGGTTAAGGACCGTGACCGCTCCGGTGGCCGTAACTGGTAATGGCGCGGAGGCGCGTCCGACTCGCGAGGTCGAAACGAAACCGATTGAAACCCGCGCACGACGCGTTCTCGTCGTCGACGACCATTACGATACCTGCACCGGTATGAAAATGATGCTCGAGCGGCGCGGTTACGATATCACGCTCGCTCATACGGCCGACCAAGCGGTGGAAAAAGTTCGCAGCCAGGATTTCGATTTGCTCATCAGCGATATCGGCCTGCCCGTCCGCAGCGGTTACGAACTAATGAGGGAATTGCAAACGATCAAGAGTTTGCGCGGTATCGCGCTGAGTGGTTTCGGCACCGAACACGATGTCGATAAGGCTCGTGCCGCCGGCTTCTCCGAACATCTGACCAAGCCGATTAATTTTGAGCGACTCGAAGAAGCGATCAAGAACCTGCTCGCACTCGAGCCGGTCTCAGAAACGTAGTCTCAGCGGCCGCAGTCGGCGTTACTGTCCGTTCTTTGCTTCTGCCTTCGCCGTCTCGCGCTCGGAGGCTTCCTTTAACTCACGCGAAAGCTTCTCCACGCGTTGGCGCATGATCTTTCCGGCCTTAAATTTCACCGTCGCTCGCGGAGGAATCACGAAACTGCTCCCCGGCTGGTTCGGATTGCGCCCGACGCGCGGTTTCGTCAAGCGCGGCTGGAAAACGCCAAAATTGCGGAGCTCCACCGCAACGTTTCTCGCCAAACTGTCGGTAATCTGGTCGAGCGTTCGCTGAACGACGTCGAAAACCTGGTGCTGAACCATTCCCGTTTTATTACTAATTGCGACTACGATGTCGCGTTTGGTTAGCTTTGCCATACTAACTAAGGAATCGCGGCAAACTACCGAAGTGGGCGCAGATTTAAATGAAAAAAAATGAAATTCCTTGAACCCGATAAACCGTTCAAGAAGAACAGTAAGCGGCCCGCTATTGGAAGTTCAGCGAGAAGCCAGCGCCGGACGGCGCACCACGCGCTGCCAGTAATAGGTAACAAACGTTTGCGAAGCCAACTCTTTGCGGCGCGCTTTGAGTTGGCCCTGGACGACGCCCAGTTTGGTGAAAACGCCGTTCCATTCCCCTTCCAGCCGGCGGATCTCGTCATTGGTCAGATCGCGCACGCCGCGCACGGATGAGGCGCGCTGCAATACGTTCATCGCCTTTCCGGAAAGCTCTCCGAGGATATTCAGCTGCTTAAAAACATACTCGGTCTCCTGCAGCAAATGCGCGCGAATGTCCGTGAATTGACGTTCCTGCTCGGCCGAAATGATCGGCTTGGCCTTGTCCAACCCATACGTCATGAGGTCGTGCATTCTCTTCCAATTATCCAACTGCACCGTTAAAATGCGCAGTTTCGTTTCCAGTTCCTTGTCTCTCATCGCTTGTTAGACGCTGACGAGTTCGAGCGTCTCGTCGAGTTTTTGCAGATTGTCGATCAACAAATGCGCCCACGGCCGATCGACCGTTTGCACCTGGCTGATGATCCCTTCTTCGAAATAAAAGCGGCCCTGCCGCCATCGGAAAATCTCTGCCACCGCCATTTCGCCCTCGAGCGAGTTGAAAATCGCATGCCGGATAGCGCCGTGTTGCAGATAAATCTCGCTGTTCCCGCGGCCCGATTTAAAGGTGAAACGTCCGCTGCGCTGGCTTAGGCAACTCATCTGCAAGATCTCAGCCGCTGAAAATTGATTAAGGTTTCCGATGAGCGAGTGGCAGGGATCGATCCCTTCCGCGGCCGGACTCGCCGGCCTTTCCAACGAGCGCACGAAATTTCGCAGAACGCGGCTGAGCCGGCGATTGCTTTGCGTCGACAAAATCACGGTGATGTCCTGCTGCTCCGCCACTGAAGCCGCGTCGTCTTCCGGCGGATGCGGAACCAGGCAGATGATCTTGAGTGATGGAAAATGCTGACGCGCGTTTGTGGCCTGCTCGATCGCGATCGAGGTCTCCCCTTCGACCACGAAGGCATCGAAATTTTCGCCAAGCAGGATGGTTACCGCTTCGGAGAGGGTTCGGGCAATGCGCGTCTCCATGCCCTCGATCATGTCCAAAATGATCAGGGCTTTGTCTTGAAAGACAGGGTCCGCGTTTAAGATGAGCAGCCGGGTTTCCACAAGCGCAAAAAGAAAACGTCGACTCCTTTTCAAAGCAGGAATCTTGCCTACAAGAGGGCGATCTACGGCTTGGTTTACTTTCGCCAGGCTTGCCGGGGCAGCGGCGCTGCGTAGGCCTGCGGCGCGATCTCATGGGCAGTCTTGAAATGCACTTTTGCCACTTGCCGCAACGCTTCGGGCCCTTTGCTCTCGACCAGCTTTTTGGCCGCCTCTTTCACCGCGGCTGAGACACCCCGCTCGAGCCGGACCCCGAGCTTCTTTCCCTCGCGCTCCAGCCAGTTGATAAACGCTTCGCGGGCCAGGATCGACGCCGCCGCCACGGCCACGTCCGATTCCGCTTTCGTGCGTTGGACGATGTCGATCTTGCGGCCGTGACTCAAAAGCGACCGCTCAATCACGCGCGCATCCGCAAATTGATCCGAGAGTGACCGCGGGCAATCCGGTTTCTTAGCGAGCAAATTTTCGATGACCCGCGCGTGTCCCCAGCCCAGAAGCGAGTTGAGGTTCCCGAACTTCTCGTAGAGCTCGTTATACTTGGCCGGCCCGATTAACACCGTCTCTACGATCCCCAGAGAATCTTTGCGAATCGACTCCGCCAACGCGCGGATCTTCGCGTCCGATCCAATCCGCTTGCTGTCCTGCACACCGGCGTCGAGAAATTTCCGCGCGATCCCGCGATCAACGTAAGCTCCCGAGATCGCGAGCGGCCCGAAGAAGTCCCCTTTGCCACTTTCGTCGATCCCAAAATGCGGCTCGAACATTTCCGGCGTATGCACTTCTTCATACCCGAGCTTCGCTTCGCCTAAAATCTTTGGCTCAAGCTCGAACTGGACGAATTCCTCCACGCCTTTGCCTTGCAGCAATACCTTGGGCCCCTTTTCGTAGACCGCGACGCTCAGTTTATTTTTTTGCGCGAAGAAGAGCGTGTACGGCTTCGGCGAGAATTCGAAACCGAGCTCGCTGAGCAAGCTTCGCAATTGCATTGCTTGGTCATTCGTGAGCGCGTGTGTGTAGGAATTCATTTCCAATCAGAAAACTCCCAACGCTCAACGCTCAACGCTTAACGTTCAATGATCTTCTGAATTGAGCGTTGGACGTTGAGCGTTGGACGTTGAACGTTTGCTTCCATCTTGTTTTCGCCGAAAAACCTCCGCGCCTTCCGTCGCCTGCTACTGCGCTGGTATCGCCATCACGAACGCGATTTACCCTGGCGGAAAACGAGAAAACCCTACGCCATCCTCGTCTCCGAGTTCATGCTCCAGCAGACGCAGGTCGCTGCGGTAGTGCCTTACTATAATGACTGGCTGCGGCGCTTCCCCGATTTCGCCGCCCTCGCCCATGCATCGGAAAACGAAGTTTTGCACGCGTGGCAGGGTCTCGGCTATTACGCGCGCGCCCGCAATCTGCGCGCCTCCGCCAAGCTCATACAAGATCGACATGGTGGGATCTTTCCGCGCCAGCTCGATGCCATGCGCGAATTGCCCGGCGTCGGCCGTTACACCGCCAACGCCATCGCCACCTTTGCATTCGATCAGCCCGTTCCCATTGTCGAAGCCAACACCGCTCGTGTTCTTGCCCGGTTATTCAACATCAATGCGCCAATCGATTCTGCGACCGGGCGCGAGAGACTTTGGAGTTCCGCTGCGCGATTGATTCCAAAACGAGCAGCCGGTGTTTTTAATTCGGCGCTGATGGATCTCGGCGCATTGGTTTGTCGGCCGCAACCGCGTTGCGCAATCTGCCCGGTGAAAACTTTCTGCCGCGCCACCAATCCGGAAACGCTTCCGGTAAAGAAACCGCGAACGCGAACGCAGCATCTCATCGAGACGCACGCCTTTGCCCGAAAACGAAAGCAAATTCTGCTGGAGCGATCCTCCGGACGCTGGCGCGGGATGTGGATATTGCCACCGCTGAAGCTTGACTGCTTTAAGCAGTCAAGGTCGTCGCGGGGTCTGATTCATACGTCGATCTTTCCATTCACCAATCATCACGTAACGCTGCGCGTGTTCGCCCATCGCGCGCGCAAGATCGACAACCGACGTCAGCGCTGGTTCGAAATCGGCGCACTCGATTCTATTCCCATCCCTTCGCCGCATCGCCGAGCAATCAGTTCGCTCCTTCAGTAATTGAGCGTTGGACGTTAAGCGTTGAACGTTGAACGTTTCCGCTGCAATTACCTATGTCAGCTGCCGAAACATTACCCGACGCGCACGGCCACTTCGGGCCCTATGGAGGAATGTTTGTGCCCGAGACCTTGATGTCTGCGCTCAACGATCTCGCCGCCGAGTACGAGCGCGCTAAAAACGATCCAGCATTTCAAAATGAATTGTCGACCTTGCTCCGCGATTTCGCCGGACGACCGACACCGCTTTACTTTGCCGAGCGCCTAACGAACAAACTCAGCGGCGCAAAGATTTATTTGAAGCGCGAGGACCTGCTTCATACCGGCGCGCATAAGATCAACAACGCTCTCGGCCAGATCCTGCTCGCTGAGCGCATGGGCAAGCGCCGCATCATCGCTGAAACGGGCGCCGGTCAGCATGGCGTTGCCACTGCCACGGTCGCGGCGCGTTTCGGCTGCGAATGCGTGATCTACATGGGCAAGATCGACATGGAACGTCAGGCCCTCAATGTCGCGCGCATGAAATTTCTCGGCGCGAAAGTCGTGCCGGTCACGGCCGGGCAAGCGACGCTCAAGGAAGCGATCAACGAAGCCATGCGCGATTGGGTCACGAACGTGCGCACCACTCATTATATATTGGGCTCCGTGCTCGGTTCGCATCCCTACCCAATGATCGTGCGCGATTTTCAGCGCGTTATCGGCGCGGAAGCACGACGTCAGATTCTCGAGCGCGAGGAACGTTTGCCAGACATGCTCGTCGCCTGTGTTGGCGGCGGCAGCAACGCTATCGGTCTCTTCCATCCCTTTCTGCAAGATCGACACGTCCGAATGGTGGGAGTCGAGGCCGGCGGCGAAGGCATTCGCACTGGCAAACACGCGGCACGTTTTCAAGGCGGTCGACTCGGCGTCTTGCAAGGGACAAAAACTTTTCTGCTCGCCAACGAAGACGGGCAAATTGAGCTAACACATTCCATTTCGGCAGGTCTCGATTACGCCGCAGTGGGCCCCGAGCATAGTTATCTTCGCGATCTCGGACGCGTCGAGTACACCTTCGCAACCGATGACGAAGCGCTCGAAGGATTCAAAATGCTTTCCGAAACAGAGGGCATCGTTCCGGCGCTCGAAACCGCGCATGCGATCGCTTATCTGCCGAAAACAAAATTATCGCGCGATCAAATTGTCATCGTCAATTGTTCAGGGCGCGGCGATAAAGATGTCGATCAAGCAGCTTCTCATTTAGGAATTAAGCAATGAGATCGATGACTGGTTATGGCCGTGGCGAAATTGATCACAACGGCACGAAGTTCAGCGTCGAGCTCAACTCGGTGAACCGAAAGCAGAGCGACATTGTGCTGAACTTGCCGCGCGACCTCGCCGAGCTCGAGCCGCGGATTCGCCAGACGATCAACGAAAACATCTCGCGCGGCCGCACCAACGTGATCGTTACCTTGCACGAAGGATCGAACGGCGCACGGAAACTGGCGCTCGATACCGAGCTGGCGCGTTCTTATCACGAAGCCATGCGCGCTTTGCAAAAGGAGTTGGATGCGCCCGGGGAAATCACCATCGGCACCATCCTGCAAGCGCCGGGCGTCATGCGCATGCCCGAACAATCGATCAACGCAGAGGAAGCGTGGCCCGCAATCGATCGCGCCCTCCGCGCCGCGCTCACCGACTTGATCAAGATGCGGGAGCGCGAAGGCAAGCATCTCGCTAAGGATCTAATTCATCGACTCAAGGCTATGCGGAAACAAATGAAGGAAGTCCGCGCGCTTCACCCCGAGGTCGTGAAAAAATATCGCGCCGCTCTTTTGGACCGAATGGAAAAGGCACGGTTGCCGATCGCGACCGATGATGAGCGTCTCGTTAAGGAGATTTCGTTTTTCGCGGATCGGGCCGACGTCTCCGAAGAATTGACGCGCCTGGAAAGTCATCTCGCCCAGTTTGCCCATCATCTGCGCAAGAACGAACCGGTCGGGCGAACGCTTGAATTCATTACCCAGGAAATTTTTCGTGAGCTCAACACCCTCGGCGCGAAAGCAAACGACGCCGCCATTTCGCAGCGCGTGGTCGCTTGCAAAGCCGAGCTCGAGAAAATCCGCGAACAGATCCAGAACCTTGAATAAACAGTTCAGCCGTTACGGAATTCTGTTCGTCATCTCCGCGCCGTCGGGCGCGGGCAAGACGACTCTGGTCGATGCTCTGCGTCAGACCCCCGAAACCGTCTATTCGGTTTCCTGCACGACGCGACCGGCGCGGGCCGGCGAAATTGAAGGAGAAGATTATCAGTTCCTAACTGAATCCGATTTTCTCGCGCGGGTAAAAGCGGGTGAGTTTTTGGAATATGCGACCGTGCATGACCATTATTACGGCACGTTGCGCGGTCCAATCGTGGAGAATCTAAAAAACGGGATCGACGTTTTGATCGACATCGACACGCAGGGCGCTGCCGCTATTCGAAACTGCGATGACGAGTTCATTCGCCAGTGTCTGGCCGATGTTTTCATCATGCCGCCTGATCTCGAGGAATTGCGGCGGCGACTGACCAAACGCGGCACGGAAACCGCGAAACAAATCAAGTTGCGTCTCGTCACGGCCGCGCGGGAAATGGAACTTTGGCGCGATTACCGCTACACTATCATCAGCCAATCAGTGGAAGAAGATTTGCAAAAGTTTCGTCACATCATGGGCGCAGAACGTTATTTGAGCCGTCGCCTCATCCAGAAGTAGCGCGGGCATGGACAAAATCTCCAAACGCAAGAATGGGGCGCGCAAAGTCGTGCGCATTCGCCCGGGAGCAAAGTCGATCGTGCTCGGCGTGACTGGATCAATCGCCGCTTACAAATCGGCCGAGCTCGCCAGCCTGCTCGTCAAACAAGGCCACGACGTCTTTGTCGTGATGACTCACGACGCGACCGAGTTCATCACGCCGCTGACTTTGCAGACGCTTTCGAAAAATCCCGTGACCACCAGCTTCTACGACGAAAAAGAAAATTGGCGTCCCGGACATATTCAACTGGCCGATCGCGCCAGTCTGCTTCTCATCGCACCGGCCACGGCAAACATCATCGCCGAGCTCGCGCACGGTCTGGCCGGCCATCCGCTTGCGGCCATCGCGCTCGCGACACGCGCTCCCATTTTGATCGCGCCGGCCATGAACGGAAAAATGTGGGAGAACGCTGCGACCCAGGAAAATGTCGCCACGCTAAAATCGCGCGGCGTTGATTTCATCGGACCGGAAGAAGGCATGCTCGCGTGCGGCTACGAAGGGCTTGGCCGGCTTTGGAAAGTGGACGACATCGCTTTTCGCGCTGAATTTCTGCTCGCTCGCCAGGACAATCTCATCGCGTGAGATTCCTTGTCACGGCTGGGCCGACGCGCGAGTCCATTGATCCCGTTCGTTATCTGAGCAACCGCTCTTCCGGCAAAATGGGCTACGCCATCGCGGAAGCGGCCAACGATGCCGGACATGATGTGATCCTGATTTCAGGGCCGGTGAACCTCGATCCACCGCGCGGGGCAAATTTTGTTTCTGTTTCGACGAGCGACGAGATGCGTGCAGCAGTAGATCGACATGTTGGCCATTGCGACGTGGTCGTGATGTGCGCGGCTGTCGCCGACTACAAGCCGGCCAAGGTCTCCTCACAGAAAATCAAAAAACAAAACGCGCCTCGCACTCTGGAATTGGCTCCCACGCGCGACATTCTCGCTTCGTTGGGCAAACAAGATCGGCAATATCTTCTCGTTGGCTTTGCCGCGGAGACGAACGACCTCGAGGAAAACGCGCAAAAAAAACTGCGTGAGAAAAATTGCGACATGATTGTGGCAAATGATGTGAGCGGCTCGGAATCGGGAATGGAAAGCGACGAAAACGAAGTCACAATTTTCTTTCGGAGCGGCGAAAAAGAAAAAATATCGCGCAATTCCAAAAAAAATATCGCGCGCGAGCTCGTAAAAAAAATTTCAAACATGCGAGAAAAATGTTTGACAAAGAAAATGTGACGATTACTTCGTTCGTTGTAAGTGAAGTTATTCCCAACTCACACATGACCGCATTTGCGGATTGAAAGGGGGGAATAAGTCGATGGCCAAGAAAAGAAAAAAAGCAGCGAAGAAAAAATCAGCGAAGAAAAAGAGGCACTAAGGCCCATCGCTTGATCACGACTTCGAAATCTTTCGAAGTCATAACCCCAAACTTCAACCCGGGAGGAGAATTTATTTTCCTCCCGGTTTTTTTCTCGCAGCGCGGGCGAATGAAGGTGCCGATCTTGCCATCCTACCCGCGCCTCATCCCGAGCGGAGCGAGGGACCTCTCAATCGAAGCGGAGAGCACACTGGCTTCCGAGCGTGATCGAGCGTCGTAGGAGAGATCCTTCACTTTGTTCAGGATGACCACACGCTGGTACGAGATTGATGCCGGTTTCCGTTGTGCACTTTGGGTTCTTTGTGCGAGGTAATCCCCGTCATGACGCATTATCTCGATGCGGCCGAGAAAGCGGCGCGGAGCGCGGGCCAACTACTCTGCGACAATTTTCGACGCGTGCAGCGCGTTAACGCCGCCGAGGCCCACGACATCAAACTACAGATCGACGTTGAGACGCAGCAACTCATCACCGACTTGCTGCTCAAACAATTTCCCGGACACGCGCTTTACGGCGAAGAAGGAATCGTGGGCGACCAGTCGAGCGAGCATCAGTGGGTGGTCGATCCGCTCGACGGCACCGTGAATTATTTTTATCGCATCCCGCATTTTTGCGTTTCGATCGCGTTGCGTTTCAAAGGCGAGATCATTGTCGGCGTTATCTACGACCCGATCCGCGACGAAATGTGGAGTGGGCAAAAAGGCGAAAAGCCAAAGTTGAATGGCGAACATTTCCGCGTGAGCGAGCGCGCCGATCTGGCCGAGGCGGTCATCTCCGTTGGCCTGGCCAAGACGCGCGAGACGATCGCGACCAATCTTCCATTGCTCCAGGAGATGATTCAGCGCGTGCGCAAATGTCGCGTGCTCGGCAGTGCGGCGCTCGATATGGCTTACGTCGCTTGTGGACGCTTCGACGCTTACATCGAACAAGGGATCAGCCTGTGGGACATCGCCGCGGGCTGGATTTTGATTGAAACCGCCGGCGGCACTGTCGATCTGCGGCCGCGCAAAGATATGAAAGATAAATACAGCATCGTTGCATCCAACGGCGTGATCGATTTAAAGTTGTGATCCTATGATCCGTTGTGGAATCGGATATGACGCGCACCGTCTGGTTGAAGGCCGAAAGCTTATTCTCGGGGGAGTGGAAATCCCGCATGACCGCGGCCTGGATGGACACTCCGATGCCGACGTCCTCTCGCACTCGATCGCGGACGCGCTTCTGGGCGCAATGGGCGAAGGCGACATCGGCCATCATTTTCCTAACACCGACGAAAAGATTCGCGGGATCAGCAGCCTTGAAATTCTCCGGCATGTGCGGTCGTTGTTGGCTGAGAAAAATGCGCGCGCCACTAATATCGACGCCACTTTGATCGCGGAAGCGCCGAAGCTGCAGCCGCACATTCCGCAGATGAAGGTGAAAATCGCGAACGCGCTGGCCTGTGATGTTTCGCGCGTGAACATCAAAGCCACGACCAACGAAGGGCTGGGAACGATCGGTCGCGGCGAAGGCATGGCCTCGATCGCGACGGCCGTGGTCGAAGATCTCTAGCGCGGCTCTTGTCTTACAGCCGCGCTCATTCCAGGGTCATGGTGAGCAAAGCGAACCATCTCACAATCGCGGTGACGACTTCCAGACTTGAGAAAGCGTGCCATGCTTTTGTGAGGTCCGTCGCTCCGCTCGGGATGACAACGCTGTAAGAAATGCCGATTCAGCTTTTTAACACTTACTCGCGGAAGTTGGAAGATCTCGCGCCGCGCGACCCGGCTTCGCGCAAGATCGACATCTACACGTGCGGGCCGACGGTTTACAGCCGCGCCCACATCGGAAATTTCCGCGCTTATATTTTCGAAGATTTACTTCAGCGTCATCTCGAGCTGCGCGGGTTCACGGTCCATCGGGTCATGAACATCACCGACGTGGACGACAAAACGATCCGCGGCGCGCGCGAAGCCAAAGTGCCATTGCGCAAATTCACCGAGCAATTCAAACAGGCTTTCTTCGAGGACAGCGAAAAGCTGCGGATCAAGCCGGCGAACGATTATCCGGCCGCGACCGAGCAGCGTTACATCGACAAGATGATTGCGATGATCAGCGCGCTAATCTCCCGCGGTCTCGCTTATCAAGCCGAGGACAAATCGGTTTACTATCGCATCAACAAGTTTCCGAATTACGGCAAGCTGGCGCATTTCGATCTCACTCAGTTGCAATCGACCGGCCGGGTCAAGAATGACGAATACGACAAGGAACATATCGGCGACTTCGCGCTGTGGAAAGCGTGGGACGAAGAAGATGGCGACGTGAAATGGGATTCGCCGTGGGGCCCCGGTCGACCCGGCTGGCACATCGAGTGCAGCGCGATGGCGACGACGCTGCTCGGCGATCAGATCGATATTCACTGCGGCGGCGTGGACAACATTTTCCCGCATCACGAAGCAGAGATTGCGCAGACCGAAGGTGTGACGGGAAAGAAATTCGTGCGCTACTGGCTGCACTGCGAACACCTGCTCGTCGACGGACAGAAGATGTCCAAGTCGCTGGGAAATTTTTACACCATTCCCGATGTGCTAGCGAAAGGTTACACCGGCCGCGAGATCCGCTACGCGCTCATCCGCGTGCACTATCGCAAACCGCTCAACTTCACCTGGGAGGGAATGGAAGAGGCGCGCGAGTCGCTCGGCCGAATCGACGATTGGCTGCGACGCCTGCGCGACACGGCCAAGATCGATCCGCCTTCGCCCGGCTCCGGCGTGACAAGCAGTGGCAAGATCGACATCGAAGTCGGGGAGCAATTTGAGAACGCGCTCGACGACAATCTCAACATTTCCGAGGCGCTCGGGTTTTTGTTTGAAACGATTCGCGAGACAAATCGCGCGATGGACCAAAACAAACTGAGCGCGGGCTCGGCCAAGGCCTGGTTGAAATGGTGGGATCGCATCAATAAGGTCCTGGCGATTTCTGAAACCGAAAGCGAAGTCCCCTCTGCGGTTACAGTGCTCGCTAAAGCGCGCGAAGAAGCGCGCCGAGCGAAAGATTGGAAGAAAAGCGATGAGCTGCGCGACAAGATCGCTGCTCTGGGTTGGGAGGTGCGCGACGTGAAAGACGGATACAAAATCGCGCGACGAATTGCCCCCTCTGGGTAGCGCACGCGTCTCGCGTGTGGGGTTTCGGCGTCACGCCGAAACATTCTTTTGTTGATTTTGAAATCGCTGCCTGCTCCGATCGCTCGCTCAAAGTTCACGATGGCGAGGACGCCATCGCCCGCGCGCGAGACGCGCGCGCTACCCAGAGGCTTGCATGTCGCGCGCTCCTCTGTTCATCTTGAATGGAAATACGAACAATGTTTTCGCCTTCCGAATTTCTCAGCCTCGAACACACCGCTCACCCCAAGCTGTTCGAGAACCAGAAGTATGTTTGGGACGCGCTCAAACAAATCGCGAGCTATTTGCAGTTTCGTTTGAAACCGGGAGTGCTCGGCGATCTGCTCGGAAAACCTTACATCAGCAATCACGTCTTCGTCGGCGCCGGTACCATTGTCGAGCAAGGCGCGATGTTGAAAGGGCCGGCCTGGATTGGAGAAAATTGTCACATTCGCAGCGGCTGTTACGTGCGCGAAAACGTCATCGTCGGCGATGGCGTGGTGATGGGAAACTCGTGTGAATTTAAAAACTGCATCGTTCTCGACGAAGCGCAGGTCCCGCATTTCAATTACGTGGGCGATTCAATTCTCGGCTTCCGCGCACACCTTGGAGCCGGTGCGATCCTCTCCAATGTGAAGCTGGATCATCGCGAGATTGTCGTCGCCGGACCCGAAGGCAATATTACAACCGGCCTCACCAAGTTTGGCGCGATCGTTGGGGATCGAACCGAGATTGGCTGCAATGCCGTCCTCAATCCAGGATCAATCCTGGGTCGCGATTGCATCGTTTATCCCAACGTGAATTTTCGCGGGGTCGCGCCGGACGGGAGCATGATCAAGATGCGGCAGGAACTCCAAGTGATCGCACGACAAGATCAAAAAGAGAGTTGAGCGCTGCCGCCCGGCTCAATTTGTCGTTGGAAGCGGTTTACTTTTTATCCAGCCGAAATCGTACAGTGGCCGAGCGAACCATGACGTGGTCGTGGCGTCGTAAACTTTTGCCGCGCTTTTAAGCCATTTCTCCGCGTCTCGCTGTTTGCCATGAGCAAAGGCCCAGGCCGCCTGCGCATAGTAGTAAGCGGGCGATTCGGTCGGGAACGTAATCTGTTCGAATGTCTCCTTCGCCGCGGCTTCGTCTTTTTCGCCGAGATAGGTAAGCAAGATTCCGTAACGAAGACGCTCCTTGGAAATGAGAATGTTTGTCTCCTTCCAAAGAGTCTCATAAGCACCGCGCGCTTCCGCATATTGTTTCTGACGGAAAAACAAATCGCCCGCGTGGAGACGCGGAGTGAAGATCGATGAATTGGCGTTGTGCGCGGCCGCGAAAGCCTTGCCGGCCTCATTAAGATTCCCCTGCTCCATGTCGATGCAGCCGCGCAGATCGTATGAATCAACCGTGGGCTGACCCGCTTTCTCAAACTGATCAAGCGCAGAGCGTGCGTCCGCAAAATTTCCTTTTTGAAATTCCCGGCGCGCGGTCTCGATAAAGTTTTGACCTACGCGCGTGTTGTCATTCGCGGCAGCGAAAAGCAGCGCACTCACCAGAAGACACAGCGCGACGAGGAAACGCATCGGCGCGATCATTTCCAAAGGGCCAAATCCAGGCAAGTCAATTGCCGCGGATGGGAGGATTATCCAAAGCTGCGCTTTGGCTCCAGTTCGAGGGCTTCGCCTTTAACCCTTGCGCGTAACGCGCCCCACCGGTCGAACTTCGTTCTCATCTCCGTCGGGCACGAACAGAACCAGATCACGCGAGCGTTAAGCAAATTTCAAAGCCTGGCGGATGGGAGGGGATTCGAACCCCTGGTACCTTGCGGTACACACGCTTTCCAGGCGTGCACAATCGACCGCTCTGTCACCCATCCGTTTTTCGATCTGTAGCGATTAAAGCTGCAATCGCCGAAACAATTCGTCGAGCGGCAGTTGAATGCCGATGAAAAATTCGCCGAAGTCGGCGTATTCGGCGCTCACCGGATCGAAACGCATTTGGTAAACGATTGCTTTGATCTGAAAAGTATCGCGCGCAAAAAGCGTCACGCCCCACTCCGCATCGTCGAGACCGGTCGAGCCGGTGATCAGTTGCTTGACCTTTCCGGCATACTCGCGGCCGACCTTGGCGTGGCCTTTCATCAGCTCGCGGCGTTCTTCGTAGGGAAGCGCATACCAGTTCCGCTCTTCGCCGCGGCGCTTGCTCATATTATAAAAACAAACGATCGGCCAATCCGGCAACGTCGGGTAAACGCGGTCCTGCCGGTAGTGTTTGATCCGTTCGCGGAATGCAGCCAACGCTGCCTCGAGTTTGGCGGGATTATTTTTGGTCTCCGGCTCCAGAGTTCGCGTGTACTCTTCTTCGGTTGTGATGTATTCGCTTTCTTCCGTAAGCGACAAATAACTGTAGACCGGCATCAACACATCGGGGCCAAGCGAAAGCGAAAGTTGCTTGTCGATCTTGTTCGCGATCTGCAGGTCCGGCGTGACGAGCATGAACGCGAGGTCGGCCTTTGGCGTGACCACGCTGAGCGTGAGCAACTGCGTGTTCTCCATCGCGCGAATCTCCTGCACTAGCCGCGTCAGATTGGTCTTGGCCGCGTTCTGCTCTTCGCGGTTGAGCAACTGCCATTGGCCATACTCAATGCGGTAAAACAAGTGGAGACAATGCCAGCCTTCTTCCGGAACAAGCGACGTACTCTTGTCGGTCATGGCGCTAGTCTCCGCCTCGAAAAATTTCGGTCAAGCCCACCGCGCGTTGTAGCGGCGTTTGTGTCAAACGCCGAACTTAGTAAACAGGCGCTTGGCACAAGCGCCTCTACAACCCTTGTGATCAATCAACGCGCGGGTGTTTCTGCTCGCGGTAAATGGGGCACGCAATATTCCTCTCCGTCCCGCGCGACGCGAAACTCGAGATTCGGATCGCTCAACTCCGTCGCGCCACAGACGGCACACTTATGCAGCGGCTCCGCCCCGCCGCGAGAGTCGCCTTCGAACCGCTCGCGGCGCGTTGAAACTTCCCTGCGATGACGCGCCGCGTGAAAGATTTCCGGCCCGAAAAAGATGATGTAATTGCTAAAGGCTGCGATGAGCGCAGCGCGATACGAATTTGTCTGCGTTAAAAAACCGACCAGAAGAAACAAGCCCCACGCCCAGGCCAGCCATTTGATCTTGGCCGGCAGAATAAAAAGAATGTAGATGACCACGTCCGGGTAAAAGCGCGCGAAGGCAAAAAAGAGGGACGAGACCAGCATCTGATTCGAAAAATTACTGCCGAAAAAGAACGCGGCCACGGTCGTGCCGATCATGCCGACGAAGAAGTAAAGCGTGAGGCGGAATGCGCCCCAGGCGCGTTCGAGTCCGTCCCCGATAAACCAAAGGAACCAGAGCCCGAGCAGCAAGAAGAGCGGGCTCAGCGATGGCGGAATAAAAATGTAGGTGACCAGCCTCCACACTTCGCCCCGGCGCACGCGCCCCGGATCAAGCGCGATGACATTCAGAAAATCCGGGTTCAACAAGATGAGAACGAAGACGAGGACGGTGAATCCAACGAGCAGCCGACAGAGGCCCGGGATTGCCAGAAAGCCGAAGCGTCGTTCGAGTTTATCGAGCCAAGTCATGTCCGCGGCACGGTAGAGAAAGTGGGACTTGCTTCAACTAGGTAGGGGGCGGTTCACCGAACCGCCCCCTACCTTTACCTCGGTTTGATTGACGCTTAGGATGCTCGACGTGAGCGATGCCGGCCAAAAAAAGACCCCGCTTTATGACGAACATGTGCGGCGCGGCGCGAAAATCATTCCGTTCGGTGGATGGATGATGCCAGTGCAATACACGAGCATCGTCGAAGAACATCAGGCCGTGCGAAAGAACATTGGGATGTTCGACATCTCGCACATGGGACAATTGATTGCGAGCGGTCCCGCGGCCGCCGGATGGTTAAACGAAATGCTGACCAACAACATCGACAAGTTGGAAGTCGGCCAGGGGCAATACACTTTTCTGCTCAATGATGCCGGCGGAATCATCGATGACTTGATCGCCTACCGGATCGGCAATCAGAGGTTTCTGCTCGTCGTGAACGCATCGCGCGCGGAAGAAGACTTCGACTGGCTGGATCGACATCGTGCGAACGATGTGCTTCTCGGAGATCGCAGCGCTCATTTCGGCGGAGTCGCGATCCAGGGTCCGCGTGTGACCGAACTCTTTGTCGATCTTCCGGCGCGAAACCACATTGTCGATGTTGAATTGGAAGGAATGGCCGTTTCGATTGCGCGCACGGGTTACACCGGCGAAGACGGCGTGGAAGTTTTCTTCGGGGCGAGCGACGCGGCGAAGTTTTGGAATGCAGTTCTGGCACACGGAGAAAAGTTTGGGATCAAACCTTGCGGACTCGGCGCGCGCGACACATTGCGACTCGAAATGTGTTACCCGCTCAACGGCTCCGATCTTTCGCCAGAGCGGAACCCGATCGAAGCCGGGCTCGGGTTCTTTGTGGATCTTGCGAAACCAAAGTTCACTGGCAGGGATGTTTTGCTGAAGGCGAAGGAAACCGGAACGCCGCAAAAACTGGCCGCGTTTCGGATGGACGGTAAGGGGCCGCCGCCGCGGCCACATTATCCCGTGTTCAACAACGGCAATCGCATTGGTGAAGTCACGAGCGGGACGCTTTCGCCGAGCTTGAATTACGGCATCGGAATGGCTTACATCGACGCGCATTTCTCCAGGATCGCGACAAAAATCGAGATCGAAATTCGCGGACAGAAATTTCCGGCCATCATCGAAAAGAAACCGCTCTACAAAAAAGACAAAATACCTCTGCCGCCAGAGACGGCGGCAGCTACAACACCATCATGAACGTTCCCGACGATTTGCTTTATACCGAGAGCCACGAATGGATTAAGCGTGAAGGCGACAACATTCGCGTCGGCATCACCGATCACGCGCAAGCGGAGCTGACCGATATCGTTTACGTCGAGCTGCCGAAGAAAGATCGACAAGTGAATGCGAAAGAAGCAATCGCCGTGGTCGAATCCGTCAAAGCCGCCAGCGACATTTACGCGCCGGTGAAAGGAACGGTCGTCGACGCCAATCAAGAATTGTCATCCAACCCTGCGCTCATCAACACCGATCCATTCGGCAAAGGCTGGCTCTTCGTGCTCAAGATCGACAACGCGGACGATCTCAAAAATTTGAAAGAGGCGGCTGCTTACAAAAAGCAGATCGGGTAGATTTTCTCGCCGCACGCCGCGTCCCGCTGTGTCCTTCATTGGCGCGAAACCTGCGCTCGCGTCAATGGAATGATTCTGAAACCTAGAATCGCACACAATGTCACTGCCATCTGCGGCGGCGTCTTCATTGCATATCTCGGCTTTGTCTGCACGGTGATAATCGGTTCTTACGCGTCCATCATTCCCGCAATCTTTGGCCTGCTCGGATTGTCTTGGATTTTCATGGGAAGTCTCTCGCTGATGCGCCGTAGTCGGCTCGCTATCACAATCGACCCCTCCGGAATAGGTTTGCCAGCCGGAAACATGTTGCGGGGAGACCTCCGCAATATTCTGGTGCCAAGCGAAATAATTGCCGCGATCCTAAAACACGAATCACTCAAAGGAAGAGTGATCGTAGTCACTTTAAAGACCGGTGACAGGGTACCGATCCAGGCCAGAAATTACTGCGAGCTCAAGGATTTCTTACGGCACTGTGAATTGGCGGGCCTGCCCGTGATCTGATCGGAGAAAAACCACCGCAGGGCTAGCTGTCGGAGCTTTTCGAAACCCCTTGTCCGCGCGGTTCGTTCAGTCTTTACCGAAGAGCAGCTGCTCGACGCCGCGGAGAACTTCGTCGACGCGCACCGGCGCGGCGAAGAAGCTGTAGCCGCTGAGAATGCCGCCGGAAGCGATCTGGCTTTCGGATTTGAGGCTGCTCAGGCAAACGAGCGGTGTTTGTTGAAGCATCGCGTCGGTTTGGATTTGTTTGGCAAGAACTTCGCGATCGGCGCTCGCGGTCATGGTGTCGACGAGGATGAGGTCGGGCTGAAACCAGCGCGCGGAATGCAGAGCGAACTGACTGTCGTGTTCTTCTTTGATCCAATATTTGCCGGTGCGTTCCAGAGCGCGCCGGATGAGGCGGGTCACGCCGGGTTCACGATCGATCAACAGGATTTTCTTTGGGAATCGCATATGAGGTTTGAGTTGTAAACTCATTCCAAGCATCGGATGTGCCATCATGGCTGTAGTGGCAGGCGTGTCGCCTGCGATGTCCAAGACCGCAGCCGACACGGCTGCCTCCACAGAACAGTCCTCTGGTGAACTCGGCCTTTGTTCTTACCCGGCGCCATGCTTATGTTTGAATTTGCGCGATGAGTAGCAAAGCAAAGCAGAACGCTGCCGACGTGAACTTCGAAACGGCAATGGAGCGGCTGGAAGCGATTGTCGCCCAGATGGAATCGGGCAAATTGCCGCTGGAGGATTTGATCGTGCGGTATGAGGAAGGAATGAACTTAGTGAAGGTTTGTCAACAAAGACTTGCCAGTGCCGAACAAAAGATCGAGATCATTGCACGCAATAGCGCGGGCAAAGCGACGGTGAAGAAATTCGAACCCGAGACGGAAGCGAAGATCGACCCGCCTTCGCCAAGGCTACGGCGCGGCGATCCAGATCAAACGTCCGACCAAGGAGAAAAGGAAAAAGATGAAGTCAGACTCTTCTGAACAAGCAACGACGACGGCGCCAGCGCGATTGCTCGACGGGATCCGTTCGCCCGCGGACATCAAGGTGTTGCGCGAGCAAGACCTGCCGCAACTGGCGCAGGAAATACGCGACAGATTGATTGAAGTGCTCTCGGAAACCGGCGGACATCTGGGACCCAATCTCGGCGTGGTCGAGCTGACGATCGCGCTGCATCGCGTTTTTAACACGCCGAAGGACCGGTTCGTCATGGACGTGAGCCACCAGGGTTACGTCCACAAAATGTGCACGGGGCGTCTCGATCGCATCCACACCATGCGGCAATACCAGGGACTGAATGGATTTCTCTTGCGGACCGAGAGCGAGCACGACTGCTACGGCGCGGGCCACGCGGGCACGGCGCTTTCGGCCGGGTTGGGCATGGCGGTGGGAAGAGATTTGCGTGGTGGCGACGAAAACATCGTCGTGGTCGCCGGCGATGCGGCATTCACGTGCGGCATCAGCTACGAAGCGCTGAACAACATCAAATCGCACACGAAGAAGTTTATTGTGGTGTTGAACGACAATGAGTGGTCGATCGCGAAAAACGTCGGTGCGATTGCAAATTATCTAAACAGCATCGCGACCAGTCCGACGTTTGCGCATTTGCACGAAAAGGCGGGCCAGTTTGTCAAAGCGATTGCCGGCAAGTCCATCGCGCATTTCGCGCATAAAGTCGAAGAGGGCGTTAAGGGATTGCTTGTGCCGAGCGTCATCTTCGAAGAATTCGGTTTGCGATACTACGGACCGATCGACGGCCACGACATTCCGCTGCTCATTCGCACGTTCGAGTTTTTGAAAACGCAGGAGGAGCCCGTGCTCCTGCACATTCTGACCAAGAAAGGCAAAGGCTACGAGCCGGCGATCAAACAGCCGGACAAATTTCACGGTCTCGGCAAATACAAACTCGAGACGGGTGAGACCGCGCCCACGCCGACGCCGACTTATTCCGAGACGATCGGTAAGACGCTGGCCAAATTCGCGGACACCAATCGCAAAATTGTTGCGATCACGGCGGCGATGCCGAGTGGAACTGGCCTCGCCCATTTTCAGAAAGCGCATCCCGACCGTTACTACGATGTCGGAATCGCGGAAGAGCATGCAGCGCTCTTCGCCTGCGGACTCGCCACCCAAGGACTGAAACCGTTTCTGACCATCTATTCCACTTTCTTTCAACGCGCTTACGACATGGCCATTCACGACATGGCGATCCAAAGATTGAACGTCGCTCTTTGCATGGACCGCGCCGGGTTAAGCGGCGATGACGGACCGACGCATCACGGCTTGTTCGACATCGGTTATCTGCGCCATATCCCGAATTGGGTGCACATGCAGCCGAAGGATGAAGATGAATTTGCCGACATGCTCTGGACGATGGCGAATTACAACGCCGGACCAATTGCCGTCCGTTATCCGCGCGGCGCCGGCACCGGCGCGAAACCGAAGGCGGAGCCAAAGCTGCTCGAGATCGGCAAAGCCGAAGTGGTGCAGCATGGGCGCGACGTCGCCATCTTCGGACTCGGCAACATGTTCGAAGTTGCTCAGGAAGCGGCCAAAAAACTCGAAGAGAAAGGAATTTCGGTCGCGCTAATCAATCCGCGCTGGATCAAGCCGATGGACACCGGCACGCTCGAGTTTTTCGCTCGCAGCGTTGAAGTCGTTTGCACAATCGAGGACCACGTTTTGCATAACGGGTTTGGTTGCGCGGTGATGGAGCATCTCTATTCGCAAGGAATTCATACTCCAGTCGCGCGCATTGGTTGGCCGGATGAATTCATCGAACACGGAACGATTCCGATCTTGCGAAAGAAACACGGCATTACCGCAGACGCGCTCGTGGAGAAAGTGTTGCCGTTGTTGCGCAAGAAGCCGGCGGCGAAAACGAGCGCAGCTTAATCGACATTACTCGCTAGAGTAATTGTCGATCTTACCGATGTCCGCGATTGAAGCTCGTGACTTAACAAAGGTTTACCGCACCTATCGCAAAGAGCGCGGCCTGCGTGGATCGATCAAAGGTTTGATCCGCCGCCGATACGACGAGACCCGCGCGGTCGATCAAGTCTCGTTTAAAATCGAAGAGGGCGAATTTGTCGGCTTTCTCGGCCCGAACGGCGCCGGCAAGACGACCGTGCTCAAAATGCTTTCGGGCTTGCTCAATCCCACTTCGGGCGATGCGCGCGTGCTCGGCTTTGTTCCGTGGGAACGTCGCAACGAGATGAAGCGTCAGTTTAGTTTGCTGATGGGACAAAAGAATGCGCTCTGGTGGGACCTGCCCGCGCAAGAATCGCTCGAGCTCAACCGCGCCATTTACGGAATCGATCGCGACCGTTTCAACAAAGTCGTGGGTGGCTTGTCCGAGCTGCTCGAGGTGCAGGACAAAATGAATGTGATGGTGCGCGAGTTGTCATTGGGCGAGCGCATGAAAATGGAGCTCATCTCCGCGTTGATTCATGAACCGCGCGTGCTGTTTCTCGATGAGCCGACGATTGGCCTCGACGTCGTAAGCCAGAAACGGGTGCGCGAATTTCTGCGCGTCTACAACAAGGAACATCGAATCGTCACGCTCCTGACCAGTCATTACATGCAGGACATCGAAGAGCTGACCCACCGGGTACTCATTATCGACCACGGCAAAATCTTTTTCGACGGCCCGCTTAGTCAGATCATCGACCGTTTTTCTGGTTACAAGATCGTCAGCCTCACCTTTGCCGATCAAGCAACGCGCGATTTCTCGCAGTTTGGCGAAGTGGTCGAGCAAACGCCGGTCTCGGTGCAATTGAAAGTGCCGCGGGCGAAAGTTACCGAAACGTCGCGGCAATTGCTCGATGCCTGCAACGTAACCGATATCAACGTGCAGGAATTGCCGGTCGAAGAAGTGATTCGCCAATTATTCGGCGAACGACGCGCGCACAATCAGGCGCTCGCGGCGAGCAACGTTGCCGCCAATGGCGAGGGCGTTTAACGCCGGGCCAGCGCCTGCCGCAATTCGTGCACATAAGAGGGGTTGACCTCGAACGCGGTCACCGGCATCTCGGCGAGTTGAACTTCTTCAGAGTAAGGAATCGACTCGACAAAGCCCGCCGCCAGCAAACCGTTGAGTGTATCGGTAATATCTTCGAATTCCATGTGGGTGTGGTCCTGGATTTCTGCTCCGAGGGCCGCTTCCGTAAAACCGATCGCCCGCAAGATGGATGCTTCGCGGCCGGTAAGCTTGACGTTTCGCATGCATCGAAAAAAGCAGCTTCTATACCGACACGTTTGCCGTGGCCGACCAAAAAAACGCCTTTTGATTGCTAATAAGACCAGCTCGGCAGGATGCTTTTTCCCATGGCTTCGGCAAAGGTAGGATAACGCGGCGCCCATCCGGTGGCGCGTAGCTTGGCATTGTTTACTCGCTTGTTGCTGCGACCACGCTTCGGCGTGGATGTCGATCTCGCGACGGGCGGAACCGGACGATTCAGTTTCTGCGCCAACCAGCGATAACACTCACTTTGCAAAATCGGTTCGTCATCGACCACATTGTAAATTTCTCCAGCCGGTTCTGGTCGATTCAGCAGATGAAAAAGCGCCGCGGCGATATCGTCCCGATGCACTTGATTGACGTGGCGATCGCTCTGCGGATCGACAATCGCCCGGCCAGTAAGGAATCTTTGCAGCAATGCCGAACGCCCGGGGCCATAGATCCCGGCCAGGCGCGTGACGATCCCGCCGGCACTGAGCACGAGACGCTCGGCCTCGAGCAAGACGCGTCCGGTATCGTGTTCCGGTGCCGTTTCACTTTCCTCGGTGACCCACTCGCCGTTCTTTTGCCCATAAACGCTCGTGCTGCTCGTGAACAGGATTGTCGATCCAACAAATCGATCGAGAAGATTGCGCGCGCCGTCCAAATAAACGCGACGGTAAAGGTCGACACCTCCGCCGCGCGTACTCGCGCAATGAATGACGGCATCAAAATTCTCGGGCCGCGCGTTGATTTGCTCTCTCTGCGCGATATCGACGGCGATAATTGGATACGGTTTCTCTGAAAGGTGCGCGGCAGATTCCGCTGAACTCGTCCAGCCTTCGACTTCCCATCCCGCGCCACGAAATAAATCGGCGGTGGCTTGTCCGACGTAGCCGCAACCGGCAATAAGGATGCGCGACACAATTGTCGATCTTACGCGGCCGCCGCGATTTCGATCTCGTCGAAAGGATTCGCTTGAGTCGCGCGCACTTGTTTCAAGCGGATGAGCTCGAGGAGCGCGAGAAAGGTAACCACAATTTCTACCCGCGACGCGATCTCGCCAAACAGCTCGGAAAAGCGAAGCCGGACACCACCGGCGATACGCTGCAAGATGGTGTCGATCTTGTCCGAGACCGTGAAATGCTCGCCGAAAATCTCGCGCAAATCTTCCCGCGCTTCTACCCGCTTAATCACGTTTTGAAAGGCGTTGATGAGCTGAAAGATGCTGACCTCGCCCAATGGCAGCGGCGCGTCGGCCAGGGCGGTTTGCGCCCCGCCATCGCGCGTGAAGATGCGCTCTTGCTCGAGCTCGCGCACATGCAGTTGGACCGCGGCTTCCTTGAATTTTTTGTATTCGATCAATTGCCGGATCAAATCCCAGCGCGGATCGTCTTCTTCCGCGTCCTCTTCCGGTGGTTGTTGATCCGCGGGCAGCAGGCTGCGGCTCTTGAGGTAGATCAAATTCGCCGCCATCACGACGAACTCACCGGCGATGTCGATGTTGAGTTCTTTGAACGCCTGCAGGTATTCGAGGTATTGCTTGGTGATGCGTTCGAGCGATATCTCGTAGATGTCGATCTCATCGCGTTTGATGAGGAAAAGCAAAAGGTCGAGTGGTCCCTCGAAAATCTCGAGCTTGACCTTGTAATCGGTTTCCATGCGGCGCGCTGCGATTCTAAACAACCATCAGCCGATGTAAACCGCGCGTGCGATCGATGTCGATCTTGTGCGAACGGGGCGCGCCTTAGACCTCGACGAATTTGCGATGGATCCAGACGCTATTCACGATCCCGAGCGCGAACATGATCATGAGCGCGAACGAGCCGCTGTAACTGATCAATGGCAACGGCACACCGGTAATGGGCAGGATCGAGATGGTCATGCCCACGTTCTGGAAAATGTGCGTAAAGATGAGCGCGGTCACGCCGATGACGAGGAGAAGTCCAAATTGGTCTCCGGCGAAAAACGCGACGAACAAACATGTCAGTAATAGCAAAGCAAACGCGCCGATGAGAAACATTCCGCCGACAAATCCCCATTGCTCGCCGATGGCGGAGAAAATGTAATCATTATGCACCGCAGTAGCCGGCAGAAACCCGAGCTCGATCTGCGTATTCGGCGCCTTGAAACCTTTGCCGGCCCAACCGCCGGAACCGATGGCGATAAGCGATTGATTGATCGCCCACGCAGCGCCCTGCTTGTCGATGTCGGGATGGACGAAGGCAGTGAGTCGTTCCTGTTGATACGGTTTCAAGGCGAGATTTGCCGTGATCGGAATCATGGCCAGCGCGACGAGAACGATGCAGATCAAATAGCGTAGCGGGAGGCCTCCGACGAAAAGCAGGGCGAGTAAGACCGGCCCCCAGATGATCACTTCGCCTAAATCAGGCTGCATTAAAATCAAAAGACAGGGTGCACCGGCAATTGCGCCGCAGAGAAGCAAGCGCAGCATCGGATGCATGGTTCGAAATTGACTGAGGAACAAGGCCAGAACCATGATGCCCGCGACAACGGCGAGCTGGGCCGGCTGAAAATTGATCGGTCCGATGTGCAACCAGCTACGCGCGCCGTAGACCCTTTGCCCCATAAATTTCGTCAGCACCAAAAAGAAAATGCCGGCAAGATACATCGGCAGAGCGCCCCAGCGGATCCAGTGATAATCGACCAAGCTCGTAAGCATGAAGGCAAAGAAACCGACGATGATCCAGTTGGCCTGTTTGCGCCAAAATTCCGCCGAGACCGGGTCTTCGCGCATGTAAGTCGCGCTATAGATGGCGATCACTCCAAAAACCGCGAGCGCCAGCATATTCACCAGCAAAAGCCAATTCATGCCAAGCAGCTTGCGGAGAAACGGTGTCATGGAAAAAACGCCCGCCTTCCTTTCATATCGGGGCTGGGCATCGGGAAATTATACGCTGTTTGTGGAACTCGCAATCCAACCTTCGGTAGCTCTCGTCTAAGGCAAGATCGACAATCAAAAAGCCCGGAAGTCCGGGCTTCTGGGCATGACGTTCAGGCGAACAGGGGCCTAGGATCGGCTATCGATATAAAGCCTTTAACACCAATTGCTTGCATTCTAAGATAATTATTTGAACGCCTTCACTTGTCAGCCGCTCTAAGGCTATTAAAATGCTCTTCTTCTTGTTGGGTTTACTCAGGGAAAAGGTCCATGGCGAAGAAAACTAAACGGAAATTAGCCCACTCCACGCTGCCGATGCAGCGGCATTTGAATTTGCGCCATGAGGGCAGGTATTTCGATCTGCAACGAATGTTCGATGGCCTCAACGAGCGCTATTTTCGAAATCGTCTGCGCAACTACAAAGTGAAATGGGGCCGCCGGCGAAAACATCGCCCGAAGGAGTATTTTATTTTCGGCACGATCCAGGAAGAAGATCGCGTCATCCGCATCAATCCGTTGCTCGATCAACCGTTCGTCCCCGCCTGGTTTCTGCGTTACGTGCTTTATCACGAAATGCTGCATTCGGTTGTTCCGGACGAGCCGGTGCGCGGCGGCAGACGCCGCGTGCATACCGACGAGTTCAATCGACGGGAACAAAAATTTCCAAGTTATCGTCGGGCGCGTCGTTGGGAAGAAGAGAACCTCGCCCGGTTCTTGCGCTGAAACCGCGCCTCAACGCTTTTCGGTCACCGTCGTTCCCGAGGCGCCTTCAGACGGCGAGGGGGTCGTCGCTACGTTCTTTTTGATCAGGTACCAAAGCGTGGTCGCGAGGAGCAGGGAGATCAATTTCGCGCGCCAGTTTTTCTGGATCAGTCTCTTCATAATTGTCGTGCAATAAAATTTCCGAAATCCGCTGGCGGAATGTTTCCGGAGTAAAATTCCGCTCGATTCGCCGCCGGTGACAAATAGAAATGCCGCCGGTCTCTTCCGATATGATAACGGCGACGGCATCGGATTCTTCCGTGATGCCCAACCCGGCGCGATGCCGCAGACCCAGGCTGCGATCGAGCGTTTCGCGCTGGCTCACCGGAAAAATACAGGCCGCGGCGGCGATGCGACCGTTGCGAATAATCACTCCGCCATCGTGGAGCGCGGCCTTTGGATGAAAGATTGTCAGCATGAGCTCGACCGAAAGTTCGCTGTCGATCACGACACCGGTTTCTTCGTAAACGCGGATCGACGTGTCGCGTTCAATCGCGATCAATGCCCCGAACTGTTTGTTCGCCAGTTGCGCGACCGCTTCGGCGAGGTCGTGCACGGTTTCGCGCTTCTCACTCGTGAGCGAGAAAATTGGATGCCCGCCCAGTTCCGCCAAGCCGCGCCGCAGCTCAGGCTGGAAAATGACGACCAGTGCGATGGCCAGGAACACCGAAAAACTCCGCACGATCCAGCCGATGACGACCAAATTGAGGAGGGTCGAGATCAGGGTCAGCGTCAAAAAGACAATGGCCAGGCCGGTTAGCACTTTGGCGCCGCGCGTCCCGCGAAAATAAAGATAGCCGTAGTAAATTCCGACGCTCAGCAACAAAATCTCAAAAGCGCTGCGCCAACTTCGCACAAGGAAATGAGTGACTTCCTGGAGCATTTTATTGAATTGCTTCGGCCACGCGAAGGGCCTCCGCATTTTCTTTAACGTCGTGAACGCGCAGCACGTCTGCGCCACGTGTTCGCAACAGCGCAGTGAGTGCGACAGTCGGAGCGAGGCGATCGCTCATTTCTGATGCGCCGGTTAGTTTGCTGAGAAAGGACTTGCGCGAGACCCCGACGACGAGCGGCCGATCGTTCACCCGCAGCGTGTCGAGATTCGCCAGAAGCTCGAGATTGTGTTGCAACGTTTTACCGAAACCAATGCCCGGATCAAACGCCATGCCCATGGAATCAATTCCGCACTCTAGGGCGCGGGCATATTGTTGTCTAAAAAAATCCGCAACCTCCGCCACAACATCGACATAGCGCGGCGCGACCTGCATGGTCTGCGGCGTTCCCTGCATGTGCATGATGATGAGCGCGGCGTTTCGTTTCGCAATTAGCGGAAGCATTTGCGCATCGCCACGGCCACCGGTGACGTCATTCACAATCGCTGCCCCCGCCTTCAGCGCTTGATCTGCGACTTCCGCTTTTGACGTATCGATCGAAATGAAACTGCCTGCCGCGCCGGAGCCGCGCGAAGGCGGGTCGATCTTAGCGCGCAATTTCTCGATCACGGGTATCACGCGACGCAACTCTTGTTCCGCGGGAACAGGCTCGGCGCCGGGCCTCGTCGATTCGCCGCCGACATCGACAATCTGCGCACCCTCTGCCGCCATGCGCACGCCATGATCAACAGCCGCTTCTACATCAAGAAACTTGCCCCCGTCGCAGAATGAGTCGGGCGTGACATTCAGCACGCCCATGATCATGCCGCGCCGCCACACATCGACCGCGCGACCCCCGATTTTCCAAACACGCGCACGCACAATAGTGAGACTAACACCGCGTAGTGATTATTCGACGACGTTGTAGCAGCGCTTGGATCAAGCGCCGAAATCCCTAATCAGGCGCTTGCCACAAGCGCCTCTACAACTACTTCTTCGAATAGCGCCCCATCAGCTGGCCCTGGCCAATGATGTGACCCTGCATCGCGCGATCGAAATCGGCTCGTGTGGAACCGCCTTGCACTTGTGCGACGTCGAGCGCATAAACTCGAAAATAATAACGGTGCGTTCCGGAGGGCGGACAGGGACCGCCGTAGCCGATCTTGCCGAAACCGTTCCTACCCTGCACCGCATTGGGCGGCACGCTGTTCTCAGCGATATCGCTCGTTTTCGGATCGATGTTCCAGACAAGCCAATGCACAAAAACTCCGCCGGGGGCATCCGGATCATCGACAATCAAAGCGAGACTTTTCGCTCCGACCGGGACCTGGTCGAAATGCAACGGCGGATTCACATTCGCGCCATCACAGGTTAACTTGGAAGGAATGTTACCGCCTTCTTGAAAAGCCGAGCTGGTGATTTTCATTTTTGCACCTCCGGCCGCGAGTGAGGACCACGCGACCGCTGCGGCGGCAATCGCACATGTGCCAACAATCTTTACTTTCATTCTTCAACCTCCGATTCAATGTCGTTAGATCGACCCGCCTTCGCAGCGCTACGGCGCGGCAGGCATCTTACGCTATAGTTTCGCGGAAATGACCCAGGACGGACGTAAACTTAAACAAGCGATTCTTGCGTTGCTTAAACAACGCGATTACCGCCCGCTCGATAAAGTCGAGATTAGCCGCAAGCTCGGTCTGAAGAGCAACGAACGCGTTGCTCTGCGAAAGACACTACGCGAACTGGAGCACGCCGGTGAGATCGCGCGCATTCGGAAGAATCGCTACGTTCTGCCGGCGGAAGCCGATCTGGTCACCGGGAAATTATCGGTCCACCAGGCCGGCTACGGTTTTCTGACCAGCGAGTCGCCTGGTCAGCCCGATATTTTTATCGCAGCGGAGAACATGGGAACTGCGATGCACGGCGACCGTGTCGTTGCGCGCGTGACCCGCGAAGTCGTTCCACGACGTTCAAAAGATCGACAAGGGCGCAGTGAAGGTCGCGTCATTCGCATTTTGGAGCGCGCCCACGACACAATGGTTGGGACGTTGCAGCAGTCGCGCAATTTTTACTACGTCGTCCCGGACGATCCGCGGCTGGTTCACAACGTCTATGTGCAGCCAAACGGCGCTGCAGTTGGCAACAAGGTCGTCGTTCGCCTCGATTCCTGGGAATCGCGTCACGTCAATCCCGAAGGCACCATTGTCGAAGTGCTCGGGCGGGCCGACGCACCCGGCGTCGACATTTTGTCGATCGTTCGGAGTTACCATCTTCCGCTCGATTTCCCGAAGGGCGTGCTCGATGAAGCAAACCAGATTCCTAAGATCGTTGACGCGCGCATGCTCGAAGGTCGCGAAGATTTGCGAGAAAGATTCATTATCACAATCGATCCGGATGACGCGCGCGATTTCGACGACGCGATCGACGTCGCCAAGATCGACAATGGAGGTTGGCAGCTCGGGGTGCACATCGCGGATGTCTCCGCTTATGTGCAGCCAGGCAGCGCGCTCGATCGCGAAGCGCGCGGGCGCGGCAACAGCGTTTATCTGCCGGATCGCGTGATCCCGATGTTGCCGGAGCGCTTGAGCAACGGCGTCTGCAGTCTTGTTCCGGACGCCGATCGTCTCACGCATTCCGTTTTCATTCAGTTCGACAAGACCGGCGCACCTCGAAAAGTGCGTTTTGCCAGGACCGTCATCCGCAGCGCGCGCCGGCTCACTTACAAGGAGGCTTACGCAATCTTAAAGTCGCCGGTTAACGGCGAATTGTCTCAACGGCTGCACGTCGCGTGGGAGTTAGCTTCCCTCCTCCGTCGCAAACGTTTTCAACATGGCTCGCTCGATCTCGATTTTCCCGAGGTGAAAGTGCATGTCGATCAAACGGGGAAACCGGTGCGGCTCGAGCGGGTCGAAAACGACGAATCACACCAGCTCGTCGAAGAATTCATGCTCGCCGCTAATGAGGCCGTTGCGCGAGAGCTCAAAAACAATTCGATCCCGACGATTTATCGCGTGCACGAAAGTCCCGACCCGGAAAAGCTCGCGGAGTATCGCGAGTTTATCCTCAGTCACGGTTACAAAGTCGGCGACCTGACCAATCGGCGCGAAGTGCAGCGTTTTCTCGCGTCGACCCGTGGCAAGCCGGAAGAACAACCGTTGAAGATCGGGCTGCTGAAGAGTTTGAAGCGCGCCCGTTACTTGGCCCAGCCGCTTGGACATTACGGACTCGCGAAAAGCGATTACCTGCACTTCACCAGTCCGATTCGGCGCTACGCCGACCTCGTCGCTCACCGCTCGCTCGCCGAGCGCGAAGAGAAACGGCGTTTCCGCCAGTCCGGCTCGGACCGCATTGATATGAGCCAGCTCACTTCAATCGCGGAACACATTTCGGCCACGGAACGCACTGCGGCCGAAGCCGAGATCGAGGCGGTCAAGATGAAGAAGCTTGAATTTTTCGAGCGACAACTCGCCGAGCGCAATCCTCAGGTTTTTCGCGCGACGATTGTCGATGTTCGCAACTACGGGCTGGTCATCGAACTACCGGACGTGCTTTTGACTGGATTGGTCCACGTTTCGTCGCTGACGGACGACTTTTATGTCTTCGAGCAAGCGCGGCGACAGTTGATCGGAAGACGTTCGCGCAAGCGTTTCGCAGTCGGCGACGAGGTACGGGTTTTTGTCGCGCGAGTCGACCGATTCAAACGCCAGATTGATTTCGCGCTGGCCGATCAAACGAAAAGCGCGAAGCGAACTCGCGCCCGACACTGATTTTTAACGTAAACGGCAGCACAAACCCGTTGTGAATAAGTCGTTAGGAATTCCGTTTTAGACCAAAATAGTTCTTCCATTGTTTCCGGCGAGCACAGTAAAATCGCCGGCTTTAAATGGATAACATAATAGAGGCGAAAGAGCTTCAGATAGAGCGTAAGCACTTTCACGTGGAGTTCCGGGAAAATGACCGCGGGAAGTTTTTGCGGATCACGGAAGAAGCCCATGGCCGGCGCAACACGATCATCGTCCCGAGCACGGGACTGGATGATTTCACGGCGGCGATCGGCGAAGTGCTGGCGGGCGCGACAAACGCGACGGCCTGAGCGCAGCGGCGGTCTTTAAAAGGGATACTGGCAGCACGGTCCGAGCCGGACTGGCATCTGCCGGCGCGTTGACACTTAAACACACGGACTTAGCTTGCGCTTCCGCGGAGCGCTTCTCGAATTTTTTATGGCCAGAAAAACGAAAACCAGGACGTCGCGGCCAAAACGTACCCGCCTTCGCCAAGGCTACGGCGCGGCAAGAGGCTCCAAGACGCCGAAATACGTTTATTACTTCGGCGACGGCCACGCCGACGGCGGCGGGAAAATGAAGCCTTTGCTCGGCGGCAAAGGCGCGAACCTGGCCGAGATGACGCGGATCGGATTGCCGGTCCCGCCCGGATTCACGATTACAACGGAGGTCTGCACTTATTTCTACGAACATAAACGGACTTATCCGTCGCAACTCAAAGCGGAAGTTGAAGCCGCGTTGGCGAAAGTCGAAAAGTCGGTCGGGAAAAAGTTGGGCGATAAAGAGCGGCCACTGCTGGTGTCAGTGCGCTCCGGGGCGCGCGATTCCATGCCCGGAATGATGGACACGATCCTCAATCTCGGAATGAACGACACCGTGGTTGAGATCGTGGCGAAGAAGACCAACAACGCGCGATTCGCCTGGGATTCGTACCGGCGATTTCTGCAAATGTACGGCGACGTCGTAATGGGCGTGCAAAAACGGCCAGGCGAAGATCACGACCCGTTCGAGAGCGTGATCGAGCATCTGAAGGATGAGCGCTACGGCAAGCATGACTTTCCAGACGTGAAATTGAGCGTCGCCGACTTGAAGGAGCTGGTAAAACGCTTCAAGGCATTGATCAAGGAGCGGGCCGGGAAATCGTTTCCGCAGGATCCAAAGGAACAACTCTGGGGCTCGATCAGCGCGGTGTTCGGATCCTGGATGAACGATCGCGCGATTGTTTATCGAAGAAAATACGGGATCCCGCACGATTGGGGCACAGCGGTCAACGTGCAGACGATGGTTTTCGGAAACATGGGCGACACGAGCGCGACCGGCGTGGCGTTTACGCGCGATCCGGCTAGCGGCGAAAAAGTTTTTTATGGCGAATACCTGATCAATGCGCAGGGCGAAGACGTGGTTGCGGGCGTGCGCACGCCGCATCCGATTGCCGATCTGGCGAAAGAAATGCCGGCCGCGCACAAAGCGCTCATGAAGGTTCGCGAGCTTTTAGAGCAGCATTTCAAGGACATGCAGGACCTCGAATTCACGGTCGAGGATAATCGCCTTTACATTTTGCAGACGCGCAACGGCAAGCGCACCGGACACGCCGCCGTCCGCATCGCCGTCGACATGGTGGACGAGAAATTGATTTCGAAGAAAGACGCCGTGAAAAGGATTCCGGCCGATTCGTTGGCCCATCTGCTTGCGCCAATCTTTGATCGACAATCGGCCCGCGACGCAAAAAAGATCGGCAGCGGTCTGGCCGCGGGACCGGGCGCGGCCTCTGGTCATGTTGTCTTCAGCGCGGAAGAGGCGGTGCGGCGCGCTGAAAAAGGCGACAAGGTCGTGCTCGCGCGCATTGAAACGTCGCCGGAAGACCTTCGCGGGATGATTGCGGCAGAAGGAATTCTCACTTCGCGCGGCGGTGTGTCATCGCACGCGGCATTGGTCGCCCGGCAAATGGGAAAAGTTTGCGTCTGCGGTGCAAGCAATGTCCGCATCGATTACCAAAAGCGAACTCTGAGCGCGAACGGCACGACATTGCAACAGGGCGATTACATTTCGATCGACGGCACGGCTGGAGAAGTTTTCGCAGGCGAAGTAACAACTGCACCGTCCGAGATCGTGCAAGTGCTTGTCGATCGAACGCTCGATAGAAAGAAGAGCGAAACTTTCCGTGAATATGAAAAGCTGATGGAATGGGTGGACGAGTTCAGAAAACTCGACGTCCGCACCAATGCGGACACTCCGGAACAGGTCAAGAACGCCATCGCCTTTGGCGCGCAAGGCATCGGCCTTTGTCGAACAGAGCACATGTTTTTCGAGGGCAATCGCATCGACGCCATGCGAGAAATGATTTTGGCCGGAACGAAAGACGAACGGGGGCGCGCGCTGGCGAAATTGTTGCCCTACCAGCGCGAAGATTTCATCGGAATCTTTGAAGCACTGGATGGACTTCCGGCCACGATCCGTTTTCTCGATCCCCCGCTGCACGAATTTCTGCCTAACGATCATGCGCAACAGAACGAGCTGGCCAACACGCTCGGCGTAGCCGTGGAAAATATCGCCCGGCGTGTGCATGAGCTGCACGAATTCAATCCCATGCTCGGTCATCGCGGCTGCCGGCTCGGCATTGTCTATCCGGAAATATCGGAAATGCAGGCGCGCGCGATCTTTCAAGCAGCGGCGGAAGTGCAGAAGAAAGGCAAAAAGGTTTTTCCCGAGATCATGATTCCGCTCGTCGGATTTCCGCGCGAACTCAAATTGCAGATCGACATCGTCCATCGCGTTGCTTCTGAAATCGCGAAGGAGCGAAAAACGAAATTCAATTATCTCGTCGGAACGATGATTGAGATCCCGCGTGCGGCTTTGCTCGCGGATGAGATCGCGCGCGATGCGCAGTTCTTCAGTTTCGGCACAAACGATTTGACGCAAACCACGCTCGGGATGAGCCGGGACGATTCTGGCAGTTTTCTTCCGGCCTACATTGAGCTGGACATTGTCGATACGAATCCGTTCGCGGCGATCGATCAAAAGGGCGTGGGGCGTTTAATGGAAATCACGCGCGATCTCGGACGCAAAACGCGGCCGAACATCAAGCTCGGGATTTGCGGCGAGCACGGCGGCGAACCGACGAGCGTCAAGTTCTGTCACCGCCTCGGATTAAATTACGTTAGTTGCAGCCCGTTCCGTGTTCCGATTGCGCGATTGGCCGCGGCCCAGGCTGCGCTCGCGGAGTAGATGTCGATCTTAGCGATCGTCGCGCACGCGATACAGCGAAACGTCCGGACCAAACGAGGAAGAGGCACCAGTGACGAACTGGAAAATTCCAAGGTCCCTGTTCTGACTGAGTTCAGGAAAGAATTTTGCCGGGAGCGAATCTTCGACGGGCATAAAGACGAGATACGCGACCCGTTGTGCGCGCAGATAGGATTCGAAATTTTCGACTGTTTCCCACGCTGACGCCGGCGCGATCTGTGAGCGAACAAAACGCTCGGGGGGCAGATGAGATAGAACGCGAACGGCCACATCATCAGAAAAGCAGCGCGATTGATTGTCAGATGGTTGTTGAGATGCATTAGCAACCGCGTCCGCTATCTGCGAATGGGCGCGAAAATCGTCGCGCACTTTGGAGACGATCGGCATCTGGCGTTTCGAATTCAAAAAACAGACGCCGATGACGGCGACCGTCGCGCATTTCGCCAACCAAGCCGGCTTGCTACGGGCAAGGAGCAATTGAAGTAACCAGGCCACCAATGGCAGACCGAGCAGGAAAAAAACGAGCGCATAGCGCGGCAAAAGAACGGGCTGCCGCTTGGTCACGTAGGCAAACAGGACAAACGCCAAAAGCGCAACAGCGTATCCGGCAACGAACAGTGCCGGCCACGAAACACGATGCGGCGGCCGAATCGCCTGGAAAACAAACACTCCACTAGCGAAGAGAAGGCCAAGAAAAACGACACGGTTCGCGCCTAACAAGAACAAATCGGCATCGCGCTCGATATCTGCCCAAGCGAACCCGCGCCGGGTAGGATAAAAATCGAGATAGTTCGCGTGATAACGCGCGCGGTCGGCGAAATAGGCAAGCGCATCGCCGGTGGCGAAATGAGAGATCAAGAACCAGGCAAGGGGTGGAAACAGAACAATCGCGATAAGTAACGGCGAGACGCGGCGTTGACGAATAAATTGCAACATCGGCAACAGAACGATGAGCGACCAACTTTCGATCCGAACGCCTTCAGCGATGGCGGCGAAAACCGCTGCAGCAAGCCAGCGATCCCGCAAAAGAAACCACAGACTCGCCAGAACCAAACAGGCATGCGGCACATCGGTCATGCAGGCAGCGGAGTAGAGAACGTGCAGCGGATTGAGAACAACGAGCGCGAAGACGGCGGCAGCGAGCAAGATGCTGCGCGTGAGTTTCTCGGTGATGGCAAAGACGAGGACGCAACTGACCGCGCCACAGAGGGCGGACAAAATTTTCCCGGCGAGCAATGGATTGTCGATCCAACGATTAACGATCGCAGCGGCAAACTGAAACAGCGGCAGCCAAAAACCGTAAAGATCGGTCAATCGCAGGTGGCCGAAATTGGCGCTCAATCGCGCAATGTTCTCGGCATAGGAATATCCATCCTGTTCGGCATTGGGGAGGAGGAATGCCGCCGAGAGATGAATCGCTAATGCGATCGACCACAGGACTAGCCAGGTCCAGCGATTAGTGATTGGTGCTCGGTCGCTATTTCTTCGCTGCGGCATCGCGATAGGCCAGCCATGCCCGCCAGGCCCGCTCCCAATTTTGTTTGGCCGCCCAGCCTTGCGCTTCCAGGAAATGAAAATAAGCGGGCGCATTCGCTCGTTCGTTGATACGGCGCACGGTCAAGAGCGCGTCGTCGGTGCGACCGCGCTGCATCTGCTCGCGATAGAGTGCGTAGGCGGTCGCGTTATCGGGGTTGGTATAAAAGCGATTCTGCAGTTCTTCCAACGAGCCGCTGGTGGAAGATCGAGGCAAGGCAACGGCTTCGCCAAACTGCTGCGTCAATTCGTAAGCGGCACGAAAATCGTTTTTCGCGGCGGCATGTTTGGCCAGGCCAAGCCAGGCATACGCAATCCAATCTGGATGTTCCTGCACCATCCGCGAAAGCTCGTCGAGGTCGCCGCGCTCCGACCAAAGGGCGAAGAGCACGAGTTTCTCGGTGTCGGTAAGGGTTTTGAGGTCGGGATCGTTCTTGAGATAGTCATGGATCCCGCGGCTGAACGTCGCGCCCGAAACGCGACCGAGATATCCGAGCACGAGATCGTGCTGCCTCAATCCCATTTCCTCGAGAAGCTTGCTGACCTCGGGACTATTTTGCTTCGCCACGTTGTCCCACATTTCCGAATACAATCCGGGGCGCTTTGGACCGGCTTTGCGCAAGGCGTCACGCCACGCGCTTACCGCGAGCACTGGCTGCGAGCTGAGCCAGGCTTTTCCTTCCGCGAGCGGAACCTGAAAACCGTTTGGCTCGAGAAAGCGCGCCCGCCGAAAATCGTCCAACGCCCGCGCCGGTCGATTGATCGCGACCTCGGCCAGCGCACGATAAAAATAAAGCTGCCAGTCGAGCGGCGCCCACTGCAATGCGCGGCTGGTCACGGCAATCGTATCGCGAAAGTCGTGTGCTTGATTCGCGGCGCTGGCCAACTGTTTCGCGTTGTTGACGCCGACCGAACCAGGCAAGGCGAATTTAGCGCGCGTTGCCACCAGCCATGAAAATCCACTAACGAGCAGGACGATTCCGACAACGCGAAACAAAACTGGGTTGAAGCGGCTCGGCTTCAGTTGCAAGGGGCGATGCAAAGCGAGTCCGAGCAAGAACATTCCGGAGAGCGCCGTCCCCACGCGATGCGCGGAAACATCGACAATTCCATGCAGCGCGAAAAAAATCGCGGCGATGAGCGCGGCGAGGCGAAAGCGTTGATTCGTGCCGACGCGCAGCGGAAAAACTTTGCAAATGAGGAAGGCGGCGCCAACCAGAACCAAGAGGACGGCCGGCCAACCGAGCTCGGTCCACAGCCAAAGCCAATCGCTTTCCGGATGGATCGCGCGACTCTCGTTGAAAGATGCGTTGCGAAAAATGGCAAAGACCGATTCGAAATTTCCGAGACCAATCCCGCACCAAGGCGAAGCGCGAATGAGATCGAAAGTGTCGTGGAAGATTAGCCACCGAAAGTCCGACGAGATTCCAGTGCCTTGAAAACCGCGGAAATGAAAGCGTTCGAACGTTTGGCCGCCGGCAAGCAGAATAGTGGTGGCGAGCAGAAGCAGGACCGACAGCCCGACCGCAATCCGCACGGTCGAGCCGTGATGCAACGCGAAAAGAACCATCCAGCAGACACTGCCAAGGACCAAAATGACGAGCCCGGCGCGCGAAAAATTGAAGATAACCGCAGCGATGACAATACCGAAACCGGCGAGCCAGAGGACCCATCGCTTTTTGCCATGTCGAATGTCGTCCTGCCCACAGGCGAGAATCACGATTGAGGTCACGCCAAACAAATCTCCGGTTTGATTGCGATTCGGGAATGGACCGAAGCCGGGTTCGTTGATCCAAAAAGAGGGTGCGGTGTGCGCCAGGTAAAAGAGAACGCTGACGGTCGCCAGAGCAATGACACCGGTTGCGAAAAGGCGGAGTTGGAAACGCGCCGCGCGCAGTTCCAACTCCTGCGAGCAGACGACGTAAAGCCAGCTCAAACCCGCGATGAAACTGATCAGACACGTGAACGTGATCCATGGCTGCGGACTAAGAGTACTCGGCAGTGAGATCGCAAAATCATCAATCACGGCAGCGCGCCACGGCGGTTGAAAAAACCAATGCGCGGGCAAAAACGCGACGGTGCCACACAGCGCGAGCGCGACCAGTATCCAATTGATGGGCGCACCCAGCGACGAGCGCGGCGGTTGAATCAAAAGATAAAAACCGAGGATTATGACTATAACCGCTTCGCCCCATTTTTGCGTGGCCCCGCCCAGAAAGCAGGCGAGCACCGGCAAGAGCGGAATAATTCCGTTACCGAGCCAGGTGGCTCTGGGAATACGCTGGCTCGAAGGCGGTGATGATTCGACTAAATCTCGCATCAGCCGGGAAAAATTGTCATGGTATGGGAATAGCTATTTTTGAGGAGCGGTCGTTCGAAAGGCCAATCATGACAGGGGCGAAGACTTTAGCACGAGTTGAAGGAAGGGTGCCATCGCGTACTCTCGTCTCGGTCCGGCGGAGTTAAGATGGTCACCCAACGCAAGGAAGGTCTTTATCGCCTTTTCCTGCTTTGTCAGGTCCTGATCGTCGCCGCGCTTTTCTGGCTCGGTGTCTGGATCATGGTCACGTTCTATTCGCCCGGGGCCGAGCTCACCTGGCGACGATACAGCATCTACTGCGGCATGCTCGTCATCGGTCTTTTGCTCGAATCGCTCACCCGCGACGGCTCCAAGAATTATTTCCTGCACAACGAGTTGCTGCGGCAACATCGGCTTAGTCTTCGACAAACGATCGCCAGCGCCGGCTTGCTTGTCCTTTACCTGATCGCCACCAAAGACGCGTTCATTTCGCGAATCTTCTTCTTCAACTTTGTCCCGTGGCTTTATGTCGCGTTGCTCTTTTCACATTATTATTTGCCCGGGCTTCTTGTCCGCGGCGCCTTTGCGCGGACACGCGAAGAGAAAACGTTGCTCGTCGGTTCCTCGCTCAAGGCCACGCAGTTGCGCGAATGGCTCCGTCGCAAAGCGTCCATCGGTCTGCGCACCGTCGGATTGATTTGCGACGAAGAAATTGAACAAACTGAGCATGGCCTCCCGGTTCTCGGCCGGTCGAACCAGTTTGAACAGATCGTGCGCGAGCGCGGCATTTCTCAAGTCATCCTGCTCGAGTTCCCGCTCTTTTCCGAAATCAACTGGGACATCATTCGGACGTGCGACCACCTCGGCGTCAGATTGCTCATCGTTAGCGATCTGGAGGAGAAAATGCGGCATTCGGTCACGCATTTCGAAGATGACGGCTTTCGTTTTATCGGACTGCGCGAAGAACCGCTCGAAAATCCGCTGAACCGTTTCTTCAAACGCGCCATCGACCTCGCAATCGCGCTGCCCGTCATGCTCATCGTTTTCCCGATCTTCACTCTGATCGTCTGGATCGCGCAACGTTTGCAGTCGCCCGGCCCGCTTTTACACGTGCAACCGCGCGCCGGCATTCAGAATCGCCAGTTCAACATTTACAAATTCCGCACCATGCGCCCCGATCACGACCAGTTGACGCGACAGGCGACGGACGACGACGAGCGAGTCTATCCACTGGGAAAGTGGTTTCGCCGGCTCAGCATCGACGAGCTTCCGCAATTTTGGAACGTGCTCCGCGGCGACATGAGCATCGTTGGGCCACGGCCGCACTTGCTCGAGCACAATAAACAATTTTCACAGTTGATGGAGAACTATCACGTGCGCGCTTTTGTGAAACCGGGCATTACCGGGCTCGCGCAAGTGCGTGGCTTCCGCGGCGAAGCACGCAACAATGCGGATATTCAGAACCGCGTCGCCTGCGACATCGAGTATTTGGAGAACTGGAACCTCTCTCTCGAGTGCGGAATTATCTTGCGCACTTTTGCGCAACTAATTGTGCCGCCGCGAACCGCCTACTAAACGAGCGACTTTATGCGCTCGAAGAAATCGGCCAGCAACGTGCGCTGCTCGAAGCGCTTCACGTATTCGCGCCCATTCACGCACCATTGACTTAGCCGTTGTCGATCTTGCGCGAGTTCGCGAAACGTTTGCGCGAGCTGATCCACTTGCCCCGGCAAGACGTTGATTCCAAAACGACCATTCGCCACCGCGCCGGCAAGGGCGCTCTCTTTATCCGCGACCGTCACGACCGGACTGCCGTAAGCGAGCGTGACCAAAAGCTTGCTCGGGAAGAAAGCATTGCCCGAACCGCTTTGCTGCGTGATCAACGATACGTCGGCATCGACCAGCAACTCTTTGTAATCGAGACCGAATTGGAGAGATAGCATCGACACATTTGTCAATGCGCGGTCCGCGACTTCTTGAGTAAGGGCGGCGCGTTCTGCACCGTCGCCGCAAAGCACAATTCGTATGTTCGTGTCGCTTCGGAGCTTGTCCGCTGCGTCCAGCAAAATGTCGAGGCCTTGTTTTACTCCAAGATTGCCCGCGTAGACGGCGAGAAATTCATCCGCTGCAAATCCGTTTTTTGTGCGGAACGCACAGGCTGCTGGGATTTCAGAATCGGTCGGAATCGCAACGCCATTTGGAAAAAGGATCAGCTTTTCTTCCGGCACGCCTTTGCGCCGAAAGGCGTCGAGAATTTCCTCGCTGATTCCGCCGACCCGGGTGGCGTGTTGGTAGGCAAAAGCTTCGAGCCAATACAACACGCGCGTGAACCAGCCGGCGCGCAACATTCCCAGCCCAACCGCGGCGTCCGGCTGCAAATCTTGAACATGGAAAACAAACGGAGCGCGCTTTAATGCCGTGACCAACCACGCCGCCATGCCGAGGAGCAACGGCGGCGAAGGGATCACGTAAACGTCTGCCTTCTTGAGCGACAGAACACGGATTGTGGATGTAAGGATGAAGGTCGCTTCATGAATGATGCGTTTCCAGGCCGAGACGCGCTCGGGCACAAAGTGCCAGCAGCGATGCACGGGTACGCCGTTAATTACATCCGTGCGAAAAAGTAGATGTCGATCTTCCGGGCGTTTCCGCCAAACCGGATAATAGGCGAAGGTCGTGACCATCTCCACGTCCACGCCCTGCTCGCGCAAAAATTCGCAGAGCGCGACATTGTGCGGCGCGATGCCGGTGATTTCCGGCGCATAGTTGATGCCCCAGACAATGATTCGCATTACTTGCGGTCAGAGCGCCGGCGCAATTCGTAGGTCTTGGCGACGGAGAGGAATTCGTAAACGGCGTGAAGACGCGCGAAATAATAACCGTCGCGCCCATCGAGAAATCCTTTCTGCCAGATGTAAATGTAAAGGAAACGCAGAAGCGGCCGAAATGGCAGTCGTTGGGAAAGCGATTTCAGACGACGGCGACGTCCCACTCGTTCGTCGCTCAGCTCGTTGGAACTGCCCGTCAAAAATCTGTCCGCCGAGACCCGAGCTTCCCAGTTCGAATAACGATTGTGTTTCTCGATGAAAACTTCCACCGACGGAAACGCGTAATGATCGATCTCGCATTGCAGTTTCGCGGTTGGACCTTGCACGACGACATGCTCGTGCACCTCATTGTCGCCGCTGTTCGTCTCGGAGGTGGTCAATTGCTCATAGCGGCCCAAGGCGTGGCGAAAAAGGCGCAGATTCCAATTCGGGTAGTAAGAATGACGCAACCAGCGACCGAGAAAAAAGAAACGCCGGTTGATCCAATAACCCGCCGTATCTCCCGGCTTCGCAATCGCGTTTGCAATTTCGGTCGCAGCTTCTGCCGGCAAGACTTCGTCAGCATCGAGAATCAATACCCATTCATTCTTGAACGGCAGATTTTCCAGCGCCCAGTTTTTCTTTTTTGGCCAGGTCCCGTTGAAATGGAACTGCACTACGTTCGCGCCGTAGCGCTCCGCGATCTCGGCCGAGTTATCGGTGCTTTGCGAATCAACCACGAAAATTTCGTCGGCCCATTGCACCGAATTCAGGCAGCGCTCCAGAATCTCCGCTTCGTTTTTGATCGGCACGAGCACGGAAACCGGCACCCGCGAAGTCATCGTGGCCGAAGGACTCTGCATGGATTGCCGGCGGCGATCACGTTATCGGGGACGTCGTGCGTGACCACGGAACAGGCGCCAATCACACTACGCGCGCCAATCGTCACGCCCGGCAAAATAAAAGCGCGCGCTCCGACAAAGGCGTCGTCACCGATCGTAATCTTCGCCGTGACTAGCGGCATTTCCGGTTGCGAAAAATCATGGGTGCCGGTGCTGAGATATGCTTCCTGCGCAACGGTCGCGCGCGCGCCGATTTCAATTTCACCAAGCGTGTAAGCGTTGGCGCGGTCGCCTAAACACGCACGATCGTGCATCGTCAGGTTCCAGGGAATGGCGATTCGCGCGCGCTGATGCACAAACGGTTTGCCGTCGATCTTCGCGTCGAACACGCGCAGCCAAAAGAGACGCCATTCGTTGAGCGGCTTCGGCGTCCAGGCGCAGAAAATAATCCAGCAGATTTCCCACAAGACGCGCAGCGCGCGCTGACTGCCGGACCAGGGCGAATCAAACGCGGATTTCTGCTCCGGATTAACGACTTGTTCCTGTGCCATGAGAATTTGTAATCAACGAACTGAAATCGTCCAAAAATTGCGAGGCCACTCGTTCGAGCGAATACTCGGCCGCTTTGGCGTAACCGGAGTCAGCCACGCGCGCCAGCAACATTTCATCGGCAATGACATTGTCGATCTTGTTCCGCAAGTTTTCGGCCGGATTCGTCGAATAATGATCGAAGACAAAGCCGGTCCGTCCGTCCTGAACAAAATCCTGGAAACACTCGAGATTGGAAACGAGCACGGCGCAACCGTGCGCCATCGCTTCGAGCGGCGCTAGTCCAAATGATTCGCCGCTTTCGGCGAGCGAGGAATAAACGAAGAGCCGCGCCCGGCGAAAAAGCCGTTCGAGGGCCACCGGGTCAAAGATCGACCCTTGGAAAATGATCCTGTCGCCGGCTTCGCCTGCGCGGCGTTTTAGATCGACATGGTAGGAATTGCCACCGCCGCCAAACTTTTCTTCAACAGGACCAACGATCATGAGCTTCCAGTTAGCAAAAACAGTGCGCGCCTTGCCCGCGAAAGCATCAACCAACAGATGGACGCCTTTTTCGGGATGCACACGGCCGACAAAAAGGATCATTTTCTCGCGTTGCTCAACCGGAGGCGGCGCGCTGGGCGACGCCGATTTTGGCGCAGGGTACGGAACAACCTTTGCCTTTGAGGAAAGCTGTGGCGCTTCCCGCGCGATGGCGCGCGCGACCGCGTGAGACGGCGCCTGCAGACGCGCCGCATTTCCGTAAAAACGCATTTGCCCTTTCGGGTAACGCGCGACGTGCACATAAACGCGTCCCCGCCTGGAGCTGCGCAGCAACATTGGCAGCCAAAACGTATTCGTCACAATGATGTCGGCTTTCGGCAAGATCGACATCGTCCGGATCGAGTAAATCAAATCGAGAAACTTCAGCCACAAAAGTGAGCCCGGAGTATCAAACCCGCGAACGCGTAAGTGACGGACCCCGTTGATAACTTCGTCATTGGGGAATTGCGGCGACGCGCGCGAGATCTGGACGACGTCGTGGCCGCGGCGGGCAAATTCCTGCCCGAGCTGAAACCAAACTTTCTCGACTGCTCCGCCCATGATCGGCGGCACGGGCAGAAACGCGCCAAGCACAATCGTGATTTTCATGCGGCCGCGCGATGTTCGCGCAAGACCCGCAAAAGCGAATCGACCGCACGATTGATCTCAAAGCGGGTCTCGAAACAGCGGCGCGCTTTTGCGCGCATCCAGTTACGTTCCGCGCCCGGCGTGGCAATCCAGCGCTCGAGCAAACGGATCGTACCGGAAAGATCATCTTCATCGGCAAAGCCGGCGTCATTCATCGTGATCTCGCGCCAGATGTTCACTTTGTTCGAGATCAGGACCGGCGTCGAACAGGCCAGCGCCTCGACGACTGCGATGCCAAAGTTTTCCTGATGAGACGGCAATACGAACGCGTCCGCCGCCGCCAGCGCGCCCCACTTGATATCACCGCTCAGTATGCCGGTGAATGTGATTGGCGTTTCGGACTCTTCTACAGTCCGTTCGGCGAGATGTTTTAGCCGCTGTAAGTACGATTCATCAGCGCACGGGCCCGCTATAACGAGATGCAATGATTCGGGATCGGGCGTTGATTTTCGGACCGCCGCGAAGGCCTCGATTAGTAGCTCGCAGCCTTTCTTTTCGTGCAGCCGGCCGAGGAAAAGGAAAAATTGTTTTGCGCGCAATTGCGGAAAAGTGCTCAGGAAGGCTTCGCGCGCGCTGACAAGATCGACATCGGGCGCAGCCGTTCCGTAATTGACGACGATCTCACGGCAGCGATACGGCGAGAACGATTCACGGGCGAGCTGGCGCTCGTCTTCCGATGTAAAAAGAACCGCGGCGGCGTCACGCAATACGCGATACTCGGCCCACGGCCAATAGAGGAGTTTCTTTAAATGTTTGAGCGGGTATCTCCGCTTGAACCACGGATCAAGCATTCCGTGCGGAAAGACAAAGTACGGCGTGATGGTTTCGTGTAGAGCGCGCCAGACGCCGAAGCTGTTGTATTGCCAAACGCCGTGGACAATGATCGCGTCGTATTCCCGGCGATGCTCTTTCAGCCACGGGATCAAGCGCGGCGTGTAACCGTAGCCGCCGCGGCCGCGGCCGAGCGCATGAACGCGCACTGGAAATTCGCCGATCCATGGATCGTCTGGCGCATCCAGCGAAACAACTTCGACGCGGTGTCCGCGATTCGCCAAGATCGCGGAGGATTGTTTGACCGCCTCCATCGGGCCACCGATCGCCGGATTAAGCGAATGAATGGACCGAAGTATTTTCATTCCGGCTAGGTGAATGTTGTTTTACGAAATGGCCTAATACCACAATGCTCCACAATCGCGTCCAATGGAGACGTCCGGTTCGAAACCGGACAAGCAAATCATCGACAAACGCTCTGGGAAGTAACTGACGGGAAAGAATCTCGCGCAGGCCCTCGGTGACAAAACCGGCCAATGGTCCGAGCATCCAATTTCTCATTGGCAATGCGAAGCCGCTTTTCGGGCGTTGATACACTGACAGCGGAAGGAGATCGCGACAGGCTTCGATGAGCAAGCCTTTCGGGCCGGGGTAACGTTCCTTTTCCGCGGCCGGCAAACCCAGGACGTACTCGACCAGCTCGTGATCGAGAAAGGGCACGCGCAACTCGAGCGAAACCGCCATGCTCATTTGATCGGCATCGCGCAAGAGCATGCGACGCATGTAACCGGTGAGCTCGGCCCAACTAATGCGCGCCATGTCGTCTGGCAATTCGACCGGATAATCGAGCGGCATCGATTCGGTCGGTAATCCGGCGCGATCGAGCATGGTGTCGGTGAAGAATCGGCGGCGCCATCTCGCGAGTTCGCCAACGTCGGCGTCACTCGGAAGATCGGCCAGGCGTTCGCCGAGATTGCCGATCTCGCCAAAGATTCGACGCAATCCGCGCGGTAGCTTGGCCAGCAATTTCAATTTTGGAACATCACGGAAACTCGCGTAGCCGCCGAACAATTCGTCGCCGCCGAGTCCGGACAACGCGACTTTGACGCCATGTTTCGCCACTGCGCACGAGACGATGTAAGTGTTGATCGCGTCGACTGAGGGCAAATCCAATTTTTCGACCGCCTCCGTGACCGACTGCATCACCTCTTCTTCAGAAAGCCGAATGCGATGATGGTCGGTGCGGCAACGTTCCGTCATTTCCTGTGCGATCGCCGTTTCATCGAACTGCGCGACGTCGAAGCCGACGGAGAACGTCTGCAACTTTTTCTCCAAGCGCTGCGCGGCCAGGGCGGTCACGATTGATGAATCGATTCCCCCGCTAAGAAAACTGGCGATAGGAACATCGGAGAGAAGATGTTCTTCGACGGCATTCTCGATGAGAGAACGCACTTTCGGAACAACTTGATTCGTCGGCGAAATAAAAGTTTTCTGCGCAGGCCAGTATCTCCATGTTTTTCGCTGGCCATCGCGTCCGATGATCATGGCGTGGCCGGCGGGCAAAACAGAGATGTCGGGATAAAGAAGTTCCCGCTCCGGAGACGAGCCCCATTGCAAGTAGGCCGAAATCGATTCCGCCGTGATCGCGGGTGAATTCTGGGCGAGGACTTTTACCTCGGAGGCCATACGAATGGCGTCGGCGTCGAGCGCATAGTAGAGCGGCTTTATCCCGAGGCGATCGCGCGCGACGAACAGCTCCTGGCGCGCGTTGTCGTAAATGGCAAAGGCGAACATCCCCTTGATTCGGTCGAGAACGCCGTGGCCCCAGTGCGCGTAACCTTGCAATAAGGTTTCGGTGTCGCTCGTTCCGCGCCAATTGACATCGCGGCCTAACTGTTCGCGCAACGCGCGGTGATTATAAATTTCGCCGTTCGCGACAATCACATTGCCGGTGGCGGGATCCGTCATGGGTTGCGCGCCGGTGGGTGAAAGATCGACAATCGCCAGGCGAGTGCTGCCGAGCCAGCAGCGGCCATCCGGTGAAGTCCATTCGCCGGAAGAATCCGGGCCGCGATGTGTCAGCAGTTCGAGATCAAGCCGCTCGGCCTGACCGGAAGCGCGAAGATGAACTGCAATGCCGCACATGTCGTTACATACTTGAACTGAGCGCCGCTTACCACACGAACCCCTCTTTGCGCCGAAAATATTCCATGTCCTGCGGAAGCTCCTTCAACGGCTTGGCCGGGACGCCGCCGTAAAGACGATACGGCTCATCCCATTTTTTATTGAGGAGCGATTTCGCGGCCAGGACGGAATGATGCGGCAAACTGCTGCCACCAAGGATGACCGCTTCAGTCCCGACAAAGCTGTATTCCCCGATTTCGATGGGCTCGGATGATTGGCGGCCGGCTGGAAGGTCGATGCTGTGGGTAACGAGTTGTGAGCGAAAGCCGGCGACGGTCGCGAAGGCACCGATCCGGACACGCGCCGTGCAATCGATCAAATGCCGGCTGCTGATTCCAGCGTGAGCTTCAAGAATCAATTCGGGATGTCGATCCATCTGGTGCGCGAAATGGCGACTGTTTCCGCTGGGAAAACCGGTGATCCAATTCAACTGCCCGATAATGGCGTGCGCTCCGAGATGAAGCAGATCGATATTTTTGCACAGGGTGAAATGTCCGATGCGAGAATTTTCTTCCATGATCAGGCGGCGCGGACAAATCCAGGCCAGACCGATCCGGCTGGTGGGATGAATCGAATAGCCAAATTGCTTTTCAAGAATGCTGCGCCGGGCCGGCCAGGGCAGCAAGATCGACAAGAACATCAAGAGTTGATTCAGCATGCGGGGGCAAGCGAGCGATACAACTCGCGATATTCGGAGGTCATGCGCGCGGCGGAGAAGCGTTTCGCATTCTCAAGCGCGGCCGCGCTCCAGCGTTTGCGTTCGTCGGGATCGAGGAGACGAATTAAGTCGGCGACAAAACCTTCTTCATCATCGGGCTCATGCAGCAACGCACCGTTGCCGGCAACGTCCGGCATTGGGCCGGCCGAACTGCTCACGACCGGACAACCACAAGCTTGTGCTTCAATAATCGGCCAGCCGAATCCTTCGAAACGCGACGCATAAAGCAAAGCATGGGCGCGATTGTAAAGCGCTTCGAGCAGTTCGTTCGACGCGCTGCCAAGATCGACAATGCGATTGTCGATACGGAGATCGCGGGCTTGCGCGCGAAGGCTTTCACTCAAGGGCTCGCCGACAAAGACCATTTGGGCGTCGAGCTGTTCGGCGCATTTTGAAAAGATGCGAAGCACACCTTCGCGATTTTTCCGGCGCAGATTAGAACCGACGTGGACGATGAAGCGGCCTTGCTGCTTCAGATTTGGAATGGCTTGCAATCGCGTATCGACAACATCTTTTGGCAAAGGCCGGTAGGGATAACTGCGTCCAATTTCGATGAGCGTGATGCGAGGCTTGTTATTCTTCGTCGCGATCAAACGCTTTGCATCGTCGGCCGTCGCGCGCGAATCGCACGCGACCACGTCCGCGCGACCGAGCCCGCGCAAGATCCAGCGTTGAAGAATGCGACCCGCAGGTGAGGCCGGACAATCCGTGTCCTCGCCCAATCCACCGCGAACGGCGAGCATGTCGTGACATGTGATGACGAGAGGGAAACGACTGACGGCGCGCGCATAGGGAGCATTGGAATGGTCGCAGATGTGAACGAGCGCGGGGCGCTGCGCCAGTTTGCGCGAAAGGCGCCAGCGAAACAGGATGAACTTGTCGATGTAGGCGAGCCACTTGCCGATGCCCCCGCCAAAGAGGCGAATCCTCCCGAAAAAAGCCGGCGGCCGGATTAATTCGGCATTGATGCCGCAATCGCGCAAACCTTGCAGCATCATTTGATTGAAGCGCAACATGCTCTGCTGCTGATCGGGAGCGTAATTACCGATCAGCAGAACCATTACTTTGATCGGCGCCGTCGCCGTGAAGCCGACTGGCATAGGCGGAGCGACTCGCCACGCGCTGAAGAACCGGCTGTGATGTTTCCGGAGTGGGATCCGTTTCATTGACATTCATGGCGGCGAGACAAAGCCCCATCAGCGCGACGGCAAAACCAACGCTGGTGGGCTGACCAAATGAGCCATTGATCAGCGGAAAAAAGCCAGTGCTAAAAAGAAGGAGCGGCAGAGTATGTCCAGAGCGCCACACTTGCCGCAGCGCCAGAAAGCCAATGCGCAACATGAGCGCTACTCGCCAGAAAATAAAGAGCAACCCAAGGATCGGTCCGCTCTCCATCATCACGCGCGACCATTCGTTCTCCGCGAGCAAGAACGCCGCGCGACCAACGAGAAAGCGAGCGCCCCCATTTGTACCAACACCAAGTCCGTAACCCCAGAACGGCATTCGATCTATTCCATAGAAGGGTTCAGTGAAAGTACCGAACATGCGACTCACCATGTCCTTAACGATCGTTGTTTCTTCAGCCTCGGCCGTCTCGGTGAAACGATTGGAAAGAACGCTGACGCCTTCGCGGAAGATCGGGATGTAGCTTATTAACCATACGACGACGGCAACAAGGAGCAGATTGCGTCCGAACTTATTGACGGCGCTGGGACGGATGACAAGGATCAGGCCGAGAGCGAACAAGATAAGACCGACTGACAACACGGCGGCGCGGCTTCCGGAACAACCGACCGCGACGACAAGGAAGAAACCCGAAGCGATGACAAGCCAAGTCTTGTAATTCAATTTCGAAATCACGGCATGGATCAGGAACGCCGCGGCCGCGGTTAGGTAAAAGATCGCGCCGAGGACGAAGGAAAAAATACCGGGCGGCCTAATCTTGCCGCCACCGGCAGCGATTTGCAGGCCTTCACCCACACCAGCCGTACGATTGATGAAGGAATCCGGGGAAGCGCGGAATTGCAAGACCATGAGCAAACCCATCGGAACCATTCCCAGAATCGTCCACCATCCAATGCGCTTGACGTCTTCAAAGTCGAAGACAGCGGGGAAGACAAAAATGAGCGGGAGATGGAGAAAATTCGACCGGAAGCCGTAGCCGGTAATGAGAAGAACCATCTGCGGCGGCAGGTAAGGCTGAAGGACAAGAAAACCAACGGCCCAGCTCAGAAACGCAATGATGGCGAGGGAGATGACAAAAATGTTGCGAGGAAAAACGCCCCCGGCGATGGCGAACATGTAGATCAAAATCACGACTGGATCGCGAATGATGAGAAGCGGATTCGAATACTCCGGCATGACCCATTTCCGCAACGCGCCTTCGAAAATCAGAAGGATCAGATAAAGCCAGATGAGTTTCCGCACTGTGCCCAGGATTTTTGGGCGGTTGCCCGCAGGCACGGGCGGTGGCTTGCGGACGGAAGGTCCGTTTGGCACGGCAGCTTTGGAGAATGGCATTGGCGGTCGGTCTTGATTCATTGAACCACAGCGCGTGCCAGCGACGCGAGTTGGCGGCGATAAGTTTCCCATTGCCGGGTCGCAGCTTTTTGCCGCGCCGCCAGTTTCATTTCTGCAAGCAGGTTCCGATCCGTCATCAAACGCACCAATCTCTCTTCAATCGCCTCGGCCGAACGGATCGGGACAATAAAGCCATCCACATTGTCGGCAATCAGATCCGGTCCGGCGGTGTGGGGGGTCGTAATCACGACCAGACCCTGCGCCATGGCCTCGGCAATGACGAGTCCGAAACCCTCGTGCAGCGATGGAAAGACGAGCACGTCGTGACGCGAAATTTCTTCCAGCAGATCTTCGTGCGGCAAAGATTGAATCCAACGATGTCGATCTAGCACCGCCGGCTCGGGGATCTTAGCGCTCAGCCGATGCCCAACGAGGGTAAGTTCGATTTGTCGCTCAAGACGTGCCGCTGCTTTGAGCAAATAGCCGAGCCCTTTCGCCTGGCTAAGAGCGCCAACGAAAATGACACGCAGTTTGTTACCGCCCTTCGAAATCGCGCGATTGCTGACGGGCGGCGCACCGTACGGAACGACATGGACCTCGGCTTTGAGGTTTGGTACGCGCGCGAGACTCTCGCGTGAAAATGTGCTGGAAGTGATCACGATATCGGCCAGCGCCAGTTCTTCATCCTTCTTGGCAACTTTCTCGTCGCTGTCGCGGAGAGCGCCAAGAGTCGGCGCCCATTCGGGATGCAGCGCGGCCTCTTCACGTTGATACTCCCGAACTTGTCTCCAGTAGACGATCGGATGTTCGTAAATGCATTTCGTCCCGCGGGTCCTGGCAGCGCGGAATGATTCCAAAGCGGCGCCATCATAGGCGTAGACCGCTCTGCTTTTTTCGCCGGATGACAGCCGGCCGGCAACATGTCGATCTAACGAATGATAAATCGCGTCCATGCTGAAGAAACCGGTCTCATGTTGCGCGACCGAACCGAGACCGATCCGTCCCGAAATCAGGCGTCCCCATTCGCGCCACGGAAAGGTTTTGATGAATGGTTTGAGTTCCGCTGGAAACGAACGTCGGCGAAGTTCTCTGTGGGTGCGGGGAAGAAAGAATAGACATCGATCGAGAACGCCGCCTCGTTTCCAGTCCACGCATGTCCAGAATTCCTCCAGCAAGCCGGCTTCGGCAAGCGCGAGGGCCGTTTGTCGCACGTTCTGGTTGGCGGTCGGGTGCGAGAGAAGAATCACGGGAGTATCGAGCGAAATAAATTCAGGTACGACTCAGCGATCGTCGCCGGATGAAATTGAGCGAAATGTTGCAATCGGTTGGCGACAAGGCGTTGTCGATCATCCGGCGAAGCGAGCAATTGCTCGATCGCGTTCGCGAGGGCCTCTGCGTTACCGTTCGGAAAAGTGATTCCACACGGTCCGATCGCCTCGGGAAGTCCGCCACCGCTCGAACCGATCACGACGCAGCCGCAAGCAATTCCTTCCAACGCCACCACTCCAAACGGTTCATCGTAACGCGATGGAACAACCAGAATCTTGTGGCGATTGAGAATTTCGGAAAGTTCGGTGCCGCGTTTGGCGCCGGCGAAATTGACCTGTTCGTGAATACCAAGACGGTCAGCAAGTTGCTGCAGCGATCTTTCTTCGGGACCGGCGCCGACAACCATCAGTCGCGGCTTGAGCCCACGCGATCGAAGACGGCCTAACGATTCGAAGAGAACGTCGAGTCCCTTTTCCGAAACGAGCCGTCCCACGAATATGAGATCGCCGGTGCGTTCCGTGCCGGACGACGCAAGGGTGAATGTGCGCGCGTCGTAAGGATTTGGAATGACGATCGGTTCAGGTTTGAAGCAGGAAGCAACGAACCGGCTGATGGCAACGCTCTTGGCACGACCCGCCAATGCGTGTTTGAGTCGGAGCGCTAGATCAAATCCGGAGGGCCGCCGGGAGTATGATCCTTGATGGGTAATGACGAGCGGCTTCCGCAAAAGCAACGCCGGCCAGACCGTGCGCAAACTCAAATTGTTGTGCCAAAAAACGTCGCACCACTTTGCCAAGCTAAATAATTCCGAACGGGATGGTTGCCTAACGATTCGGAACCCGTCGCCATCGCCGTTAAGAGTTTGGGTTACAACGGTCACTTCGTGTCCCATTCGGCAAAACTCGTCCGCGAGCAAGCCGCTCACCGTTTCAATTCCTCCGATGCTCGGGGCGAAGGCGTGTGATGACACCAGGATTTTCAAATCGCTACGAGTAATTGGTCCAGACGGTGCGCAACATCCGGCGCCGTTTCGCCAGTTTTTCCTGGAGGGCCGGGTCGGATCCTGCCTTGCACGCGAGGATGATAGCTTCCACGCCGTGGCGAACGAAAAGCAGCGGCTTGATCAAGGCGCTGCGATCGCCGCGGTGGCGTTTCAACAGCCGCAGACGGCTGCGATGAAACTCGACCACTCGATTCGCCGACCAGGCGGAGGATTGTTGCAAGTTATCATGCACCACATCGTCGGAGGCGATCACAGCCATTTTCCAGCCCAATTTGGCGCAACGCCACGCCCAATCCAGATCGCTTTCTGAAAACGGGAAAGCTTTCGCATCAAAGCCCTGCGTCTGTTCCCAGGCCTCGCGCCGAATCAGGAGTGGACTGGTAAATACGACATCGCAGGTGCGCCACCGGACGTTGCCCGTTTCTTGCCAGGGAGAATCGTTGGGAGTGTCGAAGTTCCAAAGAACGGTAAGATTGAGGCCGAGGGCGAGTGAGAGATAACTCGGGAAACGCATTCCGTAACCGCAGAAAACTCCGCTGTGCCGCTTCACCGTAAATCCAACGGCCGCGAGCTGCGGTTGTTCGTTCATTAGAGAAATTGCTCGATCGACAGACTCGATCGAGTTCAACCAATTGTCGGTCTCATAAAGAAAAAGCCATCGACAGTGAGGAAATTGAGCCAGCGCAGTGGAGCACGCGACGTTTACGCCCTCGGCAAAAGATGAGCCGCCGTCCGCAGATGTAACAACAATCAGATTGTCGGTTGGATTTTGTTCGCGCCAAGTATTGAGAAATTCCACGCTGCCATCATTGGAACCGGCATCGAAGACAATGATGGCAGAGCCAAAGCCCGCTTCTCTCAAAGCCTGCGTAAGAGAGGTGATGGCCTTCTCCAATAGCTCACGGCGATTAAATGAATTAATGATCGCAACCAATTCGATCTGGCTTCGTACTGGTGCTTGTTGATTCATCGCGAATCCGCCGTGACCGAATTGTTTAGAAAGGCGACGTCGAAATAGAGGACTTCGCCGCTATGACGATGGCGAATCGGTTCGCCGATATCGACGAGCCTGAAATTGTGTTGCCGCGCAAACGCATAGATCTCCTCCAAACCAGCCTGACCTTGATAAAACGGGACCGCATTCACTTCGCACACGATTGCCAACACGTCCGGCAGGATGTCGACTGCGCCGTGCAATACCTCAAGTTCAAATCCCTGGACGTCGATCTTTAACAAATACGGTTTCCGGGCGAGGGCGTGGCCTTTCACGACGGAATCGAGCCGATCTACTTTCACTGCAATCGTTTCTTCTGTTTCCGCCGCCGGAAAATCCGGTATTCGCAACGAAGTCGGCCGCAGAAGCGAGCTCGCCGGTGAAAACTTCATCAGATGCAATGGCATCGTCCCGGCTTCCCGACCACACGCGACCTGGCAAACAGCTCCCGTTCCCGGCGGCAGAATATCCTGCAGAGATTTCGTCAGGCGCGAATTCGGTTCGAATGCCAGGATCGAGGCCTGCGGAAACAAAACACGGGCGGGCTTAACGAATTGTCCCTCGTTGGCGCCGACGTCCAGGACTGTCCCGATCTTCAGTCGTCGCAACCACGGTTTGTTGAGGAGCCGATAGAGATCTCGGGCGCCGCCTCCACGTCGGACCTCGGCGTAACCCGGATTGCGCAAAGTATATCCGACAGCAGAGATCCGCTCGCCGAGCTTTTCCAGGAAACTGCCGACTCTCATGAGATACGATCCTGGCCAGTCATGACGCCAAGCGCACGCGCGATCGTGTGTGCGCGTTGTTTCGACGAAGCGTGTCGCTGATACCACTGATAAATCTGTGATGAAACGTTCTCGCGATCATTTGCCGCGGGTAACTCGATGGCACGCGCGTCGATAAACCAAGGACCCGGCAGCGGATCGCTCTCAATCGAAATCAGAGACCCGTGATGTGGAAAAACAGCGATCACACCATGTGCACACAACGCGCCGAAAGCAGAAGACTTGAGAATCACCTCACTCGGCACATCGGGCTGGTGAAAATAGTCCACCCAACCGAACGAACACGTGGAAAGAATCTGCGACGCCTCTTCGGCGTCGATTTGCGGACGATAAGCAACTTGAACATTCGTAAGATCGACAAGAAGGGAACGCGCGGCTGGATTGTCGTTCCCGCCAAGAACAAACAATTCGCGCGGCAAACAAAACTCCGGAATGCGACTCAGGATCGAGCGAAACGAGCGCACGGATTGTTCGACCAGAGCGGTCCCGCCACAGATGACCCAGCGATGTGGATCACGACTGGCGAATTGGCCGGGAGTAAACGAAGGCTCACCAAAATTCGAAGAGACCGGCAGGACGGACGCACGAACATCCGGCGTCAAACGCCGCAGTTCCTTGAGCATCGCTTCATCACTGACCACGCAAGCATCCGAAATTCGAGAGATCTCTCGCGCGATGTGAATTTGAAACGGGCGCAACCAGAACGCGCTTCCCCAGGGCGGGCCGGAAGCGTAGAGCTCGTGGAAAATAGTGAGGAAACGCCCGCGACAATCCTCGCGCAACTTTCGCAAGATCGACAAGAGACGGAAGGGCACGCCCCGCTTTTGATAACCGTAGTTCACGTAGTGCAGGATAACGTGATCGTATCCGTCCTTGATCGAGCTGGTTTCTTTGCCGGCGACGAAAACGGTCGTCAGTTCGTAGTCCGCCGATAACGTCTTCGCGAGATTTAGAGCGTAATCGCCCACGCCGTCGCGAGTGCCCGGTTTCTTTGGCACAATCTGCAAGACGATCTGATCACTGCTGGTCATGAGCTAGGTGCGTTTGGTATGAGCGCGCTGTTTCTTCGGCGATGATTGACCAGGCAAAACGATTCGCTGTCTCGAGGCTCCGGTCTTTCAGTTTTTGATAAGCGGAAGGATCACACCGCAGAATGCGAACGAGCGCTTCGGCAAATTTCTCCACATTGCCGACCGGAACCAAGAGCTCGGGCAAAGTATTCTGCAGCATCGTGCGTGGACCCGGAGCGTCATAAGCAACACTTGGAATCCCGGCCGCGAGTTGCTCGAGCAGGCCGAAGCCGAAACCCTCCGCATAACTGGGAAATGCGCCGGCCGTAGAATCCGAGAGAAGCTTCGGGAGATCATCGGGTTGATACTCGCGAACAAGCTCGATGAAATCACCGTCCGTTAAACCAAGGTTCTCCCGTATTTTTCGATCGTCCGTCAGTGTTCCGAGCAAAACGAAGCGCGCGTCGGGGACTGACGCTCGAACGCGCTGAATGATCCTCGGCCAATCTTTCGCGCCTTTGCGCGGGTCCCATGTCCCGATAAAGCTGATTTTTCTCTTTGCTAAACGCTCGTGACTCGGCGTGGCCGCTTGTCGAAATGCCTCTCGACGTTCCGCGCTCAGGCCGTAAGGCTCAACAATCGCGGGCTTATTAGAACCAATGTTGTCCCGAAGGTAACGCAATTCTTCCTCGTTAGGAAAGTTGAGAAGATCGCAATGTCGCAGCGCCTTTTCCGAAGCTTGGAACATTCGCTTCCCCACCACTGAATAGAAAATTCGGCCGAGGAGCTTTCCCCGAACCTGGTCGGGCCATCTGCTCCGCGCGGCCTTTTCGAAATCCTGGTAGAGCCGATAGAAGCCGACCGAGCGCCCGACGAGCAGACCACTAAATCGCAATCGTCGCTTCGAAAAAGGTATTGTCCCAAGAAGCGCGTCGATGACGTCGAATTGGTCCCGGTTTTGTCGTACGAACGCCGCTACCTTTCGCGGGAAGAACAGCTGTCGCCAGGTGGAAAAAAATCCGGAAACCATTCCCGCCGGATAAGCGTCACTCAAGCAATACTTCGAAACGGTGTGGCCCTGCGCCTGCCACGCCTTCGCAATTTCCATGAAGACACGGGACGCTCCGAGACGCGCGTCCCACGGAAGATCGACAACCACTAAAATCCGCAAAGGTCTTTGCATCGGCAAATGTTCGATCAGAGGAAGTTTCCCCAGAATTTGTGCCGGACCGGATTGACGTAATGGCGCAGGGCTAATCCAGGCCCAGCGTAGCGATCGGGATAGACAAACTGGTCGTCGAGTTGAACGACATATTTTGCAGGATCGAACGACCGCGCGCCGTTGGCGTGGAGCGCAAGATGCGCGAGGGTTTGATTGGTAAAAAAGTTTGGCTCGCCTTCGAGCTCGAGAAAACGGCGAATGGCGATCGACCAGTCCAGTTTCTTGAAAAATAGAAGCGCGCCACAATTGACCGGATTCAAGTGCTCGCTTGGCTCGCGAAAAACCCGCGGATCGGCGGACAGTTGGCAATCTTCAAGATAAAAAGCGGTGGCATCTTGAGCGGCAAGGTAGCGCTCGAAATCGCCCGCTCCGGCAAAAAAGAGAACATCGGAATCGAGATAAAGGACCGGACCATTGACGGGCAGCGACATGAGCAAACCAAGCTGCCGGCCCATTGGATACGTCGTGACGTAATGCCGGACCTGCGCAGGCAGGTCGGCCGGCAGCCCCTGACCAAACGGCCGCACCTCTACGCAAGGATCGATGTGTTCAAGCAAACTAACGCTGCGCTCAGAATGCGAGCCGTCTGTAACGACGGTGAAACTTTCCGGCCGGCCGACATGCCGGAGAAACGATCGAATCGACCTGATTTGCTCGGGCAACATCTCTTCATTCGAATAGGCAAAAACGCGCAAATCCAGTGAGCGCGGCGCGCGGACCGGCCGCCGAACAATCACGGGAAGAAACGCGCGATAGATTTTCCGCAACCTATCGCCTTTCAACCGCGCGAAATGATATCCGAAGTTCGGCATGCGTTTATTCAACCGTGCGCAGAGAAATAAATCCCCGCCAACTCAACCAAATGTTTAGGAAGAGACTGGGAGTGAGTGAAAGCAGGTTGAAGGCGAGAACACCGCTCACGCTCGAGAAATCCGTGATCGGAATAAGAGCGATTTGCGTGGCGACAGTGAGCGGGATGTAAAGCCAGGAACCGGCGATCCATGCTTTTGAAGCGTTGAGCGCCCAAAGGGTTCCGGCTAGGGCCGCAGCAACCGCGCCCCCGACCATGAGCACGAGCTCGCGATGCAAATGTCCGTATTTGTTTCCAAGGACAAAAAGAAATTGCGTCGGGAAAATCGCGGCTGCGACGACGATGATAAGACTAAAGAGTGCGACGCCGCCCACGATGGCGGCGTAAAGCCAGCGCAGTCGATGTCGATCCTGACAACGCGCGAAAGCCGGCACAAAAACGTTGGTGAGAAGATTGGTCATGACGGCGAAGATCATTCCGAGCCGGCCGAGTGCACCAACTTCCGCGACGGAGTTTGCCCGGAGCGCAAAGAAGCTAATCAGAAAAACGGTGATCTGTCCCTGGACGCAATAAAAGACAGCGTTCGCGGCGAGATGCTTGGTCAAGCGAATGATTTCATGTCGATCTTCCAGGTTTTCAGCCGCGCTGAGATCGACCACGTGACCGACGTAGTTGCGCAGCATGACATATTGCAAAAGCAATACTGCGGTCGCAACTGCTACCGCCACACCGGCATTGATGAAAATGTAAATGAGTCCAAGCAGACACAGAAAACGCACGGTCGCGCCGGTGAGATCGATGGTTTGGATGCGGCGAATATCGGAGCGCAAACGCGGAACAACGCTCAAGACACCAAGGGAAAGTTGAATAGAGACTCCGGCGAGAACGACCAGGGTCAGAAGCGCGGCATACATTGGCAGTGCGCCATTCTTGACGAGAAGAAAGTACATGACGGGAGCGATCACGATGATGGCGATGGCGCCCAGTTTCCGCCGCATCCCGAGCGCGGTTTTAATCAACTCACCGAATCGATGTCGATCTTGCCAGACGCGTCCGCCGATTGAGACCAGACCGACGCTGATGCCGATGTCGGCGAGGAGATTGATCGTGCCTTGCATGGTATTGGCGATGGTGAAGTAGGCGTATTCGCCTTGCGACATGCGGCGAACGAGAAGAATGCCGCTGGCAAAACCGATGACCTGCACCAAAGCCTGGACAATCGCGAAGTTGCCAACAACGCGCGCGCGATGCAGGGCCCGCCGGATAATCGGCGTGGAAGTTTCATCGAGACCTGGGAGCGAGATCGGTCCGAAAAAGCTCATCGAACGAGTGAATGCATGGAAACAGTGAGCTGCCGAAGTGCCAAATCAATCGACGCTACACCGTGCAACGATCAATGCAGGTGAGAACTTTCTGCGGTTCTCAAACCGCGCAAAGCGCAAACCCAGCGTCTTCAGTTAAGACGGCTGAGGCAGTTTTGCTTGTTCCTGTCGTGCGACCAGAGACTCGCCTTCGGGAACCGCAGGCGGCGTGTTGTAATATTCCGAATACTGGTAGTAGTAATATTCGGGCAGCGAGGTATCGACAAAGTTAAGGATGACGCCGGGAACGTTCACCTGGCGATTGTAGAGCAGCTCGAGCGCCTTTCGGGTCAGGCGCGCCGACGTGTAGGACAGCCGCACGACAAAGAGGGTGGCGTCGATCTTCGGAGCCAGACTGGTCGTATCGTCGGCCGCCAGTATCGGCGAACTGTCGATCACGATGTACTCGTAGTGACTGTAAATTTCCTTGAGCAACGCGTCGGTCGAATCTCGGAGAAGATGCTCGCTCGGCTGCGACAAGGTTTTGCCGCGGGGCAGAATGAAAAGGCTGGGAACCGACGTCGGCACCACGACTTCCTTCCAGTTCACTTCCTGTTTTAAGACTTCGGAAAAACCAATCCTCGACGAAATCCCGAATGTTTCGCGTAAAGCGCCCCGACGGAGATCGCAGTCAATCAATAAGGTCTTGGCGCCGGAGAGCGCCATGGTGATGGCCAGGTTCGCGGACACTGTCGATTTTCCTTCGTTAGGAACAGCGCTCGTAACCAAAAAGGTTTTGGGCCGCGGTCCTTCGTAAGGCATGAAAAATATCGAGGAGCGAACATTCCGATAGGATTCTGCGAAGACATGGCGCGCATCATCGGGTTGCAAGAGCGTGACTTTGCCTTTCGTCTTTTCCTTGGGAATCTGGCCGAGCACATTTTCCGAAAAGTGATGTTGGAATTCGCCGAACGAGGCCATGCGATCGTCGATCCGATCAAGCAGGAAGAGAATAGCGATGCCGGCAAGCGCGCCACAACCAAGGCCGATGAGCAGACTCTTGATTAAACCGGGGCGCACTGAGGTTGGCGGGCTTGCCATTTCCATGATCGAGATCTGGTCTCCGCTGTCGACAGCCTGGGAGACGCCGACGTCCTTTAGGTTGCTGGTTAATCGCTCATTTAAGACTTTGAGCCGATCGACCTTGCCCTTGACCCGATTGAACACACCTAGGCGCTGGCTGAGGTCGAGCGCTTTCGCTTCCCATTCCTTGATGTTGGATTGCAGGTTCTCCATCTGTTTGCCGATAGACTTACGGCGGGTATCGAGCTTCTCGATCGTGTCCTGACGGAAAAGGGTAATCAATTTTTCCTGTTGTGAAATCTCATCGTTCAGGTGGAGGATTTTCGGATGCTTCGGCCGCAAATCTTTCGCAAGCGTATCGCGTTGCGCTTTTAAAAGCTGAACCTGCTGCTTGGCGTGCAAGTAGTCGCCTTCGGGGCCGACGCCGGAAAAAGGCATGCCCTCGTTGTCAGTTGTTTCGCCGGGGCTGGCTGATGCCTCCGCCTTGTTCTGCACGCGATCGAGATTTTGATCGAGATCGAGCAGGTTGAGTAAATCGTACTCCGTCTTTAACCCGGCATATTCACGATTCAATCTCACCAGATAGGCCGCGGCGCTGTTCCCTTCTTCCTGAAGAAATCCGATATTGTTTTGTTTCTGAAAATCGAGCATCTCGTCCTCGGCGGCGCGCAAATCCTTTTCCGTCTGTAACAACTGCTCGGTAATGCCGGTGATAAGGGTGTGTCCCTGGTCCTCGCGCAGTCCTTTCTTGAAATCGAGATACTTCTGCATGACCGCATTGAGAAAGGCCTGGGTGTAATCGGGCGTGCTGCCGACAGCCTGAAGTTCGAAAATGGACGTGCGCGGTTTTTGCAACACATTGATCTCCACCGGCACCGGTTGCATTTCCGGATGCGTGGAACGAGCCAATGCTTCCGCGCTGCGTTTAACCTCGGCACTTTGCATCAGCTGAATCTGCGTTCCGTAGAAATTGACGTTGTCCTCGCTGTAGACCGCGCCCTGGGTAACGCTCAACTTTCCGGCCAGCATCATCTTGCTCATGGAAAGAAAAGACGGCGGCGTCTGATAAATCAAAAACGCTTCGACAAAAAGGCCAAGGCAGATGGTCAGGACCGGGATCCACCAGCGCCGCGAGAGCAGCGATTTATAGCGGTGCAACCGCGTGATGAACGAGGTAGACCAGGGCGCAGCTGTCGATCTTTCGGTCGTGAGCGGTTGCATACTTACATGTTGATCAGACGCTGCGGAACATAAATCTGATCGTCGGGCTGCAACACCACATCATCCTCCGTGTGCCCTTCCTCAATGACCCTCTTAAGGTCGACCGTAAAATCCTGGCCGTTTTTGCGCGTCACTTTTATTTTGCGTTTGTTCGCGAAATCGCCAAAGCCACCGGCCCGGATGATCGCCTTGCTCACGGTGTAAGCTTCGTCGGGCGGAATTTCCTGCGGTCCTTGGCCCCTAACCGAGCCGTAAACATAAATTCGCCCACGCGATTTTTCGCTGACGCGATCGACCGCCAAAATAACGGTCGCATGATAGTAATATTCTTTTTCCAGCTGCGCTTTAATCGAGTAAGCGAGCTCCTTGCAGGTGTGTCCTTCCGCAGGGACCAACCCGATATAAGGGACTTCCAGCTCGCCGTTATCATTCACGCGCAGCCGCTGCGAGTCGTTATCACGATCTTCGACCACGCGAAAACTGATGAAATCGTTTGGACCAAGCTTCTTCTTGTCGTCCAGCACCGTCATCGAATTGGTGCGCAAAACGGTGTTTGAGGTCGCAGGCAGATCTGCCGCGGGCCGCTTATCGGCGATGGTTGGGACGGGAGCGGCCGGTTCCGGAGTGCTGTATCCGGGGTTATATCTTTGTGCCTGCCCCGTTACCGAAACCCAAACGCTGAGAGCGAAGGTGAGCGCATAAACCCTGTATCTCATTCCCTCTTCATGACCTCAGAAGCTGTAAGTGCCGTCCACTGAGACCCGGTTTTGCTGGTAATCTCGGAGTGGGACGTTGGAATCTTTCTGCGTGTACTGATAACGCGCGCCAAGAGTGACATGCGGAGTGAGTTGATATCCGAGGGTTAAAGCGCCCCCGTAACGATGGAGATGTTCGTCAATGAAGCCACCGGAGTCGTTCGCATCCTCAAAGAAAAACTCGGTCGAAAGTAATGTGTTTCGAATGATGTTCCAGGAAACGGTGTGCCGAACGTAATTCAGCCTGATGGAATTTGAATTAACGCCGAGCTGATTTTCGTGGCCGGCACTTATCGTTTGTTTGATCGTCGCATTCAAACGGTGGGTGAGCAGAATGTTCGCATAATAATCCATCACGTTCTTGTGATCGATAAAAGGAACGGCCGCCACGATGCCCGGCGCGATCGGCAGAAATAACCGCACGGTTCTGTCATCGAAGTCGATCCATTGCGCGCCACCCGCGATGCGCAATTTCAAATTACTGCTCAACTGCGTTTCAAGAAACCCCCCGACTGCGTAATCGATATTATCATTCAGAAGAGTCTTATCGTAATCGGTCAAGACGCCGTAGCCCTCCACGCCGATGCCCGTCGTCGAGGCAACCATGAATTGCACGCTGCCCGAAAACTCTTCGGAATTCCGATCGAGGTAATCGAAGTCGTTGACGAGCGAGACGTAATTGTAATGATCGTATCCCAGGGTCAGGAGGATCTTGTTTAAATCCCACAACACCGAGACGCCGCCCGTGTTCTCAAAGCGCCCGTAATCCACCACGTTACTCAGCGCTAGCTCGGCGATGGGGTCTTGTTGTAATGATGGCCGATCGTGGAAATTGATTCGGAAATCGCCGACGAAAATATCGAATGCCAGTTGCGACCCGGGGGATATCAAGATGGCGTTGGTATCAGCGTTTGAGTGATCGATGTAGAAGGCATAGCCCAATCCCAAGTCCAGTCTCAACGTGTTAAGCTGAGTGACTGGCCAAAACGCATCGATATTTACCTGTGGCCGGATGATCACATCATCCTGGGTGTGCGTCGTGACAAGGAACTTAGGGCCACCACCCAGCGGTCTGACAAACGCCGTCCCGTCATCCGCTAAATTGATATTATCGTTATACTCCGCGCCCACCGTGGCGCTGAGTCGGAATTTCACCGGGCCAAGCTCCAAATTGTAGGGAAGACGATCGACATCCTGGCGGCGCGCTTCAGCCGTAGCCTGACCCGCGAGCGACGGCCGGACCGCATCCTGCGAAAACACAATCGCGGGAGTCCAAAGTAGCGGAAGCAAAAAGACGAGTGCGATGCGCTTCAGCGAAAGACCTGTTGAGGGATGAAAAGGTTGACGGGTCATAGACGGTCAGGCGGGTTAAAGGTTAGCAGTTGTAGTACCAAGGAATTTGATTGCAGAGAGGCCCGGCCCGGGGACGCGCGCCTGACAAAGCAGTCGTTCTCCATTTAGCGATATTAGTGTTTTGTTGTTTTTGGTTTTATCCGCATCTCTTTTACAAAGGGACAGGTCTCACAGGCAAGCCAAATCGGCTGTAAAAGACCGGGGCAAACGCCCGTTCGTCAAATGAAAACTGCCGATTGCAGCGCTCGCTCGCCTCTCGCCAGTTTCGGAAAACTTGCCGAACTGGCGCGCTCTAAGCTTTCAACCGCTCATTATGATCCGGTTTCCGTCTCAGATCCACGTCGGGCGACAGCTCGGACGCCTGCTCGCTTTGATCGTGGTGTTGCTGATTCAACCAAGCTTTATCCAGGCCGCGCCTTCATCGCCGGATTCAGCGAATCACGCTAAGAATTTGGCGCGCATGAATTGCGGCGCGCAGATCGAATGCATCACGCCCGATGGCCGTATCGCCAAGGTCACTCGGGTCATCACGGAAAACGCCGCCGCCGCCGCGTTGATCATGGATGACGACACGGTGAGCTGCCCATTGCAGGAAGGTGAAACCAACTTTGTCATCGCGCTTCCCAAAACGTCTCTTCTCGATCGCTTCACTTTTCTCAACGAGAACGCCGCAGCGCGCGGCGAGCTCCGGATCGCAGTTTCAAATTACCGTCTGCCGGCGAACAGCCCAAAGTGGACGCCGGTGGAAGGGACAATTCCCTTCTCGCAGAAGCGCCACTTCGATCTCTCCCTTCTTGGGGTGGAGGCGAAGTTCGTGAAGCTCTCCTTTCACGTGCAGCAGCAAGGTCGCATCGCCGCGCTCGGGCTCTATGGCCAGCAATCGCTCGGGGATTTCGCCGCCCGCCAAGGCCATGTCATGCTTGTTTCAAACACGGTGCGATCACATCAGGTTGAAGACGCCGTCAATTTCAATTTCGCCAATCTTTATGCCCGCGCTCGCGTCGCCTATGTCAGCTCCGGCACCACGCCGGCGGCACAACGGATGATTGATGACGATGCCTACACCAGTTTCCATTTCTCGCCGGCAGATCCTCATCCAACTGCCGTCGTCGAACTGATCGCGCGGGAGCGACTTCATCGCGTTAGTGCCGTTTACAAAATGCAATCCGGCCGCCTCGATGTTTATCTCATGGATCGAATGTTCACGGACGAAAGCCAACTGCGCGACCTCACTCCGATCGCATCAATCACCGATCCGGGGAACGGTAAGGCGGCGGTCGATTTCGATCCTCGCGGTGCGCGTTACGTTGCGTTGCGATGGACTCCGGGAACAGAACAGGATCGCTCTTCCGGTTTCGAGATCGCGGAAGTAAGTGCGTTCGGCGACGTTCCGCTGTCGGTCTTGAACATGGATGAAGCGCCGCTTTACGCGGTCAATAGAGCGAGCATCCAGCCCGGCCCGGACGACAGTTGGAGCTCTTCCGATCCGCCGACTATTCCAATCGTAAGCCCCTAACGAAGCGGGCTCACAATTCGTAACGGCGCGCTCAGCGCTTTCCACTTCCGGCGATAAGCGCCCGACATGTGACATCGGCGCGATAAATTTGACGTTCATAGTGGATTTTCGATAGGCTAGAAAGGCGAGCGTTCCATTTTTTCGGCCACAATCTCAAGGCACAAAACTAGCTCCTTTTTCGCGTGCTTCGATTGCGTCGCGACACATGGGATCGGTTACCGGGAATGAGAGCTTGCAAAACGTAGTCCAACCAAAGGGCCGCGATAAATCGGACACACCAATTCAACCTTATGAAGTCCCAAGCGTTACCTTGTCTGCTCCGGATTCGTCGCCGCGCCACGATCATTCTGCGTTCGTTGCCCGGGCTACGAATGATGCAGTTCGGGATCTGGATTTAACAACCGGGCAACTCTCCTGGCCGCAAGGTCTCGACAGACTTCTCGGCTACGAACCAGCGCCCGAGACTACGCAGATTGGTTTTTGGAACGAGCGCGTGCATCCCGAAGATCGGGTCCGAATCGCCGCCAGCATTCGCGAAGCAACTGCTGGCGAGGCCGAGCATTGGAGTGGCGAATATCGCTTTCGCCATGCCGACGGTTCTTATCTCCATTTACTCGAGCGCGCATTGATCGTTCGCGATAACGGCGGTCGCGCGTTGCGTGTGGTCGGTTCGCTCATGGACATCACCGCGCGCAAACAATTGCAGGACCAGCTTTGCCGTTCTCAAAAAATGGAAGCGTTCGGCCAGCTCGCTGGCGGGGCCGCGCATGACTTCAACAATTTTCTCACCACCATTCTCGGCTACAGCGATCTCGTCCTGGCCGAGACCGGTGTGAAAGGCGCCGTCGCCAATCACGTCGCGGAAATCCGTAAAGCCGCCGGCCGCGCTTCCAATCTCACCGGACAACTTCTCGCTTTCAGCCGCAAACAAGCGCTCGAGCCGCGCGTCATCGAAGTGAACTCGCTCATTGTTAATCTCGAGCGCTCTGTTCTGCGCTTGCTCGGCGATAACGTCACCGTCGCTTGTCATTTGCATCAGGAGAAGGAGGGCGTGCATATCAAAGTCGATCCCGGCCAACTCACGCAGATCATTCTTAATCTGGCTGTAAACGCGCGCGACGCCATGCCGCATGGCGGTCGACTGATTTTCAAAACGGGCACCGTCACCGTGAGCGAAGATCGACAACCGACTCCGGGGATCGACGATCTTGCTCCCGGCGATTATGTCGCGATCGCTGTGATCGACAACGGCGCTGGCATGAGCGACGAAGTCAAAGCGCATCTCTTCGAGCCATTTTTCACGACCAAAGATCAGGGAACAGGCAGCGGACTTGGTCTCGCGACCAGTTATGGCATTATTCGCCAGAGCGGCGGCCGGATTTATGTCGAAAGCCAGCTTGGCAAAGGAACGAAGGTGCAGATTTATCTTCCGAAAGTTCCGGCCCCGCCGCCGCCGTCTTACAAAAAACCCGGAAGCAAAAATTTGCCGACCGGCACCGAGACCATCCTTGTTCTGGAAGACGATATCAGCGTGCGGCACATCTCGGTGCGCGTTCTGCGCAGTCTCGGTTATCAAGTTGTCGAAGCGGCCAACGGCGATGACGCACAGCGTTTGATCACGCAAAGCGCGGCGCGCGAAATTCATCTTTTGCTCACCGATGTGGTCATGCCGCAAATGAGCGGCCGCCATTTCGCCGATTGGCTGCGCAAGGTCAGCCCGCACACGAAAGTCGTGTTTGTCTCGGGCTATCTCGACGAATCATTGCAGCGGATCGATCACGGAATGTTTTTCCTGCCGAAACCATTCGATCCCGAACAACTCGCGCAAAGCATTCGCCACGCTCTCGACTCGTAGGTTGTCGATCTTGTCGATTGTCGATCTTGCGCCAAGATTGACGGCGCGTGATCACGTTTAAAGAGATCGAAGCGGCGCGCGAGCGCATCAAAGGCGCCGTTTACTACTCGCCTTGTTCGCCTTCGATTCCGCTCAGCGAAATCACCGGCATGGAAATTTTCTGCAAGCTCGAGAACTTGCAGCGCACCGGAAGTTTCAAGGAACGCGGCGCACGCAACGCACTCTCACAGCTTCCGCCCGATCAACAAAAGCGCGGTGTGATCGCGGCCTCGGCCGGGAATCACGCGCAGGCCCTGGCCTATCAGGGAAAATTGCTCGGCATTCCCGCGACCGTGGTGATGCCGAAATTCGCGCCGCTCATTAAAGTGAGTAATTGCCAGAAACTCGGCGCCAACGTCGTGTTGCACGGAGATGATTTCGGCGAAGCCAAGGCACACGCGCACGAGATCGGGAAAGAAAAGGGTCTCGCTTACATCGACGGTTATGACGATCCCGCCATCATCGCCGGTCAGGGCACAATCGGAATTGAGATCATCGAGCAAGTTCCTGATGTCGAGGTTGTGATCGTCCCGGTCGGCGGAGCTGGATTGATCGCAGGCGTCGCGCTCGCTGTGAAAACTTTGCGGCCGCAAACAAAGATCGTCGCGGTTGAAGGCGAAAACGTCGCCAGCTTTGCCGCCGCGCTCGAAGCGGGCAAGCCGACCCGGATCGCGCTGCGTCCAACCCTGGCCGACGGCCTCGCGATTCCGCAAGTCGGCACGAATGGTTTCGAAGTCGCGCGTTCTCTTGTCGATCAAGCAGTCACCGTTACGGAGGAACAAATCGCCATCGCGATCTTGCGCATCGTTGAGCTCGAAAAAGGTGTCGTCGAGGGCGCCGGCGCCACGCCGCTGGCCGCTTGTCTTTCCAGTAAGTTGAAAGGATTCGCCGGCAAACGCGTTGTCCTTTTGTTTTCCGGCGGAAACATCGATCCGAATGTTTTGAGCCGCATCATCGAGCGCGGCCTCGTCGCCGATGGCCGCCTCGGTCGCTTCACCGCTGTGATTAGCGATCGCCCCGGTGGTCTCGCCGATCTCGCCGCGCAAATCGCCGCCGCTGGCGCGAGCATCAAACAAGTCGCGCACGATCGTGCCTTCGGCAGCGCCGACGTTTCCAATGTGCAAGTCCGATGCACGGTCGAAACGCGGAACCACGAACATCTCGCCCAACTTCGCGCCCAACTGAAAAGCCACGGCGTCGAAACCTACGATTTCAGGTAGGGGCGATTGACCCCAATCGCCCGCGCCGCTTGAACGCGCACTCGCGTTCCGTAGTCTGTTCGCGTGCAATCGCGGGAAAAAAATTTCGACGTTGATTCCTTCGCGCGCCGTCACATCGGCCCGAACGAGGAAGAAGTGCGCGACATGTTGCGCGAGCTCGGCTTCGAAAATCTCGACGCCCTTATCGACGCGACCGTTCCGAAAAACATTCGCCTGGATCGACAATTAAATTTGCCGGAGGCGAAATCCGAAGCGGAAGCGCTCGCGGAGCTGCGCGCAATCTCCAGGAAAAACAAAGTTGCGCGTTCGTTTATCGGCGCCGGTTATTCCGATTGCATCACGCCGCCGGTCATTCAGCGAAACATTCTCGAAAATCCCGGCTGGTACACGGCTTACACGCCTTATCAGGCCGAACTCGCACAAGGCCGGCTCGAAGCGCTGCTCAATTTCCAAACCATGATTGTCGATCTTACCAAACTCGACATCGCCAATGCGTCATTGCTCGACGAAGCGACCGCTGCCGCGGAAGCAATGACATTGTGCCATCACGCTGCCGCTTCAGATCGAAAAGTTTTTTTTGTCGCCGAAAATTGTCATCCGCAAACCATCGAAGTTGTCCGGACGCGAGCGAAACCGCTCGGCATCGAAGTTAAGGTCGCTAATTACTCGAAGTTCAAATTCACCGACCAAGTCTTCGGTGTGCTCGTGCAATACCCTGCGACCGATGGCGCGATTTATGATTACGCAGATTTCGTCAAAGCCGCGCATGATGCTGGTGCGCTTGTTGTCGTCGCTGCCGACGTTCTTGCGCTTACACTATTGAAACCGCCGGGCGAATTTGGAGCCGACGTTGCCGTCGGCAGCACGCAACGTTTTGGAGTGCCGCTCGGATTCGGCGGACCGCACGCCGCCTACTTCGCGACGCGCGACCAATACAAACGCTACATGCCGGGACGTCTGGTCGGTGTTTCACACGACGCTGAAGGTCGCCCCGCCTATCGACTCGCGCTGCAAACCCGCGAGCAACACATCCGCCGCGACAAAGCCACGAGTAACATTTGCACGGCGCAGGTTTTGCTCGCCGTTATCGCGTCGATGTACGCGGTTTATCACGGCCCGCGCGGCCTGCGCGCCATCGCCGAACGCGTTCATAACTTAACGCGTCGTCTTGCCAGTTCCGGCTTGAAGATCATTCACGAAAATTTCTTCGATACGCTGCATGTCGATCTTGGCAAGAAGAGCGCCGATGAAATCTTGAAACGCGCCGCCAACGCTGGATTCAATTTGCGCAAGCTCGGCGAGAACGCCGTCGGCATTTCGCTGGATGAAACAACGACAAAAAAAAGTCTCGCCGATCTTTGCGAGATTTTCGACGCCAAACTTGGGGCTCTGCCTTCCGAGCAATCGCCAATTGCCAATCGCCAATCGGCATTTCTCACGCATCCCGTTTTCAACACGCATGACACCGAGACCGAAATGCTGCGTTATCTGAAGAAGCTCGAATCGCGCGATCTGTCGCTTTGCCATTCGATGATCCCGCTCGGCTCTTGCACGATGAAGTTGAACGCGACTGCGGAGATGTTCCCGATTTCGTGGCCGGAATTTTCCAAGATCCACCCGTTCGCCCCGGACGATCAGACCGCCGGTTACATCGAGATGTGCAAACAGTTGGAAGATTGGCTGGCGGAAATCACTGGGTTCGCCGCCGTCTCATTGCAACCCAACGCCGGGTCGCAAGGTGAATTCGCCGGTTTGCTCGCGATTCGTGAATATCACAAATCGCGCAACGAAGCGCACCGCAATGTCTGTCTCATTCCGACTTCAGCACACGGAACGAATCCAGCGAGTGCGACCATGGCTGGATTGAAAGTGGTTCCGGTGGCGACGTTGAAAGATGGAGATGTCGATCTTGCCGATCTGCGCGCAAAGGCCGACGCGCACGCGCGCGATCTCGCCGCGCTCATGATCACTTATCCGAGCACGCACGGCGTTTTCGAGCCGACCATTCGCGAGATCTGCGAGATCGTGCATTCACATGGCGGCCAGGTTTATTTCGATGGCGCGAACATGAACGCGCAGGTCGGCCTGTGCCGGCCGGGAGATTACGGCGCCGACGTTTGCCACTTGAATCTGCACAAGACGTTTTGCATTCCGCACGGCGGCGGCGGGCCAGGCGTCGGGCCGATCGGCGTGGTCAAACATCTCGTGCCGTTTTTGCCGGCCCAGGCGTCGTTGAATGAAGATGTCGATCTGAATAAACGCGTTGGTCCGGTGGCGGCGGCGCCTTACGGGAGCGCGAGCATTCTCACGATCTCGTGGATGTACATCCGGATGATGGGCCCAGACGGATTGAAGCGCGCCAGCGAAGTCGCGATCCTAAATGCGAATTACATCGCGAAACGGCTCGATCCATTTTTCCCGGTTTTGTTCAAAGGCAAACGCGGTCTCGTCGCGCACGAATCCATTGTCGATCTTCGCCAATGGAAAAGCGCCGGGATCGAAGTGGAAGACGTCGCGAAGCGCCTGATGGATTACGGATTTCACGCGCCGACAATTTCATTCCCGGTCGCCGGCACGATGATGATCGAGCCGACCGAGAGCGAACCGAAACACGAGCTTGATCGCTTTTGTGAAGCGATGATTTCGATTCGCGGCGAGATCGAAGCCGTCGCCATCGGCAAGATCGACAAGCAGAACAATCCGCTCAAGAACGCGCCGCACACGACGCGACAAATCGCGGCCGACAAATGGGAGCATCCCTACTCGCGCGAACAAGCCGCGTTTCCCGCGCCCTGGACGCGCGAACACAAATTCTGGCCCGCCGTTGCCAGGATCGACAATGTTTACGGCGATCGGAACCTATTTTGTTCGTGCCCGCCGATTGAAGAGTTCGGCGAATAACAACCGTTAACTTGCCGCACGCGCGAGTAATTCGCGCACTTCCTCATCGCTCGTCTGCGAAAAATCTTGATAATATTGACCGACGGCCTGGAACCATTCCGGCGCGACCGCGCAAATGGTTTCGTCCGCCTCGCCTTCAAGCTCGCGACAGGTTTCCGGCGCACCGACCGGAACGGCCACGACAATCTTTGCGACGTCGCGTTGTCGCAATGCTTTCACCGCAGCACGCATCGTCGCGCCGGTGGCCAATCCGTCATCGACCAGAATCACGGTTTTTCCGCGCAGGTCCGGCGCGGGCCGTCCGTCCCGATAACTACTTTCGCGCCGCTCGACCTCTTTTGTTTCTTTCGCCGTGACTGACTCAATGATCTCTTGCGCGTTCGGCAGGGCGCGCATGACATCTTCATTCAAAACGCGCACGCCGCCGGACGCGATCGCGCCAACGGCCAGTTCTTCGAAGCCGGGGACGCCAAGTTTTCGCACGATGAAAACATCGAGCGGAACGCGGAGACGCTTCGCGACTTCATAGGCAACGGGAACGCCACCGCGCGGCAAACCGAGAACGATGACATCGTCGCGCCCGGCGTATTTATCGAGCTTCTCGGCCAGAATACGGCCGGCATCCGCCCGATCAATGAACATCTTTCCCATTTGACCGCCGACCTTTCGTCACGGCAAAAAGGGTTTCGTTTGCCACTGCTCGCGCGCGCGTTAATCCGAGGTGAGAGTCGCGGATGGCGCAGGCGCAACCCGCAGCGGAACGAGGCGAACGGCGGTGCCGTGAGTTTTCTCTTCGGCCGGCGTCCCGGCTTCGTGATATTCCGCGTCGCCGTTGACCTGCCAGAGATCGTAAAGGTTTGTGTCAGCGAGAATATTTTCGACGCACAACATCGCGGTCATCATGGCGTGGTCCTGATTGTTGTACTTGTGCATGCCGTTTCGGCCGATGAGGTGAAGGTTCGGGTACCGTTCCTCCAACTCCTGACGAATGGTCGCGACATGGCGCGCGTAATCATCGTCGTAAACCGGATAGGCTTTCTTTTGCCTAACGACGCAGCCATCGACAACATCGCCCTCCTCGGCCAAACCGATTTTCATGAGCTCACGCTTGGCCAGTTCGATCAGGTCTTCGTCTTTGGAATCCCAAAGCCCATCGTGCTCGAAGCAGAAGTATTCGAGGCCGTAACAGGCTTTGTCCGGATCGGGCACCATCTCGGGCGACCAGGAACGGAAATTTTGAATGCGCCCGACCTTCACGCTCGGATCGTGAATGTAGATCCAGTTATCCTCGAACATGTTTCGCTCTTTGAGGATGAGCATGACGGTGAGAAAATCGCGGTACTTGAGCGAAGCCGCCGCCTCTTGGGCTCGGTCGGAAACGGCTGGTGTTAATCCGCGGGCCAATTCGCGCATGGGTGCGGACGAAATGACGTGCTCGGTTTCGAGCGTGTGCAGGTTCCCTTGTCGATCTTTGAATTGCACAGTCCAGGTCGAGGTGAGCTTGTCGAAGTTGCAACCGACGACCCTGCATCCCATCTCAACTTTGCCGCCCATCGCTTTTGTTTTCTCGGCGCATGCTTCCCACATCATGCCGGGGCCTTTTCTCGGATAACGAAACGAATTGATCAGAGTCTTGATCACGTGGGAGCGGTCGCCGTTGTAGCGTTGCGGGAAGAGCGCGTTCTTGATTGCGCTGCCTAACGAAAGGCCTTTGATACGCTGCGCCGCCCAGTCGGCCGAAATTTCTTTGCAGCTCATTCCCCAAACCTTTTCGGTGTAGCTCTTGAAGAACGTGTTGAAGAGGCGTTTGCCAAACTGATTGCTCACCCAATCTTCAAAGTTGCGTGGGTCGCGTACCGGAAAAAGCCGCGACTTGAACCAGGAGAGCACGCACAGTGTCGATCTTACGATGCCGAGCTTGATCAGCGCTTCGAAAGGCTTGAGCGGGTAAGCGAAGAATTTGCCGTCGTAAAAAATGCGCGAAGAACGCGGACGAACGAGCATGTCGTTCGGCAAAATCTCGGTCCACAGATCTTCGACCGCTTTCGATTTGGAAAAGAACCGGTGGCCGCCGATATCGAAATGAAAACCTTTATAGGTGGCGGTGCGTGAAATGCCACCGACGTAAACCGGATCGGCTTCCAAGACGGTGACATCGACCTCATTCTTGGAAAGAAGGTATGCGGCTGTTAGTCCAGCCGGTCCCGCTCCGATTATCGCAACAGTTGTTTTCATTCCTTCCTTACGCCACCCAATTTCCACGAGTAAAATTCCAGACGTACCACACTTGCACGGTCAATCCTGCAGCACCGCCCAGCGCTACGACCGCCATCCCAAATGCCCGCACCAGGAGCGGGGGGACGCGAAATTGACGTAAAAAATGCAAAAAGGCCAGCACGATTAACGCGTGCACGCAGAATCCGTAACGGAGCATGCTTTCCATCTCGACGGCGGCGACGCCGCTGACCGAGACATAATAGATAATGAGGGCGCAAAAATAGAAGCCGACCCGCATTCTCCAGTTCGTGCGGCGGCGGATGGCCGGGATGAGCTCGCACAGACCAAGGACGAGAAATAAGAGCGCGCCTAGCGTCATCGACATCTGGCTCATTTGACGGGGGTCGTTAAGCGGAGGTAAAAGCCAGCGGTAACTCGACGGCTTAAACACTGCGAGATAGTCCGGAACAACGCCCCATCCGGCCGACTGAGTCAGCATGTACATATCCCAACGACCCCAGCGCAGCTGGCAGTAGATAAAGAAAAAGACAGCGCCCAAAGTGGCTACCAGCGTCAAGGCGATAGCAGGCAGATGCTGACGAAACCAATTCCACGGACGCCCGCTTAGGCCTTTCGTAAAGATGGAATGAACGATAGGAAAAGCCGCGCATGGAATCCCAACGATGCGCGTCGCCGACATGGCTATTCCATGCAACGCCGCCCAAATTTTGGCAGCACCGCCTTCCGCGCTGCTCCAGTAGATAAATCCGAGCAGCGACATGAGGAAGAGTGATTCGGAATAACCGGCAATCAGAAAAAAGGCGGCGGGGTGAGCAAAGATCGACAACGCGCCGAAGACTTGAAGTGTCGGCGAGAGGTTCCAGCGCTCACAAAACAAAAAGAAGTAAGTCCAGAATCCCCATGCAGCGATTTGCGCGGTGATGAGAAGCGCATCGTCGCTCTCGAGATCAAAGACGCGACAAAGCAAGCCGGCGATCGCTGGATAAGCGGGAAAGAAAGCGACATTGGAAACTTCCATCACCTTGTGATTGATCGGCGGCACGGTCGTCTGGTAACCGCGATCGACGATGTTCATGAACCAGTAGCTGTCGTGCTGGATAAGCGTGGCATATCGATGTGAAAGCGGTCCCTCCGGCGCGAGAAGACAAACCGCGACTGCGATTTGCGCCAACGTCAGAATCAGGCCGGCCACCAGCGGTTTAACTGTCGATCTTACCGAAGTCATTCGGGCAAGAAAAGGAACCGCCGAGGAGATACGAAAGGTCTCCGTATTGCAAGAACTTGTCTGGGCCTGGCCTGGAGCAGTTTCCAATCGCATTTGTCTCGTTGGATGGTGTTTGATGGGCTGGATTGGACGGGGGCGCCCCGCGTTTATTCGGTTGGGCGCGAACGGCAGCCTAAGATCGCCAATCGTTTACGCGGCCGCTTCGTCGGCGGTGTCGACTAGCTCCGAGTAAAGTTGCTCGTAACGCTGCGCGGAAGCGTCCCACGAAAAGTCGCGCGCCATCGCGCGCTGCATCAGCTCGACCCACAATTCGCGATCTTGAAAATGTTCGCGGGCGCGTTTGATCGCATCCCAAAAAGCTTCGGCCGAATGTTCGTAACAGAGAAATCCGTAGCCGCGGTCCAGCGTTGGATCGTAATCCTCGATGATCTCGTGGATGCCGCCGGTGGCGCGAGCGACAGGAATGGCGCCATACTTAAGACTGTACATCGCGCTCAAGCCTGCCGGCTCAAAGCGTGAAGGAATGAGACTTATGTCCATGCCCGCTTCGATGACGTGAGCGGTGCGCTCATCGTAGTGGCGTTGATAGGCGAACTTAGTTGGAAATTTTCGCGCCGTGACCGCCAGACCCGTTTCAAAGGCCGGATCGCCTTCGCCGAGAATGATGAGCCGCACGTCATCGGTCAGCAGTCGATCGAGAAGCGGCATCAAAATCTCGAATCCCTTTTCCTTGACTACGCGCGTGACCATGCCGAAAACCGGGCCGGTTGGAGCCGGCGTTAGTCCCAGACCACCGAGCAGCGCGTCCCGGCAAAGTTGTTTCCCCAGCAAAGTGCCGGCGTCATAACGGGCCGGCAGAAAAACATCGGTCGCCGGATCCCAACGCGTGTAATCCGCGCCGTGCAAAATCGCAGTGAGTTTGTGCGCATTCTCGCGCAGGACGGCATCGAGGCCACACCCACCCTCGGGCGTGAGAATCTCGCGCTTGTAGCGCTCGCTCACAGTTGTGACCCGGTCGGCAAAAAGAATTCCGCCTTTAAGAAAATTAAGCCGACCGAAAAACTCGACTCCGCGCAGAGTAAAAAAGCGTTCGTGCAAGTTCGTCAGCTTGAAATCTAGCCCCCAGAAGCTGCCTTGCTCAGCGAGGTGATGAATCGTCAGAGCGGTGGCGAATGGCAGATGATAGGCGCGCACAAAAACCGGAATGAGCGCGGCCGCCCAATCGTGCAAATGCAACAATTGGACGGATGGCGTCAATCGACGCGCCAGTTCCAGGACCGCTTTGGAAAAAAATATAAAACGGGCGGCGTTGTCTTCGTCGTCCTGGCCATGCTCGCCATAGATTCCGGGCCGATCGAAAAACTCGTCGCAGCGCACGAGAAATAACTGCACGCCACTCGCGCTGCGAGCTTCAAGAAATTCCGCGATGTAGGTTTTGTCTCCAACCCGAACATCGACCGTGACTCCGGTGTCCTGTTCTTTGAACTCAGGATTTTCGCGAATCTCGCGATAAAATGGGAGCGCCACACTCACTTCATGGCCGCGCGCGCGCAATTGATGAGGCAGCGCATTCATCACCTCGATCAATGCTCCAGCGCGCTGCAAAGGCGGTCCTTCCGCGCTGACCATCAAGATTCTCATCTGATGTTCGAGGTTCGACGTTTGATGTTTGATGTCAAACGGATCGCCGTCGCGCGACTACAATCTCGAGAGACTTTTTTTCTTGGTCAGGCGTCCGCTACAACCCTCCACTTCGAATGTGTAGGAACCTTTGTCTCCCCCAAGAGCAAAATCCCAAACCACCTCACCATGCGAAAAACTCACTCTTCTCAGTCTGGTCTCTTTAACCTGCGAACATTATTTGCGTTTACTCTTTGTTCGGCAGCCACCCTGCTCGCGCTCGTCAGTTTTGCGACGGTTTCACCTGCGGGTGGCACGCTCTCGCCGGCGAACCCGCAGATCACTTATACCGGCGGACCATTCCTTGTTCCGACGAACGCGAGCGATAACGCCGCGGGGCCTGTCACCTGCGATTCCGGTGCTAATCCTTGCGAGGATTTCAATCTGACGATTGACGTTCCGCAGTCCTACAAGGACACACACACCACGGACGTAGTTAAGATCGAGATCTCCTGGACGGATCCAAGCGGCGGTCAGGACCTGGACGCGTGGTTGGTAAACAATCCTGAGACGACTCCGTATCCCGCCCATGCGGGAAATGGGAGCGCCAATCCGGAGGTCATCATGGTGCAGCTCTCCACGATTCCGGCAGGTCCGCATCAATACTTTGTGCGGGTCGCACCGTTTGTTAGCACTGGCCAAACTTACACCGGGAAAATTTCACTGCTCACTCCAGCGGTGCCGCCACCGCCGCCACCTCCACCGCCACCGGGAGCCTCGCCGCGGTATTACAATTATGCGCCCGGGCCGGGCATTGGAGAGAATTCCGGCGAACCTTCGATTGGTTACAACCTCACGTCCCATAAAGCGATGTTCATCGCTGGATTACAAACCCTGCGTGTCACCTTTCCGGTTACGGGAGCCTGCGACGGTCTGTGGGAGGATGTTTCCTACGTGGTGACAAAAACAAAATCGCTCGATCCAATCCTCTTCACCGATCAGGGAACGCACCGTACATTTGTCTCGCAGTTAGACAGCGTGGTGCCGCCCGCGTCGCCTGTTCTTATCGGGTTGAACAGCTTCATGGCTTTTACGGATGACGATGGCGCAAACTGGTTGCCGGCGCAGATCAACCCGCCCGATGGCAGCTACGACCACCAAAGTGTCGGCGGTGGCCCTTATCCGCCCGGTTTGCCTTTGGGTCTCGATCCGAATTATCCAAATGCTGTTTATTATTGTTCGCAGGCAGGCGTCACGGCGTTTTGTTCACGCAGCGATACCGGCGGCCTGACATTCAATCGCTCCGTGCCGATCTATAACGCGCTCACCGATGGCTGCGGCGGTATTCACGGCCATGTCAAAGTGGCGCCGGACGGAACGGTCTACGTTCCAAATCGCGGCTGCGGTGGTGTTCAGGCCATCACGGTGTCTGAAAACGCCGGGACGACTTGGGTTGTGCGCAAGGTCCAAGGAGCGGGTTTCTCCGCGCAGCCGCCTCCAGGCATTCTCGATCCTTCCCTGGCTATCGCTTCGGATGGAACTCTCTATTTCTCCTGGATTAGCGGCGAGGGCGACGGTGGTCACGCGCACGTTGCCGTCAGTCACGATAAAGGTGTGACTTGGACTAACGACACCGACATCGGCGCTCTCCAGGGACTGCATAACTGTGTTTTCAATGAAGCGGTCGCCGGGGATCCGGATCGTGCAGCAGTCGGGTTTCTGGGGACGACAGAAACAGGCGATCACCAGGCCGATGCTTTCAAGGGTACGTGGTACGCTTTCGTCGCCCATACTTACGATGGCGGGCAGACGTGGGTAACGGTTAACGCCACTCCGAATGCGCCGGTCCAACGCGAAGCCGGCATATGGAACCAGGGCGGCAACAGTCCTCTCCGCAACCTGCTCGACTTTAACGAAATCACGAAGGATGAAAAAGGCCGTGTCCTTTACGGATTTTCCGACGGCTGTATCGACGGTTGCGAAACCGGCGGGCCGAATTCTTTCAGTTCCAAAGCAACGATCGCGAAACAGTCCGGCGGAAAAGGATTGCTGGCCGCATTCGATCCGGTTGAGCCAGTCGTGCCACAAAGCGCGTGTCTGAGCGGACGGCGCGACGATATCGGATCCTATCTTACCTGGCGCGTGCCGGACAACGGCGGTGCGCCGCTTGATTCCTACAAGATTTTCCGGAGCATTCCGGGCGGCCCGTTTACGCAGGTTGGCGCAACTCCCGGCGGAAAATCTTCTTTCACCGATCGCAGCGCCGACCCCGCGGTGGCGACCTACCGATATAAAATCGTCGCGCACAATTCTCAGGGAGATGGGGCGGACAGTAACCCTATCGATCTAACAGTCACGCCGCGTCCTCCATTAACAGGCGCTTGCGATCTCCCCGGCATTCAGCTGGTCACAGATCCGACGGGTGATGAAAGCGACACACTGCCGCAACACGACATCACTTCGGTCTCGATCGCGGAAGTGAAGGACAACGACGCGACCGGGTCGGCCAGCAAAATTCAGTTTACCATTAAAGTGGCGAATCTATCGACGATTCCGCCAAGCTGGCGTTGGTCCGTCCGCTTTGGCGTGCCGAGATACAACCCGCCTCCGATAACCGTCCTGGGTCAGACCGTTCCGCAGGAAGACTGGTTTGTCTCCATGATTTCATCAGACGGAGCTGCGCCAGCATTTACTTATGGCACGACCGGCGTCCCGCAAAATGCCGCGCGCTTCTTCACGACGATCGGTACTCTCGATGGGGCGAGCAATGTACAACCGGATGGCACGATCACACTGGTTCTGCCGAAAAGCGCGCTGCAGTCCCACGCGATTTGTACCGGAACGTGTGGCCCACTCAGTCCCGGCCAGCCGATCAACATGACGCTTGGTAGCGTCCGTTTTAGTCCGCCCTCGGAAATTCCAGGCGCGGGCGGAACGAACGAGACCATTCCGGACACGACCGGTGGCGCTGCCTATGCACTGCGCCAGGCAAACTTATGTTTGCCGAATACGCCGCCGTTGGCTCATCTGAGCGTTAACGTTGAGAGCGGTCTGGCACCGCTCGCCGTCACTCTCGACGGAAGTAATTCGATTGATCCAGACGCCATCGATACGATCGCCAGCTACACGTTTAACTTCGGCGATGGCAGTGATGATGTGACGCAAGCTTCGCCCATCATCAGTCACAGCTTTGCCAAGCCTGGATTCTACGCCGTCAAGCTTGTGGTTGCCGATTCGCGAGGCCTGGTCAGCTCAAACATCGACCAGCATTTGATTCAAGTGGACACGCCGCTCGTTCGCATTGACTCGGAAAAAATGCATGGCTCCGTTCCCTTTGATATCAAGCTCCCAACAACTGGCACGGCTGGTGTTGAATGCCGCACTCCGGGCCCGGGGAACAGTTATCAAATCATCTACACCTTCCTTAGGAACTTGACTTCGGTCGGTGGCGCGAGCGTCGCGCAAGGCCCGGCCGGGGCTGGCGTTGACACGAATACAAGCGGAATCGGTCCGGCGCCGAATCAGTACACGGTCAATCTAATTGGTGTCACGAACGCTCAACATATTCAGGTGAAACTCGACGGAGTTCACGATGCCGGCGGCGCCATCCTCGACAACGTCGTTGCTCGCATGGATGTGCTTGTCGGCGATACGACGGGCAATGGCTTCGTCAACTCTGCCGATGTTAGCCAGACCCAGGCCCAATCCGGCCAGGCTGTGACCGAATCCAACTTCCGCCAAGATGTAACCGCCAATGGCTTCGTCAACAGTGCGGACGTTTCAGTCGTTCAATCCAAGTCGGGTACTTCTCTTCCTTAACGAATCTTAGCGGCCCGCCGCGCATAAAACGGCGGGCCGACGCCCATTATGGCATCGGTTGCGCCGGCGTGTTCGCGGCAGGCGTGTTTGCGGGCGCGACATTTGTCGGCGCCGGTGGCATCACGCGCGCACTTGCATAAAGAATCTTCGTCCCTTTCTCGAGCGTGGGTTTGATTGTCAACGTGGCGGCGACCGCCTGCGTCGTTTGCCGCGGCTCGATATTAATTTGGAATTCGTCCTTCGTTTTTCCCTTTTCGACCTTGGCGGTAAAATCCGGATGAGAAGAGACAGCTTCCAAATTCTTGATCGCGACACCCGCTCCCACTTTGGCAATGATCGTTTTCGGCTTGGGCTCTTCTCCGGACTGCCAATATACAAACGTCGGTTGAAGCTCGAGCACTGTCGGGATCGTTACCTTCAACATTAATGCCGTCGTGGGATGCGCCGGGTCGTCGGTCACGACATTGATTGTTTTCTGTTGCAGTCCCGTGCGATCGCCGATTTTAAAAGTCGCGGTCACCTCGCCTTTTTCCTTGGGGTCGGCAGTTTGCTTCGCAGTCGCTGCCGTGCAGCCGCAGGAAGTGGTGACAGACTTAATCGCAATCTGCTTGTCGCCCTTGTTCTGATATTTGAAATGGCCGATAGCCGTTTCATCTCCGACTGCCGGATGCAATTCCAGCTCTGTCTTTTCCCAGACGAGCTCCGAACGCGCGGCCGAAGCCGAACTGAACATCACTGCGACGATAAGAACCTTCACCGTAACGTGCATACCAGAATGAAAGAGGGTTGTCGTTTCAGTGTCAACAAATCGGCACCCAAAAGTGCGAGTTAATCCGTCGCGAAATACTCGCGTTTGACCCATTCGAGCGCTTCCGCCCGATCGCGCACCGCGCCTTCGAGTTGCCGCGTCTCGACCGCCTCAAGAATTTCGCCAAACTTCGGGCCCGGTTTCATTCCGAGGGCGATCAGATCCTCGCCGCGCACCAGCGGCGGCGGAATGATCGGTTCGTTGGCAAACTCTTCGCGTTTGCGGAGCAAGAACTCGTAGTTGTCCATCATGCGGTGGCTGCTTTCGCAATCGACACGATGCAGCTCGAGCTCTTCCTCGAACGTGGGGCGCGCCATAAAACGTTTCAACTTCGCCACCCGCATGCGCGGCACATCTTTGAAAACCATGTGCTGTCTCACCATCTCGACGGTGGCGTCGATTTCCGCGCGTGAAAAACGAAGTCGCGCCATGATTTCCTCCGTCATCTCCGCGCCGATCCGATCGTGCGCGTTGAAACGAATCCGCCCTGTTTCATCGACCTGGGCGGTGCGCGGCTTCGCGATATCGTGCAGGATGACGCTGAAAACGAGTGGGACCGACACTTTTTCCGGCAGCATCTGTAACATTAAGCGCGTGTGCTGAAAGACATCGCCCTCGGGATGGAATTGCTCCGGTTGCAGGCATCCTTTCATCGGCTCGATCTCCGGCAGAATGTTTTTGAGCAGTCCGCTTTCATCGAGCAAGTCCCAACCGCGCACCCGATTCGGCGACAGAAAAATCCGGACGAGTTCTTCACGGATGCGCTCCGCGCTGATTTCAGAAATGGAGGCCGCGTTCTTGGCGAGCGCTTCCCACGTGCGATTGTCGATCTTGTACTCAAGCACGGTCGCGAAACGCACCGCGCGCAACATCCGCAGCCGATCTTCCGCGAATCTCTCTGCCGGATCGCCAATCGCGCGCACCAATTTTGCTTCCAGGTCCGCGCGACCGCCGACGAAATCGATCACCTCGTTCGCGAGCGGATCGAAAAACATTCCGTTGATCGTGAAGTCGCGGCGTTTTGCGTCCTCCTCCGGCGATGAGAAATGGACTGCGCTCGGCCGCCGGCCATCGACATAGACATCGTCGGAACGAAAAGTGGCGACTTCGAATTGAAATTCGCCTTCAAGAACGACGATCACGCCAAATTTCGCACCGACCGCATGCGTCCGTCGAAAAATCTCCTGCACCACTTCAGGGCGCGCGTCGGTCGCGATGTCGTAATCTTTCGGGACCAGACCGCGCACCATGTCGCGCACGCTACCGCCGGCGAAATAAGCAACGTGCCGCCGCTCGCGTAAACGCGAAACGATTTCGCGCGCGGCTTGCTCCATCGGATTCACGCCGAATACTGTAGCGGCGGTCTACGACCGTCGCATTCAAGATTCCAATTATGCCGGCTGTGGTGCCCGCCGGCCCTGTCGAAAGGAATGAATGATGAAGAAAACCACCGCGACGCAGATACAGGAGTCGGCCACATTAAAAGCCGGCCAGGGATGCGCCAGTGGCACGTGCAGATCGAAAAGAAGAAAATCGATCACGTGCCCGTAAAGCAGACGATCGGTGAGATTGCCGAGCACGCCGGCTAGAAGGAGCGCGAGCGAAACATCGCGCCACGCATCCAGTGGCCGCCGGCGGACGAGGAGCGCAACCACAAAAAGCAGAGCGCAACAGGAAAGCCCCACGAAAAAGGTGTTGTTGTTCTTAAAAGAGCCAAAAGCCGCGCCGGTGTTCGTGACATTTACCAAACTGAGAAAGCCGCGGATGATGATGCGCGGCTCGTCCGGTGGCACGCTGCGCAGCACCCATTGCTTGGTCAGTTGATCGAGTGCGTAGAGCGGCAGCGAAAGGAAGAAAATAAATTTCATGTCGATCCAACCTTGCTCATGGAAGTGACGACCGCTTCGCACCGGTCGCATAAATCCGGATGTGACGCGCTCGCACCCACCGTCGGACGGTGACGCCAGCAACGGGCGCATTTCGCGTATTCGGTTCGCGTCACGGCCGCCTTGGTCTCGGCGCCGGCAATTAAAGTCAGATCGCTCAGGATGAAAACTTCTTCCATTTCGGATTCCCGGCCCTGCCAATCGTGCAAGAGACGGTCGGTCGCAAGTTCGAGTACAACCTTCGCTTCGAGCGAGTTGCCGATCACCTTGTGTTGCCGCGCTTCTTCCAGCTCGCGGCTCACGATCGCACGAAGCTCGAGCAGTTCGTTAACTTCTTTCTCGGCTAACGCGTTGCGCTTCGACGTTGCTGGCTCGGGGAAAATCTGCAAATGCACGGAGTTACCGGTGCCAAGATATCGCCATGCTTCCTCGGCCGTGAATGCCAGAATCGGCGCGAGCAGTTTACAAAGCGCCTCGAAAATGTTGTGCATGGTCGCCTGCGTCGCCCGCCGCCGCGGCGAATCGGGCGCGTCGCAATACATCCGGTCTTTCGTGATGTCGATGTAGAGGCTGCTCAAATCGACCGCGCAAAATTGATTCAGAATATGGTAAACCTTGTGAAACTCGAACGTATCGTAGCCGGCTCGAGAATCGGCAATGACCCGATCGAGCTTACTCAAAATCCAGCGATCGATCAGTGTTGGCTCCGGCGCGGCGCTCTCCGCCGGCCAATCGAAAAGATTTCCGTGCAGAATGCGCAGCGTGTTGCGGATCCGGCGATAAGTGTCGCCCAGCCGCGTGAAGATTTCTTCCGAGAAGGGGACGTCGTCTGTGTAATTGATACTGCTGGCCCAGAGTCGCACCAGATCGGCGCCATGCCGGCCGACGAAATGTCCCGCATCCATCGGTTTGTCGTAGCTGCCCGATTTCGAAATCTTTTTCCCATCGACGTCGACGACAAAACCGTGCGTGACGCAAGTTTTGTAAGGCGCGCGATCGTTCAACGCGATGCTGGTCATGAGCGATGATTGGAACCAGCCGCGATGTTGATCGGTCGCTTCCAGATACATGTCGGCCGGATCGCGCAGCTCCGGACGTGTCGCGAGAACCGCCTTGTGCGAAACGCCGCTGTCGATCCAGACGTCGATGGTGTCGTTGCGTTTGGTTGTTCCTTTGGGCAAGCCGAGTTTTTTGGCAAGATCGACATCGTCTAATTCGAACCAGATGTTCGAGCCGCGCTCGGCCACGAGATCGGCCAGTTTGCGAATGACTTTCGCATCGAGAATCGCTTTGCCGTCCGCCGAATAGAAGACGGGCAGCGGCACGCCCCAGCTTCGTTGCCGCGAGATCACCCAATCGGGTCGCGATTCCACCGTGCCGGCGATGCGGTTCTCGCCCCACTTTGGAATCCACTTCACTTCGTTGTGAATGGCCTCGAGCGCCCGGCCGCGCAGGGCGTCGATGCGAATAAAAAATTGTTCGACGTTGCGAAAGATGATCGGTGTCTTCGATCTCCAGCAGTACGGATAAGAATGGTGAAATTTCTGTTCGCCGAGCAGCCGCCCGCGTTCGCGCAACAAATTTACGATGTCGATGTTGGCGTCGAAAACGTATTTGCCGGTCAGCTTTGGTAACTCGGCTTCATCAGTGAACCGGCCGTGATCATCAACCGGCGATAAGATCGCCAATTTGTTGACGCGGCCAAGATTGTAGTCGTCGTCGCCGTGACCGGGCGCGATGTGGACCGCGCCGGTGCCGCTGTCCATGGTGACGAAGTCCGCCGTCAAAACGATTGCATCGCGATCGAGAAACGGATGACGCGCTTTGATCCTGTCGATCTTAGCGCCGGGAAACGATGCGAGCGGTTCGCCGACCGCCTCGAATTTTGTGTTCGCGCAAAATTGCGGAACGAGTTTGTCCGCCAACAACAACGTTTCAGAAACGCCGTCACGCGAAAATTCCTGGACGACATAAATTTCTTTCGGATCGACCGCGATGGCGAGATTGGCCGGCAACGTCCAGGGCGTTGTTGTCCAAATGGCAATGCTCGCTTTGTCTTTGAAAGCGCCGGACATAATTGGAAAGGCGACGTACACGGCGGTGTCGTCGCGCTCTTGATATTCGACTTCGGCTTCGGCGAGCGCGGTCTGAGCACCGGTGCTCCAAAAGACCGGCTTCTGCGATTGATAGACGAGATCCTTTTCGACAAACACGGCAAAGGCGCGCAGGATTTCGGCCTCGTATTTCGGATCCATGGTCAGATATGGATTTTCCCAAGCGCCAAGAACTCCGAGCCGCTTGAACTGCTCGCGTTGGATGTCGACGTACTTGCGAGCGAAGGCTTCGGATTTTTTTCGAATCTCGAGCGGTGAAAGGCCGCGGGATTCTTTCACGACTTTGTATTCGATGGGCAAGCCGTGACAGTCCCAACCCGGTACATACGGGGCGCGTTTTCCGAGCATGGTTTGCGATTTCACCACTAAATCTTTCAGGATCTTGTTCAGCGCAGTGCCCATGTGGACGTCGCCATTCGCAAACGGCGGTCCGTCGTGCAGGACGAATAATTCTCGATCTTTCCGCGCCTTCTGGATTTGCTCGTAGAGCCGCGCTTCCTGCCACATTTTCAAGAGCTCAGGTTCGCGTACGATCAGATTCGCCTTCATCGGAAAATCCGTGCGCGGAAGATTGAGCGTGTCTTTGTAATTTTGGCTCATCGAAGCGCTGCTACCTAGCATCCGACCTCCGACAAATCAATGTGGGCACAGACCGAGAGGAGAGTTCCATATTTCCTTCCCCGAAAATACGACCACACAAAGAAGGGGTTACGAAGCTAGGGCAACCTATCGCTTCAAACTGAATCTCTCGATTCGAGGACTAACATTATGCAAAAGAAATCCACTTCCCGAGCCGGCTTTTTCAATTTCCGCGTCTTCCTCGCCTTTGCTCTTTGCTGGGCCAGCGTCCTCCTGGCGTTGTCCAGTTTTGCGCCTCAGGTCGAACCCCTGGCTAACGGACGCAAGGCGACCGCCAAGTTAGAACGCGATATGCCGGTTCCTGGCGGCGAGCGCGGTGAAGCCAGTGATCTCAACCGGATGGAAGAAGAATGGAACAATCGCTTGACCTATCCGACCGGCCTTTTCAACCCGGCATGGGTTCGCCTGGCCGCCCTTCAGCACAACGCCATCCCAAGCCAAATCCCTTTGGGCATACCAGCGAAGAATCTCAATCGGCCAAATGCGCCGCTGGCTCTGAGCTCCAGTGGCTTTACCGCACTTGGCCCGGCGCCGTTGCAAATGACTGGCTGCTTTCTGTGTTATGACTACACGAAAACAGAGGGCCGCGTAAACACCATCGCGGTCGATCCAACCACGACCGCCAATGGCAACATCGTTGCTTACCTCGGATCGGTTGGCGGCGGCGTTTGGAAGACGACCAATTGCTGCAGCGGCTCCACTTCTTGGAGCGTCACCACCGATGATCCGCTTCTCTCGACCATCACTATCGACTCCATCACCGTCGACCCGAACAATCACAACACCATCTATGCCGGCACCGGCGACCTGAATTACGGATCGTTCTCGATGGGTAGTCAGGGTATTCTCAAAACGACCAATGCGGGTGCGACTTGGAGGTTGCTCGGCGCGAATGTCTTTGGACCGGCTCTGCCGGAACCGGCGGGACAATTCCCGCAATACCAGGCGGTCGGCAAGGTGCGCGTCGATCCAAATAACAGCAACAATGTCGTGGCCGGCACGAAAACGGGACTCTACTTCTCCTACGATGGCGGCAACAACTGGACTGGCCCGTGCACGACCAACAATTTCAACAGCCAACGTCAGGACATCACCGGTCTTGAATTGTCCAACGTCGGCGGCACGACGCGCATCCTCGCCGCAGTCGGTGCTCGCGGCATCGCCACGACGGTGCAATACAACCTCAATCAAAACGGCGCGAACGGCATTTACAAAGGAACTATTCCGGCCAGCGGTTGCCCAAGCGATTTCACGCCGATCACTACTAACGCCAATGGTTGGACGGTGAATGCGACGCCGACGAACGCGACCAGCGGTGTTCCGTGCAATATGCCAATCAACGGCACCGTCTGCGCTAGCCCAAACACGAATAAATTGGGCCGGATCGACATCGCGGTTGCGCCGAGCAATCCGAACGTCATGTACGCGCAGGTGCAGGCGATCGAGACCCAATCGAGTTGTGGAGGAACAGGCTGCCAGCTTGCCGCATGGAGTTCAAATAATGGCGGGACGACGTGGACACAGATTCCCGGTTCGACCGGAGCGGAGCTCACGGACTGCGGCGGCAGCAACACCGATTACAATCAGAATTGGTACGACCAGGGCATAGCGGTCGATCCCAATAATCCGGGCCGCGTCTTTTTCGACACGTTTGAAATCTGGTTTTGGAAGCTTGGCAACAACTCGTGGGCTGATGCCACCTGTGGCTACAGCAATAACACCGAAGTAGTCCACGTCGATCAGCACGCCCTCGCTTTTGTGCCCGGCTCATCCAGCATCTTGCTGGCTGGTAGTGATGGCGGCGTTTATGCCACCACCAGCGCAAATGGCAGCAATGGACCTACTCATACTGATTGGTTCAATATGGATACCGGACTTAACACAATTGAGTTCTACTCCGGCGACATCAGCGCGAACTTCGCTACTTCAGCTTCCCCGATGGCGAACGGTGGCGCGCAGGATAACGGTTCGAGCGCCGTGACTTTTTCGGGCAGTCCCACGGGCCCGGTGCAATGGCAAATGGGAGCGGGCGGGGACGGCTTCTTTGCCCGCATCGACCCCGTCGGCAATCGGTTCTGGCAGGGCAACAACAGTGGCCAGCTCAACGTCTGTACGCATGCTCCTCCCGCTAACGACTGCACTGGTCCCGGCGCCGTCTGGGCCCTCGATTCGAGCCCGTGGAAAAATCCGGGTTCGCCGGACGTTCAATCGTTCGTTCTTCCCTACGAAATTTACAAAGGCATCCCCGGGGATCCGGTGAATGATTGTCCGCCAGCCGGCTGCAATCATTTAATCGTGGGCACACAACGCGTCTGGGAAACGATCACCGGTAGCGGCGGCTGGTACCCCGCCAGTATGAGTCTGGTTAAAGGGACGCTGGGAAATCGTTCCTTTATTAATCAGCTCGCTTTCGAGCCGAAAGATCAGACGCGCGCGATGGTCGCAACCAACGACGGAAACGTGCAATATGGTCATGGCCTGGGCATAGGCGCGATTGCGCTTTGGGTAGACCTAACTGGAGGCAACGCTGTTCTGCCGAACCGTCCGATTCTCGACGTGGCGATGGATCCGACAACAACGACAGCGCCGATTGGTTATGCAGCAGTTGGTGGATTCAACGCCAACACGCCCACGACTCCCGGCCATATCTTCCGCGTCGTCTGCACCGCTGACTGCGCTGTTTTCACTTGGACCAACAAGACCGGTAATCTGCCCGACATTCCGGTCGATTCGATTATCGCGAACCCAAAATTTCCGCAGCAAGTCTTTGCCGGAACAGATTGGGGACTGTACTTCACGAACGACATCACAGCGGTCTCCCCCAGCTGGTACCGTTTCGACAGTGGATTACCGCACGCAATGATTTGGGACATGCAGATTGATCGCGGTTCTACCACGCTTTCAGTTTGGACGCGCAGCCGTGGCGCTTATGTCTGGCCGCTACCATCGGCTCCGTTGCCGACGTTAACGAAAGTTGTGTCGCGTAAAACTCATGGCTCGAACCCGGGGCAAGACTTCGATGTCGATCTTACGCCGCCGAGCGGCAGCATCGAATGCCGGAGCGGCGGCCCGAACAACAATTACACGTTGGTGTTCACATTCTCGAACCCGATTGCGAGTTGCGGCATCGCTACCCAAGGAACTGCCAGCACCGGACCCGATCCCACGCAATGCACAGTCCAATTGACCGGTGTTCCGAACGCGCAATACACCACGGTCCAACTGAAGGGTGTCCTCGATAATAATGCGCAAGCCGTGAATGCCGCTGTCACGATGGGCGTGCTCCTCGGCGATACAACGGCGAATGGCTTCGTCAACTCCGCCGACGTTAGCCAGACTCAGGCGCAATCCGGCCAGCCTGTGACCGGATCCAACTTCCGCGAAGATGTAACTGCTAATGGATTCATCAACAGTGCGGACGTTTCAGTCGTTCAATCCAACTCGGGCACTTCTCTTCCTAATTCGGCGCCGGTTCCGCCCTCTCAGGAGATGACACCGCAACACGACAGAATTCCGGCACGGCGATAAATAACTCTATATTTAAGCGCATTCACCACTCCAGATCATTACCGGCGTTAGGCTGAGCCGGCTTTCATACTTCGTTTCGGCGCGGCTGCGATGAGAAGCGCGGCTAACGAGTCATCGCCCCGGTGACGCTTTGTTTGACCTCGACGGAAGGTCAATTTCAGTGCGGTCCGTGCGTCCATTCGTCTCGCCGAATCCGAACCGATATCGAGTCTTCACGTTGGCCAACCCAATACTAGGAAAACCATCTATGCGAAGAAAAAACACTTCTCAATCAGCCCTCTTCGGTTTCCGCATGTTGTTAGCCTTGACCCTGTGTTCTGTCGGTCTGTTGCTGGCGTTCTACGCCCAAGCAGGCACACCCGGGGGGTTCAATCGAAAAATGAAACCGCAACGTGGTGCTCTGCTCTTTGCCGGGGCCACAAATCCGAACGCGCCGACGACGACGATGACGGTAAACAGCACGTCGCCTGTTATCGCCAATGACGGTTTTTGTACGCTGCCCGAAGCGATCATCGCCGCGAACACGAGGACGGCTTCGGGTGCGATGGCGGGCGAATGTCCCGCGGGCAGTAGCGGCGGCAACATCATCGTGCTGCAAACCAGTGCGACTTACACATTGGTTGCGCCGCACAACGCCTCGTACGGCCCTAACGGTTTGCCCGGTGTGACGAGTCCGATCGCGATCGTGGGTAATGGGGCGATCATTGAGAACCAAGGACCGGTTAATTTCCGGCTGCTCTATATCTCACCCGCTGGAAGTCTGTCGTTGCAAAATCTGACGCTAAGAAAAGGCACAGCTAAAGGCGGCGATGGCGGCGCCGGTATTGGTGGTGGTGGTGGACTTGGGGCGGGCGGCGCGATCTACAATCAAGGCGGGTTAAGTCTTAATGGCGTCACTGTAACCGGTAATGCCGCGCAGGGAGGTAATGGCGGTTTGGGCGTCGCGGGCCAAGGTGCCGGCGGCGCAGGCATCGGCGCAGACGGTGGGGATAGCACTGGCGGAACGCCGGGTGGTGGCGGCGGCGGTGGCATGGGCGGCAAAGGTGGCCCAGCACCCACGACCGGCGGCGGTGGTGGTGGCGGCGCAAACATTGGGGAGCCAGGAAATCCCGGTGCTGGACCAACCGGCGGCGCAGGTGGCGGAACCACTGGCGGCAACGGCGGCAACGGAGCTCCTTTGGTAGCAACTAACGGCGGCAATGCACTCGGACTCGGGGGCGGTGGCGGTGGTGCCGGCAACGGCGCGGCCGGACTTAAGAGCGGTAATGGAGCAGTCGGTGGAGGATCAGGCGGATGCGTGAACGCGGCCTGCGTGGCAGGAACTGCGGGCTTCGGTGGTGGTGGCGGCAGCGGCGGTAACGGCACCGGAGGCAACGGTGGATTCGGCGGCGGTGGTGGCAGCAGCGGCGGGACTACACCCCACCCGGGCATCGGTGGCTTCGGTGGCGGCAATGGAGCTTTCGACGGCGGCGGCGGCGCGGGTATGGGCGGCGCAATTTTCAATGACGGCGGGTCGGTCACTTTAACCAACAGCACGCTAACCGGAAACACGGCGACTGGAGGTTCCAACGGCACTGGGCTTTCGGCGGCGGTAGCCGGTGACGCCTTGGGCGGCGCAATCTTCAATCTGAATGGCAGCGTCACCGTTAATTTCAGCACCTTGGTCAATAATAGAGTTACCGGCGGCGCAAAAGGAGCCGGCGGACTCGGCAGTGTGGGCCAGGCGCGGGGAGGCGCGATCTATAATCATTCCGAGGGTGGAGCTCCGAGTATGTCGGTGCAGAACTCGATCATTGCCAACAGCGTTGGCGCAGCCGATTGCAACAATGACGCAGGCGCCACTCTCACCTCGAGCGGATACAATCTGGTGAAAACCCCCGGTGCGACATGCAGTTTTGCCGCGCCTGGCGACCTAATTGGGACTGATCCGTTGCTCGACGCATTGTCGGATAACGGCGGCCCGACTAATACGCACGCGACACTGCCTGCCAGTCAAGCCATCGAGAGAATTCCGAACGGCGTCAACGGTTGCCAGCAAGGAACGAGCGTTGATCAACGGGGCGCGCCGCGCGCGGGCGGGCCCGGCAAAGGCGGCAATGCCTGCGACACCGGTGCCTACGAATTTAATTCCACCTTTGGGCCGGTACCGACAGCATCACCACCTCCCGGCACGCCAAGATTCTTTAACTATCAAGCGCCGTCCGGCATTGGTGATAGCGCCGGCGAACCTTCCATTGGTAGCAACTGGACGAAGGAAACCATATCTCACAACCACAACGTCAATGGTTCGCCGGATAACAATATCCCGAATGGTGGAACGTCGCTCTATTTCGGCGGATTTCTGCCATCGATGCTGAAAATTACGTGGGACGATTGTTCCTCGCCGGCCAACCCACTTTGGGAGGACAAGCCGCTGTTAGGCGCAAGCGCACCGCGGGTTTTCGGCGATCCGATTTTATTCACTGACCACGACACGGGACGTACGTTCGTTTGTCAACTAGAGGGACTCACGCCGGGTGGAAGTACGATCGACATCACCGACGATGATGGTGACAACTTTATTCCGACTGACGGCGTCATTCCTTCCGACGTCGACCATGAAACGATTGGCGGGGGCCGTAACCATTCACCGCTGCCGAACCCAGGTCCTGTTTATCAAAATGCAATCTATTACGCCTCGCAGAGCGTCGGGGATGCGCGAGCGTTCCGCAGCGACAACGGTGGGTTGGTTTTCAGCCAGGCTGCTTCACCGATGTACACAATCAACGATTGTTCCGGACTGCATGGGCATATCAAGGTCTCGCCCGCCGATGGCACTGTCTTTGTCCCGAACAGAGGGTGTGGCGGCGCCATTCCGTTTCACGACACAGGCGCCCGACAGACTCTCCTTGTTTCAGAGGATAACGGGATCACGTGGGCGCAAAGACCCATTCCGGATTCTACAACGCATGGTAACGGTAGTGCTGACAATGCCATTCTTGGTACGCACGACCCTTCACTGGGTGTTGCGACTGATGGCACTGTCTATTTTGGGTACCAAGGTGCCGATGGTCATCCGCGAATCGCTGTCTCGCACAATAAGGGACAGACTTGGGGTCCCAGCGTTGATGTCGGCGCTGTCGTGGTAAATGGCGGGCCGGTTTTGAATTCAGCATTTCCGGCCGTTGTCGCTGGCGACCCAAATCGCGGTGCGTTTGCTTTCTTCGGTACAGAAACCCCTGGCGACAACTGGCCATGCGGCCAGGGAGATGATTGTTCGGCCAACGGCACGGGTATTAATGCTAGACCGAAGTTCACCGGTGTTTGGTATCTCTATCTCGCCACGACGTTCGACGGCGGCGTGACATGGACGACGCAAAACATCACGCCGGGAGATCCTATTCAGCGTGGCGGGATCTGCGGTGGCAGTACCTGCCGCAACCTGCTCGACTTCTTTGACGCTACGATCGACAAGGAAGGCCGAATCCTGATCGGCTACGACGACGGTTGCATCACCGCTACATGTATTAATGGCGACCCCTCCATCACCGATGGTGGCGGAAAAAACGATTACACCGCTAGAGCAACCATCGCACGTCAGAGCGGCGGGAAACATATGTTCGGCGCCTTTGACCCGCCCGACACTACTTTACCCGGTGCGCCAATTCTAACGGGAAGACTCAACGATGTCCCTGCCAGCGCGACCAGCGCGGCTCTATCCTGGAAGGCACCCGACAACGGCGGCTCAGACATCACCAGTTACAAGATCTATCGCAAAACCGGCGCAGCCGGCACATTCAACCTTATCGCGACCACGCCCGTAACCAACTATACCGATGGAACGCTCAGTCCGGGCAACACCTACATTTATCACGTCACAGCGGTAAACGTAGTCGGAGAGGGACCATACTGCTCCGATGTCACTCCGATATTTGTCCCAAATCCCGTGACACCGCCCGCTTGCATCGTGCCTGGTCTCCTCGCGGTCAACGACCTCAAAGCAGACGGGACTGATAACGACTCCGGCCAAAATACGCCGCCGGATTCGCGCGTGAATGTCCGTCAGCTCTTTGTTGCGGAGCCGTGCTTTGGGCCCGGCGTAAACAAACTCGTATTCACGATGCAGTTGGCGCCCTCGACCGCCGCGTCGGCGCCGCCGAGCAGCCAATGGTATATTATATGGAACCGGCAAAATCCGGATTCCAACTTCGACCGCTGGTACGTGGCGATGAAATCCGATCCCAACGGAGTCGTGTCGTTCGAGTACGGAAAATTCGGAGTGCCGCTCGATCCCAATAATCCGAACCCGAACGCGAACACGCCATCCAGATTGGGCGATGCGGACACGGGAACTTATAACGTCGCCACGGGCGAAGTCAGGATCACGCTCTCGACCAGCAAAGCCGAAAATGTGGGCGTGGGCGGGAGCTTGTCAGGACTCAATGTAAGGAACTATCTCGCCCGACCCGATGCCGGCCAAAAATCGCAGAACAATGCCAGCGACATCACCGTCGACGGCAATTACGTCCTGCAGGGTAGCACGGGATGCTGCGGACCCGTGCCACTGCTCGGCGTTGCATCACGCAAAACCCACGGGTCCGTCGGCACGTTCGATGTGCCTTTGCCACTGACCGGCAATCCTGGCATTGAATGCCGCAGCGGCGGCGCTAATAGCGACTATCAAATTGTCTTCACCTTCGCTAATCCGATCGCGAGCGTGTCGGGCGCCAGCATTACCAGCGGGAGTGGCTCAATCAACAACAGCGCGGTCGGCGCCGAACCGCACGAATATATCGTGAATCTTACCGGCGTATCCAACGCTCAGAGAGTCACCGTCACGCTCACGACCGTCCGAGATACCGCCGGCGACAGAACGGATACACTTCCGGTCATCATGGGCGTGCTCCTCGGCGATACAACGGCTAATGGCTTCGTCAACTCCGGCGACGTTAGCCAGACCCAGTCCCAATCGGGTCAGCCTGTGACCGAAACCAACTTCCGCCAAGATGTCACCGCTAATGGCTTCATCAACAGTGCCGACGTTTCAATCGTTCAATCCAAGTCGGGCACTTCTCTTCCTTAGCGGCGGCGGCGTTGTCTGCAGCGAGCAGCGCGGCTAACGAGTCGTCGCCACGCTGACGCTTTGTTTCACGCGGTCGAAGCGTTACATTGAAGCGTGCGCATTCTGCTCATCGAAGACGAAAAGAAGACGGCGGCTTTTCTGGCCAAAGGTCTTCGCGAAAGCCGATTCACGGTTGATGTGTCGGGCGACGGTGAAACAGGATTCGAACTCGCGCGAACGAAACGATTCGATCTTCTGATTGTCGATGTAATGCTGCCGAAGAAAGATGGGTGGACAGTCGTCGCCGATCTGCGCGCCGCCGGCGCGCGCACGCCGATCCTTTTCCTGACCGCCCGCGACAGTGTTCGAGATCGAGTGAAAGGCCTCGAGTTGGGCGCAGACGATTATCTCGTCAAGCCTTTTGCTTTCTCCGAATTGCTCGCGCGCGTGCGCTCGCTTCTGCGGCGCAATCCGGCACGCCGGGACGAACGTTTGCGCATCGCCGACTTGGAAATCGACACGCGACGACATCGAGCCGTGCGCTCCGGGACTGCGCTCAATCTTACGCCCAAGGAATTTCTTCTCCTCGCTCACCTTGCCCGTTCTGCCGGTGAAGTGGTCTCGCGCAGTGAGATCGCGGATCACGTCTGGGACATTGATTTCAACACGGACACCAATGTGGTCGACGTAGTCGTGCGGCGCTTGCGGGCGAAGGTGGACGATCCATTCAAGAAAAAATTGGTCCACACCATTCGCGGTGTTGGTTATGTTCTTAAAGCCAACTGAGCCGCGCTCGATCGCGTCGCAACTGGTCTTGTTCTTTACGCTTGCGGCGGCGTTGCTCCTTTCCTGTGGACTGGGAGTTTTTTATTGGATGGTGGTGCGACATGCCTTCGAGGAAGACAACGCCGTTTTGGCTGACAAGATCTTCGCCCTCCGCGCTGAGTTAAACAAAACCGGGCCGAGCGTACTCGCGGAAGAATCGAAGAATCCACGGCCAGGCGAACACGTTGCCTACTGGATTCGAGTGATCGATTCGCAGGGACGAACTGTGAACGAGACGCCCGGAATGGGCCGGTTGCTGCCGCCCGCTATTTTCGCGGAGGCACAAACTCCGAGTTCATCCGTGCCCCGGCCAAAAGATTTTCGGACTGGTGCCAGGTTATTTTCTCTGCTGACCATGCGCAATGACGCGAGCGCCGGGGCTTACACCATTCAAGTGGCGCAAGACCGTTCCGCGGATGAACAATTCAGAAAAGAATTCGGCGCCCTCCTCGCGGCAGTGCTCGCCGTCGGCCTTATCGCGTCGGCTGCAATTGCAATCACGGTAACCAAACGTGGTCTGCGGCCTCTGGCGGAAATGACACGCTCACTCGAACGCGTCGGACCAGGTCATCTTCACGAACGGGTCCCACCGGCGGCATGGCCGCGCGAGCTCCGACCGCTCGCCGTCGCTTTCGATAACATGCTCGAACGTCTGGAAGATTCTTTTACTCGCCTCTCTCAATTCTCGGCCGACCTGGCCCACGAACTCCGTACGCCCATTGCCAACATGCTCGGCGAAGCCCAGGTCACCCTGACCCGCGAACGTTCTCCGGAAGAATATCGCGAAGTAATCGAATCGTCGGTGGCAGAATGTGAAAGACTTTCCGGGATTGTCGATAACCTGCTTTTTCTGGCCCGCGCCGAAAGTGCCGATCGTCAGATCGAACGAGCTCGATTTGATGGACGCGCTGCGATCGAAAAAATCGCAGCTTATTACGAAACGATCGCCGAAGATCGACATGTCACCATCCGTTGCACAGGCGAAGGCGAAATTTATGCCGACGCCGTCCTGTTCTCTCGCGCAGTCAGCAACCTGGTCGATAACGCGTTGCGCTTCACGTCCGATGGCGGAAGCATTTCCATCTCGATCGCGATCCGCGATGCGCATTCCGAAATTTCGGTCAGCGATACCGGCTGCGGAATACCGCCCGAGCACCTGCCGCGCGTATTTGATCGCTTCTACCGCGCCGATTCATCACGCAGTTCTGAAGGTGTGGGACTAGGTCTCGCTCTCGTGAAATCGATTGCCGATCTTCACGGCGGTTCCGCCCGGCTCGAGAGCGAAGTAAATCGCGGCACGACCGTCATACTGGCACTCCCGAATCCGGCCAAAGCCGAGTCAGCCGCATAGTTGCTGGGGCACAGCGATTTAGCGCCTCATAAACTGTTTGCAATTATTACAAATTTGTAATAATTGACGGCCGTCCATCCCAGGCACCTCGATTACAAGATTAACTCGCCATGGCTAAAAAACGTTTTTCCCTAATCACCGTTTGCACGGGCCTCGCGTTCGTTGCCCTTAACCGCTCGCTCTCCGCGCAAGATGCCGCATCTGAAAGCGTCGTTGTTACCGGCGAAGAAGTTCCAAGCGCATATGGCGCGCCCCCGGGTTTCTCGCGCGCCAAGTTCTCGAATCTAACGCAAGCCTATGTCTTGCCGCCATGGGCATTCTACTTTGGCGAGATCTACCAGGGATCGGCTTTCCGCCACGGCCCGCCCGATCATCTCTTCACCCAGGAAGTGGAACTGGGGTTGCCTTATCGGTTCGGCGTGGCGACTGAGGCCACCTTTGAAAGGTTCAACGGTGGCGGCGGCGCTTCCACCGCCAGTATCGAAGGCCGCTACGCCTTGGCCGATTGGAACAAGATCCCGCTCAACCCAACAATCTTCGTCGAGTACAAATTCGGCGTCGGCACGCTCCGTCACGAAGAAGGACCGCCCCCGCCTCCAGGGGCAAAGGAAAGCGGTCCTCCGCAACGTCCGGATGCCTATGAGATCCGGCTGCTGCTGTCCCAAGACTTCGGAGAAAAGGTCGAGTGGGCGTTTAACGCTTTCTTTGAAAAAGAAAACACGCTTGATCGCGGCCGTGAATGGGGCTTCGCCCAAAGCGCGACCATGCCCATAATCTTGCCTAACGAACGTTTGAAGGCCGGTGTCGAAATGCAGTACGTTAATTTCACCACCAAGGACATTCGCGACGATCCGCTACATCGGTTTGTCATCGGACCAACCGTTGCCTGGAAGCCCACTGCCAACTCGCGCATCGACATATCACCGTTGTTCGGCTGTACGGAGGACTCGGCTCACGTCCAAGTCTTTGCTGTTTTTTCCTTCCTTTTCGGACCGCCCGGCGAGCATGAAGCGGAAGCTCCGACATCAACGCGAAATCGATAACTTCAAGACATGGACTTTAACATTATGAAGCGACTCACTCTAATCTTGGTCCTCTGTTCCGCCTTTGCCCGGTTTGTTTATTCGGGAACAGAAGTTTCCGGCAAAGAAATGAAGCAGGCTGCGCCCGGGCCATGCCCCGAATGGTACAGCGACAATGAGTGGAACGTGAATCTGTGGGGCACCTATGCTTTCACAAACACCGAATACGAACCTAACCTTTGGCTGGTCGATGTCGTCCAAAGCACCAGTGAACGCCATCCCTTCGTCGGTATCTACGATAAGTACCTCGGCGGCGACCACGCCTGGGGCGGCGGCGGCGACATCAAATATTTCTTCGCCCGCTATTTCGGCGTCGGAGTCGAAGGATTCTTCTTGGACGCGCGCAAGAGTGGCTTCGATATCTTCGAGGACCAGGCGACCGGAGTCTTCACCCGCCAAAGAATCAATCACGATCACACTATTGGATCTATTCTCGCGACCGTTACCATCCGCTATCCGATTCGTTGTACGCGCGTCTCGCCTTACGCCTGGGCGGGTGTCGGCGCGATTTTCGGGGGCGGTGAAAGCGACACCGTCACCACGCACGGTCCCCCAGACGCTTTCCTCGTCGACGCCCGTACACGTCACTTCGGTGGCGAAACCAAAGTACTCGGCCAGTTTGGTGCCGGCGTTGAGTTTCGCATTACCCGTCACATCGGTTGGACTAACGACTTGAGCTGGGGCGCCATCGAGGGGCCCAAAAACAACTTCGGCATGTTTCGCAGCGGCCTGAACATCGCGTTCTAGGATCGACAATTGATTTTCTGAGGGGGTGCAGGCTGCTGGGGGGGCAGGCCGGAGACGACTCGGCCTGTCACCCCGGCAGCCTGCCTATTTTTTTAATTGCCGTGGCAAGCACTGCGCTTCTTGACCATCTCGAGCCGCTTTCGTACGCTTTTCTGTGGAAAGGAGCTCGAAGTGAAAACCGAGGTATCGATCGAATACTGCGTTGTTTGAAACTACACGCCGAAGGCCGTCAGTTTGGCGGCCCAAATCCTTGAACTCGGCGAGCGCATCGCGTCGCTCACGCTCATTCCTTCGGGCGGCGGCGCGTTCGAGGTTCGCGCCAATGGCAAACTCATCCATTCCAAACTCGATTCCGGCGATTGGCCGGACTTCGACGCCGTCGTCAGCGCGATCAAAAAACTCAAGTAAGCCATCGCTTCGATCTTCCTTCTGCATTCGACGTTGGGCGTTGAACGTTGGACGTTTTCCGATTCCTGGAGAGAGAAGGGTGCCTGGTGGCCCTCGCGGTCTTCAAAACCGTCGTCGCTACGCAAGTGGCGGGGTAGGTTCGATTCCTATCCTCTCCGCCAATTTCTTCGGAAAGGAGGTGGACTAATGTCGCGCGAGCAAATCCGTAAGCTCACATCGCTCTCATCCTGCGCCGGGTGAGCGGCGAAATTGAGCCAACAGGCCCTGCGACAAGTTTTGCCGCAGTTTCCCGTAACCGACCGCAGCAGAGTGCTCGTCAATTCGAGCACCTCTGATGATGCCGGCGTTTATCGCTTAGATCGACATCGTGCCCTTGTGCAAACCGTGGACTTCTTCACGCCGATTGTGGACGACCCATTCGCCTACGGCCAAATCGCTGCTGCCAACGCGCTCTCCGACGTCTTCGCCATGGGCGGACGTCCGCTCACCGCTCTTAATATAATGGGCTTCCCCGCCAATCTGGTTTCGCCGAAAACGATCAACGCCATTCTGCGCGGCGGTTCGCAAAAAGCCGCCGAAGTCGGCTGCGCCATTATTGGCGGACACTCCATTCGTAATCCCGAACCCATTTACGGTTTGGCCGTGACTGGCGTTGTCGATCTTCGCCACGTCATGACGAACGCGAATGCGCGTCCCGGCGATCTGCTCGTCCTAACCAAACCACTCGGCACCGGCATCGCCACAACCGCGATCAAACGCAGCCTGGCCTCGCGCGCGCTTCAGAAAAAAGTCATTGCGCTGATGTCGCGCGTGAATTCCGTCGGCGCCGAACTCGCAGAGAAACGTCTCGTCCGCGCCGCTACCGACATCACCGGCTTCGGTTTAATTGGCCATCTCAGTTCGATGTGTCGCGCCAGCGGCGTTTCCGCCGAAATCGATCCAACCGCGGTCCCAATCATCGACAAGGTAATTGTCGATCTTATCGAACGCGGCTGCGTGCCCGAAGGCACACGGCAAAATCTTCGCGGAACAAAGGGCGATGTTGATTGGGGGAAAACGAACGCAACACAGAAGCTTTTACTCGCCGACGCGCAAACCAGCGGCGGACTACTTCTGTGCGTCGCTCAAACCAAACTCACAAAAGTCTTGCGCGTCTTGGGCTGGCCAGGCGCTGTCGTCATCGGCCGAATCGTGAAGCGCAGGCGAACTTTGATATGCATGACAAAATAAAGTCGCGCTCTCGCCGCAGCATTCCGGCGGTGAACAAATTTCTCGAAGCGCTCGAGGTCTACGATCTGCCGCGGCCGTTGATTGTCGATGTTGTCCGTCGCGAGCTCGCGGCCGAACGCGAGAATTTTCGCGTGGCAGATTTTCCTGTGCTGCTGGCGCGCGTTCGAAAGGTTCTCGATCATTTACGCCGCGGTCGTCTCCAAAGCGTCATCAACGGTACCGGTATCATCGTGCACACAAACCTCGGTCGCGCACCACTCGCGGCGGATTCGATGAGATCGATCGCTGAGATCGCGGCTGCCTACACAAATCTCGAATACGATCTCGCTAGCGGCGAGCGAGGACATCGCGGCGCGTATCTGGAACGCGCGCTCGCCGTGCTCTGCGACGCGGAGTCCGCCACCATCGTTAACAATTGCGCGGCCGCGCTCGTCCTGATCGTTCGGCATTTCATCGCCGCGAAGCCGGAAGTAATCATTTCGCGCGGCGAGCTCGTGCAAATCGGCGGCGGCTTTCGCATCGGCGAGATCATCGAATCGACCGGGGCGCGCCTGCGCGAAGTCGGTGCCACGAACAAGACGACGCTGCGTGATTACGAACGCGCGCTGGCAAAAGAGACCGCTATGATTCTGCGCGTTCATCGCAGCAATTTTTTCATGGAGGGTTTTGTCGATTCTCCCTCGACCGCAGATCTGGCAAAGATAGCGCGAAAGAAGCGCGTGCCGTTGATTGTCGATCTTGGCACCGGTCTTCTGCAGCAGCTCGATCCAGCGTCCGAAGGCGAACCCACTCCGGCAGAAACATTAAAGGCCGGCGCGGACCTCATCTGTTTTAGTGGCGACAAATTATTCGGCGGTCCACAAGCCGGCATCATTGCGGGCAAGAAGCGTTTCGTTTCCGCGCTCAAAAGCGAGCCGCTCTTCCGCGCACTGCGCGCAGACAAACTCTGCTTCGCCGCGCTGCAAGCGACTGTCGATCTTCACCTCAATCGTGCTTCTCGCGACGTTCCTGTCCTCGCCATGTCGCAAACGGCCAAGGACGAATTGCGTGCTCGCGCGGCGAACATCGTCACCCGTTTGCGCGGATTGCCGGCGCGAATCAGCGTCGGTCGCGGAGCGGTTAAGACCGGCGGCGGGACGTTGCCGCGCGCGATCATCTCATCCATTAGCATCGACATTCACCCGGAGAATTGTTCCGCGAACCAGTTCGCCGCGCAGATGCGCAACCAAACTCCGCCGGTTATCGGATACATCGCCAATCGTTCGTTCAAGCTCGACTTGCGCACGATCCTTCCGCACCAGGACGATCTCGTGGTCGATGCCATCCGCACAGTTTGCACGGCGAACGGATGAACAATTTCATCATCGCAACCGCCGGTCACGTCGATCATGGCAAGAGTTCGTTAGTCAAAGCGCTCACCGGCACCGATCCCGATCGTTTGCCCGAAGAGAAAGCGCGCGGTATGACGATCGATCTTGGCTTCGCCGAATTGAATCTCGACGGGCTGCATATTGGAATTGTCGATGTTCCCGGCCACGACGCCTTCGTGCGCAACATGATTGCCGGCGTCGGCTCGATCGATCTCGCCCTCTTCGTCGTCGCGGCCGACGACGGCTGGATGCCGCAAACGGAAGAGCATTTACAAATCCTCAGTTACCTCGGAGTCGATCACGCCGTGTTCGCGTTAACCAAGATCGACATCGGCGACGCAAAAAAAATCGAAGAAGAGATACGAGCTCAATTGCGCGATACGGTTTTTGAAAGTTCGCCGATCGTTCCGATTTCGGTTCGGACCGGCGCCGGATTAGAGGATTTGAAGCGGACCCTCACCGCCGAGGTCTCGAAGGTTGAGCCGCCGCGCGACATTGGAAAGCCTCGCCTGTTCGTCGATCGCGCCTTCAAACTGCGCGGCATCGGCACGGTCGTGACCGGAACATTGACCGGAGGAACGCTTCGACCTGGCGAAAACGTTCTCGTCCAGCCGGGCAACGCGACTGCGCGCATTCGCTCGCTGCAGAGTCACGGAGTCGATGTCGATCTTGTGCAGCCGGGCATGCGCACCGCGATCAACTTGCCCGAACTGGAAATCGGAGCCGACATCGAGCGCGGCCATGTTGTGACAATCCCAAGCTTCGAAACTTCCGGCGCGCTCGGCGTCGTCCTTGAAAAATCGCCGCGCTCCGGCGAGCACGCGCTCAAGAACCGTGCCCAGGCTTATCTGCACCACGGTACTACCCGCGTCCGCGCCAAGGTCGTCTTCGTCAATACCGACGCGATTCGACGCGGCGAACGCGCGATTGCACAATTGCGCCTCGATTCAAGTGTGGTCGCCTTTCTGGGCGACCGCTTCGTTCTACGCGATCCCTCGGAGCAATTCACCATCGCCGGCGGCGTCGTTCTCGATCCCGATGGCAGCCGCGATTCGGAATTGCTGCGCGAGCGAGCAGCTGCGCCCGACGAGGTCGATCTTTGTCTGAGAACCGAGGTCGAACAAAGAGGCGCCGTGGCTATCTCGACCTTGCTGCGACAATCATCTTTCAGCGCGCAGGAAGTGCGCGCGGCGGTCCAGCGATCGGGGGTAGCGTCGCCAAACGATCTCGCAGTTCATCCGACGAAATGGAAATCGATGCGTGAACGTGCGGCCGCCCTGATCGATGCTGCTCATCGCGATTCTCCCGATCGCTCCGGGCTGGAATTAAGAGAGCTTCGCACGGCGTTGCGTGACGCGCCGTCCGAACTAGTCGACGCCGTAATCGCCGATCTCTGCGATCACGATTTTGTCCGCGCAAGATCGACAATCGCCCGCCGGTCGCACCGCTCGGCCCTTCCAGTCGAAATGGAACCAATCGCGGAAGAGCTGCGCGGAAAACTTTCCAAAGATCCGTTTGATCCGCCGGCCCGAAAACAAATTGCCGCCGATGCGCGAACGCGTGATGTCCTTCGTTTCTTGATTGTGCAAGGCGAAGCGATCGAGATTGGGCCGGACGCGATCTTGTCCCGAGAAGCCTTTGCGGAAATGAAAACGGCGCTTGTCGCGTTTCTGCAAAAACACGGGGACGCCACGGTGAGTCAATTGCGACAGGAGTTAAAGTCATCGCGACGGATCATTGTGCCGATGTTGGAATTTTTGGATGCGCAGAAATTGACGCGGCGCGTCGGTGACAAGCGCCGGCTCGCATAGCATCGCAGCAGAGTTAAGTTCAGCGTCGATGAAACGAGCGCGTCCCTGCCTCTTTCTTGTCTCGTCGCCGCAAGAAGCGTGGGACGACGCGATTGCTCCCTGGTTCGAGCAGGTTTCTCCGGCGTGGCGACGCGCGTTGCCTTCACTCGTTGTCGTTCCCACGCGGGGACAGGCGAGCGATTTGAAAGCGCGTTTGATTGCGAAGGGAATCTCCCATCTCGGTCTGCATTTTGTCACGCCGAATGGTCTGCGCGCTTTGCTCGCCCGCGATGAAGCGACGCCGCTGGCCCGGCCGGAACAGTTACGCCTCCTGCTGGCCATTGCCGCCGGCGAAATGGAAAAACGCCCAAACGAACAGGAAGCGCTCGCCGCACGGGCCGTGGCCCGAACGCCCGGGCCGTTCCTGCGCACATTGGATCGCCTGGAATCTGCCGGGTGGAAATTTGACGAGGTCGGGCTGCCGGCGTTTGCGCCAACCGTGCAACGCTTCCACGAACTGCTCGAGCAATGCGATCTTACTCTGCCCGCCCAGGCGGACCGACAAAGATTGCAACAGGCCAGGCATGTCGAACCAAAATTTTCGCAATTGCTCATCACCGGATTCGACGGTGCGCATTGGCCGCATTGGTTTTTGCTGCGGACGACGGCCGCGCTGGCTGAGAATGTCACCGTCGTTCTCCATGAACCGGGGGCGGATTTTTCCGATGTCGATCTTTGCTGGATCGGCTCGTGGGAGGAAGTTTGTGGTGAAGCCAAGCGCACGACGCGACCGTCGCGCACGACGGACGATGCCCTTTTCAGTGAAGCGGAAATGCGCGGTCAAACGCAGTCGGTCCGGAACACGCGCTTCGATTTTCTCGTCGGGACAAATGCATCCGAGCAGGCGCAGGCGATCGCGCGGCAATGTGTCCGTTATCTTGCCGCCGAGAATTGCTCGCGGTTGGGAGTAATTTTCCCGGGCGGCGGCGCTTTATCGCGTTTGGTCGCGAACGCGTTGAGCCAGTCGGGTATTTCGCACAACGACGGCCTCGCGCACCTCGTGCCGGGAATATTTGAATCGGGCCAATGGCAGGCATGGCTGGCCTTGCAACGCGCACCGCGTCTTCAGTCGTTCCTGAACTTTCTCAACGCCCTGCCCGATTCCGCCGCGCTCTCGCCGAAAATCAACCGGCACAATTTCGAAAAAGTGTTGCTGGAAAGCTACAAGGAAGTGTTACTCGACGATCTCGAAGTTCTGCGCGAATTCTGCGCGACCAGAACAGACGAAAAACATCAAGCAGTCGCCGAGGCCTTACTCGCCCTGCCGTTTCTCCCCGCGCGGGCGACGCTCGTCCAATTTCTCGGGCAGACGCTGGCCGCGCTCACTCTTCTCGGCTGGCGGCAACACGCACTGGAAATCGAGAACGTGACGCGAGTCTGGCCCCAGCGGCTCGCCGTGGAATTTTCGCGCGCGCTGTTTTTGCGTTGGCTGGAAGAAACAGCCCTGTCCTTCGGCGCGGCGCGTTCGCCCGAGGGCGATCATCCATACGCTTGCGTGCAATTGTTGACGGTCGCGCAGGCGCAAAATCAACAATGGTCGCATCTGATTTTCGGTGGCTGGAATGAAGGCGCCTGGCCGCCGGCGGCCACGGGAGAGTTCGCGCGCGAAGAAGAAATTCGCGCTTTTAATCGCAGCGTGCAGCAGTTGAACAAACGGGCCGCGCGTCAGGGAAGTCAGGGTGAAGGTCATACCAGCGTCCGCGAAAATCATGCGCTTTATCCTGGGCCGGCCGAGCAGCGCGCGATCGCCTTACGTCAATTCGACGCCCTGCTCGAATCGGCCACGGAAAGCGTGACGCTTGCGGCCAGTCTGTTGCAGGAAGATGCGCCGGAGCGTTTTTGGAATCCGAGCGAATGTTTTACGCGGCTTTATTACAAAACTCGCGGCGAACTGCTGACGCAGGCGACCCTGAAAAAGCTGCAACGCGCGACCGCGCTGTTGCCGACGGCCGCGCCGTCAAAGCTCGATGTGGAACAAACCTTGACTGCGTTTAAGGCGCGTCGCGATACGTCAAAAGCGGCGGGCGAATACGATTTCGCGTTACGGCCTAACGACTCCTATCGACCGACGCCGATTTTGAGTGTGAGCGACCTCGAACAGATGGTCTCTTCGCCGGCGATGGTTTGGATGAAACGCTATCTTGGGGTCGAAGCGGCGGAGGACACCTCGAACCCATGGGCGGCCACGAGCGGCAAGTGGGTCCATCACTGGCTCGCAAGCATCGGCGAAACAGAGAACGGAAAGATTTTCGCCGTTTTTCCTTCACCGGAGAAGATCGACCAGCGGGTGCAGATTTCCGCGGACAAACGCCGCACGAGGTTAGAGCACTTCTGCGCTTCGTTAGGCAAAACCGTGCCGGATTGGTGGATCTCAGGATGGCTGAACGCGCGCTATCTGGCGCGCCATCTCGGCGCCAAGATGGCAGGCGCCGAAGGCTGGAAATGGATGGCGGCGGAATTTCCGATTGGCCGGGAAGGCGAAGTAAAAGTAGCCGATAACATTTCTCTGCAATTGCGTGGACGAATCGATTTGATCCTGTCGCCAACCGAGATGTCGAGCTTCGCCGGGCAAACAATCTGGATCGTCGATTACAAAACGAATTCGACGAAAGAGCTGAAGGATTCCGATTTGCACGATAAGCTCGTGAAAGGCGACACGCTCCAGCTCGGTTTATACGCGCTGGCGGTGCGCGAGCTCGGCGCGGCGCAAGTGGGGGCTAGCATTATCTCCGCCGCGGTCCGGAACGTCGTTCCGCAACTGCCGGTCACGGCCCTCGACCAGCACACCAACGTCTTTGCCGACCTTATGGAAATGCAGCGCACCGGCATTTTCGGAATGAAAGGTGAGATCCGGCCCCCGTTTGGTTACAGCGCGCCCTATCCGCTCGCGACATTGCCGATCGACAACGACGTCTTGGAAGACAAATGGGCCCTGACGCATCCGAACCTCGTTCTCGAAAAGGAGGAATGGGAAATATGGTGACGCCGAGCGATCAAGCAGCGCGCGAGCGGTTTGCGAACGAGCTCGATCGTAATTTCTCCGTCGTGGCGTCCGCCGGGTCCGGCAAAACCGCCGCCATCGTCCAGCGCGTTTTGTCGATTGCGCGGTCAGCGCCGGAAATTCTGCCGCGTCTGGTTATCGTAACCTTTGCCAATCGCGCTGCGGACGAGATGCAACAGCGGACGCGGCAGCTCTTGCTCGCGGCAAAGCTGCCCGAAGAAGTTCAGGCCGCGTTTAACCGCGCATTTTTCGGGACCATCCATTCCTTCTGCATGAAATTGCTGACCGATTTTGGTCACTATCTCGGTCTGCCCGCGCCGCTGGAATTGCTGGAGGGAGATGACGATGTCTGGCGGGAGTTTGTGCAAAGCCAAACGCGGATCGGCCATTCGTTAGGCAAAAAGGAGCGCGCCACGCTTTTGCGTCTGGTGCAGGCCCGGGATTTGATGGAATTGGCTCGGCGCGCAGAATCGGCCGTCCTGCGCACGCCGGACTTGCCGCCGTGCCCACCACACGATTTCACGGATGTTTATGCGGAGACCGACCGGCGCGGCTCAGACACGATCAGCAAATCGCAGGCGGAATTGCGCGAGTGGGAGAAACGTTATGCCGGCGACTGGGAATTTTTGCGCTGGCCGATTTGTTTCAGCCTGTCGAGTAACTTCACGGAGCTTTGGCGGGAAAAATTTGCGCCGCTGCGCCAATGGGTTTGTCACGCGGCCATGTGCGTCGCCGCTGAAATCCAGCGCGATTATCGCGAGTTTCGGCTGGAGCGCGGTCTCGTTACGTATGGCGACCAAATCGCCCTTGCCCGCGAATTGCTGCAACATCCCGTGGCTGCGCCGCGCATTCGCGAGCAAAATCTCTGCGTCGTCCTCGATGAAGCGCAGGACACGGAGTCCGCGCAATTTTCCGTGCTGCTGGAGATGACGCGGCCACCGACGGCCGAAGGCGAGTGGATGAAAACACGGACCGACTCGCCCCGCGCCGGCCATTTTTGCATGGTGGGCGATTTTCAACAATCGATCTACGGCGATCGCGCGGACCTGCCTTACTACCACGCTGTTCATGAGGCGCTGATCTCCGATACAAACGGCGAGAGCCTGAAATTTTCAGTCACTTTCCGACTCGACCAGAAACAGCTCGATTTCGTGAACGAGACTTTTCGCGAAATTTTACAAAGTCAGGGCGGGCCGGTTGGCTTTGTCGATCTTCATCCGCGTCCGAACATTCTACCTGGTCGAGTGATTCGCGTTCCGCTTGTTGCGAACGAACTGCTGCCAGCGGGCAAGAAATTGAAGGATTACCAGAAGGCGCGGATCGAAGCGGAGTTTCTCGCGCAATGGATCCGGCGCGCCGGTTACAAGAAACTTTCCGCCGAGTCATGGCGCGAGGTGGCGATTCTTTGCCCGCGCAAAGCCTGGCTGCAAACGATGGCCGCGGCGCTGCGGCGCATCGGTCTGCCGGTGGCGATCCAATCCGAACGCGACGTGAAGGGCGACAGCCCGGCTTATGCCTGGCTGACGGCGCTGCTCACGATCATGACCGATCCGCTTAATGCTTACGAAATCGTCGGGGTGCTCCGTGAGATTTTTGGGATCTCGGATCACGATCTTGCAGTTTTTTCCGAGGCGCAAAAAGCGAGGTTTCGCATCGATGAGGTATTGGCCGCGGCCGGGAAAGTGTCCTCGCAATTGCGCACGCTGGCGGAGATTCGCCAACGCGCGGAAGGGCTGGCGCTCTTCGACGCGGTAGCGCTGGTTGTCGATCAAACGCATCTTCGAGAGCGGTTGCAATTATTGCCCACGACGGAATTTGGCGATCTCGGCCGCGAACTCGATGCGCTGTTCGCTCAGGCGGCCGAAGCGGAAGCGAAGGGAATGATTCTGGCGGAGTTCGCGGAACGTTTGCGCGACGATTTTCTTACGCCGCGCGCCGTTCGATTCGCTGCCGATGACAACGCCATTCAGCTCATCACTTCGCACAAGGCGAAGGGCTCGGAATGGCAGTGCGTGATCGTGCCGTTCCTCGCGCGCGATTTGCGACCACCGAGTCCGCGTTATCCGCATTTCGTAAAATCGCCGCAAACGAGCGACCTCCTTATCGCCCTCGGGAAAGAAGACAAATCAAAGGAATTAAAAGAAGCGATTGAACGTGCGCGCAACCATGAACTCGAGCGGTTGCTTTACGTCGCGACCACCCGCGCCCGCCACACGCTCGTGCTCGTGCTCGATCAGGAAATCTTCGCGACGGCGAATGGGCATTTGCCAAAAGGCGCACAACTCCGCCGGCTCACTCTCGGCGCGGATATTTATCGGGGCGAATTCGATAAGCGGGCAACGGCGTTCGCGGTCGATGACGGACCTTCGATTGACGAGGGACCGCCGTCCGAGAGCGATGCGAAGATCAACATCATGGAATCGAGCGAACTGAAGGATGCGACCAAGCGAGCGGCCAAGTTTGTGCGCAAGCTAACGCCGAGCGCGCTCGATCTGGAAGTAGCAAGCGAAGTGCGGACGCGATCGCGCCTCGACAATCTCGCCACTCTCTACGGCCGCTGGTGGCACGAATTTTTCGAACGGCTCGATTGGAAAAGCGGAGTCGATGCCGCGCAGAAGCTGTTCGATCAACAATTGCCGTTCTCTCCAGACCCCGAATCGTCCACGGAAGACTGGAACGTGACGCGAGAGAATTTATTCGGCGACACCAGAATTGCTCGATTCCTCGGTGGTGATCAAACGCAATTTCATCGCGAGTATCCGTTCGTCTGGCGAAGGAATAATCGCTCGGTGTTGGAAGGATTGATCGACTCGCTCATGATCGACTCTCCCGCCAGCCGATGCCTTTTGCTCGATTGGAAAACTAACAACGTTTCCTCCGGCGAAGCCGAAAGTTTTCGTGCGCGCTACCGTCCACAGCTGGCCGCTTATTGGAAAGCGGTAGGCGAGATTACGCAACTCGAGGTCGAAGCCGGTTTGTTCTCGACCGCGCTCGGGCGCTTCCTGCCCTACACCAAGGCCGAACTACAAAGCGAGTGGCACCAACTGGAACAACTTTCGCCGGCTCAGCTCGATGAAGAGATTCGGCCGGACGCGCCGGATGATTATTAGCCGCGGCCGGACGCGCCGTTTCGAACGGCTCGATCCCCGCCACGCGGGCGAATCAGCTCTCGCGCTCGCCGCGAATGAACTGTTCGACGCTGCGGTGCGCTTCGTCGTCGGTCATCTGCACGGGCGGATGTTTGGAAAAATAAGCGGAGGCGGAATGAATCACGCCGCCAATTCCGCGGTCGAGCGCAAGTTTGGCGCAACGGATGGCATCGATGGCGATGCCGGCAGAGTTCGGGGAATCTTCGACGGATAGTTTTAGATCGAGCTCCATCGGCACGTCGCCGAAAAGACGGCCCTCCACGCGAATAAAAGCAATCTTATTGTCGCGCTGCCACGGCACGTAATCGCTCGGACCGATATGAATATTCTCCTCGGCGAGGCGCTCGCCCATGACGGATTGAACTGCTTCTGTCTTGGAAGTTTTCTTCGAGGCAAGGCGGGTCCGATTGAGCATGTTCAGAAAATCGGTGTTACCGCCGGTATTGAGCTGGTAAGTGCGCTCCACTTTTACGCCGCGCTTGCGGAAAAGATCGATAATGGTGCGATGCAGCACGGTGGCGCCCATTTGGGCTTTGATGTCGTCGCCGATGAGGGGCAAATTTTTATCGGCAAAGCGCTTTGCCCATGCCGGATCGCTGGCGATGAAAACCGGAATACTATTCACGAACGCGAGTCCCGCCTCAAGCGCGCATCCAGCGTAAAACCGCGTCGCTTCTTCCGAGCCGACTGGCAGATAGTTCACAAGAATCTCAGCGGCCGAGTCCCGCAATTCCGAGACGATCTGCTCGCGGGTCGATTCCTTTTCCAGCGGCAGGAAAGTGCGCAGCGGGTCCTGGTCGCGCATGTGCTCGGCGTAGCCGTCTAAAACGCAGCCCATTTGAACAATCGCGCCGGTCCGCGTTATTTTTTCACAAAAGATCTTGGTGCAATTGGGAGGAGCAAAGATCGCTTCACTCACATCTAATCCGACTTTGCGCCGGTCGATGTCAAAGGCGGCGACGACTTCGACGTCGTGGGGTTCGTAGGTGCCGATCCGCCGATGCATTAGGCCGACGGTGGATCCATTGCGCGAAAACCCGCGATAGAAATTGATACCTTGAACGAGAGAGCTGGCACAATTGCCCACGCCCACAATAGCGATGCGGATTTTGCTCATGCGGAAGCGGAACCTTAGCCATAGGTCGCCGATTCAAGCAAGTTGCAAGTTTACCTCTTTTAAGGGAATTTTGGGTGGTAGAAACGCGTAGGGGCACGCCCTACGCGCCTCAAAAAGGCCAAACCTTTCCTGGAACTCCGCAAAGACTTGGCAGATAGGGATTTTTATAGAAAATGACTGCCCAGCCTGAAGGAAATAGGTGAAATGCGCATAAGCGTCCCGGTGGTGGTGTTCTTGGTGGTTTGCAATTTGCCCACCGGCAGCTGGGCAGGTGCGCCCGTCTACGACATCGACCAGGCTGTCGCCGTTGCTCAGGAGAAAAATCCCGAGATCGCGATTGCCCGCAAAAAAGTGGAGGGGGCGCGAGGCGGCGTGGTGGAAGCGCGTTCAGGATATTTGCCGGCGGTCGTCTCGACTGGATTGGCGCGGGAGCGCGAACATCAAACCGATTCCCGACTGCGAAACGAAGATTACAACGCTTCCGTTCGCGTAGTGCAGAATGTTTATACCGGGGGCGCCGTGACCAGCCAGAACGCGATTGCCCGGTTGAATTTGGAAAGGCAAGAGTTGGAACTTCAAGCCATCTCTAACCGCGTGGCGATGGATGTGCGCATCGCCTTCAACGAACTTCTGCTCAATCGCGCCAAGATTCGTGTGCGCGAACAATCGGTCGGCGTTCTGGAGGACGAGCTCAAGACGCAACGCGAACGGCTCGGCGCCGGTCTGGTCGGGCAACTGAATGTGAGCCGGGCGGAAGTGGCGCTGGCTAACGAGCAGCCCGAATTGATCGATGCCCGGACGCAGCTGAAAAATTCATATCTGCGCTTGGGCGAACTCTTCGGAATGGATGCGAGCGGGGACAAATCCCCATTCGAGATTGCCGGCATGTTGCAATATCAACCGCGTCACCCCGATCTCAACGAGTCGCTCGCCCGCGCCGATACCGAACGCCCCGAAATCAAAGCGCGTGAAAAGGAGATCGAGATCGAAGATCGACAAGCAGATTTGGACCGAAGCGAAGTGCGTCCGCGCTTTGAAGTTTTCTCCGGCTATGAAGCTTACAACGAGCGTGACCCCGCCATCGGCCACGAATTCAATCACGGCTACGTGTTCGGGTTGAACGCACACTGGCACATCTTTGACGGCTTCGCGACCAAGGGAAAACTGCAAGCTACCCGAGCGCGACGGGAAGCGGCGGAGCAAGCGCTGCACGCCACTCGCCTCTCGGTTGCTTCGGAAGTGCGCAGCGCTTTTCTCGATCTTGAGCAGGCGCGACAAGTCCTGGAATCGGCCACGAAAAATGTGCAGACGGCAGATGAATCGCTCGAAATCGCCAAAGCCAATCTGGGCGCCGGGCTGGGAACGCAGCTCGATACCCTGCAGGCGGCTTCGGATGTAACGCGTACACGCACCACACGGCTGGCTGCGATCTACCAGCACAACGTCGCGCTGGCCCGACTGGCGCGCGCGGTCGCAGTGCCGCCAAACGCACCCGAGTTTCAGCCGAAGATCTCGGATGCCGAAAAAGCGCGTAAGACACGAGTTGTGGATGTGGCGCGCCCGCCGAAAAAGCTGAGCAAACGATGAAGCGCATTCATTTTACTATCGCGTTGACCTTGCTCTGGGGACACGGCGTTGTGACCGGTCACGCCATCACGCTCGAAGCATTGCTGCAACAAGCGGGCGAAAAAAACCCCGAGATCCAAAAAGCAAAGGCCGGGGTGGAAGAAGCGGCCGGACGCCGGCTGGTTTTTCATTCGGTGGCATTGCCGAATGCGCTCATCGGCGCTGCGGCCGGCGACATCGGGGGACATCGGGCCGGCCAATCGCCCAATTCGCCGTTTGGATTTGGTTACGGCAATCTTACTCAACCGCTCTTCAACGCCAGCGTTCCGGCCTCGCGACGACGCGGTGATGTTGAAGTGTTGATTGCCAAACAAAAACTAAACGTCGCCGTCTCAGAGCAATTGCACGCGGCACGACTCGCCTTTTACGCCGCACTGTTCAATCGGTCCTTAATCACGCTCCGCGAAGAACAGCGCGAACAATTGGCAGAAAACGCTGGCAGCCAGAAAAGCCGGTATGAAGCGGGGTTGACCGATCGGAACGCTGCGGTCGGCGCAGAGCTGCAGACGCGCGAACTCGATCCGAAGATCGAGACTGCGCGCCGCGCCTACGAAGGCGCGCGCCTGAAACTGGCCGAGGCGATCGGAAGCGACATTGGTCCGGACGCTGTCTTGCCCGAACCCGAGGGCGAACTGCATTACACAAAGGTAGGTGTCGATCTTGCCGAAGCGAGGGCGGACGCGTTGGAGCATCGGCCGGATTTGAAATTGGCCAGGTTGCTCGTCCGTTCCGCGGGAGAAGATCAACGAATGATTGAGGCCGCCTACTATCCCGCGGTGAATTTGGATGTCTCGGGTGATTACATTCCCACGACCAAGGTGCGGCGCGACAGCAATGAGGGTTCGCCGAAGCGGTCGGACGCTTTTGTCTCATCGGAAATTCGGGCCGGCGGCGCTTATACCTGGCGCGTGATCGACAATGGAAAAGTCTACGGCGCGGTGGCGAGGCAACGCGCCACGCGTGAGGTTAACGAATTGCTGGTTCACAAAATGGAAGTGGACGTGCCGCGCGATCTATCGCGAATCGAGAACGATCTGGAGGCGATTGCGACCAAGCAACAGTCGCTCATTGCCGCGGCGGCAGCCGCGGAGCAGAACGCATCGACGGTGCGCGAAAATCTGGCGGCCGGCGTTGTCTCACAGTTGGAATATCGTCTGGCTGAGAATTCGTTGCTCGATGCCCGGACCGGCCTGCTCAGTTTGGCTTATCAGGAAAACGTCGCCCTGGCCGAGTGGGACCGCGCCCTTGGTCGTTACCTACAATTTTCGGACGACAATTCCCGAAACGTGCAATAGTTCCTGCTCTTGAAGTTGCCCTCGACTAAGAGCTTGCTTTGGATTCTCGCGCCGTTGGTCGTCGTGATTGCGGCGATCTCGTACTTTTTTCTGCCCGTTGCAGAAGTCGCGACGGTGCGTCGCGGCACCGCCATTTCCGCCGTTTATGGAACGGTGCGAATCGAACCGGCTTTCGTCGTCCACGTGCGCGCGCAAAATGCCGGCTTTATTCGGTTGGCCGACGAATTTTCAGCTGGTCGCGGCGCCATCGGGAAAAACGTCGAGAAAGGCCAATTGCTGGCGACGATTGCGGATGAAGCGACCGCACGCCAATTGAAACAAGCGCGCACCGATTTGCAGGCCGCCAACGATCGCGCGGCGCTCCCGCTCCCATCCTCCGAGTTGCTCAAAACCGCGGAGGACAATGTGCAGCGGCTGGAAAAGCTGACGGCGTTAAGCAACGTGCCGGCGGTGGAATATGAAAAAGCAAAGAGCGAGGCGAACCGTCTGCGTGGCGTGGTCGAGGCCGAGCGGATCGAACGCGATCGCAGTCTGCAAGCTTCCGAGGAAGCGTACAAGAAACTCGAGGCGCAGATGAAGAATTCCGAGATTCGCGCGCCAATCGACGGGCTTCTCACTAACATCCAGACGATCGATGGCGAGCTGGTCGCGGAAGGGAACGAATTGTTCACCGTCTCCTCGCGAAAAAATTATGTCCGTGGCGAGGTCAACGAAGAAGACGTGGGCGAGGTAAAGCCGGGCATGAAAGCGACCGTGCGCTTATACGCCTATCGCACGCAGGAATTCACGGCGCATGTTTCTTCCATCCAGCCTGCGGCCGATCCCGAAACGCAGCGTTACACCATTGTCCTTCAGCTCGAGAAGGCCCCCGACAATCTAATGGCCGGCATGACCGGCGAGATGAACATCATTACCGGCACGCACGAAAACGTTTTGCTCGTTCCAACTCGAGCACTGCTGGTCGATCAAGTCCTGGTGATTAAGCGCGGGATTGTGCACAAGCGCACGGTAAAAACGGGTTTCCGAACTCTCGATTTCACCGAAGCGACGAGCGGTCTTTCCGTGAACGATCACGTTGTCGTATCCGATCAGGACCGCCTCAAGCCGGGCCAACCGGTGCGCCAACGCAAGATCGACATCGTGGGCAAGACGAAAAGGCCGTGACACCGCCGCTTTATATCGCGCTGCGCTTTCTCACGCATCGCAAGCGCGCGTTGGTCCTCAGTCTTAGCGGTGTGGTTTTCGGAGTGGCTTTCTTCATTTGCATGCAAGCGCAGACACACGGCTTCGCCCAGTATTTCATCGACTCAACATTGGGCAGCAACGGTGCGCTGATTGTTCGCGAGCGATTCGAACCGCGTCAGGTCGGTTCGATTGTGCCGCCCAAAACGTCGAAGACGAATGTTCAACACCGGCAGTTTTTTGAAGGCATTACCAATGCCAATGAAATCATGCGGGTCAGTCGGCAATTTACCAATGTCGTCGCCTGTTCTCCGGTCTTACGCGGAACACTGAACGCCCGCTCCGGTTTTGAGAATGCAACGATCGAGCTTTTCGGGATCGAGCCTGCGCTTCATCTCCAGACAACCGATCTCGCACATCAACTCGTGGAAGGCAGTCTGGACGATTTTCGTAATAAACCCAACTCCGTCATTATCGGATCGCGCCTTGCCAACACATTGAATATTGCGACGGGCGACAGCGTGCAATTGCTCTCCCCTGGTGGTCAGTATCGCCGTTTCGCGGTCGCGGCTGTCGCACGCAGCGGCGTCGGTGCGATCGACGCGGTGCGCGTGTATTGCCACGCGCGTGTCGCGCAAACACTTCTGCGCAAGCCTTACACGGCGTCGATGATTATTTATAAACTTCGCGATCCCGATCGCGCGCCGGCCTTGGCCACGCATTTCGAAGATCTTTTTCAACACGACGCCGCCAGCTGGCAGGAGCGCGAAGAATCGACCCTCCACCTTTTTCTTACCCTCCAGTTATCAGCCGCGATCACAGTGTCATTGGTGATCCTGCTCGCCGGGTTCGGCATTTTTAATGTGCTCACCATGACCGTGCTTTCGAAGATCAAGGAGATCGCAATTCTTCGCTCGATGGGATATCGACGACGCGATATCAGCGCAATCTTTCTCTGGCAGGGAGCGCTCATCGCTACGGCTGGATCTCTGATCGGGTGCGGCGTCGGGGCGTTGCTCACCTGGGGCGTCTCGAAAATTCCGATTCATCTTCGCGGTCTCCTCTCGACCGACCATTTTGTCGTTACTTGGGATTGGCGGCATTATCTCTGGGCGATCCTGCTTGCGATGATCGCGGTTTTTCTGGCCAGTTACGTGCCCGCGCGACGGGCGGCGGCGCTTCCTCCGGTGGTTACCTTGCGAGGCTCCAGCGTATGATCCCGGGTGCTTCTTTGAGTTGTGAAGGAATCGAGCGCTATCTGGGCGAAGACGAATCGCGCGTCCACGCGCTCCGCGGCGTCTCTTTGGACGTAACGCCGGGGACCACTCACGCGGTCGTGGGCCCTTCCGGATGCGGCAAGAGCACGCTCCTATATATACTTGGCTTGCTCGACCACCCCGACGCCGGCTCGGTCATGCTCGGGTCCGAACTTGCTTCGCAGTTGCCCGATCAAGAGCTCTCTCGGCGCCGGAATGAGTTCATCGGTTTCATCTTCCAGTTCCATTTTCTAATGGAAGATTTCAGCGCGCACGAAAACGTGATGATTCCGATGCGAAAGCTCGGCCGGCTCTCTGCCGAAGAAATGAGTGATCGCGGGGCGGCCTTGCTCGATGCCGTGGACTTGGGCGACAAACTTCAACGTCCAAGTCGCCATTTATCCGGCGGCGAACAACAACGAGTCGCGATTGCGCGGGCGCTGGCGAACGACCCACGCGTGATCCTGGCGGATGAGCCCACTGGAAATCTTGATACCAAGAATTCCCAGCGCGCCTTCGATTTGCTGCAACGACTGGTTCACGAAGGAGACAAGGCGCTCTTTCTTGTGACGCACAATCCGGCGATTGCCGAAGCGTGTGATTGGATACACGAGATGAAAGACGGATACATCATCGGCAGCCACGCGCGCGGCGAGCGCGCGCCAATCACGATGAACGCATGAGACGGCTCAAGCGGATGCCTTTAGATGTCCCTGCAGCTTGTCGATGTAATCGGTCCAACTTCGGAATTCTCGCGCACGCGCGTCGGCCGAGAGCCGTTCGTAACTCGTGTTATCGATGAGAAGCGTTCGCATTGCTTCGGCTAACGCGTCGGCATTTGTTTGATCGACAATTAGACAGCCGCCGGGACGCGCGAGTTCCCCGAGCGCGCCGTTTCCACCGCAAACGCAAGGCTTGCCATGCCAGAGACTCTCCGCAATCGGAAGCCCGAATCCTTCCATCCGCGAAGGGTAGACCGTGAACCTGCAACTAAGATAAGCGCGGTGGAGGGTGCGATCGTCCACATGCTGCAACCAGCGAATTGGGTAGCCAGCTCGCTGCAACTGTTTTATCGGCGAGATGACTTTATGCCCATAGTACCCTGTGCTTCGACCGATCAATTGAAGCTCGAAAGAAAATCCGCTCTTCCAGAGGATCTCCGCCGCGCGCAACAGTGTGAGATGGTTTTTTCGCGGCTCGAACGTGCCAACGGACAAAATAATCGGTACGGGCGCACTAGCTTCCTCAATCGATTCCTCACGCGCGGCCGGATCCAGGTCGCCCGGAGGTAATTCCTCCACGCAAGTTTCGGCGGGTTTCGTCCCGCGCTCGCGCCAGAGCTGATGAAGATGTTCCTGCGAATCTCTTGAAATGCAGATGACGAGTTGGAACGCCGCGAGCGAATCGATATATTTCTGAAAACGGTCGCGCGTCCTGTTCCGCGCAATTCGTAATCGCAAGGCGGCTGCATCGTAAAAGATCGCCACTGCGCGCACGCCGGTGTCTCCAATCAATTGGGGCAAATAGCTGAGTCGACCGTCGCGATAAATATCGGGGACAAACAGGACATCGCCGGGCTTGATCTTTCTCTTAAGCGGGACCGACTGGCGAAAGAGCAGCCGTTGTAACTCGGCGATGGGATGTTCGCCGCGCAAATCCGGCCGGGCTGTGCTATGACCGACATCGCGAAATGGATCCTGTAGAATCTGCAATTCACGCCGGCCGAGTCTTTGATAACAATTCCCAAGCAGATTCCAGGAAATCGGCAGCATCGATTCGCGCTGGCCGAGCTCCCGAAAAATGGTGCGCGTCGCGCGTTGGATTCCGGTACTCTTAGCGGACTTGCACGAGCCGGTTACATCGAGATAAATCATTTAGCAGCAACGACCGCACGGAAACATGATTATATGACCATCGGCAAAGTCCGCCACGGCAGAGTGGCGGAATCAAGTGGATGAAAGCGGGGCGCATTGTTGTCGACGCTCGTGCCCTTCGGGGCGCTCCGGGCGGCGTAGTCTCCTACACCGAAGCTCTCATCGAGCACCTGCCGGCGCTTCTGCCGGAAGTGCCCATCGTGCTTCTGCGCGATCCCCATGCGCCGCGCGCACTCTCACGGGCGCCCAACGTCACGGAATGGAGTCTAGGCGGAAAACCAAATAGCCCCTGGACTTACTTTCGCATGGGGTCCTGGCTCAACGCGCGGCTCGGTCCCGACGATCTCTTTCACGCTCCCTACCGGATTCTCCCCCGGGGTCTCAATGCAAAAAGTGTGATCACCATTCACGACGTCATGCAAATCGTCTGCCCCGAGCTCGTTTTTCCAAACTCCTTCTTGCGCGCGTTTGTCCAGCCGTTCTGGTCTTCCGCCATCCGTAGCGCCCTTCGCTCGGCCGATCGAATACTGGCTGTCAGCCAGTACAGCGCAAACGACATCCTCCGCGTCGACGCGTCGTGCGCATCGCGGCTCCGCGTGACACTCAATGGAAAGTCGCCATCGTTTCGCCCGATCGTGAAAGCCGATGCCGAACGCCTGACCTCGTCCATTGTTCCGCTGGGGCAGCGTTTCTTCCTCGCGGTCGGCGGAGGTTATCCGAACAAGAATCACGTCGCAGCTGTCTCGGCGTTCGCCAAGGCGTTTCCATCTTCCCAGGATATTCGCATGCTCGTCATTCAGCGCCGACGAACACTGCCCAAAGAACTTCGCCGGATTCTCCGCCGCTTGCGACTCGATTACCGGATACAAGTTCGCAGCGACGTTCGCAACGACGAGCTCGTGGCGCTTTATAATCGAGCCGAGGCCCTCGTATTCCCATCGCTCTATGAGGGATTTGGTCTGCCGGTTCTGGAGGCGATGGCGTGCGGATGTCCTGTCTTGTGTTCAAACGTAACGTCTCTGCCCGAGGTGGCTGGAGACGCCGCGCTCTTTATCAAACCCGAGGACGACGACGACATCGCGCGAGCAATGCGGCGTGTCGTTGACGAGCAAAACCTCCGGCAATCGCTCTCCGAGCGAGGCCTTCAACGTGCCGCCCTGTTTGACTGGCGCAAGACGGTCGTCGAAACGGTCTTCGCCTATCGCGAGATTGCGCCATGGCTGCCCGACGCCAGATTGGCCTGATGAAGCGCGTGTTCCTCACGGGGGCGAGTTCCGGCATTGGTCTTGCCATTGCGCATGCGCTCGTTGCACGCGGTCATGAAGTGTGGGGAACATCGCGCGACCTCAGCCGCATTCCAGCCATCCCGCATTTACATCCCGTGCAACTTGATTTGCAAAATCCTCGAATGATTGAAGAAATTTTCACGCGCGTCTGGGCCGAATCGGGCGGGCTCGACGTGGTCATCAACAACGCGGGCAGTGGACATTTCGGGCCGGCCGAAAATCTCACGACCGAGGCAGTGATGGACGAGTTTCAAGTGCTGGTCTTTGCGCAATGGCAATTAACGCAGCTCGCAATGCGTCACATGCGCGCACAAGGTTCGGGATTGATCATTAACGTCACTTCGCTCGCTTCGCGATTGCCGGTCCCGTTCATGGCCGCATATAACTCGGCCAAGGCGGCCATGGCTTCTTTTACAATGTCGATCCAACTCGAGCTGCCAAATGCCGGCGTGCGCATTGTCGATCTTCAACCGGCCGATATCCGCACCGAATTCAATGACTCGGTGGTGAAAACGGATCCTGCACATTACGAAGCCAAAGTCGCAAAGACGTGGGCGGCGGTGGAACGTAACATGAGCGCCGCGCCGAAACCGCAATTGGTTGCGCGTCGCGTTCTGAGATTAATCGAGGAAACAAACCCACCGCCCCGCATTACCATCGGCGGATTTTTTCAAGCGAAGGTGGCGCCGTTGATCTTTCGCTTTCTCCCGCAACGAGTGCGCATCTGGGGACTGCGAAAGTATTACGGGATATGAACGCGATCCGCGAAGCGGTGATCTTGATGGCTGGTTCGGGTTCGCGCCTTCGCCGTTCGCAAAAGAGCTTGCCCAAACCACTAACGCCTGTTCTCGGGCGACCCCTGATTTCTTATACGCTCAACACGCTGGCCGACGCCCGGATCACAAAAATCAATGTGGTGGTCGGCTACGAAAGCGATCGACTAACCGCAGCGGTCGCAGAATTGGCGCCGCCCAACGTTACGCTTTCCTTCATCCTGAACCCGGAGTGGCAAAAACAAAATGGCATTTCGCTTCTGGCCGCGGCGAAGAGTGTTGCGGGCAATTTCCTTCTGACGATGAGCGACCACCTTTTCGACAATGTGATTGTCGATCTATTGGCGGGAGCGATGATGCCAGGCGTTCTCAATCTCGCGGTCGATCGAAAGATCGATTCTATCTTCGATCTCGATGATGCGATGAAAGTGCAAACGCAAGGTGATCGTGTCGTCGCCATCGGAAAAGAACTTCCGAATTACGACGCAATCGATACCGGGTTGTTTGTGTGTCCGCCCGAAATCTTTGCCTATCTCGAGCGCGCAAAAGAGAACGGAGATTGCAGTCTTGCCCAGGGAGTACGATTAATGGCCACGGATAAGAAAGTCCGAGCGATCGACATCGGTGATGCGTGGTGGCAGGACGTCGATACGGCAGAGATGCTTCAACACGCGGAGAAGCACATGGCGGAAGAATCAAAGCCGCAACGTCTGGCAAAGTAAGATGCCAGATGAATGCGTCATCCTGGCCGACGGCCCCGGCGCGTCGGTTGAGCTGTGCGGAATCTCCACACTGGAACGCCTGCTGCGCACACTTCAACGCTGCGGAATCACTCGCGCGACAATTCTCTCAAGCACTCCGGCAGAGATCTCGGAGCAGCTCGCCCAACCCTCGTGGGCGCGCGCAGACCTAAAATTCGCCATTCGCGAACGACCGCCTGGCCCGACGACCGTGCCAGAGATTGTCGATCTTTGGCCGGCGAGCGCGCAGCGCGTACTCGTGATTCGCGGCGATGTAGTCTTCGATATTCGTCTCTTGCGCGCGCTCCTGACGCAAACTTCGTCAACGGCTCTGCTCGACTCCGCGGCGACGAGCACGAGCGGGGGCCGATTGTGCGGTGCTGCATTGCTGCAACGAGAATGGGCCTCTGCCCGAACTGGTTCGATCGAGCAAGCGCTCGTCGAAGGCTTGGAAGCGCACACGATCGATGCGTTGGATGTAGCGAACCAACCGTCCTATCATCCAGGACTAAGGCGAAACTTGAGACCGTTTTGGTTTTCCGCTCCGGTCGTTGCGGACAAAAAAGCCGCCGAGCGCGTCTTGCTCGACTCGGTGCAGAAGGGCACGCTCGATTTTCCGGCGTGGATTCATGCGCCGATCGAAAAGTTTCTTCTCAGATATCTGTGCCGCACTTCGATCACGCCTAATCAATTGACCATCTTCTGGGCGCTGCTCGCTTGCCTAACGACGATCTTTTTTGCCACAGGCTACCTGGCCTGGGGAATCGTCCTGGCCCTGATCATTGGGATCATCGACGGCCTCGACGGCAAGCAGGCGCGCATCAAAGTCGAGACGACCGCGGGCGGCAAGATCGAGCATCACCTCGATTCCTTCTTCGATGTCGTCTGGCCAACCGCTCTCGCCTTTCACTTTTACGCATCGGGCCAATTGCCGGGCGCATTTTATTATTTGGCGATTCTGCTAATTGGCGAAGGAGTGGATGGAATCGCGAAAGCAGTCATCTATTCGGATGCCGGACGGGCCATGACTGCGCCCCGTCTGTTCGATCAATTGGTCCGGTTGGTCGGCGGACGACGCAATATTTACATTTGGGTCCTGCTGGTCGCGCTGGTTCTCGGAGCCCCGGCAAAGGCGCTGCTAGTAATGGCGTGGTGGGAGGCAATCACGGCTGCGATCGACGTCCCGCACGCGATTCGATTGCTATTCCTGCGTCGAAAGACTCCGGGCTAGATGAGGGATTTGCGGTAAATCCGATACGTCTTGTAACGCGTTGCGCCGATTGCCTCGATGAAGCGATTAACCATGACATTGTCCTCGAGGGTCATGCTCAGTTCGGCCGCGAAACCGGCTTTGACCATTCCTGCCTCCATCACGCGTAGCACGAGCATTTCCGAAACGCCGAGCTTTCGAAATTGCGGGCGCACGCCCATCGCGATCAGTCGCGCCTTTTTCAATCGCCACTTGTGATAAAGCAATTTGGCAAGTCCGATTGGTATTCCGAAGGTGGTCAGGCGTCCGTTAATTTTTTGAAACGCAACATTGATATCCGGAAGGCCGATGACAAAGCCAATTGGTTCGCCATCGATCTCGGCGACGGCCGTGAAGTCGCCGCGCAATAGTGGTTTCATTTCCGTAGTGAGATGGGCGAACTCTGCTTCGGTAAACGGGACAAAACCCCAATTGTCGCGCCAGGCTTCATTATAGATACGGCGCAACAGCACACTTTCCGCCGGCAAATTACGCATGTCGCCATGACGAATGGTGAAGCGCGCACGTGATTGCAAGCGAGCGGCGAATTTGCGCAAGCGCGTGGCCGCTGCGGTGGGGTCGCTAAACCACCAGGCGTAAAAATCGATCTCCTTATTGAAGCCGCACGTTTCAATCAGCGCCGCGTAATAGGGTGGATTGTGCGCGGTCAAGAGCGTGGGTGGATGTTCAAAGCCATCGACCAAAAGCCCGCAGACATAGTTCGTCGAATAATCGATCGGGCCGAGCATTTCCGTCCGACCTTTTCCGCGGATCCAGGCCGACGCGGTGTCGAACAGCGCGGTCGCTACATCGACATCGTCAATGGATTCGAAGAGTCCAAAGCAGCCGACACTGGATTGATGGAGCGAATTATAGTTCGGATCGTCGCTGGCCATGATCCGCCCTACGAGCTCGCCTTCTCGCCGCGCCAGAAACAAGGCGGCGTCTCCGTGTTCGTAGAACGGGTGCTTGGCCCGATCGAGGAATGCCTTGCGTTCGAGGATCAGCGGCGGAACCCAGGCCGGATCATTTTTGTAAATGCACCAGGGAAACGTAATGAATGCATTTCGTTCCCGGCTGGTTTGAACCTGCGAAACTTCTACCTTTGCCACGGCCGCCGACGCTACGCGACTTCAGGCCGCCGTTCGAGAAGTTCGAGCAACGATCTCGATGTCTCTTGTTGCTGAAAAATCACATAGGCCAGTAACGCGTTGAATATTGTGATCTCGATCCAGAAGAACCATGTGGGCTCGGCAATGATGAAGAGAAAGAAAAGAAGAAATATGCGCGCGTTCGTCATGAGCCAGCCGCACCATTTCAGCACGGTACGGGCGGTCGTTTTGTAACGCGATTGCACCCACGCCGGAAGTTCGTCTGGGAAATCGTGATCAACTTTTTCGCGCAGCTGTTTCAAACCCGGCACGAGCACCTCCTGTTGCCGCGTGATGTTCGCATAGAACATTAGGAATAGTTTCTCCAAGGACGCCTTGCGCCAGGTGAGCTGCCGGGAATCTTTTTCCAGTCCGGACGAGGAATCGAAATCAACACCGATCCTTCCCCGCACAAAATAAAGATAGCCATTGCGGCAATAGTCCGCGGTCGCAGCCTGCAATCCATGACTGAGCGCCGCCATCGCCGCGACAAGCCAGATCCAGTGCGATCCGCCGCTCGCGACGTGACGCAGAGCAAGGTGAAAATAAATGCTGAGCCATATGACGTGGTCGACCACTCCATCGAGCAGCCGGCCAAATCGGCTCTGCTGGTTTAAAAGCCGGGCGAGCTGGCCGTCGGCGTTGTCCAGCGCGTTGGCGACGATGTGCAACGCGATGCCGAGCAGATTGATCCTCAGATCGCGATAATAATAGAAATGCCCCGCGAGAATTCCGAAAACGCCGCCCAATAGCGTGACGGTAGCCGGGCGGACATTTCGCTGCGCAAAAAATTGCGCGATGCGAAAACCGATCTTCCGATAGAAATGAACATCGACAAACCCTTCGACTTCGCGCGCTTTGTAGGTGGCCTCGACTGTCGAAGGCGCGACTTCCGTCTGGTCCGGCATCACCGTCGGGTTCGAAGGAGAGCTCAAGCGCTCTGCAGCATCGCCGGCGTCAGCGTGTCAGCGAGAATATTGAGCGCTTCATCGAGATCGGCGCGCGTGTGTTTGGCGGTAACGCAGGCGCGGAAGCAAATTCCCTTTTGCGGAACGGCCGGATAATCGACCGGCGCAACCCAGAGGCCGCGACGGCGCAACTCATGGCCGAGCCGATACATGCGTTCGCGATCGCCGATCACAAGCGGCATGATATAAGTTGTCGATCTTCCGGTGTCGATGCCGAGGCTGCGCAGCTGCGCGTGAAAATAGTCGGCGTTTTCCCACAACTGCGTCCGCAATTGCGGCTCGCGAATGCTGATTTCGAGCGCTTTCAAAATCCCCGCGATCACGACCGGCGGCAGCGCGCACGAATAGACGTAGGGATGGGCGTAAAACCGCAGGTACTGCAATGTCTCTTTCGAACCGGCGACAAATCCGCCGAGCGAGCCAAATGCCTTCGAAAACGTGCCGTAAGCAAGAGGAAAATATTCTTCGACCCCGAATTTCTCGGCCGCCCCGCGACCGTGATCGCCGCAGCCGAGGATCGAGTGTGCTTCGTCGATGAACATTCTGGCGCCATGCTTCTCGGCCACCGCGATCAAATCCTTGAGATTTCCGAAGTCGCCATCCATCGAATAAATTCCTTCGACGATGACGAGCTGGCGCCGGCCCCCTTGCCGCTTGAGCGCAGTGTCGAGTGAATCCGGGTCGTTGTGCTCGAATTTTTCCGTGCGACAGCGCGAGAGCACTGCGCCATCGCGCAAACTCAAATGCGAACGATTATCGAGAATTGCGACATCGGTCTTGCGCAACAAGCCGGAAATGGTGCCGAGGGCGCCGCCGAAACCGCTGTTGAAAAGCATGGCGTTTTCGCGTCCGAGGAATTCTGCAATGCGATGTTCGAGCTCGCGGTGGAGATCGGTCATTCCCGAAAGCATGGGCGAACCGCACGCGCCGAGGCCGTGGGTTTTGAGCGCTTCGTGAGCGGCGGCAATGACTTCGGGATGATTGGCGAGCCCGAGATAATTATAAGAGCAAAGATTGATGACGGACTGAGATTTGCCGCCGTAATCGATGGTGGTGCGGGCGTCGGCGCTGGCGAGGAGTTCGGGCTCGTAGAGCTTGACCGCCCATGCCCCGACTCGCATCCAATTTGTAAAACTGGGGGGTGCCTGGAGAGGATCGCTGGTTTCGCCAGCGAGAAAATTACTCAAACTTAGTTTTGCGGGATCGTCGTTCATTCCTTATGGCAATCCGCCGGCTGTGTCGGCTTCCATATCGGGGCATCTATTGTACGCAAGCTCCCGTCTTGGCCAAGCATTTAGTTCAGTCCCACTGCCAGACTTTTGGCTGGTCAGCCGCCTAAGCCCAGAGCTTAGCCATGCGCTTTTCCCACTCATCGTGATTCTTTTTCGCGTCGCGAATGAAGGGCGATGCCGCGATGATTTTGATGATGAGATCGTTCAGCAATGCCACCGGCCAGGGCAAGGGGCGCAGCACATCCATGAAAAGCACCACGCGAATGGAATCGGTGTCATTCCAAACTTCATGGGGAAAAGTGTCGTCGAAAAAGAGGCTTTTCCCCTCGTCCCAATGGGCAATGGTGTCGCCGACCCGAATTCGACAGGCCTCCTTCTCTTTCGGCACGATCAGTCCGAGATGATATCGAATTACGCCTTTGTATGGGCCGGTGTGCTCGGGAATGTGCGTGCGCCCGGAAAGGATGGAGAAGAATGCAGTCTTCGCGCCCGGTATATTATCGAGCAATTTCGCGGTGCCCGGACAGCGCCGGAGGTTTTCTTCCGAGCGCAGGCCGTAGGCAAAGAAAAAGAACGTTTTCCATTTGTCCTCGGTCGCGATGTTTTTCTGGTCGGGCGATATCTCCTGAAAGTTCGGCAGTTGATCGCGGTGCTGCATTACCAAATCGAGCTCCTCGCGAATGGTCCTCCAATTTGCCTCGACTTGACGGCACCACGGAAACTTTTCCGGCTCGAAAAATTGATGGTCGCCGATCAACGAATATCGACCCATCAGTTTCTGAACTTGAAGGATGATTTTGCGCCCGTAGGTGAGGATCCAGTTGCGAATTTGCGCTTTCAATTGTGTCGATTACCTCCGATGGCGAAGGGCGAATAGATTATTGATTCTCGTGGCCACGGCAATCCCTTGTTGCGAATGAGCGATTAAAGCGGATTTGCTCTCCAGCAGACGAATTGCCCCTGAGTCATCTCGATCGTCACGTCGCGATAGTTTTCACGGACAGCATCTAAGTCCCGAATGTTGCAGACGCCGATCGCTGGGCGCGATGGATGGGCCTCGCGCATCTTAGCGACCGACCATCTCTCGACCGGCGAGCGCAAGTTCCCATAAAAAAGATAAAACTGTTCCGGAAGCACGCCATTGTCGGGTTCCAGAATAACGATCTGTCCGCCGTCTCCCGGTTGCAGCATGCCGAGCTTTTCTGCGATCAGCTTTTGTTGGGAATGATCCTGGCGGCGCCCTTCCACGATCCGCCGCCCGATCTCCGGGCCGAGCAGCGAGCTGACCGCAACGAACAACAGAACGAACGAGGTAACCGGGCGCCGATGTTCCCACAGCCACAAAAGAAATAGCGCCAACAAAACGCAAAACCCAGGAAGCAGCGGCATGAGGTAGCGCCCATTGCGAAAACCAAGCAGTACGATGAGGAAGAGCACGGTCAAAGTTGCGATTGATATTTCCACCACGGCCGGGCGCGAATCTTTCGTCCTGCCGAAATGGATCGCGATTGCGGCGAACAACGCGACGGCGCCGCAGGGCCAAGTAGTAGTGAGGCGAAACGGAACTTCTAGGAATGGCTTCCTCCCCAGGCGCGACAGACTCATGAAGTCGAGCGCCTCGTGGAAACGAAAGATGTGAATCAGCGGAACGTCATGTTGCATTACCTGAATCAACGGCCAGATCGCCATCAAGATCAGCGCCAGAAGAAAACTGGCGGGAAGCCAGGGCGTGCGCAGCGTCGCGCGTTCACTCGGAGAAAAATAGCGGACACCGACGATGATGAACCAAATCAAAACGACGAGCGGAATTTTTAGAAGCGTGCCGAGCCAGCAGACGAGGGCCACGCCCAGCCACCATTTTGGTTCGCGTCGCGCGAGCTGAGCGAAAACAATCGCGAACGTTGTAGACAAAGTCAGGCCGGTGTCGAGCCTGCCGCTAGTCGTCTCCATCAGAAAAAGCGGGCAAGTCAGTAACAGGGCGATGCTCAACGGCACGAGCCACGGTCGATTTGGTTCGATCAAGTACGCCAGCCATCCGGTCCCGATCGCAGTCAGCGCTCCGAAAAGCAGCGGCCAAATGCGAATGGCCGTCTCCGGTTTTTCAAAACGTGGCAGCGTGAGAGTAGTGAGCCAGTATTGCAGCGGCGGCTTTACCACGGACACCTCGAAATTGTCGCGCACGGCGCCACGCCCCAGCAGTAGCATTTCCCGCGATCGTTCAGCGGTGGTGAACTCGTCCTTGCTGATGAGGAAGCCTTTTTGAACAAGAAAGAAAAGCCAGCTGAAAACGCAAACGATGAGCAGACCGGTCACTACGATCGGCAAGAAGCGCCGCGCGAACGGAGTGGACGTCGTTTCAACTGTCGAACCTGTCACGCTATTTTTATGAGAGATGGAAGCGACCCTAACGGGATTCGAACCCGTGTTACCGCCGTGAAAGGGCGGTGTCCTAGGCCTCTGGACGATAGGGTCACAAAAGCCTCGCAATATCGAGTCCGATTTTATCGGCGCAAGCGCTAACCGCTCGGCGCAAGATCGACAATCAACTGCGCGGTCCGCGCGGTCGCGCCGCGATGAGTGTCGAGCACGGCGCGCGCGTTTTTCACCAGTTCTTCTCGCTGATCGGGGTTGGCCAAAAGATCGGCCATGGCGCGACGCAGGTCGGTTGCGGAGCTCACTTGATTAGCTCCGCCATGTGCCACAAGCGAATTCGCCAAGACGGCGAAGTTCTCCATGTGCGGGCCAAACAAAACCGGTTTCCCCGCGAGAATTGCCTCGGCCGGATTCTGCCCCCCGCGCGCGAGCAGGCTTTTTCCGACGAAGGCGAGAGTTGCCACGCCGTACCAATCGCGCAATTCACCGGTGGAATCGAGAATCAGGCATTCTAGGAAAGGATCGGCAACCGGCGGCTGACTTCGCAGGGCCACCTGAAAACCGCCTTCCTTCAGCATGCTCAGGACTTCGGCGGTCCGCTCGGTATGGCGTGGGGCGACCACGAGAAGAAGATCGACAAATTGCCGGCGCAAAGCGCGAAAGACTTCGGCCAGGATTTTTTCTTCGCCCGCGTGAGTGCTGCCGCCAAAAATTATCGTGCGATTCTGCAAACCAAAGCCGGCGAGAACGCTTTGCGGCGTCGTCAGATCGACGTCAGTATTTTCCGGATCGTATTTGATGCTGCCGATGTGCTTGATTCGATCCGGCTCAACGCCAAGCGCGGCCCAGCGTTCGATATCTTCGGAATTTTGCACGCAAACTCGATCGAGCAGCCGAAGCGTCGGCGCGATCAAACTGCGGAACATCCGAAAACGTTTTTCGGAGCGCGGCGACAAGCGTGCATTGACCAGAGCAGTCGGAATTTTCCGCGCGTGCGCTTCGGCCATCATGTTTGGCCAAACCTCGGCTTCGACCAGGGCGATTTTTCGCGGCTCGATCAACTCAAACGCCCGGCGCATAATCGGCCAAAAATCGAGCGGCGCGTACATGACTTCCATCCAGCTGGGCGCATTTTTGTTGGCGAAGGCGAAGCCGGTGGTGGTGGTCGTGGTCAAAACGCAATCCGCATCCGGTTTGATGGCGCGAAGCTCGTGGGCGAGTTTTAGGGCGATCGTCACCTCACCGACGCTGACGGCGTGAAGCCAAATCGATTTTCGCCAGTGCAGCCGCGCGCGTAATTGCCGATCGTAAATTCCCAGACGTTGGCCGAACTTTTCCCGGTAGCCGCCGCGCCGAAACATTTTGACGAGATAACCCGGCAAAAAGAACAGAAGCCCGAGCGGCCAAAGCAGATTGTAGATGAAGCGAATCACAGTTCCGTGGCAGAGAGGAAAAGAACCTCGGTGGCTCCGTATGTTTTTGCCCGCGCAACTTTCCACAGATTTGTCTCCGAGAAATGTTCGGCCGGCTTTTTTTCCAAAACGAAAACGCCTTTCGCTTCCAGCAACCGCGGCAACATTTCGTTCGTCAAAAGTTTTTCGGTGAAACGCTCGCCCGATTTTGTTTTCTCGTAGGGCGGATCGGCGAAGATAATTCCGAACTTCTCGGCCGGAGCAGCGCGCTTCAGAAATTCGAAGACATCCTGTTGGCGGACGCGTCCGTCGAGCTTCGTCTTGGCCAGGTTTTTCTCGATGGCAGCGATCGATTGCCGATCTTCGTCCACAAACAGAGCGGACGCGGCACCGCGACTGAGCGCTTCGATCCCGAGCGCACCACTCCCGGCGAAAAGATCGAGAATGCGCGCACCAACGATTTCTCCGGCCAGACTCGAGAAGATGGCCGCTTTAACGCGATCCATCGTTGGTCGCACGCCGCGCTTTGGAACAGCGAGCTGGATTCCGCCGGCCGAACCGGCGATTACTCTCATGGTGAAGCCGTCGGAGTTGGGGACGGCGCGGTTTCCGCGCTCGCCGAAGGTGATGGACTTGTTTCCTCAGGAGGTCCCTTCTCCGCATCCTTTGATTTTTTCTTTTTCGCTCGATCGGCCTTTCCACCAAATAAATCACTGACGAGATCTCTCAGGTCACGGCCCACCACCTTTTTCACAAGGTTCGTTTTCGGGTGCTCGACCGTGCCGCTTACCTGAAAATCAACCGCGGAATAACCGGGTTCGCTGATCGTCTGAAAATTTTCGCGAATCGGTTTGTAAAGCTGGCCCCGGATTTTCTCGTTGATGGCGAGTTGCGAATCGAGATGGAGCTTGCCGTCGAACGTGACCGTGCCGGTAGCGGAGAGCCGAATGTTCGGGGTGCGCAAGATTATCTCGTCAATCGTCACCAGCCCCGGCGTGATATGATATTTAGCCTGCGCCTGTGAGAGATGCAGCTCGGTTAATTCTTCGATTTGCAGGATCTGGCCAATCGCGACGAGCAAGCTGTATTGCTCGACCTGGCCGTCTCTCAGTAATATCTCACCCGTTCCGTTGAGCGCATTTGCATCGGCCGTGCTTCCGGTCGCTTCCAGATTTCCTTCGAGCTTTCCCTGGACAACGCCACTCGGCCCACCCGCCTGTGCAATAATTTGATCGGCTTTAACGTTGCGAAATTTAAGGCTGAGCGTGAATGGCGAATTTACCGACTCCGGTTGCATGGTAAAACGGCCGCTAATGTCGCCGTCCCCGGCATGCGCCGAGACTTTGGAGAGTTCTAACACCTCCGGATCGTAGCGAAGAGGTGAGCGCAGTGAATCGATCAGCAAATGATTGCGAAGCGACAACTTCGCGACTTTGACCGAACCGTTCAGCGCTGCGGCGTTACGCATGGTGGAGCGGAAATTTACATCGTCGAAATTCGCAACCAGATTCCCGGAACGATCAAGGAAGCGAAAGTTCCCGCCCCTGATATTGACGCGACGAACCTCAGGCACAAACGCGGCGTTTGGCTTCTCCAGCTTAGCCTTGTCAGACACGGTATCTGCTCGATCGGACGCTAACGCCGGCGAAACCGCGACGATCGGCTCGGGCGGCGACGGCGTCTTATCTTGCAGTGTGGGACTCCCGGCGTCGTTTTCTTCTTTGCGCGAGAAAGGCAATCTCCATTTCCCTTCGGCGTTTTGCGGCCACACCACGTTTGGATCGACCAGTGAAACTTCCTTGACGACCAGGCGCCTGGCGAAGAGTGAAAGCAGACGCACGCGCAGATGGAAACTTTTGGCCTGAAGAAACTCGCTTCCGCTCACACCAGATGGCTGTGGAATGGTGATACCGCTCAATTTAAGCCCGCCCCAGGGCGTTACGCTGATGCGATCAATGTGCAGCGGCGCGCCCAAGCGATGGCTGAGTTCCTGCTGAATCCGCGCTTGTGTCCCCTGGGATTGCACATACATGTTCACGCCGATCAAGACAACGACCGCGAGTCCAAGCGCTACGCCGAGTACGACCAATAACGGTCGGTTGAATTTTCGCACGCGAAGACGTTACGCCGACCAAGGAGAAAAGATCAAAGCCCTTTCACGAATTTCTCGCCTGTGAATAACACCGTCGTCATTCTCAACCCCGCCGCGAACAGCGAACGCGCGAAACGCTGGCGCGGACAAGTGGAGACGCTGGCGAGCAATAGCACGATCTGCGCGACCTCACATCCTGGCGAAGCCGAAGCATTGGCGCGGCGCGCGGCCAACGAGGGTTTCGAAAAGATCGTGGCTGCCGGCGGCGATGGCACCATTAACGAAGTCGTAAATGGTTTGGCTGGCAGTGGCGCCACGCTCGGTTTGCTGCCGATGGGAACAGTTAACGTGTTCGCGATGGAGCTCGGCTTGCCGTCTCATAATCTCGAGCTTTGCTGGCAGATCATCGAAGGCCGCAACACGCGCCTTGTCGATCTTCCGAGCGCGAATGGAAAACATTTTGTCCAGCTCGCCGGCGTCGGACTCGATGCCCAGGTCGTCAAGGAGACGAGCGCGGCCCTGAAGCGCAATTTCGGACCGCTCAGCTACCTTATCTCGGCCGCTCAGATTGCGGCGCGTCAGCCGCCGCGCTTGGTCATTGAGTCGGAAGACAATCCGGTCAGGGAAGGATCTTTTGTGTTGATCGGCAACGGGCGCCGCTACGGTGGTCCTTTTCCCTTTTTCAAGAACGCTGTCATGGATGATGGGCTGCTCGACGTCGTCGCGTTCAAGCAACTGGGATATCTCGAAATCATCAAATACCTCCAGGATGTGTTCTTCAGCTCTGAGATCAAACTGCCGGAAGTGGAATACTTCCAGACGCGGCATCTTCGCATCAGCAGCGATGAAGAAGTGCCGGTCGAGCTCGATGGCGAATTAATGGGGAATTGCCCGGTCGAGTTTCGGGTGCAGCCGAGAACACTGCGCGTTCTCGCTCCTGCCGCAGTGTAAAAGCGCCGCCGCCGCCACTTCAGAATCGACAATTTTGGGGCGTTGCGATAGCCTCGAACCATGCGTCTGTCTGGCCGGAAATATTCGTCGCAGACGCAGCATTGGACGCAGCGGCAGCGCGTCGTTTTACTGACGCTGATTAGCGCAAACGTCGCTGTTTTCGTCGCTCAACTGATCGTCGAAGCTTTTGAGCCGGGGTTCGTGCGCGCGTATCTCGGGATCAGCGATGCCGGTGTGCGCGATGCCTATGCCTGGCAATTTGTCACCGCGATGTTCCTGCATGACGGGCCCTGGCATTTGTTAGGCAACATGCTCGTTTTGTATCTGCTCGGCCGCGATCTCGAATCGATTTTGGGCTCGCGCCATTTCCTTTACCTTTATTTAGCAGGCGCGATCGGCGGCGAACTGGGCCATCTCTTTCTCATGCCGCCGGACTCGGTCTTGCTCGCTGCCTCCGGCGGAGTGGCGGCGGTGTTGATCGCCTACGCGACGATTCTCCCCGAGCTGGAGTTAACCGCGCTGATGTTCTTTACGATTCCGCTGCGCTTGAAAGCAAAGCACCTTGCTTATGGCGCCGTCACTCTCGGATTCGTGCTGGTTTGTATTGACCGGACCGGTGTCGTCAGTCACAGCGCCTATATCGGCGGATGCGCAGCTGGATGGATTTATGCGCACTTGCTCGGTTTTGGCCGGCCCTCACCTCTGCAGCGTTTTTTGAAGCAACGCCGGATGGAGGCGGAGCGTTACCAACAGCTGACCGTAGAAGAGCTGATGGCACAGGAGATCGATCCGTTATTGGAGAAGATTTCCAATCATGGCTTGATCAGCCTGACGAGAAGCGAGCGGCGAAGTTTGTTTAAAGCGCGCGGCACGATCCTGCGGAAATCAGGGGCGCCCTAAACGCCGCCAATCATTAGTCTTTGCGCGGTTTTGCGCGATCTTTCGCGACAATGGATGGCGGAGCTCGTTGGATTCGGGAAAAAGCCGCCGCTTCCTTAAACCCGCGTCAGGTTGAGAGCACGCTATTCTCACTCAATTCCAATTGGCCTGCCGATGCGCCGTCACTTGTCGATCTAATCAAAGATTTCCCATTGGGGGAGGATGCGTTTTTCCATTTGCTCGCCATCTCGAGTGCCTCGGCCGCGAGATTGATCCGGCATCCGGAGTTTCTGCTCTGGTTACAGCAACCGGAAGTGTGTTTGTCATCACGGGATCGGGTCCAGATGATCGGCGATTTGCCGCCGCCGGAGCCGCTCGCGACGGATAATTTCGCCGCCCTTCGTTCCTGGAAAAACCGGGAGATGACGCGCATCGCGCTCCGCGAAGTGGCCGACGTCGCGCCACTGGAAGAAACCACGGCCGAACTTTCGCAGATCGCTGGGATTTGCATCCGTCGCGTGTTCGATCACTGGAACGCGCAATTGCGGCAGCGCTACGGATCACCGGATGCGGAGTTCAGCATTCTCGCGTTGGGCAAACTCGGCGGCAACGAACTGAACTACAGCTCCGATGTCGATCTTATTTTCCTCTACAGCGAGGAAGGACAATTGACGCCGCATTTTTCATATCACGAGTTCTTCAACCGTCTGGCAGAAAAGATCCTCGAAACTTTCTCCACCGCTCATATCGAAGGCCCGCTCTTTCGTGTCGATCTTCGATTGCGGCCGGAAGGTTCGGCCGGACCACTGGCGCGTTCGCTTGATAGCATGGAGTACTATTACAGCGGGTACGGCGAAACCTGGGAGCGGCTCGCCTTGATTAAAGCGCACGGCATCAGCCGCAGTGGCGAGCTCGCCTACGAATTTCTCCGGCGCCATCAGCCGTTCATCTATCCGAAAAATCCAACGCCCGACCTGCTTGAGCAGGTGGCCAGCGTGAAGCGGCGAATCGAGCGCGACGTCGTTGGCGAAGAAGAGCTACATCGCGATGTGAAACTGGGCCGCGGCGGCATCCGCGAGATCGAATTCGTCGTACAGACTCTGCAATTCATCCACGGCGCGCACCAAACATTCTTGCAGGAACCGAGCACGCTTAAGGCGCTTCAGGCTCTGGCCGAGCTCGAGCTGCTTCCACGCAATGACATTGTCGATCTTGACCGGGCGTATCGATTTCTCCGGCGGACAGAGCACCGGTTGCAGATTGAAGGGGAGCAACAAACCCACACCGTCCCGACAATGCCCGAACACCTGCGCCGGCTTGCGCTGAGTCTCGGTTTTTCCTCCGGCCAGGAATTTAGCAAAGCGCTTGAACGCGAAATGGACGGCGTCCGATCCATCTTCGACCGCCTGATCGCGAAAGTACCAGGGGCGAAATCCGGCGAACCGGTCGATCTCAGCATTTTCACGGAGGCGGCGCAGGCAGAACGCGCCTTGAACGAATTAGCGCAAGGTCCGCGACGCGCGCACGTTTCTCCGCGCACTCGTCAGATTTTTCGAAAACTGCGTCCGCTTCTATTCGGATCGCTTTCCAAAGCGGCCGATCCGGATGCGACGCTCAATCGATTCGTTCGATTCGTGGAAGCGTACGGCTTGCGCAGCTTGCTCTTCGAATTGTTGGTGGCAAATCCACGGCTGCTCGAACTTGTGACAAAAACATTCGACGCGAGTCGATTCGCGGCTGATTTGCTGGCTCGTCACCCACAGCTCCTGGAAGAAATCACGCGGAGCGAAACACTGGACCGGTCGATGGGCACGGCTCGCTACCTTAAAGAACTGGGATCGCTCGGGAAAAAGGAGAACGCTTTGGCCGATGTGCGTGCTTATCGTCAGGCCCAATTGCTCCGGATTCTTTTGCGCGATGTCCTGGAGTTGGCTGACCTCGCCACGGTCTGCGCGGAGCAGAGCGCGCTGGCCGAAGCCTGCTTATTGTTCACGAACGAAATTCTCGGCGGACAAGATTTGACGATCATTGCGCTGGGGAAGTTTGGCGGAGAGGAAATCACCTACGGCGCCGATCTCGATGTTCTATTCGTAGGAGAAGAAAGCGCGTCTGCCGAAAGACTGCTCTCGGCGATCACGCAACCGAACGCGGAGGGAACATTGTCACGTGTCGATGCACGACTCCGACCCGAGGGAGACAAGGGGCCCCTCGTCTGTTCGCTCCAGCGCTATGAGCAATACTATGCGGGGCGCGCGCAACTTTGGGAATTACAGGCGCTGACGCGCGCGCGGCCGATCGCTGGACCCCTACAAAACCAATTCGTGGAAATGGCGAAGTCCGCCTGGCAACGAACAGGCCAACATGTCGATCTTGCGGTCGAGATCGATAACATGCTGGAACGAATCCGACGCGAACGCGGAACGGGCGACGATTTTCTCGATCTCAAGACTGGGACCGGAGGAATCATCGAAGCGGAGTTTCTTGTTCAAGCGCTGCAGATGCGCAAAAACGTGTGGGAACCGAACTGGCCGCGCGCGGTCGAGCAGTTGCATGCCCATGGGCACCTAACAAAGACCGAGACGGAATCTCTCAAGCGCGCCTACGAATTTCTGCGCCGCTGCGAATCTGTCTTGCGACGTGATGAGAATGTAAGTGTTTCCGCGCTGCCGCACGACCCCACAGAACAAGGCAAACTCGCGCGCCGGCTTGGCTTCGATAAGATCGACATCTTCACAGAAAAATATCGTGACGCGCGCTCATCCATCCATGAGATCTACAATCAGCGGATGAAGAGCGAATCCGCTAGAGGCGGTTCAGCGCTTTCAGGATTTGTTGCAGGACAAAAAAGCTGACCAGCAATCCTGTGCAAACGATGACGAATAAAAGACCGAGAACGGCGCCGACAAAAACCCAATCGCTCTTACGTGAGCGCGCCGGTTGGTCGACGTGCTCTTGCAGCAATCGATAGTTGCGGGTGTTCGATTTGAACCAAAAGGAAAAGGCGTCGCCGAGACCTGGAATGATGCCAACGAGCTCGTTAATAAGAATGTTGAGCGACATGCGGGCGAGAAGAATTTTCGGGATACCGCGGCGGGCCGCTTGAATCAAGGCCAGCGCGGAAACGATGGCGGAAGCGGTGTCGCCCAGGCCCGGCAACAGGCCAATGATTGGATCAAGCCCAAAACGGAACTTCGTTCCCGGAAGGCGCAGGAATTCATCCATGATGAGCGCGAGCCATTTGAACAAAGGCTCAAGCGACGCTCGGCGCTCCTTCTCTTCCGGCGGGAGAACTTCCCACTCGACTTCGCGTGCGTCCGGCGGCTTCAGACTAAGATCGACAACGCGATTGATTAACCGGGAATTTCTTTCAGCATCTGCGTGTTCGTAGGGAATTTCTTGACGAACATGAGCAAGCGCTGAATCGCTTCTTCCGGTTTATGACCGGCGAGTCCGCGACGGATCAGATTGATTTTCTCCAGTTCCCAAGCTTGCAGGAGCAACTCTTCGCGCCGGGTCCCGGACAGAAAAATGTCGATGGCCGGATAGATGCGTTGATCGCTGATCTTGCGATCGAGCACCATTTCCATATTACCGGTGCCTTTGAATTCCTGGAAAATCAGTTCGTCCATTCGGCTGCCGGTCTCGATTAACGCCGTCGCAACAATCGTAAGCGAGCCGGCTTCTTCGGTATTACGCGCGGCCGCGAAAATCTTTCGTGGAATTTCCATGGCGCGCGCATCGACGCCACCGCTCATGGTGCGGCCGCCGCCGGCCATCGCATTGTTAAAGGCGCGAGCCGTGCGCGTGATAGAGTCGAGCAAAATGAAAACGTTTTGGCCGGCTTCGACCAGACGTTTCGCACGCTCAATCGCGAGCTGGGCAAGACGCGTATGGCTTTTGATATCGCTGTCGTTTGAGCTGGCAATAATCTCGGCCTTTGGATGAGAGCGCTTGAAGTCGGTCACTTCCTCCGGCCGCTCATCGACCAAAAGAATAATCACCTTCATCTCCGGATGATTCTTGACCACCGCCTCGGCGATGTGATGCAGGAGCGTCGTTTTACCAGTGCGCGGCGGTGCGACGATCAGACCGCGCTGACCCATGCCGAGCGGCGTCATCAAATCCATGATGCGCGTGGTATAACGATCGGGCACCGTCTCGAGTTTGATCCGTTTGTTGGGATTGATGGTGGTGAGTTCTTCAAACGGACGAAGCCCTTGATATTTGGCCGGCTCGTCGCCGTTGACCGTCAACAGTTTCGTCAGCTGCGGACCACGATTGCCGCGACGGGTTTCACCATGAATCCACATTCCATCGCGCAAGCCAAAGCGACGCACGATCTCCGGCGTCACAAAAATGTCCTGCGGTGTCTGGACAAAGTTCCGTTTCGGATCCCGCAGGAAGCCGAATCCTTTGCCGGAAATCTCAATGATGCCTTCACCGAATTCGGGTTCCCGTTGAGCGTCCTCGACTTCTCCGGTTTCGCCGGTCGATTGTCGATCTAACGCATCGCCGGTCATTTCTCCGGTCGCGGGATCGGCCACCGCCGATGAAGAATTCGAATCATTGTAGGAAGATCCGCCGAAATTATTGGAGCGGTTGTCGCGGTCATAATAACGGCGGCGCGGATAACGCCGGCGCGGCCGGCGGCGCGGCTGGTCCGGCGAAGCCGCTTCGCGTTGTTCCGACGGAGCGGACTCCGTTTCCAGGGGTCGAGGCTGGTTCTCGTTTGGTTCAGTCATAAAAAAACAGGCTGTGCGTTTTCAGGCAGCACGCGCCGCAAAGTTCAGGAGCAGTAAAATTTTCAAGCCGGCAACCTGGCCAGCAATTCGTCGGGAATGTCTAGGTTTGAGTAGACGTTTTGCACGTCATCATCGTCTTCGAGCGCGTCACACAACCGCAGCACTTGTTTGGCCACGGTCTCGTCGGCGACCGGAACAGTCGTATCGGGAATGAACGTAAACTTTTGCCCATCGGTGGTTACGCCCGCTTTCTTGAGCGCATCAGCTACGGCGTAGAGCTGATCGTGGGAGGTGGTTATAACATACTGATCTTCGTCGGTTGTCAACTCTTCTGCACCGGCCTCCAGCCCAAGCTCCAGGATGCGGTCTTCGTCAATGGAAGCGCGCGGAACAGTAATCTGGCCTTTCTTGTGAAACATGTAGGAAACACTGCCACTGGAAGCGAGGTTGCCTTCATTCTTGGTGAAGATGCTGCGGATTTCCGCAGCAGTGCGATTCCGATTGTCGGTCGCAGCCTCGACAATGACAGCGACTCCACCGGGCGCATAACCTTCATAAACAATCTCGTCGAAATGAACCGCCTCATTGCCTTCGCCCGTGCCGCGTTTGATCGCACGCTCGACGTTGTCGTTAGGCATGCTTTGCGCGCGCGCGGCCTGAATGGCGCTGCGCAATCGCGGATTTCCGTTCGGGTCCCCGCCGCCGGTCTTCGCAGCGATGGAAATTTCCTTCGACAATTTGCTGAAGATCTTGCCGCGTTTGGCATCGATTGCGCCTTTGAAACGCTTGACCTTTGACCATTTGCTGTGTCCCGCCATAAGCTGGGAAAATCTCTAATAATAAACGCTGCCGGACAGACCTTGCTCGCGAGGGATTCGGAACTGGAAAGCCTCGACAAAGAAACTTATCGAGGAGGCAAGCTAACGGAGCTATTCAACCGTAGGCGCGATGGCTTGTCAAACCAGGAACGCAGATTACTGGACAAAGCTGTGCGGGAGCGCGGCTGTTCTCCCGCTTTTTGATATCCTAAAACGAAGAGGGCTGCACAGCGTCACTGCCGCGCAGCCCTTCGTAATTAAACAGGCGACTTAGGTTTTAGTCGACACCGCCAGGTAGCAGGAGCTCCCAGACGCTGCGTCCATGCGTAGCGACCCACAGCTTGCGTTGTGGGACCAAGACCGTCAGACCGGCGCATTCTACCTGCGGTAGACCGGTGCCGGCGAGAGTCCACACGCCGCTGCCATCGATGTAGCGCATCACACCGAAATCCGAGGAGGCATAGATAACGAGCCCGGTCGGAGAGATGGGCGATGCGGTATCCAATGCCACACCCGTAATCGGAAAGTCTGGCAGGTTGAAACTGAAATCGGACCAGATCGCAGTGCTCGCACCGGTCCGGGTTACTACGTAGACGTGTCCCGGCTGGCCCGGTGTGTTGAACGTGTAGCCCGAGTAGGAGACAATCGCGATGTTCTGATTGGTAGTAACGGGAGCGATCCCACTAACGAATCGACCCGGCGACGCTGCCGACGACAGGTCCAGGCGCTCCCACACAACCGAGCCTGCAGCTGCATTTCCGCCGTTGGCCGACCAGAACACGCGGCCTGTTTGCGTCGCGCCCCAAAGCGTACCGGTGCTGCCGATATTCCGCGCGATCGCCGCGACGAAGCCCCCGGAGCGGTTGCCCCAGAATGCATTTGTAAGCTGCTGCTGTATGATCGGGCCGGTGCCGATGCGAACGAAGTCACCGCAGGCCGGGTTTGCCGCTGAGGTCGTGAACTCGGGGCAGTTCGCCTCGAGGAAGGCTTGGTTGCCGCCCCAATCCTGCGTCCGCCATACGCTGTTCGAGCCTTGGAAGATCGTGCCTGCGTTGACCGGGTCGGAAATGACCGGCGGATAAAATTGCGAACCTTCAGGGCTGCTGACGATCGGGCCGGTCGCGACGCACCAAAATAGTGGGTTGCCGCTACGGAAGTTCACGTCGTTCGCCTGGCCGGTAAAGGTATTGAAGCGCTGCGCCTCAACCCCGGCGCCGAAGCCGGACTGGCCACCATCACCGTACATGATCTGCGGCCAGACTCCGCCAAGGCCGATGTACTGGAACGTGCCGTTATCCTGCGTGCCACCTTGAAGGGTGACAGTCGATTTACCGTTCTTTTTGTTGGTAACAAAGGTGGTGGCGGAGACGCTCTGGAATTGCAACGTCGATAAGCCCTGGTTCAAGCTAAAGAGCGCACCGGGCACCCGATTGAGCAGGGCCTTGCAGTAAGCGTTGTTGGCAGGGCTGAGCGGACGCTCGTCGCACTCTTCGGAGATATCGCCGAAATTACCGCTCGAGCGGACGAGGCCGCCGTCGTTGCCCTCCCAATATTGGAACTGATTGTTCGGGTTAGCGACAATCGCGTGCTGGTCGGGGTGTGTCCATTCGTGAGCCGACGGATCCGGCTTGGCATCCTGAGTCAAGTCGCTCCAGTTAAACCCGCCGTCAGTCGAAAGCAGCACGCCGCGGCCGTTGGATTGTCCGCCGGCGATTTCGATCTGGCCGTAGGTGAACGAGCCAAGGAGATAGACGGTATCGATATGGCCTACCGTATTTGTGAATGGTGAGTAAACGACGTTGTCGTACCAACACTGGCCGGTGCAGTAGTCGACGTTCTGCGCTGTCGTCTGGTTGATGAAGGTCGCGTTGTTCGCGGTCAAGACATCGTTATTTTGCGTGCTATAGAACTGCGCCCCGAAGGTGCCCGAGCCGTTTCCAACGTACATCCGCACAAAGGCCGGAGCGGTCGGAGTGCCGGAAGGTGCTAAAGCAAACGCCGACCGGTCGGCATTGTCTGCGCCTCCGGCAAAGGCCGTCTTAATTTGCACCCACGTCGTGCCGCCATCCGTCGACCGGTAAATTCCCGTTTGTAGGACCCCCGCATAATAGGTGAGGTCGCCAATAAAGTTGTCCGGGTCGCGCTGAATTTGAGTAACACCGCGAAGGGTTCCACCTAACTGCGCGGTAGTGGCGATTTGCTGGAATGTCGCTCCGCTGTCCGTTGAGCGATATACGCCTAGGGCAGCAGCGACTGGCGGGTTCGATGTCGCACCACCAGTGACTGAGCTAACACCACGGACCGCACGGGCGATGCCCGCGAGAATGCTGCCATTCGGTGTCGTGTCTATGTCTGAGACGGCCCGACCGGCGAACTGCGCGCTCCCCGGAAGCAGAGTCCAGGTCGCGCCGCCATCCGTGGAGCGGTAAATTCCGACGCCGGATTCGGAGTCACCCGAGACATTCGGCTCACCTGTGCCCGCGAAGATGGTGTTGCCGCTCGCGACATTCTTGTCGATCTTAAGCGATCCAATTGCGTTGGTGCCGAAGCCGTTCGAGAGAAACGTCCAACCGGGTGAATTTGCAAGCGCAGTGGGCGTACTCCAGACGCCGCCGCCGGCCGCGCCAACGTAAAGCTTACAACTTGTCGCCGTGCAGGTCGGTGCGAGAGCAAGGGCCGTGATGCGGCCCGAAGCGATGTAAGCACCGCCGTCACCCAAAACATTTAACACTCCGGGGTAGGTCGCTGCATCCGGACCAATCAACTTCCAAATACCGACTTGAGCCTGCCCAGAGCTGGCGCTCGCCGCCACCAGCGCAGCCCATCCGTTCTGCGCCCGGGTGGTCGCCTTCAGTGGAATTTCGTCCGCGGGATAAGCCTTATTCAGGTACTTCTCGACGTCGGGCGTGAGATCCGGATGACGCACTTCATTCGCGCCGACCGCAGCTTCCCGGTTTTGGCCCGGTTTGATCCGGTCGGTATCACCCTTCTTCATGGCCGCGAGCATCCCGCGTATACCAGGCTGGACCGGCTCTAAAGCCGTGGCTTTAGAAGAAGAATTTGTTTGCGCCGCGAGAAACGCAATTGACCCCGCCGCGAGGACAAGCGCGCCCGCAATCGCGATGCGCAGAGTTGACTGAACAGTATTTGGACGACTAAACCAACGAGTAGGTTTCATATTTATTTTTCTGGAGAAGCAATCAGTTAAGGGTGCTAAATCAGCGCGAGAGTGCGAAATTCGCGAAACTTGGTCAAGAGTTTTTTTGGATTTTTTTTAAAAAAGTTTAAAAAAGAATTGGGCGCGGATTCCGATTAAAATTGCCATAATACCGCCAGGAAGCGGCCTCGCGAAGGCTTGGACTTCGCTTACGAAGATGCAGGTGCCATTGCGGAAGCTGCACGTTTCCGCGTAGTCGCATCCAGAATACGCTTGCGTAGTCGAAGTGCTTTCGGCGTCGCCTCGACGTATTCGTCGCTGTCGATGTACTCAATCGCCCGCTCCAGACTCATGCGCAGCGGCGATTCCAGTTGAATACCTTTGCCATCGCCCTGGCTGCGCATGTTGGTGAGATGCTTTGCCTTGCAGGGATTCACCGGCAAATCTTCCGGCCGCGAGTTTTCTCCGACAATCATTCCGGTGTAAACAGCTTCCTGCGGCCCGATAAATAATCGCCCGCGCTCTTGAATATTGTTCAGCGCGTAGGCGGTGCTCGTGCCCGGTTCCATCGAAACCATTACACCGCGATTCCGTCCCTCGATCTCGCCTTTGAAGGGCGCGTACTCGCGAAAGAGGTGACTCATCAATCCTTCGCCGCGCGTGAGGTTGACCAGATCAGTTTCGAATCCAATCAGTCCACGCGTCGGAATGATCGCCTCGATTGAAACGCGCGATGCGTGATGGTCCGTGTGGACGATCTCGCCTTTGCGCGCGGCCAATGATTGCACGACATCGCCCAAGTTCTCGTTCGGTACATCGACATACAAATTTTCGATCGGCTCGAGCACACCGCCGTCTGCGTCTCGATGAAAAATCACTTCCGGCCGCGACACCATCACTTCGTAGCCCTCGCGCCGCATTTGCTCGACTAAAATGGCGATTTGCATCTCGCCTCGAGCATGAATTTCGAATGCACCGGCTGTTTCGGTATCGTTGATCTGCAAGGAAACATTGCCGCGAGTTTCGCGGATGAGTCTCTCGCGGATGTGTCGCGCAGTAACAAATTTTCCATCACGGCCGGCGAAGGGAGAATCGTTCACGAGAATTCGCATCCGGATGGTGGGTGGATCGATATCGACAAATTGAAGCGGGGCGCGCTCCTCACTATCGGTCAGGGTCTCGCCGATGTAGACGTCTTCGAATCCGGCAAGCCCGACAATTTCGCCGGCGCCGGCCTCTTTGGTCTCGATTTGCTCGAGCCCGGAATAGGTGAAAAGCGCAGTGACAGTGGCGCGTTCATGCTGCCCGCTGCGGTGGATACACACAATCGAATCACCGACCGCGACGCGGCCGCTGACGATTCGACCCAGAGCGATCCGCCCGATGTAATCGCTGTAGTGCAAATTCGACACGAGCATTTGAAAAAACGGTTCGTCAGAAATTGTCGGCGCTGGCACGTGCTCGACGATTGCTTCAAACAACGGCGTCATGTCCTCGTTGTTCTCGTGCAGCTCGCGCATGGCGAAACCATTTTTAGCGCTCGCGTAGATGATCGGAAAATCGAGCTGTTCGTCGTTTGCCTTCAACTCCACGAAGAGATCGAACACCATATCCAGCACTTTGTGCGGGCGCGCATTTTCCCGGTCGATCTTGTTGATGACGACGATTGGTTTGACCCGATTCTCGAGCGCTTTGCGCAAAACGAAACGCGTCTGGGCTTGTGGGCCGTCGTGCGCATCGACCACGAGCAAAACGCCATCAACCATTTTCATGATGCGCTCGACTTCGCCGCCGAAATCGGCGTGACCAGGTGTATCGACAATGTTGATTCGATAACCGTTCCACTGAAAAGCGGCGTTCTTGGCGCGAATCGTAATTCCCTTTTCACGCTCGAGATCCATCGAATCCATCACGCGTTCCTCGACCTTTTGATTCGAACGAAACGTCCCCGATTGCCGCAACAATTGATCGACAAGCGTGGTCTTGCCGTGATCGACGTGCGCAATGATGGCGATGTTGCGGATTTTATCCATGGTCGTTCTCAGGGGGCGAGAAGCGCGGAATATGCTTGCACCCCTTGCCGGCGTCAAACGTTACAGCCCGCGAAGCAATTACGCCAGCGTCGGCGCGGGCGTTTCCGCCGGTTCCACCCATTTGCCATGTTCGCGAATGAGATCCTGTAATCGGTCCACCGCTTCGGCTTCGGGGATATTAAATTTCACCGGCGTTTTGCCGACATAGAGATTCACTTTACCGGGTGCACCGCCGACGTAACCAAAATCTGCGTCCGCCATTTCGCCCGGGCCATTCACGATGCAACCCATGATCGCGATCTTGACGCCCTTGAGATGCAACGTCGCCGCTTTTATTTTCGCCGTCGTCGTTTGCAGATTGAACAACGTCCGTCCGCACGACGGACACGCTACGTAATCGGTCTTGAAAATCCGGGACCCCGCCGCCTGCAATATATTATAAGAGAAACGCAGCGATTGCCCCGGGGCTTCTTCGCCTTCCACCAAAATCGCATCGCCGATCCCATCGCAAAGCAGCGAGCCAATGTTCGTCGCCGCGACGAGTAACGTATCCAAAAAATCCTTTCCGCCTTCCGCCTTCCGCCTTCCGCCTTTAAGGACATCCTTCAGCAGGATCGGATGCCGCGGTTGCAACTTCGCCGCCAGCAAGCGAAAAGCCGGAATCAGCGCAAGATCGACATCATCCTTCACCGTCACAAATTGCGGAACGCGTTCGGCATTTAGTTTGGCAATGGCCGCGTCATCGCGCGGATCGACCTCTTGAATCTGCGCGCTCTCATAAACGATTTCGGGCTGGTAATCGCCCATCTTGTCGATCTTGTGCGCGATCTTGTCGAAGTTCTCTTGCCGGATCACCACACGAATCAACTCTTCGCCACCAAGTCGCACGCCATCGCGCTCGATCGTCTCCGTCGCGCGTTTTTGATACGAAAACGGATCAAACGAAAGATCGACATCTTCTGCTTCTGTGGCGGCAGCCGTCTCGGCTGCGTTCGTGGCTAACTGCGCCAGCGCCCGCGCCACCGGAATTTCGTGAACGCTATCTTCCGTTAACGAAACGCGAATTGTATCTCCGATTCCATCCGCCAGCAGCGATCCAATGCCAATCGCACTTTTGATCCGCGCATCTTCGCCTTCGCCGGCTTCCGTCACGCCAAGATGAATCGGATAATTCCAATCGGGTCCTTCCTCATCCAAGCGCGCGACCAATAATCGATAGGCCGCGATCATCACCTTCGGATTGCTCGACTTCATCGAGAAAACGAACGCGTGATAATCGCGGTCCCGCGCGATGCGCGCGAACTCGAGCGCGCTTTCGACCATCCCGAGTGGCGTATCGCCGTAACGGTTCATGATGCGATCGCTGAGCGAGCCGTGGTTCGTCCCGATGCGCATGGCGATGCCGCGCTCTTTGCAAAGATCGACCAGCGGCGTGAACCGCTCGCGAATGCGATTCAGCTCGGCCGCGTACTGTTCGTCGCTATATTCGCGAATCAGAAATTTTTTCGAGTCGGCGTAGTTGCCGGGATTGATCCGGACTTTGTCGACCCACTTCGCCGCTTCCATCGCCGCGTCCGGTTTAAAGTGAATGTCCGCCACGATTGGCACATCGCAGCCGCGCTCGCGCAAACCTTTGACGATGTGCTCGAGATTGCGCGAGTCTTTCACCGTCGGCGCAGTGATGCGCACGATTTCGCACCCGGCCGCGGCCAGCTCCATCGTTTGCTGGATCGACATCTCCGTATCCATCGTGTCGCAGGTGATCATCGATTGAATGCGAACGGGGTTGGCCCCACCGATGCCAACGTTGCCGACCATGACCTCGCGGGAGACGCGGCGGCGAAACCAAAATGGTGACGCGCAGTAATTCACAGATGTGAATCTAAAAGCGACGCCTGACCGGCGCAATCCGGCTAGGGCGCGTCGCGGGGCGTGGCGTGCGATTGCGGTTCGAGCTGGTCGAGCTTCTTCCTGATAAACGGCAAATCCTGAACGTCGAAGAACGTGGTGTAGATGATCACCCCGATAATCAACGCCGTGCAGGTGCCCTGGATGATTTCCAGAACGCGGGTGTTGATCGGTCTGCGGCGAATCGATTCGATAATGCCCAGCACAATGTGACCACCGTCGAGCACCGGAATCGGCAGCATGTTCAGGATCGCAAGATTTACGTTCAAGATCACGCTGAACCAGAGGGCCAGCTGCCATCCGCGCTCGTTCTCGAAGAGCAGATAGTAGATTCGGCCAATCCCGATCGGGCCGCTCAAGTGTTGCAGTTTAATGTCTGATTTGGGCGAAAACACTGCGCCCAGCGTGTTCAACGTGCTCGTGATGCTGTTGTAAACTTGTTCGAATGGGCTCGGATGCGCGATCGCCGTCCTCCCACTGACGTCCCACTGAATTCCGATGCGCGGTTGCATCTTGCCCTCCGTCGGAAGCGGTGCTGGTTTTACCGGTATATCAGACTTTGAACCGTTTCGTTCGACCTGCAGCGTCAGAGTCTCGTCGGGATGTTTCTTGATGTATTCTAGAAGCGCGACCGGATTGTAAATCGGCGTTTGATTAAACCCGCGAATAATGTCGCGCGGCTGTAAACCGGCTGCGGCAGCAGGTGAGTTCGGTTCCACCTTGTCGATGATTGCAGTTTCCGCCGGCAGGATCAGCAGCTGGCGAACGCTTTTTCTGCGCCAGCCCCGCGTCTCGGCCTTGTACGGCTCCACCCAGACTGTTTGCACCTGCCCGTTACGCTCGAACTTTACCGGAATTTTTTCGCCTTCGCTGCGCACAACGTTCCAGACGACGCTGTCATTCATTCCCAGGAATCGCACGACGCGTTTCTCGTCCACCTCGAGAATTTTGTCGCCCGGATGCAGGCCCGCTTTTTCCGCCGGCGAATCGGGCATGACGTAACCGATCACCGTCGTTGTGTCCGATTCGCTGACTGGATAGCCGACAATCCACACGATGGTGGCGAAAAAAATCGCCAGCAGCAAACTGAAGAACGGACCCGCCACCGCCACGATGATCTTATCGAGCGCAGAGACCGGCGGCAGCTTTGCGCGGTCGACGTCGGCCTTGCCTTCGATGATGTCCATCGGCGCGAGCTGGGGCAACGCCACGAACCCTCCGAACGGCAATGAGCCTAACGAATATTGGACGCCGTTAATCGTTTTTTTCCAAAGCGGCTTGCCAAACCAGACGCCGAATTTCTCGATGTAGAGACCGCGCCAGCGCGCGGCCAGAAAATGCCCGAGCTCATGGACGACGATCAGCAGGTTGAAGATAATCAGGACCTCAAAAACGATGAGGATGATGCGACCGATGTGCAGAATCATGTTTAATCAACCCGAGACAACCGACCGCGCTTGCTCGCGCGCCCATTGATCGGCGGCCAATATCGCATCGAGATCAGGATGCGCAACGCTCTGATGGCGGTCCATCACCTTCGAAACCGTCTGCCAGATTTGCGGAAAACGTAATTGTCGATCCAGGAACGCGGCGACCGCGACTTCGTTCGCTGCATTCAGGACCGCGGGCAACGTGCCGCCGGTTTCGCCGGCCCGCCGGGCCAGATTCAGCGCCGGAAAATCGTCGTAACGCGGTATTTCAAATTCCAGCTTCGCGATTTTTCGAAAATCGAGCGGCGGCAATGTGTTCGGCACGCGATCCGGCCAGGTCACGGCGTACTGGATCGGAAAACACATGTCCGAATAGCTGAGTTGCGCGAGCGTCGAACCGTCCGCGAATTCGACCATTGAATGCACGATGCTTTGCGGATGAATCACGACTTCCACGCGCTTCATCTCGACCCCGAAAAGCCAATGCGCTTCGATCATCTCCAGGCCCTTATTAAATAGAGTGGCCGAATCGATCGTGATCTTCGGCCCCATGTTCCAAGTCGGATGTTTCAGTGCCTGCTCCGGCGTAACATCGACAAGATCCCTCGCCGGCATCGCGCGAAACGGTCCGCCCGACGCGGTCAAAATAATCCGCCGAATTTCCGAGCTGCGCCCATCCAGGCACTGGAAGATCGCGTTATGCTCGCTGTCGACTGGCAAAACGTGAACGCCTTTGCCGCGCGCTTCGCGCATCACGATCTCGCCGGCCATCACTAAAATCTCTTTGCTCGCGACTGCCAAATCTTTACCAGCTGCGATCGCGGCAAGCGCCGGACGCAACCCGCCGGTACCGACAATTGCGATTAGCACGATGTCGGCATCGGCCAGTGCTGCGATTTCGCACAAACCTTTATCACCCGAAAAAATCTTCGGCTTGTACTCAAGCGCGCCGCGCAAGATGTCGATCTTGCTTTCATCGACCAGACAAACCGCCGTCGCCCGGGTTTTGTTCGCGGCCGCGGCCAGCTTCTCCGCGTTGCTGTTCGCGGCCAGGCCCACGATCTCCATCCGCTCCGGAATGTCGTGCGCGACTTTCAACGCGCTGTCGCCAATTGAACCCGTGGCGCCCAACAGAACGACGCGTTTACGTTTCATCTGGGGAGCGCACGCGCCCTCGCGTGCTCTTTTCGGCGCCCTCGCCGAAAAGCTATTTGCGTGAAAGTTTGCGATCGCGAGGGCGCGATCGCCAGCACGCGAGGCGCGTGCGCTCCCCAGAATTCCGCGGCACGAGTCATATTTTTTCTACGGCACGCGAATAACGAGCCGCAGATAAAAAAACAAAAGCGGCGCGGTGAACAGCAGACTGTCCACCAGATCGAGCGCGCCGCCGATCCCGGGGAGAAAATTCCCGGAATCTTTTACGCCGGTGCTGCGCTTGATGATTGACTCGGCCAGATCTCCGATGACCGCGGCGAATCCAAGAAGCAATCCGAGCACGACGGCGTGGGTCCCGGTCAGGAAAGAAAGGTGCCCGGGCATCAACTTATAGAGACCGACACTCGCAAAGAGTGATAGCGCTAGCGCGCCCAAAAATCCCTCCCACGTTTTCTTCGGACTGATGTGCGGAACCATTTGATGACGGCCAATTGCGCTGCCGACCAGATACGCGCCCATGTCACTGAACTTCGTGACTGCGATCAAATAGAGACAATAGAATTGGCCGGTCACGGCTCCCGTGCTGGAACGTGGGGGAAGGTAAAGAATTTTCGTCATGAAATTGAAAAGCCAGAGCACGTAAAGCAGCCCAAACAACGTGTAGGCCATCGCCTGCAACGGCTGGTCGTCGCGCAAACGCGCAAACATCTCGCGGGTGAACATCGTGAGCAGGAAAAAAAGGAGCGCCGCGATTTCGAAGTCGTAAGGGCGCGCCAATCCCATCTTGCCGAAGTAATAGAAACTGCCGGCCAACATGACGACGCCGCAGATCATGCCCACGATCTTGAAGTTCGGGAGGCCTTTGTAATCGAGCATTCCGTAAAATTCCCAAAGCGCGACTAATCCAAAAACGCTGATCAATCCGGAAAAAGCGAACTCGTGCCCGGAGAATGCGATCACCAGCGCGATCGACCAGAGAACGAGTGTGCTGGCAAACCGGAGGATGAAAGTGGAAAGCGTCGTAACAGGTTTTGCTTCTGCTTGCTCGAGCGTTACGGCCATGTCGTTCATTTTCCCGACCGGAAAGAATTTTGTCCACAGATTACGCAGATTTGCGCCGATTAATTTCTACATCTGCTTTCAGGAAATCTGCGTGAATCTGCGAAATCTGCGGATAACTTCTTCCCGTGCAGAAAACGATGAAGGCTGTCGTCAAGAGCAAGGCCGAGCCGGGGCTTTGGCTCGAAGAGGTGCCGGTTCCAAAGGCCGAAGGCGACGATGTGCTCATTCGTGTCCTCAAGACGTCCATCTGCGGAACGGACGTACATATATATAACTGGGACGCATGGGCCCAGAAGACGATCCCCGTGCCGATGACCATCGGTCATGAATTTGTTGGAGTTGTCGATCTTGTCGGGGACCACGTGAAAGGTTTTGCCAAAGGCGACCTCGTCGTCGGCGAAGGTCACATCACCTGCGGGCATTGCCGGAATTGTCTGGCGGGTCGCCGGCATCTTTGCCCGAACACGCAAGGCGTCGGCGTGAATCGTCCCGGCGCCTGGGCCGAGTTTGTCGCTATTCCGCAATCCAATTGCTGGCACGCCGATCCCTCCATTCCACTCGATGTGCTTTCCTGTTTCGATCCGTTAGGCAACGCCGTGCATACCGCCCTTTCGTTCGATCTCGTCGGCGAAGATGTATTAATCACAGGCGCGGGCCCAATCGGTTGCATGGCCATCCCGATTTGTAAACACGCCGGCGCGCGCCACGTCGTTATCACCGATGTGAATCCGTATCGACTGGAGCTCGCTTGGAAAATGGGTGTCGATCTCGCCCTGAATGTGCGCACGCAAAAACTCACCGACGCCATGAAAAAGCTCGGAATGAAAGAAGGATTCGACGTCGCGCTGGAGATGTCCGGCAACCCGAAAGCCTTCGACGATATTTTGCCGAATATGTTTCACGGCGGGAAAATCGCGCTGCTTGGCATCATGCCCGGCAGCGCCGCGATCGACTGGAACACGGTTGTCTTCGATCAACTGACGATCAAAGGAATTTACGGCCGCGAGATGTACGAAACCTGGTACAAAATGACCGCGCTGATAAAGAGCGGCGTCGACATCAGGCCGATCATCACTCATCACTTTCCCTACACCCAGTTCAAAGAAGGCATCGAGCTGATGAAATCCGGCAACTCCGGCAAAATCGTACTCGATTGGAGCGAACGTTAGGGTTCCCTTCCTGTTTCTCGAGGGCAGTTTCCCCGTTCGGGTCGAACCGAAAACTCTGTTACCTGCTGTTTACTGGGGCCCGCTCGACAACCGCATCCGCAAGACGCACGCGATATGCCCAAGATTCCAGATCGCCGCCGTCGAGAGTATGCGATTGCGTGACTGCCACCAACGCAGCGAGCGCAAAGCTAAACTCTTAATTATTTTTCCTCTCTCGGTTTTCTAACTTGGGAAACGAAATCATTGCAGGGCCGCTGCTTCCTGCCCGCGGCCTTCGAGCTCAAGCACCATCCGCTTGATGTGTTTGTAATTCTGTTTTGTTTCCAGGAAACGGAGGCTGTCTTGCGGATCGCCCCAATGGAGCACCTGGATCGGTTCCTGACGCGCACCCCAGTTATTCATCTCGCCGCGCGTCGCCATGTAGAGATCGATCGTGTTGCGGCCGGAAAGCGCCCACCCGTAATCATCGACGCGATAAATCTGGCCGGTGGAAAGCAAACGAAACGTCGTGCCCATCGGCCAACGCGACCAGTCCGCGGCCGCACTCCCGATCTTCGGCGGCGATTTTGAAACGGCGATGGCGCGCTTTGCCCCGCGCGCTGTCTTATTCGCGCGCGTCGTGGTCGTCACGCGACTCGTTATCCGCGTTTCCTCAATCGAAAATGGTTGCAGCGTTGCGCTCGAGTTCGCCACGCGCCGTACATCGACATCGTCGGTGTCGGAAACGACCAGGGCCCGCGCTACATTTTCGGCGCGGTGAATCGCCGGACCAGCGGCGTGCAATTCTCCACCCAGCGCATTGCGTGCGCCGTACTGCGTGTGGTCCGATTCGGTATGGGTGTAAGCGGTCGTGCGCACATTCTGAAAATCTGTTTTGCCAAGCGGCCGTTCGTAAGCGGGCAACGCTCTCGTACCGGTTTCGCACGCGGCGAGAAGGAGCACTATAAACGCCGCGAGAACGGCGAGAGCGAGGTTGCGAAGTTGAGCTTGGGTCACCGGGGGATCGCCGGAGTTATTAACAGTTATTCACAAGCTACTGCAACAATTATTTTGGTCCAATATATTTGACTCACCTGAGGGGGTTGGGCTTCTCAAGCGGGCGGGTATGGTTTCGTGGCGTGAATTGGATCATTCCTCAGTATTCGAACACCGTCGTCGATAAGGCGGGTGCACGTCTGGTCAAGCCCAAGGCTTGGCTAGATCAGAAGGATTTTGAGAACGCCCTGGACATCGTTGAAAACCATCGAGCCGCCCACAGCTTTCCACTTTTGGTTTTTCGAATGGGACTTTCGCTGAAAGCGAAAAAGATAGATCCAAATTTTGTCGTTGCGCAGAGGATAAAACGCCTTCCTTCTCTTGAGAATAAACTTCGCCGCTTTCCCACGATGCGGCTCACACATATGCAAGATATCGGCGGTTGCCGCGCCGTTGTGCGAACTGTCGCGATGGTGAGACGACTCACTACTTCGTATGTCAACAGCGACATCAAGCATAAGCGATTGAGGATTGTTGATTACATTAAAGAACCTCGCGAGAGCGGCTATCGCGGCGTCCACATCATTTATAGCTACTACAGCGACCGAAAGCCGACGTTTAATGGCCTAAAAATAGAAGTCCAGCTTAGGACTAGATTGCAGCACGCTTGGGCCACAGCGGTAGAGACAATCGACACGTTCACCGGGCAAGCCTTAAAGGGCGGCAAAGGGGAGAGCGAATGGCAACATTTCTTCGCGCTTATGAGCACCTACATCGCAAGGAAAGAAAAAACGACGCTCGTTCCGAACACGCCCGTTGATGAAATCGGTCTTCGAGCACAGATAATGTATCGTGCGCGAACGCTTGAAGTTGACGCGCATTTGCAAGCATATCGAGCGACCCTGCTGCAACTGGAACAGCACGTTAAGGGCGCGCGATACTATTTATTAGAACTGGATTCGAAAGCTTGGACGGTAAACATCTACGGATTCAAGGGCAATCAACTTGAGTTGGCGATGAGTCGGTATGCAGAAGCGGAAAAGAGAAACGCCAACCAGCCCGGAGCGGACGCTGTTTTGGTGTCTGCTACTTCTTTGGACGAATTGAAGCGCGTGTACCCCAATTACCTCGCCGACACGCACGTATTCCTTGGGATACTTAGCGAGTCAGTAAATAGCCCTGTCCCCTAACGATGCCGCTTCCGATTCTTAGTCTTGCGCGCGGCCTGATATTTCACTTCACGCGCGTCGATCTTTGATTTCGGAACCGCCATCACTTTCTTTGTGAGGTTCCGAAAGTTGTCGAACAGACTTTTCTCTGCTGGTTCTGGCATTGAGAGAAAATACAGTTGTGGTGTTTCAGCGCAAATAACCTAAAGGAACGTCTTTTTTTCGGGGCTCAATTCGCGGGAGTGTTGCGCTATAGCAATGATTTTTATCACCGTGTGCGCAGGAACTTGCGCAGGATTAACGCGCTGGAGCGTGCCATTCGTTAACCACGCATCGAGCTTTGCGACATCTATTACTATTGCGCGGGAAAATGCCACAGAGGTTGGATGCCCAACTTCGATCCATGCATAATCCTGCTCATTTAATACGCATTCGTCGTCAGGACATTCGTCATCGAACGTCGTCAGATTGGCACACAATACCTTTCCCGAAACGTGATTTGGGTCTGTTAAGACGATCCACGGGTGTCCGCTTCTGTAGAATGCGTCACCTTGACTAACCATGGCGGCAGGCCGCGCCGACCTTATGCCAGTGCTTGGCTAAGTTCGATCTGCTCTGTCGCTTGCTTGACGAGGCGGCTAATGCGTTCGGCGGTCTTGCCGCCAGCCCGCAAAACTGATTCTACTGAAATGTCGCGCCGACCATTAAACCATACACTCTCGTATTCGGGACAATATTGATGACACCACCTTACAAGATCGTCGGTTGTTCGCGCTTCATGTTCCTCAACAACGGCATCTAAAATCTCAATCTCCGATTGAGAAAGATGCTGATATTGGGGAATCGCTAAGAGGGCGAGTGAATGGCCGCGAAGCACGTCGATGTGATCTTGCCATTTTGGGGCGTTGCGTTGACAAACAAAATCCATTACCTCGCCAACAGCGGGCCCCTTTCTCATTGAAAAATAATGGCCTCCCACGATTGGCACGCCCCTCCGAATAAGCGAATCACGGTCCGCCAAGTAAATCAGTTTGATAATCCGCAAGTAATCGGCTTTGCCCTTCGATTTTTCGAGCAAGCGCGCAACAGCCTCGGTAGCTTTTGTGTGGTCTACAGGGAAGTTCATAGTTCGTCGCCGCCTCGCGTCTTTAGCGTAAGCCGCTTATGCATAAAAGCAAAAAGCGCGCGCAGCAGGGAGGATTCGAACCCCTGACTTCCTACTCGGTGTCGGCGTTTTCGGAAGCCCGTTATCACCGATTTTGCCGGTCAACTTCACATAGCGAAGTCTGTTTCCAATTATGCGTCTAGCGGCCCTAATGCAACGCCCCACTATTTTCTGATTTTTTTCGCATGCTTCCGGTGCGGTTTGCCGGAAACTTGCCCAATGCTCGCCGAATTCGAAAAGCAGCTTTTGCAGACACTCGAGGAAATAAAGGCGCAGGGCCTCTACAAGACCGAGCGCATTATCACCAGCCCGCAGGATGCGAAGATCGAGATCGCCGGTGGCAAACGCGTGCTCAATATGTGCGCGAACAATTATCTCGGACTGGCCGATCATTCGGCGTTGCTCAAAGCCGCGAAGGAAGCGCTCGACACCCGCGGCTTCGGCATGGCCAGTGTGCGTTTCATTTGCGGCACGCAGGACATTCATAAGGAACTCGAAGCCGCGCTGACAAAATTTCTCGGGACCGAGGACACGATTCTCTATCCGTCGTGCTTCGATGCGAACGGCGGACTCTTCGAAACCTTGCTGAGCGACAAAGACGCGATCATCAGCGACGAACTCAATCACGCTTCGATCATCGACGGCATCCGCCTCTGCAAAGCACAACGCTTTCGTTACAAGCACAACGACATGGCCGATCTCGAAGCGAAACTGAAGGAAGCGAGTAGTGCGCGCGTGCGCCTCATCGCCACCGACGGTTGCTTTTCCATGGATGGCACGATCGCGGACCTGAAAACGATCGTCGATCTTGCCGAAAAGTACAAGGCGGTCACCATGATTGACGACGCGCATGCGACGGGATTTCTCGGCAAGACCGGCCGCGGCACCCACGAATACCGCGGTGTCATGGGCAAGATCGACATCATCACCGGCACGCTCGGCAAAGCGCTCGGCGGTGCGAGCGGCGGTTTTACCAGCGCGCGAAAAGTTATTGTCGATCTTTTACGGCAACGTTCGCGGCCATATTTATTTTCCAACACGATCGCGCCGCCGGTAGTCGCCGCCTCACTAAAGGCGCTTGAGTTACTCAGCGCATCGACAGAACTGCGCGATAAACTCGAGGAGAACACGAAATATTTCCGCGCCTCTCTGACAGAGCGCGGCCTCACGATCAAGCCCGGCACACATCCGATCGTTCCGATCATGATCGGCGACGCCGCCAAATCGCAGAAGTTCGCCGCGCGCATGCTTGAGAAAGGCGTTTACGTCATCGGCTTTTTTTATCCCGTCGTGCCGCATGGCACTGCGCGTGTCCGCACTCAAGTGAGCGCCGCGCATTCGCGCGAAGATTTGGAATTCGCGGTCAAGGCCTTCGCCGAAACCAACTCGGAGCTCCAATAAGGCGCGCACATGCTTTACATGGTCGTCGAACGTTTCAAGGAAGGCGCGATGCCGGAAGTCTATCGCCGGCTGCGCGAAAAAGGGCGGATGATGCCGAAGGGGCTCGAATACGTCTCAAGCTGGATCAATCTCGATCTCAGGGTCTGCTACCAATTGATGGAGACCGAAGACGCGATGCTCTTCCCTCTTTGGGTAGACGCCTGGAAAGATCTCTTCGAAGTCGAAATCGTTCCAGTCCACACTTCGGCCGAGGTCGTACAGATAATGGCAGACAGAAACTGACCGGTTTGCCGAATTTATTGTCGGTTGATGTTTGACGTTCCTAATCAAAGGGCGTAGAAAAACCTCCCTTTCATGTTTAGGAGATCACGCACTCTGCTATTGATTTTGGGCGCTGGGCTGCTCGCTTTGTCGCCGGTTCGGGCACAGGAAGTCCTTTATGTAGCGTCTGGTTCGGGTGGCATCGCAGGAAGTCTCTACCGGGTCGATCCAGCAACGGCCGTGACCACGCTCATCGGTCCAATCACCAATGCGTCCGCCGGCGGCGCCATCGGTCTCACCGGCCTCGCTTTCAATCCGGTGAACGGCAAGCTTTACGGCATCACTGGCAATAAGGTGCCGCCGAGCGGCGGCAATACCGTCCAGAGCAGTCTCGTGACGATCAATACCGTTACCGCAGTCGCGACTGTCATCGGAAGTTTAGGCTTCGCTAATTCCGACATCTCGTTCCGGTCGGATGGTACTCTGTATGGATTTGAAGCCGGTGGTAACACTGGCGGCACGCGTTCCATGACTACGATCAATTTAACTACGGGCGCCGCGACCAAAGTGGGAACCGCGTTGCCTAGTGGTAGTTTGACTTTCGGCGGTGGGCTCGCCTTTAGTCCAAGCGGAACGCTTTATCTTTCCGCCACTGGCCTGCAGGGCTCGCTCGATACACTTGATCCAACCACTGGCGCCAGGTCACCTGCCACTCCAATGTCGGGTGCGCCATTTCAGACCGGTGTGTTAAACGCAATGGATTTTAACGCGAACGGAACATTGTTCGCGATCAACCAATCGTCTAGTACTAACGACAACTACCTTGTCATGATCAATCTGGTTAACGGTGTCGTTACGCAGATTGGCCCGACTCCGAGCAACCTGCCGACAAATATCGATGCGATGGCGTTCGACCCTGGGACGAGGAAACAGTTTAGGATCATTAGTAAGGTTGATTCCACTGCAACGCTCACCATCGACTCGCTTCCCGGCTACACTTATCAACTTCAGCGCTCTAACACACTGCTTCCGGGGACATTTACTAATATCGGAAGTTCGCAGAGTGGCACTGGAGGTACTCTCACCTTTACCGATTCAACTGCGACCAGCCCCGCCGCTTTTTATCGCGTCCTAATCGGACATTTGCCGGGCGCGAACCAAGGACCGCTGAAGCCTGGTCGGCTTCCGGCGAATTTAGACAGACTGAAGCAATAGTTTCAGCTCGCGAGGTTCAGCCTTCGTGCAGCGCAATGCTGGAACCGACCCAGGTTTTGTCTTTGTTGAAATCCACGCCCATCATTTTGCCCTGACTCATTCGGACAAGATTGTTCACCAGCGTCGGATTACTCTCGTTTTCCGGCCAGACGAACATCATTCGGATTTCCGCTTTTGATTTCGGACCGTCCGGCGTCGGAACAAATTCGGCATACCGGACCTTCTTTTGCAGAATCCATTCTCGAGGATTTTTCAACGCCGCCAGCTTTTCCCGCGTCGGCTCCATCTCAACGCCCAGGCCGGCGAAGGAGTAGAGCGGTTTCAAAACGTAATTGTCGATCTTCTCGTCCACTGGAAAGTCGTCCGCGAAAAACGCTGGCGACGTGTGCTCCGTTTTCAGAAACGGCAGCGAATGTTTGCTGATCCGGAAATACCAGTTCGGGTGGCCGACCCACGTGACATCGAGATCATCCTGAAATCGAAAAGGCGGCTTCAGATCGGGACGGCGAATCAGTTCGTCGAAAATGACGCGATTGTAAATCCGCTCGATCCGCACTTCGCGGCCGTCACGATCGTAAAGTAATTGCCGGCCGCGTTTCTTGAGTTTCGTCAGACAAACCGAGCGGATCCCGAGCAATGTTTCTGTCGCGGCAAAATCGATTCGTGTCTTTTGTTTGTCCGGCTCGATCTCGAGCAGAACAACATTTTCCGGATTGGAATCGGCAACAATCGTCCGCCGCAACAGTTCGATGTATTCGTTATCTTTTATCCCTCCGAAAGATGAAGTCCAGTTACGCGGAATGGCCGGATAGGCCTGGCGCATGCAATGCAGAATCAAAAATTGAAATCCGAACAAGCTGGGAAAAGCCTGCAGCTCGATCAAGCGCGGGACAAGCCGATCGCCTTCCGCGCAAATCCCGAAATCGACCACGAGAAAGTTCGGATGCGCCGATTCGTTCGGAACTTCCAGGCCTTTCGGAATCGCTGACTGCGCATTGCGCACGAACTTAGGTGTGCGCGTCAGATCGACAATCGCATTGGCCCCGCGCGTCGCTTCATCGGTGAATTCATTCGTCAAAAAAATCGGCGTTTCCGAGACGCGAAAATCCGCCGGCCATTTTTCGGTTTCATTCACGCAACGCAACAGCGCCGCATACTTCTCCGGCGTAAAGTCGGCGTTAAATCGTGAGCGGAGCGCCGGCTCCATGAATTACACCAGGAATTTGCCGCGTTTCATCACCTGCTCGCCGTCGAACCAGATGTCGAAGTCGCGGCCGACACAGTCGATGTGCGTTTTCGATTTCCAATCCGCGCCGGTATGCTCGGCGTAGGGATGACCGAAGGCGATGTGAACGCCGGGAATTTTTTCATCCTGCAAAATATTTCCGATAACGTGCGTGCAGGCAGTGTTGGTGCCGATGGCGAATTCGCCAACGCGGTTGCTGTTTTCGTCCGTGCTCGTGTAAGCGCGGAAATCTTCGAGCAACTCCCTGTGATCGCAGCGAAGATCGACAATGCGATTGTTCTTCACCTCGATCGTAAGGGGCGCGGCGCGCAGATCGCCGTACTTGCTGCAAAGATAATCGCCGACCACGCCGTCGACCACGAAGGTGCCGTTGGTGTTCTTTGGTGACGTGAAAATCTCGCCGCCGGGAAGGTTGCCCCATTTTTCCGGTGTAATGATGCCGCTCGTTTTCAGCCATTTCAGTTTCGGTGAAAACTCTGCTTCAAAATCGGTCCCGTGCGGCGTCTTGCACGCGATGCTCTCGGCATGGCGCGCGCGTTCGACCAAGCGCTGGCTGAGCGCGTCGACCGCACGAAAATCAGCGCGCATTCCTTCCATCATGATCTGGCGTGTGATGTTGACCATGTGCCCATGCCGAATGTGTTTCTTATTCACGACGTCGCTGACTTGCATGCGCGAACCAAGCTCGCCCCGCTGCGATTGGGCCGCGAAGATCGACACTTGCGATTGCGCCAGATCGTCGAGGATTACCTGCGGCATACCGGTGAGCGGCCGCTTCGCGTAATTTTCAATCACGAAGACCGCGTGCTCCGAACCAACCTCTTCCACTTCCGCCTGCAATGCGGCCGCGATGTCGCAGGTCGCTTCGTCGGTGATGATCGTGATGCGCTCAGTTGGTTTGAGTTGGAGACAAACTCGAACCGCGTTGCGCGCACCGGGGATGAGTTGCGGGTCGATGTCGATGTTAGCAGTAGCAAGTCGGTCAGGCATTTTGCGAAGTGTTGAGTTTTACGCGGAATTTCCCCTTTGTCATGTCGAGCGACAATTCAGTTTACAGTTAATCCTTCGTAGGTTTCGTCTACGATCTGATCGACGACCGCCTTCATGTCATGAGTGCGCTCCCATGCGGCCAGTTGTCGATCCGCGCCCGTGCCTTCGCGCATGATGCGCTCGATGTGCGCCATCTCCCTTTCGCTGCCGAGCTCGTTCACTTCGGTCGAAACGAACGTGAGCAGCTCGTTGAGCAAACTGCGCGTTTCGACTTCCGCTTCGCGACCAAAATCGATCAGCTTGCCATCGATGCCGTAGCGCGACGCGCGCCAGCGATTCTCGTCGAGCAACCGGCGCCGGTAAACGCGGAACGTCGTGTTTTGGCGAAATAATTTGTAGAGCTTGGCGATGACCGCCTGGATCAGCCCCGCGATGGCGAGAGTATCTTCCACGCGCGATTGCGCATCGCACACGCGCAGCTCGAGCGTGTCGAAGAACGGGTGGAGCCGGATGTCCCACCAAATTTTCTTCGGGTTGTCGACGCAGCCGGTCTTGACCAGCAGCTTGCAATAATCTTCGTACTCGGAGAGAGACTCGAACGCGTCCGGGATGCCCGTGCGCGGAAAACGTTCGAACACTTTCAGGCGATAACCTTTCAGCCCGGTATTGCGACCGACCCAAAACGGCGAATTGACTGAGAGCGCATAAATGTGCGGCAGAAAATAGCGCGCCTGGTTCATGACGTGGATGGCTGATTCGCGATCGGGAATGCCGACGTGGACGTGCAATCCGAAAATCAGATTCGCGCGCGCGAGCAATTGCATGTCTTTCACGATCGTCTCGTAACGCTCGCCTTCGGTGATGAGTTGGTCGTGCCAATGGGAGAAGGGATGCGTCCCAGCCGATGCGATCTTTAGTCCGCGGCTGGCCGCGAGTTGCGCCAGTTTGCTGCGCAGGTCGGTGACATGTTCGCGCGCATCGACAATCGACTGGCAAATTTCCGTCCCGAGCTCGACGACCGATTGGTGCATCTCCGGCTTGATCTGCTCCTTGAGCGTGACCTTGCCGCCTTCCAAAATTTCCTGGATATGCGAGCGCAATTCGCGTGTCTCCGGATCGACGATCGCGAACTCCTCTTCGATGCCCAGAGTGTAGCGGTGGGTTTTGGCGCTCATGGCGGGTTCCAAGTTTCCCTCAAAAACAACAAGCTGTCATCCCGAGTCGCGCAGACGAGGAGGGACCTCACATAGGGTGATCGATTACACAAACTGAGTTGCGTAATAGTTCGGCGGTAGGTGAGGTCCTTCGCTTGCGCTCAGGATGACACGTGAAATGAATTGTCGATCTTAGGCGAGATCTTCCAGCCGCTGCATGTTCACCGCGGCCTGGAGAAACTTGCCCCAGCTGCAATTGTTGCGTCCGGGCACGTGCTCGCGCGCCTTGCGGATCGCCATTTCGGAAACCGCTTCGACCACCCACTCGAAATTCGCCTGACCCACTGACGCGGCTTCCGCATCCGGAGCGGGATTGCAAAAGTCGATCGCCACCGGGACGCCGTCGCGAATGGCGAACTCGACCGTGTTCAAGTCGTAGCCGAGAAAATGATTCAAAGTCAGCACACCTTGCTCCACTTTTTTCAAAACTTCCGGCGGCGTCTGCCACTCGGTCTGATAACGCAAATGATAGGGATGCCGCGGCTCGTAGGGCATGATGCGCACGTGTCGCTGATCGATCGCGTAACAGCGGAAGTACATGTCGAACTTCACTTCCTCCTGCAACATCATGACGAGCTGCCCGGTCTCGTTGTAAGCGCGGAAAAATTCGTCGCGATTGTGCAGCTTATAAACGTTTTTCCAACCGCCACCGGCGAAGGGTTTGAAGAACGCCGGCCAGCCGACGTAGTTGAAGATTCCTTCCCAATCGAGCGGATATCCCAGGTTCCGAAATGATTTGTCGTTCGTATCCGTCGGCGGCTGGTTCGATGGCAACAACACCGTCCGCGGCACGGCCACGCCAATCTTCGTGGCGAGCGCGTTATTGAAAAACTTTTCGTCCGCGCTCCACCAGAAAGGATTGTTCACGACCGCGGTGCCGGTGAGCGCGGCGTTCTTGAGCCACGCGCGATAGAACGGCACGTCTTGCGAGATGCGATCGATCACGACGTCGTAACCGCACGGCTCGCCCTGGATCACTTTGTCGATCTTGACGAACTCGGCGGAAATGTCTTTGCCGCCGGTTTTCTGATTCACTCGATCGACAAACGCCGGCGGAAAGCTGTGTTCCTGGCCAAAAAGGATTCCGATTTTTTTCATAAAGATGTTGTCCGCAGATTACGCAGATTTTCGCAGATTTTTCAAAAATCCTTCTCTCCTAATCTGCGTAAATCTGCGAAATCTGCGGATAAATAAATTCAGATCTTCGACAAATAGTACGGCAGCATGTCGCGCCAGTAGTTCCAATCGTGGCCGCACCATTTCCGGTCATCGAGCCAATGCTGGATCCCTTTCGAATTCAAAATCTCAGAAAGGCGAAACGTTTCATGGCGAGTGTTGTCCCATTCGCCGGTGCCGAGAATGATGCCCATGTGGCCGTATTTCCACGGGTCGGTTGTGTTCGGCAGATACTCGTACGGACTGTTGAAATAAATGTTGTCGTCGTGGTAGCCGTCGAAAAATGAGCTGATGTCGAATGAGCCACTCAAGCTGATGAAGTGGCTAACCAAATCAGGATGACGGAACGCGATGTTCCCGGCGTGATACGCGCCGAGACTGGCGCCGCTCACGGCGACGCGGTGACAATTGCATTCCCGCCGCGCCAGATCGAAAACGTCGCCCACGATCACGTTTTCGTAGGCGTTATGCGTGCGCATCCGATCGGCCGGATGAATTCCTTTGTTGTAAAAGCTCTCGAGATCGATCGCATCCGGACAATAGACAGTGAGTTTTCCGGCATCGACATAACCGGCGACGGAATCGACCAGCTTGAAATCTTTGTTTTGGCGAAAATTGCCGAACGAAGTTGGAAACAGAATCAACGGAAGCCCGCCGCCGTCTCCAAAGACGAGCATCTCGAAATCGCGGCTCAGATACTGCGTGTGCCATTTGACATAGCGTTCGTTCATTTTCGGTAGGGACGGATCTCCGAGTCGTCCGACTTATTGCGGGATAGAAATCTCTACAAGAGAGAAATCGAAGGACGCCCCGGAGGTGCGTTCCTACCACGATCTGGAATGTTGGACAAGATCGACATCTTCAACGAAGCATCTCGCTTTCATGCCTCCGCACACGCTCACCGGAAATATTCAGAAACATCGCGGCTTTCGATCGAAAATTCTCGCGAATCGGCGCGACGTACTGGTCTATTTGCCGCGTGGGTACAGTCGCTTCTCGCGGCAGCGTTATCCTGTTTTGTATTTGCAGGACGGCCAGAATGTTTTCGATGCGGCGACGTCGTTTGCCGGCGTCGAATGGGGCGTCGATGAAACAGCGCAGCGATTAATTCGAAATAATCTGATCGAGCCGACCATAATCGTCGCGATCGCGAACACAGGTGAAGAGCGCATCCATGAATACGCGCCGACACGCGGGGTGATCGATACAAATGCAAAGCGAAAGAAGCGCAGCCGCGGTCTGGCTAAACATTACGCGCGTTTCCTGATCGAAGAGCTCAAGCCTTACATCGACAAGAAATATCGAAGCAAACCCGAGGCTGAATTTACCGGACTGGGTGGTTCGTCGCTTGGTGCACTATTGACCCTTTGGCTCGGTCTTTCGTTCCCAAACGTTTTCACGCGACTCATCGTCATGTCGCCTTCGGTCTGGTGGGACGATCAGGTGATTGTGAAAATGGTGGAAAGGCTCGACAAAAAACTACCGCTCAAGATCTGGCTCGATACTGGCACGCATGAACCGGGATGGGAACGCGCGCGCGACTTATGCGTGGCTCTTGTCGAAAAAGGCTGGCATTTGTTCGACGATCTTGAGTACCACGAAATCGAAGGCGGCGATCATAGCGAAGGTTCGTGGGCCATGCGGGTCGATCCCGCATTGCGGTTTTTATTTCCACCACCGCCGCCGAAATAACTGTGGCGGCGGCCGTCTCGGCTGCAGATCGGTGAACGCAGGCGGGACGCCTGCCACCACAGAAGCGTCACCTTCCGATTGGTGGCTCCGGCGGATTGGGAGGTAACGGATCCGGACGCGGAATGGGCGCTGGAGTTGGCTGCGGTGGCGTCGGTGTGGGGTTTGGATTCGGCGGCAGAGTGATTGGCATGACTTCCTTTCACATCTGAATCGCATTCACTGCCACGGTTTGCCGTAAACTTGATAGACGCGAGTAAAGCCCCCGGGGAATTCCTCGTCCTTCTGGTAATCGAAGGCGCGCTTGTTGGGCAACCATTTCAGTTCGCGCGGTCCTTCCGGATGATTCGGATCGTAAACGACGTACTTGTCGATCTTGCTGCCCGCGCGCCGCGGTTTTTTTGCGTAGATGAGCACGGCATGATTGATGAGGAATTGGGGATAATCGGAAAGATAGCCAACCGCGCAATCGTTTCGCGCCAAGGCCGCGTCGATATCGGCACGTGTGGTCTCCTGATATTTTGGATCGTGTTTGTAAAACATGCGGTAGTTGCCAACGCGCAAATAAGTCGGCCAGCCGAGTCCGATGTTTTCCTGCAACACGCGACCACGCGCTTTGCTCATCGCTCGCAAATTGGCGTAGCCAGGAAACACGACGCGTTGACCGGCGGGTAGCGGAGGATCCCAAGCTTGGCGATGGGCAACGTCCCGAACTCGTGCCGCCAGGGCCTTATCATCCAGCGGCGGCGCTTTCGGATCGAAGCGGGCGAATTTGTGGAATTGGAGTGCAGCGCGGGTCATGACGAAACAACGCTGCGTATACAACTTTGGACCGTCGGGTCTCCGTCCGACCGCGTGACCATTTTTGTAAACGAGGACCGTCGCATTCAGAAACACGAAGGTGTCGCGATCAAAGCGGAAATCCGAAGCATCCGCCCGGCTGATGACGGCGCAAAGAAGTGCAAGAGCGACGCTAAGGATGAGACACCGGCGATCCGATCTCACAATCAAGATCGGGTCGAGCTGTTTCCCGCTTTGCTTTCGGCGAAGTTGCCCAGCTCGCGGAATTTTTTGTAGCGCCTCTTCAATACCTGATCGAGCGGCTGCGCGACCAGCTTCTCCAGATTTTGCCGAAGCGCATTGCCGAGATTGGCCGCGGCCACTTCGTAGTCGCGATGCGCGCCGCCTTCGGGTTCGTTCACGATTTCGTCGATCACTCCGAGTCTTAACAAATCTTGCGCCGTCAACTTGAGCGCTTCGGCTGCTTCGGGCGCATGGCGCCGGTCCCGCCATAAAATGGCCGAGCACGCTTCGGGGCTGATCACGGAATAGTAAGCGTTCTCGAGAATCAAGACGCGATCGGACACGCCGATGCCGAGCGCGCCACCCGATCCACCTTCGCCAATAACAGCCGCGATCGTTGGCACGCGCAGGTGCATCATTTCCCGGAGATTGACAGCGATGGCCTCGGAAATATGGCGCTCTTCCGAGCCGATGCCGGGAAACGCGCCCGGCGTGTCGATCAACGAAATGACCGGCATGCCAAACTTCTCGGCCAGCCGCATCAAGCGCAGCGCCTTGCGATAACCCTCCGGATGCGCGCACCCGAAATTGCGCATCACGTTTTCCTTAGTGTTGCGTCCCTTTTGGTGCGTGACGACCACACACCGGTAGGGCCCGAGTCGAGCGAGTCCGCCGGGCATCGCCTTGTCATCCGCGTAAAGGCGATCGCCATGCAGCTCGGTCCAATCGGTGAAACACCGTTCGATGTAATCGAAAGCGAATGGCCGTTGCACGTGACGCGCGATTTGGACACGTTGCCACGCCGTCAGGTTGTCGTAAATATCGCGCCGCGTCCGTTCGATCTTTTTCTCCATCGCCGCGACTTCCGAATCAAGATCGACATCGTGCTCGTCGGAGTGTTCGCGGATTTCCTGCAAACGGCGTTGCAGCTCCAGGATGGGCTTCTCGAAATCCAACGGTAACAGGCTCATCTCAGTGTTAAAACCGTTACAAGGTTACAAAAGGTACAACGCCATCGATACGCCCATTCAAACATTGTAACATTTGTAACTCTTTTAACTTCCTCACGACTCAGTCCGTAATGGTGACAGGCGTGTGCTTGTTTACAAGACCGCTCAGTTCCTCGACATCAGTCGCGGCCAGGCCGATGCCCGACGGCGGCGCGGGTTGCTCGAGATTCGGATGAGCGGAGTCGACTACGGAAAAAATCGTGTAAGCGGACGCGGCCAGCCGGACCCAGCGCGTGCTGCCCAGGTATTCCTTGGTGCCGAATCCGACGCGCTTGCCATCGCGCCACGCCATCACCTCCGATACTTTCGTTACCACTCTCGGCGGCTGCTTCGGACCCAGCTTCTCTTCCTGAATGTGATACTGCTTGAAGAACGCGCCGCGGTCCAAGACCACCACCAGTTTCGCTTTGCGCTGAATGACAATCGAAAATTCCGGATGCGAAATGAGCAGGCGCTCGCCGATGTGGAGCATCGTGCTGCTCATGCTGTTCATCCGCATGATCAGCTCGGGCGTCGATTTCACCTTACGCGCGACGTTCTGCAAAACGTCACCTGGCTTGACGATGTATTCCTGCTTTTCCGGCGATGGCGTTCGTGAAAGCAGGATGTCGATGTTGATTTCGCCGAGCAGGTCTTTGGCTTCGTCGAGGTGGAGACCGGTCGGATATTTTTGGATGAAAGCGGTCAGCGCGCCGCGCGCTTCCGCCAGTTTTCCCTCCTGGCGCAGCTTGGCCGCTGCCTGAAACTCCGGCAGGCTGATATCAGCGCGCGGCTCGGGCGGAATCTCGCCGCGCTGCTCTTTCTCCACTGCGATCTGCTGTTTGAAAAACAGGCTGTAGCCAAACCAGGCGGCGCCGCCAAAGATGATCAGCGCGAGGAACAAAACGAAAAGCCATTTCATGGATGTTCCGCTTTCATTTCTAATGAAGTCGAATCTCTCACTGTTTCAGACAACGGAAAATCTCCGGCAACCGGAGCGGTTGCCTTACAATTTCTCTTTTTCAGGCTCGCCGCCGGACGAGCCCGCCCGATCGGCGGATTCGGGGCCGGGAAAGAGAAGGTGCCAAAGACGCGCCAGAGTCTTTTGGTCTTCGTTGCTCCACGTGTAGTGGCAATCCTCGCAATAAAATTCCTTTGGAAAAATCCTGAGCGCGAAAAGAATGCTCGCCAGCGCCGGCGTCAACGCTTTTCTCGTCATCTGCGGATACTCGATGCGCGAAGAGCCGCATTGTGGGCAGCGAATGATGGCGGCGGCGATGTCCGGATCGCTGGCTTCCCATTCGACCATCAGCGACTGCGCGCGGTCGAAATCGTCGTCGTCCACCTGCACTTTCACGTTGGCCTGCGGCTTCGACATGAAAGCGACCTGCTGCAAATGACCCTCGTTATGAATGTCCGCCTTCAAGCCGGCTTGCTGAAGGCGTTCCTTCAGCCGCTTGGCTTTGGCAGGGTCGTGAAAAGTTGCAATCGTCACCATAATTTCCTTGGCGCTGGCGGGGCGCTCCTTTGATCAAACATCAACTAGCGCGGAAGTGCAAGATTCGGCGGCGGGAACCAGTGGTAGAGCATGAAATAAACGATTACACCCGTAACTGAGACGTAAAGCCAGATCGGCATGGTCCAGCGCCCCAGCCGGCGGTGCTTGTCCCAACGGCGCTGGAAAACAGGAACGAGCGTGATGATCACTAACGGCACCGTCGTGAACGCGAGCAGTACATGCGAGATCAATATCGGAAAATAAATCCACGCCGTCAGGCCGGTATATCCCGAAGATTTTTCGCCGACGTGGACGTGATAGACGATGTAGCCAACGAGAAAGAGCGTCGATGAAACGATGGCCGCGATCATGCACGGCACGTGCCGCTGCCAGGCATTGCGCCGGATCCAGAACCAGCCCGCTGAGATAAAGATCGTGCTGATGAAATTGAGCGAGGCATTGATCGCAGGTAGGTCGCCGATTGTCATTGGGCGCTACTGTAGTTGAAATCGGCAACGCGTCTCGTAGCAGTGAAATAATGCCCGTTCTCGAACCACCACCAACCTCCGCGCCCGTGCAAGATCGACGATCGACGTTCGGGCGCCGCTTCGCCATTAGCGCGGTCCGATTCGCCATTGTCATGGCGATCGCGGCTTTGATTTCTGGCGGATGGTATCTGGCCAAGAAAGGATTCGGCCGGCAATGGCGCCATCTCATCGTCGAAGAGCTGCACAAGCATGGCGTCGAAGCCTCCATCGGTCACCTCACCCTCGATCCGTTTCGCGGCCTGGTGGCAAGAGACGTCCGCATTTACGATTACAAAAACAGGGAGAACACGCTCGCTCTCATCAGCGAAATCGCCCTCGATCTCAATTACGGCGCGCTTTTTCATCATCAGCCATTTCTCAACGCCGTCGATGTCCGGAATGCGGAGCTGATCCTGCCTCTTCCCGGGCGAACGGGGAAAAGCGACAAGCCACAGCTCAAGAATTTTCGGGCCCATGTTTATTTTCCGCCGGAACAAATCTACGTCAGTCAGGCCGATGGAAATTTCTGCGGTGTCCACATTTCGGCGACCGGACAATTGATCAAGCGGGCCGATTACAAGCCCTCGCCGCCGCTGACCGAGGAAGAATGGCAAAATCGATTGTCGATCTTGCAGCGCATCGTGACCGAACTGGAAAAATGCAGCTTTCCGGGCGCGCGCCCGAGCTTCCAGGTCAAGTTCAGCGGAGACCTGGCGGAGATGGAAAACGCGCGCTTCGAAGCGACGTTGCAAGCCGGGCACGTGCGGCGCGACAAATATGAAATTCGGGACCTTAACGCGACAGCAGAATGGGCCGGCCAGCGGTTAAATATTTCTCAGTGTGAGTGGAAAGATGCGGCCGGAATGTTTTCAGCCCGGGCCGGTTGGAGCCGCCAGACGAACGATGTCGATTTTCAGGCGCGCAGCAGCATCGATCTAAAATCGTTTCTCGAAGTAGTGGGCCTTGGCAAAGTTCTAACCGACACAACTTTTACCACGCCGCCGCAGATCGAGCTCACCGGCACCGGCAATTTCGCGGAAAATAAAAAGCACACACTGAAGCTGATTGGTCAGGCCAGTGTCGGTAGCTTTACTTACCGGTCGATTCCGTTCACCGACCTGAGCGCGAATTTTTCATGGGACGGCGAACACACATTGCTGCGCGACGTTCGGCTCCGATCCCAAAACGGACAGCTCAGCGCCAATGTGTTTGACGCGCCAAACGATTTTCGGGCAACGATCGACAGCACGATCAATCCCGGCGCATTGCGAGGGTTTATCTCGCCCGAGTTGCAAAAATTCGTGAGCGAATGGGAATGGCAGGGAACACCGGCGGTGCATCTCGACATTCGCGGTCTGGATCACAGTCCAAACACCTGGCAAGGCGACGGCACTATCACGCTCGAACGAACGCGCTTTCGCAATGCCTGGATGAACAGCGCGACTTCGCACGTCCACTTCGGGGACGGCGCGGTGACTTATGAGAATTTTCGAGTCGTGCGCGACGAAGGAATCGGCAGCGGCAACTTCACTTACGATTTCAAAAACCACGAAGTCCGTATTTCAAACGTGAAGAGTTCGCTTCGTCCCGCGGACGTGATTTCCTGGATCGATCCGGATCTATGGAAAACGGTTACGCCGTATAAGTTCCGGCAAACGCCCAACCTTACCGCGAACGGTGTTTACCAATTTGGCGGGGGCAAAAACACGCGCCTCGAAATCAATGTCGATGCGCCGGGTGGATTGGATTATGTCTTTCTCGGCAAAACGCTCCCTTTCGATCGCGCTTCCGCCAAGTTGCTTTTCGCGACCGACCGGCTGCAGATTGTCGATCTTAAGAGCGAACTTTTCTCGGGAGTGGTGCGCGGCGCGGCAGATATTTCACTCGCGCACAATGATCCGCGTTATCACGCAAACATTTTGGTCAAACGGATCGATTTCCCGCGCCTGACCGATCTGTATTACAACTACAAAACCGCGCAGGGCCAGTTGAGTGGCGAGTACGATTTTAATGGATTCGGAAGCGATCCCCGCAAGATGCATGGCAAGGGGAAAATTGAAGTGACCAACGGCGACGTCTTCGCCATTCCGATCTTCGGCCCGCTTTCAGGGTTCCTCTCCGAAATTTTGCCGGGCACTGGTTACAGCATTGGACGCAAGGCCAGCGCGAACTTCACGATAAAGGATGGAGTCATTCACACGGATGATTTCGAAGTCGCCGGAAAACTTTTCAGCATGCTCGGCCACGGCGATATTCATTTCCTCGATGACAAACTCAATTTTGAGGTGCGGATGAACGCGAATGGCCCCGGCATTTTGCTCGCCCCGGTTTACAAACTTTTCGAGTACGTCGGCGAAGGCAGCTTGAAGAAGCCCGATTGGCACCCGAAACGATTTTGACGAATGCGGAATGGCGAATGCGGAATGCGGAATGAAGAAGCCAAGAAATCGCCGACAAGGACATTCGCGCCCGCATTCCGCATTCCGCATTCCGCATTCCGAAATTCTCCTCGGCGCTCACATGTCCATTGGCGGCGGAGTCCACACCGCGATCGAGCGCGCCTGTTCCATCCAGTGCACGGCCATGCAGATTTTCGTGAAGAACAACGTGCAATGGTTCGCGCGTCCACTTGCGCGCGAGGAGATCAGCGCCTTTATCGGACATCAAAAGCGCGGCGACCTCCTATCGATCTTCGCCCACGCCAACTATCTCATTAACCTCGCGGCGACCAATCCGCAGTTCCACGCCAACTCGCTGCGCTCGCTCTCTGAAGAATTGGTCCGTGCCGATCAGCTCGAGGTGCCCTTTCTCGTTCTCCATCCGGGTGCGCATCTTGGCGCTGGAGAAGAAGCGGGGCTCAACCGCATCGTTGCTTCGATCGACAGTGTGTTCGCTGGAATTCCAAAGGTGAAAACGCGCATCGCGCTCGAAACAACCGCCGGGCAAGGCTCGTGTCTTGGTCACACTTTCGAGCAAATCGCTTACATCATCGGCAATGTCCGCGAGCCCGAGCGCCTCTGCGTCTGTCTTGATACCGCGCACGTGTTTGCCGCCGGATACGACATCTCAAGTGAAGCAGCCGTCCGCAAAACCTTTCGCAATTTCGATCGCATCATCGGTTTCAATCGATTGGCCGCTGTTCATCTGAACGATTCCAAAACCGCACGCGGCTCTCGCGTGGATCGACATCAACACATTGGCAAAGGCAGGATTGGTCTCGACGCGTTCCGGTTCATCATGCGCGACCGCCGTTTTCGCAAGGTCCCGAAAGTGCTCGAGACACCGAAAGAAAAAAATCTCGCCGAGGATGTCGCGAATATGAAAACGCTGCGCGCATTGCTCGATAATTAATCAATGCACTCTTCGCGTGTCATTCTGAGCGGAGCGAAGAACCCCTCGCTCGCGATTGATCACGCAGTCTTCTCAGCGTGATGCAGCATGGAGCGTGAGGTCCCTCACTCCGTTCGGGATGACAGAGCTGTCAGCTGATCAAGCGGATGGTCAACGGATAGCGATAGAGTTTGCCTTCGCTGGCTTGAATCGACGCGACGATGACGAACACGACGTTGAGAATGTGCAGCAAAAGGAGAATGAAAAATCCGACCAGGACGAGACAGAGAATTCCGGCGATGACATTGTAAATCAACATCGACAATTGAAAGTTGATCGACTCTTTGCCGTGCGCATCGATTTCGGGCGAATCGGCGCGCTTAGCCAGCCAGACAACCAGCGGTCCAACAATGTGGCCGGCCCAGGGCACGAAAAATCCGGCGAGCGCGGTGGCGTGAGCCAGCACGCACCAGGTCCGGACGTCGGAGGAGGTTGTTGAAGTTGGCGGCGGAGGTGGCGGTATTGTTTCCATTGTTTAGGCTTTCACTCGTTCGATGTTGGCCCCCAGGTCGCGCAGTTTTTCGTCAAGATGTTCGTAGCCGCGGTCGATGTGGTAAACGCGGCTCACTTCCGTAACTCCGTCGGCCTTCAGTCCGGCGAGGACCAATGCCGCGGAAGCGCGCAGATCGCTCGCCATCACGGGCGCGCCAAAAAGACGGTCGACGCCCTGGATCACGGCGGTGGGTCCTTCCAAATTCATATGCGCACCCATGCGTTTCAGCTCGGCCACGTGCATGTAGCGCTGCGGAAAAATATTTTCGGTGATGACGCTGGTGCCGTCGGTCGTGGAAAGCAGCGCACACATCTGCGCCTGCATGTCGGTGGGAAAACCGGGATACGGTTCGGTCGAGAGCTCAAGTGGTTTGGTTTCACCATTAGGTGAAACCGTGATCGATTGATCCTTCGTTTCAATTCGAAATCCGCAATTGCTCAGCGCCTTCGTCACTGCGCTGACATGTGCCGGTTCCGCGCGATTGATCGTGATGCCCTTTCCGCAAATCGCACCCGCGACCAAAAACGTCCCCGCCTCGATTCGATCGGGAATGATGTCGTGCTCGGCCCCGTGCAATTCGGGCACGCCCTCGATGATCAGGCGGCGCGTGCCGGCGCCTTCGATTTTTGCGCCCATCTTGTTCAGAAAATTTGCAAGATCGACAACTTCCGGTTCCTGCGCCGCGCCTTCGATCACGGTGGTGCCATCGGCCAGCACCGCTGCCATCATAATGTTATCGGTCCCAAGAACGGTCGGACCGAATTTGCCGCGGAGATTGATGACCGCGCCATGCAATTTCGGCGCAAAAACTTTGATGTTGCCACCCTCGACGCGCACGGCCGCGCCGAGCGCTTCAAAGCCTTTCAAATGCAAATCAATCGGACGATCGCCGATGACGCAGCCGCCCGGCATCGACACGTTCGCTTCTTTGCACCGGCCGAGCAGCGGACCAAGCACGCAAACCGAAGCGCGCATTCTGCGCACGACGTCGTAGGGCGCGACCGAGTCGATCTTTTCCGCCGTTACGTTGACGTTGCCGCTGGCGCGTTCGACGTGCGCGCCCAAGTGCGTCAGGATTTGCACCATATAATTGGTGTCGCTCAAATCCGGCACACGCCGGATGATGCAATGCTCTTTCGTGAGCAATGTCGCGGCCAGGATCGGCAGGGCGGAATTCTTCGAGCCGCTAATCTTAATCGACCCGGAGAGCGGGTGGCCGCCGTGGATGAGGATCTTATCCATACCTGGCAAAGAGAAAACGCGGGATACCTGCATAATCCCTTTTCGATTCAATGTCGTGATATTTTTTTTGTGCTAGAAACTCCAGCAGCGGCTCGCTTTGACCGACGCCGATCTCGACGGCAAGCAGCCCATTCGGTTGCAAATGTTGCGGTGCTTGGTCGATCAATCTCCGAAGCAATTCATCGCCGCGCTCGCCTCCGAAAAGCGCCGCTTCGGGATCGTGCAAAACTTCGCGCGAGACTGATTGTCGATCTTGCATGGAGATATAAGGAAGGTTCGCGACGATCAGGTCGAATCTTTCAGTAAACTTTTCCAAAAGATCGCCTCTCGTGAACTGAACGCGCTTCCCTAGACCAAGCCGCTCGGCATTTTCGCGAGCCAGCGCCAGCGCTTCGTCCGAAATATCGGACGCGAGAATCTTCGATTCCGGAAACTTCGCTGCCAGACTCAGCGCAATTACTCCGCTTCCTGTTCCAACATCCAGAATTTGGAATTGGGGATTTACTTGGAGGTTGGAGGTTGGAATTTGGGATTTGAGGAGCTCAACGAGCTCCTCCGTTTCGGGTCGCGGCACCATCGCGCGTTTGTCGCAAAGAAACGTCAGTCCGCAAAATTCAACCGTGCCGAGCAAATGCTGGAGCGGCTCGCCTTCACCGCGGCGCCGGACAAGCTCCCGCAGAGGCGCAAGTTCCGGTTCGTCGAGATCGCGCTCGAACTCGAGATATAATTCGATCCGTTTGCGCCCAAGCACGTGGGCAAGAAGGTGCTCGGTGTTCAACCGGGGATTGTCGATCTTGCGCTTCTTGAAATAGTCGGTGCTCGATCGCAGCACCTCGAGAACGGTCATATTTGCTGCGCCACTCCCGCGCAGGTTAGAAGACTCCTCCGGTTTTCAACGGCACCCATTCTGCTGTTCTTTACGCGTCGGATTATGGTTTTTCTAACAAAAAAGATTGTGAGAAGTCAAAGACCTAGCTTAAATGGAGTCATCGGATCAATTCATTAGGAGGAGTTTTTGTGCCAAAAGTCAGCATGTCCTTTGAACAAAAGAAAACACATCTTCTCAAGCGAATGATCTCCAAGAAGAGCGGGAAAAAAGTCGAAAGGGTCGTTGACTTCCCTAACAACGACGTTCCGGTTTTTTTGCGCGACTTGGATAAATTCGAGAGGAGTTCTGTCAGGAGTCGGGTTATGGTGAAGTAATCAATTGCTTATCGCTTAACTTTAACTTGGAGGGAAAGCGCGCCTAGGCGCGCTTTCGCATTTTTAATAGAAAAGTACGCTCGATTAGCTCTTTCATCAGACGTGAAAATGTTCGACATGACACGTCCGCAGTCGAACTTTGATTTCGTTGACGCTGAATTTCGCGGGCTCGCAACGTTGCGTCGATTATTGTCGCAAATAAGACAGCACGGCGGGCGCGCAATTGTCCATGAGAAGCTCCGCGAATCCAAAGATCTGTTGGAGGAAAACGAGGATATTGACGAAACTTACTCGGATTTTTCTGGGAGCAGGACGTTTCGTCTAAGCTTTTTCAGAACACCCATCGACACAATTGAAAAGTTAAGTCTTCTCAGTGATAACGAATTGATAGGCTATGCCATTATTAAAGAGGACTCTTTCGATTCTAAGCGCCAGCGCGAATCCAGAATCTATGAATCTGTCGTTAGATGTCCTGATGCCCCAAATCATTTCGTAAAGAGGGAACCGGTTTCGATTGTCCGGGTTGGCAAAAAACTCTTTCGAATAAGAGGGCATCTCTATGCCCAGCAGAACGGGACGACCAACTGTTGCGGCCATGTTGCAGTTCGAACCGTCATTGCTTCCGCAGGACAGCGAGAAATGTCGTATCGGAAAATGAACCAGATTCTCGGCCTGCCTTCCGAGACACGAAATGGCGGCGACGGAATCGATACGGCTGAAATGGTCAAGATTCTCCGGTCTGCGGGGGTACGGTGCTTCGTTGCAGATTATCGACCAAGGAAAAAAAAGGCGCTTCCTCCAGCTCCGTTCCAAAAATATGTGTATGGGAGTGTCGAGTCCGGCTATCCAGCCATTATATCGTTCCAAACGCGGGACGACCCGGTTTCGTTCCATGCGATTCCGATTTTTGGGCACACAACTAATTGTCACACATGGGTACCCAGTGCAGAACGATCGTATTTTCGCATCGGCGGCGGCACTAAGTATATCCCTAGTGAATCATGGGTCAGCATGTACGTGGGACATGATGACAATTGGGGATCCAATTTCTGTATCCCTCGACATTATTTCCAGACCCAGCATCCAGAATCAGAAAATGGGGGAAGCGCTGTTCCGCCGGTGGAATGCGTCGTTCATGTCATCTCTACCGTCCCCAAAAGGGTCCGCCTAAGCCCAATTAGAGCTGAAGTAATTGGCGCCGATTATCTATTGGCATTGCGAAAACAGTTTGCCAAGGTTCAGAAAAATGCGTGGGGGAAGCGACTGAACAAATACGCATCGCAAAACTTGCTTGTGTTACGGCCAATCCTTATCTCACCAAAAGATTATTGTTCTCATCTTACGCGCATCCGTGACTGGAAACATAATCGAATCGATCCAGAAATTATCACTGCGCTTGAAGCTCTGCCGGATGAGAAGTTGTGGATGATCGAACTTTCCGTTCCGGAGCTATTCTCTACAAATTTTCGAAAGGTTGGCGAAGTGCTTGTCCGCGCCGAACGAAAATTAGGGCCCGACCGGTGGAAAAGTTTCCTTTTAGCGCGATTACCCGGGTACTTTGCGCTGCGTAGTGTCATCCGTCGTGGTAGACCACGTTTCACCTTTCTCCGAGCGGGGGCAGACGATCATGTGGAACTGTTTGGTTACGAAGAGGGAGGCTGACGGCTTCTAGCCGACGTTCCATTTGCGCTCAATAAAACAAAAATAGCCGATGGCAGACACGGTAAGAAAACTTTTCGAGGAACTACGAGAAGATCCTTTTCGGATAAGGATGCCTTTCGCGAAAGATCTAGAAGAAGCGTCGGTCGCCTTGCTGCGTTCGAGCTCTAATCAAGAGTCGGCAGGCGTAATTTCGGGGTGGTTATCGCGGTTTCAGCCCTGTTTGTTCGGTCGAATAGCTGCACGTCTTCAGGGACTATCTTACTGCTTTCTGTCCGAAGCCGATTTGAACGAGTCTGATGAATCTATTCATGAAAAGATTCAAACTGCACGACGAGCGTGGCGCCGCAGGGCGTTCAGTGGTGACGCTAGCGGTTTTGTTGTCCTGATAATTTCAGATCGGATCGCCAAAGCGCTGCCGAACGAATCTGTTAAGTCCCTTGCGAAGAGACTTTGTTATTTATACCTCGGGCGCGACGATGACGATACCGTTCTGCTTGAGGATGTATTCCTCCGAGTACCTGGAAAGGAAGATGCGGAGATTCATTGGAAGGCGGGCGTTAATTACTTTTCCGCCCACGCCGATCAACGGTGGTGGCATGATCATCGAATTCCGGCTGGCATGGCATTCTCCGTTAATTCAGTTGGTCACATGGTCAAGTCGTTCCAAGTGGCACGTTCGTCCGAAGAGATGTGGCAAGAATTGGGATTGTCCAAAGAAGACTGGGCGAATCTACATGTCGACTCGTTGGGTAAGGCTCTCATTAACGCTATGCTCACCATCGATGGTGCAGCCACAGCGATTTCCGGAAAAGCAACTCGATTATTGGACGCCGGCGAACGAAGTGTGAAGCAGCTTGAGTGTCCAGTTGCCTTGCCCGCGAGGTTAAAAGACAAGAACTTTTGCGAGTATTTTGGTCATTACCACACCGACATTACAATCCCGTCGGAATATTTCCGTCCCGATGTCGAACGCCCCTGCGATCTCAAAGGACACACGCTAGATTTCACCTATCTGTTTAATGAAAATATTGAAAATTCCGCTTTCGAGGAAATGGGTCGCGGTATTCGTGTAAGACGGCGCGATCGCAAAGCGCGCAGCTCTCAAACCCGTCTTACATCAAAGAACCGGCGAGTTGTTGGAGAGCAAGGACTAATTTCGGAACACCCGGAGTTGAAACAAGCTCTCGACGAAGTTTGACGGCCGACAAGGAATTGCTTTCCCTCACGCGGAGACCGACGACTCTTTCAGCCGTTCCGCGACATCGGCCGCTTGCAGCGACTGGATCATTTCATTGAGATCGCCTTCCATCACGCGGTCGAGATTGTAGAGCGTCAGACCAATCCGATGGTCGGTGATGCGGTTCTGGGGAAAATTGTAGGTCCGGATTTTTTCTTCGCGCCCGCCGGAACCGATCTGGCTCTTGCGCGTGGCGGAGTATTTCGCTTCTTCTTCGCGCTGCTTGTCCTCGAGCAAACGGGCACGCATGATCGTGAGCGCTTTCTCCTTGTTCTTCTGCTGACTGCGACCGTCCTGGCACCGAACGATCCGGCCAGTTGGAATGTGCATGACCTGGACTGCGGAATCGGTCGTGTTCACGCCTTGCCCGCCCGGCCCGCCCGCGCGCGAAACTTCGATGCGCAGATCTTCTGGTTTCAATTCAATATCGACATCTTCTGCTTCGGGTAACACCGCAACCGTGGCAGTCGAAGTGTGAATGCGTCCTTGGGCTTCGGTCGCAGGCACGCGTTGCACGCGATGCACGCCGCTTTCGTAGCGCAGTTTCCGGAAAACAGACTCGCCAGACACTTTAAAGATAACTTCCTTCAATCCACCCAGCTCGGACGGACTGGATTCCAAATCTTCCGTCTTCAATCCGGCCGCTTCGGCGTAGCGGTTGTACATCCGGTAAAGATCGGCCGCGAAAATGGCGGCTTCGCTGCCGCCGGTGCCGGCGCGAATTTCCACGATGGCGTCGCGCTCTTCATTTTCATCGGGTGGCAACAGCGCGATCTGCAGTTCGCGCTCAAGATCGACAACTCGCTTTTGCAGGTCGGGAATTTCATCATCGGCCATGGCCGCGATCTCGACATCGCGCGAAGTGACGAGCTCTCGATTGTCGTCCAGTTGCTTGCGCGTGGCCTCGAGCTGGTTCCAGCGCTCGAGCAGTTGCTTGATGCTGGAGTGCTCGCGCATGAGCTCGCCGGCGCGTTTCCGATTCGAAAAAAGCGCAGGATCTGCGATCTCGCGTTCGAGTTGTTCGAAGCGCTCGCGTTTGCGTTCGATGAGTAGATTAAAATCCATGGATGTGTCGCGGCGGCTCTGTCAGCCGCCGACAAAGGCGCTTGGCACAAGCGCCTCTACAATGATCTAACCTTTTTTGGCGGTCCGCGTCGCCTTGGTGCTGCCGTAACGGCGTGCGAACTTCTCGACCCGGCCGGCGGTGTCGACGAATTTTTGTTCGCCGGTGAAAAACGGATGGCAAGCAGCGCAAATGCCGATTTTAATATCGCGACGCGTCGAGCGGGTATGATACACCGCGCCACACGCGCAAGCGATCTCGGTCTCGTGATACTCAGGGTGAATGCCAGCTTTCATCTTCAAAAAGGAGCGCGGAATCTAGCCGCGCCGGACGACTCGTGCAAGGGATGAAATCGAACGACGCATTGCTGGCGGCCTGGGACGAAACGCTCGCCCGAAAAGGAGATGCACCGGCGATCTTCGCAACGACCGGAGAGGTCTCGCGAACGTTTCGGGAAATCGAAGCGCAAGCCCGCGACTTCGAACGCAAGATCGACATGTCCGATGCCGGCAATGTCATCGCGGTTCAAATTGGCAATCATCCCGATTGGCCGGCGATCTTGCTCACCTGTTTGCGGCGAAAGCTCGTCGTTCTGCCGCTCGAGCAATCGATGAGCGAGCAGGAGCGTGACATGGCATTAACGATTTGTGGCGCTGCCGGCGTTGTAGCTGCCCCCGTCTCTGGGGGCAGAAATCTGGAAGTTCTGCCGGCAGAGACGCCGGCAGCTACAATCGATTGGACCGGAAAAGTTCCTGTTCTCTTGAAACTAACTTCGGGGACAACCGCGGCGCCGCGCGCGATCCCTTTTCGCAGCGAACAATTGCTCGCCGATTGCGACAACATTTGCGCGACGATGGGAATCTCCGATGTCGATCTTAACTTCGGCGTGATCCCGATCTCGCATTCCTATGGCTTTAGCAATTTGCTCACGCCGTTGCTCGCACGCGGCGTGCCGATGGTGCTGAGTCGAGATCAAACGCCGCGCGCCGTGCTCAACGATCTAGCGCGCACCAAAGCGACAGTCTTTCCCGGGATGCCGATTTTCTATCAAGCCTTTTGCGAGATCGAAAACCTTCCGGCCTTGCCGAAACTTCGGCTTTGCATCTCCGCAGGCGCGCCCCTTTCCGCCGCCGTTGCGAAAAGGTTTTATGAGAAATTCAATCGGCCGATCCATTCGTTCTATGGATCGTCGGAATGCGGCGGGATTTGTTATGACCGCGACGGCACGATCTTCGAGGACGGTTTCGTCGGCTCGCGTATGGCGAATGTCGATCTTGAGGTGATCGATTCGGAAAGCGAATCGAGCCAGGTCCGCGTGCGCAGCGCGGCGGTCGCGGACGGTTATTTTCCAGATGCAGACGCGCAGAAATTAAGCGGTGGCATTTTCGTGCCGGACGATTTGCTCGCGCGCCATGGAGCCGGATTCAAAATCGTCGGACGCATTTCCGACGTGATCAATGTCGCCGGGAAAAAAGTGCACCCGGCAGAAGTGGAAGCGCAGTTGACTCGATTCCCTGGCGTGCGGCAGGCGATCGTGTTCGGAAGAAAGTCATCGCGACGCAACGAAGAGATTGTGGCCTGCGTGGTGGCCGATTCCAAAGTGCGCGAAGCCGAGCTCCTGGAATTTTGCCGGAAACATCTGAGCGGCTGGCAGGCACCGAAGCGAATATTCATGCTGGACGAAATCCCGGTGAACGAGCGCGGCAAGATCAGCCGGCGCGAGCTGGCGATGCGCTTCAGTGACGAAGCCGAAATCTCCTGAGAAAAAACTTTTCATTGCGCAAGAAGCAGGCATTCGTAGGGATGCAAATGTGCCCCATGGCTACAGCCAACGCGCGGCACGTGTCCGATTCGGAAACGAAATGACGGAAAGCTCTAGAATTCTTGTATTGGAGCCGGATGAGAAACTGGCTTCGGAGATCACGACCGCACTGCAAAAAGTTGCGCCGGACGCGACGGTCGATCTTGCCCGCAATCTGGAAGAAGCCCAGCGCATGGCGATGGAGACCAAGCCGGACCTTTTCGTGCTCGATGTCGATGCGACTTACGATCTGGGACAGGAATTTCTTTACGATCTGCGCACCAGTCATCCAACCGCACGCGCGATTATCCTGACCGCGATTCATCTGGCGGCAGCGCGCGAGCGCGCGGCGGGTCTCGGTGCGATTCATTTTCTCGAGAAGCCGTTTCCGCACGATGACTTTGTCGATCTTGTCCAGGCGCTGCTGAAACCTTCGACCGCAGCGGAGAGCTTGAAATTTCAGGGGACGCTGAGCGATCTGCACATCGCCGACATCATTCAGTTGAAGTGCATGAGCGGAGCGACGGCCGCGATCGAATTCACCGGACCGCGTGGCGAAAAAGCGCGCGTCTATTTTGAAAACGGTCAGGTGCGCCACGCCACCGCGCCCGGGATGGAAGGGATGGCGGCGTTCAATGAGATCATGACATGGAAAGGCGGCCAGATCTCAGAAGTCGCGTCCGATACAAAGGCGCGCACGATCGATCTCGATTGGCAGGTTCTGCTTATGGAAGGAATTCGCGCCTTCGACGAAGCGGGAGCGAGGCCGCGGCCGACGCCGGCCACTCCAACGACGAAGCGAAAGATCCTCGTGATCGATGACAGCTTAATGCTGCTGAGTTTTGTGAAGGAAATCTTGAGCGAGGCGAACTATCAGGTCACGACCGCCGCGACCGCCGCAGAAAGCCTGGACGCGGCCAAGAGCGATCGGCCGGATTTGATTCTGCTCGACTACGTCCTTCCAGACATGAGGGGCAATGAAGTCAGCCGGAAATTATTGGAAGACCGGAAGACGGCGAAAATCCCGGTCGTTTACATGTCGGGTTTCGGAACAGATTTGCGCAAGGAAAGTGAAGCGACGCCCAATGTGATTGGGTTCTTGAATAAACCGTTTACTTCGGATTTGCTTATCAAAACCGTCGAAAGTCATATGCCGAAATCACTGGGTAGATCTTCAGCCGGCGAAGGCGAAAGCGAAGCTTCGCCCGCGGCAGAACCTGAACCGGCTGTAACGGCAGAATCGACACCACCTGCACCAGCAGAGCCGCAGGTTGCCGCGGAAGAAGAAACTGTTCCGGCGCAGAGGATTGAAGTGGAACAGCCGACGGCACCGGCGGAGGAATGGTGGACGGCGCCGCACTCGCAATCAGAATGGCCCGAACCCGCGCCGGCGACGGCGGTGGATGTCGATCAAACGGCTGCCGGTCCCTCGAACGGCGAAGCGGACGCGGCGATTGAAGAAGCTAATTTGCCAGACGAGTCGGTCACGGGCGGCGCTTACTTTTGCGGGGATACTAGTTTCTTTTCTCTCAATTGGGCGTTGCAAACGATTGCCAAAGAAAAACTGACGGGCTCGCTGCGTTCGTTTTGGAACAAGGAACCGGTCGAGCTTCTGGCACACGAAGGACGCATTGGCCTGGTCACGACGCGCGACCCGGAATTGTATTGCCCGGAAGCTCCCATCACGCTGGTGAATGTCGACGCGCAAAGAATCGAGGCGGCGCGCGGCCAGCAACGCGAGACCGGCTGTCCGTTATTCATCACTCTCGCGCAGGAAAATTTAATTCTGCGCGAGCCGGCGATGCAGTTAGTCCAACATTATGGACAAAAACTTTTCGCGCAGCTCTGGACAGCGAAGCGCGTCCGCTTTGTCTTCGAGCAGAATCCGCCGCCCACTTACGCGGCCGATATTCCGACCGAGGCCGACATCGATAACTGGACGCTGGCAACATTGCGTTCAATTCAGTTTCAAGATCTGGGCAACCAGGGAAGCTACGATGTCACCTCCATTCCCGCCTACACCAAGGACGGGTTCGAGCGCGTGCAGAATTTGCGACTGACGGTGGCGGAAGCGCAATTCGCCTCGCAGTTCAATGGCGCACGTTCCATCCAGCAGATCGCAAAGAATCTCCGGCTCGATATAAAATTCGCGCGTCTGACGTTATTTCGATTTCTCGCGCTCGAGATTGTCGAATGCTGGCCGCCGACTGCGGCCACGAAGCCGGAACGCAAAGGCGTATTGCAGCGACTCACGCGCACCATCGGCATCGGCGAGTAGCGTCTCCGTCGAGTCTGGGCGGCCGCTCATGAAGAAGAAAATTCTTGTCGCCGACATTGGTGGCACCCATGTGAAGCTGCTTCTGTCGGAGAACAATCAGCGGCAATTTGATTCCGGACCGAACCTCAAGCCGCGTGAGTTCGTCAAGCGGTTCAAGCAAACTGTGGGCGATTGGAAATTCGATGCCGTGTCGATTGGGTTCCCCGCGCCGGTCCGCGACAGCCGCATAATCCGAGAGCCGAAACACCTCGGCAGCGGATGGGTCGGATTTAATTTTGCGAAAGCATTAGGCAAGCCTGTGCACCTAATTAACGACGCGGCCATGCAAGCGCTCGGCAGCTATCATGGTAGGCGCATGCTGTTTCTGGGACTGGGGACCGGGCTCGGCTCGGCGCTGGTGTGGGAACAAACCCTTCTTGCCTTAGAGCTAGGCGATCTGCCTTATGCTAACGGCGTCATCATTGAACACGCCGTCGGTCAACCGGCGCTGGAGCGCCTTGGTAAGAAGAAATGGATGCACGAGGTCATTTTTGCGGTTACGCAATTGAAGCGTTCGTTCATCGCCGACTACGTTGTGCTGGGCGGCGGTAACGCGCGGTTCTTCCATCATTTGCCAGCAGGCATCGAGCGCGGTGAAAATCGCAATGCATATCGCGGCGGACGGCGCCTTTGGGAATTAGACCGCGGCAGTCGCCGTAAGAAATGGCGGATACTGTAAACTTCCTGCTGCGCTCGGCAAAATCGACAGCGTCCTTTTCGCGAACTTCTGCCAGCACTCAAATAGCTACCGACGTGTTGCCGTTTAATGCCGTCCGGGGGTCGGTGTCGGCGTTACTGTTGGAGTTGCTGTCGGGGTTACTGTCGGCGTTGGAGTCGGCGTCGGTGTAACCGTTGGAGTAGGTGTCGGTGTAACTGTCGGCGTCGGGGTTACCGTCGGTGTTGGAGTTGGCGTCACTGTTGGAGTTGGTGTTGGTGTAACTGTTGGAGTTGGCGTCGGGGTAACCGTCGGAGTGGGTGTTACGGTCGGAGTTGGAGTGACCGTAGGGCTAGGCGTCGGAGTCGGTGAACGTCCGCCTCCAGGAGTCGGTGTTGGCGTGGGAGTAGGCGCGGGTGTTGGTGTTGGTGTCGGTGTCGGTGTTGGTGTCGGTGTCGGTGTCGGTGTCGGTGTCGGTGTCGGAGTCGGTGTTGGTGTTGGCGTGGGAGTAGGCGCGGGTGTTGGCGTCGGCGTTGGCGTTGGCGTTGGCGTTGGTGTTGGTGTTGGTGTTACCGTCGGAGTAGCAGTAGGTGTTGGCGTCGGCGAGCGACGTCCGATCGGAGTCGGTGTTGGCGTGGCAGTAGGAGTAGGTGTCGGGGAAACTGTCGGTGTTGGAGTTGGAGTCGGGGTCGGGCTGACCCCTATGCAAGTCGGAAACTTGAATGATCCAATGCGCGTGACCCAGTTGAGGCCTTCCACTGGGAAATACATATTTGTGTACCAAAAAGTGCAGTCGTCGGCGGGATCAACTGTCATCGCGCTATAATCTCCCCACCGAATACAGGGGCCGGAACCGCAGTTGCCAGTTTGCACGCTGCGCGGGACCGAGGGCAGCATTGTTACCTCGGTTTGTGGCAACGTATTTAGCGGGTCCGTAACCAGTCGTCCGGCATAACGAATATCCGGTGCGACGGTGGAACTGGATGCGGTGTAACCGAGCGCCATATCGCCGTTGTGATCAACGGCCAGCGATCCCATAAACCGATTAAGTCCGTCTGCACCGTTATTGTAGATCTGCTCTTGAACAGGAGTTGTCGCGACGGTTCCGCCAGTGACGCTGATCTGGGCCCATTGGGCTCCGGTGGGAGTTACAGTGGAAGCGGTTCCAGTAGTATGGTGAACCCAGAGCGATTCGACGCCTGCAATATTGCGATATTGATTTTGCATCATCGCTCTTTCGGCGAGCGTGTCGCTATCGTTACCAGGAGGAGGCTCCGGAACCGACGAAGGCGCGCTGGTGTAAACTGCCTGACTCACATTCGTTGGCCCCGTGAACGTGGAATTAGGAGGAAAGCCATAGTCGACATGGAACTTGAAGACGTCCCAAGCAAACAGAACTATGGATTCACCCACGACATAATTGGGCGAACCTGCCGGAGGCGCCGTTCCCCGATAGTTGCTGGGCAATAAAGCGAAAACGTTGGCGCCAGCATCGACTACTATGCTTCTAAGTGTGGCGCCATTGGTCAGATCATCGAGATTGAACGCCCAAAGGCGCACTTCCTGAAACGAGGCGCTCGCACACCCGGCGTTCAAACAATCAAACATGTTTGCGCTCATGTATAACCCGTCGGGCCAGACACCCATCTTGGGATAATCGGGCAGCCACGGATGCGCGGCGTCATCGGCTCTCACGGCAAAGAGCCACCAGCCGCCCGTTACCGGATTACTCGTTTTCGAAACGGCGATGCATTCGTAATATGGCCCGTTGACGATATCGCTCCACGAGAAATCCGCGACAACGAAGCGGTCGTATCCCGGAATATAGATGACGGTGGGATCGCCTCGATGGGACGTGTCGCAGGAAGTGCCCGTACCGGCAGTCTGCCACAGAGAATTGAAGGTGAAGGTGGTTATCGCTGCGCCGGTTGTCTTGTCGTAAATTCCAACCGACGTATTTACGGCCTGAACAAAATGGTTCGGCCCTACGTCCCCCACCGTGTCAGGTGGATGGCCGGCACCATTAGAGTTAAAGTTCATCCCATCGAACGAAATCGATGGCGTCGGCATTGGCGCCAAGGGACCTGGTAACTCAACAGGCGGTCCTGCCTGGGCTCCAGGTAAGACTTGTTTGTTTTTGGGCAAGGGAATATCGAGTTCCAACGGACGAATAAACTGCTTTCTTTCCTCCGGAGTGATGGACTGCGGCAACTGCCTCAGGTCGCCACGAAATTCAGACGGAACCACTGCCGCACCTTTGGTAATTGCAGTCGCGGCGGAAGGCGATGGAGGTGTCGGCGCCGCGAACCCGAGAATAGCCAGCCAGCCGCCTATCGAGCAAAGGAGTAAAGCAAGCAGGATGCGTGGATCAAAGCCGCCCGATCCGGCATTGGGGGTTTTTCGCACCATGTTATCTGCCCTCGAGCGTCACAGATTCCTACGCGAAATACAACGCAAATAAATGGTGCACGAGTTTTGTCGATCTTGGCCGCTTAGGGACACATTTTTTCCCTGGCGCCCTCATCGCAAGATCGACATCCGGCCTGTCGTTACGGCTGGTCGCTTATATTAATAGCAGCGTTGTTGGACGAGCTAGGAATAAGATCAGAGCGGCGCCTGCGTTGGAGCTGGAGTCGGTGTGTGTCTACCTGGAGGCGTTGCTGTTGGGGTAGGCGTTGGTGTAGGTGTTACAGTCGGTGTCGGCGTCGGAGTTGGTGTTACAGTAGGCGTAGGTGTCGGTGTAACTGTAGGAGTTGGCGTCGGCGTGGGTGTTACAGTCGGCGTCGGAGTTGGCGTAACCGTTGGAGTTGGGCTTGGGGAATGTCTCGTTAACGGCGTGGGTGTGGGTGTAACTGTAGGAGTTGGAGTTACAGTAGGTGTTGGTGTCGGCGTACCTGCTCCAGCTGCGAATTTGAACTTGCCGATCTGGGTGTTCCAACTCGCGCTGCTCGTGGCCGAATAATACTCGTTGGTATGCCAGAAGGTAAGGTTGTCGGAAGGATCGATGGTGAGCATACTGTAATCTCCCCAACGACCGCTCGAATGCGTCTGAACGCCCGCGCCTTGAATGAGCAGCGCTTCGCCTTGCGCCAGCGAATTCAGCGGATCAGAGGCCAGGCGCCCCGCATATCTGATAGCGGGCATGGTTGTCGCGCTTGAGCTGGTGTAGCCGACGGCCACGTTCCCGAGGGCGTCAACAGAAATGCTCGGCATCCAGCGCCATAAACCGTCGCCACCATTATTAAATGTCTGCTGCTGGACCGGAGTAGAAGGAATGGTGCTACCAGTAACGTTGAATTGATACCAGCGAATCGCGGTTGGGCCGGTCCCGCCCTGGTTATTGTTGACCGTATGCGATACGTATAACGACTCGACGCCCGCGAGATTCTCGTAAACGAGCGGCGTCATGAGTTTATCGCCCAGTGTGTCGAGCAGAGACGCCGTTCCGACTTGAGGTACGATGTTGGTTGTGGTTGTAAAAGCATCGACGAAGCCGTTGACAGTGATGTTGCCATTCGCCGTGTGGGTGGCGCCAACACCGAAAGTGGAGTTACCCGGTGTTGTAAAATCGACATGGAAACGCCAGGCGTGAACCTGGGTCAAGGTCACGCCGGCGCTTGCGGGACTGTCGATCGCGAGAAAATATTCGTCGGTCCCTGACGGCGGTGTAAGTCCGGCCCGGAAGCTTGCCGCCACCAGGCTATAAGAGTCGCCCAGAGCCGCCGGTAGGATAGTAAAGGCGACGGCGCCAGGGTTGGGCGCGCCAGTTCCGTTGATCATCGCGGCGCGAGGGAGCGCATAGACGCGCACGCCCTCGAAAGCGAGGGTAGGGCCATCAAACAAATTGACGGACAGGTAATAGGCATCGGGCCACAAAGCGAGCTTAGGGTAATCGCCCACCCACGTTATGTTCGACGGGTCTACTTGCAGCGCGTACAACCACCAACCCCCGGCCACCGGGTCGTTGGTCTTGGACACGCCGATACATTGATAGAAAGGCCCAGGACTGGGAAGACCCCCGGCGAAGGCAAAGTCGCTGACCACCCAGCGATCGGCCAGCTGATCGTAAAAGACAAATCCATCGCCATCATTGAAATTGCCGCAGGGTGTCGTCGGTCCCAGTGCGGAAAAGAACGAATTGTAGGTCGTGCCGTTGACGCCATTTAGCGCGGTGCCCGTCTTATCGAAGATCTTGATCGATGAATTAACCGACTGAATATAATGATTGGGACCAACATCGCCGTCGGTATCAGGCGGTAAACAACCGCAGCCACTTTGAGTCGAGTTCATTCCAGGAAACGTTGCCAACGGAGTCGGCATCGCGAGTGGTCCCGGAATAAATTCCTTGGCCGGTTTGAAAGGATCGGACTTTAGCGAAGAAGTTTTCGGTAATGGATGGCGCGTAAGGCGTCGCTCTTCGTTGTCCGTGTTCGGCGCGACGTAAGGAAGCAGTCGCAGATCGGCGTCTTGGGAAACCGGGCCCACCATCGGTACCAGCTCGGGTGCGCCGCCGGCCTCTTGTGTTTGCATCTTGCCCTGCGCTTGAGCGGACGGACCGGAATAAAGCCCAACCCCAACCAGGGCGATAAGGACACTGGTCAGGCAAAGAAGAAACCCAATTAAAACGCGCGGATTAAAGAAAGCGGATTGAGTGATGGACTTCTTTTTCATAAGGGAGCTTCCTCGCGACCGGAGCAGGGCATTCCTAATGAGGCGTCGCTCCGAGCCGTAAGGTCGCACTCAACATCGAGTCCCGTGTCTTGTCCACCTTTTTGATGTTCTCAAACATCAAATTCCTCTCCGCCGCAGAGCAAGATCGACAATTCGCTAGGCGGATTTTAGATCGGCTGGTGCCGGTAATTGAAAAGCGAAGACGGCGTTAGCGCCTACGGCCAGGCACAGGCGTTGGCGTTGGCGAGGGAGTTGGTGTTGGGGTTACGAATGGCGTAGGTGTCGGCGTCGGAGTAGGCGCAGGTGTTGGCGTAGGAGTCGGTGTCGGTGTTGGTGCTGGGGTCGGTGTCGGGGTTGGAGTAGCCGTAGGAGTAGGTGTTGGTGTCGGTGAATGTCTGAATATCGGAGTCGGGGTCGGCGTGGCGCTGGGTGTTGGTGTTGGTGTTGGTGTTGGTGTTGGAGTTGGAGTTGGAGTTGGAGTTGGAGTCGGTGTTGGAGTCGGGGTCGGAGTCGGTGTTGGAGTCGGGGTCGGAGTCGGGGTCGGAGTCGGAGTCGGGGTCGGGGTCGGAGTCGGTGTTGGAGTCGGTGTTGGAGTCGGGGTCGGAGTCGGTGTCGGTGTCGGAGTCGGTGTCGGTGTCGGGGTCGGAGTCGGTGTTGGAGTCGGTGTTGGAGTCGGTGTTGGAGTCGGTGTTGGTGTTGGCGCGCAGTTTGCCGCCGCTGTCGCCGTGAGAGTAATGCTGTCAATACCCACAGTGGTAAACGAGCTGTCCTGATCGTCGAAGAAATAGAAGCGGAACTCGACCGGCCCGCTCTGCGCGGGAAATGTAGAAAGATCGACCCCACCCCCGCTGGCGCTGGATTGGCCCGAACCAACGGCTGCCGTATGCGTGGTCAGGGTTGACGCAAAATTATCCACACTCCAGCGAACAGAAATGTTCGCATTAATGGCATTGCTATTGTTTTGAACGTCGAGGTTAAAATTGAGATTGGCGTAGGCGAGCGAGAGTCCGCTCGACGGAGTCACCGTAAAACCGAGGTAGTCATTGCCGGTGATGGCGAGTGCCTCAGTGCTCGGCGTGTTATCCGAGGTCATGCCATAGGCCGGGGAATTGACGAAGAAAGTGAAGAAGTTAGCGGAAGCGGAGAGCCCGGCGCCGGCGGAGAAATTTCCCGCACTGGAATTCGGATCGGTATCAGTCGAGGCCAGTGAGTTTCCCGAAAAGGGATAGTTCGCGACGGTTTGGCCAACGATCGCCGTGGTTATTTCGTATAACCCTCGGCCGTGGGTTGCCGCGCGAAGGATGCGATGCGGGTTCTGGATTTCGAGACCGAAAACCGCAGCATGCGGAAATCCGCTCCCGTAAACATTCCAGGATGTGCCGCCGTTAGGGGAATAATATACGCCCGCATCGGTTCCGACATAGATATCGGTGGAGTTGCCGCAGGCGAGGATTACCGGATCGATCGCGATGGCGTTAACCGGAATGTCGGGCAGACCGCTGGACATTGGCGTCCAAGTGACAATTCCAGTGGGAAGATTGATCGCGTCCAGGTTTGTCGTCTTCCAAACGTGAGCGATCGGTGAACCGGTGGTCCCGAAGCCGTCAAAGCAAAGATAAGCCACCGCTTTGTTATTCGGGTCGATGATGATCCGGCCGACACCAGTGGAGGGAGTCGTGGTCGTTCCATTGGTTGCACCGGCCCCGGCGATTTGCAGAAGCGGGTTCGCGCCGAGAGTGGTCGCGAAAACGTTTCCATTATTCAATCCCACGACACGAAAGTTGTCGTCTTTCGGCGAGATAGCGATCGCGCTTATCGGCACGCCGCTCTGGAGCAGCTGACTAGCTGCTGTCGCCACGTTGGCTTGAGTAATCGAGCGGTAGAGTTTGTCGGTGCCGAAGTACCATGTATTTGGATTTCCCGGACCGAGTGCTTGCGGTGCGTAGAAGTTTACCGAGTCGGTGAGAGCGATGCCGTTGAGATTATCGACGCTCCCATCACAGTACGGGCCGGCCGGCGCAAAGGTGAACGCCCCGTGAAACGACCAGTTGAAGTCGACGGCGCATGGCACGCTCAGATTCCTTGCCGTACCGATGAGATTATTCGCCTGGTTAAAATAGGTGTGGTAAAGCGTGACGGTCGTGTTGTCGGTTGCGTTTTGATCGATTAACGAGTAGCCGCCGTCGCCGCCGTCGGCCCGTGTAAAGGTCGCATTCGGCTTGAAGAACTCCGTGCCATTGTCCTGAGTCCCGCCGATGGAGAAGAAGCGGTCGAGCGGATGGACGGCCAGCGCCATAAACTGCGTCGCACTGAATGTGGTGTTGTTCAGCGAGGTCCAGTTCGCCCCGGAATCGGTCGATTTCCAGATACCGCCGTCGTTACCGTGATAAATGACGGCTGTGTTGGATGGGGCAACGGCGATCGCATGAACGTCGGCATGAAGTCCCGTGACGCTGGAACCGAAAGTCGTCCCGCCATTAGTAGAATTTCTGAAGATGTTGGCAGCGGTGTTGCCGCCGACATAAACCTTGTTCGCGTCTGTGGGATCCACTCCAACTGCGATGTCGTAAAAGCCCTGGCCGCCGGCGAATCCATTTACGCCAGTTAGGTTCGCCCAGGTGGCGCCGCCATCGGTGGACTTGTAGAGTGTGCCTGAACTTTGATCGACTGTCGCGTAAAGCGTAACAACAGTGCCCACTTTATTGATGGCGAGCTTCACGTTGACGGTGTCCGGCAGGGCGAGGGTTTTGGTGTAAGTCGGCGTCGCGCCGAGCGCATTCGTGGTCTGATAAATACCGCCCCTCGACGCAGCACTTTGGGCAAAGAGCGCGCAAACCAGATTGTTCGTGTTGCTCGGATCGGCAACGGCAGAAGTGATGATCGCGTTTGTTTCTGAACCATTGACACTCTGCAGCGTGAAAACCGGCGTTCCAGTTGCGTCCACGCCAGCGAAGGCATTGGTGGAGAGATAAAGTCCGCGCGGCGGAAGGACTGAGTAAGTCGAGGGGACGATGCCACCCTGACCCGACGAAGTCGCACAGAACACATTGTTGTGATTCGCAGGATCGACAACGATTGAAACAATCGAACGGCCGGTAAAGATATCGGCGTTGTCACTAGCTCTCAGGTTGTAAGGCCCATGCACCACCGGGCTACCGCTATCAGCGCCAGTAATAATATAGAATCCAGAACCGAAGAAGCTGTCTATGGAAAGGTTGCCTTCCCCCGTGCCGACAAGAATAGTACTCGAGTTAGTTGGATCAATCGTGATCGCTCCGATGGCGAGCGGTGTTCCAATGACAGTGGAAAATGCGTTGTCCATCAACTGCACCCACGTCGTTCCACCATCCAGCGTGCGATAGACACCGCCCTGCGCCGCCCCGACATAGGCGATCAGCGGATTCGTCGGATTGATTGCAATCGCAGAGACGCGCCCGCTCACGGGGTCACTCCGGACTTGAGTCTGTCCGTTTGGAATGGGAAACGGGCCGCGAGCGACCCAGGGCGGCTGAACCGTTATTTTAGGTTGAAAAGCTGGGACGCTAGCTCCCCGAATCGTTGAACGCGGGAGGGGTTCCGTGGCCGGTAAATTTTCAATAAACTTTTGCGCTGGCGATTCGGAAAGGGATTCCTTCTCCTTTCCCACGGCGGCCGGTGGCCGAACTGGCGCGCTCGAGCTTAGGACGACTAACGAAACGACGAAGGAAACTTGAGCGATTGTAATAAAGCGTCGGAATGGTGAACGCATAGTAAGTCTTTCTAGCGGGTTATTTCTGCCGGAGTTTTAGCCAAGTCAGATCGGCGCCTGGGTTGGAGCTGGAGTCGGCGTATGCCGACGCACAGGAGTTGGTGTCGGGGTAACTGTCGGTGTCGGTGTCGGCGTTACTGTTGGTGTCGGTGTAGGTGTGGGCGTTGGTGCCGGAGTCGGCGTTGGCGTCGGAGTTGGTGCTGGCGTAGGTGTTGGAGTTGGAGTCGGTGTTGGTGCCGGAGTCGGCGTTGGAGTAGGTGCTGGCGTGGGAGTTGGCGATGGCGTTGGAGTAGGTCCGCAACCCGTTCTTATTTGCGTAAAATGAGCGACTAATGTCCGGTTAGAATTTGCGGTGAACGTGTAATTGGCCGACGTGCTCACGACCGAAGTTCCCTCGGTCCAGTTAACGAACTCGAAGCACCGGTTTATTGGCGTCCCGGTGAGAGTGACGCTTGACCCGCAGTTGTAATTGCCCGCACCACTTACCGATCCGCTTCCGCTTGGCGCCGCACTCGCCGAGATCGTGTACGTTTTCAGCGCAAAGTTAGCGACCAGCGTCCGGTTGGAATTCGCCGTAAAGCTATAACTGGCCGAGGTGCTGACGACTACGTTACTCTCCGTCCAATTCACGAAATTGTAGCAGCTATTCGGACTCGCTACTAACGTGACATTTGATCCACAGCCATAGTTCCCGGCACCGCTCACTGATCCGCCTGCACCCGGCGATGCACTGGCTGAGATCGTGTACTGGATCAGGGTGAAGTTCGCTACAAGAGTACGATTAGAAGTTACGGTAAAGCTATAGCTGGGAGAGGTGCTCACGATGGTGCTACCCTCGGTCCAGTTGGTGAAGGTGTAGCAGGGATCGGTAGTGGCGGTTACCGTTGCATTGAAGCCGGCCCGATGCGTTCCGCCACCACTTACGGTGCCGCCCGCGCTCGGCGATGCGCTCACCGAAATTGTGTAGAGAGGCGGAGGTGTCGCGGTCGTCGAAATTTCTTGCACCGCGATAAAGAGCGGATGGGCTAGCCCTGAGCTTGCGAATACTGATCCATTCCCAGCCGCATCGAATTTCTCGATCGTGTCGTCGCCATAGTTGGCTGCGTAAAGATTGCCGTTGAAAAAGAGCAAGCCGACCGGCTGGCTCAAGCCGGAACTGGCGAACACGGTTTCAGACAGGGCGGTATCCCACTTTAAAATCCGGTTGTTGCCGGAATTGGCGATGAACAGATTTCCGCTAACGTCAAAGGCGAGGCCCTTTATTCCATTAAACCCGCTCGAGCCGATATCGGCCAGTCGATTCCCGGCCAGATCGAATTCCGTCAGAGTGTTTCCTACATAGTTGGAGACCCAGAGCTGGTTTCCATCGGGACTCAAAGCCAGGCCCAGCGGGTGGTTTAAGTTTGAGTTCGAATCGGCAAATACCGATGCATTGCCCGCAGGATCGAATTTTCGGACATCATTGGCATTGTATTCAGCCACGTAAAGATTGCCGTTCCGGTCAAACACGTTTGCCTGGGGAGCGGTGACCGCGCCGAAGAAGCTTGGGTTTCCAAAAGGATCGAATTTTTGGACCGAACCGAGTGAATAATTAACTAGTAGGTTACCACTCGAATCAAAGGATAACCCGTAGGGGATACCGAGACTCGGATAGACGCCGGCAAACTGCTCGATGTGGGCACCCGTACCATCGAATACGTCGACGGTGTTGCTGTTATAATTCGAGACGTAGAAGAGTGCGGTCTTGCACTTGCCGGCGCTGCCCGCGTTGTAGATGGCTTGGATGGCGCCCGAAGTAAGTGCAGCGTTGAACAGCTCTACTTCATCGATGAGGCCATTAAAGAAGTCGCCACTAGCGTTGCCGAAGACTCCGATCTTCGCCGAATTCCCGCTTTGTGCCGGACTTCCGCCGGCGTCAGCAAACACATTTGTGGGCACGGCGGCGCCGTTGACATAAAAAGTAAATCTCTGCCCTGCAGGGGCATTGGCATCGTAGGCGGCCGCGACGTGCTGCCAGGTTCCGACGGTGAGGACGGTCTGTGGCGTCTCGTAATCATTCACACCTGCGTCAGTGAAAACCTTGGCCTCCAAGTGTCCAAAGAAACTGTAGAAGTCGTAGCCATGAGTACCGTCATCGTTGGAAATGATTACGGCGATACCTGAGATGTCCGCCGGGTTAATCCAAGCGTCGATAGTAAACGTGCCCGGAAGATCGACATTTCCAACATCGACATATTGAGACTGACTGGAGGCAAGACTAAAGGCGCGATCTACTCTGCCATTGCCAAAGGTCGCGCCGTTTTTAAGCGTGCCGTTGTGGTTTCCTTGAATATCGATTGCCGTATCATCGCCGGGCCACCAGTCGATCAAACCAGATGGCGGAGTTACGCACACTGGCTTGCACTTGCCAAAGCTACCCGCTTCGTAAACGGACCGAATCTCAGCGGCACTCAACGCGCGATTGAAGATTTCGACCTCGTCCATACGCCCCTTAAAGAAGTTGCTGGGGTAGTTAGTGATTCTTCCGAAATTAAGATCATAGCCCGCAGCGGAGCCGGTCCCGACCGTCTGCGTGTCCTGGAGGACACCATCGACGAAAAGCCGGCCAATGTTACCTTCCCGAGTCACCGCCACATGCTGGAAGCCATAGCTCACGTTACTTCCTGAGAGGCTGGTCCCATCGATAATCGCTAGCCAGAAATGCGCACCCGCGGGGCCTCTGATGTAAATCAAGGGAATGTAGGTCCCATTGACACCTTTGTGGATGATGTAGTTATCGCCGGCGGGACTCGAAGGATCGGGAGCGATCCAGGCGTCGTAGGTAAAGTCGGTATAATTGAGCGATGGTGAGTCCGGGACAAACACATAGTCGTCTACACCATCGAAGCTAAATCCTTGACCTACTTCGCCAGCCGCAAACGTCGCGCCGTTCTTAAGTAGGCCGTTGTTGCCGTTCTGAATATCTCGCGTGTTACCGTCAGCCGGCCACCAACCGATCATGTTCGAAGGCGGCGCGACACAGGAAGATCGACATTTACCCAAGCTGCCCGCGTTGTAGAGAGCGGCAATCTCGGTTGCACTCAGCGCGCGGTTGAAAACTTCGACTTCATCAATTGCGGCATTAATAGTTAAGTCCCCACCGTACGATCTGCCACCAATCCAGAAATTAACACCGTCACCCTGGATGTTACCGCTAACCGACTGTTGAGCTACAACTACACCATTCGCATAGATGGTCTCATTGACGCCGTCATAAGTGAGCGCGATGTGCGTCCACTGGCCATTCGGCGGAACAATTCCAGTATAGAGAAAATGCTCGACGTTGTCGTTTGTCTTTATGCACGCGGCTAGTTGGCTGGATAACATGAAGAGCGCATAGTCATTCAGCCCAGATTCCGACTTACCGAAAAAGACCCCCTGGTTTTGAGTCGCGTTAAGATTTACCCATCCATCAATCGTAACTTGGTTGCCGGTGATGTTGAGGTTCGATGGGAGTCCCGGAGATGCCGCTTGACCGCCAGTGAAATTGAACGCCTGTCCCACTTCACCGGTAACGAATCCTTGGCCACCATAAAACGACAGGGTGTTATTGCTCACCGCGTCATTGCCATTATTTTCGCCCTGCCACCAACTCACCATCCCGGCCGGCGGCGGCGCGCAGTTCGACAGTTGGAAGGTCAGCTGAAGACCTGAGCTGAGCGTGCCGGCCGTGTTGCATTCAAACTGTGTGAATTCACTGCCATCCCTTTGCACACCGACGGTCTGAGTGTTGCCATCGCCGCCGTACCCATTGTTGTCCAAGGGAGATCCATAAATTACGTCGAACTTATTCTGTCCTTCATACAACCGGACCTCGAAGTTGACGCTGATCCCGCTATAGCCACAACAGTGAACGGCGCGCCATTCGATGTTAAAGATTCGGTTCGGTGCCGTGCCGCTCGTTGACGTAAAAATGCCCTGCCCGCTATTTTGCGTATAGAGATCGTCCCAAAATGGAAAAATTGTGTAGGTGAAGGTGTAGCCGTTATCGTCAGGTAAGCAGCCGTTGCTAAAAGCGGCATTGCCACTGGTGAACTGGATGTTGCCATTCGAACTGACAATGGCACTCGTAAACGTCTGATCGTAGAGCGTGTAGGAAAACGGCAGGGTGATCGTCGTCGTGCAGTCGTCACAGTGGTTGCCCGCGTCACTCGTGCCCGGCACAATCGACGCACCCGTAGAACTGGTTACGAAATACTTCCCTGACGCCGAGCTGGGCTTTAGTGGAGAAAACGGTCCCCCGCTTGCGACGCGCCCGCTGCTTTGGATCTTGTCTTTTTTAACGGCTGTCGGCTTGGAGGCACTGGGCGGCGGCGCGGCAGTCAGCGTGAACACTGCCGCGATGGTGATGATAATACCGGCGGGAGCAAACATGCGGCGGAGAAGTAGTGATGATGATGATTTCATGTGGAAACCTCTTTCCGCGAGCCGGACAGGGATTGAGTCCGGCGCAAAAAATAATCTGCGCGCCGCGCTCTCGAATCTGCTCTGCGACTAACTCCCGTAAAACGCACGGGTGTCGCACTCATGAATGGAAATCACGACTTCGTCTTTACTCATTATCGACACTCCAGATCAAGAACATTCCCGAGTAACAGGAAAGATTTTTCGGAAATAACGAGTGTAGGACGACGCCTTACAAGATCGACAACGGAGCCGGCGAGTTGGTAATCGGTCTAGGCTTGGGACGACGTCAGATCGGCGCCCGGTTGGGAGCTGGAGTCGGCGTGCGCCGATGTATAGGAGTCGGCGTTGGCGTTACTGTAGGTGTCGGTGTTGGCGTTACTGTAGGTGTCGGTGTTGGCGCTACCGTAGGTGTTGGCGTTGGAGTTACCGTAGGTGTCGGCGTTGGAGTTGGTGCGGGAGTAGGCGTGGGTGTCGGAGTATGTGCTGTACAACGCTCATCGACTAGGCCATTACAGTTATCATCGATGCCATTGCACACTTCAGTCGCTCCGGGATGCACAGATGCGTTGGAATCGTTGCAGTCTGTGTTATTAGCCACGTAACCCGCCGGCTGATTGCACGCGTGGGTCGTTACTGCCGGGTTACCGTACCCATCACCGTCGGCGTCTCGATACCAAATCGGTCCAATGTTACCTTCGTCGATCTGCCCATTGCAGTTATCGTCGATCCCATTGCACACCTCTGTTGCGCCAGGATGCACGGCCGCGTTTGAATCGTTGCAATCCGTATTGTTGCTGACGTAACCAGCCGGCGCTGAGCAAGCCTGGATCGTAACGTTAGGATTGCCGTATCCATCGCCGTCGGCGTCCCGATACCAAGTCGGTCCAATGTTGCCTTCATCGACCTGGCCATTGCAGTTATCATCGATCCCGTTACATAGCTCAGTCGCGCCCGGATGAATGGCGGCATTCGAGTCATTGCAATCGGTGTTATCAGCCACGTAGCCAGCGGGAGCTGAGCATGCCTGACTGGTTACATTCGGATCACCATAACCGTCGCCGTCCGCATCGCGGTAGAATGTTGTCTTTACACCTTCATCGATCTGCCCATCGCAGTTGTCGTCAATCCCGTTGCACAGCTCGGTTGCACCGGGATGGATCGCGGCATCTGCGTCATTGCAGTCGGTGTTATCAGCGACGTAGCCAGCAGGGGCCGAGCAGGCCTGAGTCGTGACATTCGGATCGCCGTAACCATCGCCATCGGCATCGCGGTAGAACGTTGAAGTCGGCAGGCCGTCATCGATTTGCCCATTGCAATCATTATCAATGCCGTCGCACACCTCCGTTGCTCCCGGATGCACGTTCGCATTTGTGTCGTCGCAATCGGTGTTGTTGCTGACATAGCCAGCAGGAGTAAAGCAGGAACTGATCGTTACATTCGGATCGCCAAACCCGTCGCCGTCCGCGTCGCGGTAAAAGGTCGACTTCTGACAGACAGTGCCGATTACACCCATCGAGAAATCGTCTGATTGGGGGCTGAAGTTGGCGCTGAAAGTTGAGCTGTCCCAAAACGAATTGCCGTCGTTGCCGGGAGGCTGACCGACGGCGTTAGCGCCAGAGGTGGTCCCATCATATGACGCGGGGGTGGCAGAGACTGGTGTCACATTAAGCCAGTAGGTGCCCGGTGCTAAACCAATATTCAGGCCGGAAACGGTTACCCTGTACTCTGAAAGGCCGAAGCCGCTCCCGCCCGTGGGGGTGACCGTCACCGGGCTATTCGACCCGCTGGCCACGATCGTGCCGCCATTGCCCGCCGACATGCCGGATCGGATCGACCAATTAGCACCTGTAATGGTTGCGTTGGACAGGTTGTTCGAGAAAATGGCAGTCGCGACCCAAAGATCATCTGAGGCCGGCACGATAAAATCATCGTAAACTGAAGAACTGGCTGAGGACGATTGTTCGTTCCTTAGACCATTCGCCCCGTCAAAATCGCCGTTATACCACAGAGTGGCGGGGGCGGCCTTGCATTTCCCGACGGTGCCGGCGTTGTAGATGGCGTTGATTTCATTCGACGAGAGTGCGCGGCTGAAGATCTCGATTTCATCGAGCAAACCGTGAATGAAATGTTGCACACCCGAACGTGTGCCGAACGCCAATAAGCCGGTGCTCACACTGCGGCTGGCGGATGTCGATGCTTCCAGCTGGCCGTTGATGAAAACCTTCAGGGTTGTCCCGTCATAAGTCTGAGCAACGTGGAACCATTCGTTTAACGGCACCGAACCAGGAGGCGTATTTACTGTCACCGTGTCGCCAGCGATAATACTCAAAAGGCTGTTGTCTCCTGCGTAGATAAACAGGCCATAGCTGTCACCACCGCTGCCATCGGAGTTCTGCGTCTTGACCAAAATGGCGTCATGCTGGGAGCCGTTGATTACGCCTTTCCAATAAACCCATGCGTCGACACTATAAGCCGGATTCGGATCAGGGAACCCGCTCACTGTTACAGTGTCGTTGGTCCCGTCGAAACTCATCGCCTGACCCACTTTGCCTGCCTCAAACGCCGGCCCGCCCCCTGCGCCGGTCCCGTTATAGCCGCCTTGAATATCATTTAGATTTCCCTCGCCCGGCCACCAGCCGAACATGTCCGCCGGAGGTATAACACACGGAATGAAGGTGTATTGCGTGCCCGGAGCTGGCGTATTCCCGCAGGAAGAGACTATAGTTGATTGACTGCCGGTGTCGCGTTGTAATCCGATTCCACCAAAGCCGCCAGCGCAAGCTCCGTAGATGAAATCAATCCTGTTTTGTCCCTCGTAAAGCCGGACTTCAAAGTTGTAGGTCGGCGGGCCGCCGCTGCAACAGTGCTGTGTTCGCCATTCGATGTTAAAGATGCGGTTTGGAGCTGTGCCGCTCACCGAAGTAAAGATGCCCTGGCCACTGCCAGCATCGGCCGTGTATAAATCTGTCCAGCTCGGAGAGATGAGGTTATTGGCGGAACTGTTAGGCACGCAGACCGTGCAGCAGGTTTCGCCCGAGGTGAAATACAGGTTTCCGTTCGAGTACACGGTCGCGGTCGTAAACGTTTGATCGTAGAATTTCACCGGGAAGGGCAAAGTGATTCCAGTCCCGCAATCATCGCAGTGGTTACCGATGTCGGTCGCGCCCGGCACAATCGACGCGCCAGTAGACGTGGTGACAACGTAGTCGGGAGATGAAGTGACAACTTTCGGCGTCGATGGTGCGCTACGCTGGACTGAACTTACCTTTTTCGTGGCGGTTTTGTCTGGCGACGCCGATTTCGAAGTGCCGGCGGAAGGCGCCACCATAAAAACCGTTGCGCTAATGATAAAGAGCGCAGAGCGCAGGTTGTTACGTGCGCCTATCCATAAAGCGACGATGGACAAGCGAATGGGAGCAAACAAGCAATGAAGAAGTGATGATAATTTCATGTAGAGACTTCTTTCAGGAATGTGCCAGTGCCGGTACGCGCGTGATACCAACCCGGAATGGTGCTGTCATTTGTCCAGGTCGCGCTGCCGCTGGCTGGAAGCGTGTCGAAATTTTGTGGGAGCGTCGTCGGGAGCGTCGTGATGCCGACATTCGGCGGAATCGCGCCGCCGCGGTCTCTCGCCGAACTCCCAACCGCCAGGATTAGAACCGCGGCAATGAGGGACGAGATGCTCGTTTTCACGTGTAGGACTCTTTCCTACACGGCACGTTGTCTCTGCGCGAGCGTAATTGTTCGATGCGCGGGGAAATGAGGTTCCCGCATTAAAAGACGCAACGTTTTAGGCATTCGCAGGTCAAACTTCCAATGCCTAGATTTGGATCTCGAATTAACAAGATCGACTTCGTCGACATCTTGCGTGCTTGCGCCCTTATCCTCGTCATCTTCATGACCATCACGTTTTTCGCCGGCTGCGAAACGGCAAATAAGCAGGAGGCCGATTCGAACTCGATGATCCGGAAAGCTCCGAGCGGACAGGAAGTCCATGGTGAGGTCGGGGCCATGTACGGCGCCAGCGCTTCACGTCACTGACGGCTAGTTCGTTCGCGCATAAAGGAGCGAATCGAGAACTTGCCCGTCTTTGATTACATTTTTTCGTAATCTGCCTTCGAGAACAAACCCTGCCTTTTCCAGAACGCGAATCGAAGCGGCGTTGTTCGCATAAGCCTCGGCCTGGATTCGCTGCAGCGGAAAGTTTTCGAAGCAATAGCCGGTAACAACCGGGACAACTTCGGTCATGACGCCGTGTCCCCAGAAATCCTCGCCCAGCCAGTAACCAAGCCCGGCTGTGTGTCGGTTCACATCTTCGCCGAGCCGGACACCAATTCCGCCGACAGCTGCCTCGTTGATATCGATGCAAAAATTCGTTGCCGGCTGCTTTGAAGTTGCGCGGCGCAAAAATTCATTCGCGTCATCAAGCGTGTAGGGATGCGGAAATAAATCGCGCACGCCCAACCAAATCTTGCGGTTGTTCGCATGTTTCGCGAGCGATGCCGCATCATCAAGCTGCCACAGCCGAATCGTGCATCGCTCAAGGACGAGCGGCATCTGTTTACTTTTCGTCAAACTTGATCCCCGCTTTTTGCACTTCGCGATAAGGCAACAGCCAGATGAGCGATTCGTCGTGAAGATCGACAACTTGAATACGGTTCCCCCAGGGATCGTGAAAATCGCAGCGGAACGGCGGATGGAGTTTTAGTCCGTATTTGGCCGTCACCTTCTTGCGCACTTCCGCGATTTGTTCTTCGTCGCGAACGATGATGCCGAAATGCCGCATCCCGCCGGGATGCAGTTCTTCCACTTCGAAGATGGCGAGAAATTGATGCTCGCCGAGTTTGAAGAACGCGTCGCCTTCGCCGCTGTTGAGCTTCTCGAGATTGAAAACGTCTTTGTAAAACGCGATCGCCTTCTTGATGTCGTCCACTTCGATGGCGACGTGATTGCAGCCGTAAACTTGCACACTCATATCAAGATTACGTTAACCGATGTCGTCGCTCCTTCCACTGATCGGGTGATTGACGTTCGGAATGGCTTGGCCTAAGACCGGCCATGGGGAAATTTCCTTTCACCACCTTGCTGTGCCTGGGACTTGTCGCACCCGCATTTGGCGGAAAGCACAAGGTTCCGCCCGGTGAACCGATTGTCACCGTCCAAGTTCCTGACAAATGGAAAACGACGGAACGCGGGGAGCATATCGAAGCCATTTCGCCTGATAGCGCCGTCTCCATCCTCGTCATGCCGGCCGAAGCCAAAAAGATCAATGAGGCGATGGGCGAAGCGATGCGTTACTTGCGAAACAAAGGCGGTATCACCGTTAGATCTAACAGCATGAAGCGCGAAGATGGACAACTTAACGGCATGGACGTTAAGAATGTCTCCTGGCTCGGAAAAAATGAGAAGGGCGACGTTAAGATCAACTTCAAGATTATGTCTGTTCCGGAAGGCAAACCGGTGATTGTTGTTTATTGGGCCTCGCCGGACGCGGAAAAAAAACACCAGAGAGAATTGAACAAGATGCTGCAGAGCATCACCAGAATTTGATTCGTTAGCGCAACAGAGACGATGGACGAATTCAGTTATCTGTCAGTTCTCATCTCGGTCATTCTCGGACTGGCTGTGACACAAATCCTGAAAGGCTTTCGCGGAATCGTGTTATCTCGGGCGCGCGTCCGGATTTACTGGCCCGTGATCGCGTGGGCCGTGTTGTTACTGCTTATTTGCACGCAGCACTGGTGGGCGATGTTTGGGATGCGCTACCGGCATCACTGGACCTTTCTGCAGTTTGCCGTGGTCTTACTGAACGCGATTTTTATCTACATGATGGCCGGACTGGTTTTCCCGGACTTCTTTGGCGCCGAAGTTGTCGATCTAAAAGAAAGCTTTACTCGCACCGCGGTTGGTTTTTCGCCGTCGGCTTCGCCACTATCGCTGCCAGCGTCATGAAAGATTTTGTTCTGGATGGCAAATTACCTCAGCCCACAAATCTAGCTTTCCATGCGATTTTCGGCGCGACTTTTCTAATCGGCGCACTTACGCGGCGCGAAGCGTATCACAAGATGCTAATTGTAATCGGATTCGCCGTCTTCGTTCTTTACATCGTCGTGCTATTCGCGCGCCTGCAGTGACTGGTGCGGCTATGATGGCTGCTGTCCGGAAGCCTCGGTTGCGTCCTTTTTCCTACCAAACAATTTGCGAAACCAAGCCGCGATCGCGAGCGCCGCGATAATAAGAAATTTCTTGGCACCGAGGATCAGCACCCACAGGCCCTTGAACAAGCCAAGCTTTGCCGCGACTCCGCCGGCAACAAGGGCCGCCAGGCCATACGTCGCGACTTTGTCCCCGCTTGCTGCGTTGAAATCCGCATAACGGTTTCCCGGATTAAAGTCGATCGCAGAAAGGATTTGTGGCGTACTTTTCTCGATCTGCGGCAACTCGCTCATCGATGCTACCGCGTTCAAGACGAGCACGCCACGACGGCCAAGCACGCGAATGTTGTAATTCAATGTGTCTTCGGCGGCGTCGGCAAACTTGAGTTCTTTTGCCCAATAAAGTTTGTGCGTCTCGGGATCGTAGCGCGGAGGCGCAGCCCAGCCGACCAGCTCCATCGTTGGATAGCCTTGCTTGGAGCGCTCCGGATTCTGTTCATGAATCCCTTTTTGCATCTGCTTCAGAAGATCGTTGTAATTGATCTTCTCGGCGTCGTGATCTTTGACGTAACCATCTTCATTGTAACTGATGATCACAGCCCAAGCTTCACGACCGAGTGGGCCTGTCTCTGGAAGCAACAAACCAAGCGGCTCCTCCTGGGGCGGATTGCCCCAGAGCTGGACGACGACTTTGTTCGCGTCAGCTCCGTTCAAGTAACGAAACCCTTCGGGCACATTCAATGTTGCGAGGCCATTGTGCAGCACGATCTGCCCCTGCTGATATTTCAAACTCGCAGCTAACGCCTGAGCTTCCTCGCGCGATTTTGGCCCGCCCTGCCCAAACACCTCTGCGGTTGATAAACAAACGACGGCAACAAACAATGCGACGAGGATGGGGATTTTCATGGGGGCGCCGTGTAACTAATAAAGACTGCCAGTAAAATAAAGAAAATTCACGCGGACACGGCAAAGACTTCGGTTTGCGTCGACGATTTCAGCGCCAGCCGTGAATGATGCCGCCAATGATCACGCCGCCGATCGCGCCGATGATGAGAATTGGCGCGTAAGCTTTGCTGATCAGCGCGGCGGGTAAGCTTAACAACAAGGCAAAGAGAAGTCCGACGAGCCAGCCCGGCCAGCCGGGTAATGTTACGCAGCCGATCACGAAACCGATGGCGAATCGGTTGATGAAGGCCGCGAGCAACGCCGCGCGTTTGTCGGGAAATGACATCGGTATCATCATCGCTACCGAGACCGCACCAAAGATGAGTCCCGCAATTACGCCTGACATTAGATTTGACATACGATGTCGATCTAACGCGCACTGCTCTTTCGGCTCAATCTAATTTTCGGCGATGAAATTGGGGAACACGTTCTACGTCACGAACCGGAAAGCCTGGCGCGCCTGGTTGGCAAAGAACCACGCCAGCGAAAAAGAAATCTGGCTCATTTATTATAAGAAGCACAGCGGCAAGCCACGCATCCCTTATAACGACGCGGTCGAAGAAGCGCTCTGCTACGGCTGGATCGACAGCATTATTAAGAGAATCGACGACGACCGCACCGCGCAGCGGTTCTCGCCGCGGCGCCCTAGGAGTTTTCTATCCGAAACGAACAAGGAACGCGTCCGCCGTTTGGTCAAAGCGAAGAAAATGACGCGCTTCGGGCTGGAAAAGATCAAGACGCAACTCGCAGAAGAGTACGTTCACGCCAACGATATTCTTGCGGCGTTAAAGAAAGACGCGAAGACCTGGAAGAACTTCCAGGCTTTTCCAGAGTCATATCGACGGATCCGCGTCGGCTGGATTGACGCGGCGCGTCATCGCCCGGAAATCTTTCAACAACGATTGCGCTATTTTCTAAGGATGACTGTGCAAAATAAAAAGTTCGGAATGGTGCAGTAACCATGACTACACCCCGCCTTGTCATCCCGAGGTTGCTGCGACCGAGGGACCTCACAGTGCTTCGAGGGTTACGCAAGCGTCCACCAAATCATTATCCGAAGCGTAGACGCTCTAGTTCACGCCATCACGCTCGAGCAGGTGAGATCCTTCGCCTTCGCTCAGGATGACAAGTGTAACGATGACCACACAACCGAAGCTCGCCCGTCAACTCGGACTGTTCGACGCCACCATGATCGTGATGGGCGGAATCATCGGAAGCGGCATCTTCATGAATCCTTCAGTGGTCGCGCAACAGGTGCATACGCCTTCGCTAATTCTTGGCGCCTGGCTGGTCGGAGGATTGATTGGATTGGCCGGCGCATTTATCTGGGCTGAGCTGGCCGCGACCATGCCTGCAGTCGGAGGTCAATACGCTTATTTGCGCGATGCTTATCATCCAATCTTCGGTTTTCTTTACGGGTGGGTGCTCCTGCTCGTAATCGAGACCGGCGGGATGGCGGCGGTCTCGATTACGTTTGCGCGCTACTTCATCGAGCTGACGCGCGTGCACGCACCTGACTGGCTCATCGCTGTCGCGGCGCTGACCGTTCTTACGATCATTAACTGTCTCGGCGTCCGTTTCGGTGGACGCACACAATCAGTTCTCATGGTCCTCAAGATCGCGGCCATTGCGGCATTGATCGGTTTCGGACTTTTTGCGCCGCCGATCGAAACTGCGTCCGTAGCTGCGTGCCACGATTCGCTCACCGATTTCGGAGGCGCACTTGTCCCTGTGCTCTTTGCTTATGGCGGATGGCAGACCGCCAACTTCATAGCCGGTGAAATGCGCGAACCGCGTCGCGATTTGCCGCGCGCGTTATTGCTTGGCGTGGCCGGCGTCGTCACGCTTTACACCTTGGTAAACATCGTGTGCGTGCGCGTTCTCGGCGCCCAGGGTCTCGCCGCTACTTCTACGCCGGCAACTGCAATTATGCGCGCCGCTCTCGGGCCGCGCGGCGCCACTTTCATTGCCGCCGCCATCGCCATTTCGACACTCGGCTTTCTCTCGCAATCCATTCTCACCGCGCCGCGCGTTTATTTCGCCATGGCTGAGGACGGACTTTTTTTTCGCGCGGTCGCGCGGGTTTCGCCGCGCACTCACGTCCCGATCATTGCGATCGTGCTGCAAAGCGTCTGGACGGTCGTGATTGCGTTGAGCGGACGTTACGAGCAGATCCTCAATTACGTCGTCTCGATGGACTTTATCTTTTTCGGGCTGACCGCTTCCACGCTTTTTGTTTTCCGACGACGTCCCGAAAGCGTCAGAACGACACCGGGACATCCCTGGACGACAGCGTTGTTCGTCGCGGTATGCTGGCTCGTGGTCGCGAATACGATCTGCCGTTATCCCGGGAACACGCTGATCGGGATGTCGATCTTACTGGCTGGCGTCCCTGTCTATTTTTTGTGGGGTTCTCTAAATAGAAAAAGGAAATGAATCTGCGCGAAGACACTCCGATGTTTTACATGGCCTGGGCGAAGCTGAGCGCGGCTTCCCGTTTTAATCTCTCCACCAGCGGCGTGATGGATTATCCGCTCGCCGAGCTTCCTGCGCGCATCGAGGACCTCGAAATCAACGGCCCAGGTCGTTACGGTTATCCGCCGCTGCAGGCGGCTCTGGCCAAGAAAACCGGTGCGTCCGCCGAAAACATTGTCGCCTCCATTGGGACGTCGATGGCCAATTTCATTGCCTTTAGCGCGCTGATTGAACGCGGCGACGAAGTTCTGATCGAACATCCAACCTATCAGCCGATGCTCGACATCGTGACTTGGCTGGGGGCGAACGTGCGACGGTTCGACCGACCGGCCAGCCAAGGATTCCGTCTCGACCTCGACGAACTCGCCCGCCAAATCCGGTCCACCACGAAATTGATCGTGCTGGCCAACCTGCACAATCCATCGAGCGCATTCATCGAAGAAGATGTCATGCGTCGGGTCGGGGAACTGGCAAAGAGCGTGGGCGCGCGCATTTTGGTGGACGAAGTTTATCTCGAAACGCTTTTCGACCGTCCGTGGCGCTCCGCCTTTTTCCTCGGTGAAAATTTCGTCGTCACCAGCAGCCTAACGAAAGCTTACGGACTGAGCGGTCTGCGCTGCGGCTGGATCCTGACGCCAGCCGATTTGGTGCAGCGCATGTGGACGCTCGTCGACCTTACCTACGGAATTCCCGCGCACGCCGCCGAGCGCCTGAGCGTGATTGCGCTCAATCATCTTTCGCCCATCGCCAAACGCGCTCGCACATTGCTCGATCGCAATCGTCCGCTGCTCAATTCCTTTCTCGCCGCGCACGATAAACAACTCGACGCCGAACCGAGCCGCTTGGGCACGACGGTCGCGCCGCGATTACGCCCCGGCCGCGTCGATGAATTCTGCGATTTGTTGCGCAACGAATTCGAAACCACCGTCGTGCCTGGTTATTTCTTCGAAGCGCCGGAACATTTTCGTATCGGCATCGGCGGCCCCACTGACGCGCTCGAAGAAGGACTCACGCGCGTCGCCAAGGCGCTCCAGCGTTTCAACGCTTAGATTTAAGATTCATTCGGGCATCGTCCGGCCAGGTTCCTGCTCTCTGCAGTGCCGTGGATCGACAATTACACTTTGAAAAGCTGGTTTCGCTCGCGGTGGAATGGGCGACTGAACAGGAACAGAAGATTTTGCGGGAGGGCGTGCCGCTCTCGGAAGAAGAAATTACAGATGCAAAGATGACGGGGGTTAAAGATCCTGAGCGCGTTCGATTGCTGCGAGTGGAAACCGTTCCAACTCCGACCCATCCGTTGTTAAAGGCGGCCTACGACACAATCAATTTGCGGACACCAGCTCCTCGCGGCCTCGCGTTGCAATACGGCATCTCGATTCGGTCGGATTACTGGCGAGATCGATCGCTCATCGCACACGAGCTCGCGCATACGGCCCAGTATGAGCGCCTCGGCGGGATCGTGCCCTTTCTCCGACAATATCTTTCTGACTGCATGACGATCGGATATGGCGGGTCGCCGATGGAGCAGGAAGCTGTCGCGGCGTCGGCACGCATCTGCGCTGTCTAAGATCGCCGTTTCGTTCGGTGGCCGATCATTTCGCCTTTGATCGTGCGAGGATCGACACGGGTAAGGCGCTTTTCCATCGCGCGCGTTAGAAGCGGGATGTGCGGAATCTCGCAAAGATATTCGGCGATAAACCAAATCGGTTTTTCCGTCGTCATCCAGCAAAGATGATCGAAGCGAGAGAGATTTACTGGGCGCGAGTAGCGGCGGAGCGTGCGCTCGAAGCGGAGATTGAAGTAAACATTAAAGTAACTCATGGCCAGTTCGCGCAGCGTTCGGTAAACCGGCTCGCGATATCGACAACCAGTGAAGTTGGATTTTGCGACTGCGCCCCAAGCGCCGCGCACTTTGAAAATTGCGATGACATGATCGGTGTCGCGCTCGGCTTCGAGATCGAAGATCAACGGCGGAAAACCGAGCACGCGCAATGCGGCCGCGGCAAAGATCCCGCCGTCCAGGCAGGATGCCGTGTGATCGTGTAAGACTTTGCGCGGCGATCGCGCATCGTACTTAAGATTGTAGGGCAATGCATCGAGAAACCGCTGAATCCCGGCCGGCGTTTTAAGAGCGCGCAATGTGCGCAGTTCGGTCCGTGAAAAATTTGGGCCGGTCGAAATAGACGTCGATCTTGCGATTGTCGATCTTCGCCCGGTGCGGATCTTTTACAATCCCACTGGGTGACGTGCTTCGAATCCGATCGGCAAACGCGGCGTTGGTTGCCAGGCCGGCTTCCAAACCTCGCGTCCCGTGACGTAAGGCGTCGTATCAAGCCGGAGGCCGGCGATGATGGCGAAGGTGTGACCGTTGCGCGCGTAAATGGTAATCCACTTGCCTTTGCCGCGATCGCCAAAGCGCCGGAACTCAGACGAACTGATCGGGGACTTGATCAATCCGGCGCCGCCGAGCGCAAATGAAATTGTACCGGAACAGTCGTAGGCGTTGTCGCTAAAAGACTTGTGCCCGCCACCATAACGATAAGGCTTGGCGCGAAGTTGGTTCGCGGCCCAAATAGCGCGCTTCACTATTAACGGTGCTCTTTCCGGTGCCGCGGCTTGTCCATAACGGAGCCTGGCTAAACTGCCGGGCACGGTTGGGCCCGTTGTCGGAAACGAGCCGGCGGCGATCGATGAAACAGTGAAGCCAAGAAGGGCGGCGCTAAATAAAATTTTCACAGGGCAGCAGTTCGGTGGGGGCAACGCTGTGGTGCTATCTCACATTGCGGTTGAATGAAAAGAAAAAAAATCTGGCCTCAATAATCCGTTTATAAAAATGATACTGAGTATAAAAACCGGAACAATTAATGCTCTAAACCAAGACCTTGAAGGCGCAAGAAAACCCCAAGCTTCGCGACCAATCGGAGCGGCAAATTGATTTCCGCCAGTTCTTTCCGCCGCCGCCAGATATCTCGCCGCCAAGTCATCCGCGCGTCGATCCGAAAACTGCCGAGACTCACTCCGCGCAAAAGAGATTCAGCAATTCTTTACGTCAGGCGCGCGTTGGCGGGTCCGATTGGGCAAACCTCATTTTCGTATTGGTGACAATTATTGGCGGTCTTTTTCTTTCTATTCGTTATTTCCGTAGTCCTGAAAATTTTCGCGCCACCGCGAAATGGCCTCGTGAATTTCTCTATCAACGTCCGGCCGGCACCGAGTCTTATTCGACGACGATCAACACAGCTTCGTTGAAACAAAGTGATGCGCCTGCGCTAAAACCGGTGCCGGTTTTGCCGCCAAAAGACGGTTTCACCGGCCGAAACCCATTTGCACCAGTCGACCACCCCCTCGGTCCGCCGCCGCCTGTCGCAGCCAACAACGGTTTGCCTTTTGTTCCGTCGACCACTTCGAATCAATCGTCTGCCGCTACGCAGCAAAGTGCCGCCCGGGGCGCAAGCGAATCATCGCCAGCGAGCAAAGGCGGCGCGACAAGTGGAAAGCCCGGACCGAGCGGTCCGACCTCTGCTCGACCCACAAATAACGATACGAAAACGCCAGTCGGGCCTTCTCGAAAAGGCACCGGTGGCAAGCAGTATCCCAGGCCCGGAAAAGAAAGCTGCGTAAAACCCAGCAATCGACAGATCACCGATGCGCAAAAGCTGGCGCGGGTTGAGAATTTGAGACGCTCGCAGGAAAATCTCGCGGCCAAAGCGACAAGGAATTTTAATGCACCAGCTGGCGGAGCGATTCGCACATTCAATTCGAATCTCAATTCAAATCGGGCCGGATCGTTCGGCGCACCAGGAAATGGACTTGGGGGACGTCACTAAAAGACTAAGAAAAGCCACGCCAGTGAAGGACCGATTTATGCTTTGCCAAAAAGACGATGCTGAAGCACAATTCGCCACCCAAAAATAAGTCAATGCCCCAGATCGACTTTCGCCAAGCGTTTGCGTCCGCGGACCCTAAACCGCTGCCGCCAGGCTCTGCTCGGATTTCTGCATCTAACCGAGCGGACGGCCGAGTTGACCAAAATGCAGGAAGGCTATCCGTTCGCACAAGTCGATTCGATCATTCGAGTTGGGCGAACATCGCGTTCGTCGGCGTGACTATTGCCGGCGGATTATTCTGGGCGTTTTATTTTTTCAATGGTGCTGAACTCCTCCGCGCCGCAGCCGCGTGGCCACGGGAATTTCTCTATTCCCGACCGTTCGGAGTCGTCGGCAATGGAAAGATCGACAAGCTAAATGGCGCTGATCCAACGTCGCGCCTAGGGAGAAACTCGCCGGAATCGTCAAAAGGCGATCCATTTCGTAACGTTGGCCTGCCCGGCCTAGATCAGCCGTCGACTTTTAACTCTCCCACGGCCGGAACTTTTGCTTCGCCCGCCGGCCCGGTTTCGTCTCCAGCCAGTCCGCCGTCATTGCCGTCGCTGCCGCCTCCACTTAATCCAGGCCCGCTACTGGGCGGACTAAATCCTTTTCCAGCAGGCACGGATGCGTTGTCACAAGTCTTTAATAAAGCGGTCGCTGATCTTCAGCGCATCAGTAATCTCAATGCGCGGCGCACTGTTGTCGTAGTCGAAACGGAACCTTCGGCCGCACGTATGCGCGCAGCCAAAGCAGCACAGAATGCAAAACGCGCTGCGCAAATTGCTGCCGCCAAAGCCGCGGGGCTTACCGGCAAGACTGCGCAGACTGTGCAGCAAGCATCGCAGAACGCTACCGCTGCCGTGCAAAATCAGGCTGCAGCAGCGCAAAACCAAGCAGCGGCCATGAGTCAGCGCGCGAGTGGTATGGGACAGCAAACTTTGGGTGGTGTTAGCGGTGTGACCGGTTCCGGTCTCTCAGGGGTTGGCGGCATGGGCGGCCTTGGTGGACTTGGCGGTCTTAATGGTGGCGGCGCTCTTGGCGGCGGTGGAATCCACCTCGGCGGCGGTGGCGGTCACCACTGACGCTCGTCAGCGCCCACTCATTCATCTCCCAGTTCATCTGGTCGAGAGCGCATCTTTAATGATATGGTGCGCGCTATGACGCGGTCGTTCGCGTTTTTCTCTGCGCTAAGTGCTGCCGCGGCGCTCATCTCCGCCGAGGAGCTGCCGAAGAATGATGATATCGATTCACTCGATATCGAGCCGCCGCTACTGATTCCAAATTTGACGCGGGACAAAGAACCGATTGCCACAAAAGATACGCCGTCCCCGATTCCCGATCCGGATCGCCTCGAAATAGAACTCGAGCGCGCGAAGAGAAACGCTAGGAGTGCGGAGCGGCTTTTCAAAATCGGTGCGCTCGCCAAAGTGGAAGCCGAGCAACGCGTTTTGCGCGTCGCGCGTTTGCAGTCGGACCTCGAAGCTGCGCGCCTGACTCGGGCCAAGGAGGAGTTGACTGCGCAACAGAGCAAACTTGCCGCCGGGGAAATCTCGCAAACGGAATTATCTGATGCCGAAACCGCAGTGGCGCGCGCCACCGAAGCAGCGCACGCCGCGGCGGTCGCGCGCGAACACGCCGAAGTCGAAGCCGCCCAATCAAACCTCGATCGACAACGAAAACTTCTCGCTCTCGGCAGCGGCCGGAAATCGGAAGTAAGTCGGGCCGAAGAAAAACTGGCGGAATTAAAAGCGGCGAAAAATTAAAGTCGGCTTTTGCGAACAACCTGGGGGCTTGCATGGTCGGGCCGCGATGTTCTATCTTCTCAACCCCGAGAGTTCTCCATCTATGGACGTAAGCGGACATATCGGCGCCATCCTCAATCAGAAAAGCGGTGAGATTTTTTCTGTCTCGCCTGAGAGCACTGTTTACGACGCCATTGAAATGATGGACAACAAGAACGTCGGCGCGCTCTTGGTCATGGAACACACGCGCTTGGTCGGAATGTTTTCCGAGCGCGATTACACGCGCAAAATTGTCCTTCGCGGCAAGCGCTCCCGCGAAACCAAAGTCTCCGAGATCATGTCTACGAATTTGAGCGTGACGCACCCGAACGAAGGGGTCGAAGAATGTCTGCGCCTCATGACCGAGAAACGCATTCGCCATCTGCCCGTGCTCGATGGCAAGAAGGTCGTCGGCGTGATTTCAATTGGCGACCTGGTCAAGCACGTCATCGCCACCCAAAGCGCCGCCATCGCACATCTCGAGAATTATATTCACGGCGGGTTCAGCGGTTAAGATTCCAAACCGTTTCGCCTGCGATAATCGTCCGCACGGCGCGTCCTTTTAATTTCCGTCCATCAAAGGGCGTATTGCGCGAAGCCGATTGGAATTGTTTCGCCTGAACTGTCCACTCCATTCCCGGATCGATCAGCGTGATGTCCGCTGCTGCACCAACTGACAAAGTTCCGGCCGCAAGCTTGAGCAGCCGCGCCGGTTCGACCGTGTACATCTCAATCAACCGGACGATGTCGATCTTGCGATGTTTGTGCACGAGCAGATCGATAAAAATTCCCAGCTCCGGCTCGAGCCCAACGACGCCGAATGGCGCCGCGTCGAATTCCACTTCCTTTTCGAAATCCGCGTGCGGCGCGTGATCTGAGGCGAGGATCGACAAAGTGCCATCAGCGATCCCTTCCAATAATGCATCGATGTCCGCTTGCGATCGGAGTGGCGGGTTCACTTTGTAGTTCGTATCGAAATTCTGGATCGCTTCATCAGTCAATGCGATGTGATGTGGACAAACCTCGCCGCTAATCTTCACGCCGCGCGCGCGTGCCTCGCGGATCAGTCGGACGCTCCCTGCTGCGGTTACGTGCTGGCAATGAATTTGATGATCGCACAACTCCGCGAGCAGAATGTTGCGCATCACGACTGCTTCCTCGCCCGCTGCCGGCCAGCCTGGCAAACCAAGCAACGTGCTCCAGTAACCTTCATTCACGACACCGTTGCCAACCAGGTTGTAATCCTGGCAATGATCCAGCACCGGCAAGCCGACCATGCGCGCATACTCCACCGCGCGCCGCATCAACTCATGATTTTGAATGCAACGTCCGTCATCCGTGATCGCGACGACGCCCGCTTCGGCAAGCGATCCAATCGGCGCCAGTTCTTCGCCCGCGAGATTTTTCGAAATCGCGCCCGTCGGCAAAACGTTCACGCAGGCCGTTTCCGCAGCGCGATCCTTCATCCACGCGATCGTGCTGGGATTATCGGCCGGCGGTGACGTGTTCGGCATACAGACAATCGTGGTGAACCCGCCAGCGGCAGCCGCGCGCGCACCCGACTCAATCGTTTCCTTGTGACTGAAGCCCGGCTCCCGCAGATGCACGTGCATGTCGATCAATCCCGGTGCAACGATCAAACCTTTCGCGTCGATTTCTTCCGCCTTCCGCCCTCCGCCTTCCGCCTTCTCTGCGATTCGCCCATCAACAATCGCAAGATCGACAATTTCATCGCGCTTGTTCGCCGGATCGATAACGCGGCCGTTGCGAATAATCGTCGTGCTCACGCGATACCTCCGCAGAGATAAAGAACGGCCATGCGCACGGCGAGGCCGTTGGTGACTTGATCGAGAATGACGCTACGCGATCCGTCCGCGACTTCGCTGTCAATCTCGACGCCGCGGTTGATCGGACCTGGGTGCATGATCAGGCAATCCGGCTTCAACAACTTCGCGCGTTCCTTCGTTAGGCCAAACAGCCCTCTGTATTCACCGATGCCAGGGAAATATTCTTTGCGCTGACGTTCATGCTGGATGCGCAAAAGATTCACCACGTCGGCCTCCGGCAGGACATTGTCGATCTTGTGCGAAATGTTGACGCCCAGTGTCTCGAAGTCGCGCGGGATTAATGTGCTCGGACCGACGAGCGTGACTTTCGCGCCGAGTTTGAGCAGGCCGAAAATGTTCGAGCGCGCGACGCGACTGAAAAGAATGTCGCCGACAATGACAACGTGCAGCCCGGCGATCTTTCCGCGCTTTTCGCGAATCGTGTAAAGATCGAGAAGCGCCTGGGTCGGATGTTCGTGCGCGCCGTCGCCCGCGTTGATCACGCTCGATTTCACTCGTGTCGCGAGAAACTGCGGCGCGCCGGCCGAGCTATGGCGCAACACAATAATGTCCGCATGGTTCGCTTCGAGGACTTTGGCTGTGTCTTTCAACGTTTCGCCCTTGGTCAGGCTGGACGTGCTCGCCGAAATGTTGATCACATCCGCACTTAAACGGGAGGCCGCCAGCTCGAACGACGTGCGCGTGCGCGTGCTGGGCTCGACGAAAAAATTCACCAGGGTTTTGCCGCGCAACGCCGGGACCTTTTTGATCTCCCGTGTGCCGACTTCCTTGAACGCGTCCGCGGTTTCGAGAACGAAATTGATTTCGTCGGCGGAAAGTTCGCGTATCCCGAGCAAATCTTTGCGGTTCCAGCGCGTATTCATTCTTTCAATAACCAGACGGCGTCAGCTTCGTTATCGGTCTGTTCGAGGCGAACGCGGATTCTTTCGTTCTCTGCGGTCGGCAAATTTTTGCCGACGTAATCAGCGCGAATGGGCAGCTCGCGATGGCCGCGATCGATCAGGGCGGCGAGTTGGATACGCGCCGGCCGGCCGAACGAACTAATCGCGTCCATGGCCGCGCGCACCGTGCGACCGGTATAAAGAACATCATCGACAATGATGACGGTCCGGCCTTCGAGCGGTAGCGGAAGCTTCGAAGCGTGAACGACCGGCAACTCGGCGCGCGTGCCAACGTCATCACGATGCATCGCCACATCGACAACCCCGGTTTCGACGCCAATCTTTTCAATTGCCCGGATGAACTCCGCGATCCTTCGCGCGATCTCCACGCCGCGTGACGGAATGCCGGCCAGAATCACCGCCTTGAGCTCGGGATTGCGCTCGATGATTTCGTGCGCGATGCGGCGAAGCGCACGGCGTATCGCCTCCGCGTCCATGATCGGGACGCTGGCGGGCGTAGTGGGACTTTTTTTTGTCTCGCTCATTGCATTCCTTGGCGACCTCGCAGGATCGCGTTAAAGGAAAAAATTATTTAGGAAACTATACTCGCTTCTGCGCGTGGCTCCTTTAATCGTTTCGCTCGCCAGTTGGAGCGATGTTTCACAATCCAATCGAGCAGCGCTTTTTCAAAGCCGATATCGGTCCCGGCTTTTTCGCTCTCGATCCATTTGTGCTTCAAGATTTCCTCGCGCTCGGCCAGGAACTCTTTGTAAAGCACCGAGTTCTTAACGAACTGAGATTGAGCTTCTTGGGAGGCCATGTCGCGACTCTTTTCCATAAAAGTTGGAATCCGTCAATAACGGAACGCTCCCAGGTTCGACGGAGCCTCCGCCCGTTTTATTTAGCATAGTCCGGGCCGCGAGGTCTTTTGTGCAGGGTCAAGGGAGGGTCTTACGAAGGTACGCGGCGACCTTTTTGAACTCCGCCGTCACCGGTGATTGTCGATCTTCGCCGACAATCGGGTGGCCGCGATCGCCCGATTCGCGCGTCGCGATGTCGATCGGGATTTGGCCGAGCAGGGGCACGCGCAAGCGTTTCGCTTCGCGCTCGCCGCCGCCGCTGCCGAAAATGTCGTAGCGCTTGCCGTCACCCGGACAGACGAAGTAGCTCATGTTCTCGACCAGGCCGAGCACCGGCACATTGACCTTCTCGAACATGGTCGCGGCTTTGCGCGCGTCGATGAGTGCCACCTCCTGCGGCGTCGTCACGATGATCGCCCCGGAAAGTGCGACTGTTTGCACGATGGTGAGTTGGATGTCGCCGGTTCCTGGCGGAAGATCGAGAACCAGATAATCGAGCTCGCCCCATTCCACCTGGCGCAGGAATTGTTGCGTATAACGGGTCACCATCGGGCCGCGCAAAATTGCCGGTGAGGCGTCGTCGAGCAGAAAACCCATCGACATCAGACGTAACCCGTACTGTTCGATCGGGACGATCTTGTTTTCTTCCGTGGCCACAGGACGCTGGCGGGTTCCGAACATGAGACTGATGCTCGGGCCGTAAATATCGCAGTCGCAAAGCCCGACGCGCGCTTCGCTTTGCTCGAGCGCCACGGCGAGATTTGCCGCCACGGTCGACTTGCCCACACCGCCTTTGCCGCTCGCGACCGCGATGACGTGTTTGATTCCCGGGATGCGCGTTGCACCCATGCCGGCTCCGGCGCCCGCGGGCGGCGCGTGGATGTCGATCAAAACTTTCGCGTTTTGCACGCCGCGCAAATCGCGCAGGACCTTCTCCGCATCGCTCTTTATCGTTGCCGGAATATTTGGATCGTTCGTTGCGAGCGCGAGCTGAACTGTGATGTTTCCATTGTCGATGTTGACGCCTTTCACTAATCCGAAAGACACAATGTCGCGGCTGAACCCGGGATATTTCACCGATTTCAACGCGCCTGTGACTTGATCTTCCGAAACCGACATCACCAAACCTACCTGCCGTGGCCCAGACGTAAACCGCGGCGCCCTAGCGATCCTGATATTCCACCTTGTAACGCACCTGATAGTCGCTACCACCCGAAGCACGAGATGGTTGTTCGCCTGCTTTAGCTACGAAGTCCGGTTTCTGCCATTGCGACCATTCCCGATATTTCTCCTTCATTGGATTGGCCGGAAGCCGCAGCCGAAAAATCCGGTCCTCATTATTTGGAAACTTGAGGACGAAGAGACGCTGCGACGTTCGAAAAGCGAGATCGACCGTGCCGACACGAACGCCTGGATGTTGAGACTGATGCTCATTCCAATCTGCCGGCATCACGTTGCGATCGGTGCCGATAACTGCGCCGACGACAGCCGCGAGCATCGCGAAAAAAACCGCGCTCAGCGGAAGTTTCTTTGCCGCTTCCATCGTATTTCGGAAATCGAAGAAGGCCGATTACTACGCCATCGTCGCGCGCGGCTTGTAAACGAGCGCGGTCGCGATTCCGAGCAGGACCGCCTGCACCAAACCGGCGCAGAACCATTTCACCGCCAGCTCCCCCGGCATCGGAAGGACTACATAATTAATGATCGCCCAGACATTTTGAAACAGACCCATGAGGAGGCCAAACGCGATTCCGCTTCCGATCGATCCCCCCGCGGCGCCTTTCGCCCAAATAATAACGAAGGTCACCACCGTGAGCAGTTGCGCGAACGTCATCCAGAGCATGTGTGCCTGCATCTCCGCTTCCGGGCGCCAGATTGCCTTGGTCGCTTCGTAATCGGGCTTCAACCAAATACCGTGAATGAGAATGTCGGTCCCAAAGATGACGACGAAACCGACGACAATCGCGAGGAGAAGGCGTTTCATATTCATCCCGGCAGGCTAACGAACTTGATCTTTCGACGCGAGACTGAAATCACCCACCATTTCCAGTTTCGCGTCCACCAGTTGCCTCTTGTCTGCGGCGGAATCGGAGGCGGTGTTTCCATTAGAAGATGTCGATCTAATGCCACTCCGGCTCGGAGCTAGCGCGGCAGTGGCTGTTCGCTATTCGCCATCGCGTAGGCCCACACCGCCACGACCGCCGAATTCTCCGCCAATTCTTTCGGCACAATTTTGTCGAGCGTGTCCGCGGCCGTGTGATGATAATTGAAATAGAAGCGGCTGTCCTGGACCGGACTGAATGCGGGAACGCCGGCATTTTCCATCGGTTCGATGTCGGCGCCGCAATGCTCCACCATCGTAAGCATCCCTGCGCCCGATTCCTCCAGAATATCGGCGACTGGCGTCAACATCGCTTTCAGCTCGCGCTTTCCGGCGATGTTAAGTCCGAGCGGATGACCCGCGCCGCCGTCCGTCTCCATCGTCGCGAAATGGTTGCCGAATTCCGTCTGGTGATCTTTCGCGTAGGTCTTTGATCCCATCAGACCATTTTCCTCGTTCATCCAGGCGATCACGCGGATCGTTCGTTTCGGTTTCAACTTCAGTTTTTGAATCAGGTTCGCCGCCTCCATCGATACCGCGACGCCGGCGCCATCATCGATCGCGCCCGTGCCAAGATCCCAGGAATCGAGATGACCGGAGACAACGACGACTTGCTCCGGATGTTCCGTGCCTTTGAGGTCGCCGATCACATTGTAACTCTCAACTTCCGGCAACGTTTGCGGCGTGAGCACTAATTTCATCCGCACTGTTCCCTGCCGGACAAGATCGACAATCATGTCGGCGTCTTCCGCTGTGACCGCGCCCGCTGGAATTTTTGGCGCGTCGTCCCCGTATTTTGTTTGTCCAGTGTGAGGGAGCCGATAATCCGCTCCCCCGACCGATCGGATCAGACACGCAATCGCGCCTTGCCGCGCCGCCGCGCTTGGGCCACCCCCGCGAGAAATGACAGCTCGTTCGTAGGCCGCACCGCCGCGACCCACCGCCGCCATTTGTTTATCGAACGGATAATTAAAAACTACGATCTTGCCGGCGACTTTTTCCCGCGGCAGTGCCTTCAATTCGTCAAAATTTCGCACCGCGACCACTTCAGCGGTGATTCCTTCCGGCGGAGTCGCCACGCTTGCGCCGAGCGCGCAGAGCACAATTTTCTGCGTCGTGTTTTCCGCCATCCCCGGCCATTGCACCAACTCCGCATGTTCTTCACCGCGCACCCAATGCGGCGCCATCACTTTTTCCAGCTGCACTTCGCACCCGATCGCCTTCAATTCGCCCGCTACGTACTCAACCGCTTTCGCAGCCTGCGCCGATCCGCTCAAACGCGGGCCGATGTTGTCCGCCAGGTGCGCCACCTGTTTGTAGGCATAATCGCTTTTCAAGGCTTCTTGTTGGAGGCGCTTCAAATCTGCGAGCGTTTGTGACGAGAAGACAATCGGAGTTGCGGTCGGCGTCGGAGTCGTTTGCGCGTCGCATCGCGAACCGCAATTCAACAACAGAATTCCGAAAATGCCGACGGCGTGCGCGCGCATCCCGAACCTTGTCAGGAAACTCGGGCGCAATCAAACACGCGCTACCAACTGCAATCGCTCAGAGTTTCTCGAAAACGGATTGGTCGATTGGTTGGTTAACTTTGACGTTGTTGATCTTCGCGCGTTCGAGTTCTTTTCCTGTCTTGAGGTCGATCTCGATCGTGGCCAAGGCGAACTGAACCCCAGCGACTTCGCGGAAGTCCGAGCTGCGCTGCTCGATCGTGGTCGGGGTTGGATCGACATCGACATGCAGCGGGCGCACATCGCGGCGGCGCGTGATGAGCCAGCTTTGCGGATCGACATAAAGCGTCGTGGTATAGCCGTCGTTTAGAGTTAGTCGAAGCACATAGTAATCGGTGCCATCAACTTTCTCGCGCCCGACCAGCTCAACGTGATGTCCCCGTTGCTTGAGCTCATGCAAACCAAAGAGCTTTCCGGGAAGTTCCACGCCATGCCGCAATGCCGCCGCTGCTTTCGGCGACGCCGGCTCTGGGTTGCCCTTTCCACTCCATTGCCAGCCGTTCTGTCCATCGAATGCTTCCGTGAAAACGTGTTTGCCGCCGGAATGAACATCAATCCGCATTCGACCGGGCCGCGCCGCGCGATAGCTGCCGTCTACTTCGAAACCAGGATCGACAATGTGAAGATCAACTTCGATTGAATTGACGGCCTCGATCGCAGTGCGGCCACCCATCGCCTTGGTGTTTCGGTCGATTACGTCTTCGAGTGCGAGTGGCTTCTCGCTACATCCTGCAAGCGCAATGGCGAGCAATACGGCGTGGCCGCGCATCGATCGACACCAGGCGGAATTGTTTCCTGACATACAACTGTCAGACGCCGCCGAACGAAAAACTTGTCTAACGAGGCTGCGATTTAAGGCGCAGAGTCGGCGCCGTAGGAGTGATAACGATAAACGATTTTTTGGTCGGCGGTGCCGTCGCCGCGGCGCAATCTGTCCAGAGCTTCTTTGTCCGCTTCGGCTTGCGATTTTCCGTAGCCAACCACCATTACGTCTTTGCCGGCCGCTGTCTTGGCTCGAGCGCAGGCGAAGTAACCGGTTAAATCCGATTCAGCGAGCACTTCCGTCCTGGCCAACTTTCCTTCTCGCCTATGAAGATCGCGCAGCGCCGCCTCGCGCGCCTGCACGGCGTCTTTGTAATCGCGGCCTCCTTTCGGCGTGGAGGAACAATAGTAGGTCCACGTCGTCCAGACACCGTCGGAGTTGTATCCAACCACGACCGCGTCACCGGCCCGACCGGACAAAGCAACTAAACACAACGTGCCAAACAAGAAGCGTAGAGGCGTTTTCAACGCGCCAATTTCGACCACTGATCTCCTCGTCACTCGCCACCGACGCCTGTCCGGCTCGGACTCACTTGTCACTTCATTCGCCCTTCCTCGACATCGAACAGGTCGCCCATCGTCACGATGTCCTGACGATCCGTTAGGCCGAGTTTTTGCTTCTGCGCGTCGAGCGTGGGCGAGGCGAAATCGTTCCAGCCAAATTTCCTCATGAATTCATTCCAGACCAACAGATCGCCCTCATTCAGTCGCCGGCCCTTTTCAAAACACCATTCCAGAATCTCGTCGTCCGTTCCGCCTTGCTTCACGCGCTCGCACAAATCGCGATAATGCACGCGCAGAAAGTTGCAGCACGCCGCATCCGCTGTCCGCCGCGTGCCGAGGTTCTTGTGATAATCTTCGTGTAAATCGCCGCACGCGTGCAGCCGGATCTTGTCGAGCATCCGGCCGAAATACCGCATCCCGCCCGTCAGCTCGTTCGGGCTTTTTGGATACCTGGCCATCGCCGGCGACGTTTTATTTCTTCGGAGCCGGCGAGGCCGATGGGTCAGGTACGGGAGTTGGCGCAAACTTGCTAAAGAAATCGAACTGCATCCGATCAAGCTTTTGCGTCATGACGGTAATGCGCGCTTCCGTCAGCCCCGCCGCCTTCCGCATTACGTCCGGATTTTTCTCTGTCACCGCCTTGCCCGCAGGCGATTTGTAAAATGCAATGACCCCGTTGACCTCCTCCTGGGTAAACGTCTGGCGATAGGTTTGCGCGTAGATGCTGGTTATTTTGTCGATGGAAAGTTCTTCGACCATCGTCGTTTTGAATTTCTTGCGAAAATCTTCCACCTCCGCCTTCTGCGCTGGCGTCAGCTCTCTTCCACTCGTCGCCTTTCCCATGCTGGCTTCCATTCCTTTTTCCATGCCTTCGTTCATTTGCTTCAAGGCCGACTTGAGCAGGTTTTCCAATTGCATCAGCTTGAGCATTTCATTGACCGATTGCTCGGACGATAGATTGGCCGGCGGTGTGGCCGGAGCGGGCGATGCAGCCTGTGCGGGCGATGCGGTCTGGGCCTGAACGCCGAACGCGAGCGCGAGAACGAGAACCAAAGCGAAAGTAATTTTCATAAATAAGAGTGGCGAAGGTAGAGCGAACGAAGGCAGATGCCAAATCGGAAAAGAAACCGATTCTCAGCCACAGATGAACACGGATTTCCACGGATGTGCATCGGTCCGGCAAACTCGACTGGTTTAACCAGTCAAGTTTCAAGCGCGCATTTTGTAACCCCCATTCGAATCAATTCACTCGGGTAATCCTCTATCATAAGCCGCTCCTGGCACGCCGTAGCGTCGCGCGAAGGCGGCTATGATGCATGCACGACGCGGTTGGAGGTCAAGAAATTTGCTCGGCGCGTTTCGGTCCGCGCGGTAAGAATCGACCATGGCGGAGACGCACACAGGCAGATGTTACTGCGGCGCGGTGGAGATCGAAGCGCGCGGCGCCCCGCTCGACATGGGTTACTGCCATTGCGCAAACTGCCGGCGTTATTCGGGCGCACCGGTGAGCGCGTTCACCTTGTGGAAGATCGACAATGTGAAAGTCACCAAAGGCGCAGAGTTCCTGGGCAAGTTCAAGAGCAGCGAGATCAGCGACCGCCGTTACTGCACTAAATGCGGCGCGCACGTCTTGATCGATCATCCGACACTCGGTTTAATCGATGTCCGCGCCGCCATTCCCGCGACCATCAAGTTTAAGCCCACCGTCCACCTCAACTACGAAGAAACCGTCCTGCCAATAAAGGACGGACTACCAAAGCTTAAAGATTTTCCGGCTGCGATCGGTGGATCGGGGAAAACTCTACCGGAGTAGCGGCGGACATCTCCTCTGCCTCGCTCGTCACTGGTCACAGGTCACTCATCACTTCTTGTAATGATTTCCTAGCCGCCTTCCTGCGCAGAATGTTCCCCGCCGGAGAAATGGAGAGCCACTCGCCTGACGCCAGTGGGAAGTAATCGTTCGAAGCAGAATGCGCAAACAACTCCAAACAATAACGCGCCTACAATGTTGAAGACCGCACACATTACGTACTGTTCGGCTGCGTAACCAGTAACCATACCGCCAAGAATATCGAAACTCATAAAGATGACGAATGATGCACGAAACGCTGTGGTTACCCTCGACCGATAATTGCGCGCAAACAGTGTCGCGAAGGCAATTATGCAACCAATCAATATAATTTGGTCGAGCCCCGCCAAGTATTCGTAACGCGCAACTACCATTTGAGCCCAGCGCCACCCACTATAAAAATTTCGTATTCGTACACCGTCCATCACTAGCCCTTGAAATAAGTAGCCGGCGTATACGAAAACCGTTGCAGCTGCATATCCAAGTAGGCAACGCACGTAGCGCTGAAAGCCGCTCTTCGGCGGTAGTGTATGTAACGAAAAAGCAGATATCAGCGGCAGGGCAAGGGCCGCGAGAATCGCAGAAACTCCGATAATGACCGAATCACTTTCCATCGCTACTGCACCGATTCCGCCGTTTGCAGCATCCAGTCTCGTGAATTTAGTAGATCGACTTCCGCGCTGCCTCGCCGCCCATAGACATCCCAAACTTCAACCACTAACAGTAAACGGGATCTTGTTGCCGGATTCGCAATCCGCAGGAGGCGCTCCCTGTCGTCAGCATTGCTACCGAGAACGTTGAGAACTGGGCTTGCATCGGCATAATGGTTCTCCTGTGAAGGATTCATTACGCGCAATCTTTCGCCCAGTAGTCGTACCGTTTCGTAGTCCATGAATACGCTACTTATTCTCCAGAACAGCACGGTTTTCCCTTCTCGCCCTCCGATTTCGGTTGATTGCCCCTGAGGTAATTTTATTTCCAGGTCACGTTCTACGTGCGATTCCCAGACTTCGCGGTGGCCGCCGATCTCTTCCACGATGTAAAGCCCGAGGCCGTCGATGGTTGAAGACAGTGAACCGACGTTCGTAACTTTGATTTTGGTAGCGACCTTTGCGAAGAATCCCGGGCCTTCTTCGGCTGAAGGCCGTGAACCGCCCATTTTTCCGTTGTTCGCTATAGTCGGAGAACTACTGAGCACCACAGCGTCTTTGCTGTCCTCGCCTTTTGGTCCGGGAGTTGGCGGTTCAGGAATCTTCTTCTTCAGGTCAACGGTGGGCGAAGCGGTAGGACGGGATGCTTTACTTTCGTTTGAATCGCTGGGTGTCGGAAGCGGAAATAACTTTTCTGCTTGCGACGAAATCCGCTCATGTAACATATGATTTAAGACGCGCGAGAATAGCTGTCGCTCAACAGCCGGACGTTCACGTGTCACATATGTAAGCTCGTTTAGCGTCAACTGAACGGTCAGTCGGGGATACGTTGAACTGACTGCCATTGCGGCAAGCACTGCAGGAAGGATTCCGCTAGCTACAGGAATCCAAAACTTACGACCTCGCCTGAAGTCCTCGAAAACAATACGAAATGATCGACTCATCTCGATTGCACTGCTTATGGCGATTTCACGAAGTCCCGACATACAGCTGATCTCTGCCTAACAAACGCTGGCACAAAGGTCGCCAACTATAAGAGCACGTAGAATACTCGTCGATCCATTATCACAACCACATTGGGCCAAACGAAACAGCCGGGCCATTTCTGACCCGGCTGTTCGAATTCATTATTTGTTTCGGCTTAGTAATCCATGCCGCCCATACCGCCCATACCGCCGCCGGGCATCGCAGGAGTTTTTTCCTTTTCAGGAATTTCCGTCACGAGTGCTTCGGTGGTGAGCAACAGACCAGAGATGGACGCGGCGTTTTGCAACGCGCTGCGTGTGACCTTGGTCGGATCGACGACGCCGGCTTTGACGAGATCTTCGAACTCGCCCGTGGCGACGTTGTAACCTTCGTTGCCTTTGCGCCTCTTGATCTCTTCGACGATGAGCGCGCCTTCCTTGCCCGCGTTGTCCGCGAGCATGCGCGTCGGCTCTTCGATGGCGCGACGCACGATGGCCACGCCAACTTTCTCGTCGCCTTCCAAGCCCTTGATGTTATCGAGCGCTTTCTGCGTGCGCAGGAATGCGACACCGCCGCCAGGGACGATGCCTTCTTCAACCGCGGCGCGAGTAGCGTGCAACGCGTCTTCGACGCGCGCTTTCTTCTCTTTCATCTCGGTCTCGGTCGCTGCGCCGACATTGATGACGGCAACACCGCCCGCGAGTTTCGCGAGGCGTTCCTGGAGTTTTTCGCGATCGTAATCCGATGTCGTCTCTTCGATCTGACGACGGATTTGCGCGACGCGCGCCTGAATGTCGGAGCTCTTGCCCGAACCTTCGACGATGGTCGTGTTTTCCTTGTCGATCGTGACGCGCTTGGCTTTGCCGAGGTCTTCCAGCTTGATGTTCTCGAGCTTGATGCCGAGATCTTCGCTGATGAGTTTTCCGCCGGTCAGCACCGCGATGTCTTCGAGCATCGCCTTACGACGATCGCCGAAGCCGGGGGCTTTCACCGCCGCGACCTGCAGGGTGCCGCGCAGTTTGTTCACGACCAACGTGGCGAGCGCTTCGCCTTCCACGTCTTCCGCGATGATGAGCAACGGCCGGCCGGCCTTTGCCACTTTCTCGAGCAACGGGAGCATGTCCTT